>WLWD01006175.1_pt1 | contig 98466 bp, 81 predicted proteins | sample 6712731 | NCBI WGS metagenome assembly WLWD01 (sample SAMN12718690, study PRJNA576275) | sponge metagenome | isolation source: marine sponge | host: Mycale hentscheli | place: New Zealand: South Island, Marlborough, Capsize Point | collected 2014-11-01
TTGTAAATGAATATTACGATCTTCTCTATTCTGCACTTGATGATAATGGATTACTACATAGCCCTAGACAACTATATAATTGTGACGAAACCTTTATACCACTAGATTATTCTCGAGAGAAAGCTGTCAAATCCCAGGGAACATCTGAGCATATCACAATGTTGTGCTGTGCATCGGCTGCTGGAGTTCCCCACCCGCCAATGATAATATACTCTAAATCATTTCCTGGGGGACAGTATCGTTTTGAAGGTCCCGACGATGCCCTCTATGCCAAGAGTGAGTCTGGCTGGATTGACACAAAATTATTTCTAACTTGGTTTTAAAAAATATTCTTAAAATACTGTGTAGCACAACGACCTCTACTTTTATTAATAGATGGTCATAAGTCACACATGGGCTTGGAATTAGTTGATTTGTGCAGAGAGAATAATATAATTTTGTTTTGCTTGCCTCCTCACACAACGCATGCCTTGCAACCGCTAGATGTGTCAGTATTTAAATCTTTAAAAGATCATTTTTCCAAGGCAGTTCGGTCAATTACTTTTGCGAAAAAAGATTATATTGTTACCAAGCGAGATTTTTCTCGTGTGGTAAAATCTCCTTTCGAGAAGGCATTTTCAATACCAAATGTTAAGGCAGGTTTTGCTAAGTGTGGTGTGTGTATCCATTCAATCGCAATGTAGTGCCTATTGAGAAAATGGTACCTTCTGTTCTACACCAAGCTTCACTGCTCCTCACCTGCTATAGTGCCTGCCACACCACCATCTGTGAGCTCCTCTCCTGCTGTGGTGCCTGTCACACCCACATCTGGGAGCTCCTCTTCTGCTGCTGTGCCAGCAAGACCCACCCCCAGTGATTTACCAGTGAGCTCCACCCCCAATGTTGCACCTTTAAACTCTACCCCTACTTCTGTCCCTATAAGTATCAGCAGTACTTCAGTTAGCCCTACTAATCCACTGGTTATGGCTGGACTTATTCCAGCAGATTTGGCAGATATTTTAACAACGCCATTGCCAGATGCGGCAATGATAAGGAAACGCCCAAAGCGTATTACTGGTGCACGGGACTTGACTGCAAATGAATACAGAGACATGTTATTGCAAGAGAAACGTAGAAAAGAAGATTTAGAACAGCAAAAAATAAAGCGCATGGAGGAAAGAGAGAAAAAGAAACAAGAGAGAGAGAGAAAAAAAGAAATTGCCAGAGGAAAGAATGCAGGACGAGGAAGAGGTAGAAAGAGTGCTGAAAAAGGAAAGGACAAATTGCAAGAAAAGTCAGCGAGTAATATAGAAAATTCAGATTCCGATTCAGATGCAGGTGTGATGATGGCTTCCAGAAGACAGTTCATTTCTTCCATTGGAGAGTCCAGTTTGAGTCGCCCACGTCGGCAAACTCAACTTCCATCTCGTTTTAGGTCTGAAAGTGACAGCGACAACAATGATGGAGCTATCTGCTCAATATGTGGAAACAACGAACCTGAAGGGCTGGGAGATGAGATAGTTTTCTGGATAGACTGCTCAAATTGTGGAGAATGGGCGCATAACCTGTGTGCGTTTGGAAAAAATACCATCACTAGACAATATATATGTAATAACTGTTAAAAAAGCAATGTTGCTACTTATTATAATTTTGTCATGACTACCTTCAACTTGACTTGTTTCATGCCTCATTTCAATGAACCAATACTTTAAAATATTTTTTTAGTTTATCAACCATATCGGCGATAATAGGCCTTTTGTGTGCCTATCGTCGCCACTTAACCACTCCGGTATTGACTGTTATTGTCCCAAGCTAACTCAACAGAATAACGCAGTTATTGGTTGCACGCGTAGCTTAGTGGTGTCCCTTACCATATGCATCCAAATTTTATCGCTGACTGCAGCGGTGAAAGAGCTAGGTCGAGAATGGACCAGAACGCGCGATAATAGGCAAGTTTACGCACACTCTGGCAGATATTTCACTTCCAGGCTTTGTTTTCACCTGCCTCGGGCTGTGAAAATAAATTAGCCTGCTCATGAATATTTCTGCCAGATCACACTCTAACTCACGTAATAAGTATTATAGCTAATGGTGTGCCTCAGCACAAATAGCAAGCGAGCCTGCCTTGCATATGATGTATTTTACCTGAAGATACTTTTATTTCACGATGACAAAAATGGATTCTCTCTCATTATATATATGTAATAGTTATAAACCAGTACTGGGGTTTGTATGCGATATACAAATCCCAGACTCGAGGTCGAAGCCAGTGGCTTGGATTTATTGTCCAAAAATATGACAGCTTTAGGCTGTAGGCCCTTATCTACAAGGTGCTTTTTAACTTTAGGAACAAATTCTTCCTCAAACCACCTCTTAAATATATGGCTATCCATCCAAGTATTACGCTGGGAATAATATTTCACAGGCAAGATACTTTTGTTTATGTTAGATTTTCTGCCTTATGTATAAAAACGAATGGTAGTTTGTGACTACCACTGGCAATACTGTAAGCCATAAGTGTAACTCGTTCTTTTTGTTTCTTCATATCCCTTGCCTTAGCTTCATCTTTTGTTTGTCTGGTAGCATTTTATACTGCAAACCTGTCTCATCACAATTATAAATTGTTTCAAGAGTTAATTGATTTTCTTCCATTAACTCTTGTACAAGTTTCTTAAATGGCTCAACATCTGAATCATTAGCTGAAAGTTGTTCTCCTTCCAGTGAAAAGCTGTCTAATTCCATGACGCTTGCAGAATCGCCACAGCGACCCAGCACTAGCAGTGAGTGGTAAAGCAGCAGGGCTTCCCTCATGGAGCATATCATAAAGTTGCTTCGCTTTTTATGCCAGCAATGGCCCACTATAACTGGGGTTCCCTGACCTCTTCTTTGGGTGAACCACATAAACAAAGCCTTTTCTAAATCTTCCTCTTTAGCTAGCCTCATTATTTTTCTATTTTTACTTGCAATACCTTGATTTTCCAACGTGGCCGAGAATTCTTGAATTTTATGTTCGTTCTTCTTCAGGTCAGTAATCATGGAGTGACCAACTCCGTATTGCTCTGCAAGCCTGGCCTGAGGAACTCCTTCTTTCATCTTTCTAAACTTGGTTTCAATAGCAAGCACAACTCGCTTTCGTTTTGTACCGCTATGCTTAGCTATAGCTAGCAAAAGAATAAAGCAGCAGCGGCACTTTATCAGCGCGCACGTAAGTGGATAGTACAATTAATTGGCTAGCGAGCGAGACACTTACAGGGGTAACACAATTGAAAATTGGGGATGTTTGTTGGCGAGCGAGCGAAGCGAGAGAGACAGTATTAGGGGTGGATAATGCGAAATCGGGTATATGTTATATGTATATATGTATGTATGTATGGATTGTACGTATGCCCTTTAAACGCGCGCGCGGGGAACTTTCTTCTTCAAAAAACACGCTTTTTAGGCTTCACCCCAGTTTATTCTCAAACTACAGCATTAAGCAAGCCTTACTTTATACTTAAGCTCCAAAGTGTGAGAAATTTCCTGCGAAAATGCTTGCTTTTCAAGAAACAAAAAGTTGATTCGACCGGTTACTATGGCGTTGAAGACCCTTTACCAAATTCAAAACTTCGCCTTTTTTCGGCTAAGTGCGGCTTGTTAGTTGTCAAGAGCCACCTGTAGTCAGTACTAAGAGAGCTATCACTGCTTCTGAAAAGCATATGTAAGCACATAAAGTATTAATGCTAAGGAAGCTACTACTTACTCCAGGGATGCTGAGGTAAGTACGTAATTCCATATTTGTTAGCTAAATATGCAAAGATAACTCTGGCCTTTCTTTTTTATATCTAAGAGCTTGTTGTCAACAGTGACTGGTAAATTCAAATAGTCAGAATGACTCAAATTTGGTACTACAAAAGTTACCACTGCTCAAGAAAATGAGGTAAGAAAGTAATTTTGTATTTGTGTGCTAAAATTGATTGTCTTTTGTTTTTGTAGGTGAGAGTTGTTGTCAAGAATTCAAGGTAATTCAGATGGTCAAAGTAATCAATTTGATGCTACAGAAGTTATTAATACTCAAGAATGAGGTAAGTAGTAATTCCATATTTGTTGGCTAAAATTACAAATAACACTGGCTTATTTTTTATCGTAGCTGAGAGCTTGTTCAAGAGTTATTGGTGACTGAGATTATCAGAATGGTTGATGTTTGATACTACAAAAGTTACCATTAATCAGGTAAGAGAGTGATTTTGTATTTGTTGGCTAAAATAAAATGTCATAACTGATATTATAGTGTTTGCATGAAATAAGCTAAAACATAGTAACATTTTATGTTACCTAACTATCAGGCTCGCTCGCCATTTATGCTCAAGCACACCACTAGTTTATTTATATATATGTTTGGACGTATGTATGTCATTTTGTACTTTGACCCTCCGTATTTTTGTGTTCGCTCCGCGTTTGACCCCATCCCAAACTTCACTAAACAGAATCCTCCGGTTTAGCGACCATTACCCGTATCACCTTAGAAATTGAATTGTTTACCGCTTTGAATTCTTTTGTGGGTGCAGTTAAAACGCAAAAGTGAAAGTATTGTGCGTTACAACTACTATTAAGAATGTCACAAAGAAAACTTTAAATAACGTGACTTGATTTTGTTGCTTCTTTTTCAATTCAAACAGTTGCGGGGAGCGGTTACTATGGCATTGAATCCCCTTTACCGCATACGTAATTTAAAAACTCGACTTTATTTTAGTAGCTTGAGTGTTAGTTGTTAAAATCAATCATTTAACAATAGTGTAGTTTAAGGCTCGCTCGCCATTTGTGCTCAAGCACACCACTAGTTAGCGATACTTTACCGAGTGCGCGGTTCTATCCTATTGTTCGGTTGATCCGGGGTTCGGATGAACGAGGTTCGGATATGCGAGGGTCCACTGTGCTGGAATCTCTGTCAGCTAAGGATTATGCTAACTGGTTTCTGTCTTGAGTAATTCACTATCATAGTGCACCAAAATTGACAAATACGGTAAATTATTACCAACCAACTAATTAAAGGGTGCAAGCATATTTTAAAAAAATTATTGAGTTCCCTAATCCACTTTTTCCCCCTAAATGTTCACTATGTATGATCCGATAAAGTAACCTTGTTCAGTAATTATTTCCTACCCCATTAGAAAATTTGAATCATATTTATAAGCTATAATTTTTTTTGGTATTGAACTTTGTAAGCTCCTAACATTTCAAATGTATCAGTGTGTCCTGCACTAGGAGGTCACCCCTCATTTTTCTTTATGTGTGCCTCATCTACACTTAGAGTTAGTTTGTAATGATGACAGTACAGCTCCATTCAAGGATCATCACATTACTGTTAAGCTTGAAAGCCCCTGCTACAATCAGTCAGTTCTGGACATGTTTGCCGAATTTAAGGTGAGCTTGATTTAACCTACAATTAGTACTTCATTCACACAATACCTGTAAAAGGTTGATTCTGAAAGTGATTCTTGAGAGTTGTACTTCTGAATGCAGCTGTACAGTAGTGAAACTTACTGAAGTATTGATCAATGGATTAACTTTTTCTTAACACTGTAAGTGATTCTGAGCGACTTTTTTTTTTTTTTGCTGTCAGCCAGGTTTATGTTAGGTCCTACTCAAATTGTAGATCAAAATAACATGTTATGGATATGTGTAGGTGAAGGTGAAATTGTTGGTGAATACCCTTTGTTGATCAAGTATAAAGGAGAACAAGCAGTTGATCAATGAGTGCAAAGGGATATGTTCAGCTTTCTGGGCTGAATTTTATTTTAAGTTATTTGAGGGTTGTAAGACACTTACCACTCATTCATCAATATGATCCATAGTTGGGAGAGTTCTATCATGGGTTCTTAGCATATGGCTTTTTTCCAGATCTGTCGCACTATCATCATTAATTTCCATGGTTCTTGGTCCCACTGTACCTATTCCTGTTAGTATATTAATGGAATATTTTACTGATTGCTCTGAAGAGTAATGAACCCTTCTCAGCAGAGTTACATATTAATCTAATAAGTATATTGTCAAGGTTTGGATGTAGAGAAATGCCAACTAGAGCAAATCTACCAAATCTCAGAGAGCAAATTGCTTTGCAGTTTTGATGCTGATCCACACTGAAATTCCAGTGACTCAACAAGCCTTTAGGGGGAACAAGAAGTGCTTCAGATATCCATTCGTTGTTTTATGAAATGACTGTGCCTTCTGGTAAGGTCATTTTAATACTAGAATTTGAGGATGCCACAAAAGAACTAAAATTGCATGTGTGCAACTACTTGACCACAATGACTGGAAACCTTGGAGTTTATGAATCAAACTAGAATTTGAGGATGCCACAAAAGAACTAAAATTGCATGTGTGCAACTACTTGACCACAATGACTGGAAACCTTGGAGTTTATGAATCAATTTGGTTCTTGAGATGATGTGTAACTGGAGCAAGTGTGTATTGTCCTGTGGGAACACCCACTCAGCCAGATGGAGGTGAGAGGGAGCAAGAGCCAGGCACATGCCTTTGAACTAATTTGACAGTGTTGTGTTTGTGTGTATCAAGTGTTAATTGGTGTGTGTGTGTCCTTATTTGGTTTTTGTAAGTCAGTTTTGTTGACCAATCAGATTTGAGAGTGTGGGTGAGACATAGGGTTTTATTTTATATACTGTGGCCTGTCTCACCCACCTCAGATTTTGTACAGTGAGGCTTTCAAAGACATTGATTCCAGTAGAGTCTGGTGAACAGGGCACAGATCTGTTGAATCCTTACAAAATATGAACATATCTCTACTACACAGCATCAGGCAGTAATTTTAGGGACATGTGGGGTCGTCGGGATTCTGGCTCCGTTATCTCCATCCTCAGAGCTCCAGGTAGCGTCCCGCTGCCACCAGAGATAATGCACAGGCTGTTGAAGGACGTTCCACAGCAAGCTGGTATTCCCCCAGTTACGCAGGCGACTCAAATCAAGCCCCAACTGAGTTCTTTGTTTTATTATTTTTTCAGGAACTCCAGCCCGATACAGTTCAGTGACACCTGTGACACAAAGACTATGATTAGATTTTGTTCCTGCTATTCCACCATTTCTACACATTTCTTTCATAAGCATGGCCAACTTGTTCCTGCCAATTGATACAGCCGTGAACCAGACTGAATCATCATCTCTGCTAAACTTCACCAAAGGGCGCAAATAGAAAACATCATTTCTAAGCGCTTGTGGTGGCAATCGTTTAAAGCAAGTAAGCATGGCATCTTTTCCCTCCTGTTTCATTTCTCACAATTGTAACTGTTTTGTTTTCTAAATGCCTGTTTAAAACTTCCAGAAAGATTTTTTATGTATTTTCAGTGTATTATTTGAGATCTTCGCAACTGGCATAGCTGACCTGGAACTATGGTTTCTAGCGCGAGTTTTTCCCAAGAAAATGCTCAGAAAACAGATAACATCACTCAGAGAGAGAAAAATGCCTCCGCCACCGGAAAAACAGGACCCTCCTGGAGATGACAACTGTCTTGTCTATCAGGAACCACCTAGCCATCGCCTCATTGGACATATATAACACCCAGTAAGACGATGATTTACTGTTCCTCCCATTGGTCACCAGAAGAAGACCCCCGTGCACTTCAGACCTCATCATCAGAGCTCGGACATCCACAGTGGAAGCTGCTCACAACTCCAACTAAGAAGCAGAAGTTCAGAAAACATGTAACCTTATCACCTCTCCCCTCTTTGATTATTTTATAACTCTCACTGTGGCACCCCTGGGCCTTTTCCAGGGGTTGTCATTCTATAGGTTCCTCTCCAGCCTCCGAGGCCCCTCGAGAATGACTGCCACTATTACATTCCCTAAGTCTGACTCCTGAGTTAATTCCTACCCAATTATCTTATTATATTTTAACTTTCTAATTTGTTCTTAACCTTTTCACTTCACCTTCACGCCTTTTCAAGTACAAATCATATGTCATAGAAATCGTTCAACACCAATTAACATTCCCAGGGGTTGTTCCCCACCACACAATGATCTCTTGTTCTATATCATCAGTCTATATAATGTCCTTCGTTCAGTCACTCTCATTCAGTTCAGTAACCACTAGAAGGCTCCACAAGAAATATTATGGTTTAAAACAATGTCTCTGAAAGTTCCTAAACCTGGCTAGCTAAACTGGGTAACTACATCCATTAAATAGTCTAGCTGCCTGCAATATCAAGTCTTTATTATATGACACTGCTTTAGGTATGTATGTACTTCATGTGGTCAAAGCTGTTGTTGAGGTTTTAATTATTCTTAAACCAACATTGATATTGTTGTATTAGTTGTAATCTAAATGTTTGAAATCACAGACTCTTCCAAGACTTTCTGAGCTATTGACTTCTTCACAGTATGAACATATTGGCCGTTTCATCCACGGCAGGTGAAGCAGAGCGGACCGAGGTTACCGGCGGTTAAAGGGATGGGGAAGAGATTGAAGGAGCCCGGGCCAGAGGGGGCCGGGTGAACGCATGCGCGAGTGAGGTAAAGGCCTCGCGCTGAGGTCATCAATTAGAGAGTGAGAAAAGAAAAAAGAGAAGAGAGAGAAAAGAGAAAGAGAAAAGAATGGAGAAAGAAAAGAGAGAGAGGAACGCCAGACAGCTGGGGAAGGCCACGGCAGAGACCCGTGGCAGAGAAGAGTTGCCTGTTCCAAAGAGGCTCAAGGAGACGAGGGCGACCGCAGTCGATAGTGAGGACGATGGTGCGGGAGAGGAGAATCATTCAGAGGGGAGTGTGTCCGTCGAGGTGTTCAGATCCCTGGCGGAGCAAGTGGCTATACTGCAAAAGGCAGTTATGGAGAGACTCCCTGAGAAAAAGGGTATGCAAGGGTTGTAAAGAGGGGGGTGTGTGGGTGACACAGTGCGGGAGAGTGAGCTAACGTAGTCGGGGACGGGTTGTGGAGGCTTGGAAGGCTAAGACAGACGTTCCTGACGCTCACCTCCGTGCTAGCAGTAGTGCGTGACAAACCGAGCTCAGTGGGCTTTTGTGGAGGCGTCCATTGGGCGAGTGCATACAAGATGGTGGGGACCAAGGAAGGCAGGTGGAAGTGATGGAGGCCTGCAGGTAGTTAGGATGGGGTAGTTAAGGTGGGGTAGTTAAGGTGGGGTAGTTAATAGAATAGCTTAAGGGGTAGGACTGTTCGGGGTAGTTAGGTTAGGCATGGAGGAGGTCCCCAGTGAAGAGATGGGACAAGGGTCCAGGGCGGCAGGCGACCCTGTGAAAGTATAGAAGGATGAGAGGGTGGCAAGGGTCCAGGGTTGGAGAGTAGCCCTGTGAAGTTACGATGAGTACGGAAATGAGAATGGTCCAGTGCAGGAGAGAGACGCATTGTGGAAAAGGAGGGGGGAGGGGGGGGAGGGAAAGGAGAGAGAATGGGTCCGGGACTGGTAGGCAGACCCGTGAAGACATTGTAGAGGGGGGGGGGGGGAAGAGGGGTTAAGGTCCAGTGTGAAGTAAGTGAGGCACTGTGAAAGGAGTTCAGAGGCCCAGTGCAGGAAAGAGAGGCACTGGGGAGTTGGTGAAAAGAGTGTATGGTCCAGTGCAGGAAAGGGTGGCACTGTGAAAGGCGGTAAGGAGAGAGGGTGAAGGAGAGGTCCAGAACGGGAAGGTAATTCTGTGAGAATCACCGGAGAAAGTAACAAGGGCCAGTGCGGGTGTGTGTATGGCACTGTGAAGGGAATGAATGGAGGGTTGGTCATGGACAAGGAGGTGTTCATGTCTGTGCTGTTGGTGTTAATAGATGTGGTGGCCCAAATGGCGAAGGACGCCAGGGGCAAGGGAGCCGCTGAGGCGCCAGCGGGAGAGTCGGTGGAGGAGCCACTGGTTAAGAAGTTCTGGGAGTCCCTGAAAGGAGTCGGGACGGAGGAGAGGGAGGAGAAGAAGGCACACAAAGTAGTGCACCTCCTCAAGAACCAGCCACCTCTGCCGAGCAAAGTGGTAGAGAAGATAAAGGAAGGCTCGTTCGTGGATTTCGCCTTCTTCCCGGTCTTTGATGACGGACCGGGGGAAGCTGGAGATTGGAGAGCCAGCCAAGGAGAGAGTGGCGAGAGTACTGCCGCTGGGTCGGCTGGCAGGAGGAGAAGTGTCAAAGAGGTACCCGACTTGGCCGGGTGGGGCACTTGCTTCACTCTGTTCCAAGTGGCGTGGGCGAGCAGCAAGCCAGAGATGTGGGTTCCACTGTCCGCCTACAGAGAGGTGATAGTAAAGTTGGCGAAGAGACACCAGTGGACCCAAGTGGCTCGTTACGACAGGCGGTTCAGGCAGGAGGCGGCGGGGAGAGCCGAGGTGAACTGGGAGGAAGAGAACCTGTCGTTGCTGCTGGACATCGTCCACGCCACACCGCCGGGAAAGCCTGAGCCCAAACAGGCAGCAGGAGTGATTGGCACTCCGCCCCGGAGGCTGAAACAGAGGCGACGTGGATCCTGCTTTCGCTACAATCGGGGCGAGGGCAGGTGCAACTTCGGCGCCCAGTGCCGATTTGCGCACGTCTGCTCCGACTGCGGAGGAGACCACCCGGCATTTCACTGCGCCAAGCCGGGAGTGAACATTAAGAACTGATCGGATATCTAGTGAACTCTGTTACACACGCACGCACTCACGATCACGTTTGTACATTATCGCATCTTGATTGACCTTATCTCGAAACCACTGGACCGTAGTCAAGGGAGGGTAGGAGCTAGTGGGGTAGTCAGGCGTAGTGGGACTGGGGGAAGGGTAACCTAGTCGGGAGGGGTGGGTAGTTCACGCACACGCTCGGGTAGTTAGGATAGGGAGGTGGACCGGTGCGGAGAGGGGCAAAGCTGACGAAGTGTTTATGCTTTTGCAGGGTACCGGTTCACGAGTCAGTTGAGGGATCTCGAGAGGAGATCGGAGAGCAAAAGGAGTAAAGTGCTGCAAGGAGCGGAGGAGGTAGTGACCCCTCTGGTGTGGCAGCTGTGGGAAGAGGAGCTGGAAGGGCACCCAGACAGAGAGTGGGTGGAGCTCCTGGTGAGAGGCATAAAAGAGGGGTTCAGGCTGGGGCACGAAGAGAGCAGAGTCGTGCTGAGAGAGGGCAGCGGAACCATGTATGAGGCCTCGGAGCACAGAGACATTATCAGTGAGTACCTGGAGAGGGAGGTACAGAGCAAAAGAGTGTGGAAGGTAACAGGGGTCGCTGCTGGTATCCAGTGCTCCCCGTTCGGTGTGATTCCAAAGAAGGGAAAGCCGGGCAGGTGGAGGTTGATAGTGAACCTGTCCGCCCCGGAAGGCCACAGCGTAAACGACGGCATTGATAGAGAACTGTCGAGCGTGGCGTACACATCTGTAGACGATGTGGTGAGGAGTGTTGGCGGTGGGCGAAGGCGCCCTGATTGCCAAGGCCGACGTAAAAGCGGCCTACAGAAACATTCCCGTGCACCCCAAAGACAGGTGGTTGCTGGGAATGAAGTGGGAGGGCGAGACCTACGTGGACGGCACCCTGCCGTTCGGTCTCAGATCAGCCCCCCTGCTGTTCACGGCGGTTAAAGATGCCATAGAGTGGGCTGCCACGCAGAGAGGAGCAGTGTGGCTCAGACACTATATTGACGATTTCGTGGCAGTGGGAGAGAGGGGCACCGACCAGTGCGAGAGAGGCATGGTCGTGTTCAAGGAGGTGTGCCAGCGGCTGGGTATGCCGCTGGACGAGAGCAAGGAGGAGGGACCCAGCGAAGTGCTGACCTTCCTGGGTATGGAGATAGACACGGTCAAGATGGAGGTCAGGTTGCCTCGGGAGAAGTTGACCGAAATGAGGGCTCTCCTTGCAAGGTGGAGGGGCATGAAGAGTTGCAAGAGGAGGGACCTGGAGTCGTTGGTGGGGTCCCTCAACCACGCTTGTGAGGCCGGGGAGGGCCTTCAAGAGGAGGTTACAGGACCTCATGACCACCGTGGAGAGAAACGGCCGAAGGGTGAGGCTGAACGTAGAAGCGAGGGCCGATATTGAGTGGTGGCACCAGTTCGGGTTGAGGTGGAACGGCACCTCCCTCATGAAGTCGGTGGTCATGGAAGTAGAGTGCCACGAAGAGTTGGTCTCGGACGCGTCCGGGAGCTGGGGCTGCGGTGCAGCCTGGAAGGGAGAGTGGTTCCAGATCCAGTGGAAGGCGCTGGCTGGAACGAGCGAGTGGGGCATCATGCCCAAAGAGTTGCTGCCGATAGTGGTCGCGGCAATACTGTGGGGGGGTCAGTGGAGAGGGCTGACCATCAAGGCCAGGTGCGACAACATGTCGGTGGTGGCGGCCGTCCGGGCGGGTGCATGCAAAGAGAAGTGGTCCATGCACCTGCTCAGGTACTTGGCGTTCGTCGAGGCTAGAGTGCCTCTGACGGTGAGAGCCGAGCACATCAAGGGGACAGAGAACGTGGTGGCAGACGCTCTGTCCAGGGACAGCTTAGAAAGGGCTCGCTCTTTTATGCAGGTGTCGGAGAGAGATCCGGTGGCAGTGCCCGGGGAGATACTGCAGATGCTGACCACTCCGAGTCAATCATGGTCAGAGCAGGACTGGAAGAGACTGTCGTCGCTGTCATCGATCAGTCTGTAGCAGAGCCCACGCGGAGGCGTTATGCCTCGGCGTGGAAGAGGTACTCGGAGTGGTGCAGCTGGATGAAAGAGGCCCATTGCCTGTCACGGAGGACAAGGCCACGACGTACGTGCTGGTGCTGGCCAGGGACGGCTTGCGAGCGGAGACGGTGAAGCATCACCTAGCCGGTCTGAGGATGGCTCAGATAAAAGCAGGCATGGCAGCACCGGAGTGGGGCATCATGGCTAGACTGGTCCAGCTGAGAAAGGGGCTGGCGCGTCTGGAGGTCAAGAAAGACAGAGACATACTGTGCAGGGAGCCGGTGAAGTGGCCGCACATGAGAGCCATGCAGGCCGTCTGGAGCACCGAGGGGAAGAAAGGAAAGATGTTGTGGGCAGCGGCCTGCATGTGCTTCTTTGGTTGTCTCAGGGTGGGGGAAGCTCTGACCCCTGACGGCGTCGAGTTCGACGAGAAGGCCCACTTGACGTGGGAGGACGTGCAGATGGAAGGCGTCGCGAGCCCCAGTTGGATCCGAGTACGGATCAAGGAGTCCAAAACGGACAGAAAGAGAGAGGGGGCCTTCGTGAGACTGCCGAGGACCGATCTGGACGTCTTCCCAGTGAGGGCGGTTCTCGAGTTTATGTTAGTCAGGGCGCCCAGTCGGGGCCCGTTCTTCAAGGACCAGGATGGCGTGGGTCTCACCAGACGGGACTTTGTGAAGGAAGTCAAACGGGCTCTGGTGAAGATGGGTATTCCGGAAGCCGGAATATCGGGCCACAGTTTCAGAATCGGAGCCGCCACGGCGGCTGCGGAAAGCGGGTCCACCGACGAGGAGGTGAAGGCCCTGGGGAGATGGAAGAGCAGGGAGTACAAAGGGTACATCAGAAGACAAGGTGGTGACCAGGCAGCGTCGGCCAAGAAATGGACGGAGGCTATAAAGCAAGAGAAGTCCAACTGAGTCCGAGCGAGACAGTCATAGTCACCCGTTGTCATGTGTATTGTTGTTCAGTTGTCATCATGTTGTGTATACGCTAGTAGTTACCCGAGAACAGGGTACTGTGCGTAGGTGATTGTGGGAGTGGAGCAGGAGCTAGTCCTGCTCGCGAGTAGTGTGTGCGTCGGAGCAGTCGGGGCTCTCCGAGGGGTGCCGTTGGGGAGGTGTCGGTGGGGATGTACAGCTGCCGCAGGGTAAGCATCAGCTGCACGATTGCGAGCCTCAGGGTAAAGGGCCTGAGGGCGCGCTGCACCCCAACAAGGCATAGGCGGAGCCGAGCCCTAAGAGGGGGGGCGCAGCTTCAGGCGAGCGACTGCAAACTTCCGGCACACACACAGAGTTATGGAGAGTAAAGTCAATGAATGTAGAATGTTTGGTGTGGCTTCCCACACGCCCTCAGTAGGTAACGGCAGGTGAAGCAGAGCGGACCAAGGTTACCGGCGGTTAAAGGGATGGGGAAGAGATTGAAGGAGCCCGGGCGAGAGGGGGCCGGGCGAACGCATGCGCGAGTGAGGTAAAGGCCTCGCGCTGAGGTCATCAATTAGAGAGTGAGAAAAGAAAAAAGAGAAGAGAGAGAGGGTAAAGGGCCTGAGGGCGCGCTGCACCCCAACAAGGCATAGGCAGAGCCGAGCCCTAAGAGGGGGCGCGGCTTCGGGCGAGCGACTGCAAACTTCCGGCACACACACAGAGTTATGGAGAGTAAAGTCAATGAATGTAGAATGTTTGGTGTGGCTTCCCACACGCCCTCAGTAGGTAACCTGGTGTCACCTGATGATTATCTGAAAATTAGTTGCACAAAATTATTCCTGTATACATTTATCTAAAGTTGCAATGCTCCAAATTATACTGATGAGCGCATGGCAAAAAGCAAAGCATGCACTCATTTCAGGCAGTATATAAAAAACAAATCCACAAAGTGGGGTTATAAATTTTGGGTTGTTGCAGACATTACTGGCTATACAATTGATTTTGATTTGTATGAGGGAAAATCACATACAAGTTCAAGTAATGGGCTTTACTATGATGTATTAATGAAGCTTCTTCAGCCTTACGTGAATCAAGGGTACCAATTGTTTTCTGATAACTTTTATTCGAGCCCTACACTCTGACCAAACGATAAGCTATCACAAAGTTTCAAGGACGACTGTTCGATACTGGAAAACTATTTTCTACCATTTTTTGGATATTATCGGCGAGCGAGCGTAGCGAGCGAGACACTTACAGGGGTAAAAATGAAAAAATCGGGGATGTTTGTTTATTTATTTATTTATATATATGTTTGGACGTATGTATGTCATTTTGTACTTTGACCCTCCATATTTTTGTGTTCGCTCGGCGTTCGACCCCGTCCCAAACTTCACTAAACAGAATCCTCTGGTTTAGCGACCATTACCCGTATCACCTTAGAAATTGAATTGTTTACCGCTTTGAATTGTTTACCGCTTTGAATTGTTTACCGCTTTGAATTGTTTTGCGGGTGCTGGGAGCTCCATTTCTATTCGAGTTAGTGGCGGTGGTAAGTTAATACACTATTTGTCACAGTTATAGCACTACTCAACAGCATTTACTTGACAATTCATTGTCCACTAGACGAACCATGAAGGTAAGTCTTGCGTATGTATGTTCAGTTGTGTGAAAGTATTGTGCGTTACAACTACTATTAAGAATATCACAAAGAAAATTTTAAATAACGTGACTTAATTTTGTTGCTTCTTTTTCAATTCAAACAGTTGAGGGGAGTGGTTACTATGGCATTGAATCCCCTTTACCGTATATGCGTAATTTAGCAACTCAACTTTATTTTAGTAGTTTGAGTAACAACAGTGTAGTTTAAAGCTCGCTCGCCATTTGTGCTCAAGCACACCACTAGTAATAGTAGTAAATTCCCATATTATATATATTGCCATACAAAAAGATACAAAGCCCATGATCGAAAATCAGTTCCGAGACAAGTTGATTCTCGAAATTATTTCTGTTTATAAAGCCTCTTCCCGATTCTCAAGTCGTGGTACAGTATCTCAAGTCTATGCCTCGTGTATTATTCACCATTACTGTCATTTACATAATTCTCGAAATTATACTCAGAGAAAGTGCCCAGACTGCCATTTGATGCCTTCCCTTTGCCAAACCACGGAAAGAGACTGCCATACTGCCTGGCATGATAAATCTTTTTCTACCATTAAACAGTTTGGTATGAGCATCAAAGTGCAAGGAGTAGTCTTCATGAAATTATGGTCGCATCAAATACTAGTAGTGGGCGTGGGCGTGGACGTCCCAAAGGAAGTTGTAATCGCTCAAAGCGCCGGGAAAATTACAAAAATCGTAGTCAAAATGGTTCATCTGACTTACAAAACTAGACCACTTCATTGTTGCAACTTTTTTTTTTAGTCATTCTCAAACAATATATTTCATTTTTGAAATTCTTTTTTGTCATCAAACGTCACAAAATGTTTAATTAAATTTCAAAAATTTCAAAAAAAATTGCATGATGGATTTTTTTATAATTTGTTCTTTTTTCTAGCTATTGTGATGATGTTCAGCTAATTCTTTGGTGGTAAGTAGATATACTTCTGTGGTCAATTATACTGCTAAGAAAAAAAAGATAACATGACTGTAATAACAGTAATTGTGGTAAATATATATTTCCACCTATTTCCAAATGTTATATATGAATATTATATATCACTAAAGCTTGCTGAAATAAATATTATAATGTAAAAATAACCAAAAAAAATTAATTAGACACTTTAAATAGGGAAAGTGGTAATATCCCCTCACAAGTTACAAACAGCATAAAAAAAAGTATAATGTTTTGTGAACCTTCCGATATTTTTGTTTTATTTTTTGGTCATGTATTTAGCTTGTTATGAGAGAAATAGTAAGTCATACAGTTTCAGCTGTTTGGAAAAACATTCTTAATCCTTTCGTTCCGGATCCCGCTTAAAAGCGGGTGAAGACCGGTTGGCTTCTCCGAATTTTTAAAAATAGTTACTTTATAGCTAGAACCTTCAGTTTGCATACACAGGTGCCCAATACATTGGAGAAGCATCTAAAATAGCTTTCAGCCAGGACTGCTTCGACAGTACCTCACAGCAGTTGTGTTTATTTCTTCCTCGGAAAAAAAAAACATCGGTTCTCCGTCGAATTTTAAGAAAAGTTACCTTCTTCACAGCAGCTTCATTTATGGATCCAGTCATCTCCAGAGCTTTTTAGAAGCAGCGAAAAATTGCTTGAGCCCAGTAGCCTTCCATAACACATTGAAACAACCGCTTCTTTGCCGACCAAGACTTTGCGGTTTGACTTACTGTCTTCTCCTTTTTTTTATAAAATCACCAGTTCAACTGGGGGCCTCCCCATTACGTACAGTCTTAGGTAATGCTTATTACATCATAGGAAAAAAGTGAGAGTGTCGTGTGACCCAGGTAACTATGCAAAATTTGAATTTCTTTCAAAGTCATTTTTGAAAGATGGCGTCTACCAGTTACAATGCCGTACAAGTTTTAGACTTGCTTGATGCTGACTCTAGCGACTCGGGATCAAGCGGAGAGAAGTGAGACGACATCTACGGCTATAGGACCATTCCCCGTCAACTCTGATACTGACAATGGGAGTCAAGAAGATGATCGAGGTAAGCTTGTCTTTCTCTTGTCTTTCTCTTGAAAACTAGCAAGCTTCTGTTGTGGAAAGGACTTATTTATAGCTATATTGAGATAGAGAAAGCTGTTTAGCTATAATATATATAATATATATTGAGTTTTGAGATTTGAAAGTGGGTTGTGGTTTGTTGAACAATTTCAAATTTTCTAAAAATTTAAATTTTTTTTTTAAATTTAAATTTTTTTTTTACCACATGTACTACTAGGACCAGATGTGTATGCAGTCACCGACCCAATTGTGAAGAGGACGCAGGTGAGGCAACAGGAGCAGAGTCTTCCAGTGATGCCGGACCTGAGTCTTCCAATGATGAAACAGACGAAGAGGCAGCAGGTTCTAGTGATGAAGAAGAGGAAGTGGCTCCTCTTGCTCCTAGTTCTGGACGTCCTCACGGTCTGAGAAGGTGGGCACCGAAGAAGAAGAGTCGAGTGGATGAGGTAGGGGGTGAGTGGAAGAAAGATGACAACACACCCTTTGATATTTGTGGCTGCCCCCCCCCCCCTCAACATTCCAAAAGTTGTAATATGTATTGTGACACAAATATTATTGTTGTCGTTGTCTGTGTTTTTGTGGTGTTGTAGTGGAGCTTCACGCTCGATGTATATGTGTGTGCGTGGAGTTGAAATGTCACTCTAACGGCGCTTCCAGATCTAACCAGGGAGGGAACTCTGGATCTTTATGATCGGGACTACTATGCCCATGTAATTTGAATTTCATGTATGTGTGTGTGGTTTGTATTACAAATATCTTTGTTGTTTGTGTTTTTGTGTATATGAAATTGTTTTGTAGTGGAGCTCGACGTCCAATGGCATATGTTCCTTGTGGGACACTCATAGATGTCTCCTACATGATCACAATCAGCACCAAGCACAACAAACAACATATTTTATTGTTGAACTAATATAATATTGGTATAAAGTACATCAAACAATATTATTTCTATTCTTCTTTTTTTTTTTTTTATTGATAAGAAAAGTGGAATTTTTTGGGGAAAAATTTTTTTTTTTTTAATTATTAGTAGAGGGCCTAAATATTATTCAATTTTCTCAATTAAAGGGGAATCCCAAACTCTTAGTCTATTTAGTGATATATGGTTGCTATGCGGTTTTCCCAGTCAGCATCGAGTTAAAAAAATAAAACGGTAATGCTCTATTCCGCGGTCAACGATTAGATTTTTCCGCGCGCGTCCAAACAATTCAGGAATGAGAGGGTTAAGGGTTAATGGACAATTTAAACCTGATTTTCAACACTCATCAATACCATTGTATGGACCAAGCGAGAGGGTACATAAGCTTCCCTTTCATTAGCTCAACACTTGCAGCTTACCCCTTTTACAGTAGACATTCGAAAGTCGATTTGCACAACATCGGCAAATCCGTCTTATTCAAACACTTTCTTAAAGCCATAACGGTGAGTTAACTGATAAAACACGATGGTTGGCGTCAATTAGAAATAATGGGCGTTAATTAGAAAATGACAGACTGTTACTTAATACTGTGATATTTAGTTGTGCAATTTGTTCCAGCTCGCAAATGTCGCAAAATTAAATACCACGCAAACTATTCTAGCACTATGGCATTTACTTTCAGACCAAATGTCGTTTATCTGTGGTTACTGCTGGTACCAAACACCAAAAGGAATGAGAGCCACCTCTTCCTCTTTACTTGGGCTTGAAGGTTCACACTATGACTAGAAGTAAGGAATTAGTTGCTGTCTTGTATAATTTAGGTGTCTCAGTTATGATCGTGTGTTGCAAGTGAATGATGCGCTAGCTCAAGTGGTTTGTAAGCTACAGTCTGTTCTCTCTAATAGTCCTCTTCTCTTATAGTCTATTCTCTATAATAGTCCACCCCAGCTAGTATGACCCACTACATACATGCATGCACTTTCACATACACTTCAGTTAAAATTACTTGTAGTACAAGACACACCTACTTGCACCATATTATTGCATCATGCTACACATGCATTGCATGCTTAGCAGCTGGATTTTATGCCAACAGCTGCATTTTATTGTGAATTGTAAACTAGCCAGTATTAGGCATGAGTCAGAGACGTTTGCCAGCTCAATTTCAAAAGTTGCCTAGCTCCAGAAAAGGAAAGAAGATGACAGACGCTGAACTTCAAGCTAAGAAGCCTAGAGTGGAATTGAATCTGAAAGATAAGTGATATAATTGAGGAAGCCAAAACGAGAGGCTTTAGGCCTGAAAGTGTGGAGCTCACTCTGACTCGAGTGAATCAAACTGAATTGGCTGCTAAATTTGGTGTTACAAAGGATACTATGGAGAGCAAAAGATTTGAAGCAGAAATTTCTTGTATCACCTGATGATGTCAAGCGCTGTCGCCCCACACAATATGGTAAGATCGAAGAGAGAGTTGTTGCTTTTGTTGAGGCCAAAGCCACTTCCAGTTTCTTTCAGTATGATAAAGGCTAAAGCTGAAGAAGTGGCTAAGTCTTTGGGTGAAACACAATTCAAAGCATCTAGTGGGTGGTGGGAGAAAGTAAGAAAGAGGAATGCCATAGGAAATAGTGTTCGTTTACATGGTAAAGCAGGAGAAGTGGACCATGATCAGATTAAGAAGAATATTGACGAGATTAAGAAAGAGCTAGAAGACTATGATCCAGAATATATCTACAACTGGGATGAAACGGGCCTATACTATAAGCTTATTCCTCGTTCTACTTATACAGCACCAAGTGAAACGAGAAAGCGAGTTCGTGGAACTAGAGCACAGAATGCTAAGGATAGGGTCACACTCATAACTTGTACTATGCCACAGGAAGTCACAGACTTCCCTTGGCAATGATTTGAAAGGCTGTAAAACCAAGGTGCTTTCGTACCACTCCGCCACCTGTTCCATACAACAACCAACCGAATGCTTGGAACAACAGCAAACTTACTAGATGGTGGTTTCATGATGTTTTTCTTCCTGAAATCAGGAAGCGAACATCCAAGCAAGTTGTACTAATCGCAGATAATTTTGGATCACATAACAGTGATGACCCTGCATTACAGGATTCTCAAGTAAAGTGGATCTTACTACCACCTAATTGTACTTCTGTGCATCAGCCCATGGACCAGGGAATTATTTCTGCACTGAAAGCTAAGTATAAGCGGAAATATTGAGAATTATGATCAGCTACGACAGCTTGGGTCTACTCTTGCAGCTGGTGTTCGAGGTCTGAATCATGCTTACCCACAAAATCTTCTGGATGCAGCATCTCTTGTGCATCAAGCATGGGAGTCTCTAAGTCAGGCAACCTTAGCTCATTGTTGGCTTAAGGCTGATATTCTTCCTTTGCTTCATACTACTCACCTTCATCAAGACACAGGAAGATACCACCGACAGTGTGTGTCATCAGCTATTCAGGAACTGTGCACTATGAAACTGAAATGGCTTTGGATGAAGAACAGCAGCATTGTGGAGATGGTGTGGTTGAGTCTAACACTGATGATGATGCTCCCTGATAATTTTATCAATGTACCAGCTGTTACTTGTACAACTGATAAAGTTGCTGTGACCATGTACGTTACACCTCAAAGTACTGCTAATGTTTTAGACGAAGGAAAAAGGAATAAAGAAAATGGATTAAACAAGAAGAACAGCTAGGGTGTGAACAAAATATTTCTTGGTCAGCCTTTTATGCACCACTAGCAACTTCTCCTGTAAACCCACCCGTGTTAAGGGTGGTCATACATAGCAACGCGCATGCATGATTTCACTGCGCAACTATAGCATTACGTAATCACTCTTACTTCCCACTAAACTCACGAGGCAGCAAATATTTGCGAGTTGTGGCAATTCAATTTAGCGACCATCAAGGTAGCTGCTTACTGATGCAGTAAGATCTAGACTTCAGATAGTCAGCTATATGGGTAGGAGGAAAAAGACCCCCACATACTCTTTGAAGAGGAAATTGCAATTAAAAGCAGCCAGATCAAAAAGATGTTGCAAAGCTGGAGGTAATTCACACAGTATTAATTATCTTTTGCTCCAAGTGTTCAGTTGTATGTTTATATGGGGCATAAACATAACTCCAGGGGTAAGTGTGCAGGCTGGCTACCAGGAAACTGGTGAAGAGCAGATTTCAATGCAAAAAAATGAAATAATAAAATCAATAAATGAATAAAAATATACATTCTATTCAGAGTACCAACATGGGATATTCAGGAGCATACATTGATGAGCCCTTGGACAGTGGAGAAATGGCTGAAGATTTCCATTCAGTAATTATATAGTAATGAATGCAAAAAAAATTTAATTAAAAATAATAACAGGGTACAGTTGTGGACAGTGATGATGCTACAGATTCCATCTTTCTGGCAGGCGAGGAAATTGTCATGGAATCCACTTCTACTCAAACTGACAGCTTCATGATGGAAGACAATGCCATTCTATGGTCCAGTCCATTGCCAGGTGAAGCAATGGATATGTCTGTTAATCATAGTAGCTGTGAAATGACATCCACTAGTAGTCAGATTGAATCCTACACATAGAGGATGAAGGCACTGAATCGGTCAGTAATACTTATTATATGTAACAGTGCTATTGTATTTATTAATTCTTTATCACATTTTTTTTAGGGGTGGGGGAAAGTGGCCAGAGAGGGAAAGAATCAATGTGAAAGCAGTGTGATAGGCGCTGACACACAAACAATAAACAAACAAACACACAAAGTGTTTAAAAAATCCCCTAACTATTCGCACACACACAAATATATTAAATTTTATAATAACAAACAATGTGTTTGGTGCTGATACACACACAAAAAAAATTCTTCACAGACAAAAACACAGAGAGAGGGGGGGGGGGGGGGGGGGTGAGAGAAGAGAGACATAACCCCTCCCCCCCCCACCCCCCCCCCCCATGTTATCAAAAAAAATCCTCCCATTCCCACATTGTACAAAAAAGAATAATAATAACCACCTAACTGCAAAGCAATTTAAATGTATGTCTGAGCTTTATTATTTATTAAATTATTATTTGGGGGAGAGGATGAGGGTTGGTTGGGAGAAAGTGGAAATTAATGTGAAAACAATGTAATCAGGTGGTATTGGTGTAATCAGGTGCTGACACATGCACAAAAAAAATCTTCACAGACAAAAACAAACACACACAAACATAACCTACCCTTCACCCCAAGTAACCAAAAGAAGTCCTCCCATTCCCACATGCTAAATTTAATAATAAAAATTAAAAATTAAATAAATGAAAATTAAAAATTAAATAAAAAAATTTAAAATGTATACCTTTCCTTGACTTAGATCAAGAAGGACGGTCATGAAACTCCGAGGAAAATCCCTTGCTATAGGGAAATTGCACAAGAGTGTGATGGGAACAAAAAAAAATTATTACCGTAATATTAACTATAAACAATTAATAGGAGCACATCGGGCTTTACCAGATGTCCTTGCTATGGAGTGTATCTTGACTCACCCTTCTTTAATCCAGTGTCTTGACAACCTCACAATACGTGGTCCTAGAACCCAGATGAAATTGTGGCTCCAGCAGAAACGTACCCACACCAGAACAACTTCTCTAATAAGATCATTATGAAAAACCCAGCTTGACAACTGGTCAAGCTAAAAGGCTAGATACTCTTGGACTCGGAGTGGCAGAGCTTCGAGAACTAAGGGACAGGCACAGCAAAGATGACTTTCGTTCAATTCTCAAGGACAAAGGAGCCAATAGCAAAGTTCTTAGGGAAAAGATTTGAAAGCTCTCCAGAATTTTAAATAAACTTACCTCCACAACTTTACAGGTATTCTGCATTAACCGCTTCATTGTGCTACTCTTCCATCTTGATGGCAGCAAAAAATCCTAGCAGCACCTTGTTTCATAGCCTAACAGCACCTGGGCACCATCACTGCCAGCTCAGATCGTGGAGTATCTGCTTCTCCTTCCACCATAGAATTGTTTAGCAGTAAAAGAACTCTCCAATCACAAAATTCACTCACACACAATCATCTTTTCTTCATTTTTCTTTCCACTTCTCTGCGTGCAGTGCCCCGAACGGGCCCGACTTTTTCTAGTCAATGGATTGCAAATGGAAATTTTCATCAGCACAACTTTGGACCCGTCAAGACGTATCAGGTAATGGGAATAGATTTATATTTTGCATAAATCAGCATCACATAACAATCAAAAAATCTACACAACGAAATTTGAAAATATTATGATATACGGTAAAAATGGGATGATTTTTTTCAAATTTTTTATAAAGTAAAATTATAATCGATAAAGCCCGTTGTTGTTTTGTGGAGAGGGGGGCTACTTCAGCGATGCTCGAAAAAGTAGGGTCTCAGGAAATTCCTTTGTGGAGATATGGCGTCCAAAGGTGACGCAACTTCTGGCAAACATGGGCTTTTTTGTGGAGATTATTGATCCTTTTTTCTTCAAAATTAGTAAGTGTGACCCTTTCACTTCCCTTATTTAGTGGCCTTAGTGCTCGAGTCCTGCAGAACACTTTAGTTTGCATAGCAACGGGAGTGTACTATGCGTAGGCATAGTGTATGACCACCCTTAATTTCACTCCAACCATTGTTTCATGAAAACAATGGTTTTCTATGGTAAAAATGGCATGGAAATTGTACAACAGATAACGGATCATCTTAATCCTGGTCAAATTCCAGTCACTGCATTTGATCAACCACTTTTTGCATTGCAATTGATTCAGTAGTGTTGGCCTGCTTCACATGAGGGAACAAGCATGTTATGTTTGGAGGGCGTCACATTGAGATGGCTCTTTGGAATACTATTGGAGATTTCTTTGATGGGTCAGGTTGGACTACAGCTCTGTCTGATGCTGGAATTGCCAGCACAGGGACAGTGGATTCATTTTTTAATGCTTGTCATCTCATGAGGACTAGGCATGGGGTGTATCCACACAATTTTGAGTGGTCCGGTGAATCAGAGGAGTGCATGGCCAAAATAGCTCTAAGCAAATCCCCTACTCCCTCACTGGACCACAAATAAACATAATAGTTATAATAGTTATAATAATTGTACTGTGATTATGAAGAATATGATAATGAGTCATTTAGAACTTTTTTTTAAAATGGATGACCTTGATTCCTTAGCATCAATAAATTCATCAGCAATAACTTCTAAGTCCATCTTGTCGGTTAAATCCTGGTGATAATTAGTTATCATTAAATGATTAAGGTGGGCTTCGGTCATGGTGCTTCGTAAGTACGATTTGATTCGCCTAAGAGCACTGAATGATCTTTCTGAGGTATAATTGGTAGCTGGCATGACCAAAAGTAGCTTGAATACTAAGCAAACTTCGTCTATCAGAGACCTTTGGGGAAGACTAAGGTCCTGTAAGACAACCTTTAAAGATCTTACTGAGGCTTGCTCATTATCTTCGTACTTATCAGAGTATAGTGTTCGTAATACTTTCAATTGAGCTTCCAATTCCAACCTGTTGAAATCGTCACCATAAAAATTGCATAGAGCTGGTATTACAGCCAGCCATGCTGCAGCTGGAAAACTGCCGAGTCACTTGTTTTAAGGGTGCCCTGCCACCGGAACCTGTGGTCGTTTAATCGTTCAGTATAAATAATACCGCAGAACCGCCCGTAACCCATCCCAGCATGCAATCTATTCGCTGCCAGCTCTGAATTTCTACGCGATCAATTAACTTTGGCGCCAAAAAAATCTACTGGTTACCGCGAAGCAGGGGAACGAACGGGTCCCGAGCTATAACTGTACAACTGTAGTGTACTAGTCTGAAACAGTCATCTCAAATAACATCCTTCTATTATACTTTCAGGGTATGGAATGAGGCTGTACTTGTGAAGCCATTGGAGCAACTTAAAACTCTGTCTCAACCGTGACCAACTCCATCCTGACTGGTACCAGCTCTGACTATTCCACCAACCTTCTATTCAGACTCGGCTGCGTATAGACTCCGTCATCATCACTTCAGTTCTTTCTGTCGGGATTGTTACCGCTATATTCTTCAGCCCTATCGCCTACAAGTCTGAAATTTGTGCTGAACTACCCCGCTCTCACTAATGAGCAACCAACTCCAAGCAACATTGGGAATACGCCGTCACTTCTGCTGGGGGGACTAACCTTTTCCAAAGTTACAATGGCCATCTCACAGCTCATTATTGCATTTCTTATTTTTGTTTACAAATGGGCTCTTTTTAGAGCTACCACAAGTCAATTGATTATGCTCTTACCGGTAAAATAGCGAATCGGTAGTCAACTTGAAAATATAAATAGATATTTCGTGGAATTGTATCATTGAATTGAATCCAAATTTTGCGCACAAGCAGCATACCCCCCATCGAATAAAGTTACAGGGAGATTTTTTTAGAATAACGCAGGAGTAAAACGGCACGAAAATTTTACTATTTACAAAAAGAGAATATATCAATCATAGAATGCAGTGCAACTCTTTGTCCTTGTTGGTGTATAGTCATCCAACTAACTAACTCAACCCTAACACAGCTTCTATTTTAAAGTGTCCATGAAACTTAAAAAGTGGTCGAGTGAAAACCGGACAAACCAGAGTAGCGATACACCTCTGTACATCACATTTTTTTGGCAAAGCTAAGAAGTCTACGTGGGATGCAGGGACGTCATATCCCAGCATAACACAAATGTTTCAAGCAGTAATGATGAAGCCCTTTAAAAAATTGAAAGTTACTTCAGAATTTGAGGCCCTGGAAAGATATACTTGTGTAATCTACGACAAAACTACATTGTTATCACAGGTGAATGACCTGAGAAAAGAACTTTTTTCGAGGAAGCCAAGATTAATAGAAACTACAGTAGACCCTCACTAATCCGAATAGCATTGTTCCTGGGGTAGTTCGGATTTATGAAAAATTCGGATTAGTGAAGTAATGAATATCATAAAATAACTGAATAATATGCAATGCATTTTGTGAAAGTGAAATGACAATTTAAATACCAGTTTGTAGGGTTCATAGCTAGACTTATGTGTGCATGTAATCAGTAATTGACAAAAGAATCCAAATAATAAACCATGAAGTTTACAATGATATACGTATAGAATAAACTAAAATCAGAAAAAATTGTAAACAATAATTTACACTAGCATTTAATTCATATGAATTGTAAGTCAGTATCTATAACTCTGGTAATTCAGCACTAACATTTTTAGCCCTTTTAAAACTTTGTATGGATTTAGTTTAGCGTTGGTATCAGGGAAGGAGAAAGGCTATTTGATTGGTCAGGCCATGCATGACATCAGTCTGTTTATGGTAAAGGTCGTCAGCACGAGACTAAGCTGGACAATGATTTCTACACATTTACACAACAAAATAAAATTTAAAATTTCAATTGTAACTTTGTTTAACTTGTGCTTTTGTAATAGAATTAGGTTTAAAGATAAGAACTTTAGTATGTTCCTATACAGTTTTGAATGGTCTAAAAAGTAATACTTGAATTTTTAATAGCTGGACATTTTGGCAGAGACAAAACGCATCAGAAGATATCCAGCCGATTTTAATGGCCTATGATGTCGAAAGATGTTCGTGAACTGGTACAATGCTGTGTGATGTTTGTCAACAAACCAACGATGGGAAGTTTTGCAAGGCAGTTGCTCCTCTACATTCCATTGAAGTAAAACCAAAAGTATAGAAAATGGTAACTTAAGTACAACACTGAAGAGAGCTTAATAAACATTGTATTTGTTTATAACTTTGTATGTCACAGGTAGGTATTGACATAGTCGGTCCACTCCCAGTCACTGCAAGGGGAAACAGATATATAGTAACCTTAGTGGATTATTTTTCAAAATGGCCTGAGGCAGAGCCTTTGCCAAAAAAGTCAGCAAAAGAAGTTGCTCAATTTCTTTACAGGATCATGTGCAGGTATCAAACCTCCTATGTCAATTCATTTAATTTTTACTCAATTTGTACCTCTAGATTTGGAAGTACTGAAGTTATAATTAGTGATCAAGGTCGGGAATTTATTAATGCAGTTACTAAGTATCTGTTCAGTTTGACAGGAACAGAGCATCGAATTTCTTCAGCGTATCATCCACAAACAAACGGTTTAGTGGAGCGATTTAATCAAACTTTACAGAAGTCACTCTTAAAATTGGTAAAAAAAGAGCAAGATGATTGGGATGAATATATTGATGGTGTCTTGTTTGCATACTGAACTTGCACACAGAAGTCTACTGACACCACACCATTTGAAATAATGTACTGCAGGTATAGTTAATGTTTATATGAAACTTCTCTCTTTATTATTGTTGTTGCAATCTCAGGAAACCAGTTTTGCCAATCGAACTTGAGCTGTTGAGTGACTCTAAGACTGACAGTGGTGAAGAAGCGAATTTGGAGAACTACATCAGTAGAATGCAAGCTATGAAAAGAAACATATACGAGAAAGCCCATGAAAATATTCAACTTGCCCAGATTCGTCAAAAGAAAGATTATGACAGAAAATTGAAGAAGAAAAGTGTAAATGGATAAATATTGTTATTTTTGTACACTAGTACGGGGGACACATAATCCTAGGAGGGGACAGATAGTCCTAGGACCAGATGTCCCCAATCATAAAGAGGGGACAGGTAATTCTAGGACCAAATGTTCAGGGGGACTTGTGGTCCTAGGACTAGATGTCCGGGGGACATCCTGTCCTGGGGACAAATAATCCTATGACAACGTTACCAGTGCTGACCCCATCCTTGTTGTTACACGGCAATTTTTGCCAGTTAGGCGGTATTTGGTGGGAAAAAGGAAGAGAGCTGGAATCTATTCTCTATCCACTACACGGCAAGTACTTAACGTGACTTCTGCAGTTCTAAACAAAGGTAAAGTTGATTTTATCTGGCTAAATCACCTCATTTGTTAAGATGGCTTAGTATACTTGCTTAAATCACTCTATACACGTGATTGGTGACGTCCATCGGACCTGACACAAACATCTCTGTACTTTAGTCCTTCTCCAAAGGTGTGGATAGTAAGGCATGCTTCTATTCAGTATTTTTTAGACGGAGGATGACATGCTCTAGCATATAAGCCATTTGGAAACTTTTTGCAAGCACAATCAGACCATTGGCATGGTACTTATTCATTTTTCCCCTTTTTCGACAAGAAAATTGTGTATCCCTGTCAGGCTCAAATGGTTACAGACAAAGATCCAAGCTGTCTATAGGTAGTAGCTACTATGATGAGTGCAACATATTAACTTTTTTTTTCCTGGATGTGTATTTCACTTGCAGTATGCCTAGGAAGTTCAAACTTGCTGTACCTGTGAAAAATGGCCCTAGAAAGTTACGGAATCGTTCAGTCATTACAGCTCATCTTCCTTTGTCTGTGGAAGCTCTTCAACTAGCAAGTTCAACCTTTTCCATATCTATTCCTATTAAGTTTCTCTGGGACTTAAAAGCAACAAGTCTCTCTGTCCTGAAGAAGAGGCTAAAGGAAATGTCGGCACTCACACAAGGTAATTTTTATGCATGCATCTAGGTTGTAAATAATATATGCGATTATAGGGTGGGTAGATCAGTGGTGGCGGAAGCATTTTTTCATTGGTCAGGCAAATTCATACCTTCTATTTTCATAGCTCATTTTGTATTAAAGGAACAATGTTATTAAAATTTGAATTTGAAATAATAAAAGAAAATTAATGATTAGCTCAAGTTAAAATGATCCAAAAATTCTTCCTGCGCTCACTTCCACTAATAAATTCATGTTTGCAACTTAACTGACTTCTCTAGACAGTACTGCTCCAGTACGCTACCGCTGGAGTCGCCACTGGATGCCATACCAGTTCAGGTCGAATTCAACTGGTAAGTATCGTTATATAGTTTTGTACCCAGTTCTATTCTATAAATATCACTGCGCATGCACATGAAATATAAAGAGCTACAAGAGCCGACGTAGAGCGGTTAAGTAAATAGTCTCGCTGGCGAGACTGAAATAGTCACGCAGTTATGAAAAAGCAGTTATGAAAAAATTGGTCAGGCACTTATGAAAAATATTGGTCAGGCACTTGCCGGGTCTGCCGGGCCAGTTCCGCCGCCACTGTAGATGCAAGTGATGACTGCAGCAAGTTAATACTGGCTCAAGTCAAAGCTAACAACAGTATGGTCGAGGTAAACTTGCTCATATTTCTGTTGCAGTGTAGTATAGTTATTTTAATGTACAGGTGGTGTGTACTGTAGTCGTGGAAGAAGGTTTTGTTTGGCGTTTGTCTATGTCGGGAGATAGTCTTGATTATGATGATTTACCTGTGAATGGGTTGCCGCAAGAACTAGATACTGCCAGGAAAGTGAAGACTACTCTTGAGAAAATTCAGCAGTTACCCACCGGATATCATGTGATTGAAGACAGGTATCCTTCTGATTCATTCTTGGGTATTTTTTGGAGACAGCAGAGGCGTGCAGCAAGTCTGAAGAACTTGAAGTGGGAGGCAGCCATGATAAGGTTGGTACTAATTTTTTTCATAAATTTTAATCATGTACTGTAGATTCATTAAGTATTTATTGCATATCTTAGGTGGTGTCTGTACCTGCATCATCTCTCTAGTTCAGCTTATGAACTGTTGCGTGACAGTGGTGTCTTGCATCTTCCCTCTCAGAGAACACTAAGAGACTACACATATTATGCTGAAGCAGCGACAGGATTCTCGCTAAGTGTTGACCAACAGAAAAACTTCTTGAAGTATTTGGATGACTGGGAGAGGAGCGTGAAGGCCAGGCCTGATTTTAGTAAGGCAGAGCACAATAAAAAAAATTTTAAGTGCTCCAACCAGACTTGGTCTTAGTATAACTGGTGAGTTGTGATTGTTTATTACTATATGGCTATTTATTGTTGTCATTATTGTTCTTTGTTAATTTTTTCTTACTCAGTTCAGTAGTTTGTGGAGTTGTTGGAGTACATCTTCACTACTGTTCCAGGAGTTTCAGTGTTCTTGAGCAACAGACTGTGTCAGGACCAACTTGAGAATTTTTTTGGCAGACAGCGTTAACGTGGTGGAGTAAATGAAAACTCTAATGTTGCCAAATTTTCAAAGAACACTGAAGCCCTTGGAATTGTCAACTCTACCTATGCTAGAGTTAGAAGCAATTGTCGTGGCAGTGCAAAGAAAACGGACTTTGAAATAGATAACACACCCATCACCAAACGTAAAAGATTGAACTAGTTATATTTATACTACTACTGATAATATTGATTTTTTACGAATCACAAGATTAAATATAATATAGGGTTAGTACCCTGTAATTATAGTATGCCAAATAAAATATGGAAGCAATAATATTACAAAAAAGACAACAAACTTAACATGTGAAATGGTAAATAAAACAATACTAGTTATTTATTTATCAATAGTGGTGGGTTGTGTGGTTTGTAGTTTTCTTCTTAATCCTTTCGATTTCTGTAGCTGTGACTTGTTTATTTGTTTATAAAGCTCAAGGCAAGAGCTGGAAAATGAAAAACCTCGTACGGTCAAATATAGTTCACTAATTTTTTTCAACACTGCTGTAGGCACATCTTCTCCATAGTGTGCAGTCAACATGCCCCACTTCAAAGTTTTCTTTGCTCTAAACCACCTTGTTGTGATGTACTGAAATACAGATGCTGGAGCTCTCTTGTCTGTTGCTTTGCAAAATATTTCATCCCACTCTCCCCTAAATTTAGTGCTTATGCGCCAGGCATGAAATTTCTCCCACATTTGTTCAGCCTGTAGTGCAAGGAGCGCCGACGTGACAACATGCACCCTTTGAGTGAGGATACAAGCCAGTCAGAAAATCTCTCAACCTCACTGTGATTACTACTTGGCTTGCACCACAGGAGAAACTTGGTTGCAGCTTCTAGAGATGATGAGGCTCTATCAGATTTTACTTGAAATCCATCATCATCCAGCAACTTCTGCAGGTAATTAACTAGAAGACATTGAGAATCTTCACCACAGTCAGGCTCTTTACCACATTCAGCTGTAGCTAAAACATTTAAAACACAAGTGGTTGGCTACAAGACAGTTCAGTCTAAGGTTAACCAAAACTCAATTACCGACCTCCCGGTATGCCAGGTTAAATAGACCCCCCCTATCGGCTAGTTCGGCGTAGCCAGACCCTTTACCGAACCGCTACGCTGGGAATGGCAGGTATAAAGGAGGTGGGGCACTCACCGCTTCCACATTCCTCCAGAACAAATTTGGTACGGCCATGTCCCCAGACCCTCCGCCGCTACGTGGGTCTGGCTACGCCAGACTACCTATCGGCCGGGTAGAATCGACCCACAACCGTCGTTAAAAGTTCTCTACGGTTTTCACTCTCCTGCTCTATTTTTCCCTGAACTATCTCATTTCTGTATCTACCACCTTTGTATTTTTCATATATTCCTATTTAAGTGAAGGAGTCATTTCTCTAATTTAAGTGAAGGAGTCATTTCTCTAATTTAAGTGAAGAAGTAATTTCTCTCCCTTTGTCTACCTCTCCTGCTTCTGAATATTTCTGTCCTTCTATCATGATTGTGGACTTAGGCTTTGTGAAACTTAACTTCAGCTTTTCTATATCACCTTCCTTTTTTAAACATACCCCCCTTTACTCGACGATTCCATTCCACCCACTTTTTAGTACAATATTAATCATTCCCTTTTTTCCGTCTCCTTCTACTTTCTCCTTTTTATTACACTGCCTTTCCTCGATTCCACTGGCTAATTAACTACTTTTTGCCTTCTCTTTCGCACTGCTTTTAGTTACAATTACAGTAATCACTTTTTATTGATTGTGCCAACACTTTTCCTAGTCTCCTGTTTCTCGACCACTCCCATCTTCTTCCGTTTATCGTTGTACCTGGTTAGGTTGCAAACAAATTGCCTACTAGTAGTCTAGCGTAGTCAAACACTTTACTTCTTTACAACTGCGTTCTTGTTTTACTCGGTAATTCAGCGCTAGTTCACGAATTAAAGCAGTTGAAATGACAAGGGACCAGTTGAATAGCGGGCTGGTTTAGAATGAGAGCAGGGCGGATAACAACATCCAAATTCAAGGAAGTTTGTTGCACAGATCTATCAAGTCCTTCTTAGTTTAGGTATTTGAAGCAAAGAGCTGAAAATGAGTCTCCTTAGCATTATTCAGCAGAGCGGTCTAAGACTTGGGTACCAGAAATTGCTAGATAAAAAAGTAGAAGCAGTGAGTGCTTTTGTTGGTGGAAATGGTGTTTTTGTTTCCCTTCCCACTGGGTATGGAAAATCAGCCATATATGCTATGTTACCACTTGTGTTTGATTCACAAAGAGGTAAGTTAATAATTAATATTAATAATAAAATTAGCTACTGTTAACAACATCATATTTTTCAGGATTATCTGGAAGTATTACTATATGCATATCCCCTCTTACCTTTCTCATGATGGACCAGATTCCAAGTATAGAGCATGTGGCCTAAACACAGAATATATTGGATATACACAGACTAGTAGTGCACAAGTAAAGAGAGCTGTGCTGAATGGTGAAGTGCAACTTGTATTTTTCACTCCTGAGAGCATCATTTTAAATCGTACATTTAGAAGTATGCTATTATCCAGGGTCTACAAAGAAAACTTGGTATGTGTTGCAGTGGATGAGGCACATTGTGTTAGTGATGTGCTCCCCTATTATAATGCATGCATACCTGAACAGAAGGGGATTGAGACTGTTCTACCTCTCCAATGTCTTCACTATCTATATGTCTATGTGAGATATTCCGACACCCTCAACTTGAGGTTGAGTAGAATCCAAGACTACTTGTGCATTGCATAAGGTAACTAATTGATCTTTAACAATGCCTTTCATATCCTTTATCTTAGTCTCAGCCTTCTTTATGTTGATTAGGCTCAGTTCACATCCATGACAAAGAAGAGCATTGGTGTCTTGTAAGGAGGGGTGTGAGCAAGCATCAACTCAACAAGGACAGCTGTAGCAGTATTACAACTAGAACCATGCAGTTTTTTCCTCCTTCAGTGATCACTCCCGAACGCCTCCAAGCATAAGCAGCAACTAGTCTCCATACTCGAGTTCCTTAGCAATAAACATACGCGTATTGTTACTAGTGATGTGCTTGAGCACAAATGGCGAGCGAGCCTAAAGACTATACTATTTTTATATGAATGATTTTGACTTCTAACACTGAAGCTACTGAAAATAAGGTCTAGTTTTTAAATTTCGCATACACGGTAAAGCGATTTCAGTGCCATAATAACAACTCTCTGCAACTGCTTGAATTGAAGGGAAAAAACAGCAACAAAACAATACACGTTATTTAAAAGTTTTCTTTGTGATATTCTTTAGCTAAGTAGTGGTTGTAACACACAATGCTTTGACACAACTGGACATGCACCTACACAGACTTACCTTCGCAGCAGTCTAGTGGACAATGTATTTTCAAAAAGTAAATACTGTTGCGCACGGCTTATAACCATGACAAAGAGCGCATTGACTTACCACCGCCACTAACTCGAATAGAAATGGAAGTCCCTTAAGTTTTCAAGTTGTAACTGCACCCGCAAAAGAATTCAAAACGGTCAACAATTCAATTTCTAGGGTGATACGGGTACTGATCGATAAACCAGAGGATTCTGTTTAGTCCAATTTGGGACGGGGTCGACCACGTCACTAACACGTAAACGCGAGGGTCAAAGTACAAAATGACATACATACGTCCATACATATAAACAAATTAATAAATAAACTAGTGGTGCGCTCGAATAGCGCAAATGCATGGCGAGCGAGTAAATATTATATGAGTATAGGTAAAGATGATTTGTGAAGGAAATCGCTAAATAATAGCAATGATTAGGCATAAAGAGTTAACAATAACAGAATTACCTGAATAAACTTAGAAAGCAGTGGCAAAGAAGCGCAGTTTGACAAAGACTTCACAATTGTTTCAAGAAGAGAGTAGCTATAAACTTTTTGGTTGAAACAAAGTTGCGTAAGGCAGTGCAGCAGGATTCTCCGTGCTCGTTAATTGAAAAATACTGGAACTGTGAACACTTTACCTAACTTACGTAATTAGAAGCACGGGCGAAATATTTTGACGTACGCATACATACCTTTATTGGCGAGCGAGCGAAGCGAGCGAGACAGTATTAGGGGTGGATAATGCAAAATCAGGTATATGTTATTGGCGAGCGAGCGTAGCGAGCGAGACACTTACAGGGGTAACACAATCGAAAATCGGGGATGTTTATTTATTAATTGGCGAGCGAGCGTAGCGAGCGAGACACTTACATGGGTAACACAATCGAAAATCGGGGATGTTTGTTTATTTAGATATATGTATGGACGTATGTATGTCATTTTGTACTTTGACCCTCGCGTTTTTGTGTTAGTTATGTGGTCGACCCCGTCCCAAATTGCACTAAACAGAATCCTCTTGTTTATCGATCAGTACCCGTATCACCCTAGAAATTGAATTGTTTACCGTTTTGAATTCTTTTGCGGGTGCAGTTAAAACTTGAATTCTTAAGGGACTTCCATTTCTATTCGAGTTAGTGGCGGTGGTAAGTCAATGCGCTCTTTGTCATGGTTATAAGCCGTGCGCAACAGTATTTACTTGAAAATACATTGTCCACTATACTACTGCGAAGGTAAGTCTGTAGGTGCATGTCCAGTTGTGTCACAGCATTGTATGTTACAACCACTACTTAGCTAAAGAATATCACAAAGAAAACTTTTAAATAACGTGTATTGTTTTGTTGTTGTTTTTTTCTTTCCAAGCAGTTGCAGAGAGTTGTTACAATGGCACTGAAATCCCTTTACCCTGTATGCTAAATTTAAAAACTGGACCTTATTTTCAGTAACTTCAGTGTTAGAAGTCAAAATCATTCATATAAAAATAGTATAGTCTTTAGGCTCGCTCGCCATTTGTGCTCAAGCTCATCACTAGTTTATTTATTTATTTGTATATATGTTTGGACGTACGTATGTCATTTTGTACTTTGACCCTCGCGTTTTTGTGTTAGTTATGTGGTCGACCCCGTCCAAAATTGCACTAAACTGAATCCTCTGGTTTATCGATCAGTACCCGTATCACCCTAGAAATTGAATTGTTTACCGTTTTGAATTCTTTTGCGGGTGCAGTTCAAACTTGAAAACTTAAGGGACTTCCATTTCTATTCGAGTTAGTGGCAATGGTAAGTCAATGCGCTCTTTGTCATGGTTATAAGCCGTGCGCAACAGTATTTACTTGAAGATACATTGTCCACTAGACTACTACTGCGAAGGTAAGTCTGTGTAGGTGCATGTCCAGTTGTGTCAAAGCATTGTGTGTCACAACCACTACTTTGCTAAAGAATATCACAAAGAAAGCTTTTAAATAACGTGTATTGTTTTGTTGTTGTTTTCCTTCCAAGCAGTTGCAGAGAGTTGTTACTATGGCACTGAAATCCCTTTACCCTGTATGCTAAATAAAAAAACTGGACCTTATTTTCAGTAGCTCTTCAGTGTTATAAGTCAAAATCGTTCATATAAAAATAGTATAGTCTTTAGGCTCGCTCGCCATTTGTGCTCAAGCACACCACTAGTATGTATATATGTATGTATGTATGGATGGATTGTACGTATGCCCTTTAAGCGCGCGCGGGGGGAACTTTTTTCTTCAAAAAACACTGCTTTTTAGGCTTGACCCCAGTTTATTCTGAAACTACAGCATTAAGCAAGCCTTACTTTATACTTAAGCTCCAAAGTGTGAGAAAATTCCTGCGAAAACGCTTGCTTTTCAAGAAACAAAACGTTGATTCGACCCGTTACTATGGCATTGAAGATCCTTTACCATATTTAAATTCAAAACTTCGCCTTTTTTTCGGCTAAGTGCGGCTTGTTAGTTGTCAAGAACCACCTGTAGTCAGTACTAATGGAGCTATCACTACTTCTGAAAAGTGTATGTAAGCACATAAAGTATTTGCTAAGGAAGCTACTACTACTCGAGGGATGCTGAGGTAAGTAGTAATTCCATATTGTTAGCTAAATATGCAAAAATAAGTCTGGCCTTTCTTTTTTATAGCTAAGAGCTTGTTGTCAACAGTGACTGGTCAATTCTAATAGTCAGAATGACTCAAATTTGGTACTACAAAAGTTACCACTGCTCAAGAAAATGAGGTAAGAAAGTGATTTTGTATTTGTGTGCTAAAATTGATTGTCTTTTGTTTTTGTAGGTAAGAGCTGGTTGTCAAGAATTCAAGGTAATTCAGATGGTCAAAGTAACTTCAATTTGATACTACAGAAGTTATCAATACTCAAGAATGAGGTAAGTAGTAATTCCATATTTGTTGGCTAAAATTACAAATAATAACACTGGTTTATTTTTTATCGTAGCTGAGAGCTTGTTCAAGAGTTACTGGTGATTGAGATTATCAGAATGGCAGATGTTTGATACTACAAAAGTTACCATTCAGGTAAGAGAGTGATTTTGTATTTGTGTGCTGAAATAAAAGGTCATAACTGCTATTACATATAGTGTTTGCATGAACTAAGCTAAAACATAGTAACAATACTTTACCTAACTATCAGGCTCGCTCGCCATTTGTGCTCAAGCACACCACTAGTATATATCTGAAATCTCAATTGAACACGACTGAGAGTCAGCTTCGCTCGCTGAATTAAGTATTGTTACTATGTTTTAGCTTAGTTCATGCAAACACTATAATAGCAGTTATGACCTTTTATTTCAGCAAACAAATACAAAATCACTCTCTTACCTGATTAATGGTAAATTTTGTAGTATCAAACATCTGCCATTCTGATAATCTCAATCACCAGTAACTCTTGAACAAGCTCTCAGCTACGATATAAAAAATAAACCAGTGTTATTATTTGTAATTTTAGCCAACAAATATGGAATTACTACTTACCTCATTCTTGAGTATTGATAACTTCTGTAGTATCAAATTTAAGTTACTTTGATAATCTGAATTACCTTGAATTCTTGACAACAAGCTCTCACCTACAAAAACAACAGACAATCAATTTTAGCACACAAATACAAAATTACTTTCTAACCTCATTTTCTTGAGCAGTGGTAACTTTTGTAGTACCAAATTTGAGTCATTCTGACCATTTGAATTTACCAGTCACTGTTGACAACAAGCTTTTAGCTATAAAAAAGAAAGGCCAGAGTTATTTTTGCATATTTAGCTAACAATATGGAATTACGTACTTACCTCAGCATCCCTCGAGTAGTAGTAGCTTCCTTAGCATTAATACTTTATGTGCTTACATACGCTTTTCAGAAGTAGTGATAGCTCTCTTAGTACTGACTACAGGTGGCTCTTGACAACTAACAAGCCGCACTTAGCCGGCGAAGTTTTGAATTTAAATCTGGTAAAGGGTCTTCAATGCCATAGTAACCGGTCGAATCAACTTTTTGTTTCTTGAAAAGCAAGCGTTTTCGCAGGAATTTTCTCACACTTTGGAGCTTAAGTATAAAGTTAGGCTTGCTTAATGCTGTAGTTTCAGAATAAACTGGGGTCAAGCCTAAAAAGCCGTGTTTTTTTTTTTAAGAAAAAACTTACCCGCGCGCGCGTTTAAAGGGCATACGTACAATCCATACATACATACATATATACATATATACATATAACATATACCCGATTTTTTTGCATTATCCACCCCTAATACTGTCTCGCTCGCCAATAAATAAACATCCCCGATTTTCAATTGTGTTACCCCGGTAAGTGTCTCGCTCGCTACGCTCACTCGCCAATTAAATACCTGGAGCAAGAGATGACGTATTACTGCGCATGTCCGCCACGATTTTCATGGCATGGTTGACACGAAAGGGTCTAAGCAATTTCACCAGACCCTCCTCCTTCCCTTTTCCAGCTCTTCGCACGCGCTTCTCTGTACGGTCGTGGGGGAGGGGGGTCTGGCTTGGGAGACTAACCCTTTTGAGAATCAGCTAGGCTTCTCAAAGCTAGAAAAACAGGTAGCAAGATAGCTTATAGTGAAATGGTAATGATAAAAGAAAAAAGAACTGAGCCTGCCAAATTACTGTGTGTAGCCTTAATTTTAGGGGCCAAACCAACTGGTATCAAAAATTGAGTTATTCATTAGCTATACCAATTACAATGGGATACAGGACTGTAAACAAGGTGGTCAGAATTTAAAATATTACGTACTAAAACTTAATACTGTTTTACCTATAATATAGGTGTATTATTACTAAAGGGTCGGCTACGCCAGACTAGGTAAGTCTTGTGTAGGTATGTTCAGTTGTCTGAAAGTATTTTGGGTTACAAAAAATAAATAGCACTAATAAATTAAACAAAAACAATTAACTAAAGCTGCTAGCATCCAAATTTGATTTCAGTCAGACCAGTTCGCTGCCATTTGTGCTGAAGCACATCACTAGTGAGTTTGGGTGATACCCGTCTTCAACGTGCTAGGGGTACTTATGTACCCTAATGTGCCTGCACGCGTTTTGAAGTCCCACCGCAATTTTTCAAAGCTTCCGCGCTGCTGTATAGCTGGCAAAATACGCATCGGTCTATCTATCAAGTTATAGTTAAAGCATGAGCGCTTAGTTTCTAGTCGATTTATTGCACGACAGCCCGAGGGCCGTAGGCCCGAGGGATGAGTGCGATAAATGTACTAGGCACTAAGCGCTCATGCTTTAACTATTTTAAATACCGGGCAAGTGTTATTGCACACTTGCCAAGTTATTACACCTGACAACAATATAGCAACGGTATTTAAGACTACATTATTCTATAGCTATAAATTTTCCCTTGGTCTAACTCCCTAGCTCGCTCGCGTCCCGGGTGGGAACTACTTTCGGGTAGTAGCAGTAACGGTCAAAACAGCGCTGTGACGCTTAGACCTGATGGCACTAATTAATAAGATTTAGTTCCAAGAAACTCCGCTAGGGTTAAGTGGATTAAGGATTCCTAATTTTGCACCAAATTTCCCTGTGTACCTGTTTGCTAAATTGAAACTAGTGAATTTACCATGAGCTACCTCATTATCATCACTACCTTTTGTGCAGTAACATTTAATGGTTAGTAATAATACACCTATATTATAGGTAAAACAGTATTAAGTTTTAGTACGTAATATTTAAATTCTGACCACCTTGTTTACAGTCCTGTATAGTGTTATCCCATTGTAATTGGTATAGCTAATGAATAACTCAATTTTTGCCACCAGTTGGTTTGGCCCCTAAAATTATGGCTACACACAGTAATTTGGCAGGCTCAGTTCTTTTTTCTTTTTATTACCATTTCACTATAAGCTATCTTGCTACGTGTTTCAAGCTTTGAGAAGCCTAGCTGATTCTCAACTGCACTCCTACCTAATTTTGTTTCACAAACGGTATCCCCGGCAAAGCGCCGCTGTTCCAGGTGCGGTTAGTTCAAATCAGATTAGTGCCACTAATTAAAGCAGCCTAATGACCGACTTCAGCCTTGCTATTGTGTATCAGAGCTATTGTGTATCAGAGCTATTGTGTGTCAGAGCTATTGTGTATCAGAGCTATTGTGTATCAGAGCTATTGTGTGTCAGAGCTATTGTGTATCAGAGCTATTGTGTGTCAGAGCTATTGTGTGTCAGAGCTATTGTGTATCAGAGCTATTGTGTGTGTATCAGAGGTGTATGAACCCAAATATTATAAATGTTTGTATTATAATTAATAGCATGGACTACTTATGGACAAATAGTGCCAACATTTCAATTAGCCTACCAAGGTGATGCTGCTGTATTTATATGCTACAGCAGAATAAAACCAGTCTGGCTCAAGGGGGATACAATAATTCAGATGTATGAGACCAGAGGCAATGCTCTGATAATTCCAGATGTTTCTTCCTATCACAATGCAGAGTATCGATGTCGAGGGGAATGGAAGAATGGTACAGAATTTATTAGCCCTCCAGCTAAATTATTAGTGGGAAGTAAGTAAACGATGTCCAATGCATAAGTTGATATGTACAAAGAGCAACTATACTAACTTACCTATCTTTGACAATATCAGTTTGATGTCAAAGTGCTTACACACGCTGAATACTGTACCACTCTACACCACTCCTTGTACTATACATAGTTCCTCAGCTACAGAATTTGGAAGTTGCTAGAGTCACGTCAGCTGTACAGCAGATTTACTTTGTTTAATAGCAGAAGTTTCTATTTTTCTATTTTATAAATAATTACGTGGTATGATGTTCAGAACATGACTCATTATGCCTTGCAATGTAATTTATTATCTTTCCTAGACCTAAATATACAAAATGAGTATGTACATAAACTTATTTCATTTGAGTGAGTTCACAGATCTGGGTAAAATAACAGCACTACCACTAATATGAAGTATTGAGTGTTTTAACCTAGTCAGCTGCTGGAACTGTTTATAATACCACCTCTATTAATTTATTCTTATAACACCTGACAGTCAAGAATGATTCAAGGATAACACCCTCAACATACAACCGGGATTTGTACACAAAAGCTACATTCAAATGTGATTCAACTGAGAATCCCATATGGTTTAAAAGGTCCTTATTATTTCCTGACAATCACCTGCCAACGGAAAAGCCTATCAAAGAATCACAGCACTACATCATTTCATCAGTGAATCTAAATGATGGTGGATACTACTATTGCTATGGAAACAGCATTGAGGCTGGATACTTCATTGCTAGAGCAATACTAAAACCATTTGGTGAGTTTAATTTGTGGTTTACAAATAATATTACATAGCCTGACCAACTGTAGTCCCAGATCGGCTATTTCCATTTGCCTTAAGAGCTGATGCTGGAAGTACAGGTAGTTTTTACTGCCATTCTTCTAAAAAAGTGGTGTGGGAGATTCCCCATTCGCGTGTTCTCACTCATGCACATTACAATGACACCACGCTGATGCTACAGCACATAACCGACAAAGATGTTGGTGAATATATTTGTAAAGGGTTCACATTAAAGCATGAGATATTTTTCGCCAGAGCAACTTTATCTCTTCAACCCAGAATTAATGTAGGTAAGTTCATATGAAATATACTTAGCTAGCTATTTCAGAAAAGTGAACAGACTATAAGAAATGTGTGCAGTTCAGCATGAATATGTACCTTAGTTAAAATATTCTGGTCATAATGTATAAGTAGGCATAAGGACAAGTTTTGGTCACTATTCCACGACCTTGATCTGTGTTGAAATAATCATTTATCTCTCCATCAGGACTAACATATTTGTCCATAATGATTATAAAGGTAACTTTCAAAATACCATAATAATGGCGTGTTTCACCTCATCATTTCGTTTCATTAAATTATTACTCAATTAAATACTAACAATTTCAAAATCATGTCCTGCTTAGTTAATGCTGGCCAATTTTGACATGCAATTTCTCTGTGTTGGTTTAGGTGTATAAAAGACTTTACTTAAAAATCAGAATTGAACATTTTTTCTATACTTTGCTGTTTTTAGAATATATTAGAAAGTTGATTCCACCTCTGCAGACTGTGACACTTGGACACAGTGCTAAACTTCAATGTCAGTCCCCCAATGCTCAGTGGAGAATTCATTCCCAACACTGGCCAAGTAATGCTCTCCTGGTTACTACAGTATTAGGACCAGATGTATACTCTACACTGTTGTTTTATAAAGTATCTAGAGATAATGAGGGGAGATATTTCTGCTGGGGAAAAGACAAGAATAACAAAAAATTTGAAGACTTTGCAGATCTTCGTGTATATGGTAAAGAATGGTCGTAATTATGAATGTTGGGGAAAGTCTGTTTGTCATAAATTTGCAATAGAACAAATCCGGTAGCTATATGTTAAATTTTAAAGTTAAGGGCAAGGATTTCTATGAGGGGCTTTCCTGTCTGACATCTGGAGATATACATAAGACTTTTAACTTATTAGACCCATGCAGTATGCAAGACTGAGACATAGCTACTAAATTTTACAGCTATCTCTCTGGGTACATTTTCCTCAAGTTCACTGAATTTACAAATGTAGTCATCTTTACCGAATCTTTATTAATTGACTGGTGCTGCATGACTCCATTTCCCAACTTTTTTGTTCCTTCTTATTTGTTTCCTCTGCTTTATTGTTGATCGTATCATTTATAGATAAAACAACATATATAAGTCCAAGAGTGTTTAGAACTAAATTGGGTGGAACAGCAACATTCATATGTTCTTATGGTGTTGATGCTAAATGGACTTTTCATGGAGCTAGTTTTCCTCCCAATGCTGTGGTGTCTCACATTGAGCACAGACACCAGTACGGTCACTATTAGTAATGTAACTCCAGAGCAAGCTGGCAAATACACTTGCTCAGGAAGGGACATATCCTATAATTACTTCATGGACACTGCAGTCCTGGAATTGGTAGGCAAGTTATAATAAAATAATTAATCTGGATTGAGAACAAAAGTAGAACTCAACATAGAGCAGGTACACAAGCATAGACAATAGTACAGAGTTACATTAACCATGAAAATATAAACTTCCTTCAACAGGAAGAAATTGTGAAGTGATAAGGTGGCTGATTGTCGTAGCTAAGTGGCAGAGCGCTTGTGTGTTAAGCCAGCATTCCTGGGTTCGATTCCCAGTAGCAACCAAGCATTTTTTTATTCTGTATTGTTAAAAAAAAATATAGCCTTATAAAAGAGAGAGGGGATACATCAAAGAAAGGAAATAACTGATGCTTGCCTGAGTTCCATTTTGTCTCAAGTTCCAAATCTTTGGAAGTCCTTAGATACACAATAGTTATTCTTGACTTATATTCTTCTCTCTCTCTTTGTGTCTCTGTCACTCTAGTCTACTGTCATATAGCTGTAGATACAATGGATTTGTGTCTCTGTCCCTCTAGTCTACTGTCACGGATTTGTGTCTCTGTCCCTCTAGTCTACTGTCATATAGCTGTAGATACAATGGATTTGTGTCTCTGTCCCTCTAGTCTACTGTCACGGATTTGTGTCTCTGTCCCTCTAGTCTACTGTCACGGATTTGTGTCTCTGTCCCTCTAGTCTACTGTCACGGATTTGTGTCTCTGTCCCTCTAGTCTACTGTCACAGATTTGTGTCTCTGTCCCTCTAGTCTACTGTCACGGATTTGTGTCTCTGTCCCTCTAGTCTACTGTCACAGATTTGTGTCTCTGTCCCTCTAGTCTACTGTCACAGATTTGTGTCTCTGTCCCTCTAGTCTACTGTCACAGATTTGTGTCTCTGTCCCTCTAGTCTACTGTCACAGATTTGTGTCTCTGTCCCTCTAGTCTACTGTCACAGATTTGTGTCTCTGTCCCTCTAGTCTACTGTCACAGATTTGTGTCTCTGTCCCTCTAGTCTACTGTCACATAGCTGTAGATACAATGGATTTGCATTTCCATTTTATTCTGAATCATCAAAAGCTTAATTCAATTATTAGTAATCAACTGTATTATTCCATTGGTAGACTGGAGCACAGTAGGCTAGGTTCCCTGTTTTATTCTTATAGTTTTCCACTTTGTAGCAAGCACAAATAGCTATAATAGTTATTGCGTTTATCTCCCAAGAAAGAAGTTCATGTAAGGTAATATAGCTAACTGTGCTATGTTTGCAAGACTGAATTGTTTTGAATGAATGTTGACCCAGCTCAATCAGCTAACCCCACCCCAACTCAACTTTTATAGGTTACAGAGAACGAAGGAGCCAATTAATAAAAACGCATTGAGGTACAAATGGTCTTTTCAATTAGGACCTTTGCCCAGCAATGTGAAGGTCATGGCACAGAAAACATTATTAATAGACAACGTAGCTATAAAAAATGCTGGAATATACACTTGTGAAGTATCATCTTATGAACAGACTAGAAGGGCCCATGGAGAACTCAAAGTAATTTGTAAGTTCCATGTATGCCACTGTACATACATACATACATACATACATACATACAGTTGTCATACTCATACATATACATTTAATAAACATACATATGGGGGTCAGGGCATCCTGATGGTGTATGTTCTTCACCTCACACTGCTAGGTACGATAGAATGTTTTAAACTTCATATCAGATTGATCAATGGCTGATGATTTTATACAAAAAATTATTTTTTACAAAATAATTGCGAACGTCTGATTGTCATGTGCCCCAGCGCACTATGCCGTGGGTTAATTAGGTAGTCAAATATAGTAATGAATAAATGGAATAGAAATAAAAGCTAACTAAAGATAGAGTTTCATGTGGTAGGGAAGATTGCACTTGAGTTTTTCCCACACATATGTATGTATCATGTGTAGGTATAGTGATCATGTGTAGGATAGTGATCATGTGTAGGATAGTAATCATGTGTAGGATAGTGATCATGTGTAGGATAGTGATCATGTGTAGGATAGTGATCATGTGTAGGATAGTGATCATGTGTAGGTATAGTGATCATGTGTAGGATAGTGATCATGTGTAGGATAGTGATCATGTGTAGGATAGTGATCATGTGTAGGATAGTGATCATGTGTAAAATAGTGATCATGTGTAGGATAGTGATCATGTGTAGGATAGTGATCATGTGTAGGATAGTGATCATGTGTAGGTATAGTGATCATGTGTAGGATAGTGATCATGTGTAGGATAGTGATCATGTGTAGGATAGTGATCATGTGTAGGATAGTGATCATGTGTAGGATAGTGATCATGTGTAGGATAGTGATCATGTGTAGGATAGTGATCATGTGTAGGTATAGTGATCATGTGTAGGATAGTGATCATGTGTAGGATAGTGATCATGTGTAGGATAGTGATCATGTGTAGGTATAGTGATCATGTGTAGGATAGTGATCATGTGTAGGATAGTGATCATGTGTAGGTATAGTGATCATGTGTAGGATAGTGATCATGTGTAGGATAGTGATCATGTGTAGGATAGTGATGTATTAATATGTATCATGTATGAATATCTCAGTGTGATCACTAACATCATATTTTATGTACCTAGAATAAACTACAAAGTACATTTCTGTTATCATTCTAAGTTTTCATCTGTATTGTTTGGTAAAATAGTCACATTTACAGAATGTATAGTTATTGCTGATACAATTATATAATACTCTCTCTTATCAGATCAAACCTATGGAAAGTAATGCGTCCACTTATCTGCAAACTTTGTGGATTTTGTATGTTATTGTTAAAATGAGTCATCTATTCATTGTTAATGAATAATTCTTAATTACTATGAAATTGATAGCTGGCCTCATTCAATATGTCCATCCTTTCCTCAAAATTAATAAACTATAATTGTTACTGGAGAAATATTGTGACTTCCTGAAGCTATTTTCAGTACAGGACAACAATCCTGTATGATTTCCTGCACTTTTCATACAACAGTCATGCACAAACAGAAGGCTTGTCAATTTTTGGAAAGAGTAAAGTCATTATGGCGCTAGGAGAAATGGGGGGGGGGGGAGGGGGGGGGGGGTTATGATGTTAAGGTTTTGGGGGCATTACTTTGACCAAACGCTGACTTGGCTGCTTGCTTTGTTTGGAAATATTTTAAAGAAAGGAGATAGTTTCTATTCTAATCCCAAGTCTAAACATGAACATTTTGTGTTGTGGTGACATCAATGCTGCAAATCTGAGTGGCAAGAACACACAGTAAACTGAGTGTCTATTCTGCCATTGAAACAGGGGTGTGTCCTGTGATTAAAGTAAGGGAAGGAGAGGTGAAAATTTTAGAGTCGTAATGGCATTAAGTTTTTCATGAATAGTTTGGATAGTTTTAGAAATTATATACGAGATATCTCGGCAAATGTATTGCTCACTTTAGCTAGTGTGCATTATCCTATAGTAGCTACCGCATCTAGCGTTTTGTCCACGGTTTTATATTAATGCTCTATCTCGTAATGAGGCCTTACCAGATTATGCTAGCATTTTTTTCTGGATTATTACACATGAATTAGCATAGTGGAATAATTCTAGAATAATAAGGGAATTTAGGAGAATAATACGTGTATTTAGGAAATAATAAGGGTACTGTAATATATACTGTTGTAGCTTTACAACTGTAGCGTAGCGCTCTTAGTTCCTACTCATAATAGTAGGGCATCTGAATATGAAAGCATATACAGGAAAAAGTACATGCCAATAGCACACAGCTAATACAAATGAAGCAGTAATTTCTAGAGCAAAACTTACCAAATTAACAAGTACGTGTATAATCATTTGAGGGTCATAAACATGGCTAGCCCATAGCTACTACCAAACCACCAAAATAGTATTTTTACTGAAATAAGAAATCCTAGCAGAGAATAAGGCGACTTTGATATGTGGTCTCTCCTCTACTATAATTTGCTGGTAATAATTACAGCAGAGACTCAGGATGTTGCAGGGATAGTTAAAGACTAATAGCTTTTGTTGTTCTTGTTTATCCTGTCAGCAAAAGATAAATTCTCTGGGAATGCATGCAAGGGTCATGCTCTTGAGCTATAGCTAGCTAGAGTAATGTCCATTCAGTGCCAAGTGCAATCACTGACTGACCTGATTGGGAACTAAAGGTGAAAGTTTAATGCTCCCTATTCAATTTTTCTGAGGTTTTCATAATCAAATTTCTAAGAACACTAGAAATTACATTTCTGTTACTGTTATGCTTCAATACAAGTATTGTTGGAAAAATAAATAACAAGAATTAAACTATGGCTAGCATAATGCCTCTAGTATTTCAAGTCATTGGAGAATTACTGGCCTAAACAGAAATAGCCAAAATTTATTATTTCACTTATTACATTTCACTCTAGTAGTTCATTTTACACTTCCAATTACACAAATAATCTTCAGAAATATAAGAGTAGACATAGTCAATACCACATAATCACCACCGCCCACTCATAATCATTGTTCTTGTTATTAACTATTAATCATAATATTTATTCGTAAATTGCAAACACTTGAACTAATTCTGAAGGCGAGTCCAACGGCTGGGATTTAAAACCCAGTCAAAGATAGTATTAGTCTGTTGATTTAGCCATCAGTTGGGTCAAGTCAGTGGTCAAACTCGCTGCCCACTGATAATCTCATTACTAATGCTTTCACTAGTCATCCTTCAGTAAAATGAACATCAACATCTTTAAGTCCAAGTACATGAGAATTTTAATAATTCTTGACTAACTCTCTAATTGTAAGAATGCCGGATAAAGTTTGTGAGGAAATTAAGTTCCATTGAAATCTCAATACACATCACATCATATCATAGTATGTACACACAAACACACACACAAACAAATTGAAAGTGTAAAAAGAACTGATTATTATGGTAAATGTGAGGTTTGTCTGTATGAAGACTATTACCCATGCTGCTTGTATTTCATATCTAGTGTCAGTGGTGGTGGTAGACAGAGAGAAAGAGAAAGAGAGAGAGAGAGGCTAGAAGGTCTTCTGTTCAATGATGCGAGGGCCAACTTCATCGTACTCCCTCTTGGATATCCACATTTTCTTGAAGGTGTCCAGAGCTGCTAGAATAGAACCACTGCAAGTGGTATAATTATTAAATACAACAATAATGATGATGACTATTATTATTATTATTTATTACTTATCATTATTTATCATTATTATTATTATTTTTTTTTTTTTTTTATTTCAATGATTATTAATATTATATATGATTATTATTATTATTATTATTATTATTACTTGTTATTATGATGGTTTATTATTATTATTATAAATCAGAATGTTTTTCTTCTTCGTTGCAATTGATTAATGTGTGTATTTTTTTAAAGCCATGAAATAAGGTAAGGGGACACCACTACAACAGATAATCAACCCCACCCTATGTGCCATAGCACCATTGACTGCCTTACCCCATCCATGTAGAATAGAGCCTGTTCTGAGGAGCTGATATCTACATCAATATATACACCAGTACAACACTTCCAAGTAAAGCACACCTTGCATCATATCTTACTCTAATCTTGACATCCTTAGGTGTCAGCTTCTTCACTTCTGCTAACAGTCGGTCTCCAAAACCTGAGGGGGCAAATCACTCACTGCTACAGCGAATGTACTTCATGCTAAATATCCACATACCTCTATAGAGAGTTGACCCCCCAGAAAGGACGATGTTGGAGTAGAAGATCTTGCGTAGGTCAATGTCTGATTTGTAGATGGAGTAAGCCAACACCTGGTGGATACCTTCCCCTTCTTCTCCGACCAGATGAGGATGGAACAACAACTCCGGGGCTCTGAACCTTGCTCGACCAACCTGCACACACACACACACACACACACACACACACACACACACACACGCACACACACACACACACACACACACAGATATACACACATGTACAAAGCATGCATCCCATGAAAACACACACAAATATACACATTCGAGCTGTACTATATACAAGCACACGAATACATAAACTAAATTCCTTCTTATCTGGGAACCTTAGGACCTAAAAGTTTCCTAACCTCATAACAGTCCGTTGCTTAGGGAAAGACTTGGGCACATTATACAACTACACAAAGATTTTTTTTTTTTTTCCAGTAAGAGTTGGTAAATTGAGTAGCAGGAAAACGTGTAGCCTGTGTTAGTTTTCCTGCTACTTAATTTACCAACTATATGAACATGTTGATTAAGATGGATAGTGTGAACACACAGCACAAACACACACATACACACACACACACAAACACACACTCTTGGGGAGGAGTGTTATTTATTGTCACCTGTATCACAGATCCATCAGGAAGTCTGTACGGAAGTGATTCTTGATCTATCTGTTCCTATAACACACAAACATACAAACATATCACAATGAGTACTACACAAAGTGGTAACTTGTCCACCCAACGCCATCAACTCCTAGTCATTAATAACCACGCCCACACTGACACAGTTACAGTTTATTTAACAACGCCATTGAAGACCCCATGGGATTCTGAGAGGTCGGGTGACACGAACACTGAAGCGTAGTGCTTTACCAGGCATCACACACTAACTGATGTCTGGTAAAGGGTTTCCATACCATAGTAACCCTTCGTCATAACATTTTGCGACTTGAAAAACAAGAAGTTCTAAAGGATTACTGCACAGTGTTGAGTATAACAGTAAGTTTTTAAGACCTAAGTGCACCTTGTGTCATTCAGAAACAACCTAATACGAAGGGGTCAACAATTAACTTACTTGAATGAAACGGGATCGCTAAACCGAAAGATTCCGTTTAGACCACGAAGTAAACACAAAACTACGAGGGTCAAAGTACAAAACGACATACATATGTCCACACATATATAGAAGCAAACAAATATCCCCGATTTTCAATTGTGTTATCCCTGAGAGTGTCTCGCTCGCTTCACTTGCTCACCAATCACTACTTACTACACGTGAAAATTCAAATATTTAAATTAAAGAAACTTACATCCTTCTGAGGCTGCAAGGTCACATGACATACTTTCTACAAACACACACACAAACACACCATCTTGACCACACCTTTCAATTCTGACCACGTCAAACCCACCTCTTTAATCTGTCTGACTATCTCGAACTCTGCGGATGTCTTGAAGTTGTGGCCTTCTCTCCGCAACAGCTGGCGGAGATATGCGGTGACGTCTCTCCCGGCAATATCGGACCTCATGATGGAGTGAGGGAGGGAGAAGCCCTCGTAGATGGGCACTGCATGACTGACTCCGTCTCCACTGTCCAGCACCACACCAGTGGTACGTCCTGTGGCATAGCTGTGGGCAATTACATCAATATGAATGAATGACTTATAGTGGATGGAAATAAACCACACCCTCTGAACGGCCTGAGAAGTTGTGTGCAATGATGTGCAGGCTGCATGCAGCCAAAAGCTTTTCTAGCTGGGACAGGTGCTCCTCCATCACCACTTCCTCCCCTCCCAATCATCCCATAATGTAGCCCTGGTGTGCTAGTCACACATACTGCCACATCAGCAAGAATACTAGTCTCTGTAAGTAGCTATTACCAACTAATGGGGTGAGTTAACTGATTAAACCCAATCCACTAATTCCCTCCACAGTGCACACCATACTGGCACACTAACTCTGACACTCACAGACTGAGCACTGCCTGCATGGATATGTACAATGCTGGGACATTGAAGCTCTCAAATAAGATCTGTGAAAACATACACATATACATACACGTAAATAAACACACAAACAAATATCTGGCTGATGTGAACCATACTGACCTCAGCTGACTTGAGTTTGTTGTTGCGTGGGTTCAAAGGTGCCTCAGTTAGCAACACAGGGTGCTACAAAACAAGAGTAAAATAAGCATGCAATGTAAATGTGGTAAAGGGTTGTATAGTAAATACACAGTAAATTTGGTAAAGGGACATCCTACAAAGCACTCATGACCGACTCATTCAACTACAGAACTAACACTAGCTCCACCCACTCACTAGCTCCACCCACTTACTAGCTACACCCACTCACTAGCTCCACCCACTCACTCACATCTTCTGATGCTGTCTTCAACATCTCCTTGGAATACAGATACTAACACACAAACATACACACACAGTAACACACAAACATACACACTATAGACACTACCTTCCAACCAAAATACATTTATATGCTGGTGTGTGAAATACACACACACACACACACACACACACACACACACACACACACACACACACACACACACACACACACACACACACACACACACACACACACACACACACACACACACACACACGTAATACATACAAACTACATATACCACAAATTTAATTCTATCTTCTATAGTATTGATGATCCTTACCGTCCAGATCTGTTCCATGTCATTCCAGTCAGTGACTATTCCGTGCTACACATGACAAATACATAACATGAGACCGTGCCACTATATAAGTGGGTGTGGCTTACTTCTATCGGGTAGCGGATATTTAACAAGCCTCTGTGTTCCTGCATCAAAAATGTATTCAAAATTTTTAACGTACTTCTCACCACACCCCCTCTAGTGCATGCAGACAAACACATACACACACAAAAACATGCATGACCAGTAGTAATTGCACTGTGGACTTTAAACTCACTGTTGGTGGGTTTGGGGAGGGTTTTTATGCATGTGATAGAGTGTGTGTTGTTTATTTGTGTGTGCTTTTGTGCGTGTATTTGTGTTGCCTCAGGGACACACAGAGATAACGAACCAGTTAAACCAGTTAGCCCAGCCCACAGAATTCAGTTTATTACTTATTCGTTTTCATGCTCTTATGATTTCAATACACTATCTCATCCAAGGAATATATTTAAATCAAATTAGGAAAATATACACACAGCAGAGGCAAACCCCAGAGTGACATTCACACCCCATCATCACCATGGCTACACTGCAGTTGGCATGGTAACCCTCACCTCCGCTGTGGGTCCTATGAACGTGTCTCCTTCCAGACCTCCTGCCATCACCCGCACATGCTTAGGTCTGCCAACACTGATACATACAAACACACAAACAAACATCTCGCCACGTCTAAAACTAAGATATACTTTAACACATACGTATGCCACATACCTTGTACTAAAACAACAAAAATTATAATAACAGAGAAAACTGCATAGATATTTTAAGGAGTAGAATAACAACTCATTAATTGTATAACTCTCTTTCCCCACTTGCCACTTTATGTACTTCCAACCTGACCGCCCGACTAACAAACCCTTCTCTGATAAACAAAATATTGATCAGCGAAATTGTGACCCGTAAGGTCATAAAGTTCACCTCTTGAGTCATCTCTCACATACTACAGCAGTAATTAAACAAGATGCACGTCATCTGATAAGAAAATGTTCACCCAAACTGAAGTGCCACTTAGATGGAGATGTTACAACACAAACTCACTAGCTTGCAAAGTGGAACTTTGGATGCTCCTCTCCTGCAAAACCAGCTTTAATCACTCCTGAACCCTAAATAATGCCACACAGGTAAACATAATAAGGGAACAACAGGAAGTGTAAACCACACCCCTACAATGAGTACAAACACACAAGTTTCTTAGGGCAATTTATGCTAGGCAAACATATCCCTATTATAATTGTCTAATAATCACAAATACCTAGTTTTACACAAATAACTCTTTCAGCTGTTTTAATGCTAGCCAATTTCAGCTAGAAGTGTTCAATGCAGCTAATGGAGAGAAAACAATTAGTTCTAATGATTAGTTAAGATTTGACTACTTGTAATACTACTGCTCTTACGTTGTCAATCACCACGGGCTGACTGGCTATGACGTCGTAAGACATCTTTGAAGGCGTTTCCTAACTACAAGAGCCCGCAGAAACAGTTCTACTCCACCAAATCAAATGGACCACCCGCGCCCTACACAACTCAGCCTCGACCAGGCGCGGTGGAGCAGCAAACGAGACAGAATATGAAAAGGCAGGCGGTGGTAGATGTTGTAGCCTAGGTTGTTTTCTAACTATGTAGTAGGGTGGTTGAAAGTAGCCAGAATTTCCGATATTTCTATTCAAATTTGTTTCTTACAAATAGAGCAGTAATAATGTAGCATTCTTAGATGACGATACCTTACAGTATTATACCTGACTACTGCGGGTGGGTATAGTATCGTCAATTGTTCATGCTACTTTACCCGAAACAATTCCTTTTGAAAGGATTCGGGTCCATCCGGAAAGAAAGCGATGCCTGCACCTCTTGGCTTGTATGGGTGGTCGCCTGTTTTACCGTAAGCGCAGGAGAATGGCTTCATTTATTAAAAGACACTGGAGTTTTCTCACTGAAGTAGCGGTGAGAATTTTGCTGCTGCTGGCGTTTTGGTCAGTTCTATCTAGAGTGTAACCTCAATGTAGTATTCGCTATTGTGTATTATTAAGTTCAGATTATTGTTTCAAAACAATTAGTAACTAGTTAGGTCAGTTTGAGTATTGAAATAGAAGAGAATAATGTTTCGTACTGAGTGAAATTATGCATGCACCTGACCCATGTCAGACACACTCACTGTCTGTATTTAAACTTCTTTGTAGCACGAGGTTAATGGTCATATAACTGTAATGGGTGCATGAATAGTAACGATTCATTCTGAAGGAACTCATTGATGCTGGGCCTTCACCCACACCAGAATAGTGGCATACAATGTTAATTGTTGAGAGCAAGAATATAGTTAACTTAGTTAAATTCTTGAGCGTGATCTTTGAGTAATAGACTACACAGCGTTACTTCAGCTTTTAAAAGAATTAACTGACAAGCCTCCATTACAGGCTTTTAACCGTGATATTACCATGGAAGTGACAACTATCTCAACCGTGTCTGTCTGTGTGTGTGTGTGTGTGTGTGTGAACAGCTACTTGGAGACATGTCCTCCATATGTGCGAGTCATCAAGGAGGAGGAGTTATGGTTGTATAAGAATCCCGTCAAACACAGCACGGTGACCACGCCCATTTTATTTGTGAGTGACAGCAGGAGCTAGGAGGTCTGGCGAAGAGTCTCCATTTTCCATGTTAGATATGCAGTAAACTATGTATTTTTATGGTATGTGTGTGTGTTTGTTTGTGTAGTGTCTGTGTTTCTTCCTCCCAAGTGCATTTATTTTGACTCACTTTTTTTCTACACGCCAACTCACAGATCTCAGGCAGGGACTACTTGGTAAGGATCATTAAGAGAGGGTGTGGCAAGTTGCTGCGATTCCCTCCTATTGCACACAGTGGAGGATTGTTATTGTTGTGTGGCTTGTTTGTGATGATGTCATTGTTTATTTGTAGGGTTGGCCCTGACCGCAGGTATGACCGGCCTCGTCACTGATCTCATTAAACTGAGCGTGGGCAGGTACGTACAGACAAATGTTGTCAGGGTGATGGAAATTGGAGAGACTGAGTGTGTGTCAACATAGTTCTCATTAAGTGCAGTCCCTTTACCTTACAGCAGCTGCTACACACACTGGAATAAATTCGATGTGCAGAAATTTGGAGGGAAAAAAATTTATCTTGCTTCTTTTTTTTTTCTTTTTTTTTTCCTCCAAATTTCTGCACATACACACACACACACACACAAATCTGTGAACTTCCTAAAGTGTCAGTTTGACCTAAAGTTTCATGTCTGAACAAATCTGTGAACTTCCTAAAGTGTCAGTTTGACTTAGAATTTCATCGTCTGAAAAGTGTCTTAGCTCACTTCTCTCTCTCTCTCTCTTGTTCAGCTATCTCTGGACGTCATGTGAGTGTGGCAGAAGAACAATAGAGAGAGAGAGAGGGTTCTGTCCACTCTTATGTGATAGAAAGTTTGCAAGACTGGCCTTCTGATGTTGAGATTGGTGTTCCCTTAGTGATGTGCAAATATCAATATGAACTCCCTCGTCAGTTATATCTCTGCATCTTTGAACTGTTTTTGAGAATGTTTGCAAGTATTTTGAAGGCACCATAGTAGAGCAATTTCATCATTCCTTATCTGGACTTAGTGTTGAAATAGTGCACACCATGTCTTATGGTACATATGTCTGCACCCAAGGAATATTTCAGAGGAAACCCTACAATTATGTCCGTTTTAAATAAGTCTTTCTCTCTGAGCCTAGTCTCACTTTCCCCTCCAGAATAAGTTACAGGGACAGTCACTGTAAGTTAACAGAATGTGTTATAGATTTATTGAAGTTTCACAAGCAGAGAAGGAATAAATATAAGCACAAACAGCAAGGGCAAAGGTCAAGTTTAATGATTTGACATCAAGTGTGAAAATATATCCCTTCCCAGATCTCACCTATTGAGTCTCACTTGATTTCATCTATTCAGAGAAACAGCCAAGGCCAGGTTGAATGCTGACAGACATGCTCACACGGACACTTTGCCTAGCACTTCTAGAACACAGAGGTCCAGCTATCGGACTAATGCACAGAACAGCCAAAGAGGTGGCTAGAGATGGTCGTTTAGATAACATCATAGAACAACCATGAACCTTGCAATGGACAGTTTGTATGTGTGTTTGTTATTTGTTTGTTTGTGTGTTTATATGTAGGCCTCGACCAGACTTCTTTTATCGTTGCTTCCCCAATAGTGAGGTGACCTCTGACCTTACCTGTGTAGGTGATCCAGACTTGGTAGAGGAAGGGAGGAAAAGTTTTCCTAGTGGCCACACCTCCTGTGAGTCATATGACACTAATCTTGTGCACTATTGGTGTATTTGTTGGTCACACCTTACCCACTATAACGGTCACACCTTACCCACTATAACGGTCACACCTTACCCACTATAACGGTCACACCTTACCCACTATAACGGTCGCACCTTGCACTATATAACTATAGCCATCGCACCTTATCATCTTATTCATTTTGGCCATCCCTTACCCATCATAGCTGTTCGTAGTGACTCCATCTTTCTTATATATGTTCCATGGTTGTGAAGTTTTTCTTAATTAACAGGGGTATTCTCGTGTTTTGGATTCCTCACTCTATATTTGGTTGGCAAGCTGCGTTGCTTCAGGCCAGAAGGGCGTGGTCAAGGGTGGAGACTGGTCTTTGCTCTTAGTCCTTTAATGGCGGCCATATTGGTTGCACTGTCCCGGCTGCAGGATCACAGACATCACTGGGATGGTGAGTGTACTTGCACGATTTCTCCCTCATGATGTGTGTGAGTGTTTTTATTTTGTTGTTGTTATTTGTTTTTGTTTTTCCTTCCTTAGTAATTACTGTATTTAGTGGTTTGCTCATACATACAACCATTGACTAGAATGTGTACAATCCTAATAGTCTCACTTCACTTGTGTTGCACCTTTGAAAAGCTTTATATTAGCACGGTAACCGTGCCGTTCGGGATTAGTAGTACGAGTAACGTGATTGAACTAGCACAAGGCGAAGCAGAGCGCTATTTCAAATTGCTTTACGAGTGCTATTGATCCCGAATAGCACAGGTTACCCGTGCTATCACTCGCTAATAGCACAGGTTGCCCGTGCTATCACTCGCTAATAGTAGGCCAGCTTTATTTGCACTATAGCTACACTTCACCATTCCCTCACAATCTCTGTTTGAGGAATCGCTTCCTCTTTCAACCGATGATGGCTCCTTCTAGTCTGTTGAAGAAAAAATACAGGTAGAACTTCTGCACCAAAGATTGACATAGATTCCAACTTAAAACTACTCGAACTGTACATTTCCAAGACTAGAACTGCACGCATGCACGCTTACCCATACTATTTCACTTAGTTACGCGCTATTTCACTTTCCCCGTGCAATTTCAATTGAACAGCGATTTCCCCATACATTTTTTATGTGTTTATTTGTGTGTATGTATGTAGATATCCTGGCTGGGAGTTTACTAGGTATGTGTGTTTGTGTGCTGTGCTATTTGCACCACTACTATCCTCCCTGGCATCATCTCTCCTATTTACCTTACTCCGCCCACTCCAGGGAGCTGCAGATGGGACAGAAGGAATGTAGTAGTCCCAGTGCGGGGGCGGGAGGAGGTGGTTTCCATGGCTCCCACTCTATGTTGACTTTACCAAGTCAGAATCTCTCATCCAGAACTTCATGACTGTGATTCATGTTGGGTATGGGTCATCAGATGTGCCCAGGCTGCTGGGTATGGGTCATCAGATGTGCCCAGCCTATTGGGTAGGGGTCATCAGGTGTGCCCGGCCTGTTAGGTAGGGGTCATCAGTTATGTCAGCCATGTAATGATCAATAATGTTTATGCATATGATTGCGGGAAATGAAAAAAATGGTACAAAAAATTTTCTGCTCGAATATGGAATATTATTAACCCTCAGCACACATGCGCGAGAGGATTATAGTAGTCGTCCTGTCTGTCTGTCACGCTTTGATTTTGGAGATTACTGACAACCGTTGATTTAGGTATGAACTTACTCAGGACAAAGATTTAGGTCCTTTGATTGTGCTACTTTTTTTTATCTTGGGCTAATTGTTGAGAAAACGCGAAGCTTTCAGCTCTGTGTAGGTACCAGCTTTTGTGGGTAATGCCATAAAAGCTGGAAGAAAATGTGTTCCATAGTAGAGATTAAAGTATTGATGTCATGTAGTTGAAGTGCGGTGGAACTTAATTCCAGTTTTTGATTAGTTGAAAATCTTGTGGAGCCAGAAAGAAAAGTGACGTGAAATACATTAAATGAATCAGATCATGCTTAAGACATTGAACAAAAGTAATGGGTCTAGTAATTGTAAGTAGTATTGGAGGTTAAATATTGAGATGTGCAAGTCTTTCAATTTGTAAGGAATATTATAATTTTTAGAATGTATTTTGGTGGCATGATGTAGAATGTTTCAGTCGGTGGACCTTCTTCAGCTTATAATGAAGGGGAAAAATTAGCTATTACTTTTTTTTTTCTTTTTTTTTTCTTTTTTTTTCTTTTTTTTATAGCTGAAGAAGGTCCACGGACCGAAACATTCTTTAACAATTAACTATGCTATGTTAAGCTAATAGCTATACAGTGGAGTCTCTGGATAAAGGACACTTTGGGAGCAATATAAATTCAGCGCATTTTGTCCCTTGTAGAGGGATTGTCCTCTTTAGGAGATTCTATTTGTATTATTTTGGTACAGGAATTAATTTTGGGGACTTCAGATTTGTCTTTCTAAGAGAAATTATCAATACATTGTCCCTTCGTCGGAGTGTCCTTTATCAGAGACTTCACTGTATACTCATTCAGGTTGATCGTAGCAATGAACCTCTACGATATAGATTTTCATTTACAGAGTTAAGAGAGGCAATAAGTTTGGCATCAGCAGCAAATAAAAACACAGATGAAAAAGAGCAGAGAGATGGTGGGTCATTAGCATAAATAAGAAAAAGCAACGGTCCAAGCACACTACCTTGTGGTACACCTGACTAGACAGGAAGTAAACCAAATTTACTTCCAGCAATTTCTACAAAAAGCTTTCTATTTCGTTTGAAAAAATAACCAGAGAGGGTCAGTAATGCCAGTTAACCAAATTTTATACAAGAGTTCATTGTGAGCGACTGAATCAAAGGCTTTGGCAAAGTCAAGAAACACAATTTCTGTGTGTCACTTTCACTTCCACAGAATTGAAACTGAAGTGTACAGTAGTATAAGTTTGTAAAGAGTGGATCCTATTTCTGATCAAAACAAATTGTGTTTTTGAATTTTGGATATATAGAATCTGTTATCTTAGAGAATCTAGCTCGTGATTCCAGTACTTCATGATACACAGGACTCAGAAATAGGCCAGCAGTTTCTTATAAATTTCAGTTTTTTGTGAAGTGGAAAGAATTTATGTACCTTAACATCGGCTGAAATGGATGAGATTCCAGAATTCAAGAATTTACATTATAATTTATGGACTACAAATATGAGAGTGACAAGGAATTAGAGATGGCTACAAAAATACCACCTCCAATCATTTATCTGCCTCTGCTAAACATTTGATAGCAGCTGGAATTAAGCTTACTGTTTGAAATTTGTGGATTACCATGTCTCATTGATTGGCAATTATACTGGGAGGTTTGGCATTGTAACAGATTGAAAATAATAGGAGAGTTTGTGTCTGAATACAATATCAGTATTGTATGAGAACAAACTCTCTCTCCTCGGTGTGCATTCATTATTTCTTAGTCTTATATTTGATGATATATTTGAGAGGAGTGGGTGTACTGTATTGATTATTGCATGACATGCGACTTGTGACAGCTGAGCACTCGAGCAAGTAGAGTTTATACCCATCAGGAGATTCTTTGCTCATGTCCAAAGGTGTGGTTGGTTCCAGCTAGCACTGGATCCATGCAACTGCGCATCAGAAGAAACTTGATTTGAATTCTGGGCATGAGTGAAAAAGAAGAGCCCTGCTGATCCACCGACAATCCATTTATAAATAAAAAGTTTATTGCTTGAAAAAACTTTAATGTCCTTTGGGTTTATCCCGAGGAAACAAAGACTTTCCTCTCTCTTTAAGAGAACTCTCGAGTTTCTTCTGAAGGGGTCCGATATGGGTTTTATATATGTTTGGATTGGTCATTTACTATTAGTTGTTTTGGATCGAAGCAGAAACTTCAGTTTGTTTTTCAACAACTTACAAGTAGATGTGGAGGTCTTACATGAGTGGGGCATATTTGCCCATTCGCATACATCTTAACAAGAGCTGAGAGATGTCATGCATGAGGTGAAGACAATACTGATATCACCTGCATTTGATCACTGACAGTCTACCATGACGTGAGTGCCTGTAGATTTCATTACGCTACACTTCACGTTCTTGAGATGAGATGAGGCTTACTGGGGACAGATCGCTGACTGGTTGATCCTCACTACAGATGCAAAGGGTTTATAGTAGGTGTAGAATCGTGATCAGAAGGAATACTTGGGACGCGGCTGCACACAGCTTATCCTCTTGAATTGAAAATCCTTTTGAGAGACTTATTGGTCCACGATCTTTTATGTATATGTTTGTCTTTTCTAGTCGACTATGAGGACAGAAAAAAGAACCTCAGAGTTGGAGAAATTTTGAAAAGCAGACTGTGAAGCCACGTATTACAGTTTCCGTCGCAAATATGGCTCTTTAAGTAGGTGAAGCTTGACATCATAAACCTAGCCAATCAAAGGTCAATTTAGTAGAGCAGGATAACTACAACGTGTGCACTTTTTGAAAACAAACAGTAATTTCTAACATAGAAGACCATAAGGATTAATTTGAGATGTGGAGGGAAGTTAATTTGACCTCTGGAGACCGGCAGAGGCAAATTCACATGGCCGTCATCTAGCCTTTTTTTCTATTCTTCAAGCGTGTGATGGTATAGAAGCCACTCTGAAGGCACACGAGTAGGGTGGCATAAGAAATGTCGGCTACAGTTCAAACAAAAAGGCATTTCATGAGCAAAAGGCAGAGAGAACTGACTGAGGGACAACGCAAGTCTCCTACACCTATGCAACCCGATCTGCTCACCACATCCACAGACCACAGAAACTTACTTGCTCTTATTTTGTGATGACCTGCGGTCTGCAGGCTACACAAGCATCAACCTGCAATATCGGCAAATGTGCGAAATGTGCCCTTGCGTCGAGGACACTCCAAAGCTGCGCAGGAGACATGATTGCCCATTGGATGCCGTGGTACCATAACACTGTGCACCTTTGTTCGCTATAACAATAGAGCTGTTAGGGCATGCTACATCCAAAAATTATGATGATGAGGCGAGTCTTGTTTGCAGACTTGCCTTGCCTGAGTGGTTGCCTTCTTCGAGGATTGAGGAAGCAATTAAGAATTGATCCATCTTCAAATGACAGACTCGCTCAGCTTACAAGTCAGCCTGGAGCAGCTGGTCTACTGTGAGAAGCGATTCCACACGACCAGGCTTGAAAAAGATACTTCTTTTTCAGCACTTCCTGACCTCCGGCTCAATCACAGGGAAGAGACATTTGAGTTTTTGAAAAGACATTGGACCAGCCCGCATGGTGCAGTTGCCCATGATGATGATGCTATTCCCTCATGCCGATCAGCCCAGGTAGTGCCAAGAGATCTTTGACTCAAGTTGCTCTTTTGATGGATTTCAAGGAACCATGCCATCAGGAATCTGTCCACCATCCCTAATTGCTTTGGTATATGTACTTGAGGGGGGGGGGGTTACAACATCAAGCATAGACTCAGACAACTGCTACAAAACCTAGCCTAGCAATCTCTCCATTGGATGTGTGAAGAAAACAAAAACATCCAAAAAAAGTGACTCATCAAGTTTGACACGTCATCGCTATGGCCAAGACACCCACGTCTATCTACTTGTCCCTCAAATCCATGCATTCACGAAATAGACCATTACACTTTTTAATCTGGGATTGTGTGTCTCATATTACAGATTTCAACTCAATTCAGACATTGCCAATGCTGTATGCCAAAGTTTCAGGCTGAAGATGTTGTGTGGTCCACCAAGATTACGTAAGTGGACTGTTTCCAACAGGAGCTGTGGTAACTTTTGAACCACAACCCATCCACAACCGCTAAAGATTCTTTTTCATGGCACTGGGAACGTGTCATGTACCACATCCATCACACACAAATGGTGGAATTGATCGCAGCATACCAGTGTAATTCTAGTTGCTCTTGCACCAATCAGTAACACCACTACCACCAGCCACAACTATGGTGCAATCAGCTGCATGCACAATAAACGAATTTCATGCCCCAACTGGCAAGGGCCAATTAAACTATCCAATTTTCCTTGCTACTAAAACTGCCAAAGAAGATGAAATTCATGGCTCAGCAAAGTCCAAACAGCTGTGGAAAATCTACGGTAGATGGCTGATATCATGGTCCGCCTGATATGCTGATATGCACCCCACCCAGCAGCAATTAATGCGTTTTCTATTGCCTTTATTTCTTGACAGTGCAAATTCAGTGGGCAATGATACGGCACTCCATGGACATCATAAGCAGCAATTCGCACTTGAAATCTGGTCCAAATGCCTGTTCTTGCTTGCTGATCAACCACTGTATTCTCCGGCAAAAGAACTTTTACTGGGCTTGGCCCGCCACCATTTGGAGAGGAGCACTTTGTAAGTATGTTCGGTGGTCGACAGATTGAGATGGCTCACTGAAATTTGCGGAGACCTGCTGGAGACAGCGGCTGACAACCCCGGTACAGGCGACATTGCCAACATTCTGGAAACAGCAAATTTTCTTCATACATGCCAGCCATGTCACCCAGACTCGGCTACGCACCAGGTCACTGCTGCAAGGCTTTACACACTCCTCCCAACGAACTTAGAGTGGAAGACCAACATCGGAATGGTGCCAATGCCAAGCAACTTGATAGTTCATGTTTTTGAGAATTGGTGTATACGTGAGCAGCGGTCTGTATTTACTTTGGACTACTGCTTAGACCATACACTGATCTCTCAAAAAAAAGAAAAGATCGTATATCAGTCCCGTGGGAAGGTATTTTCAGCTTTACACAGATCTTTGAACAGACTAGTCCACATTATCCAGTGGCTTCTCTACATATCCGGGATATTGACAACTCTCTCTGAAAAGCATCCAGAATCCTAGAACAATTCGATCTGGAAACTTCGTGGTCAAAAACCATAAACAAATTCTCGCATAGCACTTGACCATGCCATGAGCGAATAAGCACTCGGCGGCTACTTCTAGCTGTGGTGCAAATGCTGTGCAAAAGGGATGTAGGAAGGGGTCCTATACGACTTTTGATATGATGTGTGGTACTGACTTTTGCTCTATATCCTTGATGAGCTGTGGGTTGCTTTTGGTGTCATTCAACTTGTTCGACATGGCTGGCCACAATGACTCCAGCCCAGTTTTCTGACAACTCCAGTTTCCATGCCTTTACTGGGTGTGAACACTGTGGTCCTCTTTTGGTGGCAAAGGAAAGAAGACCGCATGGGTACTTGGAAAGTTCTCTCCAGAAGTGACCATTGCTTTCAACGAACCTTTATTCCACCTGGTCCGCAGGAAGGATCAATATTGCTTCTGTAAAGATTTGTAGTGCTAATTTGTATGGACCGTGAGAGTACTGGGAGTGAATGATGCCAGAACATAGCTCTTCTCACGGAAGTCTAGACCTCTGGACAACATTCCTCAACCCAGGCAACTCTGAAACAGCAGTTAAACGGCCATGCTACCATGCCAACTGTGGCCAAGCATTGGTCATGGATCCAGAGATGCCAGGCATCAGACTGGGGCTGATAAGGAACCAACTGTATGGCAGCCTCGTTGGACAACTCTTCCCGGACTAATTCCTTCACTGTAAGAAGACGGTGCACGGGACGTTGGCAATGTGTGCTAAAGCCTGCTCTTAAGTATACAGCACTGTGGTTCATGGCTCTGGAGACGTTTAGCTTAGAACTTGATTCCAGTATAACTTCAATTACACTTGATCTTTATTAATTTTAAATGATTTCTAGTTTTTGGTGATCTTAAAAGTATTTTCCAAGTGAAGAGCACCCCCAACTGGTAGTAATTACCCTCTAATTGTTCTTTATACCCGCTCTACCAATTTGGTTGTCATAGTAGTAAGCTACTATCCGCAAAAAAACACAACAAACAACAACAAACCGTTACTCTACTGAACGGACTAGAGAAGCTCAGGGTGGGGTCACGTGATATATGCGCAGTCCTTCAACATCATATCACACTATTCTCGCTCGTACTACATATATGCGCATGCCACACACGCACACACAAAATTTAAATTTTTAAATAGCGCGTGCGGTCCTCATTTAATAAGTAAAGGCGGCTGATAAGAGGTAGGCAAACTCCATAACCGGCAACAAGAATTGAGAGCAGTTAAGGCCCATCTATACTTAGGTGAGTTTTCCCGCGAGCAAGGTTGACAAGTTTGTGTAGAGTCTCGTGATTTGCTTTGGGCATTTGAGCTATGGCTGGCCATGGGGTGGGGAGAGACTTGAAGAATAGCTGAAGATTGGAAAGTGGGAAGAAGCGAAAACGGCTACAGATCCCTGTGGAAAACTGCGATTACCTCGCTGTCCAAGGAGAAGTGTCATTAACGGAATATCAAGGTCCGTGAATTTAATAGTTTTAGAGACAAACACTGACTGAAAAAAAATTTTTGTACCTTTTTTCTGATGCTTTTTTGGCTCTTGGCGATAGAAAAGGGACCTTGTCCCAGTATAAGTTATTCAGGAGGAAGAGTTGCTGCACATCTTATTGACCCACCTCCTGCTTCAATAACATCCAAGTTAAAAACCCAACTATACACTAACTGCTCCGGCTTTTAGTGATAGACGGGTGCTGTGCTATACCTCTCTTTCTGTCAGTGATACTTACAGCAACACACACACACACACACACCAGGGTTTTCATGCAGGATTTTTGCTGGAGGAAGAATTATAACTTCGATTGTCCTCCATTTGTGGTAGTCTTAGCTTAATCCTTTCTTCACATTTTCTTTGCAAGCATCTTTGGGGAATACTAATGACCAGACGCGCTAGTAAGTGCAAAAATTGCGTTGTGCTAACCAACTCCTCTGACTGTGTTTGTTCTCCAAAGATCACTTCAGAAAGGACCAGCTGGTGTGGATTTTTCCCAGATATCTTCCCAAATTGTACCCATTACTGAAATTATAAACACTCCCTTTTTTTTTCAACTCTACCACATCCATGATCAGCAGTCGAAATACTTCTGCAGAGAATGCCTATGCAGCCCACCCATCTGACACCCAATGACACAGGAACCCCTGTGTCGAGCAGCCTAAGCCAAATCGGAAACCGCCAGAACTAGCACTAGGAACACGGGGTTCGAGGCATCTGAGGAAGGGGCAGGGGGCCTCTGCTCCAAGGATCCCCCCCTTCTTCCCCGGTCAGTCTCCCCCCCCTTTTTTCTTCCCACCCCCCCCCCTTCTTCCCCACCCCCTTCGACACCCCACCCATTCTGACACCTCTGGCTTGTTGTTGACACGCTGGTCAATGTATGCTTTATTCTCTCACTACTCCAAATCACTGTGGCTAATGCAACTTACATCCTGAAATAAAGAGACTGGGAGATGCTAGGGCCAGACATTCTCAACATGAACCCAGATAACTTTCATTAAGAGAAGAGAAGATACTTTAAGTGGTTGTCATACCAGTAGTAGTGTGACATGTGGTACTTACCATTGGAGGCAGTATATGCCGTGACTGTAGACAAACCAATCTGGTGGCACTAGCCCAAGGTGCATTTGTGGTCAGCATTTAACGTGGACCTCTTTCTCATAGCCGTTCGGATACCCCCTTATGATCAATCCACCAACATTGCATGCCACGCCCATCTAGTGTGACTGTATAAATGCCACACCCACATTGTGGGCAGCAAAATATTTCCTTTGACTAGTTATACGATACTGGGTGACCATAAAGATTGACCACACTCACCCTAATTACTATGACACCATGTCACGATTCATGTGCTTGGATATGTACCAACATTGGCGTGATACATCACGCACACACGCTACCAAGCAACATACTCGTGTTGTATGCGTGTTACACAAAAATATCACATTTTGACAACATTTCAGCAAGTTTAATTTTGGCAAGTTTAAGTAATGGTGTGTTGCGAGTGTTGAAGTCTCTCCTTGGGAGGAGTTCTCACTCGTCCTCCCATCCAGTCTCCCTGTCCCACTCTTTCATCCCATTCCAGTCTCACTCTTTCATCCCATGCCAGTCTCACTCTTCCATCCCATCCAGTCTCCGCAGTCTCACTCTTTCATCCCATTCCAGTCTCACTCGTCCATCCCAGTCCAGTGTCCCAGTCTACTCTTCCATCCCTTCCGTGTCCCAGTCTCACCTTCCATCCCTCCAGTGTCCCAGGTCCACTCTTCCATCCCCTTCCCCGTCTCCCATTCCCACTCTTTCTCCCATTCCAGTGTCCCCAGTCTCACTCTTCCATCCCATTCCCAGTGTCCCATTCTCACCTTCCTCCCATTCCGTCTCACTCTCCACATTCCAGTCTCACTCTTCCCATCCCCTTCCAGTCTCACTCTCCATCCCGTTCAGTCGCCACGCTTCCATCCCTTCAGCTTCCCTGAGGTATTTGTCACTAATTCATCATTGCCTGTAGGGGACTATATTCCCTTAGAAGGTGCTATCACTGTTTTATTCCATTCCACTCTCGTGAAGTGCTAATCACTATTCCATTCCAGTCTTCCTGACATACTGTCTCGATTCCATTCCATCGTCCTAGTCCCTAGCGCACATGGCACTCCCCTAACTCTCCGAAATGAAAAGAAGAGGCTATAGTGTGTGCTTCTTGCTAGCTAAACCACAAGCCTTGCCTACATGGCTGTGCAGTGACACTAGTTTTTTTTTGTGGCGTGTATCCCTGGTGACAGTCGTGGCTTGATGACAGGTCACATAGCTACCCACTACTTCATCCAGCTACAAGGGGGAAATAGTCATTGGCCGAATTGCTTCATGCGTGAGAGGAGAAGATTGGTTTGGCCTGATTCAGGAGGTCGAAAAACTGGCAGATGCAGTTGGTATGTGTTTTGGTAAAGTCCCGGATCATCTGTGGGAATTTCAGAAGCCTGGGGCTGATTGGGTGAATTGAAAGCCCTATCGTTTGGCTTTAGATATTGTATATAATTGTCTTCTGAACGTGCGGTCTGGATTGTGTTGTAGGTGTTTTTTTAATCTTTATCAGATGAAAGTTTAGATACTAGTGATTCATTGCATGGGTGTGTGTGTGTTTTGTGTGAACTAAGCAGTTCTTAATGGACCACTGGCCAGTCCCTTGTTTCCCCTCAATTGTGTACTGTTGTTTGTTCTGTTGAAGTTTAAAGTGATTGTGAAGGTTGATCGCACATGCTAATCATAAGTTTATTGCTGCTCTTGTGTCCACTAGAGATGTACAAACTCAATCACCCCACCCCCCAACCCAACCCCCCACTGTAGATTGATTCCCCAGTGAACTCCTATTCCATTCTTCCCGGTGAATTATTACTGTACGTGTTTATCCCAGAATAAAGTAAGTAAGTGGGATTTGACCACACCCATGTTGTTCATAGTTATAGCCTTGGAGTGCAGTCTCAGGCTAGCTATAAACATTACCTGGGTCCGTAGACAAGCGGCTTTATCTACTTACTCTTAATAGCTTCTTTTCCCCCCCCTTATGGCGACGAGAAGCACACACTGAGTTTTGTTGTGTTGAAGTAGTTTAAGTTGTTTTTCCTTGGTAACAATGCCTGATCACCTAGAAGCGCTTTAATTTGTGTCGGTCTGTTGAGGTGGTAGGAAGTTTCGTATTATGGATGATGATGGAACAATAGGCGTCGCTTGATGCGTTCCCAGAAAGGTGTGAAGAAACGTGAAAACTGTCAGGATGAGGTTGGAGATCCCTTTACCCACTGATCTAAGTCACAGTGCATGGTTACTTGGTGAGTTGTTGATTTGTTTTTAATTCTGTATCCGTTGATTGGCAGGATATCAATACCCGTTTTCAAGTCATTTGATGCAGACGGCAATGGGTCCATTCAAGGGATTAGTTTCATAGTGACATTAGGGTAAGGAGGGGTTGTGCGCAGTAGGCGTGCGCCATGCCGGTGTGTTGGGGAAGGTTCTTCATAATCATTCTCTGCTTCCCTGTGTTTGATCAATGTTGCTCCGTAATCACAGCTTCGTTACCATCACTTAATAGGGCATGTCAGACTTTAGTACTAACATAGTTCCTCCTTTCTTCATACCCTTAATTAGACCGTGCCTCCTTCCCGCTCCCGTTTGGCATTTACTTGGATTACACCTTTACCTATCCTAAAATGATGGATGCGGTTTTGATAGTCCCTTTTCCTGATATTGAACCCTGAGTTGCATGGAGGAGTATTGTCCTACTGGACAACAAGGGACTACGCAACTGCCACAACAATATGTTGTTTGTGTTTTCTGTCCTCAACTGCAAATGCGCAAGACACAATGCGAGCAACGTGAATAGTTAATTCTTGGGTCATGAATAAAAGAACTGCGGAATTAAACGTAAGTTTTCAGAGTATCACACACCCACACACCGCCTAGTGTAACCACACCCACGCTTATGGGAAGAATAGAACACTTGAAAAAGATGGAGGTAAAAGGAGAGAGAGGGGGGGTGAACCGTAAGTGTTGAAAGCTATAACAACAGTCTTTTTTTAAAAACCAATTACAAATTTTTAAATGTTGGTCGCCACTGGGAATCGAACCCAGGTATGCATTTGAATACGCACAAGCGCTCTGCCCCGGAGCTACGACAACCACCTGTCAAACAAACCTCCAATTCTGTTTTATACTGTTAAGGGGTCTGCTGTGCTACTGTCTCACTCTTAACAGACCAACAAAAGTTCTCTTTTCTCAAGGATTCTTTCTATACATTATAATAATATATAATATATTGTACTTATTAACATGAGTCGAGTGTGATATGGTGAATCTTCCGAAATTCTAATTTATTTCATGACCAGAGGATGAAAATAAAGCCTAGAGTGTAATAAGTGTTTTAATTCCACAACTAGATACTTCATCAGAACTATTTTTTGTTTTTTTGTGTGAAAGTGGGGGGAGGGGGGGGGGGGGGGTGGGGGGCTCCCCCACACCCCAGCTGAAATTATCGCAGCTGATATTATAGCATCTGCTCCTGGACCTGGCTGGTTAGGCCTCCACTTGGGATGTAAAGGTGCTGTAAAACCCAGTAAACTTGTACGCCAGGCCAGGCCCTGTTGCTATAACTACTCTGGTAATGAGCTTGCCAATACAGCCATGAGATAACACTATGTGGTATCTTGAGTTATCTCACGGGGAAATATCATTGTGAAGATATCTAGCGTGGAATAAATATATATTTTATATTTTTATTTATTTATTTTTATTTTTATTTGTTGCTATTTGTCACTTGACAATTCTATTATTCATTAGATGTACTCTCGTCTAACAATTTTTAATTCTGTATTGTTTAAAAATAATTCTATGAAGAAATACATCTAGTGGAGTGAGAATGAGAAAGAAATGAAGTAGCAACAGCCAATAACGGCACTGTGGCTGACCTGCCCACGGGGTATTGTAGATTGCTGTAGTAAGCAACCCTTGCCAGTGACTTGTTATCAGTGCAACTTCTGCTAATTTGACATACCTTCAGTGTGCACTAAATCCTCTTCAAGTATTCCTAACCTGTGTATGTATGTGTGTGCATGTGTTAGTGATGTACATGTGTGGGTGCATGTTACTGTTGTTTTTTGTGTGTGTGTGTGTGTGTGTGCACATGTGTCCTACAGCCCCCTATGTCTGATTCTCGTGTAGGTATTATAAAGAAAGCATTTGATAAATTGGACAAGACAGGAGATGGAAAGATCACGGTGCATGACTTGGAGGGGTAAGACTTTCTAGACTGCAGGAGGTAGAGTAGAATAGTGGGTGGGTCCAATACTAGATAGGGAAGCAGGGTTGTTGTTGTTGTTTACTTTACTGGCGAGCGAAGCAAGCAAGACACTATACAGTGGTGTCAAATTGAGAATCGGGGATATTTGTTATCAAGAGAGTGAGGACTATAAGGGGTGGATTATGTAAAATGTGTGTGTATGTGTATGCCACAACAGCTGCTGCGACTGATAACTACAGGATTGAAACCCCTTTACCAGATTAATTGTAGAATTTCACCATTTGGGGGGGGGGGGGGGGGGGGGGGGGGAGAGAGGCTGCGAAGTGCCGACTGTTGGACTGTTGAATCTGTCGAGCAGTTTCTCAGGCGAGTTTTAATTAGCTTCATTTGGGGAAAGCTTTCTACAGAGGCAGTAGTACTGGGGATTGTTAGGCTTATTCTCGCCAGTACATTCAAATTTGGAAACATACTTTTTAGCATGTCATTGACAGCCAGCTCATCACTGTAACTTCATTGTCTCCTTCAGTGGTTTAACCAAATACTGCTTGTATGTTTGCCATTCAGTGCAAACATCCACTGAAATCATTCCTTGTTTAAAGGTTTTTTCACCATCCAAATTCTCAGCTTCCTTCTGTGATCCATAGTGATCCATAGTGATCCATAGTGCTCCATAGTGATCCATAGTGCTCCATAGTGCTCCATAGTGCTCCATAGTGCTCCATAGTGATTCAGAAGTGTATGACGTTTATCCTCGCCATAACCTTGAGAAGAACCCACGCCACTTGGTCTCTTCTTGGGATCAAAAATACTCATAGCTTTCACTACATCTACAGAAGATGAAAAACGATTTGAAATGTTACATTTCAGAATCTCAATAAATGGCTTAGCTATCTTCTCCTGAAATTGTTGTATATCCGGTGAAGAAATAGCTACTCCTGTGACTTATTCCAGGCCACTTTTTTCATCCATAAAGTCTAAAACCCAATTAGCTGCCGGTAAAGTAGCATCCAATGTATTCAGAGTAGATTCTACCAAAGTAGGAACCATTTCCAAGAAGAGATTCTGTTTGGAGTGTTCTACTCAGTTTTCCCCATTGTGGAAGAACATAATCAAGCAGATGTATTCCAGCAATAGATGATTGTTTGCTGAGAGCTGTACAGAGTCCCAAGGCTTCTGGCTCATGTGTGCTGGCATGAATACCATCTAGGGCTGCTACAATTGCAGCATAACTTGCTTTTACAACTTCTCGTGTGCTAACCAGCGTGGATCAGATGGTTTGAGTACCTTTGAGTTCTGGTGTTTCAAGGACACTCTGCACTTCCTTCAGGGATTCTGTCCTTTTGGGAGAATAATGGGGAAAAAATTCCATAATGCAGTAAGTGTGGTGTGTACATGTGGAATGGCTTGCACACTGGCCAGCTGCAACAAGTGGCATGACAGTGAATAAAGAGAGCATGAGGAGCAATGGCCTTAATACGACTTTGAACTCCAGACGTCTTTCCAGAAAAAGTGCTTGCACCATCAAATCCTATGCCAGCTATTCTATTCACCTCAACATTCTTATCTTTTAAGCAATCAGTCAGAGCTGAGTAAATGCTAGCAGCACACACTTTTGCAGATTATGATTTCAAGAAAATGTTCTTTGGCAACCGCATCCTCTTCCCATCCACAGCAAACAGACAGTTCTTCAATGCAGGCAATATCTGTACATCCATCTGCCATAGTGCTGTAGTATTGTGCTTTTGTAAGCGTTTCAAAATGCACTCTTCCACAAACTCAACAACAGCAACATGTGATGTGATGTGTGGATAGCATTGTTTGCTGCATTTGCCATGAAATAGCCAACAACCATGAAGCGTATCACCACCACAAGATACTACCAAGTCAACTAGTTTGTCAAAGTATGTGGTATGAGCCATATGATTACGTATGAGAAAATGGGTGCAACGTAGGAGAGACAAATGTTCGTGGGGAATTCAGCTAATGAAGCCCTGCAATGTGATAGTATTTGAAGCCTCTGTGTATTTATTGCAATGCACATATGTGACCGTCTACAGGAAAACCAGGCACAACGCGGCACCCTTCGAAAAAATTTTTTTTGCACTTACAGAGTTGTCGGCATCCAGACATTGAGCTCTCCAAGTTTTATCGTCGTAGCTTAAGTCGTTCCCGCTATAATAGACCTAACCGTTCCCTTCTGTAGGCTTGAAACAATACATTTTTAAGAAATCGATCGATCTTTTCTTGATATTTACGCACGCCGCGTTGTGCCCAGTTTTCCCGTAGACGGTCACATATTATGATTGCCAATACAAATCTTAAGGGAGGAAAGAAAGAGTTGGAGCATTAGGGCTTGAGTTCAAGCCTCACTTTCACCGCTTTCCATCTGGTTTTTCTTCCATCTGCCTCACACCAGTCCACCCAGCTGTGATTGGGGACCTGGCATTTTCTGTGGTGCAAATTAAAGGCCTTTTCTCATGCAACAGCAATGATCCAGGTGGGACTTTGGGTGCCCACCTCACTTGCTGTGAGGAAAGGCTAATCTCGCGGGCCAGACCCTTTACCTAATCGCTTCTCTCGGAAGGGTCTGGTTACCCTAACACATCCGTTTGGTATCTTTCCCCAGGAATCTGGGGGAACGTATAAAATGTGTACTTCTTACGTCAAGTTTAATTGTGTATGTGGGCATCTATAAAATGTGCGTACAAATACTTTTAGCTAGTCCCACCTCTGCACTTGTTCTTCTATGAGCTCTGAGCTGAAAAGCGTCCTAAAAATGGAGAGTTCCAAAAAAGGACAATAATTGAAGTGACTGATTCCACACTACTGGCATAGCCTCACTAGAACCTCCATTATACAACACCAGCTCGCAAAGATTTATGACAGGATGGTAAGAAAACCCGCAAGGTTTAATTGCATTCCACTATTACCAAACAGGTGCATTGGAGTAACCAGACCCTTCCGAGCAGAGCGATTAGGTAAAGGGTCTGGCCTGCGAGACTAAGGAAAGGCCTGTTCTCCTGCAAGTTCCTAGCCCGGCTCCAGGAGCTTTGCTTGCATGGCTCACAGTGCCTGCTTAGTGCATTAGGCATCCTGGCTCTGCCAGGTGCGCATGGTCGCCTAGCAACAGCGAGAGAATGTGCATTTGCAGAGAGTGTGTGTGTGATGCCAGGTAATGGGATGTACTAACAAGTATGTCGATATTTTAGAAGTAGTTTGCAATGTATTAAACACATTTCTGATATCTTTATTTGCAGTGTATGCAATAGCTTTTGAATATTAGTGAAGTATTTGACCCCAGCTTAGTACAGTGTGAGGATCGAGCCCTAGTGTTGAATGTAACATACTGGGGATATGTTTGATACTTTTGTATGGTATGTGCCCCTTTATCGCTGGTGGGTATGGTTTGTTACTGGCGAGCGAGCGAGACACTATCAGGGGTAACTCAATTGAAAATCGGGGATATTTGTTTCTATATGTGGGGACGTACGTATGTCATTTGTACTTTGACCCTTGCGTATTTTTGTGTTAGCTCGGTGTTCGAACCTGTCCTAAACTTCACTAAACCGAATCCTCTGGTTTAGCGATCATTACCCGTATCATACTAGAAATTGAATTGTTTACCGCTTTGAGTTCTTTTGCGGTGCAGTTTGAACTAAAAAACTTGCCTGAGTACCATTACTATGTGAGTTAGTGGCGGTGGTAAGTTAATGCGCTATTTGTCATAGCTATAAGCCTACGCAACAGTATTTACTTGAATATTCATTGTCCACTAGACTAACCACGGGTAAGTCTTGTGTAGGTATGTCCGGTTGTGTGACAGTATTGTGGGTACAGCTACTATTATGAGTACTACAAAGAAAACATTGTTTTTTGTTGTTGCTGTTATTTCAATTCAAACAGTTGTGGGGAGTGGTTACTATGGAATTGAATACCCTTCTCCGTATATGCATGAATTTTTTTTTTTTAGCTTCTAAGTGCCGCTTGTTGGTTGTCAAGGGCCACTGGTAGTCAGAATGGCTTCTAAAGAAGCTACCAATACTCGGGCGAAGCTAAGATAAGCAGTAATTCCATATTTGTTAACTAAAGTAACTCTGGCCTTTTTTGTTTCTTTGTAACTAAGCTTGTTCAAGAGTTACTGATAATAAAAGTAGTCAGAATTTGATATTACAAACTTATTACTACTCAGGATATGAAGGTAAGAAAGCATTTCTGTGTATATTTGCTGTAATTAATGTTTAACTACTAAGAATCCATTATTGTCATCACATGTTATAAAAAAAGCAGGCAAAATATAACCATATTGTAATTTTAAGCAAGATAACAAGAAGCTCGCTCACCAAGCACATTACTAGTTACGTAGCGTTTAGAGGCTCATGAGGGAGAAACCAAAAGCATACTAAGCAAACAGTCAAACTTGGTTAAATTTTGTCCCAAAAATAATGCAGTTTTTTATTTTTTATTTTAGTGTTTTTCCATAACACTTGCACATGTCCAGTAGAGTAGAAATATTGGCTGCTATAGATACTAAAGTGCACCTGAGGTTAGGCGGTGAAAATGTATCAATTGTTTCTTTGAAACCACTAGCTCACTGTGTACTGCATCAGTCTTACCACTAATTATCACTACTACTGGTATCATGTAATCTGGTGATTATTTAATATGGTGAAGGTTTTCAGTGTATTTGAATCATTGGTAGAAAATGCTTGTAAGAACTCTTCATAAAGTACGCAACACACCCCTCTGATTAATACATCACTGTTGGCATGTTTGCAGGGTTTACAATGTCAGGGATCATCCTAAGTTTCGTAACGGCAAGTGGTCAGAAGAGAAGGTTTTCATAGAATTCTTGAAGAGCTTTGACTCTCCCAACGATCCAGATGGAGTGGTAAGTTCTGAGTTTATGGTAAAGGAAAGCAATAGCTTAAGATTCCGGGTGAACCTGTGTGTTTGGTAAAGGGTTGATACAACTTGTGTTATTATTATCCCTCAGCGTGCATGTATGCGAGACTTATAGTAGTTTTTTTCTTTGTCATTCATTCATTCTGTCAACAGCGGATCTTAAAGATGGCGGACTTTTTACCTTGAGATAAGAGGGACTCAGACTAGGTGACAATTTAAGTCCTTTAATTTTAATTTAGTTAGAGAAAAGGTGAACTCTGGTGGGCACTGCTATATGACAGACCACACCCATTCATTCGTTACCCTGCCATTTAGAATCACGGAAGAGCCTGCATCAGAAACTTTAGGTTGTGGGTGGGTGGAGCTGCTCTCATGTGATCTACCCAGGAGTTAGACTGCTGTGCTATGTGAGCTTATGACAGAGTGACATACGCTCATCAACGAGTGCCTTTGTACAGCAGCATTGGCATCTACTTCCCTGCTGGCTCTGTGCACAGTGATCCATTCTCAGCCATCTTCTGGTGGAGCTGTGATATCCCAGAGTAAAGTCCCGTCAGCACTCTCGAGATTGCATCGTCCAGTTTCCTATCCATTGCTTGGAGTGACACTTGATGAGATGCCCTGTAGTCCTGGCTGAAGTTACCGTTCGTGGTAGTCGTAGATTAAATTCTGGCGGAAAAGTATGCCCACTCTACTGGGTGGACGTGGCAATAGGAATGCCTTCGTATCCTCTACAAACTAGCTCGGAAACTCGGCCAAACACTGTTGCTATGGGATACAGAGCTTCTGTAGTATAATTAGTTGTAGTGTGTATTTGTTTAAATATACTAGATAGACGCTATCCAGGACTGAAGGTTAGGTTAAGACCAGACAAGAAAGGTCTAGAGCCAGAGTGTTTGCTGAGCTCATCGAGTATGTACACACTTCTTTAGAAAATGGGGCACAATCTTTTCAATTGGCAACTACCACAACTACATACGTAATTAGTGACTGCACTCGATAATTCACAGTATCTCATTGCAAGTCCTATAGGGATGTTGTGTATGTCTGTGTGTGTATGTGTTTTATGTATGTGTGTGCTTGTGTTTGTATGTATGTGTGTGCTTGTGTTTGTATGTATGTGTGTGCTTGTGTTTGTAGGTGACCTTTGAAGAATTTTTGAACTACTATTCCGGACTTAGTGCTAGTATTGATAAAGATGCGTACTTTGACCTCATGATCAGGAATGCCTGGAAGATTTGAGGGCGTGGCTTATGTTGCCATGGACTATAGTTAGTGAATGGTTACACCATTACCAGATATTTCTGATAAGATACAGTTAGTGTATTACACCACATTCTCACATTCTCTTTAGACCTTTTTTTTTTTTTACTTTATGCTTATAAATATTTTTATTGAACTTGTCTTGATAGTTTATGTGTATGGATATTCTTACCAGCAGAACCTCCGAACTGAGGACGATTTGGGACCAAGGCTTTCAATTCACAAATCAGAGGTTGTTTGCTCTAAGAGGTGACATACAATATTTTTCTCATGTAGGGCGAAACAGAAGTTCACTAAATAGAGGCGACTTGCTTGTTAGAGAGTTCACTATCGGAGGTTCCCTGTATAGCCTTGGATGTACTTAGCAGAGTAAATTGCTATAATTTTTGTGTGAGCCAGACGAAGGAAGTGTTTAAATTAGAAAGGTCAGATGGGAAGTCCTAGGAGCATATATATATTATAATTATAGTACTTATTACTTAAGTCAGAGTGTGATATGGTGAAATATTTCACGAGCCAGAGGCGAGTGAAAATAAAGCCTGAGAGTGAAATATTTAGCCATATCACTCTGACAAGTGCAATAGTGGTTTATTCCACGCTAGATATCTTCACTGCCTTAGTACAAGGACTGGTAGGTAACTCACAGGCTAGTATCGTGGGAATCGGGATTTGCAAAACCAATCAAAATGGTCAGTTGTTGTCATCTAGTATTCAAAAGCTATGTCTACTAGGTCTAATACTAGATCTTGCACTACAACTAGTTACTTGACTGGTTTTCCAACTAAATAAAGCTTTTCTGAAGATGGCAGACAATAAGTGTTGCTGCCAGAGAAACAAGACCTCGTTAGTAGCTTCTTATTTCAGAATTTATGCTATTTATAAATTGAAAATGTCTAGAAAATTTTCAATTGATGCTATTTATATGTAATGCTCAATAAGTGAATGTAGCGACGAGAGACTGTGCACTATCAGTTTTGTTGAAGTTTGCACTTTTCTTCTAAATCGTGAACTTTACCCACTCACTCGTGCTGGCAGTATCTGATTCATGATGTATTATGTATAAAAAGAATTCTTGTTACTTTTAAGCTTTACATATAAAAACAATAACCAGCAGAAAAATGCAACAGTTGAATGAGATGTTCTGCACATGCAATACAACAGAGTCTTGATAAGTTATTGGAGCGGATGGCAGTTATACACGTTCCGTCACCATGCCAACTGGGGGGCACTGTTGAACCTGGTAGACATAGTGATGGAGGAACCTGCACCAGTAGAATTGAGACCATCTCTGGACCTACAACGTAATACACACCGAGAATAAATTCATGCAGTAAAGGAGAGTTCAACTCCAATGTTTAAAATTTCAGTTTTTACTGTTTCCTTAATTTCTATTTGCCAACAATGAGTTGGATATAAAAAAGCTGCAATTCTAGCATTCAACTGCACCTAACTGTGTTCTATATAGCTAACCAGCACTGCACCTAACTGTGTTCTATATAGCTAACCAGCAGTCTTCTCCGACCTTTACCTGTTTAGGGCGACTTTGTTGAGTCTTAAATGTCCGTTGCTATGGGCACTAGAGGGTGGTTGGCCAAGATTCTCTTTATTCTGTACCCTGAAAATTAACAACAACATAAAACAAACCATTCAGTCACATGACACTCCCTGTAGTTGAAGGTAAACCTTGGAGTAAGTGCCAATGAGTAATAATACACACAAGTAGGGCAATAGTTTTGCTGCATGCCATGCAACTGTGACGTAGCTACTCTGTTGTAAATGTGGACTTATTATGTTGACCATCTTATGTATGCATTGTTCGTACCTGGACGTCTTCTTGGATTCTGCAGATTTGGTCATCTTCTGGTAGCTAGGCAACTTCCCACTCGCCTTGTTACGACCAAACATGCCACGCCCTTGTCCAGTCTTTTTTCCCATGTCACTTCCTCCACTGCTGCTAGCCGTGCTGCCTCCGCATGATGAAGATCCTTTACCCATTCCTATGTGAGTACCTCTTGTACACCCGACGTCTACGGCTACCGTGAAAGTTGAATTCAAGCCGTGGTCACTGGCACAATCGCGATCAGACAAACTGCCCTTTGAACTGGAGAGAGACGTCTGTTTACCCAGCGCCATGTGTGGCTTCCCGTGTCCTAGTGAAGACGCAGATTGTGTGTGACCTCTTCTAGGGTGGGCGAAGGCTGACGCTTTAGCGTGATGGCCGTCTTGATACAAGTAAGAGGTCGCACTGGGTAGATTGCCGGTGGAGAGAGTCGCTGTGATAGGGCGGGGCTGGTGGCTCACACCTGCCACTGGGCGTGGTTGATGCGCTGGGTCCTGAACGTATGGGTTTGGAGCAGCTCGAGAGCCAAACGGGCGAGTAGCAGGAGAGAGGAGTGCTCCTATGGGAACCTTCATGGTGTTGCTGTCTTTACCAGCTCTGTTGGGGGGCTGTCTCTGCTGGGAGTGCAGAGGCTGAGGTAAAGCTGGTGGAGGTCTGGAATAGGATGGAGGAGACACAAAGTTGTCTTCGAATCCAGTGATGCGAGTGGCGTAAGAGAATCCTGAGACATGCGAGGAGTGGGGGAGAGTGTTGCTAGGGGAACTGCGAACCATGACCCCGTTAGCGTTGGGTCTATGAGGAGGCAGTAAGGGCGTCCGTCTCAACACTCCTCCTCCTGGCGTTCCCTGAGGGACTATGGTACCAGTGATGCTGCCGAGACCTGAATCTGTGCTTATAGACTTGTAAGAACTGAGAGTGGAAGTGGGTGTGGCCTTTGAAGTGGGTGTGGTCATCCTGTTTGTGTTGGACATGGCTGGTGTTCCTTTGCTTGGTCGAGGGGGTGGCTGTAAGGGTTGAAACATGGAGTAAGGTTGGGGGGCAGGAGGTGTGGTTAGATTTCTTCTTGGGGGGAGTGGGATGTTTGTACGCTGTGATGGAACAGATGTTGGCCCCGCCTCCCTGGCAATGGGCGTGGCTTGTGCAGTGGATTGATAAGATGTGGTAGAAGGCCTGTTATGATAGAGTCCTCGGTGCAGAGGTGTGGCAAGTAGGTGGGGCCTGCGCCATTTGTAATGAGTGGGTGTCTGTATAATTCCAGTGAGGTCTTGGAGTCTATCATGTGACATACTTGCTAACTTGTCATAATCCAGCTCGTCCTGTTCCTGCAAAGGATCAGAGTTCATGGGGTCAGAGTTTGTGGAGCCCAACCCAGAGGAGCTGACCTCTGAAATGTCATCCCTTTCAGAGTAGCATGAAGGGGAGGGGCTTCGCGGGGAGTTGGGGGAGGGGCTTCGCTGCGAGGTCGCTGAGCTGAAGCATACATCGGTGGTGACCCGTACAGAGTTGGACTTGTTGCTCTGCTTGGAAGAGACGGGACTATGAGACACAGTTCCGTTGGAGGGTGTGAGAGCAGAGAAGGTATGGCTAGTTCTGAGCATCACAGTATTACCAGATGACACGGGCGTAGTAGGAGTGGGTGTGGTCGATCCTTCATCAGACTCCGCCCCATCATTAGGTGCCTGCTGGCCGCCTCTCATGACACACCCACTACTAGCTGACGCAACAGAAGCCAGAGGCGTGGCAGGTGTGCAGGTCAGTATTCCCAGGTGAGGTGAATTGTGGGGGCCTGCCTTGGGTGGGAACATCTTGCGACTCAGCCTGGGACTGCAGTGCTCCAGGAAGCAATCAAACAGCTCTTGCTGAGTGCTGGAGAGACTGGAGGTGCTCACGTCGTGAAGGTCGTTGGTGCTCACTCGAGTCTGGTCTGCCCAAGCCACGCCTTTGTCACCTTGAGCCAGTCCTGATAAACAAGCCAGGTCGTCCTGCAAGTGGGTGGAGTCTAGCTCCACCTCCTGGATGAGCTGGTGTTGGCGTTGCACTAGAGACAGTGCTAGACCCAAGACTCTGAATAAGAGAAAGAAAACAAATGTTCCATCATACACCTCTGTTTCTCCCAGAATAGACAAACAAGTTTCCTAATATCATAGAGTTCAAATAGATACGGTCTGAAATACTTAGTTCATAATCAGATCAAGGAATGGATCAGATATGATCACTGCATGACTAACCTTTCTGTCCTGGTTATCTCTCTCTCTTGGTTCTTGATGTACTTCAGTAAATGCTTGGTCTGTTTCCATTGGTAACCAGACTCCACCTCCAACTTGCGAGCCTCAGTTACAGACTCCAGTAGGTGTAGCAAAACTTCACCTGAACAACACAAACAAACAATAATACATATTTACTCTTGTATAACCATGTACTTTAAAACTATTGCACACATGCACACGCACACACACACACACACCTCCAGGATGGTCCTTGCATATGGTATTGACTTCCTTCAGTACTCTGCCCACTGTCTCATTGTTGGAGAAGAGATACTCATTGACTGTCTGCTTCTGTCTCTGTATGTCTGTGAGATGTGCCTTGAGGGCACAGATACGAGACTTGATCTTCCCTTTCTTTACATCGCTGGACCACAGCAACTCTATCCGGGTCAGATCTCTCTCCTGGACACAAGCACACAAGCACATACAGGTCTAACTTGGAATCCATACTAATGTATACAGACACTTACCTTGCGACACAATTTGAGGAGTGTCTCTCTCTCTTTAGCGTCCAGGTCGGCCATATGCTTACGCAGTCTCCCTCTCTCTCCATAAACATCACCCACCATTTCACACAGTCTAAACACACACACACACACACATACTCAAACATGGTCAACCTCTGAGCCCCTCCCCTCTCACACTACAACCGGTCAGTACCTGTGACCACACCTTACCTAGCAGCTTCCTTTCCGTCGTACATGGTAGTCCTGGATGAGGCCACACTTATCTTAGTCTTCAACTCAGTGATCTGCAGACACAAACGGGACAATAGTGAATCTCGTGGCATTATCATAGCAAGTGATATCCCTTACCTCTTTTTGGAGGTCCTGAATGATAACCTTGTACTTGGAAAGATGATAGTCCACATGAAGAACATTCCTTACCAACTATACCCAAAATATTGTCAATATTACAATTATTATTACTACTACTACTACTACTACTACCATTATTAGTACTGTAACTATAACAACCTTCGAACTGGTTGAGACAATTATAAAACGGTACATACACATTAACATTTCATAATTATTGTTTTCCTTTCTTTTTCTTTTTTTCCAAACAACTAAAACTCCTCGTTGTTGTTAACCTAATCAATTAACACGATGGCGTATATGTAAATCCTTCACTCTCCCAGTATGAATAATTTTATATACATATCCACACACAGCGGATAACTAAGTGTCACCACTGTATTGGAACACACACGAGTTATTCTCACCGTAGTTTTGATCTGCTTGGCTCTGTCCGCATATTTGAGAGTGTTGTAGGTGTCCTCGTAACAGAGAGCAGAAGGACTGATGTTAGCCACCATCACTGTGCGACAGTTGCCTCCCAGAGAGTCCTTCAACAGCCGTGTCAACTTACTATCTCTATAGGGCACGTAACCAGGCTTACCCTGTACAAACACACACACACACACACACACACAACAGGCGAGTAAAACATGGACACAAGCTTACACCATCAAGTTGGCGGCTACAGCAGTTTGAACAATTGTAACCGTCAATATACATTTAATTAACATTTACCACAAACTCAATAGACTGTTCAAACAGAGAAAAAATGCTTTCATTGCAGATATTTCAGCTGAGAAGGACTGAATAATGGGGAGACCAAAAGAGGGGGGAAAAGGGGAGAGAAAAAAAAGGAAAAAAAGAAGAAAAAAAAGGAAAAATACAAGACTGATGGTTGTAGCAGATATTCACACGTAACAATTTTAATTCTTCTCCCTACTCCAAGTAAAGCTATGCAAGTTGTAAGTGCAGCTTCTTTACCAACCAACCAACCCCTCACTCACCTTGCTTGCAGCCAGAGCATTGATGCAGTTGCCCAGAGCCAGCAGGGACCTGTTGATGTTGGCACCTTCCCTGAGTCTCGCGCCTCTGTTGGCTGTCACAGTGGCACGCTCTGACCCGGCCAAATCTATCAGAGACAACTTGGCTTGGGTCACATCTGCGCTCATGCTGGCTGTCCGGGGATGCTGCTGTACCGTTACCTGGGCAACAACAACACGAGTAACATACACACCTCCAATAATCACAGTTACTGACAGCGTATTTTAAGAATAATTCATGAGAAAAATGACGTGAAATTTTTACTATTAATAGAAAACAAATAACAGATACTAAAAAGGCTCCGTCTGAAACATTAGGTGAGAATCCCATGAGGCGTCAGCTGGTGTAATGCAATTGTCACACATCATTTCCTAAGAAGCTGACATTTGATACACTTTCTCCTTCCATGTCTGTGAGATCACCATATCCTCACTTAGCGCTGTCAACTAATTTATTAATGAGGTCTAATATCCACTCAACTTGGAAGCATGTGGTGAAAATAAACTAATGAGAATAATGTTGCCAAGTTTTCCATATCTTATGGCCTTCAATATCACGGACTCAATCAGCCGTGCAATTAGTTCAAACGGAGAGGGAAGTGGAGATGCACGCATAGGAACTAACTCAACCAGACACAATTACAAACTCATGAGGAAAACACACACAGAAAACCCCAACAATACTAGCTACAAATAAAATGAGCACCATTTAGTCAGATCCTAAAGGATACATACAGAAATAAAAATATTTAATGTTCCAATTTTATACACATACCTGGAAAACAGCATGGGAACGCGAGGATGTAGCGTTTGCCTCTGTTGGGTGCTGAGTCCGGTTCCCATTACCTCGTTCCAACATAGCCAGGATCTCGGCTGCTCCGTTGGGGATATGACTGGACAAACCGCTGACCACTAGTCCTGGAGGAGGAGAGAACACACTCGATACAGCCTTCCATCCAGTCACATTGATTAACAACAATTACTAATAACTAGCAATTAATTCTGAAAACAACAATAAATGACCCACCAAACCAAGAGCTGACATCATCCAACCAAATGCTACATACATAAAGACTACTCCGATCGTTGTGATGACTATATCTCACCTTGCTCTGAATCCTCTCTCAGATTGAGAGGTCCAGATGGAGCTAAAAGGTCACGGATTGTTTCGTTATAAACCTAGCAAAACAAACACACATACACACATATGGAAGAAGAAGAAAAAAGATAGCACTGATCCCTAAATTGAGTGTATCCATTCAGCTAGGAGTTGCCATTGGAATCCAACATTCACAATATGCCTGTAATGGAATTGATTGGTTTGTGGTAATAATGGACTACTATGTCCAGTGAAGTATTGAGTGAGTAGGTGAGTGAAGTGCCATGAAGTTGGCCAGAGCAACTAGACACAAAGACACTTGCTCGTCAGAGAAGACACTTCAAACACTTCTCTAAAGCCACTCCCACAGACAAGCACTGGCCGTGGAGTCAGGACGGGAGGAAAAGAGCGTGCTACTGCATGCCGGGACCGACCCACAGGAGTACAACACTAGCCTTTAATCATTCTCGATGGAATGGGAACACAATGTATGGCAATTAGTCCAGTACACATGCATACAGTTAGCTGTGGTGGGTGTGGCTAGGGCTGATAGCAAGCTACTTGAATGAGGAAAGAGTACATTTCCCAGCTCATTCGCATGCTCAGATGAGAGGACACATTTCATACGTACGTATAAGTTACATTAACTAGCTATTAGTGTACTGCTGCTATCGATGCTGTTTGCAAGTACATCTGTCTCACTAGTTTCTGACTTGCAATCATAAATGGTTTGAAATTCTCTGGTCTAGGAGTGTGTGTTTGTGTGTGTGTTTTCTCACCTCACAGTACGAAATAGATATGGTGCATGTCTTAGTGTCTCTGAGTGCATCTATCCTGCGATACAGTTCCTTCATCGTAAGAAATATCACTCCAGGCTCTTCTGGACTACCCAACATAGTGTGTGTCTTTCCAGCACCTGAACACACACACACACGCACACACATACACACACAACAACAACAACAACATTGATGGCTCATTCTATAATTGACAAGCCAATATTTGTAAAACTATTACACTAATTTCTCATTGCGGCATCTAACCGTTACAGAACACTATGTATGAAGTATTGTCTTTACAGCTCCGCCCACACTTAGACTGTCAAAGTTACCGTGTGTGAGTATCCCCCGCATAGTCAGCATTCCTACCTGAGCCTTGGGCTATGTCAGGAGATGTACTTCTCACACACACCCTCACACACAGACTGCTCCATCCCTCTCACACACACATACCCACCCACATGGGCTACTGCACATGTGGGTGGGAACTCTGTGTGATATCAACTGACTACCTTTGACCCTATAACTGTCATGTATCGATCACAAGAGGATATGATTAAGTATGTCATTACTAATTAATTAATCATCAATTGCAGTGCAACACAAACTAACACATATACACACACACAGCGAGCGAGATATCACAGTACAGACTTAACGCTTCCAAATTAAACCAGCACAAGGGAAAGAAAATGAACTGGTTGGACGCTGAGTATATATATATATTTATTGCAGCTTTGATATTTTTACTTGAATATTTCCGCATCACGCGAGCGTTCTGTATTCTCCCATATTGTACGGTTTATATTGTACGCTCCTTGTAGCGCGCGCGTAGCGAGTAAAATCAATGAAAATTGTATTGTAACCGGTTGAGAAAAATTTCAAAGAAGCAATAAATCACTTATCACACTCGTCGTACAATATGGGAATAATATTTTACTCTCACGCCACATTTTCACTCGCCTTTGGCTCGTGAAAATATTTTGCGTGCTCGTAAAATATTTTCCCATATTGTACTCTGACTCGTGCTATAAGTATTATACAGTATATATATATATGCATATATTATATAAACTCTACAGTCTACAGTAATGCAGTTTCTACTGTTGCAAAAATAACAAGTCCCACCCCATTAACTCTCCTGGTTCACTTTCATACCAATGCATAGCCAAATAACTTCCACCAGTCCAGTAAACACCTCGAAAATGAGACTCAGATTACAGACACACCAACCATTGTTCCTTCCCATGCTACTTAGCCTGGACAGCTTCCTTAGCAACACCATAGCAACAGCCTCAAATCATTTTTTTCAACCCACTCAAACAAAACCACTGTGAATTATAATTAGAAGACTATATTTAGATCTACGTGGCGGAGCGGAGCGGGAATGACTTGATGGCACACCAGTCACTGACTAACACAGAGCAAATCATTACCAACCACATAATTATCTCAATACATAAGCACACACATACGTATGCTAGATGGTGATCTAATCCTGGGAATCCCACAGAGTCATTACCATGGTAATGAGGCCCTCACCCACCCAATAATGGATATAGTTCCATAGTCTTCGGCACAGGCTGCTTGTTATTTTAGTCAATAGTGAAGGCATTCTAATAAATTCTTACCAAATCCGCTAATACCCAATAAATATACCTCCAAATATCAGTCATTGATGTGACTACTAGATCAACCCTCTCTATTCAATCCAGACGGAACGAATGATGCAAGTACTAGTGTAGATGGCATGAATATGAAGAAGTTGTAGCAGAGTCATGAGTGATACCTGTGCCCACTTACTGGGACATGCTGGTATATGACAGACAGCCCATGAGACACAGTTGCTGGCAGTAGGCAGGATTCAAACATGCCACTCACAAATAGACAAGTTCAGTTCATAAATTGAGTGAAAACCAAACAATTAACAAATAATTTATAGTAGCAACGAGCACTCTGTTCTTATCTCAACTGCTATCTCTACTTACCTACCTAATCCCGCTACATATACTGTGAAACACAAGACAAATACTCAAACAAACACACCAACACAAACAACAACTATTATTATTATAATAATAGAAAATTTTTCTCGTTCTAACAGCCAATTTGTTAATTAAAACTTAACCCGACGTTTCGACTTCTTGCCGAAGTCCTCTTCAGGGGTCAACTGAGGTCGAACTCTCCATGGTGATATAATAACACAATGTAAACAGCAAGATTACTGGAGCGTATCCTTACTGTTTATTATATCCTGGAGGGTGATTTGCACGCAGCATGGACAGCCAGCATCCTGGAAGCTCTAAACCATGTCTCTGTTGAACTTGTTGTCAGGAGCCAAGAATGACTGAATATTATTATAGTTCTTATTTTGTTCTTTAGTGGGAAAAGATGCAGCATTATTATATAGACTAGCAAGTGCTGTCTGTAGTGGGAGAAACTACTGCAATGGATGGAGAGAGTGGAGGAGTCCACACGGTAAGAGTAACAAGGTGTGGCTGACCAGACATTCATCAGCAGTCCATGAGAGGGGGAGGGAGAGAGGCAGGGATGGCATCTGAATGCTGGCTCTATTCTACCCACACAGCATTAGACTAGCCAGGGTCTCTAGTGACCAGGAGATACACCTAGATATCTCTCTCACTGGCAACAGAATGCCGTATTGAACACACATACTAATATGAAAAGAAATTGATTAAATAATAGCACCTCCTCCTTACTGTAACTAGACTTCTCCTACACTTGGGAAAACACCTTTTTTTCACCAGAACAATCCATTTCTCACCGAATTTCCCGAAGCTTAAAGGTCATACACGAGACAGAACTGAAAATAAAAAAGACGGAAGCGCTCACTGCATGCCACAAAACTCCTCGTACATGAGCTACACCAGATCAAAGCATACTTGGCACTTTCAGCGAGCTAACAGTAGACTTGTGCAAGTCAACTCTGAACTAATTCTCCAACTGATAGAGAAAGTAAAATCGTGTGCTGTGCAACACGCAGGCATCCACTTCCTTATCTGGCAAAATAGCCTACAGGTATGGACGGGACGTGCTAGTGCACACGGATAACTCCAAGCTAACTTTAAACCGCGACTTAATTGAATATTGAAAATGATTTTCCCATCTCCTGGAATTCTACTTAGCGAATGCTGAACCACGTCAGTCCCACTCAAGTATGAGCTTCAGTAGCACCAGATATGCTGAGTTGCTTGTAGAGATACAAGCAAGACGGATTTACAAAGTGGACAACCACAGAATATCATAACTGAACACTTTAGAGGGCGGGAAGAAAGCTAAATTCATACGCACACACACACAGATGCATTAAACCTGTGCATACAAACACACAAATCACAATTAATTATTACTCTGCCAGTGTAGAGAAATCACCTTCCTAATCAACAAATTCCAGCATTAATGAACGAGTGAAGATGGTCAAACAATGACTAGCTAATTGAGTTTCTGAAATAAAAAGACAACTATTAGAAGTAGTTATAACATGTGACTAGAACTCATTCCCTGCTTGGATGCACCACATGAGCTACACATGCATGCCCCACCCCCTCCCTGCTCCACTCTACGATCCTCCTCCGCCAATCCACCCGTTGAACCAAGTCCCTATAATACCAATCATATCTCACTCCAACTCAAATAACACGCCCACCACACCCACTCTCACACTATCACTACCTTATATGGTAATAAAAACAATCTGAGCTGATCATCAAGTTAATCAGAATTAGCCAGACCATCTTTGTAGCACGCGCCACTAATACCAGGGTGCGAGCCTAAATGAAGGAATGTCAGGATCAGTAAGCCATGAGAAGGATTGCCTAGCACCTTAAGGCACGTGCTACAAACACACAAACACCATATGGACTAGACATAGTGACAAAAATAGTTGAATTAAATTACCATGGCAACCAGCCTGATGTTAGCGAGCTACGGTAACTGGGTGACAACCACACCCCCAGGAATTGCCAGTCGACACTTGCGCAGTTGTAAATCATGCTATAAAGCCAGTGCACAGGAAACTCCCGCCCTTGTAAGGCTAGACCTGGGAGAAGCTATATTCACACCTAGGCTCCCCAGTTCACACCAACTCAAATGTAGTCTCTTTAGAAAGATGTTTCCTGTTGAAGTGGCATTGGGTGCAAGTAGCTATATCTACTACCAATTCCTCCATCTGAACGTGGTTTTCACAATGGGCTGGTTTAATTAACTTACCGAGAAATATTTGGTGTCCAATAGATTCCTAAGCTTTTAGTCTCTGACATATAAATTATGTTGTGAGGCAATTCTGAAATTCCATCCACACCATCTTCAAAAGCCAGTAAAACTTCTAACAACCACTTACCACCATTACTCCCAGGCAAGAATGGATGGGATTCAATTAACTTCATTATCGCCATTAGCAAGCATCACAATCCCTTTACTTATAAATGCCCAGTCCATATGCGGCCCATTTTTAAAGCGTCCGCCTCCGTACGTCCGAACTCCATAAGGTGACGATAATCAGCATCCCATTATCCAACTCTTGCGCCAAGTAAGCAGTAGGAGGAGCCAGCTGTCATGGCCACCAAGATGTCCGAAGGCAGGTGTTTCGTAGAATTTTCTGCATAAGGTCTGATGGATCCAGAGTGCCTGCCAGATATAGGTCCTAGAGGGCTATCACGCCATGGTTACACGGACGATCCAGAGCTTATAAAGCAACTTCACACACATACCAAGCATTGCACTTGACACCCTGGCTAATTGAAGGCTAAATTAGAAAAGCCAGATACTTATTATTATTGTTGTTGTTGTTGCTATTATTAGTACTATTATTATTATTATTAAACATCAGTAGTCTTGTACTATGTGCTAATTTACTGTATGGTTCTGGCCTAAAGTCTGAGCGTATATTCTGCATAAGCAGACACTCAGCAAAAACTGCAACGTTGCTGTCTGTGTGTGTCACATCAAGGAATCCAAGCATGTGAAAGTGCAGAGCTCTACAAGTCAGAGTCAGACGGATGCTGAATTACTGTATGTATATTATGACTACATAACTGGCTTCCTAGTATTTAAGTTTTAGCGATCAAAGATCTGTATTAAAAATAAACACAAAATATACGTACACACGACAAGACTGCAGCATAGCAGGAAAATATTTCTAAGGTGCCCTTTAACAATTAGATCTAAATGATTGGTTCCCCTCACTTCACCAGCCCCTACCATTACACCTAATAACAGTTGTCACAAGTAGTCCTGCATCCCAAACAAACAACAGAGTCTGAGTTGCTGGTTCACAGGTGATTATAATTGCAGGTGATTACCAGACGTTGATTGGTAATTGTCTAAGATCTCTCAGAATGAATGGCATTCGTTGCCATATTTTACATACCCACACACACAGAAATCTCCCATCAGACAAACAAGTTCACACAGGAGTGTTGAGCTGCCAAGACGGGCACATTTACCAGAAGGAAGGACAGACACGCCCTCCATTCACACACACCGTCAACAAAGACTGGGTAACTTCAGAGTAAACAAGACGAGCGCTAGTTCCGATAAAGTGAAATTAGCAGCAGCTATTGGCAAACAGTGCATGTTGGACGTGAGGCTGGGCCTGTGAAAGGTCACAGACAGATCCACCAGGACCTCTCTAACATCTGGTCCAATCCATGCCAGACTGATGGATATTTCCTAATGCTACCATCTACAAGTTTGATGGCCTTACAGGGAGATTAGGTTGGTGTTAATTCCCCACAATTCCCAGTAAACCGGGTCAGTTACAGACTTGGTGAGTCTTCACATGAATGCAGTCGTCCAAGACCGTTCCTGCCAGCCAGGTATCCATGACTCCACAAATATAAACTAGTTTAGAAATGGAAGTGGAACTCTATCTATTCTAAGATTAAAAGAATATTAATAAAACAATCATATTAATGATTGGTCCATTACAAGACAAGCTGCACTAATGGGTGGAAATTATTAGTACATATTTTTACGCAATAATTTCTGTTGTAGGAACATTTGGAGCACGATGAGAGCTTGTAGTGACTCCATTCATTCCAATGGCTGCAGAACTCCAGATACATAGTTCAAGCAAAGATGACAGGACAGATAGCAATGCTAGGCTAGTGGTATTGAAATAAGGGACTCCTCCAGGCTGTATAGCACATATGTATCATTGAGGCAAGACAGCCATTTGCAGCATTACCCATATTCAATCTCAAGCCATACACATTTATACAAGATCACCTTCAAAGGCAAAGGAGGCAACGTACTTATTCTGAATAATGTCGTAGAAACTGTCACGTGATGCAGCTAATTTTTACACCTCATTTGTATTTCTAAACTATAAATATAATATGGTGTATGTGGGCAGTACAGCTGGCATTGTGTTTGATGAGGTAATTGATCTAATAGTTTCTCCTACAGATTCTTATCCTTCCTAAATAAACTCTGTCATGGCTCCTGTACATGAGGTACAGAAGTAAGTCTGTGTGTGTGTGTGTGTGTGTGTGTGTATGTGTGTGTGTGACCATAGCTTGGGAGGCATGTATCTCAGTAACATATCTGGAAATTCTTAAATAACAACAAAATGTCAACATGAAATATTAGCAAACTACACAAACAATGGTCACTATGAATATCATTAAACCCATGACTACTATACCAGGCTAACATTTCTAACCACATTTTATAGTATGGCCACACCCCCTAAGCACACCCACTCAAACATAAATTTGATTACAATTAACTCTAACTCCTTTATTTTGATATGCCACTTCATCACCACTACATATGCTATCTAACCACACCCTCTATATCTACTATATCTACCGCCCACTCACCGCCACCATGACGTCCAACCACGCCCTCTATATCTACTGCCCACTCACCAGTAGCCCCATAGGCAAACACTGAGCAGTTGATGCCATCCAGGACTCCATCCAGGATAGCTTGTGTTGTGTGCTTGAACAATTGAGCCTGTGTGCTCGTCTCATCAAAGACACGATCAAATGCGAACCGTAGGTCCTTGTGTTTCTTGGCCAGCAGTGGGCGGAGCTTACGACCTCCAAAAAATCTGCTCATGCCTAGAAAATTGAGGTCAAGGTCAAGAGGAAAGAAGCAGGAGAGATGAATACTGTCGCACTCATCACATCACAGAGTATACATAATCACAATGAACACAGAGTGAGGAGGAACAGTCTATACTACATCATGGAACCCTGAGAAAAACTTTAGCAAGAAGTCAAATGCCAGGATACGTTATAAATACACATTTATAGACAGTAAAAAAAAAAGTGAGAGAGAGAAACCAGAGAAAACCTGCTATTACATAGCTACGTACCAATTCTGTGAGATTAATGGAAAGCTGAGGAATGGCACCTTTTAAATATGCAATAAATGGTTAACATTAGAACATTTTTTTGTCCTCATCTATTCATCACACACACACACATACATATATATAACGCACACACACACATGTACATACGCACACACTCACACACCACCATGGTAACATAATAAGTATCAGGTATGACCCACGTGACCACGCCATAGCCTAATAAAGGGACAGAATGAATCTGCATGTGTGCAGCAAGTCTTCACTCCAGCCACAAACACCATCAGAGACTGAGAGGATTCAGCCAGCATATGTACATACAGAAATACCACTACAAACTGAACACTCTGGTTGCTGCCATCACAAACCACAGCTAAACAAGATATGACAAGAATGAGGCCATGAACTACACAGGTGCTCCCATCAGATGTAGTTCCCTTCTTGAGACTCGGCCAAGTCACCGGAGGGAGCAACAATGATATTATGTAACACCAATCAACAGTGGGAATTGGCAAGATCGAAAGGGACAGTGGAAAATTTAATATCAATACTAACAGCAGAAACATAGGTATGCAATGACACATTGGAAAAGGATGCCACAGATGCTCATACTATTTGTATATATTGTGACTAAACACCCTCATCTCCCAAGGGTCTAGACTATTGTGGCATTACGTTCCATGGCAATGGAGGTGTGGATCAAGTTATTATAGTGTCCCAGGAGTGTTTGACCTTGCCGACACAGAGCTAAGAGTTCACACACTGGGATAACTGGCTGTATGCTATATTAGTTGAGACTCCATCAGATGCACATGTAAATGCAGCCTCTATTCACCGACAAGCAGGAACAGCAATTGAATGATGCTGCCGGTGGTCTGTGAGTATAATCCACTGGATCACAGTATGAAGGGAGAAATGATGAAGCAAACTCACTGGGTATCTGTATAACAAAACCTTTCTGGTCTGTTAAAATGGAATATGCAGTTCACCTAAAACACACTTGCCATGTAAGTTCTCCTCAAATTCTGCACTTACATATTATATATATATATATATATATATTTTTTTTTTTTCTTCTTTAATTTGGCTGTGCTTCAACTAGTCTGATTTGTAGTGAACTCTAGTTGCTGTACCAAGTGTTGGATAATCCAATGAGCACCTCACCCGGCCATCAACAATACCTGAACATGGCTCTGGTTCACCAAGTGCTTCATTAGTAGCTCATTTCAACAACTTTATCAAATTCGGTTTCTTTTTCTCCTCAGCTTTTTTTGTATTCATTCAACTTACTCACTCTCTCTCTTTCACACTATGGAAACCAAGGAGAATTATTAAAGACATAATTGGGTAAGTATCACAAGCACTATTAATCAGTCATGGCAGACTGTTATGAGGCACTCCACTTATTTCTTAGTAGATCCAACGCACACAAACTTACTCTTAGCTATACATACCTACCTACCTTATCAACGCTATACCCCAATAATAAATAATAATTTGGGTAACATGAGAAAATGAGACAAGTAGATAATACACAAGTCATGTAATGGTCGGGTTGGATAGAGACCATGGTTAAAAGGATTTAAATTCACACAATTGACTTCCACGTGCAATGCTACGTCCACTGCAGTAGTCCAATGAACATGTCCCTTCCACTATGGAGGACATCCATGCATCCCTATCTGTCCCTGTATCTAGACAGTGTGAGTAGCCATTCCCTACCAGTGTACTCTCATAGAATAGAACTCTGGATGTGGCTGGTAGCTGGGCTATCGAGACAATGTCTGTACATTCACCTCCCATCAGTGAGCTGTTGGCCAAGACTGATCCACCATAAGGAGTGACCCATATCAATTTAATACCACTAACTACTTACACTGGTCTCCAAGTTATACGAGCTCATTTTGCAATATGGGGGAACAATTTAGGTTGACTGGAAGAAAAAAAAAAGGACATCAAATTCCACAATAGATATATCAACATCTGACAGGTGAACATTTAGGTTCATGCATTACTATAAACTTTCTAGTGGAGTCTAATGGGGCAAAGTGAAATTAAACACTGAGGCCTGCCATTTCTGGTGCTATTATGACTGGCAAAATTAGCATAGTGTACGCATATTAAACTATTCATGCATATTTTTCACAAATATTTTTCACAAATATTAAAAATATCATTGGCCAACTCGCTACGTGGATTGTTGAGATATACAATATGAAGGAATTCTGTCGGCTTATCCGGTTGAAGGCGTGATCATTTTATGTGATTAGAGTTATGAATGACCAACGAACACCCTTACATGCAATTATACATACACACAGACATATTTAAAAAAAGAAATGAAACAAAACAATAGCCACACACTTAATTTACCCCAGCAGTCTAACCACATGTTTGTAAAACAAAGATCAAAGTGTTTGCACCTCGGCCCTCTCCCTCTCTACTAGCTAACCTGGACTAGACATCAGGAATGGCTTCTTGGTGTCCCCCGCAGCTGCACTGGTCTGGTGACCTGCAGGGTCGAAGATGAGCACATGCTCATCCAGTACCTTGACGACGCAATGGCAACTGCTACGTAGCTCGGGCTCACTCTCCGGCCGCACGCGCACCACAACTTTCATGGAGTTGTTGCCAGTGTTGGACACTTCGTAGGAGAATTCACCTTCTGTTCCCACAGCGTCTGGAGAAGTAGAAGATACAGACGTCGGCCGCGATAGAAAGGCCGCCATTTCTAACACTTCTTCACACGCTCCAATGCACCGACTATAATTTTCTCGGTAACTTATCTCAGAGCTCGTCTAGTTTAAATTTCTACTAAAGGTAGCACTAAAATGCTCTCCGCTCTGGTTGTCTGGTACTTTTAACATTTAAACTCGGACCAATTCAAAATCAGCAATCTGATTGGTGGTGACGTCATGACATATGTATTCAAAAATCTTGAGTGTGACGATACGTTCCAAAAATAAAAAATTATGCAGGTTCTGGTTCTTGACTTTGCTCCTCCGAGGATGGCGCTGCCGCGCTGGAGTCTGCCGGCACTTCTTCACCTCCTTCCCTTATAGTTTCTACTGTCTCTGCTTCTGTTTGTTCCATATTTCTGTCTTCTTGAACAGAAGATTTAGGTGAAGAATTCCTTCTGATGAATTTCTTGAAAGTCTTATCCAGTCTTGTGCAGAACTGGTCCACCTCATCTTTGGTCATACCTACAGTACAACAGATATAAGAATAACTACATAATTACAAGCAGAGAAAGAAGGGTACATGCCAAGTAAGAAAGTATATTGATTCAGATTTAAATCTTGAACAGGTATACGACTAGATTAGACAGAAGTTGTTGTTAGCATGCTGCTCCCCTTGTCTGCTCTAGTGTGTTGATTTGTTAAAAACCGTTTCATGCAAGTTGTATTCAATTACACCTGCATACGTCCATACGTTCCACTGGCAGGTTAGTCTCTGCATACGTTCCACTGGCATGTTAGTCTCTGCAAACTTGCTTCATTGAGTAGCGGATACAAAATCAAATTAATTATAGATTTTGCCCCTTACCATTTAATAATAGCAAAGGATAATATTGGATGGATATACAAGTTCAATAATGTGTCTACTTTGTAGTGGACCTAAGCTCATTACCATGGCGATTACCAATAACCCCCCCCCCCTACTTTTACCCCATCTTTCAGGTTAATATTTCTCGCCTGTCCATTGAGAATGTACAGTATTGCAAGTAGCAGTAGGTTAGGTATCATTACTTCAATCCAACAATCTATGTAAATAATTGATGTAAACATTTGCTGCTACACAAAGTAGAAAGCTTCTGCAGTGAGTCCAGACAGAGGGACCTCTCATCCAGACAGAGGGACCTCTCATCCGTGTCACACAATTAGTTCACTGTGATTGCCAGCTAATTTCAATATCCTCTTGCACTGAACAAGTGCATCCTATACATTCCTCGTACAACTAACGAGATAATGATGTAGTAACATTTACTTAACAAGATTCATGTTAACAATATTCATGACTATGCATCCGTCTCACACCTCTGTAATCAACAAATCTAATTGGCAGTGTTATTAACCAACTTAATCTGGTATCATTCATTAGTAATCCAAGTGCTCACCTTTGCCCTTCCCCCTACTCCTCCCCCTTCTCCAATGGACACACACACACAAACATCTCTTAAATACAGCTCATTTCCAACATTACGAACCTCAAAAAAGGAATTCAATTCAATTTAGGTTTCCCGCGAGCCGGCATCCAAGCAATGCACAGATGAAACCGGCTTGCCAAAATGACTTAACACACTCAAAAGCAGTTCATTATCCGAATATTTCTCCCTTGTTCCTTCTGTTCCTTCAAGCTCAAATATTTCGGCTAAATATTGACATCCTCTCAAAGGCAACCCAACTCTCGGTTCTGTGCTAGCCTAATAAAGGAATCTGGATCTGTGTGCCTGTAATCCAGGAATTCACATCTGCTGTATCACGTTACCAAACTGTGTCGAACACTTCTTGCAGATAGAGATAGATACTAAATGTTTTATTTGGAATTGTGGAATCTTCAGATGAAATACACTGGAAGTTATACACATTTCACTGGGGGATAGCAGGCTAGTGTGTATATATGTGTGTGAGTATGCATCAATGTCTTCATTCACTAAGACCTGGTAAGATACAAGACAACAACGATTAAGTGTAAAAGCTCCCAATAAAACTTGCCGTATTCTCACAGTCAACAATTTCTTAAAGGAATATATTACATATTTTGTTATTAAAATTTATGCTCACTAATCTATTACATCAAATATTGGTATATAGAAGGGACTAATTGACAGTTGTTATTACATACACGTTACACCACGACGTGGAGGTTGGTAGGGTTGAAGGTCTGAGGATAGTGTAAATCACATACCGACCGATCGGAGTGGTGCAACCGACTTATACCACGGCTCTAATACTAATTGATTGGATGGTTCACTTGTCCATGTCCTAGGAGGTGTGTGTAATATATATTCACCGCAAATAGAGCGACCTGACAGGACGGTTTGAATGTACCATTTAAATATTTCCAGCTAGAAATGCAAGTTATCGACCCTATCTGCCTAGCAATACTAATAACAAGCTTCACCTTAGATAGTTTCTGGACCACAGTTAGTGTAACACTACTTCTGATAGAATAGAGTATGTCATGCTATAATGTACTAAAATATTCACTTTGCAACAGGCAGTAGTTACCAGGACACCGGTATACATGAATAGCCACTTCTGTATGTGCTTAGTTAGACTGTTATTAAATAATGCAGACAGACAGTCGGCAGAAATGGTCTACATGACTGAAGGCTAACTGCTCACCTATGGCTGCAGCCACTGTGAAGTATGGTACAGGGTAGTCTTCTGTATGAGCTCCCCAGTTGATGAGAGACTGGGGGCCCATGGACTTACTGGACCCTGGGGCTATCACCCTACACAAACATATCAACAAAACACAACAATAACAAGAATTAAACAAACCACAAACAACCCATTAGCCATCATCATCCTCTTCTATCTCCCATACACCCCCCCAAGCTGTACCAGTGGTCTATATTAGTCATAGTGGAGGTACTTAGCCTGTGATAATGAGCGAGTTTGGCTTGTCCTAGTCCTCTAATAAGGTCACACATCCTAACCCAGTTACATGTAGTCTATATACAGTTGCCAAGACATAGCTACCACGGCGATATGGGGACATACACTGGGACAAGTTCATCCAGACTGTGTGTGTGTGAAAATACTGGATGTAACACAGCTAACAACAACAATGGAATTATACTTCCAATCAGTGCCAGACAAAAGAAGAAGATCCATTGATGTCTGCGACAAACTAAATATAAAGAAGAAAATATTTAATTAAAAACTTAACTTTGGATAAATATAATAATATATTGCGATTTGGTAACAGCTCAGTATTATAATAATTGAAATTTAGTTCTAATGTACCGATTTATATAATGATTTTAAGCCTTCCAGCAACTGGACCACATGTTACTGTGCTCCACAGCTGTTCTCTAAGTAGTAGAGGGGCCAGATCTTTGCAAGGCAATGTCAGGAGTACCTGACATGTCAGTCTAGCTTAAAAACCTTTTTTCTCCAAAGACGTCAAAAAGTATACTATACTGAGGAGGAGGAACTGACAGTGTAGAATGGAATGAGTGTATAGAACTGGTAGAATCACGTCTTTTACTAGCCGCTAGTTTCACGGCTGATGGCAGTCCATCACAAACACACTGTTGCTATGGATTATGTTACAACCTCATCAGAATTAACACCCCCCATCGTTTAGTCCACTAACTTACCCACCACCTGCGCCACTATCCAGGCTTGTTGCCAGGGACACCCCATAACTGACATGTTTTAACCAGGATATTATGTAAGTACTGGGTGACCATTGGGTTTGCTTAAAAATCATTTCTTAGACGAGGACCACCACAGAGTGCACTTCTAGGTGGTTCAATCAGAGAGAGACTGTGTGTATGTGTGTGCGCATGTGTGTGTTTAATCCTCGGCTATAAATCAATTACAAGCACCACCAACCAACTAGTATGCAGTTGCCATGGCAGCAATGGTCCTCTCCTGCACATACTAAATGTCAAGCTAATCACCGCTCAGGCAGCCCCGCCCCCATTTGTGACATGCTTGCTTTCTCTCTTACTCACACATGCGCAAACTATTTCCAATGATCTTTCCCAGGAATGCTCAGAATTCCACACAATAAATTGGACTTGAAAAGGAGACCCTGATGTCACCAATTCCCCGGCTGTTTCCCACCAATTCCCCTGCACAATGCCTGTTGTTCGTCCTGTCCTCTTTGAAGCAGCTAGCTATTGGCACATGTGCCATGGAGACAGTGGAGATAAGGGAGTATACAGAAGGGAAGAGAAGGCACTAAGGATGTTCGTGCTTGTGTGTGCGCACTAGACCTCCAGTAACCAAACAACGCTTGAAGTAGCCAACGATACAGTGGGACTGGGAGAAAGAGCCAAGTAGCGCAATTTCCCCGGGAAATTTCACATTAACGAGGAAACTCTACAATATCTTACTATATACTAACTCCTCGTATCCGTAGTAACCTGACATTAAAAATTACAACAACAATTTAACACATTACAATTACAAGTGGATAAAAGAAGATACAATGAAAATATACTGTACTGCTAAAATAGTCCCCATCATATATTGCACTGGTATAGCTTGTAAAACCTACAATATACAGACACGATACCACATCCTATTGTTATCTTGGATGCTAATATTCAGTATCACTGCAACCACACTAACTCATGTTCCCAATAACACTGCAAGACCTGAGTGGGTGTGGCAATGGGAGTGTCTTGTGTTTACTAATGAACAGAATTAGAATCAGTGAAAGTGAGAACTGAATAACAATTAAATGTCCAATAACTACTTGTTTTTAAGACAAGGAAGGCTTTAAAACCAGATATGTTTACAGATGGGGGTATAACACAGTACATATGCTAACTGACGGTGCTCTAACCCAATGCTACAGTTATGCAGCAATAATATACCTACACACATACTGCTTCATCCTATTTAGGAGAAATGCCCGTGCCACTAATTCTATTACTAGAAATAAGGTTTATGTGGTCAGACTGGTATGAAAGTGCATTTCATCTTCACCAATAGAGAACTGAAGTCCACCACACCAGAGACATGACAGACAGGCAGACCTACCAGGATATATAAGGACTTTTAAGTCTACCACATACTTTCACTAGGGAAATTCTTCACAAGAAACCCTTTCTATATCTTCTTTATTATCTTATTGGCTTTTTGTCATCTTCTAACTGTTAGAGCAGTGCCAAGACTTGGTTCTGAACACTATTTGGTCCCAGTATCATAGTCCAGTTTGAACAATTTTTAGAATTCCATTGAAGTGGTTATGGAGAATGATATCAAAGGCTGTTGACAAGCAAGCAGCTGCTTTTTCACCAGCACATGCAGTATCCTGGGCCAAGAGGTATTCTGTGAGCTAATGTGGATTTCCTTTCCATCTAATTGTCTAGAATGGAATGGAATATTGGGAATGGGGAATCTCAAGAATGATTAATATCATCGAATGCAATGCAAACAACAAAAGCTGAAATCTACTAACAGCAGCAAAACAACCACTTGCAGTGATGAGTTGATGATGGTTGTAACAAACATAATTAAATAAAATAAATGATAGCATATCCCAGTCAATAGTTAATAGGAGTGAAGTCAAAGTACAAGTGAAGACTGCATGGA
>WLWD01003175.1_pt1 | contig 98419 bp, 92 predicted proteins | sample 6712731 | NCBI WGS metagenome assembly WLWD01 (sample SAMN12718690, study PRJNA576275) | sponge metagenome | isolation source: marine sponge | host: Mycale hentscheli | place: New Zealand: South Island, Marlborough, Capsize Point | collected 2014-11-01
GCCCGCTTGCGGCCTTCCCCTCCCCGCCCGGCTGCGCCGCCTGCCCGGTCTCCAGCTGCCCCGCCCCGCTCCCCCACTGCCCGCCGCCGGCCAGCACCCCCAAAGACCTTCGGTGGCACCTGTAATAAAGGAAGGGATTGGGTGGGCATGCGCTCGGTAGCAAGGTATCACTGGTAATTCGGTTAAGCATAAGATATAGAGACGATCGCGAGATTCTCCATGGCGGCTAGTTTAACAGAAATCTTGCGATTCATTGAGAAGCATTGGTTCCGGGTACCGGGGCTGGTTCTCGGATTGCTTGCGGTTCCCGTTTTGTCTCTTTGGATTACTTTGCCCAAGGTCCTGGAAACGGCTTGACAGAGAAGCAGCGTCCTTTTTAATTGGGACTTAGTGCTCATAAGGGAGCCGCCAGTCCGCGGTAAGGGTTGAACCCACCCGTTTTGGAAGACTACATCGACCTTCTTTCTGTCTGTTGAGGCGGACCTCAGACATTTCTTAGAAAGAGGGTATCTCTATGTCTAAGCAACTGCCCCCCCAGCCCCATCTCAACCATCTCAAGCAACAAGCCAAAGACCTGCTCCAAGGGCATAAAGCCGCCGACCCGAAAGCGGTGCAGCGCCTTCGGAGCTATACGCCGAAATGGGCCCAGTGGTCTGATGTGGCCCTGCTCGAAACAAAGATCAGCCTGCAAGACGCCCAGCATGCTATTGCCGGGGAGTATGGTTTTGCCAGTTGGCCCAGATTAGTGGCGGCCGTCGCCGCTTCGGGCCCAGATGCAGCCTCGGCTTCCACCGCATCGACTGATGCCCAAATGGAATTTTTCGACGCAGTGCGGACGCTTCAACTCGACCGGGTCCGCACCTTGCTGGAAGCCGACCCCGCTCTGGTGCATGCGCGTATAGCCGACTTGGGCGCGGAACGGTGGGAAGGCGCCACACCCGGCGACCGCCAGAGCAATACCGTGCTCCACTGGGCGGCCAACCCCTGGGGCAGCAAAAGCCCATCGCACGCTGCGCTGGCCCAGGTGCTCATCGACTACGGCGCCGACGTCGATGCACTGGGCTACAACGAAAATAAAGGGGTCGCCCCTCCGGTGGTGCTCGCCGCCTGGGGGGGCGAACTTGAAGTCCTGCGCCTGCTCCTCGAAAGGGGCGCTGATCCCAATCAGCCAGGCCAGGCCGAAGCGGCGCTCTATACCGCCATTGAACACACCGCACCAGACGCCCCCGAACCGAACAAAGTAAGCATCTTGCTCGAATACGGCGCCCAGCACGATATCTTCACGGCGGCCATGACCGGCCGGACAGATCTGGTCGAGATGCAGTTGGATGAATATGAGTCTTTGATCGACCGCCGCAGTCTCAAGCGCAACCGCACGCCGCTGGAAGAAGCGACTCACTACGGACAGTGGCAAGTAGTCCAGCGGCTCATCGACCTTGGGGCAACCGTCCCCCCGGGGGCCTCGGCGGCGCTGGGGCGCATTGATGACCTCAGGCCACTGCTGGATGCAGATGCACAGGCCATTAGTGCCGATTATAGCGGTCAGCCGTTGCTTTTCTGGGCGACAAGTGCCGGACAGGTAGAGATGATTGATTTTCTGCTTGAAAAGGGCGCCGACCCCAATCAGGATGATGGGTTTGGATTTGCTCTCCGCCATGCACCTACGCCTGAGGTAGTGGACCATCTGGTGCGCGGCGGAGCGACCCCCAATCGAGCCACCCACACACCGCCGCCCTTTGCAGCGCTGGTATTCAAGGGCCGTTTCGCGGCGGCCCAAGCCCTGTTGGGTCATGGGGCCAATCCCAACCAGCGGGATGAGCGCGGCTGCACGTCTTATCACTGGGTCCTGCGGGTGGACAACCACGACGTGGAGGGTTGTTTGCGCTTCTTACTGCAGCAAGGTGCGGACCCCAGCATTCCTGATAATAACGGTCAGACCCCGCTCGAATGGGCGATGGAGCGCGGTAATGAGAAAGCGGTCCGTATTCTTCGAGAAGCGACAGGGGGCTGTAAACCAAGTTGAAGCAGTAGGATTTAACCCTGCCAATAGGCTTGAACGTAGTCCTAAGTAGCTCCGCTACAAGATGGTCTTATTGGTCCAAAACGCACGAATTTGTAAGATCCCCTTTTTCGCCCAATACAAAGCCCCAGAGAGATTTCCCTCTGGGGCTTCTTGGTGTAAGCGTAGAGCACCCGCCCAACCTTGCCTAGAACATAGGACCGAAAGTGGTCGGCAAGGGCGATCTTTATCCGATGCCTTGTTATGGGCTTAGGCCGGCTTAGGTTTCAGGTGGCGGCAGCCCATACGGGCTATCTCCAGCGGCGTTTTTCCCTTTCGATTCTTTTTGCGCGTATCGGCCCCCAACACGATCAGCACCTCAGCGGATTCAATATGCCCTCCGTAGGTAGCCAGATGAAGTGGGGCGCGGCCTTTATCGTCTTGCACATTCAGGTTGGCTCCGTTTTCGGCCAGCAACCAGATAGATGGGACCACTGCACAAGCAAGGTGCAAGGGGGTCTCCCCATTTGAGCTAAGCGCGTTTACATCGGCCCCGTGGTGCAAAAGGATTTCAGCACCCGCCAGCGCACCCGTCTTCGCCGCCCAATGCAAAGGGGTCGTCTGATCCGGATGTCGGGTATGGGGGGCCATGGGATCTTCAGCCAGTAGTTCCCCCAGTCGCTCCGTATCATCGAGAGCGCAGGCCGTAAATAGGTCATAATAGGCCCCTTGCGCCAGCAGCACCTGGGCGACTTCGTGCCTTCGAGCTTTCCACCCTGGAAGCCCACCCCTACCTCCGGCCGCTAACTGTAAAGCCGTATCTCGTTGATTGAGACGGACGGTGTCCATGTTGCGGTCGGCTCCATGGCGGAGTAATAACTCAGCAAGTTGGGCGTGGCCGTATTCGGCGGCGCGGTGCAAGGGCGTTTGATGGGTGTAATTATGGCCGGGATAGGCTTCGATAGAGGCTTCCCAGGCGTCGGCCAGGCCCGCTTCCAGCACAATACGCATCTTGTCGATGGGCAATTGACCACCGGCTATTTCACCGGCGGCGTTGAGCAGGGGCGTGTGCACTTTGGGCACCCCTCGGAACGTCCCCTCAGGGCACTCCAGGCAAGCACCTTGCTCTACCAGGAAGCGGGCAATAGGATCTGTTCCCTCACTGCGAAACGTCGCCGCCAGGGCGGCCGAGCCCGCCGTTTCTATGAGTGTAGGGTCCTGTTTCAGCAGTGCGGCAAGGGGCTGGATATCTGGAGGATTGGAGGGAGCCGTATGGGTGCGGACGGGCGGAGGCGCAGTCCCGGGAAGGCGCTTGAAACTCCCTCCGAATTCACCCATCGCCGCCTCGACGAACTGGCGCTCGAGCGGGTTCATTTCAGCCTGCGTGTGCGGAATCCACGCTTCCACACACGCCCAATGCCATTTTATGCGCTGCCTTTCTTCCTCGTGGATAGGTGTGCCAACGAGACTGGTTTCGATGTGGCGTTTAAGGTCGCCCCACTCATTAAACCCATATTCGCGGGTGATGGCACGTTGGGCGTCTTTGAGGGCCAATTTAACTTGAAAAATCTCAGCATCTGACCGGTTGGCCAGTTCGGGGAGCCACTTCCGGAGTCGCTGAGCGGCTTGGGCGTCGGCAGCGTGGTGCGCTTTGAGCAGACGCTTGGCCTGGTTTTTTAGCTGACGGAGGTTGGGTCTGGACGGCAGGGAAGACAGTAAGGACATGGGACACTCCTTCGGATGGCCTGGGGTCCGCGTTCGTCAGGCAGAAAGAGTGGTATAGGATCGACAGCAACAGGTCGAAAATGGGCACAATAACTGAGGTGGCCTTGGGCCTTTCCGCGGACTCGAGGGCTCCCTCCAAGAGCACCGGAGCCCTAATCAAGGGGGCCCCTGCCCCCCTGTCAAGGAAAACCACCGTCTTCAACCGGGTCCGATTTCCAACGATCCACCAAAGGAGCAGCGTATGGGTAATTTTCCATCGCTATAGTTGAACCAAAGGACAGGATAAATCACCGCCTTTCGACAGATACGAACAGCACCCTATTCCCATATGTTTAAATCAGAAGGTATTGAAGAGTTCGATAGCCTACTCGACCGCACGTAAACTGTTCAATAGAAAGGTGGTCAGATCATGGAACTCCGAATCGATCATGTCAACATCTCCGTGAAGGATGTCGAGGGCACCGTGAAGTTTCTCACGACGGCCATGCCCAACCTCCGGGTGCGCGGTGGGCGGCGCAATGATGATGGAACGTGGCAATGGGTGCACGTAGGCACCGATTGGGAATATATAGCTCTCGCCAAGGGCCAGCGTATTGAGGATCGCTCCGCACTGGGGCATATAGGCTTTATGGTCGATGATATCGAGGCCCTGCGCACCCGGCTCAAGGAGGCTGGGTATGTGGAAACCACGGTTTCGGATGAACCCCCGAGTCGCAAACGGGTCTACTATTCTTCGGCGACCGCGTGGAAATTGCATGATCCCGAGCAAGGGGGCGACGGAGAGTGGGAGTTTGTAGAGTATGCGTCCGATGACCCGGCTGAACGAAACGACTATACGACATAATAGATCTCACCTATTGATCGGCTTTTGAGAGAAGAAGTGCGAAATCCAACGATCTTAGGATTCCTCCCCTCTAAGGTGAATAAAAGAGAACCCCGTCGGCCCAACGGACCGACGGGATGGTGGATTCCTAACGAAGAATGCGGATTGCTTTTTCTTGCCGTCCTGAAGGGCGAATTCGAGGGGCATCTGACCTCTGTTATCAGATATAGTGGGATCCGCGCCATGGGCCAATAGGAATTGCAAGTGAGCCTCTACATCAACGTTGGCCTGCAGGACCCGGTGCAAAATCGTATAACCTTGATGGCTACACTGATGATTTGGATTGGCGCCATGCCGTAATAGGGCTTTGGCCACGGCCCTATTTCCCCACTAATTGCGAATTAAGTCACCTTTTCAGCCCACATCCGTTTCTTCATCCAAAACCGCCCCGTTAGAAGCGATCACCCGACTGTACCAACGGGCCGAATCCTTGGGTGTCCGCTGCCCGGTCTCGTAATCGACATGGATAATACCAAAGCGTTTGTCGTAGCCTTCGGCCCATTCGAAATTGTCGAGAATGGACCAGAGGAAATAACCCCGGACATCGACCCCGTCGGCGGCAGCGCGGCGAAAGTTCTGTAAATAACCCCGCACATAGTCGATCCGCTGTGGATCGCGCACCCGCCCGTCGGCCTGGACCCAATCGCAATTGGCCATACCGTTTTCGGCGACTACCAGCGGCAGGCCGTAGCGCTCGTACAAAAAGCGCGGACCCCAGTACAGGGCCTGGGGTGTCACCGGCCAATCCATGGCCGTACGGGCACCCCCCGCCGGATACGGTACTGTTTGCACACCGCCCCCCCGGGTGGGGCGGACGACTTCGCCGTGGTAGATATTGACCCCGTAAAAATCGAGCGGCTGGGCGATGGTCGCCATATCGTCGGGGCCAATAGGGGGCAAGTCGGCGGCAAAGCGTTGCAGGCCGTCCTCGGGATAAGTGCCCAGGAACACCGGATCGGCGAACCAGGTATTATTCCAGCAGTGCTTGCCCGAAATAGAGAACATGCGCTTTTTGGCCGCCTCGATATCGGCCGCCTCGTCGGTGGCCGGCATATGGGTGACCCCCACCGGGACATACCCCACTGTCGGCGGCTTGCGGGCCCGGGCGCGGATGACCTGGACGCTTTTGCCGTGGGCCAGCAGGGCGTGGTGGCTGGCGGTGAGTATATCGGCGAAACCCAGGCGCAGACCGGGGGCGTGCTCGCCGGTTTGGTGTCCCAGGCCTATAAAGCACTGTGGCTCGTTGAGGGTCATCCAGTGTGCTACCCGGTCGGACAGGCGGTCGACGGCAACCTGGGTATACTCGGCGAACCAGTCGGGACTGGCGGAATTGAGCCAGCCGCCGCGGTTGTAGAGGGCGACGGGGTAGTCCCAGTGGAACAGGGTCACCCAGGGCTCGATACCCGCTTCCAATAAGGCGTCGATCAAGCGGTCGTAAAAGGCCAGGCCGGCTTCGTTGGTGGGGCCTGTGCCGTTGGGCAGTATGCGCGGCCAGGAAAGGGATAGGCGATAGGCCTGGAGGCCCAATTGGGCCATTAGAGCGATATCTTCGGCGTAGCGGTGATAGTGGTCGCAGGCGATTTCGCCGGTGTGGCCGTTTTTGATGCGATTGGGCTGGCGACAGAGGGCATCCCATACCGAGGGTCCTTTGCCGTCGGTAGCGGCGGCCCCTTCAATCTGGTAGCTGGCCGCCGCCGCGCCCCAGGTGAAATTGGCGTTGAAGCTCATCGGTATCTCCTAGACGAAAAGGGGGCCCAGGGTAAGCTCCGGCCCCGCTTCCATGGCATAAGCTTCTAGCACTAAACGATGGATCTGTGCCAGTTCTTCTTGGCCCTGGGGCGCCAGGGTGCCCAGCAATAGCCGCGGAATATGATTGCGCAGCCACTGGTCGACGAAGGGGCCGGGTACGCCCAGTCGTTTGCACGGCCAGATAATTTTGTCGGCCACCATACGGGTCCGGTTGAGCAGGCCAAAGGTGGAGATGGGCTGTTCGTTGTAGGTGCTGCGGTTGACCAATACCAGACGGCCGCCCGCCAGCAGGGACTCCACTGTCATGACGGCTTCTACACCGTGCTTGAAATAGGCGTCCTCGCCAGCCTCTGACAAGTGCGGCGTTTGGGTGAAAGTGGGCGGCACCAGGGAGCGGCTGAAAAGCTTGAAGCCCGAATGAAAATCGGGGAATTCGGCCAGGGTCGTGCCCCACTCCAGGGCCAGGGGTTGGCCGCGGCCCACGGCATCGTAGGCCAGGGCGTCTAGCAGGACCCGGTCGGCCAATTCCTCCAGTTCGCCGCGCAACAGGCCCATGGGATGGTGGCGGGAGCGCCGCTGTCCCAGGACCATGACCTCGGCGCCGCTTTTCTGCTGGACCCAGCGGGCCCCGCGCACCAGATTGACGACCTCGTTGGCAAAATGGTCGCCGTCGGCGTCGACGGCGGCCAGGTAGTCCAATCCGGTCTCTTCGTACAGGGCGGCCATGCCGGCCCGTACCGCCTGTAGTTTCCCCTTATTATGCGGTGCTACACAGACCCGGACCCCCAGTCGGGTGGCCAGGTCGTCGGCTATTTCCCGGCCGTACTCGGCTCCGTCGACGCTTAGGCACAAGGTCTCGGGCCGAGTCAGGTAACGCAGGTAGGAGCTGACGTTGTCTTCGAGCAAGCGGCGCCCCAAGCTGTGGTCGACCCCTTGTGGGAAATACACCGGAACGACCACGCCCAAACGATGCTCGACAGTATCCATGGCCTCTGCCAGCGATGCTTCCTGCTGCATTTTCGCGTTCCTTTCTTACCACCGATATATTGTCGTCTGCAAAAGTATCGGAATGGCTGGACGCCCTTTGGGTGGGCCGGCTTCCAGGCGGCAGTAAACTCGGCCTCTTCGAGGCCTCAGACATCACTGCTGCCTTGCAGCCAGCCCACCCAAAGGGCTTGGCTAACGGTATCCCATTAGATATAAGTCTCCCACGACAAACTAAAGGCGTTGGCCCATCGGGTAAAGTGAGTCGGCCCCTGGCCGGGGTGGACAGTCCAGACGTCAGAGCGTACCATTCCACGCCGTAAAGCAGAGACGGTCGTAAAGCAGACATGGTGGCAAAATGCCATGTGGGGTCGCAGGTTAGCAAAGGAAGTTTTGCAACCGCCTCTAGAATTTATTCCATACCACTAGATAATAAGGAAACGACGCTTTTGAAAATCACTCACGTCCAGGCCCTATACCCCCGCTACCAGCACGTCAAATCGTCGTGGCGCACCCACTTCTGGCAGATTGCGGTCCGCGTTGAGACCGATACCGGCCTGGTCGGCTGGGGCTACGGCGGCGGCGGGGTGGCGGCGGTGGAAATTGTCAACCGGCACTTCCGGCCTTTGTTGGTGGGTCGCCCCTTGACCGATCCGGCCGGCCTAGAGGACCTGTGGGACGCCCTCTATCTGGCCAGTGCGCCCTACGGCCGTCGCGGTCTGGCCATTATGGCGTTGAGCGGCGTCGATCTGGCCCTGTGGGATTTGTTGGGCCAGGCGGAAGGGTGCAGTATTTGCGAACTGTTGGGCGGCCCCCGGCACCCCCGGGTCCGCGCTTACGCCACCGGTGGCGAGCTGGCGCGGCACCGCGACCAAGGCTTTAGCGCCTATAAATTGCCCTATCAATTCAGTAGCCCCGAGCAAGGATCCGATGAACTGGTGGCCTGGGCCGGCGGGGCCCGCACGGCTATGGGGGCGGAGGGTCTGCTGATGATAGACGGCTATATGTCGTGGAGTCCGGAGCAGGCCGTTAGCGCCGCCGCCGCCCTGGTCCCTTTCGATATCTACTGGTTCGAGGATCTGCTGCTGCCCGATTTGGTGGAGGCCCAGGCTCAGCTGCGCCCCCAGATTAAGCCGGTATTGCTGGCCGGCGGCGAGCACGAATTCACCCACTATGGTTTTGCCGAATTGGCCAGGGCCCAGGCCCTGGATATGTGGCAACCCGATATCACCTGGTGCGGCGGCCTGACTGCGGCCCGCCGCATTGTCGAGCTGGCCCGCCAATATCAGATCCCTGTGGTATTTCACCGCGGCGGCGAGGTCTGGGGGTTGCACCTCATTGCCGCTGGTTTTGGCGAGCCTCTGGCCGAGCTGGTCGGGGGCCGGCAAGAGGCCCCTAAGGACCAGTTATGGTTGGACGAGCCCCAGGCCGAGGAAGGGTATTTACACGTCCCCCAGAAACCGGGATTCGGTGTCCGCATCAACGAAGATATGTTTTGAAAAACATACCGCATATAAACAGGGAGTTGGTCAAGTAATGGAAAGCAATCGAGCATTTATCGCCGCCCTCGAACGGCGCTGGGCCGAAGGACCGGTGCGCTACCCCGACCCGGCCGTGGAGGTGGTAGACCCCCGCTTTGCCCCGTACCGCATTGGCAACGCCGCGGTCGAACGCCTTTATACCGGGGCGCGTTGGGCCGAAGGTCCGGTGTGGTTTGGCGACGGCGGTTATCTGCTCTTCAGCGATATACCCAATAACCGCATGTTGCGCTGGAGCGCGGCCACCGGCCAGGTCGATGTATTCCGCCAGCCGGCCAATAACAGCAACGGCAATTGCCGCGACCACCAAGGGCGCCTCATCACCTGCGAACATCTCACCAGGCGGGTCACCCGCACCGAACACGACGGCCGCATTACGGTGCTTATGGACCAGTTTGAGGGCAAGCCACTCAACGCGCCCAACGACGTCGTGGTACATTCGGACGGGTCTATCTGGTTCACCGATCCGGGCTACGGCATTTTACTCGATTACGAAGGGGAGCGGGCCGAGGCCCAATTGCCCACCAATGTTTACCGTCTCTGTCCCGACAGTGGCCAGGCGAGGGTGGTGGCCGACGATTTTGTGCGTCCCAACGGTCTGTGTTTCACCCCCGACGAATCCCTGCTCTATATTGCCGATACGGGCAGCTCGCACGATCCCGACGGTCCGGCCCACGTGCGCGTCTTTGCCGTGCAGGACGGCCGCCTGAGCGGCGGCGAGGTCTTCGTTGATATGGCCCCCGGTTTTGCCGACGGTATCCGCACCGATTGCCACGGCAATCTGTGGGTTAGCGCCGGTTGGGGCGGGCCCGGCTACGACGGGGTCCATTGCTTTGCCCCCGACGGCGGTCTCATCGGCCGCATCCACCTGCCCGAGCCCTGTGCCAATCTGTGTTTTGGGGGGGTGATGAAAAACCGTCTGTTCATGACGGGTAGTCAGTCCCTCTACGCCCTGTACGTGGAGACCCGAGGGGCGCAAACCCCATGAGCGCGGCAAAAAAAGAAGCCAGTCCTGTCGAGCTGGCCGCTTTGCTTATGGACGCTGTTTGCACGCCGGCCGACAACGAACAGACCGCGCTGCGGGAATTGGCCGCGCATTTGCGGGTGGACGAGCAATTGTTGCAGGTAGAATTGATGTTCTTACGCGCCTTTTCGATCGATTTTGCCACCATTATTGCCCTGGGCGAATCGCCCGAGCGGACGGCCATTCTCGACCAGTACTACCACCACTGGGAGGAGATCGGGCGCCAGACCGACGAGCAGATTATCGACGATTTGCAGCAGCATCTGGCTTATTACGCCCAGGTGGTGGCCGAGCCGGGTCCGCAGGGGGGAGGCAGCGAAGGGCTGGTCGGCCAGATCGGTCAGGCCTTTGCCCGCCGTTGCCAAACGGCTGAAGAGGGGCAGGAATTGGCCTTGTTGGGGGCGTCTATGTTCAGCGCCTTATTCGACGAGATAACCGATCTGTACGAAGGCTTGACCATTGTTTTGCTGGCCGAGGAGGATTCCGCCGACGCCAGTCCGCTGGCCAATTAGGGGCCGTCTGCAAAATCACTTTGCCGCTCAAGCGCCCCAATGGTTTCAAACAGGGCCTAGCCCTCTTTCACTGCTAAGGACACAGCGTACCCCCGACTCTGTTTTACTTTGCGGTAGTTGCCAAAAATCTCGCGAAAATTTCGCTTGATATATTCGCGCAGACCGGCGATTGTGACGACGCAGAAATGCCCCCCAGGGGCCAGGCGCTGCCAGGCGTCGTGCATGATGAAGCCAAGCATTTCGTTGCCCACTTTGGCCGGCAGGTTAGAGACCACCAGATCAAAGCGGTCGGCGGTGACATGGCTGAAACCGTTGCTCAGATAGATCTGGCAATTGTCCAGCTGGTTGGCCTGGGCGTTGGTGCGGGCGTATTCGACGGCGACGAAATCTTTGTCGACCAGATGGACCTGGCCCCGAGGCGCCAAGCGCGCCAGAGTCAGACCGATGGGACCCCAGCCGCAGCCCAGGTCGAGGCAGACGGCTTCCGGCCCCACTTCGAGTTGGTCGATAAGCAGGCGCGAACCGGCGTCCACGCCCCGGGGGCTGAACAGGCCCCAAGTGGTGTGGAAACGGAGTTGGTGGCCCTGTAGTTGTTCGCTGAAGACGAGGTCCTGGCGCAATTTATCCGGTTCTTGCATCGCCTTTGTCGCAGGTCTTGATTGTAGAGAAACGCTTCATAGCTATATAAAGCAGTGGCTGGAGGTAGGCAAGGGACGGGACGCATAGGCCAGCTTCACGCCAATAGACGTCTGAATAAAAAGGCAGCTATGCATGAGACAGGCTTTGAGAACCGTATAGTTAATTTTCTCAGCCTAAGCATCCCAAGATTATTTATCTCACCAGTAAGAGCTTGCGTGTATCTACTTGGGATCCGGCCTGCAAGCGGTAGAGATAAACCCCGCTGGCCAGTTCAGAGGCGTTATTGTCTAGACCATCCCATTTGATTGTATAGTGACCGGCCTGATGACGGCTGTCTATCAGTTTGGCTACTTGTTGCCCGGCTAAGTTATAGACCGTCAGTTCAGCGTGCTGGGCATGGGACAGGGCATAGGGGATGACAGTGCCGCTGTTAAATGGATTGGGGTAATTGGGGTAGAGGCCGAAGTCTGTAGGGATGCGCCCTTTGCTCTCTCCGACAACGGTGGCAGCAGGCACCAAGCGCAACGCATGCCATAAGACTGTCTTATAGGGTCCCAGCCAGGTGGTCTGTTCTATCTCGATTCGCACCAATGCTGTATAAAGCGTATTTACGGTAGTAATATCAGCCTCCAAATCATAGGCTTGCTCCCCCCCATCGGCTTGCAGAAAGACCTCATTGGATCCCCCTAAAGCACTAAGATCAGCGGTGATTTGTGCGACTCGGGCACCTGGTTCGAATTGAGCTGGGCGAACTCTCGCCCTCAGGGATACCCGGGTATTCACCGGCAGCGAATTGGGTAGGCGTATTTCCCAAACCGTAGGCTCAATAGGATGGAACGTATCTCGACCTTCGAAGATTCGGATCTGTTGGTCGGCGGGCACATCCAGCAACCGGTTTGTCCGGCCGGAGGGCCAGTGTACGACGACCGAATCGGCCTTGGTGGCCCCGCCTAAACCGAAGGAGGCCGTACGAATACCGCTGCCATAGCCATTGCCGCCATTTATCTGGCGCGTCATGGATAGCCTACCGGCATGTAGACGGATGAGGGCTCCAATAGCGCTGCGATTGCTCTGCACGCCGACCAGATTCACCTGTAGCCAGTGGTTAGAATTACCTCTATTGCGGTAGAGCAGGTCTGCCGATCCGGACCGGTTGCTCTGATATAGGTCCTCGAACCCGTTCCCGTCGTAATCGCCGACGCCAAAAAAGACGCTATTATCATCCCCTAAGCCCCCATTGTCCGCTATATTCGTAAAATTTCCCTCTCCTCTATCGTGCAGCAGGAGGTTGGGGGTACCTATAGGGTGGGCTACGGCTACATCTAGCCAGCCGTCATTGTCCAAGTCTGCGGCTACGGCACCAAAGGCCTGACCAGGCAAGCTGCCTAGCCCGGCAAGTGCGCCGATTTCTGTAAAAATGCCGCTCCCGCCATTTCGGTACAGCAAATTTGCGTCATTGAGTCCGAAGGTGGTAAGGAAGATGTCTAAGCGGCCATCGTTGTCGTAATCGGCGATTAAGACCCCTTCTACAGCAGTGCCTTCAAGGAAGGTGGCCTCAAAATGCAACGGCAATACGTTCGCCATTTCAAACAGACCGCTTTAAACGCGTTGGCTCTTGTCTAAATAGACGTCCCTACGCGGGCGTAAAATACCACCCATCGATGGCAAAAATCAAACGGACGGTATCTGGTGGGTCAAGTTTTGGCAGGCATAGTACCTGTCTCCCCTCCGTTCCATCCGACGTCCCCCACCAGTAACGTTCCGATAGGCGAATTTCCGCTGCTGTTTCCCTATCGTTTCTGGTGCAACTAACCTGCCTGACAACTAATTAGCCTCTAACCGCTATACCGTCGCCGAATCTATGGCACGGGCTGTGCTTGGAAGGATGCGGGCGACTCGGCGCCCATTGACCACCCACTCCCCTATCCATAGGCGGTCCGACTATGAAGCAGCATCCGGTTCTATTCCCAGGTTCCCTACTTCCCCTGCTGATGGGCGGGCTTTTGGCCTGCCTGCTGGCTCATCCTGCACTAGGGCAAGATGAGGCCCCGCCCCGCATTGAGGAAGTGCTCTACGACGGGCCAGGCGGGGATTCCGACGACGTTTTCACCGAAATCGCAGCCCTCCCCGGCACTGCCCTGGACGGCTGGCAGTTGGTGGGCATCAACGGCGATGATGGAACAACCTATCGCACCGTCGACCTGAGCGGGGCCGTGGTACCGGCCTCCGGGATTCTGGTCATCGCCCACGAAGCGGCGGCCGGGCAGGTCCTGGCGCAGCGGGATTTCAGCGCCCAGGTCGACTGGCAAAACGGGCCCGACGCGATCCAGTTGCACGACCCTCAGGGACAGATCGTCGATGCTTTGCAGTACGGCGATGCCGGACCTTTTAACGCCGGCGAAGGCCAAGCGGCACCGCTGGTCCAGGCCGGCTGGAGTCTTAGCCGTGGCAACGATACAGACGACAATCTGACCGATTTCGCGCCGCGCGAAAACCCTGTGCCCGGCGACGAGGACAACGCATCGACGGGACTGGTCGCCAGTCTGCCCGACACAGTAGGGCGCTACGGTTCCCGGCTCGATCTGCCCCTGCGGCTGGACGGACTGGCGGGGCAGAGCCTGGTCGCCCTCGAAGCGCACCTGGCCTACGACCGCGCCCTCCTCGGGATCGATCCGCAGGGCACCGTCCCGGCCGCCTCTACCGCCGGCTGGGCCCTGGAGGCCAATATAACGGTCGGCAGCGCCGCTTTCGATACCCTTAAAATAGCCCTGGCCACCAGCACTCCGACTTCCTTCAGCGACGGGCCCCTGCTCTACCTGCCCCTGGTGCTGGCGAATAGACGCCAGCCCACCAGCGCCCCCCTGCACCTGGTCCACATACTGCTCGATGACGGCTCGGCAGTGGCGACTCCGATTGATGGCCGGATCCAATGGACCGGTAGCAGCGGCCTGTTGCAGCTTGCCCCCGAACCCCTGCTACCGGGGGCGGACCTGGTCTTGACGGTGACGGACGCCGATCTGGACCGCAACCCCGACCAGCCCGACACACTGGCCCTGGGCCTGTCCAATGACGACGAGGCCGAAACCGTGCTATTGGTGGAAACCGGTAGCAGTACAGGCCAATTCCACGGCAGTGTGGCCACTCTAGCCGCCGCGCCGGCAGCGGCCAACGGATTGGTCGAGGTGGAATTGGGTGGATGGCTGCGGGCCTGCTATACCGACAGCCTCGACGATTTGGGTGGCGCGGCGGAGCGCTGCAGCCAAATTGCCGTCCACGGCGGCACCGACGGCAGTCTGGCCGCCAGCACCGTGGCCCAGCCCGGCGATACGGTACGCGTGCTATTGACCGACGCCGATCTCAATCTCGATCCTCTGGGGCGCGAAAGCGTGGGGCTGACCGCTTTCAATCTGGCCAGCGGCGATTCGCTCTCCGTGCTATTGACCGAAGCCAGCCCTGACGACAGTCTGTTCGCGGGCGTGCTGCGCCTCGATCCTCTCGGCGGGACAGGCCTGGCGGCTGCCAAAGGGGCCGTAATACAGGTCCGCTATCTCGATGCGCATACGGTAGCCGGCAGCCCAATTCAGCGGCGCGCCGATACCGCCGTCGTCGGCCTTTTCGGCGACGCCGACGGCAACGGCCAGGTGCAGGCCTTTGACGCCGCCCAGGTCTTGACCCATGCCCTCGATCCTTTCCTTACCGGCCTCGATTCGCTGTCTGCCAATGTCGACAGCCGCGCCTTTGACCCGGTGGTGGGCGGAATCTCCCCCCTCGACGCGGCCCTCATCCTGCAAAACCGGGTGAGTCTCATCGACCGCTTTCCCGTCCAGGAACCGGGGGCGGACAACCATCCCGCCGGGCCGACCGCCGCCAAGGCCGTGCGCCACCCCCGTTTGGCGCTGCGCAGCGGCGCCGGTTATCTGGCTGTCTGGGCCGACGAGCGCGGTGCTATTATTTCTGGCAGACTATTTCTCCAGGGTGTCCAGGGCCATGTCGAAATCGCCCCCGATCTGGTCGGTTTCCAACTGGCCTACCGCAACCGCGACCAGGGTACGCATATCGTCTTTGCCGGGGCGCGGCCACGCCCCGGTGCAGGCGAATTGGTCCGCCTTTACACCCGGACGCCCGCCCAGGCCGTGCTGGCCGAGGTCCAGCTCAACGGTGAGCCGGTGCCGCCCGATTGGATAGACCGGACCACCGCCATTGCCGGCCACCCGGGCCAACCGAACCAGTTGCGACTGGCGCCGGTCTATCCCAATCCTTTCAACGCCCGTACGGTCATCCCCTTCCAGCTGGCGGTGGCGGGGATGGTGCGACTGTCTATTTACAATAGCACCGGTCAATTGGTCAAAATCGTCGCCCAAGGGCAGCGGCCGGCCGGCTCTTACCGGGCCGTTTGGGACGGCACCGACCAGAGGGGGCGTGCGCTGGGCAGCGGCCGCTATCAGGTCCGTTTAAGTACGCCGCAGGGCGAGCGGAACAGGGGAATCGTATTGCTCAAATAGCAGGGAATCGGTCCGGGGCGGGTCTCCGGCGGCGGCGGCCGACACCGACGTCGGATCAACGTGGAGAAATGCTCTTTTGGGTTTTTTTCGCAATTTGCGCTATCTTTACCTTCTTTACCGAAATGGATATAGGCCATTTTTACGACTTTGGTCGGGGCTTGAATCCGTCCTATCTACTCATGCCAGCGCCCACCCTGTCCGATCCCAAGATCTCGATGCAAATAGAGCGACACCGCCTGCAGGGCGAAGCGATCCGCCATTTGACTTCCCCCAACCAGGGAGGGCCCTACGCCGTTGGCGCCCTCGACACCATCATCATCCACTATACCGCCTGCAGGGACGCCCAGGAAGCCATCGATATCCTGTGTTCGACGGAGCGCAGGGTCTCGGCCCATCTGGTGGTGGGGCGGGACGGCTCCCTGACCCAGTTATTGCCCTTTGATACCGTTGGCTGGCACGCTGGCCAGAGCCGGTGGGGTACCCGTGAGCACTTCAATCAGTATTCACTGGGTATTGAGATAGACAACGCCGGTCAGTTGGAAGAGAAGGACGGCCGTTTCTTCTCCTGGTGGGGCGCCGAATATCCGTCCGACCAGGTTGTCGAAGGGGTTCACCGGCACCATACCCAGCCGACATTCTGGCACGCCTTTCCGGCTCGGCAGATAGATCTGGTAGAACGCCTGTGCGCCCTCCTAACGGCGACCTATCCCATTGACCATATCCTGGGTCACGAGGAAATCGCCCCGCAGCGCAAGATAGATCCGGGCCCCGCTTTTCCGCTCGACCGCTTGCGCGGCGGTTTGTTCAAGAGCCGTCCCGTACTGGAGGGCCAGTCTTGAACCGTCTGTGGCCGGGGCTGCTGGTGCTGATGTTGGGGGCTTGCGCTCCCAGTCTAGCCCCGCATCAGCTCAAAGTGGTCGAACCGCCGACCCTGTCCCGGACCGACACGCTGTACTTTGGCGTCTACGGCGACAATCGGGCCAAGAGCTTGGCCGATGTCAAACCCGGCGCCAAATTGCGCCAGCGGCGCCAGGCCCTCACCAAGGCCTTGGTGGGTGAGCCCTTCGATTTGTTACTCAATACCGGTGATCTGGTGAAAAACAATAAGTCGGCCTTTTGGCAGGCTTTCCTCGAAGACAGCCGGCCGTTGCTGCGCCCGGGCTTTTTTTATCCGGTCCTGGGCAACCACGAATACCAGGCCGGGTCGCCCGAGCCCTATTTCGAGGCTTTTGCGGCTATGGTGGAAGGGGCCAAGAGCTATGCTTTTAGCCTCGGGCCGGCGTATTTCCTTTTTCTCGATTCGACGTCCCGGCCCCATCCCGGATTGGGCGATAACTACCACGCCGGCTGGGTGCAAGAGCGTCTGAGCGAGGCCGCCGCCAGCCCGGTTTTAGTGGTGGTCCAGCATCATCCGCTGCTGTCCACCGGTCGCGGTGACCTGACCCGCTGGCTGCTCAGTCCCCGCGCCGGGCACGCGCCCCGCCGGGCCGAAAAGGGCCTGCGTGATATGCTGGCGGACGAATTGGCGCGCCGGCGGCGGCAGATACCCGGGGCCCGCACCGTGGTTTTTAACGGCCACAGTCACTTCTACGAATACTATCGCTATCAGGGTGTAGAGGTCTATGTCACCGGCGGTGGCGGCGCCCCGCAAAACGATCCGGCGCCCGGTCCGCAGGACCATCGTCTGGCCGCCTACAAAGGCGACCACTATCTCAGGGTGCGCCTCGACTCTGAGCAGGTAGAGGTGGAACTGGTGCCGGTAGGACCTGGAGAATGGATCCAGGCGTCTCCCTGATTGGGCCGTTGCAATAGATAGTTTCGATTAATACCGGGGCGCGGGATCGTTTCCGTCTATATAGGAAGCCCCATTGACCTAGGCCCCGCCTTTTAACTTTTTCTAGTAGATCACTCGTCCAAAGACGAGAGCCCATCATTTCGCACTTACAATACTCTAAGAAAGCAAAGGCACAAGGCTATGCGTATTGCGTCCCAGCGTCGAATCTGGGTATGGCCCGCCGCCCTGTTGGCGGCGGCGCTTTCCTATACCTGCGGCCCCCGCCTCGTCGACCAGACCCCCTCTTCCCGGAAAGCGCCTACAACCGAGTGGGCCTCCTGGCGGGGTCCCGGGCAAAGCGGTGCCTCGTCGGCTGTTGGCCTGGTCGACAGCTGGTCTCCCGAAGGCGAAAACCTCATCTGGCGGGCCGACTTCACCGGCCGCTCGACGCCCGTTGCTCTCAATGGACGTATCTATGCCATTGGTCGTATTGGCACGGGCATTGACGAGCAAGAGCGCATCGCCGCGTTCGACGCCGAAAGCGGTGAGTTGGTCTGGGAGCGCTTAGTCAACGTCTTCCATTCGACCATTCCCTTCAACCGGGTCGGTTGGACCTCGTTGGCGGCCGATTCGGAGACCGGTTATATCTACGCCCATACCATTTCGGGCCTCTTTCTCTGCCTCGATGGCGACGGCGACGAAGTATGGTCGCGTTCCCTTACCGAAGAATACGGTCGCATCTCCGGTTACGGCGGCCGGCTGCATACGCCCGTGGTTGATGAAGACCTGGTCATTGTCAGTTACCTCAATAGCTCTTGGGGGCCGCAGACCGTGCCGCGGCACCGCTACTTCGCCTTTGACAAGCGCAGTGGCCAGGCTGTCTGGGTCGCCACTCCGGGAGGACGGCCGCTCGACACGACCTATTCGGTGCCGGTGGTGGCCGAAATAGACGGCCAGCGCCTGCTTATCGCCGCCAATGCCGACGGCGGTGTATACGCCATGCAGATTCGCACCGGCAAGACCGTCTGGGGTTTCATGTTGAGCAAGCGCGGTCTCAATTCGTCGGTGGTGGTCGAGGGCGACAGGGTCTACGCCGCCCACGGCGAGGAGAATATCGACAATACTATTATGGGCCGTCTCGTCTGCATCGATGGCACGGGCCAGGGCGATATTACCACAACGCACGAAGTGTGGCGCCACGACGGCATCTTTGCCGGCTATTCCTCACCGGTTTTGCACCAGGGCCGCCTCTATCTGGTGGACAATTCGGCCAACTTGCACACCTTTAATGCCGCCGACGGGACCTTGTTGTGGCAGCACAGCGTCGGCACGGTGGGCAAGGGCTCGCCGGTGTGGGCCGATGGCAAGCTCTACGTCCCCGAGGTCAACGGCGGTCTCGATATTCTGCGCCCCAACGCCACTGGTGTCGAGGTGCTAGACGAGGACAAAATAGCCATGCCCGACGGCCGCCTGGCCGAAATCTACGGCTCGCCGGCCGTCGCCTATGGTCGCGTGTACCTGGCCACTGAGGCGGGCCTATTTGCTCTGGGCGATCCGCAAGCGCCCTTCGTTGCGGCCGCTGGGGGCGCCCGGGCAAAAAAAATGGTTGCCTCGGGCAGCGGCGATCCAGTCCACTTACAGGTAGTCCCGGCCGAAATTTTGGCCCAGCCGGGCCAGCGGCTGAATTTTTCTGTGCGCGGCTTTGACTCTATGGGTAATCCGGTGGACGCGGATGTTTCGTGGAGCCTGGCCGGCCTCAAGGGCCAATTGGCCGATGGCCATCTCACCTTGGCCCCCGATTTAGGGCAGGCCGGCACCGTGGTCGTCGAGCAGGGCGGTGTTCAGGCAAAAGCGCGGGTGCGGGTAGTCCCGCCCCTGCCCTGGTCCGAGGATTTCTCTAGCGTTGCCCTGGACAAGAACCCCTCCTACTGGGTTGGCGCCGGCACCAAATTCAAGGCCGTGGAGCAGGAGGGCGAGCGCGTGTTGGTCAAACCACGGGCAGCGCGCGGTTTGCAGCGCTCCAATGTCTATTTGGGGCCGCCCGATATGCAGGGCTATACCATCCAGGCCGATATGATGGGCACCCGCGACAAGCGCCGCCGGCCCGATATGGGCTTGATTGCCCAGCGTTATACGCTCGATATGATGGGCAACCACCAGCGCCTGCAGATCCGCTCCTGGTCGGCTATGCTGCGGATGGCCAAAACCATTGACTTCACCTGGGATACCGATGTTTGGTACACGGTTAAAATGAAAGTGGATATCGAGGGCGAGGAAGCCGTCATTCGCGGGAAGATCTGGCCCCGCGACACCCCCGAGCCGGCAGAATGGACCATTACTGCCCGCGATCCGCATCCCAACCGGACGGGCAGTCCGGGGCTGTACGGCTATTCGCCCACCCCCGTCTATTACGACAACCTCAAAGTCTGGTAACCAGCAAGGCCCGCGATGCACATTATGAGACGACGATTCTATCTTCTGGCTATTGCCCTACTTGCCGCCGTTCTGCCCCTCCAGGCCCAGGAGGCGGCCATGTGGGGTTTCTCTCCTAGTCGCAATATGGTGTCCGCGGCGAAAAATCTGCCGATCCAGTGGAACCCCGACAGCGGCCAGGGTATTTTGTGGTCGACTCCCCTGGGCTCGCAGACCTACGGCGGACCCATACTTTTTGGCGGTCGGCTCTACGTCGGTACCAACAACCAGGGCGAGCGCCATCCCGATGTCAAAGGCGACCGCGGCGTGGTGATGGCTTTTAATGCCGCCGACGGTGGCTTCCTGTGGCAGGCCGCCCATGCAAAGCTGCCGGCCGGTCGGGTCAACGACTGGCCTCAACAGGGCGTTTGCTCAGCGCCCTACATAGAGGGCGAGCGGCTCTATTATGTCTCCAACCGCTGCGAGGTGGTGGCGCTGGATACCGAGGGCTTTAGCGACGGCGAGAACGACGGCGCCGTTACCGACGAGGCCCGCACCGGGGCTACCGACGCCGATTTCATCTGGTCTTACGATATGATCGACGAGCTCGACGTTTTCCCTCACAATCTGGCGACTTCTTCGCCGCTGGCGGTGGGCGATCTGCTGTACGTGGTGACCAGCAACGGCGTCGACGAGGGCCACGTGCATATCCCCTCGCCGCAGGCCCCCAGCTTTATCGCCCTCAATAAAAATACCGGTGAGTTGGTCTGGGAGGACGCCTCCCCCGGCGAGCATATCCTCCACGGGCAGTGGACCAACCCGGCCTACGGTGTTATCGGCGGCCGCGCCCAGGTGATCTTTCCCGGTGGCGACGGCTGGGTCTATTCGCTCGACGCGCTCACCGGCGAGTTGGTGTGGAAATTCGACTGCAATCCCAAGGAGTCGGTTTGGGAACTGGGGGGGCGCGGCAGCCGCAACAATATTATCTCTACCCCCGTCGTCTACGACGACAAAGTCTTCCTTGCCGTCGGCCAAGATCCCGAGCACGGCGAGGGCGAGGGGCATTTGTGGGCCATAGACGCTACCGGTTCGGGCGATATCACCGAGACCGGCGCCGTTTGGCATTGGGGCGGCAAGGACTTTAATCGCACCATGTCGACCGCTTCCATCCAAGATGGGCTGCTCTATCTTGCCGATCTGAGCGGCTTTGTCTATTGCCTGGACGTGGCCACGGGCAAGCACCACTGGACCTACGATACCTTCGCTGCGGTATGGGGGTCGACCCTGGTGGCCGACGGCAAGGTCTATATCGGCGACGAGGACGGCGATGTGGCCGTGCTCAAGGCCGGGACCCAGTTGAAAGTGTTGGCCGAGATCAATATGGGCAGCGCCGTATATACCACCCCCATTGCCCAGGACGGGGTGATTTATATCGCCACCCGCAATACCCTATTTGCTATTGGGGAAGGAAAGCCGCATGAGCGATAAGCAGATCCAGGCACGTGAGCAGCTCGACGCCCACGTGCGCGAAATGGTCGCCTGGCATTTCGATCCGGCCACTGGCTGTCCTTTCTGGCTCGACTACGCCCAACAGCTCGACTTTGACCCCCGCGACCGGATTCGCGGTTACGACGACCTGGCTCTATTGGGCCATTTCCAGGACGAGTGGCTGCGCGGCGGCCCGGTGCGCCGTTGGGTGCCCCAGGGGCTGGCCGACCAGCCTGTATACGTCTTTGAAACCGGCGGCTCCACCGGCGTGCCCAAATACCGCATCAATGTGCGCGATTTTCAAATCGATTACGAGCTGTTCAGCCAGACCCTGTCCAACGAAGGGTTCCCGCCCGGAGCCGATTGGCTGATGCTGGGGCCCAGCGGTCCGCGCCGGTTGCGCCTGGCCGTCGAGCATTTGGCCCAGCACAGGGGCGGCATCTGCTTTACCGTCGATATGGACCCGCGCTGGTTCAACAAGATGGCCAAGGCCGGCCGCCACCAGGACCTGGACGCGTACAAAAACCACCTCGCCGACCAGGCCCTCACCGCTCTCAGGGCCCACGACAGCATAGAGTGTCTTTTCACCACGCCCAAATTGCTGGAAGCCCTGAGCGAGAAAGTCTCGTTGGCGCAATTGGGTATCAAAGGCATCTTTTGTGGCGGTACCGAAATGAACGCCCAATTCCACCGCTTCGCCCGCGAGGAATTGGTGCCCGGGGTCGATTTTGTGCCGACCTACGGCAATACCCTGATGGGGCTGGCCTGCTTCAAGCCCTTTGATCCGGCCGACAATTATTCCATCACCTACTACCCGCCCCAGCCTCGCGCCGTCATCGAACTGGTCGATCCCGACGACGCGTCCCGCACCGTCGATTACAACGAGACCGGCCGGGTTATGCTCACCACCCTGACCCGGGAATTTTTTATGCCGCGCTTCCTCGAGCGCGACGAGGCCGAGCGCGCCGCCCCCACCCAGCTGTACCCGTGGGACGGGGTGCGCGATTTGCGGCTGTTATCCGAACTACAGGAGACCGTGGTGGTGGGGGTGTACTGAGACTGGACGGAAGCCGATGTTGGAAAAGGCCCCCCGCTGTTTTGTCAGGCAGTGCGGGGTTTCTCTTTGCCGGCTTGCAATGGTGCCGACTGAAAGCTACGCCCGTCTAAAAGACGGGGCTTTAACCATTCAAGCGGACGAGTAAAATAAAATCCCGCAGTATATCTCCAGAATATCGATGGGTATACTGTAATTTCGCTGTATAATCAGTAGTCAAGGGCATGCCATGAAGATCACCGACGTTGAGATCGTCCAGGCCCTCCACTGGCCTTTCGTACGAATCCACACCGACGAAGGCATCAGCGGCATCGGCGAAGCCAGCCTGCAGCAGAAGGAGCTGGCCGTGCGCGCGGAAGTGGAGGCCTATCGCGACTTCCTCATCGGCCAGGACGCCACGCGGATCGAGCACATCTGGAATGCCCTGCATCGAAAGACGGTTTGGTCGGGCGGTCCGGTGACGATGACGGCAATCAGCGGCATCGAGCAGGCCCTGTGGGACATCAAAGGCAAGGCGGCCGGTCTACCGGTCTACGAATTGCTCGGCGGCAAGGTACGCGACTCGGTAAAGGCCTACGCCAATGGTTGGTTCGGAGGAGAAGGTAGCCTGGCCGACAAGGCCGCGGCCGCCGTCGCCCAAGGGTACGACACGATCAAGTGGTATCCCTTCGGGCACGTGGCGCAGCTGGTGACCCACGAAGAGGAGGAGAACGCGGTCGCCAATATGCAGGCAATCCGCGAGGCGGTAGGCCCCAAGGTTAACATCGCCGTCGATGTGCGGAATCGTCTCAATACCTGGAGCGCCGTGCGCATGGCGCAGAAGCTTCAGCCCTACGACGTCTACTGGTTCGAGGAGCCCCTGCTGTGGGACAACATCTCGACCCTGATCGAGGTGGCCCGCGCCGTCGACGTGCCCATCGCGCTGGGCGAGCGGCTCTACACGCGCTGGGAGTTCCGGGAGGTGCTGGAAAGCAACGCCGTCCGCTTTATCCAGCCCGACATCTGCCACGCCGGCGGGATCTTCGAGCTGCGCAAGATCGCCGCGATGGCGGAGGTCTATTACGTGATGGTCGCCCCCCACAACTCCAACGGGCCTATCTCCACGGTCGCTTCCGTCCACCTCGATGCGTGCACCCCCAACGCGCCTATGCAGGAGGTCATTCTCCGCTACCTGCCCCTCTTCAACGAGTTGCTCACCGAACCACTCGTCGTCGAGGACGGCCACTTCCGTCTCCCCGAGGGGCCTGGATGGGGGACTGACATCGTAGAGGACGCCGAGCAGAGACATCCACCCGAAATGTTGCCGGCGGTGCAGGGCAACCCGCGCTACTACTACGAGTAAGTGGGGCAGAGCGTCGGGATATCATGAAAATGGCCGACCTTGGCAGCAAAAGACAGCTAGACCCGACACTTCAAGAACTGGTGAGGACTAGGTTGGGTAGCCGCTGCAAAGTGCTTGATCTCTCGCGATCTTCCGGCCGCAGGTCTACCACCTGGAAACTCACAGCGGTGGATGGTACGAATTTCTATTTGAAGCGCCATGAGCACCCCAGCCATTATAGGGCTGAGGTACTGGCGTTGACAGAATGGGTACCTCTGCTAGCGGTTAGTGACTGGTGGTCAGCGCCTACAGTGATTTCGCGCCATGATGAACAGGGAGCCGTGATTATTAGCGAGGTACCAGGCACCGTGTTCAGTGAGATCGAGACGACGCCTGCAGAACGGGCCGCAGTCTTCAGGCTGGCTGGTCAATTAGCAGCGCTGATCCACAGGTTAAAAGTCGATCCATACAAAGCCGGGTCGGCGCGGACATATGATAGCCATACAATTCGTATTTTTCGGGAATTTGCCGCGCCTTATTTAGATTCAGAGGTTTTAAACTGGTTTGAGAGCGTTTGTAAAAGCGACGAGGTATTCGCAGGTCTAGCGCTTTTGCCCACGCATTCCGACTATTCACCGCGCAACTGGGTGATCGACCGCAGTGCAAATGGATTGCGATTGGGGCTGATTGACTGGGAGCGCGCGCGACCGGGCTATTGGTTAGAAGACGCCCAGCGTATGGTAGCCGACGATTGGTTCCGCGAACCAGGGATGGAGTCTGCCTTTTATCAGGGCTATGACCAGTCCCCTGATCGGCGCGAGGAGCATCAAATCAAATTGATCGCCTTGATTAACGCAGTAGGGGCGGTGCCTTGGGCCATTGAGCATGGCGACGCTGAGTTCGCTGAATTCGGCCGCCGGTCCATTGCCTGGTTAAGGTCGGAGTTGTCCTAGGCTCTGTCTGATCTGGATCACTCCAGAGAGAGGCGGCAGCATTGAATTAAGCGGATGTATCGATAGCCATAAGGAATTTCGCAGGTATATAGAAGAACAGGTCGCCTTCATCTATTGGAGACTGAAATGGGGCTAACTGAATCTCAAACGGAATTCTTCCGAAGCGACTTCGGCGACTTCTGGCCATTCTTACAGAAGACCGATTTCGAGCGTGACCCCTTACTCAAGGAAATGGAGAAAGAGTGCACAGACCGCGCCGTGTACACTATCGGCCCCTGGTTTGGGCGGCTGCTTAACTTCCTCGTGCGCTTTGGCAGAGTTTCCTCCGCCCTCGAGTTTGGCACAGCCTCTGGGTATTCAGCTGTCTGGATTGCGCGAGGACTCGCAAAGCCTGGGCGCTTGGTTACGTTGGAGCAGGACACCGAGCTTGCCCAATTGGCGGTGTCTAATATCGAACGTGCCGGTCTGGCAGAATCAGTGGATGTTCTAGTCGGCGATGCACACGAGACAATCACCAGGCTAAGCACCCCCGTCGACTTCATGTTCATCGATTGCGCGCATCAAACAGCCCTCAGCGCTGCAAAGAGTCTTCTGCGGACCGGCGGCTTATTTGTATGCGACAACGTCGGATTTTCCAACAAAGATGAATTCAATGATGCACTGACGACCTGTCCGTATCTGGAGTCGCTCTATCTGCACTGCTATCTGAAAGGGCGAGTCCCTGAGAATCAGGCATTCAGCATTAGCATGAAGATCTAACGACTGAGATGACTAGGCCCAAACTCGACAAGCAAATAGAAGGGCTGAAACAGCTGGAGATAAGCATTCCAGGCACAACCACTTCCGCTCGCCAAGTAGAATTGAAAGTCAGGCTTTCGGAGGGATAATTCTGACACCCCATGCCAAATTCAATGGTCAACAGGAATGCCCAAACGGCCAAGATGGTAGTCTTTGATTACGGTCGCACCCTCTATGATCGGGAAACCGACAGGTTCTTCCCCGATGCCGTGCCCGTCATAAGGGCTCTTGCCAAGAAATATCGGCTGAGTATTGTATCTGTTTCTCGGGTGGAAGAAGAAAAAGGGCGTATCAAGGCGTTAAGAGAAAACGGCCTGATCGACCATTTTGAGGAAATCATTTTTACCGCGAGCGGCGAAGAGAAATCACAAAAATACAACGAGCTTCTGCAGAGTGCTGGTCTCGCAGCCAACGAGGTAGTCGTTGTCGACGATTATATAATCCGCGGCATTGCGTGGGGCAATAAATCGGGGGCTACGACTATTTGGTTCCAGAACGGTAAATTTGCCAAGCTGAATCCCGACGGTGAAACCGGACAACCCGACTATACGATCCATTCGCTTAGTGAACTGATCGAGATCCTACAATGAAACGCATTGTCGTCATGGGCGGCGGGCCGGCGGGCGTAGAAGCCGCGTTGGCGGCGGCCCCGTGCGCCCAAAGCGTACACATTATAACCGATGGTCCTGTCGGAAACTGGCATAAGCTGATGCCCAGCAGGGTCTGGATGACGGCCCTCGAAGAAATCCCATCGGCGGCGGGTGACTACGTCTCGGGCCGTTTCGACCTCAAGGCCATTGCCGAACGCGTCGACCAGGTCGCCCAAAGCTGGAACGCCCATAGGGCAGCAGAGCTGGAAGGCCAAGGGGTCAGCATCCTCACCGGACGCGCCTCGTTTGCCGCGCCCAATCAGATCCAGGTGCAGCAGACGGATGAACGCAGCCGTATAATAGCCGCCGATGCCGTCGTCATCGCCGCCGGCTCCACGCCCTTTTTCCCACCCGGACTCGAGCCCGATAGCCAGCGGGTATGGTCGCCGGGCACCGTTGGCCAAATGGAGGCGTTGCCCCAATCCATGCTCGTGATAGGCGACGGCCCACCCGGGTTTGAATTCGTCGAGATCTTCACCCGCCTGGGCATCCCCGTCACCTGGGTCGTCCTCGAAGGAGGCCCCCGCTGCGGCTTTGTCCCCGAAGCCGACCAATTCCTCCTGGGTTCCCTGCAACGGCGGAGCCTGCGCATAGAAGCCGGCAAACCCCTGCTCGATCTACAGCGGCACCCAGACAAAGTGGCCGCCGTCAAAGCCGACGGCACGCGCCTGGAGGCCGAAATGGCCTTTGTCACCGTCGGCCACCGCCCCAATCTGGAGCCGCTACGCCTCGCAGCGGCGGGGCTGGCGACCAATGCGCAAGGACTGCTGCAACCCGACCCCTACGGCCGTACCCAGGTGCCGCATATCTATATCGTCGGCGATGCCATCCGCCACGCCCCGGGCAATTTCGCCATGGCCCAGGCGCGGGTGGCCGCCCGCCACGCCACCGGCCAGGAAGTGGCCCCTTTCGAGGCGGGCAGCACAGTGGTATGCTTTGGCCTCAATCCCCAGGTCGCCCAGGTAGGCCTACTGGAGGCGGAGGATGGAACCGTAAAATCTATTTCCATACCGTACAAAGCCAGCATCCTGGCCCATATAAACGGCGGCCTGGAGGGCTTTCTCCGGCTCGCTTGGGACCGCAGTGGTCTGGTCGTCGGCGGCCTCGCCATTGGGCGGCAGGCCACCGAGGCCCTGGCCCCGGTAGGTATAGCGATACAGACAAAGACCTCGATAGACCGGCTGGCCCAAATGCAGGGCCCCCATCCAACAGTCGGCGAATTGTCCTATATTGCGGCGCGGCAAGCCTGCCAACAGATGGAGCGCACTGACCGATGAATATCCTACTGACCTCGCCCTGCCGCCAATGCGAGCGCGGCAGCAAGATAATTAAAGGACCATCGACGCGCTGATCTATGGAAGAGAAAATAACCCCCCTTGCCGAGCGACTCGACGCCCTCAGCCAAGAGCAGATCCAACGCTATTGGCGGGACGGTTTCCTGGTCGTCGAATCGCTCTTCGAGGCCGAATTCCTAGAACAAATGCGCACCGCCTACGAGGCGGTCTGCCAGCAGGCCCGGGCCAGCGGCCAATTCGGCAATTTCGCCGAGCGCTCCGCCCCTGGAAGCCACGACCGGGAAGTCATGAGCATCAACCAGGTCTGCGAGCGCAGTCTGTTCTTCCACCGACTCCTCTACGACCCCCGTATCCTCGATATTGTCGAGGAATTAATGGGCCCTAATATCCAGCTCTTCCACGATTTTACTTTGCGCAAACCAGCGCGCACTGGCGGCGGCGTATTTTGGCACCAAGACAACCAAGCCTGGCAGAGTATACCGCCCAATAACCTGACCTGCTGGATCGCCCTGGACGATGCCGACGCCGACAACGGCGCCCTGCGCTACCTGCCCGGATCGCACCGCCAGACCCTGGGGATGGGGGTGGACGCCGACGGACGCCTGCTGGATATCGACAACTTGGTGGCCCAGGGCCAGCCGCAGGTGGCGGCAGTAAAGGCGGGCGGCGCCGTCTTCCACCACTGCCTTACCCTGCACCACAGCACCCCCAACCACAGCGACCGCATTCGCCGCGCCCACAGCATTATCTTTATGCAGCCGGGTACGCGCTGCGGCCGCAAACCGCCCTTCAATACCCGCCCCGCCGCCGAGGGAGACGGTTTCAGCCTCAGCTACGGCCACCCTTTGTTGCGCGTTGGCGCCGTGTCTTAAAAGAAAGGGCGCCTCTAATGATAGGGACGATGCGGCAGACAGTACGAATTCTCTGGCCCGCTCTAGTCTTCGCCCTGCTCTTGGCCCTGGCCGGATGCAGCGACAAAGAAGCGTCGGGAGACCAACGTCGGGGCACGCTGCGCATCGCCTATCCCACCCAGGGCCTCAACCAGATTATAGACTACGATTCCTTCAATCCCTTTTTGCCCGGGGTAGCGACGCGCTCCGGCTACAATTTTCTCTACGAACCGCTCTACTTCTACAACGTCGAGCAGGACTCCCTGATCCGCTGGATCGCCGAGGACCACCAATACTCGGAGGACTTCCGCCAGCTCACGGTGCGCATTCGCCCGGGTGTCACCTGGAGCGACGGCTCCCCCTGGACCGCGCACGACCTGGTCTTTACCATCGATATGCTGCTGGCTAACGAGCCGCTGCTGCTGTACTCCACCGATATGAAGACCTGGGTGCAAAAGGCGACGGCCCTGGACGACCTGACCGCGCAGATCACCCTCAAACGCCCCAATCCCCGCTTCCTCTTCACCTACTTCACGCACCATTTCGACAACGGCATCCCCATCGTGCCCCGACACGTGTGGCAGGACCGCGATCCACAGACCTTCAAAAACCTCGACCTAGCCCGAGACTGGCCCGTGGTCAGCGGCCCTTACCGCATGGTTGTTTCCCAACCGCAACAGCGCACATACCAACTCAGAGGCGACTGGTGGGCGGCGCAAATCGGCTTCCAGGAACTGCCCCGTGTCGAGCGCATCCTCTTCCTGCCTTCCCAGGGCGACGACAAGCGGGTGCAAAACCTGCTGGTCAATGAACTCGACACGTCGCTGGATTTGCGCCCGGCCAATATCGCCGCTCTGGTGCGACAAAACCCGCGGATATCGACCTGGACCGGCCGCGAGCCACCCTACGGCTCGTTAAATTCGTGGACCGTCTCGCTGGGCTTCAACAACCTCGAGGAACCCTTCAGCGACCCGGAGATCCGACGCGCCGTCAACCACGCCATCGACCGCCGGGAGCTGGTGCGGATAGGCTGGCAGGGCAGCGGCTCCCACGCCGTGCTGCCCTTTCCGGATTTTGCTGTAATGCGCCGCTTCACCGACCCAATCCAGGATTTGGTGGAACAATACGGAACCGACGTCTACGACCCCGGTCGCAGCGCCCGGATCCTGAGCCGCAAAGGGTGGCAGCGGGACGGGGCCGGGTTCTGGGCCCGGGACGGCCAGCGACTGCGGCTCATTATCGATTCGGGCGAGATCTTCCAGGATCTGACGCCCGTCCTCATCGCCCAGCTGCAGCGGGCCGGTTTTGACGCCGGCTTCCGCATGACGGCCGACTCCTACAGCCGCATCTCCCAAGGGGTTGCACGGGCTTTTATTATGGGCCATCCGGGCTCGGTGCGAGAGCCGCATTTCACCCTCTCCTTCTACCACAGCCGCTTTGTACAACCCACCGGCACAGCGGCGGAACACTTCTGGCGCTGGCGCAATGCCCAATTCGACGCCCTCGTCGACAGCATGGGGGTACAGACCACCGACTCGCCGCACATGGCCACCCTCTTCCGCGCCGCCATGGAAATCTGGCTGGACGAATTGCCCTCGATCCCCCTTGTCCAGTGGTACCACCGAGTGCCCTTTAACGAAACTTATTGGACCAACTGGCCCAGCGCCGAAAACCCCTATACCCAGAACGCCTTCTGGCACCGCACTTGGCTGCTGGTACTGTTAAACCTGCAGCCCGTCCGCTAGCCGGCCATCTCGTCGAGCAGACTCAGGGCCGCCGTGCGGATCTGGCTTTCAGCCTCGGATTCCAGAGCGGCAAATTGGGGTTCGTCGCCACCCTCGCCGTGCGCCCGGGCCGTGGGCAGATAGCCGGCTTCGGGACAGGGATTGGCCAGCACCAGCAATTGCTCAAAAGGAGCCGCCCGGCGCAGCGCCCGGCCCGTTTCGGCAAAGGGTTCACCGGGGATGTGCAGTAGCGCCGCCGCACCTAGGGCCACAGCGCGCAGGGTAAGGGCGTAGCGCGAGCGGTCCTGGTACTGTCGCGCCAGCCAGTACTGGTAGCGCGCCAGCCCTTCGCGGTCGGACGGTTGGGCTTCCCAGTGGCGTCTAGCCAGTGCCACCGGCTGCACCGGCTGCACCGGCACTTCAATTGTCCGGGCGCCCAGACGCAATGCCGCCTCTGGGGCCGGGGTCGCCGCCTCAATCAGCTCCTGCACCGTGGCGGCCAGCGACGCGGCGATATGCCCACAGGGGTCGTCGCCTCGACGCACGGGGTGGACGTTGCCCAGGGCTCCCTGAAAAAAAAGCGAATCTGTCCCCGCCTCGGCCAGCAGGCCGGCCAAGCGCCCTGGGTAATCGCCCGAGATATTTCCGCGGGCATCCCACAGGGCCAGGGCGTGGCAGCCAAAATTGACCAGGGCCAGCGGACACCGGCCCGAACGCCGGCAGCACAGCACCCCTACCTGGGGATCGACCTGGCCGTAGTGCAGATAGGAAGGCGGCTCGGGGAATTCAGTCAGCGAAACCATGCGCAGACGGCCCTCGCTGTCGTGGGCACGGCGGTTGTAGGACAGCCCCTTTTCGGCCGGCCCGACAGCCACAGCAATTTGCGCCGGGCTGGCGTCTTCCCGGGCCTGGCGCACGGCCTGGGCGGCGGCGCGGGCATAGGGTCTTTCGCCGCCGAAATCCTTCAGCGCCTCGGTGGGCTGATTAACGTAGTACTGGAAAAAAGTGGGCCCCGTGCCCAGGTGCGAGGCCCCGGGCAGGATCCACGCCGGATCGATATCGGTGCCATCCAGTTCGGTCGCCAGCAGGCCCGCCAGGTATTCGTCGAAAAGAAATAAATCCGCCGCCAGCAAAGTCACCTGCCGCCCCCCCTGGCGCAGATGCAAGGCGCGCAGGTAGATGGGATCGAATATCTCAAAGCTGGAGTCGGCCTGCGGCGTGATATCTACCCGGGCAAAACCGGCGAGAATGGGTTCTGACATAAGAGGACCTTTAGTTCAGCGTTTCAGGGCCGGCACCATGGCGCGGACATGCTGGGGCCGGCGCAGCAATAAGCGCCCAGGACGCAGCCATCCGGCAGGCCTTCGGGCAAAGTTGGTATTGGTGCCACTGTGCGTCTCTTATTTGGAAGCACTGCTACACTGTGTTAAAATATCATCACCGATGACCCACCCACAACCAAATCGCGGGCGCAGCGCCCGACTCGCCATGCAACGCATAGAAACCTGCGGCACCCCCTACCAACGCGGCCTGCAACAGGGCCGTGCCATCAACGCGGCCGCCCGCACCTGGATGGATCCCTGCCTGGAGCAGTTGCAAAAACGCTACGGAGTCTCCTCGCCGCAGCAATTATGCAATAGGCTACAGCCCCAAATAGACGGCTGGCGGCGACAGCTGGAACAGCTCTATCCGGATGGCGCCGCCGAAGGCTGCGGCCTGGCCATGGGCATGACCGGCATCCCCGGCCCGCAACGGCAGATGGCGGGACTCCTTTCGCTCGATGCCCTGCACGCAATCCTGCCCGCCTGCGGCAGCGTCGAGCAAGCCCTCGATTATATCCGCACGCTGCCGCTCAATGCGTACGGGTTCAGTCTGCTCCTGGCCGACGCCCAGGGGTCCTTGGCCCTGGTGGAAAAAACGGCGACCGGCACGGCCGTCATCGCCGGCCTTCCCCTGGCCCATACCAACCACATCCTCGACCCGGACCTGGCGCAGCAAAACCCGGGGCAGAACGAGCCCATAAACACCAACGGCCAACGGCGCCTGGCCACCGCCAGGGCCCTCCTGACCCAGGGGGCCACTCCGGCGCAGATCATCGCCGATCGCTCGGCCGAGGGCCCCATCTGCCAACGCGGTGAGGACGGCCTGCACACCGACTTCGCCGCTGTCTTCAATCCCGTGGAAGGCCTGGTGCATCTGTGGGCCGGCTATCCCGATCAGGTCCAGCTGGAGGCCATTAGGCTGGCGGATATATTCGCCACTAATTGACCTCTTTGGACATACCAAGCATTCCGTCAACTTTGCGCATCGACTTCTGGTATCCAGAAAAGCGCCGGCCAACGTCGCTCCTCTTCCAGTATAGGTTCCCATGATCCTGCTTTTTATCTACGTCTTCATTGCCCTGGGTTTCTCCTTTCTCTGCTCTATCGCCGAGGCGGTAATACTGAGCGTTACAGCGCCCTATACCGCCCTGTTGGAAAGGGCGGGCAAACCCTCCGGGGCCCTGTTGAGCCGACTAAAAGACGATATCAACAGCTCCCTGGCCGCCATCCTGACGCTCAATACCGTCGCCCATACAGTGGGGGCGGCCGGGGCCGGGGCCCAGGCCGCCGCCGTCTTCGGCAACGCCTGGTTGGGCGTGGCCTCGGCCGTCCTCACCTTGCTCATCCTGATATTCTCTGAGATCATCCCCAAAACCCTGGGCGCCTACTATTGGAAACAACTGGCGCCTTTGACCGCCTATGTCCTGAAATACCTCATATGGTTCATGTACCCCCTGGTCAAACTCTCCGAAAAACTGGCCCAAGTCCTGGGCAAAGGCCCCGAACTCAAGGGTTTCAGCCGCGATGAACTGGCCGTCATGGCCGAACTCAGCGGCCGCGAGGGCCAATTGGCCCAGCGCGAAACGCAGATCCTCAAGAATTTGCTGTTGCTGGGCGATACGCATATCGAGGACGCCATGACCCCGCGCCCAGTGGTATTCGCCCTGCCCCAAAAGAGCACGGTCGGGCAATTCTTCAGCGCCCACAGTGACGAGCGCTTTTCGCGCATACCCCTGTACGGCGACAACCGGGATGAGATCTCCGGTTTTGCCCTGCGCAGCGATTTACTGTTGGCCCAGGCCCGGGGCCAGAGCGAAGCCCCAGTAGAGGACTACCGCCGCGATCTGGTCGCCATTCCGGCGGCCTCGTCGCTGTTGCAGGCCTTTGACCAATTGCTGCACCGACGCGCCCATATCGTGCTAGTAGTAGACGAATTTGGCGGTATGGACGGTATTCTGACCATGGAGGATATCCTCGAGACCCTGTTGGGCCTGGAGATCGTCGATGAAGGCGACAAAGACGTCGACATGCAGGCCCTGGCCCGGCGCCTGTGGCAGCGTCGGGCCAGGGCTATGGGTCTGGACATTGACGAATAATACCAGATTGACTTCAAAATGGCCGGATGTTTCACGCCTGAGCCGAAGAGTCGCCCGCCGAACATCCGGCCATCTTCACATCAAATTGGTATAAATCCTAGCAGATTACAGCAGCAAACCGGTCAAGGAACGGTCTGCCAGGACATCGCCGCGACCTGGCCCTGGCGGGCGTAATCGGCGGCTTCGCCCAGGATGCGGGCCGCTTCCTGGGGCGCGTGGAAACCCATTGAATTTTCGGCGGCGATAAAGTCGAGGCGCCACTGGGCCCGGCGCTGCAGCTGCAGCGCCTTTTCCAGTTGCGTCGCTGTGGCGCCTGCTTCCCGGGCTGCGACAATAGCGTCTAGTTGGTCCATAAGGGCAGTTCCGGCCCGTTGCAACAGATCAAAATTGCGCTGCTGGATGACATCGACGCGCGCCTTGATCTCGTCTTCGTCAAAGTGGTGGCAGGTCTGGCAGGCGCGGTTGATATTGAGCAGGGGGCTGCGCACCCAATGGTCCGAGATCTTGGTGGCCCCGTCGCGCATATAGGGCATATGGCAGTCGGCGCAGGCGACGCCGCTGCGGGCGTGAATACCCTGACTCCACAATTCAAATTCGGGGTGCTGCGCTTTGAGGATGGGGGCGCCGCTTTCCTTGTGTTTATAGTCGAAAAAGGTCTGTCCATCGTCAAAGCGCGTCTGATCCCAAAATTCTTCCACTTCTTCCGCTTTGAGACCGTTGCCCCAGGGGAACGTCAGCTTCATATTGCTGGCGCAATAGTATTCAACGTGGCACTGGCCGCAGACAAAGGAACGCATTTCGGTGCGGCTAGCCTCGGCGTTGGGATCGTAGGGGGCCGAGCGGTCGCCCTGGCGCCAGCGTTCAACAGAAGGCAATTGCGGCAGGGGCGCCTGGGATTCGGCCAGCATCTGGATACCCTGGATAAAACCCGGCCTGGTGACCCGCAAGCGCATGCTCTGCGGTTCGTGGCAGTCGACGCAGGACACCGGGTGGGCGTGGCCGGACTGGTGCAACATTTCGTTCAACTGCTTGTAAGAGTAGGCGTAAGTGGCAGCAAAACCGGCGGCAGCATCTCCTTCACCCAATTGCCGGTACAGGGGCATGATAGAGGCGTGGCAATGCAGACAGGAGCCGGATTGGGGTTTGGACTGCCGCTGGGTATCCTCCTGGTCTTCCAGCATATAGGCGTGACCGCGCCGGTCGCGGTAATCGATGGAGAAGGCGTAGCCCAGGAACATGCGCTTGAGCCAGGGGTCGCGCTCTATCTTCTGGGCCGGCAGCGCCTCGCTGCCGCCGTGGCCGCCGAAACGGGTGCGCGTGGCCAGGGCCGTGCGTTGATAGGATTCGTATTGCCTGGGCCAATTTATGCCCCACTTGGCCGGATCGGTATCGTCTTCGGTGACCTCCACCAGACGAATATGGGCGGCGCGGGCTTCGCTTTTGCGCTCGTATATATTGATCAGCAGTACGGCGGTTAAAGCACTGGCAACGGCGGCGACGGCCACCAGGGCCAGGAAAGCGACTTTGCTACGCTTTGTCAGAGGGCTCATAATACGGCCTTTCTTTTCCCGAAGCTAGTCTTGTGGACCGCCCAGGCCGACCGACTCGCCGTGGCCGACAGAGCGATGGCAATGGACACAACGCACCGCCTCGGGGTCCGTCGCGCCACCGTGGATCAATGGGTCGACGAGACGGTCGTGGCAGGCCAGACAATTTTCCTGCAAGATACGTCTATTTTTTTCGTTGATCAGGATGGGTTCGGCAAAATTCTGCAAAGTAAAGGCTTTGGAGTGGTTATAGCCGTTTTCGGCTTTAGCCCAGTACTTGCCGATGAAACTGTGGGGCAGATGGCAGTCGATGCAGGTGGCAAAAGTATGGTGGCTGGCCTTCTGCCAGGAATCGAACTGGGGCTGCATGATATGGCAGTTGGCGCAAGCCTGCGGGTCGGTGCTAAAATAGGACAGACCTTCGCCGTAGTGGAAGGTAAAGGCGCCCAGGCCGAGAGGGATGCCCAGCAGGAGCGCCAGACAAACCCCCTTCCAACGCCAGTCAAACCCAGGTTCAGGTGTCATTGCTTATTCGCCTATGGATATTGCGCCGTGGCCATCAGCGATGACTGCTTCAAGCGAGGCCGACGGGCCTGCGGAAAAGCTTGTTTTATACCTAGTATATGCAATAAGAAAAAAAAATCCATCCCGGCCAAAGCCCGACCCCAATATTGACGGACGGACACCCGGACAACTACATTCTACCTCTTCGGAGGAAGCATACTTATGGAAATTTTAGGCGGGCCCCTCTTCAGCGTAGCCGGGGCCGGTGAATCGCACGGCCCGGGGGTCACGACCATTGTCTACGGCTGCCCGGCGGGGCTCCAAGTGGAGCGGGCCCAGGTGCAGCGCTATCTGGACAGGCGCCGCCCCGGCGGCAATAAACTGGGCACCCCCCGGCGCGAGGACGACCAGGTGGCCTTCTTGTCGGGGCTCTACAGCCAGGACCACGATGCCCTGTTGGCCGGCCCCGAAGTCGCCCTGGGCGACGGGGTCCAAACCCCCAGCTACGAATGCGGCACCACCACCGGCGAGCCCATCGCCGCCCTGGTGCTGTCGGCGGCCAAGCGCTCCTCCGACTACCGCCAGTTCGCCGGTCCAGAGGGCGAAGTCAGACCCGGACATACAGACCTGGTCAAACACCATAAATCGCAGGGTTTTGTCGATCCGCGCGGCGGCGGCCGCTCGTCGTATCGCTCAACGGTTTCCGATGTTATTGGCGGCTCCATTGCCCGTCTCTTTTTGCAGCAGTGCTTCGGCATGCGCCTGTTCTCCTCCATCGACCAGGTGGGCCCCCTCAAAGCGCGGCGGCGGCTCTCTGACCATATCGACGAATTGGTGCGGCAGGGCGACGGCAAGCTACTGGCGCCCGAGCAGGCCGACCAACTCGACATCGAATTGGAATCGGGCCCCCTGCACGCTCTAGACGCCGATTTCGCCCAGGAAGCCGGCGAGCTGATCCAGGCGACCCGCAAACAGGGCGATTCGCTCGGCTCGGCCATTGAAGTGGTGGCCACCGGCGTCCCGGCCCTGGTGGGCGAGCCGCTCTACCACAGCCTGAAGCTGAAATTGATGGGTATTCTCGGCGGCCTCCACGCCGTGCAGTCCTGCGAGATCGGCTCGGGGTTGGAGGTGGTGGACCGCACCGGCAGCCAGAATAACGACCCCATTCGCCAGACCGGTTACCAGACCAACCACCAGGGGGGGCTAATTGGCGGTATCAGCACCGGCATGCCCCTGGTACTGCGGCTGGGTTTCAAGCCCACTTCGACCATTGCCCTGAGCCAACAATCGGTGCGCAAAAACCTCAGCGAAATTGACTACCAGCTCAAAAAAGGCCGCCACGATCCCTGCTTGGGCGTGCGCGCCGGCGTCACCGTGGAATCGCGCGTTGCCATTGAAGTCCTCAACGCCGTCCTGGCACATCAGGCGCGGCGGATTGATCCGGGTCAATTCGAGTTGTTTTAGTTCGAGGAATGATGAAATTTCTGTGGTCTGCTGCAGTCGTTTTCCTGGTCGCCTGTTCGGGGTCAAGTCCCGTGGCGGTCGATGTGGAACCAACCCCGGGGCTAGAGGGCTTCGAGGCGCGGCTGGACGAAATCCGGGTGCAACTGCAAATCCCCGGCCTGTCCGCCGCTATCGTCAAGGATGGTGCGGTGGCCTGGTCCAAGGGCCTTGGCTACGCCGATGTGAACAAAAGTAGACCGGCCACCCCTTCGACGTCTTTCCACCTGGCGTCCCTCACCAAGACCTTCGCCGTGGTCATCTTGCTGCAACTGGTCGAGGAGGGACGACTCGATCTGCAGACCCCCGTCAGTACCTGGAACGTCGATCTGCCCGGGGCTGAGGCCATAGAAGTCCGGCACCTGATGTCGCATACCTCGGAGGGGGTACCCGGCGCAGCGTTTCTCTACAACGGCAATCGCTTCGGCGAACTCGACAAGGTGATCGAAGGGGTTAGCGGTCGTACCTTCGCCGAGTTGATCGTGGAACGCATCCTTGGCCCCCTTGGTCTCCGTCACACGGCGCCCAATGTCGAGGATGCGGAAAGTTTCCGTCACGCCGGCCTCGATCGCCGCGCCTTCATCGCCAACATGGCCACCGGATACGCGCGAAAAGACCGCAAGGTCTTCGAGAAAAACTACCCTTCGCTCTTCAACACGGCCGGAGGACTCATTGGTTCGGTAGAGGACGTGGCCGCCTGGTCTATGGCCATCGATGCGGGCTTGTTCCTGTCGGCCTCGACCTGGGATCAGATCTTCACCCCCACCTTGGCAGCCAATGGTCAGCCCTTGCCCTACGGCATGGGGTGGTACATTCACGAGCATGAAGGGATCGGGATCCAGTGGCACCACGGCTGGTGGGTGGCCAATTCATCCCTCATTATTCGCGTTCCTGAGCGTGGTCTGTCCTTTGTCGCCGCGGCCAATACAGATGCCATGAGCAGTCACTATAACCTGGGTGGCGACAGCAATCTGCTGCGCTCCGACATCGCGCGGCTGTTCATCGAAACCTTCGTTCTTCAGGACACGCCCGTACCGGAGTGATCCGATAAAACGGCAGCCCCCACCCAACCCCCACTGCCCGCCGCCGGCCAACACCCCCAAGACCTTCGCTGACGCTTGGTAGGGGATCAGTGCCATTGAGTACAATAACGAATCACCCCTGGCCGTCCCAATACCCCTCAGTAGTACAGCGGGATGCGGTTGCCCACCATACCGGTAAAGCCGTCGATAATCAACCAGATCCCGCCGATGGCTATATGCCCCAGGGCCAGCCCCAGAAAAAACGGCTGGGTGCGGCGGTACAAGCCCACGCCGCCGTATTTGAGTACCAGCGTTTTGCACAGCCAAGCCAGCAAAATAGTCGCCCAGATCCCGTTCATCACCTTGCCGTGACTCACTAAAAAACCCAGCGGGTGCAGGGGCCACCACCACAATTGCTGCCGCGCCAAAAGCAGCAGCCCCATGACCAGGCCGCCGCCGCCCATCCACAGATAGCCGCTCAGACTAGGACCGCTGGGATTGGCTATTTTCTCCAGCGCAAACCGCGACGGTTCGGCGGCGTAGTGCTGCGAGATAAGCAGATTCATCGAGCCGTAGCGGTAGGCCAGGTAAATGGTGAACCAGGCCGACAGCACTAAGGCGATAAGCATGGCCAAACCCACGGCCCAGGCCAGACGGCGCTGGCCGCTGCGCAATTCGCCGCCCAGGCGCAATCCATTGGCCAGGGGCGCCATCATAAAGACCAGCAAATCGCCGCACCAGACCATGGTATAGCCGGTGGCGACCATGCCCTTTAGCCCCAGGGCGGGCACCCCGACGCTGGAGACGGCAAAACCGGCCGGGATCATATTGGCCTTGAAAATGGGCAGGCCCGTCTCGGCGATAACCCGGGCCAGGCCAATAAAAATAACCAGGGCGGCAAAGAGGAACAGCGGCACAATCACGGCCGGAATACCGCTCTGCCACAACCAAACCCACATACCGCCCAGGCCAATGAGCAGGCCACAGACCGCCGCCCGGTAGGACATAATCTCGTCGCTATCGTCCACCGGTGCGTCGCCACGCCAGGCCTTGTGCAGCACCCGCCCAAAATGACGCCGCCCCACCCACAGACCCGAGACCACCAGGACAATCAACGCCCCCATCATCTGGTGCCCCATGCCCGGCTCACTCCACCAGCCCAATTGGGCCTGGGTGCTGTGCAGACTGTAGTGCAACATCAAACCCTCCTGCAACTGGTGCAGCAGGTAGAACGCCCACAGACTGAAAGCCATTTGCGTATTGATGAAATAACCAAAGCCCAGCATGAGGAAATTGAGCCCAAAAGTCAGGGTGAGGCTATCGCCGAACAAGGTGATTGGGGCGCTCAAGACTATCTGCGGAAACCAGGGGAAATAATTGTGCAGGGCGTACAGGCTCATAAAAACCACCGGAATGGCAAAACCCGTCCACATGATGCCGCTGCGAAAAAAGGGCTTGAGCAGACGCCCCTGTTCATCGTCCGCCATCATCGCCAAGGGCACCTGCATTAGCGGGTAAATCAGGCGCTCGTGCTGGGCCCACTGGCGCCGCAGCACAACGGCGATACTGGTCAGGGCCAGATACAGGGAGCCGTATAATAACAGCCAGGCCCCCAGGGGCGCCAGCCAGTGGGCCCAGGGAATACCGCCTTGACCAGAGGCTCCTTCGTAGAATTCCTTCACTGCCCGGGCGTCGGTGACCAAAATCCCGTGCGGCAGCAGGGGATGGATCTGGTTGGCCCAATCGTTTTCGGGGGTGGCGTAGTAGAAGGTGCCCGTAATCATGGGCAATAGCAGACCGTTGACGCCCTTGGTGGGAATGGCGGAAGCCACCGCCATCATGATGAAAACGGTGATCAATTCGCCGCGCCGCAAAGCCCAGCTGCGGCGCCACCAACCCAGGGCCAGATGCAGGGTCAGCAACAGCAGTAAAAACAGGAAGAAAGCCGCCGGTGTGGCCGAGGTCAGGGCCAGCGACGTGCCCTTGATTACCTGCCGTCCGTAGGGGGCCCCCAAGGCGATAGCGACGCACAACAGACTGCCAATGGCAATGCCGCGTACCGTCACATGGAGGTCGCCGCTAGCGGATTCGGTAGAGTCGGTACGCAGAGGGGGCATGGCCTCACAATGGCCGGTTATACAAGTTTGATTCCGTGTTATCCGGATGTTTACTACTTGTCCCTCAACGCGGCGCGCCAAAACATCCAGACATTAGTGTTTTTGTATCTTATACCAAAGCAGCGGCCAACCCGAGGGCCGACCGCTGTTCGCCAATATTCCGGTTATTCCTTCAATCTAATTTTACCGGCACACCTTCCAGCTGGCCCGCCTGGTGCATGGCGACCCACTCGTTCATAAACGTCTCGTTCCAGGTATCGGTCAGGGGGTGCTGCATCATATCCTTGTACACCGGCCAGAAGGTGACAATCTCGTCGGCCCCGTCGCGCAGGGCGGCGTACGCGGTTTCCACCGAGCGCACCAAGGCGGCCATGATATAGGGCCGCTGCTCCCAACCCCCAAACATAGCGGCGCATTCGCGCACCAGCTTGGTGGCGTCGCCGCCCATTTCCTTCACCGGCTCGCAAAAAGGCAAGATATGGTCGACACCGGCCTGGGCTACCACCGCGGCTTGCGACAGGGAAAAAACCGTGGTGCAAAATGTCTCAATGCCTTCATCCTGCAACGTCCTGAAAGCGCCCAGGCCCGTGAGGGTACAGGGAATCTTAAGGATGATATTATCCGACATAGCGGTGAAGACGCGGCCCACTTCGAGCAATTCCTGGGTTGTATGGCCGTCAATTTCCACTACCACGGGTTTGTCGGTAATGGCCAGGTAGCGCTCGATGAGTTTTATAACCGTGCCGTATTTGGGCATTAGCTGGTTGAGCACGACGGTATTGGTGACAATGCCCGCCGGTCCCAGCGGCATCAACTCTTCCAGGTCATCGGGGTCACCGGCCAGCCAGATGGCCGGGCCGTGTCCTTTGCGGCGGTGTTGCGCCACGGTATCGTGTGCCATGGTTTTGTTTCCTTTCCCTATGGATAATCCTCTTGGCTCGTATTCTATCCTGAAATCGCCCGCCGTGCTGGAAAGGGCCAGGACGCAATGGTGCAGGTTTCCGGGGGCTCAAGATACCAACTGGCCCAACTTGGAGCAAGCCAAATCCGGGCATCCCTTGTCGTTTGGTCGCAGCGTTTTATATTGGTCGCCCAAAGACTAAGCCCAACCAGCGCAAACCGGAGCAAACCCATGGCAGACCCCAAACACAGCTGGCGTATGCTGGTCAACGACGACGGCTGGATTATCGGCACGGCCGATGCGCCCCTGACCCCGCAGCTGCTGCACGACAGAATGATTGGCCCCTATGCCAATTCGCCGGTCGATGTATTTTTGTGGTCGGTGGGGGGGCACGAGGTCTACGATTACGAAACAGAGGTGGGCCAGCGTTTTGGCCAGGGGGACCAAAACCTCGACCCGACCCAGCAGCGCCGGCGCGACAATCTAACCGCGCTAATTCAACAACACGGCGGACCGGTCACCGCTATCGCCCAATTGTGCCAACAGGCGGGTCTGGCCTTTTTTCCCTCCGTGCGAATGAACGAGCACTACGATATGGACGAGGCGGCGCCCAATTACGGCCGCCTGCGCCGCGACCATCCCGACTGGCTGATCGGCCGCCCGGGCGAAGAGATGCCGCCCGGCGGCCTGGAATGGGGCATTCGCACCGGCCTCAATTACGCCTGCGCCCCGGTGCGCGACCATATGGCGGCGATTATCTTTGAGCTGATCGAGCGCTTCGATATTGCCGGTATTGAATTGGATTTCATGCGCCACCCGGCCTTTTTCCGCGTCGAAGAGGCGGCGGCGCAAGCCTATCTAATGAACGATCTGGTGGCCCGGGTGCGGGCCAAACTCGACCAGGTCGGCACCGCCCGGGGGACCCACCTGGACCTGGCCGTGCGCGTACCGCCCACCCTGGCCGATGCCCGCCGCATTGGCCTGGACGTGGCCACCTGGGTGCAAAACGGTTGGATCGACCTGCTCATTGCCGGCGGCGGTTTTATTCCCTTTGAAATGCCCATTGCAGAATTTGTCGAGCTGGCCCGGGACAGCCAATGCCGGGTCTACGGCTGCTTCGAGGGCTTGCGCTCCCTGCTCACCCAAAATCAGCTACGGGCCCTGGCAGCGCGCTACTGGGCCCATGGCGTCGACGGGCTCTACTTCTTCAATTACTACAGCATGTCGGCGGCCTGGAAGCAACAGGTGCTGGGGCAATTGGCCGATGCCGCCGGTTTGGCGCAGACCGATCTGTGCTATGTGGTCGACCGCACCGAGCGCGAGCGGCCCACCAGCCAACTGGGTTTCTCCTTCCGCAACGCCATCCCGCGGGCGCAATTGCCGGTGCTGCTGGACAAGACCCACACCGGCCAGGCGGCGCGGCTGCAACTAGATATTGCCGCCGTCGATCCAGGCGCCCAATGCACCTTGGGGCTGGGCTTTGCGCAGTTGGCCGACGATACCCAGCTGCGTGTGGTATTGAACGGGCGGCCATTGGCTTGGGCACAGCGGCAAAAGCCGCAACAGCCCTGGACGCGCACAGAATACGAGCCCGACTGGAATATCTACCCGTCGACTACTCGGCCGGTGCCCTTAGAGGAAGATCCGATTGAATTTCCGGTGCCGGTAGACTGGCTGCGGACCGGGGTGAATGAATTGGAAGTTGGGTTGGTCAGTGGCGCGGCGTTGGTATTGCAAGAGGTGCGTTTGCACCTTGCCGCCACCGGCTGAGTATAGGCTTATTGTTGCCTGCAAAGCTAACGGAGTGCGAAGCGTTTAGCTGTACTTGCCACAACTAGACCTACCTGACAATGCCCGATTAGGTTTGATTTCAGTGAGCTTTTTACTCCCTTTAAGGGGTGCTTATCGGGAGTAAGCCTTGTTGATAACTGGACTTTTGCAAAACGCGGTTAGTATGCATTAATTGGTGCAAAATGTAGTCATTCCCCACCCCCTGTCTCGGATTGGATGCCATGCCTGCCATTATCGGCTTTCCCACGGTGGTTGAAGAAGCGGTTGACACTTGGGGTGGGGTGTTTGCCAACGCGCCTGAGCGGCGTCATTTTGGCGAATACCTGACGGGTTTGCTGGTGGCCCAACGCAAGAATGTCTCGTCGATTAACGCCGAATTTGTCGAGACGACGGATCAATCCTGTCTCAATCGTTGGCTGAATGAGGCCCCGTGGGATGCCCAGCAGTTGAATCGGCAGCGCCTGGCCTGGCTGCAAGGGCAACCGGCCACGCGCTATGCGACGAGGGGCGTTATTCCCATCGACAATACACTGATCACCCATACGGGTGAGTTGATTGAGGATGTGGGCTGGTTGTGGGATCATGCCGACCAGCGCTACGTCATTGCCCATGATTATCTCATCGCCAACTATGTGTGTCCATCGGGCCGATACTATCCGCTGGAGTTTCGCCGCTTCCGCAAGAAAGAAGCCGATCCCGAGGGGTTTAAAGATCATACGACCCTCTGTAAAGAGCTCATTGACTGGGTCGTAGCCGAGGCTATTCCGGGGTCGTTTACCTTCGACAGCTATTTTACCAACGCCGCGATTCTCAACCATATCCAGGGGTTGGAGCGGACCTATGTGGGCGACTTGAAAGCCTAACCGAACCCTGTGGTGGAACGGCCACAAACTGGCGGTGAATCGCTTAGCCCGCCGTCTGTTAGCCCCCGACCGACGGCCGGTCGTTTCGGGGACTAAGCTGCAGTGGTATTTCACCAAAATCGTCTCGATCCCCGACGTGGATCATCCGGTCCGCCTGGTGATTCTGTGGGACCGAAAAAACGGCCGCCAGCCCGCCAAGATCCTGATCACCAATCGAATTCACTGGCACGTCAGCACCATCCTCAAAACCTATCGGCAACGTTGGACCGGCACCGAAACCTTTCACCGGGACGGCAAGCAGCATCTGGGTCTGGGTGACTGTCAACTGCGTACAGGCGAGGGCCTGACCAGGCACACATACCTCGTAATCGTAGTGCACAGTCTGCTCATGGCCCAGATGCACACCCGCCGTGCGAGTGCGTGGACGCAAGAACGGCTGACGACCATCGGCCAAGCCTGTCGAGCCGTTGCCAAAGAGGTCTTGGGCAAGACGCTGACCTGGGCCATTCAACAAGCAACGGATGCTAAATGGGAGATCGCAAAGATTATGGACCATCTTGCCCTCACCTGATTTTTGCAAAAGTCCAGTTGATAAGTGAAAGATCCAATATTAATAATATGCTATGGCAAATATTGAGGGCCTAACGGAGCGCTTTACAGTCATGGAGGGTTGAATAATACTGATGGGCGTGTCCGCCGATGGACCTTTGTATCGGAGGAGAAAAAATACTTGCGAGTGATTCTTCTCGAAGACCGAGAGACCGTCCATAATGCCTTTTTCGATAGAGATTTCAGGCCATAGGAGCACAATAATGAAAGTCAATTACTTCGAGGATACGGATACCGCATTGGTGGAATTTGCAAACCGCGCGGTCGAGGAAACACGAGAGGTCTCCGAGAATGTATACATTGATCTTGATGCTAACGGCAACCTCGTAAGCATGACGATCGAGCATGCCAAGCAAAACGCGAATTTGCCTGAGATCAAATACGAGGTAATGGCCCGTAGTGCATAACATGGGATGGAATCGGACACTCGTTTCTCGTGCCGATCACCCCTGTGTTAGGCCAATTATCAACATTCATAGTCTCAACTATATGAAAACTAGACCGCCAATTGTTCCAATCGCTCCAAAATCAATACAAAAAGGAGTTCCCTTAAAATTACTTATTGATGAAAATGCAATTGAATGCTTAGCGCTGAATATTCAATACGTTAAAACTGACTTTGACGTAAAAGAATTCTGTAAATTGGCACATGATAATATTGAGTCGTTAAGCCTAATGCAACGTGGAAAGCATGTTGCAAAAGCTCTGCATCAATATCTACCCAATAAATACTCTGATGCTATTCAAATTCTAGTATCCTCATTTACTCCATCAGATTGTGTCGCAGAAGACTTTGGTCTCGCTGGGTTTTTTTACCTGCCACATGGTTTTTTTATTTCCGAATATGGACTGAATGCAAAGTTCAATGACGGTGAAGACCCATACGACGAATCTATGCAAGCGATGTATGAATTAACCACAAGATTTACAGCCGAATTTGCAATTAGAGATTTTTTGATTACACAGCAAGAGCGTACTCTGTCACGGCTTTCTGAGTGGGTTTCAGACCCTAATCCGCACATTAGAAGGCTTTGTTCGGAGGGGACGCGTCCAAAATTGCCATGGGGAAAACGGATCAAGTCTTTTGTTCTAGATCCAACTCCTGCAATGCCAATGCTTGATGCTCTTAAAAATGATAGCTCTTTATATGTGCGTCGTAGTGTGGCAAATCACTTAGGTGATATTGCTAAGGATCATCCAGAGCTTGTATTTAAAACCTGTGATGAGTGGCTAAAGCAAGGAGCATCTGCAGAGTTAAAATGGCTTATTCGCCATGCGGTTCGATATTTAGCGAAAAAGTCTGATGCTAGAGCGTTGAAAATTCGAGAACAGGCTAAGGCCTAACAAGGCGCTCAAATAAGGACGGGCTAACGCCCGCCGCTTAGCTTGGCGTTATCGCACTGAGCTCGGTGGTAATCCGACAAGGACTGCTGCTATAGGAGGCCCATGTTCTCAATCAAAGTAGTAGAGGAAGCCGATCTGCAGGCCATCGAGGATGCATATCCTATCCGGGTAGGAACACCGGGGGATCCTCACCGAGAGCAGTTTGAGCAGCAGGGAGCGGGTCAACTCACCTGGCTGATTGCCTGGATCGCGGGCAAGCCCAGGGGATCAGTCATGATTCGGTGGCCTGGTCGCTCCGTCACTGCAACCCGACAAGCGCAGACCCTTGGTTGCCCGGAGATCTGTGGGCTCGGCGTGGACGACGACATACGAGGGCGTGGCATCGGCAGATCGCTTATGGAACATGCGGAGGAGCTTGTTCGAGCTAGGGAGGCAGAGATGATCGGCCTTGAAGTTACCGCGGGGAACCCAAAGCAAAACGTGGCGCGCCGACTGTACGAGCGACTAGGCTACGAGGATGCTGGTTTCGGACGGTTCACTTCTGGCTATACCTACTGGGACGCCGATGGTGTTGCCCATCGCGACGAAGAGCCGCACATCTATCTGTCAAAGCACTTGAAACCATTGCCACAACTGTAACTGCAGATTGAGATGGCGACTCTATCGGACCTTGAGAAGTTAACCTACCGGGAGGCTTTGGTTGTCCTCGTTGACGCCGGCTATCAACACCTGGCGACAGGAGATTGGTCTGTCGTCTTCGCCGCCACAACGTCTGACCAAGTGGTCAAGATTAGTCCCTTCGACCCCGCTTTCCTCGAATTCGCACATATGTGTTGGGAGCGTCCGCACCATTACCTCCCAAGAATTGAATCCATAGGCCGACTCAAGCGAAGTGGATTCATCGTTACCATGCCTCGCTACGAACGTCGGCCAAGTGAAGCCGCAATCTTCCTAAACCGCCTGAAGGCAGTGGCAGAAGGCGCGCCGGCAAAAGAGCTCGAGGATCTGTGGGAAATACTTCAGAAAGGCCTGACCCGGTGTGCCAGCATACCGTACTTCCAAGGAGTCGACTGGAACCCCGAGAACGTCTTATTCGAGGGTGACACGCCGAAATTTGTGGACCCCTACAATGTCAGCGGATCAACGATCGCTGGTTGCCTGAGACGAGGCGAGCCAGTCGAGTTGCACGAGCAGGCCATCGAAGATTTTCTATCGATTCCCTTCCATAGTCCTGTCAATCTTGATGACCGGTGAAGCATGAGACGAAGAGCCATTGAAGATTGGAAGCAGTCAAGCGATAATATAGGCCCTGAGGGTGCCGTCAAGTGGTTTTCACGATATTTTCTACTAATGGCGATCGTTTTTGCTGCATGGCCCTCAAGTAGATGGTTTCATTGTAAGGAGTACGATTTTTCCAGCAGCGAAATAAGATACGGATCCACTTGAAGGCCAGGGCCCGGATGGCGACCTGGTGCGATTTGCCTCGCTCCTTTTGCCGCTGATAATAGGCATTAGCCCACGACGAGCCTTGGATGGATTGTCCGGCCCATTCGACGAAACTCTGGCGCAAAAAGGTTGGACACGCATAACGCCAATGGGTCCAGTATTTCTGACCGCTGCGCTCGATGACCGGGGCAATACCGACATATTTGAGTATCTCGTCGGCGCTTTGGTATCGATCCCGATCCTCTCCGAAGGCGGCCAGTAGCCGTGGGGCATAGACCTGGGCCGCTCCTGGCAAACTATCGAAGAGAGGCGCGTCCGGATGGTCTTCATAGAGCGTTTCGATCTGCTCATTGAAGGTATGGATGCTCAACAGAGTGGTTCTGAGCTGCGCACCAAGCGCTTGTACGAGCAGTTGATGAGGCAGGATAATACCGTCATCCTCCGTTAAGGGGTGGGCGCGTTTTATGCGGTCAATGCGGGCTGTATTGGTGGTATCATAATGGGCGTTATGCTCGTGAAAGAAGCGCATCAACGTATGGGCACGTGCCCGTTTGGCCTGGTGTAGTGTGGGCCATTTTTCCAAGAAGGCGCAAAAGATGAGGGTGTCTTTTTTCTCAAAGAGTTCGAGCGCCTGGGGATAGTAGTTTTTCAAGGCGGCGGTTAGCCGATTGGTGATCCGTACTTTATCGCCCACCAGGCGTCTTCTCATCTCGACGAGTTGTTGTAGTTGCCGGACCTGCTTACCCTGGGGTTTCCAACGGGGCAGTCTGTCATAATGCCGTTCGAGCAATTCGACCAACAGGGCCGCATCGGTGGGATCATCTTTGGCCTGACTGGGCGCCCAGGTCTGTCGGTAGCTAGCCGCCGTTTGCGGATGGACAGGAAAGAGGGTGAGGAAATCGTATTTACAGAGCGCATAGAGCAAGGGGCCCTTTTTCTGTTCCAGGGCCACGGCGATGGGCCGCCCACAAAATCGCCTTTGCAGGTCATGCGCCCAGTCCTCGATGGCTTCCGGTGTATGCACCAATTCGGTGCACTCGACGGGGGCCTGTCCGGGCAGTTTAAGACAGACGGCATGGGTTTTATCGGCCCAATCGATGCCGACCAGTGCGGCGAAGTTAGAGAGGGGAGAGGACATCCGAACGCTCCTTTGCAAAAGGTGTTGGGCAGAGCGTTTGGGGCATGGGCGAAGGCATTATAGAAGTCACCAGTGTGTGACAAGCCCTGAGTATTCGTTGATGCCCCATCTCACCGGTCCGAAGCTATGTTATTACGCATCGAGTGCGAGGTGTTGCATATTCGTAACCAGCGGGGCTAGGCCCAGATCAGTAAGATATGACAATATCAAAATACACCCTCTGTCTAACTATAATGTGTTGCAGCTGGCGGATGGTCGGTGGTTCCGGTTTGACCAAGGTAATCGGTGAATCTGGCCGCAGCTGAACACGGCGTTAGCCAGACAAAGATGTATAAATTTGAAGTTTCGGATTGTCGATGATTATCGACTTTGAGTTTGGCTTTCTCAAGGCGTCAACAGCACTGGCAGACGAGCATCTAGATCGCCTCGATAAAGAAGCGAAAGTGTCTGAGGATCCTGATTCTTTCGGGTTATTTGATCAGATTGAATATATAACTGGTTTTGGATTTGTCGCGTGTCAGACATACCTGACGGCAACGATAGGTTCGACACAATACGAGAAGCAGCAAGCACTACGACTTGGCCCTATGCATAGGACTGGTCAGCCGATTGTACGACTAGTCAACGAATGCGCTAACCATTGGAAACACAGTGGCGAATGGCAAGACGACGAAGACAATCCGAGAGCTGCGCGAACGTTGCAGATAATCTCGACTCTTGGGGTTGAAACGGACCAGTCATACCCAATCGCCCAAGCGCTACACGCTCTTCTCATGCCTCATCCTGCTCGATTCAAGCACCTTTTGCCGTTTTTAGCACAATGGCGAGATCTACTTTCTGCTGAGCAAGCCGTATGATTATAATTTCAAATTTCGGGCATCAAACCAATTTCGACTCGAATAGAGGATGTTTACTGGACTCAAGCTGCCTATATTTTATAGGACATCGGGCTCGTTGTATTTTGTTCCAGCACGGATTGCAAGGAGATGAATGATGAAGCCAATACCACGGATTACCCTTGACCCAGCTAAAATGGGCGGCAAGGCGTGCATTCGCGGGCTGCGAGTGACGGTTGGAACCGTTGTAGGGCTATTGGCGGCCGGTCGATCACGTGCAGAAATCCTCAAAGCCTACCCATACCTTGAACCAGAGGATATTGACCAAGCTCTGGTCTATGCAACGTGGCGGGTCGAAGAGAGAGAAGTGCCACTGGCGACTCCATGAGCGTAAGGCTCCTGATCGACATGAACCTGTCTCCAGATTGGGTACCCGCCTTGGAGCGTCACGGACAACACGATGCCGATTTGGCTGTAGGCGCTTTAATCGTCGTGGACGAGAGCGGGACTCGGGCCCGGATTCTGCCAATCTGAGTATCAGGTGTTTTTTGAATGCCTAACCACCGATTTCAACGGACGGCTTCGCCGCCAATGAACCGGAACGTTAGGGCGAAAAACCCCCTCGCTTCTATTTGAATGCTGCAAAACCGCTTCTAAGGTTTCACGCCTAGCCGGACTGCGTTGACAGCAACGGCGTGTTTTTTCTCTTTATAACTCCTAGTACGTCCATGGTTTCGGTCCGTATTGGTAGGTCGAAGGTGGGTCATGCCCCAGCTCCAATTTTCGGGCTAGCCGCCTTTGATTCGTCGCACCGAGCATAGCCTTAACCGCGTATTCCCTTTACCAAAAAAGAAAGCTGGCACCGATGAGCAATGAACCACGTCCCCCCATTTTTCGCATGGCCCGTGAAGATGTGTGGGAATTTCCGCGGCCCAATATGGACCTGGTCCCGGAGTTAATTAAATATTCCGCCGCCACCGTCTCCGTGGTGGCAAGAGGTATCGTGGGCACGCCAAGTACGTTTTTTAGCGGGGTTTCCCCGTTGTTTCGCGGCCAGGGCCACGATATCTTGGGACCCGCCGTGACGCTGCAGTACGCCCCGCAACGCCCCGACCTTATGCCCACCGGCGAGTACGCCAAAATCGGCGACCAAAATCACCGCATTGCCGTCAACGTCACTCAGGAAGGCTACGTGCTGGTGGTCCAGGCCGACGGCAATACCCGCAGCGGCGTATTGGGCGGCAATATGCTGTTGGCCTTGCAGAAAAACCGCAAAGCCGCCGGCCTGGTCGTACACGGGGTAATTCGCGACTACGGCGAAGCCGCGACCCAGAATTTCCCCATCTGGACCCAGGACGCCCGCACCACCACCGACTACGACGCCCAGCACGATCTGGCGCCGCTGGCCGTCAATGGACGGATTTCCATCGCCGGCAATACCGTAATGCCCGGCGACTGGATCCGCGCCGACGACGACGGCGTCTGCTTTTTCCCGAGCGACAAAATCGAAGAAGTACTCGACGGCTGCAATAAGCACTGGTGGGAACCGGCGGCCCGGAACTATCTGTCCGAGGGCGGACACCTAGACGATTGCTATCCGTTGCCCGAGCGCCGCTATGCCGAAGCGGCGGCCTGGCAGCGGGCCCATGGGCACTACGTGCCCGACGATATTGGCTAAAGTTTGAGCTGAACAGAAATCCGGGTATGGGCGGCTTGTGGAAAGAGTCTGCCTATATCCGGATTTTTTAGGCCGATATACTGGATCGATATCGCCGGCCACGCATGACAGGGCCGGTCAAGGCAGACCTTAGGTATTTGCCTGGAAGAGGATAATGCTGATATCAACAAGGAAGAGCACGGCCTGCCTGCGGGCAAGTACTCTGCTTCTACTTGTGCTGGCCGGCTGTGCCGCGAACAATGTCGATCTCATTCTCACCGATGCGACCGTTCTCAATGTCCAATCCGGCCAGGTCCACCCAGATCGACATATCGTCATTGACGACGGGGTAATTGTCGCCATTGAAAAAAGCGGCCAGCCCCTACCAAGCAGCGACCGGGTCATTGCCGCCGGTGGCCGGCTGCTCACCCCCGGTCTTATCGATGTCCACCATCACACAGCCTATCTCCTCAGCGACTCCATTACAGCGGGCGGCGGCTTCATCACCCGTCTTTCGATGGCGCCAGACTCCATCCAGGCGTACCGAAGTACCTTCGCCCAGGCGTACTTGCCGTACGGCGTCACCGCGGTGCGCGACGCTGGCAGCTCGGAGAAAAATATGGCGATGCTGCTGGCCTGGACTAAGCCTTCTCCATCGAGCCCTGACTTCTATCCGGTTGGCGGCGCCATCGTCTCTCACGAGGAGGGACGGCCCCCGTACGAGGGACATACCGTGGTGGCCAATCCGGAGGAAGCGGCGCAAAAGGTACGCCACTACCACGATTTGGGGATCCGCCACATCAAGCTCTATTGGCGTCTGCGCCAGGCAGAATTCCAAGCGGCCCTGGCCCAGGCGCGCGCACTGGACCTGCGCGTCACCGGGCATATCGACTTTAAGGTGTTCTCGTTGGCGGCGGCCCTGGATGAAGGCCTGACCAGTTTCGAGCACGCCTACACCGTTGGCGTCGGCGCCATGACGGACCAGGAGTATCGCGACTGTTGGTCGATCCATGTAAACCAGCACTTTGGCGACCGCCCAGGGGGACGCTTCTTCCTGGGTGCCCTCGAATACTTTAACTATCTGGGCGATGAGCATCCAAAAATGCTGGCCTTAATCGACCGGCTCTCCGCCGTCGAGGGGACCGTAGCGCCCACCTTGCACATTTTCGCCCAGCGCCTCGGTCTGACCTACTTCACGACCCCCTCTCTGGGCACTTTCGACCAGACCGCCGACCTACCAGACCCCATGAAAGTAAGAGCCGCTGCCGGGTACCAGAGACTGGCCCGTTACGTGCGGCAAATGCACAAGGCCGGAGTGCGTCTCACCATTGGAACCGATTGGCGAGACCCGGGCAAGGCCGTGCTGTCGGAGATGATGCTCCTGCAGGAGAGTGGGATTCCCATGAGGGATGTCTTCCGCATTGCCACTTGGAATGGGGCCCAGGCAATCGGTATCGAACAAGATGTCGGGTCGATAGAGGTCGGCAAGCGGGCCAACCTAGTTCTCTTTTCGGGAAACCCTCTCCAAAATCCGCGCCATCTCCTGGGCCAACGGCTGGTCATCAAAGGCGGGGTGGTGTGGCAGGACCCAGCGTCCAAGTGATTGCGCTAAAAAAGAAGGCCTAGGAAAGGGAGCCCTTTTTCAACTCGTTCCCCAATCCTTCCATTTCTCCGCATCGGCCCATTGCTGCCCCACATCGAGGAAGCCCCTCGGGCCCCGCTTGCCGTACTCAAAGGGGTCGCCGCTGGCTTCCATCCATCGGTGCAGACGCTCTTCCATCTCCTCGACAACCGGTCTGGCTTCATTTAATTCGGCCAGGTTGGTCATCTCCAAGGGATCCGTTTCCCGGTCAAAAAGCCAGGGGCCGCGTTCGTTGTGATACCAGCGGGCGTAGGTATACCGTTGGGTCCGCACGCCGCGCCACCGACCCACCCAACCGGAGCGGTCCGGCCAGCCGTGGGCCATATTCATCAAATAAGCCGATTCAGAGCCGCCGGGTGCGTGCTCCGGGTCGGGCGGGACTTGGCCTCCACGCCAGACGGGCGAGAGGTCGCGCCCCTGCATACAAGCGGGTATCTCCAGCCCACAAGCCCCCAGCAACGAAGGAACCAGGTCTATCGCGCCCAGGAACGCATCGCTGCGCGAATTCGCAGGCGTCACCCCCGGCCAGCGGACAATAAAGGGCACGTGGCACGACTCCTCATAGGGGGTCGCCTTGGATGCCCGCATCGAATGATGCATCCAATTGTCGAAGGGCTTGCCGTAGCCGTGGCTCGACAGGTGATCGCCGTGGTCCGAGGTATAGCAGACAATGGTATCGTCGGCGACCCCCAGCTCATCTAGGGCCGCCAACAGCCGCCCCATCTGCGCGTCCAGCCCCGTGCAGCAACCGTAGTAGTCAGCCATCTCGCGGCGGGCAAAATCGGCCATCTGGGGCGGCACGTTGCCCGGCAGATCCATAGCCGCCGGATCGTAGCCGCCAAATTCCTCGGGGTACTGCGGATAAGGCCAGTGTGGGGGGCGCCACGACAGGAATACGGCAAACGGGTCGGCCGCACGTTTGGCCAGGTGCTGTTCGACAAACTTAATAGTGAGACCGGTTTCGGTCTGGGGCGCCCAACCTTCATAGGTCGTCGGGCCGGTCTCATTTTCCCAATAACTCCGGTCGAAAAAACCGGGTCCGTCATGCAGCGCCGCCAGGTAGTCGATACCGTAGCGGTCCACCTCGGGGTAGGGGCCCCGACCCAGATGAAAGGTACCGATATGCGCCGTCTCATAGCCCCCCTGGCGCAGCAGGCCGGGCAAGGTCGGAATAGCCCGGCGAGGACGGTACTCGTTGTCGATGACGCCGTTGCGCCAGCCGTATTGCCCCGTCAGCAGCAGCGCCCGATACGGCGAGCAGAGCGGATGGTTGGAGATGCAGGTATCGCATACCATGCCCTCGGCGGCCATAGCATCCAGCATCGGCGTCCGCACCGCATTATTGCCGTTGGCACCCATAGCACTGTAGCGCTGCTGGTCGGAAAACACGAACAGAATATTGGGCCGTTTTTTACTCATTGGCTCTCAATCGTAAAGGCTTTTTCCACGAAAAGTACGGATGCAGGTTTTATTGTTTTCTGCAAACCAAAAAGAATACCGCCAATCGAGCCCCTTGGGTGGGTCGGCTGGAAGGCGGGCAGTGATGTCTGAGGGGCCGCAGGCCCCGAGTTTACTGCTCGCCTGGAAGCCGGCCCACCCAAGGGGCGTCCAAGCATTCCGCCTATTTTTGCAGCCACCACCAACAGGCCGCCCCTCAGTCTTGGGCAAATTGGGCCCATTCTCGCTCAATACCGGCTTGCTCCAAGCCGCCACAGGCAATTAGCAGACGATGCCGAAACACAGCCGTTTCACCGTCGGCTATTTCCCAGCTACCCCCAAGGCCCCGACTGGGTCCAATGCCCAGCTGCCCGTCCACCCGCCACGGGGTCGGGTGATCGGGGTTGGCGGGGTGGTCCATAATCGCAATCGAGCAAAGCGGGTCTAACGCTTGCTGGCGACCGGGTATGGGCATTTCAACACCCACCCACCGGGCTGGCTGCCCTTCCGCCTCCTGCTGGCCCGCCCCTTCGCTGTTTAGCGCCCGGCCGCCGTTCTCCGGGCGAAAGGGCATACGCAAAAACATCCCGCCGTAGGGAAATTCGCCCATGGTGACATCGCCGTTGGCCTTTGCCTTCCACACCAGATCGAGAATGGATTTTCCATCCTTTTCGTGCATCGACCAGGTTTGGCTTTCGGTCAAAATCGTCTGACCGGCGGCATCGAGCATAGTATAAACGGTCTGCCATTTAACTTGGGTGCCCGCCTCGACAAGGACATCCGCCGATACGCGCTGCCAGTACTCACCGCCCGGATGGTGGAAAAAATCGCGGCCGATTTGCTGTTGGATAACAGCAGGTTTATCCGGTTTGTAAAACCACTCTTTAAGAATGTCGGGGTCAACCGCGGTGCCGTTGACCCGGGTAAAGCCCCAATAAAGACCGGTCTGGTGCGGGTGGTGGCCCGGGCTGTATTCGGTGAGTTCGCCGACCCCATCGGGGGCCATGATCGGGTGCAGGAAGGGCCGGTGGTCCGGAATGGCATGCTGGGTAACGATCGGCTCGGACAAGTCGTCTCGAAATACGTCTAATTGTCGATCTTTGTGCTCAATACGGAATGTTTGGGGTTTCATTGAAGCTCCGGTGGAAGTGAGTAAATAGTTGTTAGTACTGGGCCAAGCCTTTTGCAGATAAAGTAGGCGCACCCAATCGATCGGCGTACACACAGACTGTTCCGCCGGCTTTTTAGGCCTATTTTGTTGGTTGCTATTGTATAGCCGGCTAAGCCCAAGAACGTCAGCGCCAACAAAATTCTACTACGGTCAAATGGCCGTGCTGTTTAAATTTAGACCAATTTCCCATTTGAACCAGAAAGAGTTCACAGGGGCCCACCGGCGCTGAGAAGGATCGCGCCAACGGTTACCGATTTGCCTTCGGGCATACGCCGGGTATAAAGCAGGGCATTGCAGAAACGGGGAGCACAGACCATGGATAAACCAAAATTCGACCACTATTACCGCTACGACGAAATGACCAATTTACTGCGGGCTTTCGCCGCTGAATTTCCCCAATTGGCCTGCCTCGATTCGATTGGCAAAAGTTACGAGGGACGCGATATCTGGGCCCTGACCCTGACGCAGGCGACCACTGGACCGGATCTAGAGAAACCGGGTTTTTACGTCGACGGCAATATCCACGGCAGCGAAGTAACCGCCTCGGTGGCGGCCCTCTACTTCGCCTGGACGCTGCTGGAGGGCTATGGCCGCCAAGAGGCCATCACCCAATTGCTCGACGGCAATGCCGTCTATATCATCCCGGTCGTCAGCCCCGACGGGGTCGAGCACGTGCTGGGCGGCAAGGGCTGGGTGCGCAGTGGCACCCGGCTGTACCCTCACGAAGAAGAACGCGACGGCCTGCACCCACAGGATATCGACGGCGACGGACATATCCTGTCGATGCGCCTGCAAGACCCGGGCGGCGGCTGGAAGGTATCGCAAAAAGATGCGCGGCTGCTGGTGCCCAGGCGCTTCAACGATACCCAAGGCCCTTTCTACCGCGTCTTCCCCGAAGGCCTTATTCGCAACTACGACGGCGTCGAGATTCGTGAGGCTCCGCGCAAACAGGGCCTCGACTTCAACCGCAACTTTCCGGCCAACTGGCAGCCCGAAGCCAAGCAGCAGGGGGCCGGCGACTACCCCTTCTCCGAACCAGAGACGCGGGCGCTGGCCACCTTTATCACCGCCCACCCCAATATCTGCGGCCTGCACGCCCTGCACACCGGCATGGAGTCGATCATCCACCCGCCGTTGAACCAGACCGACAAGGAAATGCCCGCCGCCGACCGCAGCCGGGTGCGGGAAATAGCCCAGTACGGCGCACAAATTACCGGCTATGTGACCTTTTCCGGACGGACGATGATCGACGATATGTACGTCGTCCACGGCGATTTCGACGCCTGGATCTACGAACAGCTGGGCTTGATCGTATTTACCGACGAGCTGTGGGACGTGCGGGCCCGCAGCGGCAAGGACTACGTCGAGCTCAACACCATGAATAAAGAGGGCGATTTGGACGGCCTGGAAGAAGTCGAAGCCGCCGTGCTCAAGTGGAACGACGAGGTGTTAGACGGCGGCGGATTTATCGACTGGCAACCCTTTCAGCACCCACAGCTGGGGCCGGTGGAAATTGGCGGCTGGCAGCGGCTGCTGCGCAATAATGCGCCGCCGCAGTTGCTGGAAGAGACCTGCGCCAAAATGGCCCAATACCTGCTAGCCCACGCCCAAGCCGCCCCACAACTGCGCGCCCAATTCCACCAAGTGACGCAGGTCAGCAAGGGAGTGTTCCGCATTGCGGTGGCAGCGCGCAACGACGGTTACCTGCCCACCAATGTCACCGACCAGGCGCTGCAGATGAAGGCGGCAGATCCAGTAGAGGCGCGCCTTCACCTGGGCGAGGGAGACCAACTGCTAATGGGCAGCCAACGCGAAGAGCTGGGCCATCTCAGCGGACACGGCGGACGCCGCAAGGTAGAGTGGGTCGTGCGTTTCGCCGGCGCGCCGCAGGCCGAGATTGTCGTGGCGTGCAAACGCGCCGGTAGCGTGCGTCTGAATCTGACCGACGCGTTGGACGGATAGCTTTGCAAAAAATGATTCACATCGGATGGCCGTGTCGCCCTACCTATTGAACGAAGATCAACTTTCCTGGCCCAACGCCGATTTTATAGAGAGGGCTGTATGCGCAAGCGCGACACCTTGTTGACCCTGGCTTTGCTCGCCGGTATCGCCTCCTTATTCTGGGCCGAAGAGGCCCGAGCCCAGGATTGGACCGGCGTGCCCATACCGGCTGAAGCGGACGAGGGCCTGGTCTGGCAATTGCAGGAAGCCTTTTCCGACGACTTCAACTATACCGGCAAGGGTGCCGCCTTCGCCGCCCGTTGGCGCGACACCTATATCAACACCTGGATCGGGCCCGGCCTAACCGAATGGGCCGCCGACCACTCGGTCATAGGCGGTGGACATCTTGTTATCAACGCCTCGCGCAAAGCGGGTACCAAGAAGGTCCACTGCGGCGTGGTGACCTCGCCCGTGCCACTGATTTATCCCGTCTTCATGGAAGCCAGTATACAAGTTAGCGGCCTCGTGCTATCGTCCAATTTTTGGCTGCTCAGCGCCGACGACCGCCAGGAGTTGGATATCGTTGAGACCTACGGCAGCGACCGCTCGGAGTGGTTCGCGCAGCGGATGTCGACCAATTACCACATTTTCGAACGCTCGCCGGAAACCAACGAAATCCTGGCCAACCACAACGACCAGCAGTTCTCCACCTTGCCCGACGGGGCACCCCTGCGCCAGGGTTTCCATCGCTTCGCCGCCTATTGGAAAGACCCCTGGCATGTGGACTTTTTCCTCGACGGCGTGCTAGTGCGCCGCCTGCGTCGCGACGGCATCACCGATCCCGAAGAGGACAAGGGCCTGTACCGGCCGATGTTCCTGATTATCGATACCGAGGACCACGACTGGCGCTCCGACCAGGACATTGTCGCCAGCGACGAGGAATTGACCGATGAAAGTATCAACAAAATGCGAGTGGACTGGGTTCGCGTCTACAAACCGGTCGAGGCCAACGCCCCTTCAGCCGCCCCGGACCAAAGTTGGGGCCAGGTCAAACAGTCCAAGCAGCGTAGCAATTAATCCACCCAACCAGAGCCCCATCTGCACAAACACCGAGCCATCCCCTTATCTTTAGCACCAGGGAATACGTTTTTTATCTTTTTATTTCGACCAGAAAGGGATTTAATGCGCGTACTTATCATCGGCGGCACCGGCATCATCAGCACCGGAATCACCCGCCTACTGGTCGAGCGCGGCGACCAGGTCGTGCTCTACAATCGGGGCCGCAGCGCCTCGCAAGTGGCCGGCGGCTATACGACCATCACCGGCGACCGCAAGGATTTCTCCGTTTTTGAACAGCGAATGCAGGAAGCGGGCACTTTCGACTGCGTTATCGATATGTTCTGCTTTGCCCCGGCCGAGGCCGAAAGCGCAGTGCGCGCCTTTCAGGGCCGCACGGCCCAGTACATTTTTTGCAGCACGGTGGACGTCTACACCAAACCCGCCGCCGCCTATCCCATCACCGAAGAGGCCGAGCGACTGCCGTCGGAGACATTCTCCTACGCCTACAATAAAGCCCGCTGCGAGGAGCTGCTCTTTGCCGCCCACCAACGCGGCGATCTGGCCGTGACCAGTATCCGCCCGGGGCATACCTACGGCGAGGGCGGCAATAACCTGATTCACCCCTTCGGCTTTGGCAATTCGTATATTGACCGCATGAAAAAGGGCCAGCCCCTTATCCTGCACGGCAACGGCACCTCCTTCTGGCCTACCTGCCACCGCGACGATGTCGCCGTGGCTTTTGTCGGCGCTATAGGCAACGACAAGGCCCTGGGCCGGAGCTACCACGCCGCCGGTGAGGAATGGATGACCTGGGAACAATACCACCAGCGTCTGGCCACGGCCATCGGCGCACCGGAGCCGAACTTTGTCTACATCCCCACCGATGTGCTGGTGCGCATGGCCCCGGGGGCGGCGGCCTGGTGCCAAATGAATTTTAGCTACAATAATCTTTTTGATAATACGGCGGCACGGGAGGATCTGGGCTTTCGCGTCACCATTCCCTGGGTCGAAGGAGCGCGCCGCAGCGTGCAGTGGCTAGAGGACAACGGCCGCCTGGAAAAAAGCGCGGACCACCCGACCTACGACCGCATTATTGAAGTGTGGCAACAGGCCGTGGACGATCTGCCGGACGTGACAAAATCGTAAACTGAGGACCATTGAATAGCGAGAAAGGCCGACCAATAATGACCGTAGAGCAATGGGGTGCCTTCGAAGCCAGCTTCGCCGGACCCAGCACGGGCAATCCCTTTACCGAGGTAGAGCTGAGTGCCGTCTTCCAATGCGGCGACCGGCAAGTCACCGCGCCCGGTTTTTACGACGGCGACGGGGCGTACAAAATTCGCTTTATGCCCCAGGTGCAGGGCGAGTGGACTTTCACCACCAACAGCAATACAGCCGCACTCGACGGCCAGAGCGGCGCTTTCGAATGCACCCCACCCACCCAGGGCAACCACGGCCCAGTGCAGGTGCGCAATACCTTCCACTTTGCCTACGCCGACGGCACCCCTTATTTCCCCTTTGGCACCACCTGCTACGCCTGGGCCCACCAGGGCGACGCGCTCGAAGAGCAGACCCTGAAGACCTTGGAAACCGCCGGCTTCAACAAAATGCGCATGTGCGTCTTTCCCAAGGACTACATCTTCAACAAAAACGAGCCGGTGTATTACCCCTTTGAGAAAGATGCCGACGGCGAATCGGATTTCAGCCGCTACGATATATCCTTTTTCCGCCACTTCGAGCAACGCGTGGCACAGCTGGGCCAGCTGGGCATTGAAGCCGATATCATTCTCTTTCACCCCTACGACCGCTGGGGCTACGCCAATATGCCGCACCAGCAGGACTACGCCTACCTACGCTACGTGGTGGCACGCCTGGCCGCCTTTCGCAACGTCTGGTGGTCCATGGCCAACGAATACGATTTCATGCTGCGCAACAAACCCATGCCCGTCTGGGACCGCTTCTTTGAAATCGTCCGAGAGAACGACCCCTACGGCCATTTGCGCTCCATCCACAACGGCAATTTCGACGCCAGTTACGACCATACCAAAGAGGATGTGACCCACGCCTGCGTGCAGCATTGGGACGTCAAGCGGATGCGCCAGTGGCGGGCTATGTACGGCAAACCCGTCATTGACGACGAATGCGAATACGAGGGCAATATTAAGCGCAACTGGGGCAATATCTCGGCCCGCGAACTGGTGCACCGTTTCTGGATTAGCCTTTGCTACGGCGGCTACGCCGGCCACGGCGAGACCTATGAACACCCGGAGGATATTCTGTGGTGGTCCAAAGGCGGGGTGCTGCACAGCAACAGCGCGCCGCGGTTGGCTTTTCTGCGCCGCCTGGTAGAAGACAGCACTACTGAGGGCATTGAGCCCTTTGATGAGGGCTACCCCTGGGACCGAACGGCGGCGGGGCACTGCGACGGCGACCGCCTAATCTATTTTGGCGAACACCAGCCGCGCCATTTTGAAGACGGCCTACCCCGGGAAGGGCGCTACCAGGTGGATATTATCGACACCTGGGGGATGACACTGGAAACCCTGGAGGGCACCTTCGAGGGCAAAACCGAGATCCCCTTGCCGGGTCGGCCCTATATGGCGATGCGCGTGCGCATGGTGAAGTAGCGGCGACTTTTGGGATTTCTCACACTTTGTCCCACTCGCAGCGGATGGCGATGGACCTGCATCACGGCTCCCAGAGCCGCAGCCCCTGTACCTTGCTGAAATGATGGTCAAAGGTAATCAGGACCGCGCCGGTCTCAATGGCCTGGGCGGCTAGCCAGACGTCGTTGATGGGTATGGGCGTACCCGCTCTCTTCAACTGATCCTTGAGCAGACCGTACACCTCGGCCGTATCGGCAGACAATTCGGGCAGGCGCACCGTGGGCTTGGTCAAAAACTCGGCCAGCCGCGTCCGATTTTCCTGCAGCTGCGTCCCGCCGCGAAAACCAGCGTGTAATTCGCCGAGTACGATAATGGACATAAATACAGTGTCGGCCCGGCCCAGGACTTCAAGGACGCGCTCGTCACCGCTCCACAGGGCACTCAATCCATTGGTGTCCAGCAGGGCTTTCACTGCCAATCCTCGGGGTCTACTTGGCGCTGGGTCAAGTGGTCGAATTCAGCCTGTTGGGCGGCATCCCATACCCCACATTGGTCCAAAAAGTCCGCTTTGTGGCTGACCGGTTCTTCGCCCAGGACCTGCTGTAAAACGCCGGTTATGGTTTTGTTGAGGCTTTTTTTTTCGGCGGCGGCCTTTTCCCGTATTTTTTGCGCGAGCGCGTCGTCCATATGGATAGTAAGGGATTTCATCGTTTTATCCTCATAATTATGATTCACTATAAGTCGTAATTATAGTTCAAAAATATACTAGGGCAAACGCTCGGTTTGGAGCCACACCAAATCGGACCCGTTTATCTATTCATTCGGCTTGCCCGGACAAGCTACCATTTTCATCGTCCATTCCGAGTTGACAAAGACTACAAGTTCAATTTCTTTAAAGGCCAATTTGGTAGCCTATCTCAGCGCAGTGTTGAGGTAAATCTGTTTTCGCCCTTACAGCAGTATAAGCTCGGGGGAGCGGCCCGCTAATTAGCGGGTGAGGGTTCGAGTCCCATTGCGATTTGGTTCTACAATGAGCCAAATCGCAATGGGACTTTTTTGTTTGGGCATATATTGCATGCATCCACCTTTTAACAGGACGGGACTATGAATGAAGCAAGTTTGTGGCGTTTCGAGATCGCCCAGAAGATCGCCTTTGTTTTTGCCCAAACCCCGGGCGTCGAGGCCATTCAGCTGGGCGGCTCGGCAGCCCACGGATGGGCGGACCCATACTCCGACACCGAGTTGGGGGTTTTCTGGCGCGAACTGCCCACTGTCCACCAGCAAATGGCCATGCTGGCCAAGGTGAAGGGGCGGCCCCGCTTTGGAAAAATATACCCATTCAGGCACCCCGACCCCTATGAGCCGGGCGGCGGCTACAGTCCTTTTTTGGTTGGCCGAGCCCCAGAAGGCAATGCCGGGATCGACTATCCAGCCTCGGAAAGCGGGTATCCAATAGAAATGGAACAAGACACGGTTGCAGGGGCGGAACAATGCCTGGTAGACGTCATCGATAACTTTGACGCATCGGTGCGCAGACAAGGGCTTTTGGCCTTTATCCAAACAGGTATACCCCTGCACGGAAAAGCGCTCATTGAAAAATGGCGACAAAAGATAGCGGTCTATCCCGATGAATTGGCGACAAAAATAATCCACTCCAAACTAAAGTCGCTGCGGTGGAAATTGTGGCAACAGGAAGTGTGGGTCGCCCGCAACGATGTCCTGGCTCTGTATAGGGAGATGGTGGAGATTGAGCGCGATCTGGTGGAATTGCTGTTGGCGCTAAATCGAGTGTATTACCGCGCCGACATCAAGTGGATCGATCGCGCTATCCAGCCCTTGCCCATCAAGCCGGCAGAGCTGTCGGCGCGGCTCAAGCAGGGATTCCAAATGCAGCCCAGCCAAGGGCTAGAGCACCTGCGGCAACTAACGGCGGAGACGTTGGATTTGGTTGCCGAGCACAGCCCTGGAATCGATGCCTCGGTGCTGGAAACCACTCTGAGTCCATGTTGGCGAACCTGGGAAAATCCGCCGGAAGACTGGCAGGTGGAATAAACTAGGGTCCGTTGGATCGGAGATAATCTTGCCGGACGGCCGCAGCTTTGGGCGTGGCGGTGGGCGAACGGCGCTGATCGGCTAGGGCGGTATCGATACCACGACCGGCCCGTCTTCCAGATCTATTCCGCGCCCACTTATACCTGGCTGAGGAGACATTGACCGAATCTTTCGCACCAGCGGTGCCGACGAAGTAGATATGTTGATTATGGATAAACTCGATATGCTTGCTATTCAGTTGGGTAAATCTCTCAGCCATTATTGACTCCCTTGTATAGTTAAATGCTGTTCTCGACGTTTTTGACCAAGGCCCAGATATTGACCATGGTGGCCACGTAGAGGTCGGGCCCCTTGCCGCCGTCGGGTGCCATCCACTCGACCACCCCTTCGCTCTGGTACACGTCCAGCAAATCGGCAAAGGTGCGCCGTGCCAAGGCCGGATCGACTTCCTGCAGCGCCTCGATCAGCCAGCCGGCAGCCGTGCCCCAATAGCCGCCGTTCTGGTAGGTGTCGGCCGCCACGGGTAGGAAGGTGCGCTCCCAGTGCTCTGGGGCGACCAAGTGGCGCACCTGACCGCGATAGACAATGGCGTCGTACTGTTGGGCCAGCGTGTAGGCGGCGCGTTGCCGAGATTGGGCCGATCCCAGCCCGTGGGCTACGGCAAAGGCGTTGCCCCAGACATCAAACTGACGACAGACTTCACTAGCGGCCCGATAAAAACCGCCCTCCTCATCCCACAACAAAACCAAACCTGCTTCGGTTTGGGCGGCCCGGGCGCGCCACTGCTCGGCGGCGGCAGGGTCCAGGGTGCCCATTTGTCGACAGGCAATGATGTAGAGCAGGGAACAGAATAGATCGTGTCCGCCCTTGCCTACGGTATCTTGGAATCCGTAGGTGCACGAGGGACGCTGGGCGTCGTTGAATACCAGCCCCCGATTGCGCGGGATAAATTCCAGCCCCCGGCGCAACCCCGGCAGCAGGGAACGGACAAAATCGCCGTCACCGAAGTGGTAGTGGTAGTGGTATACCAGGGAGACCATGAACATGCCGTTGTCCAGGGCCGGCAGCACACCCAACGGATTGTCGACGGCGCCGGGGTGGTACAGGGGCACCAGATTGCGGTTGACACGATCGGGGATGGCCCCGTCGGCGCGCTGGCCGGCCAGCAGGACTTGGATAGCGGCGCGGACGTCTTCCGAGCGTAAAAATTCGTGGCCGTGTTCGACCAGATAGGCAAAGTCGCGAGTCCACAGGGCGCCGTAGTGGCCAACGCCGTCGGGCGTGAACAAGGTGGTACCGTCGACGGCGGTGACACGGCAACGATCAATAACATCGGCGCATTTGGTCTGAACCCAAGATTCCATGGTCCGACTCCGGTGTAATACTTAGGTTGACTTCACAACGGACCAGCGGCCGTGCCCTGACAGAAGTGGTCGGGAAGCCGCCAGTAAGGTATGTTTGCAGGAACGCGATCTCCAAGATAAACGATAAACATAAAGCCAGCCCAGAAAACAGCCTTCAACCCTTTATCGGCCAAGACAACGATGATCCTGCAAACTCTGCCCGATCCCTACCCCCTCGCCTCCCAGGCGCTCAACCAATTGCTGGCACTGGGCGGGGCATACAGCCCGTCAATCAGCCACTTCGAGGGACACAGCAACCTCAACGCCAAGCAATTTTTCCTCACTGGATGGGCCCAATCCGACCAGGTCGTCAGCTGGCGGATCCGGACCCCGACGCCGGGGCCCTATCGCTGCGCCTTGCTGCTCAATAGCGCACCGGGTCGCCAGCTAATGGTACAAACGGACCGCGGCACCCAGATCGTCACCGTCCCCAACCACGGCTGGCAGCGGCTAGAGGCCGAGGCTCCCATCGATCTAGCCGGCACCGATCGGATCCGCCTGCGCTTGGTGGAAAGCGTGGAACCGGCCGTCGAGCTGAAGAGCATTGAACTGGTACACCAGGGCGAGGCGCCGCGCCTGGCAGAACGGGTGCGGCGTTTCAGGGGCGATGCCTCCTGGATGAAGGAGGCCGGCTACGGCATCATGGTGCAGGTGGGCGGCTGGAGCTATCCGGCTACGGGCGACAAAAAGCCGTGGCCGGGCTTTGCCGAGACCTTCGACGCCGAGGCCTTTGTCGACAGCATAGCGGCTATGGGGGGCCAGTATCTGGTCTGGAGCGCGACCTGGTGCGACTACCTATTTCCCGCCCCTAGTGCGGCCATCGCCCAGATCTTGCCCCAGCGGGTGAGTCGCCGCGACCTGATCGACGAGCTCATTGAGCACTGCCGGCGGCGCGGTATTCGCTTTGTGCTGTACTACCACCTGGGCCACGACCAGCCCGAAGTGCTGCTGGCCAAGGGGTGGCAGGCAGGGTGGGACCAGGACGGCCGCGACCGCAGCGCCTGGTTAGATTGCGAAGAAGACATATTCCGCCAAATCGGCCAGCGCTACGGCCGTGGGCTCGATGCGATTTTCCTCGACGACGCCTGCTGCTGGTACCCGGCCAATTTCGAATCGCTGGGCGCCGCCTTAAAAACCGGCTATCTCGAGCGGCTGATCGGTTATAATTCGTGGATTTTACCAAGCCACACGCCCTTCCAGGACTTTTACTGCGGCGAGGGTTTTACCGGCGCGGCAACGCCCTGGCCCCTGGAAGACGGCGTCATCGCAGAAGGACCACAACAGGGCCTGCAGATGTGGGGCTGCTGTATTTTCGACGGGCCCGATTGGGGCGTGCACCGACCCGAGACCCAGATAGACCCACCCCGCGACTGGACGGTCGACAAAATCGCGGCCATGGTGCCCCGCTTGGAACAAGAGCGCTATTCCATGGTCTTCAATCTGCTCGCCTACGAAGACGGCCGCTTCGCGCCGGACTCGTACCATCTGCTGTGCCAAGCAGCCCGGCGATTGGGCCGAGCCTAATTATTCCGCCTCCTCCAACGGTCCATCGTAGGAATCGGCCGCCGCTTCGCCGCGCGCTTTGATTTGCTCCAGACTGCGGGCCAGCTCCCGGACAATCTGCGGCTGCTGGGCATAGTAGTTGTGGCGCTCGGAAATATCGTCCTGCAAATTGAATAACTCACCCGGCAGATCGTGCTCGGCATAGCCCCGCTCGGTCTTGAACCAGTCCGGCTCGCGGTTGTCGTCGCCGGATGGAGCATCGATAAAGACCCAATTATCGCGCCGCACGGCAAAGCGGCCCGAGGCGCTGTGGTGCACCGCCGAACGCCGCACCGGCTGGTCTAGCTGGCCCTGCAAGAGGGGCAATATGCTGATGCTGTCCTCGGCCGTATGGGCGGGCAATGCCGCACCGGTTATCTGTGCGCAGGTAGCGATAAAATCGCCCAATAGGGCAAGCTGGTCACAGACCGCCCCGGCCGGAGTTACACCCGGCCAGCGGGCGATAAAGGGCACGCGGTGCCCCCCTTCCCAGGTATCGCGCTTAACCCCGCGCAAATGGGCCATGCTGTAGTGGCCGAATTGCCGCGCGTGCTCATAGGAACCACCCGCCGCCCCAGCACCGCATTCGGGGCCGTTGTCGCTGCTAAAAATCAGCAGCGTATTATCGGCCAAGCCCCGCTCGTCGAGGGCCTCCATGATTTGCCCCACCACCCAGTCGACTTCGCAGACGAAATCGCCGTACAGGCCCGCCCCGCTCTGACCGACAAATTCGCGGTTGGGGACGATAGGGGTATGCGGCGAAGTCAGCGGCAAGTACAGAAAAAAGGGCTGGTCGCCGGCCCGAGCGATATAGTCACGGGCCCGGCGGACAAATTCGGGCACCATCTCCTCCAGCTTCCAATCCGGCTTCATAGCCCCGGGCAAACCGAACATTTCCTCGGGCTTTTGCGCTGTCGGGGCGGCGGCCAAAAGGTCCTGCTCAAACCAAGTATAGGGCGGGAAATTGGGCACATCGACACCAAAATATTCGTCGAAGCCGCAGGCCAACGGCCCCCCGCCCATGGGTCGGCTATAATCGATATTTTGCTCCAGAGCCTGGCGCTGGTCTCGATCCAATTGGCCGATAGGGGCATCGCCGCAGGCTGGCTGGCCGTCTTTGGTTGCCCATTCCCAACCCAAATGCCACTTGCCAATACAGGCGGTCTGGTAGCCCTGGTCACGCAGCAAACTGGCCACCGTGGGTCGGTCGGCTTCAATCAGCGGCGGGTCCCAGGGCCACAGCACCCCGCTTTTCAGCGGCGTGCGCCAACAGTAGCGCCCGGTGAGCAGGGCGTAGCGACTGGGCGAGCAGACACTGGAGGCGGCGTGCGCGTCGGTAAAACGCATGCCCTGGGCGGCGAGGCGGTCCAGATGCGGGGTGGAAATTTTGCTGTCGGGGTTATTGCAGCCCATATCGCCGTAGCCCATATCGTCGGCGAGGATAAAGATGATATTGGGTTTGCCCTGGTTCATGGTAGATCCTTTGGGATGGGTTGCAGATATGCGACGACTGGCCCCCACTAAGAGGTGGCTTCAATGTACTACAACTCGTCCTGCCACTGGCGGTACAGTTCTTCAATTTCGCCGCGGTCGACGTAAGGTTTGTAGATCAGGCGGCTGCGCAGTGTGCAGGTGGTGCCAGCGCTGGCCCGGTCAATGATATACTGGAAATCCCAGGCCGGGTTGTAGAGCCGTTTGTCAGGGTTGTGGCCGCCGCCGGTGGGCGACATGCACAGCCGCACCGGGGCCTGCTGGTCAAAGAGCTGCAAGTAGAGCATAGAGCCGTCGCCCGGACGGCCAAACATCAAGGGGGTGCTAAAGCGGCGCTGGCTGATAGAATGGGCCAGACTGCCGGCATTGTAGCCGGTGCCGCCGTCGCCCCAGGTGGGCTCGTCGAGGGACGCGTGGCAGACCGAATTGCCGCCGCCTTTGCCGTGGGCGTCGGGACTGAGGGCCGACCAGGTATCCCTATCATCGATAAATTGCAGGCCCGGCCATTGGGGGGCGTTGATATAACTGGCCCAGAAAAAACCAAAGCGCTGCCCGGCCCGGGGCGGCCGCTGCAAGGTGGCGCGAAAGGTCATATCAATGCTGTGCCGTTGCCGCAGCGCAAAGGTGGTCTCCGAGGCGACCCCAGTAAGGGGCGTAGATTCCTGCAGCAGGCGGACCGCCGTATCCGAGAGGCGCTCCAGCTGCATGGGGTGGCGGCGCGGTTCGAATATTTCGCCGCCTTCCTCGCGCATGAACAAATCGTCCATGCAGTGCTCCAGGTTGAGGCCAGCCAAGGAGGGCACAAAGCAATTTTCCGGGGCGTGGCGGCTGCTCAGCGACCAGACGCCATTGTAGCCGGCCCGATGCTGGGCCTGGTCGCCCCGGCCTTCCTCATTATCGCCGACGACAACGGTCAATTCTTCGCTATTTAGCGTGATATGCGGCATGGGCTAATCCATTGGCTGGTGAGTAAGAATAGTATCAACAAGCGGCCCGGCCCCGCAGCAACGGCCTGTTTTCGGGCGGCTCCTGCTGGCGGGTCTGGCTGGGCTGGGCGATGGCGTCCTGGTAGTGGATGGCCAGGGCTCGACGCGGCTGGTCGGTGGTATTGGCCAGGGTGCGGTGCGGCATCAACCCGTGGTGCAACATGCACTCGCCCGCCTCTAGCGGGACGGGCACGGCACCCGTGGCATCCATATCGGGGATGCGAAAACCGTTGCCGCTGGGCCCGGTCTCATGCTCGACCATACGCCGGTGAGCACCGGGAGCGACCCACATGCAGCCGTTGTCGATGGTGGCCCGGTCAAAGGTCAACCAGCAACTGACCACGGCGTTGGCTTTGCCGACGCGGAAATAATAATCGTCTTGGTGCCAGTCAATGGCGTCACCGGTGCGCGGCGGCTTGTACAGGCCCTGGCAAATGACCAGGCGGATATTGGGGCCAATCAGGCTTTCAACCGCATCGAGTAGGCCCTGGTGGCGTACCAGGGCGTCAAATTCGGGGTGCATCAAATGGGCGCAACGCAACTGGTAGACCTCGCCGGGGGTGCCGTCGTGGGCCCGATAGCGCAGCTTGTTAACCTGCTGGCTGGAGTGCTGGGCCCGGTGGTTGGCCAGGCAGTCCAGGTAGATAGCGCCCAGGTTTTGGGCTTGTTCAGGGCTTAGCAGCGAGCCCAGGATGTGATAGCCCTGTTGGTGGTAGGTCTCAATTTGGGTCGGAGTCAACTTCATGGCGTATTCCGTGGATTTGGGGTGCGACGGGGCCGGGTGCTGGCCTTGTTCCTGAGAACCTCAGCAATGACGCCTACTCGGAAGTCTCAAGCCCCATGCCCTGGTGCTGACTGTTGACCGACTCCTGATAGCGCCGGCGGCCCGCCTCGTCAACCCGGCAACTGACCCCCTCAAAGACCATGGCAAAGGCCTGCCGATGGCGCTTGTCCGAGTGGTTGGGATCGGCCCGATGGATGACTTCGCCGTGGTGCACCACCGCATCGCCCGGCTGCATATGCACGGCCACTTCTCCGGCGCGCTCCTCCTCGCCGTAATCGGCGAGACCCTGCGAAAAACCCAGCACCGCGGTGCGCTGGTGCCCCCGGATGCCGCCGCGGTGCGAGCCGGGCGCATAGCGCAAACAACCGTTGTCGTCGTCGACCGGGTCGATAGCCACCCAGACCGAGGCGACATTGGGGGGTGTCAGATTAAAGTAGAAATTATCCTGGTGCGGCGGTGTCGGATGCTGGGTATTGGGCGGCTTATTAAACCACTCGGGTTGCCCCGCTTCGGCCGTTTCGCCGATAAGGGTCTGGGCCAGATCGCACCAGCGCGGCTGATGGCGGTAGTCGTTGAAAAAGGGGTCGTACTCGCCCATACGCTGCAATTGCTTGAGGGTTTCGGGCCGGCCTTTGTCCTGGTAAAAGGCGGCCTGATCGGGCAGGGTGGGGACAATATCGCGGATATAGCGGGCGACATGATCGGTCAGAGTGCCCAATTCGTCGGGTGGCAGAAAGCCGCGCACCAGGGCGAAGCCGTCGCGGTCGTAGGCGGCTTTGTACGTGGTATAGTCGGTCATGGTGGGGCTCCTCTGTGATTGCTATTGGAGCCATTCGATCTTGCAATCGGCTGGCCTGGAAGACGGTCGCCTCAAATGTAAGCGAATCTCCGTTCCCAAAGCCAGCGCAGGCCGGATACTGTTCTGCAATAACGGGTAATTCAAGAGTGCGCGGATTGATGCCTTGAGCGAGGACGAAATCGAAGCCGCCGCCCAAGCCGATCCGGACAGTCTCCTAGTAGAAGACTGCGATATGGCCTCTTTGCAAGTGATCATGCCGAAAGCAAAAAAATCGATCTCGCTGCGCGTTGACCCGGATGTTCTTTCTTTTTTCAAGGCAAACGGCAAAGGCTCTCAAACCCGCATGAATGCGGTATTGAGAGCCTATATGAACGCGCAGAAGACTGGTCAAAAAGCGTAGTAGGGTTGGAGGACCTAACTTTTCTGAATTTTCAGTAGCGGAAGACGAACTATCCCTATAAAAGCTTGCGGAATTCTTCTACGGTCAATCCAGCATCTCTCACAATTCCACCCATAGTAAAGGCATTTATAGGATTATTTCTTGGAATGGTAAGAATGCGCACACCGTCCGTCATTATAATATGCTTGCCTTGTCGAGCGATCCGAAAACCTACTTTTTCTAGTGCCCGAACCGCATCCAGATGCCTGATTCCTGGTAGTTTGGGCATATCTCTATACGGCTAACTCGACCTCTCTCACCTCTTCATCCTGTAGCAGATCATCGACCACATCAAGATACTCACGAATAGCCACTCTGATATTAATTAAAGCCTCTTCCTCAGTTGAACCTTGAGACCAGCATCCGGGTAAGCCGGGTACGGAAATGCTAAAGCCTTCGTCTGATTCATTAAGTGCTATTTTATATTTCATGGGTGACTCCGTGGGATGGGGGAAGTCTATTGGTACAAGCATATGATTAGGCTATAACGAAAGCAAATCCAATTTGGTAGACCCGAATACCGGCAGGCACTATCCTAGTTCAAGCGGCCGCTGGACTAGGCTTTCTTAACTTTCTGCTAACTATACATATTTATCAAAGCCCGCATTCACAAACTTTCCGATTCACGCTACAAGTACGGCACCAATTCAGCCAACGACGAAATCTCCACGTCGGGCTGTGGCGCGTCTGGGCTCCGCTCCGCCCCATCGCGGTTCAACCACACGGCGGTAAGACCGGCCGCATTGGCCCCGGCGACATCGGTCTCCAGATTATCGCCCACATGCCAGACTTCCTTGCCCACTACCCCCAGTGCTTCAAGCGCAGGGGTAAACGCCCCGATATCGGGTTTGGCCACACCCAGCTCGCCCGAAATGGCCAAGGCGCTAAACCAGCCGGTCAGGCCCAGCGTCTCTAGTTTCTCGCGCTGGGTATCCGAGGCGCCGTTGGTCACCAATGCAACAGGTATACCCGCCCGTTCCACGGCGGCCCTGAGTTGGGCCACATCGTCAAAGGGCCGGTAGGTATCCTGCATGAACCGCCCGTGGAGTTCACCCGCGCGTTGGGCCAGACCCCCATCATCGCAGCCGCAAGCCAACAACGTCTGGCGCCATAGCTGGCCCGTCAGTTCGACACCGCTGATGCGACCTAGGGTCCAATCGTCAACCTGTTTCATGCCGTAATCTTTGAATACTTTGCCGTTGGCCTGGTGGAGTTGGTCGGCATCCAAGCCGGGGCCAACCCGCGCCAGTTCCTGGCAAGTCCGGACAATCGACTGATGGAATAGGCTACTGTCGAGCAGGGTAGAATCCAGGTCGAGAAACAGCGCCCTAACGTGTCCCATCCCAACGCCCTTTCACTCGTATTGCCGCTGGCGCTGATTGCAGCGAGGCCGGGTAGCCGTTGGTCCGGGCCCGCTCTTCGACCAGGCCGCGCAAATGCCGGGTCTCCTGGTCTCCCAACGCGTTGCGGACAATCAGATAGCCGTCGTCTTTGTAGTCGGCCAATTGCTGGGCGGTAAAATCGGTCATACGTATATCTATCCGCTCAATCGAATTCGGACGAGTGCTGAAAGGAACGCACCGGAAACCCATCGCCCCCGGGCACTTTGGCTTCCGGGTTATGACGGTGGCTATCCGTCCCGCGCGCCATAGAACTTTCAAAGGTGGGCCAGACCCCCAGATCGCATTTGACCTGAGTCGGCGAAAAACGCATGGTCAGCGACGCGCGGATACCGTCGGACTTATTGACCCCCGAGCCGTGCGCCAGGGTATCGTCGTGCAGACAGATCTCGCCGGCCAGGGCTTCGAGGGGGGCAATGCGGTCGGCGTCGATTTGGTCGGGGTCTAGTTCCTGGCCCAATAGATAGCGATCGCCGTCAACCGTATGGTGCGGCATATCGCCCTGCTTATGACTGCCGCGCACCACCTCCATGCCGCCGTTGGCGGGGGTGCAATCGTAAAAGGCCACCGAGACGGTGACCGTCTTTTTCGGCTTCAAAGGCCAATACTGTGCATCCTGGTGCCAGGGCACGACTTTGCCGTCGCCCGGATATTTGACAAAAAACCCGCCGCCCCACTGGTAAAAATCGGGACCGATAAGGTCCTCGACGTAGTCTAGGATAGCCGGCGTTCGGGCCAAATCGTGGATCCAGCGGTTGGCCTTATGCCACATATTGAGGCCGCTAATGGCGATGCCCTCGGGCAATAGCGCCTCAAATTCGTGCAAGCGGCGTTGCAAGGTGGGCACCGCCGCCGGGGCAAAGAGAGGCAAGCGGGTGAGATAGCCCCACTCCTCAAACTGTTTTTTTTGCTCGGGGCTCAGGCGTCGGGCTGCCGGACTAATGGATAGATCTGTCATGGTAGTCACCCTTGGTTTACAGGTGGAAAGTCCCGCTAAAGAAAGGGCGTGTGTGGGAATCCGTCCAGTTTGGCAGGACTCAATGGACGGCTAAGGCGACCTAGCCCAGTTCGAGGGACGCCAACCTGAAGGATCCCGACCTTCTGTGTCCAAGCTAAGGGTGCAGCCAACGCCCCAACTTATCGGTTGTCACTGTGAAAGAGGACGGCCACCTTTAGCTTGGCCATAGAATCCCAGCAGAGGTACGATGACCGACCGACATTTAGATGCCCATGTCAGAGCGGCAATGAGCCAAGAGATAGTTTTAGCCGCGGCTCGTCATTTTCAGCTTGGCCATGTGGTCCGTTGCAAGGATATCGAGGAGGGACTCAACCTCAACGTCGATCTCAAATGCGCCTCGGGCCGTTTTCTGCTGCGTGTCTACCACCGCTGGATGACACCGCAGCGGATGGCCTGTCTCCACACAATTAGACGAAGATTGCGGCGCGAAAATTTTTGCGTGCCAGAGCCTATTGGCTGGGTACACTGCGGCGAATTGGGATTGGACCTCAACCGGATCATTGAGCTTGAACGGTATATCCCTCACGAACGCTCTGAATATACCTGGGCTTATCACGAGCGCGTCTTCCCACTACTGGGACGACTACACGATACCCTTACTGATATAGTTGGAGATATAGACTACGTAGCCCCCCAATTTCACAACTACGCTCTACCCGCCAAGATGCTCCAGTGGCTCGAAGGTACAGAAGCCAAAGTTCGCGCCACATCTCCAGAGGACGGTGTCGATATTGAGGCCGCCTTGAAGATTTGTTGCCGCACCAGGGACCTGCTGACGGTACTAGACGAATGGTGGAATATACAGGGGGCCGCCTTGCCCAAGCGCCTTGTACACGGCGACTACAATACCGGGACCAATGTCTTAATACTAGAGGACCAGTCAACCGCAATTCTCGACTTCGATTTCGTCGATATCCATGAAAGGGTCTTCGAAATCGCCTACAGTATGTTCTTTGCCGTGGGCCGTCTGGAATGGGGCAAAGGACTGCCGCAGAGAGATTGGTCGCGGATAACCAGAAGTGTAGAGCTCTACAACAGTACCTGTAAACAGGCTTTCACCGAGCAAGAATGGGCCTCTTTGCCTTTTGAATTTGCTCGGGTGCCGCTCTATTGGGTGGCTACCGCCGGCTTTAATCCAGAGCCGGGTAAAAAGGTACTTGAAGAGGCCAAGGGCGTTGAAGAATCGTATTGGGTCATGGAGCATTTACCGGACTTAATAATCCCGTAAAATCAGCCCCTCTTCTCCCAGGCGATCGGCTGCAAACAGTTGGCAATAGGCTGGGAAACCAGGTCCATTCAATAACCACCCAGCCAAGGCACGGGAAGGAATAATACAGATGGATTCTCTTGCAGATAGGATAGGCGAACAATTCACATTCGCCTCTAAGGTGCTGGACGAAGAGAGACCCTATTGGGTCCATTTGCCCGCCTCCTACAACGACGCCTCTACCCAGCAACGCTACCCCGTCCTGTATCTCCTCGACGGCGGCGGCCTGTTCCACGCTACCACCAGCGGGGCGGTGCCGTTTATGAGCCACAGCAACCAAATCCCGGAGCTGATTATTGTCGCCATTGCAACGACCAACGGCATACGGGATTTGACCCCGACCCATTCGCAAGTCGGCGCCGACGGCAGGGATCGGCCCGCTTGGACCGATAGCGGCGGGGGCGGCACCTTCCTGCAATTCCTCGGCGATGAACTGTTGCCAGAAATCGAGTCGAGCTATCGAACGCTGCCCTATCGAATCCTTGTCGGCTCGTCCATTGGCGGTTTATTCACCTTGCAGGCCCTGCTCGATGCGCCGGATATATTTCAGTCGCACATCGCCATTGATCCCAGCCTTTGGTGGGACGACCAGGTCCTGGTGCATAGAGCAGCGCGCGAGTTTGCCGGGGCCCAAGAGCGGCGTGGCGCGGTCTACATTTCGTTGGCCAATAATCAGCAGCAGGTTTTTGGCCCCGTAATGATGCAGGCAGGGCTGGCCTTTGCCCAGTCGCTGGCCGCTGCCAACTCAGGCCGTTTTCGCAGCAGGCATGAATACTTTGAGAAGGAGGACCACGGTTCGGTCTTTTTGCAGAGTCTGTATCACGGGCTGCAATACGTCTTTGACGAGTACAAGCCATCGCTGGCCATTGACCCGTCCGCTTTGGTACAGCACTTCGAACGTATTTCCGCCCGCCTGGGGGTGAAACTGCTTCCCCCTGAAAAATTGGTGCATCAAATGGGCTTTAGGATCGTCGACCAGGTCGTCAACCGCAATCGGCCCGAGGGTCACTGGGATATAGAGACGGCCATTGAATTCCTCAAACTCAACGTCGCGCTGTATCCCAACTCGTCGGCCGCCTGCGATGGTCTGGCCCTGGCCTACTCGTGCAAGAAGGACAGGCCTGCCGCCATTAAGTACTATGAGAAAGCGGTGGCGCTAGACCCGGCCAACCAAGAAGCGAACGAGCAGTTGCAAAAGCTCAGGGCGAAAACAGGCTAGAATACAGTTGAAGTCTGTATCTCTAATGGAATACTGTTTGCCAAGCCCTTTGGAGAAACTGTGAAACGGGCAGGTGCGGAATAATACCCGCCGCCCTTGAACAAGGACGACACAGATGAAATACTACTTTCGCGAGAATGTCCGACGCTACGAAAAGATGACCCAGAAGGGCCTTGAGGAATGGGCCCAATCGACGTACGGGGGGACCGACCTCCACGATTTCTCCTCCCGGCCCTTCCTAGAAAAGGCTCTCCCGCGCCTGCGCTTTGCAACACCCCACCCAACGGCGTTGGAGCTGGGCACAGGCGTCGGCCCGGGAGCGCTGTTTTTGGCCGATCGGGGCTATCAGGTCACCGGCTACGAGCTGATTCCCGAAGCTGTCGAAGCAGCCCGGAAAATTGCCGCCGCCCGCGGTCTGGCCATTCACTACGAAGTGATGGACGTGACTCAGATCCCGCACCAGGGCGAGCAGTTCGATATGATCGTCGATAGCTTCTGCATCAATCATATTGTCTTTGCCCAGGAGCGCCAGGCCGTCTTCGAGAGTGTCAAAGCCCGCTTAAAGCCCGAGGGCTACTATCTGGTCAGCTCTTCGGTGTACGAGTCATCGCGCCACGCTCCGGACAAACAGATTGTCGATGAGCAGACGGGGCAGGCCTACGATATCTACGACGGCGATTGTCTGTACGAGCCAGAGACGGATTACTTTTACGAGCCGCTGGCCAAATACCCTTCAGAGCGCGAGCGGAGTGAGGCGGCAGGCGATACCTTCGTGGTCAACGGCGAGACCTACATTCCCAAACGCTGCTACCGCGACGGCAAGCGGCTGCGGGCGGAGTTGGAATCGTACGGTTTTGAGGCCCTTTGGCAGCAGGGTGAATACGACGAGAATTTGGTCTGCGTCCACCAAGGAAGTGGGGTCGGCTTAGATGATTGATGCAGCCAATATCGAGATCCGCCGTCTTGGGCCGGGCGATGAGCAACGCGCCCTAAAGGCCATACTTGAGTTGAAACCAGAAGACGAACGCGCCGGGCGCCAGCCCAGTCTTTCGCATCTGCAATCCGTTCTCGGCCAGGAGACCAATTATCTTATTGTCGCTTCCCACGGCAGCACCTTGACAGGTTTTCTAACAGCCTACAGAATGCCTTCTTTCACCGCCGACACGGCCCTGATCTACCTGTATGAAATTGAAGTGGCGCCGGCCTACAGGCGCCGGGGTATTGGCAGGCAGATGATCGACCTGCTGAAAGAGCTGGGCCAGTCCAGCGGCGCCGCAGAGATCTGGGTGGGGACCGAAAACGATAATGTCGCCGCCAAGGGGCTGTACCAGAGTACCGGCGGGGTATGTGAAGGGTCGGATAATTGCGAATTTGTCTATGCCCTCGGCAACGAGCCGCCCGTATCGGCCGGTTGAAATTAGCTATACCCCTGGACCGCCCTTGCTACCAAGTCCACAGCGGCCACAGTACCCACCCCAAGCGGGCGAATAAGATGGCCACCAACGAGGCGAAACCACTGGCCATCACGGAGACCAGGACGCTGTTGAGCCAAGACAGGCGCAGGATGAAACAGGCCGCCAGAGTAAAAACGACCGGATAGACCAACAGGCCCAGAAAGGCGTTGGGAATAAAAAGCACGGCTATCCAAGTCAGGCCAACGCCGACCAGGGCGACCCGGAAGCTGTTCTTCCAGTTGCCGTATTCGGTTTCCAGCAACGAGACGGCAAAGCGCACAGGCAGGGTGGTCAGGGCGATCAAGAGAGGCGTCGCCAGCCACCAAGGCAGGACAATATCCATGGCTCAGCCCGGGCTCCCAATACTGTATTGTTCGCGCTGCATCATACTTCCGCCTTGAACGGGGCCAGGGCCTCCTCGTCTACCTCCACGCCCCAACCCGGCCCGTCCGGCACCTCGATATAGCCGTCTTGGACGCGGGGCATAGGGCCCAGCACCTCTATCTGGTCGGCCGGCCGGCGGGGATATTCCAACATTTCGAAATTGGCCGTGCAGGCCCCCAAGTGGACCCCCACCAGGGTGGAAATAGGCCCGTTGGGGTTGTGCGGCAAAACGCGTACGTGATAGGTCTCGGCCAGGGTGGCAATTTTAAAACCCTCGAAAAAACCGCCGCAATGGCACAGGTCGGGCTGAATATAATCGACCGCCTGTTTTTCCAGCAATTCACGGAAACTCCAGCGGGTGTACAGACGCTCGCCGGCGGCCAGGGGAATATTGACGGCGGCGGCGACTTTGGCCATTTCGTCGATATTTTCCGGGGCCACCGGCTCTTCAAAGAAAAAGGGGTCGAATTCCTCAAAGCGACGCGCCATGCGGATGGCCATATTGGGTGACAGGCGGCCGTGGCCTTCAATAAGGATATCGATATCGTCGCCCACGGCCTGGCGGGTGGCGCGGACCCTGTCGAAAGCGGTACGCATCTGCTTGATATCCATGCGCTGTTGGGCCGGCGACAAGGGATCGAATTTTACCGCCTGGAAGCCAGCGTCCACGGCCTGGCGGGCCGAGTCGGCAAATTGCTCGGGGCTTTGGTCGCCAAATAATGTGTGGGTGTAGAGTTTGATGCGGTCGTTGAGTTTGCCGCCCAGCAGTTGGTAGACCGGCACGCCCAGATGCTTCCCCTTGATATCCCACAGCGCCTGTTCGACCCCGGAAATGGCGCTGGTCCAAATGGGGCCGCCGCGCCAGAAGCTGCTTTGGTACAGGCTTTGCCACAATGCCTCAACGGCCATTGGGTCGCGGCCCTGCAAATTCATCTGGCCAATGGCAAAGGCGACAGTGGCCGGGTGGCAGTCGGCGGCCACTTCGCCCAGGCCGGTAATACCGGCGTCGGTTTCTACTTGGACCAGGTAGCCCAAAACGCCGTGGCGCATGGTGTCGATGGGGATGGTGTGGACCTGGGTGATCTGCATGGGATAAGTGATCCTCGTCTAATCGAGAGACAGTTGGCAGAGAACAGTATGCTGGCTGTGCAGGCGGCTTGTCAAAGCGGTCTGTTGCAGGTCGGCTTGGAATCGACTGGGACTAGCCGATTTTCACCAGCGCGACTAACGCCTGCTGTTTGCGCTCGGGCTCTTTAAACTTATACAGATGTTGCGCAAAATGCCCCACCTCTGGGATGGATGGGTCCACCCATTCGGCCTGCTGCATCTGCTCCGGATCGTAGATCGTCAGGATATCGGCACGCAAAGACACGCCGCGAGCCAAGGGCAGCGATTCACGGAAGTGATAACTGAGGGCGCCGAAATAACCGGCACATTCTTCCGCCGGTAGGCCTACGCGCTCGGCCAATTGGGTATCGCCGGCCGTGCCTTCTTCGTCAAATAATTGGCCGTCTTTAATTTGCACGCTGCTGACGTGGAACTCATGATCATAGCCGCCGAAATTCTTCTCTACTTCTTTCCGGTTGGGGTCGTATTTATCGGTCCCTAATTCCAGGATTATATCCCCCAGTTCATCCAGACTCTTGCCGGGGTGCTCGGCCAGAGAGAGCGCCCGGATAAGGTAGGCCCCATCGCCCAACTGTTCTGCGAGTAGATCATCGACTTGTCGTCCAATCTGGATATAATCGGGCGCCTCATCGACGGTGTATTCCGGGAGCGCAATAGACAGCGCTTTCGTCGCCATATAATTCTCTATTTCTATTTGGCATAAAATCAGCGGTGGAAACGTACATAGTTTGCAAAATATAATGGCCACCGATCAACCGCAGGCAACGGCGGTTTTATTTTTTGGGTAACTTCTGTATTAATTGGTGGCTCCTACTCTTGGGAATTGCCGCGCAACTAAAAAGCGGCCTGTCTATACCAAGCGCAACCGAAGGAATACTCAATGAGGAACTTGACCAGAATTAAAGAATCCACCCGGGTCACACACCGGACGGCCCGCCGCTTTCTGCAAAGGTACGCCAAGGAGATACCCCTTGAAGAGCTAGAGCTTATCCCCAGGGTATACGGCGGCAATGTCGTCTTCTATTACGGCGACGACAAGATAGTCAAAGTGGCCAAAAATGGTCAGCGAGCCACGCTTTTAAAAGAAGCCAAGATCTCGCAGTATTTAAATGCCCAGCAACTGCCTGTCGTTTTCCCCGAGCCCCTTATAGTACACCCCAAGGGATTCTACGTTGTATTCTCAAGGATAGACGGCCCAGCCTGGGGAACCGAACTATTCGCCGAATGGGCCCCCGACCAATTGGAGGCGGCCATCCAGGCTCTGGGCTACTTCCTCTCTTATCTACACCAGCACCCATTCCCGGACCAAGTATTGCAATATATCCCCAAGGCGCCCGATCCCTTTGCCGTCCAGTTAAAGCGGATCAAACGGAAAATCCAGTTCGTCGAAGACCATTCCCGAGAATTCGACACCAAGGACTGGGAAAAACAACTAGCCCGCCTGCAGGACTCGTTGCAACAGATCTGGGCCGTGACCCATTGCGACCTTTCCATGGGGCACATAATGGCCGTCCGGGGCAATCCCGAGCAACTCGCCGTTATAGATTTTGCCGACGCGCATATATCCGACCCCTCCATTGATCTTATTGAGCTGGCCATCGAATTGCATTCGGACTTGCCCGAAGACGGTTTGCTGGCCGGGCAGATGATGGAGTTGCTTTTGCAGCACTATCAAACGGACGACCAGGCGATTGCCGAGAAACTTGAGTTCGGGCTGCTCGAATTCCAGATCGGCCGCGCCTATCAGCAGGTCAGGCGGTCGGTGCGACAGGCCGAAAAGGACACGTTGGCCTAGGACCAGGGCCGAAAAGGTTGGTGTCAGACTTGGACCGCCCGTCTACCAAGGCCGTCTTCAGTGCTGTTTATATCCCTTCGCAGGAGGCGGCCCCCCAACCCTCCCACTTATCCCACCCTGCTACCCCCCAACCCAGCAACAACCCCGGCAATATCAGCCAACCCCTCCACCGTTACCGTCGGCTGCACATCCCACGGATCAAATACCGCCGCCGGCGACCGCCGTACCCACGCCGCCCGCATACCCGCACCCACCGCGCCGATCACGTCAAACGGATTGCCCGAGACCAACCAAGCCCGGTCCGCCGCAGTATCTGCGCGTTGGAGAAAATGGCGGTACACCGCCGGATTGGGCTTAAAGGACTGGATCTCATCGGTGCTGACGACTCCGTCAAAAAGCGCTCGAATACCGGCGTGGTTAAGCAGGCCCTCCACCGCCGCGGCGCTGCCGTTGGAAAAAGCAAACAAAGACAACCCCGCAGCCTTGGCCCGCTCTAAACCCACCGCCGCATCGGCAAAGGCGGGCAGCACCTTGTACAAATCCATCAGGGCGTCTTTCTCCGCCCGGCCCAAATCCACCGCCAAAAATTCACAGGTATATTCCAGGGCGTCCCGAGTGCACACGGCAAAATTCTCATAGCGCTGCATCAAGCCGCGGCGAAAGGAATACTCCAGCTGCTTGTCGCGCCAGGTGCGCGAAAACTCAGGCGCCTTCTCGCCGACGTATTGTTGCAGACCGACGAGCACGCCTTGGGTGTCGATAAGAGTGCCGTAGACATCAAAGGCGAGAGTAAGAGACATGGGCATTTTCCAGGGTGGGAGTTATAGTCAACGGGCCAATCTTTTACTACGACCTGCAAATTCAATGCAATACCCTTAGCCAGCCCTTGGGTGGGTTGGCTGGAAGGCGGGCAGTGGGGGCGTGGTGGCGGGGCAGCTGGAGGCCGGGCTGGCGGCGCAGCCGGGTGGGGTAGGGAAGGCCGCAAGCGGGCCTCACTGCCCGCCTGGAAGCCGACCCACCCAAGAGCGTCCAAGCAAATCCGTACTTTTGCCAAACGCTCAAATCTCGTCTAGTTCGACAATGCGCCCCTGCCGCGCCGATTCAATGGCAGCAAAAGCGACCCGAGTGGCCAGCACCGCCTCATCGACCCCGCAGACTACCTCGCCCTGTCCTAGAATCTCGTCGACAAAGCGGTCAATAGCGTGGGCATGCCCCTTGTCGGGCTCGGCGGTGAACTGGCGCATAGGGTCGCCGCTGTCCACCACCTCCTGGCAGGCGGCGGCTTTCTTTTCCAGCCAGCCGGCAATGCCGCCCTGCACGCCAATATCGGGATGGCGGTCGTTGAGGAAGGGATAGGTGATGCGGGCGGGGGCATCTTTTATGCCTGCTGTACGAACCTCGCACATATGGTCGCAGACCACTACGCTGCCGTTGCCCATGGCCTCGTACAATTCCTTGGGATAGCCGAAAGTACCGTTGCCCGACAGGGTGAGAGTGGCCAATTCGCCGCCGTCGTATTTGACCGTGATAGCATGATTGAGCATGCCGGTTTCCATGGCGACTACGGCCACCGGACGGCTGCCCAGAAACCAATTGCAGATATCGGTGAAATGGGTCATTTCAAAAAGCATGGGCCCGTGCGGGGCCTGCGCCTTATCAAAAACCCAGCTCTTCCACGAATACCAATCGTCGTTGATGCGGCAGGTGAAAGTCGCCACCCCGTCGTCGGGGCGGGGTGGGCGTTGGTCGTCCTCGCGGTCCCAGCGCCAAGGGGCGGTTTGGGGCCGCTCCATCTGGTCCCGGAATAGGCGCCGGGCCTGGCGCAGGGCCGGACTGTTGCGGCGATTGTGCCCCACGCAAAAGGGGATGCCGCTGTCGTTGACCAGGCGCTGAATGGCGCAGACTTCCTCCAGGGTCTGAGCCAGCGGCTTCTCCACGTAGATCGGCTTGCCGCATTGCGCTGCCAGCTCAATAACCGGCAGGCGCAATTTTTCGGTGGTGGCCAAGCAGACTGCATCGACCTCCGGGTCCTGGACAGCGGCGCGCCAGTCTTTATTGATATGCAAAGACCCGTGCACGGTCTGACATTCGTGCAACGCCTCGTCGTCCAGATCGCAACAGGTGTGGAGTACGGTCTTGGACGAGGCGGCGATATTGGGAATATGCTGGCTGCGGGCCATGGAGCCACAGCCAATAACGGCAAAACGGAGCGGATTCTCTGACATATTAAAGGGCCTTCTCGGCGGCCACCGTCAAATGCTCAGTGTAAATGGCCGCCCGCCGCTCGGCGGGTATATCGACCATAAAACCCAGTACCCCCGCCAGCAACAGGCCCAGGGCAACCCCGTGCCAGGTCGGGCTGCGGCCTATGAAAATCACCGCCAAGCCGACCACCAGCAACAGCGCCCAGGCTATTTTCAGCTTGATCCAGTTGGCATTGACCTGGCTCATGCGGACCCCCTCCTCCTCCACCGTTTGGGCCGGGGCCTGTTTATGGGCAGCGGCCAGGCGCTGGGTATCGGCCTCGCTTTTCTGGTATATGAACAAGCCGACACCCACCGCGCCGACCCCCAGCACCACCAGCAGGATCAGCAGGCCCCGGGCCACTTCGTTGCTCCAGTGATATTTGCCCAGGGCCCCGCCGATAAGCAGCAAAGACAGGCCAATGGGCAAAGCGTAATAGGCAATGGCTTTCTCGCCTTTGAAATAGGCGGACATATAGTCGATAAATTCCATAGCAAGCTCTGTGTTTGGACTATTCACCCCGAAAATCGGCGTCCTCGGCAATCAGGCAGGGATACGTCGGGGAATTTGTCGCCGACGTCGTACTGTAACGGCACGAAGACCTCCTCTTATAATGGGGATCGATGAGCGTGCGTCCCGTCTCATCTAGCAGTGGGACCGCCGTCCAACAAGGCTTGCAGTGGCCCGGTCAACTGCATAAAGTCGACCTGCATTTCCTCGGCAGGACGCAGGGCTGTATCCCGAGTATACGTCAGACCGAAGTGGAGGTCCATATCAACGCTGTGGGCCCGGCAGAACTGATCCAGGGAAGGCTTGGTCATACTGCCGATGAGAAGGGCGCCTTGGGCGGCGCCCCATTTAAAGTGGGGCCCGTCGCCGCCGCTGTCGCCCAGCAGCGCGACTTTGTCGTTGGGAATGCCGAAGCGTCGCTGCACGGCGGCGGTATGGCGGGGTTTGTCGTCAATTTCGTGCAGCTCGATCACCACGGACGGATCGGAAGACTGGCTCGGAAAACGGATCGTGGGGTTGGCCGACAAAACGGGAATAGGCGGCAGCAGCTTTTTGGCCAGGGCCCGCTGGAAATAGCCCTGCATACCGGTGGTATTGATCATGAATAAGATGCGCCGCGCTGCGCACCACTCGATCAAATTGGCGACGTCGGTATAGGTATTGAAGGTGGCGGCTAGGTAGGCGTCCATCTCATCGGCGCCAATGGCCCCCGGCAGCAAGGACCGCAATTGGACCTGGGCGGCACCCAGGCTTATACGGTTGGCGGTATACTGCTGGAAGATGGATGCCAGGGCAGGACGCAGCTGCGGATGGACAAAGCCCATGCAGTCGAAGGGACCGCAGGGGGCCAGACACTGATTCCAATCGGCCGAGACCAGAGCGCGAAATTTCGGGGTCGCCGTCATCTTATCCCACCTTAAAACCAGTGCACGGCGACGCGTTTGGCCTCGGCGAATAGCTCGCGAAACTGATCAAAGCCCCGGGGCAGGGGGCGCACTTGCTGGTAGCCGGCGAGGAAGGCGGTTTCGTGTTCCTCCCGATCAAAGGTCAGGCGCATGGCTTTTTGCAAATCGGCCAAAAAATAGCCCCAGCCAAAACTCATCATATCGACCAGATAGGGCACAGTGCCCACCACCTGGGTATTGTGCGGCGCCAAATCGGCGGGGACTATACCAAAATCGTCGCGCCCTTCTCCCAGCGTCTCCATGGCAACCAACAAGCGGCGTTCCAGACCCTCAAATTCGGCGATCTGGGCAGCGCTGTAGTCCCTATGCGGCTTGGCCTTTAAGCGCTCCATATACTGGGTGAAACAGCGGCCGTCGTAGCGCCGACAATGATACCAATTTGGCGTCTCCATGGTAGCCGAGACCTGGTGGGCGCGGCCAACGGCGGCTCCGAAATTGCGCGCCAGGTCGACGGTTACGGCTTCTTTCGGCAAGTCCTCCCATACCGGGCCGGCGATCCACTCAAAGACCACCCCTTGGCGACTGGTGCCATCCATGGACGCGGTTTGGATCATCGCACCGTCCAGGCCCGCCACCGGCGTTAAAGTGGGCACCTCGGCCTGACGCAGGCGCTCCAGCCAGTCCATCATGGTGCGAGTCCGGGCCGGCTCGGCATGGCGCGATACCAATCGCAATACATGCCGGGTCCCGTCCTGGTGGACGACAAAAAACAGGCGGTTGGCCGCATCGAAACCGCCGCCGCTAATCATCAATCGGGCGCCCTCAAAGCCCCAGCGTTGGGCCATAGTCTGGGCCCAGCGCCAATCGCCCAGAAAGTGGTCGGCGTTGTCCGGACCAATAATCAGCCAGCAATTGTGGTCGATCATGCGTTGCACGCATTCGGAGAAATAGGCCCGTTCAGTATCGGTCAGGGGCTCGATAGTGGCCAGGGTGGGGGGGTCGACCGCCACTTGGCCGTCGGCATGGCGTACAGCATTGAGCCAGTAGTTGCTGCACTTGGGGCAGTCGAGGCGCAGCACCGGCTCCTTGGGGTCTTTGTAAAAAGCCGGGGCGTCCTTTACTACAAAGGCGACCTCCCGGGTCCGACAGATGGGGCAGTTCATAGTTGGGGATGTGACTGAGCTCATGAGGTCTGCACCTTTCCTAGAGAATCGGTTGCACTCTGGGCGGCTTGCCGCCAGGATAGGTCGGCCGCCTGCAAAAACGGCTGCAGAGCCAGGGCAACGGCCGCGTCGCCGGGGTAGAGGACGGTGGCCAAACGCCCCAGTGAGTAGATCGTATAATCGCTGTCGCCATAGGGCCAATCTGCGACTTGGGCGGCCAATTCTTCAAGCATAAAACCCCGATAGAGACGCAGATAGAAATTCTCCAAATCGAGCATATCCCGACACAAGCGGCGCAGAATCTGCCGGTCGCTGTCCCGGGTCGGTATTTTATAGTGCCAATCCTGCCGACACCGCTGCCATACCTGGGCGATGAAATCGGACCATTCGTCCTTGACGCACTGACGGTACAAGTGGAAGGCCTCGGCTTTGCCGACAATATACTGGGGTGCGGTCAGAGCCAGACGCCCCAGGACAATGGAATAGGCCGCCCCGATCAGCCCTTTGGTGCCCTGTTCCTGCACCCCGTCAAAATCGGCCGCCCCGCGGCCGTCGTAGCCGTAGAATTCGCCGGCCGGGTCGGGATACGCCAGCGGATAGCGCAGGGTCGCCCTTTGCCGCACTTTTAACAAACCGCCCACACCGACCAGCTGGCGGGCGTAGGCCTCCAGAGAAGGCAGGGGAAAGCGGGCGCGGATATCGGCGCCGTAGACCGGCAGGGCGACCAGCTGGAAAAGGGCCCCGTATACCACCCCGGCAAAAGAATCGGGCCAGGGGTCGACATTCAGTTCGACATAGGTCAACCCATTGCAAATATCACGGATTCGGTAAACCTGCTCGGCTTCTTCGGGGCCGAATTCCCCTTTGAATACGGGGTGGATATCAATGTCGCTGGCCGCCACTGCGGTGCCGTTGGCGTAGCTGCCCACCAGGTAATAGCCGTGGATCCGCTCGGGGAAATAATGCTCAAATACGCCCACCACACCCTGGAGAATAGCATTGACGCGGGGGTCTGCCGTCGAGTGAGCCAGGGCGACGGATCCCTGGGCTTGGTTGAACAGGGCGCCGATTTCTGCTTCCAGGACCGAATTGTCGATGAGCCGTCCTCCATCCATTAAAGCGGGGATTGGGCAATGAGGCTAGGACGTATCTGGGACAATGTCAAACGCCGATTGAATATTGGCCCAGGCACAAAATTCAACCCATTCTGTGGGATGTGTTACCGCAGCCAGCCCGGCGGGGTCTACTACGGTGAATGATGAGAATTCACGCAGAAATCAGCGATGGCGACTTGGCCCAGGCGGCAGCCAGCGGCGATATAGCGGCCTTTGAGATCCTTATCGGCCGCTACCAACAGCTATTGTACCGGGACGCGCTGGGCTATCTGGGCTCGCACGACGAGGCCCTCGATGCCGTGCAGGAAGCCCTTATCGGTTCCCTGCAGCGCTTTGGGCAGTTGCGCCAGGCGGTCAAAGTGGGCCCCTGGCTGCGCACCGCCGTACGGCGCCGCAGTCTCAATATGCTGCGGGCCCGGCAGCGGCGGACCCAGGCCCACGCCCGCTACGGCGACAGTCTGGCCGATCGGGTCCTGGCTAGGGATAATGGGACCGACCCGGTTGCCGGCCTCCTCAAAGGCCTGCCCGCCCCCAGCGCCACCGCTTTTCTGCTCCACTATGTCGACGGACTGCCGCTTACAGAGGTAGCACGCGATCTGGACGCCACCCCGGCCAGCATCAAGCAGCGCCTCTACCGCGCCCGCCGACACTTGCAACAGGAGGCTCTGACCATGGCTCGCCAACAAGGCAGCGACTTGCCCGACGATTTTGCCGCCCACGTCGTCGCTCATTTGCTCAAAAGCGGCCGCCACGACCGGCTCCATATGCGCTACCCAGAGGCCCGCGGCCACTTCCGCGAAATCCTCGACCTGGAGCCCCAGCATCCCACCGCGCTGCTCGAATGGGGGCGCACCTACGACCCGTTCAACTGGCCCGATCAGGACCAGGTGGCCGCCCTGCAGCGAGCCGCCCAGACCGCCCCCGATTCCCTCGAAGTGCTGAGCGAATTGGAAGTGGCCTATCGCCAGCCCGGCTATGTCGAGGACTTGGCCCAGCTACAGGGGCGCTTGCTCGATTTGGCCGACCACCGCCTGGCCGCTGATAAAACCGATGTCGAGGCGCTCTACTGCAAGGCCCGGCTGCTGCGGGGCAAGCAGGATTTTGCCGCGGCCCTGCCCCTGTTGCAGGCCGCCACCCAGCAGGCCCCCGACCATTTCGCCGCCCGCTACGAATACGCCCTGTGCCTGTCGCGGCTGCAGCGCCACGACGAGGCCGTGCCCGTATACCAAAGCGTCCTAGAGGACAACCCACCCCCCTTTTGGGCCTTTTCTGCCCATCGCCAGCTGGCCACCCATCTAGCCTTTAGGGCCGGCGATATCGAGACAGCCGTCCAGCATATGGAAGCGGCCTGGCAAATCAACCAAACCCCCGGCGAGGCGGGCAACCTCATCTACTTTTACAGCGGCGCCGGACAGCTAGACAAAGCCCTGGAGCTCTACGAGAAAAACCGCGACTTCGACTACCAGCCGCGGGTCTGGGCCACCCTCGGCATGGGCTATGTACGGGCGGGCCAACCAGAAAAAGCCGAAACCGCTTTTGCGCAGGCTTTAGAACAATCTCAAGACGGCGATGTGGCCGCCGAGGTCCATATCCACTTGGCCCATATCGCCCATCGGGCTGACCAAGTCGATCAATGTGAAGCCTATTTGCGCCAGGGTCTAGCCCTCAATCCCGGCCAGCGCCAGCAGCTGGCCGGACCGGTGGGCAGTCCCTTTTGGCTTCAGTGGACGCAGTCGCTGACCCAGGCGCTGCGGACATTGGCCCAAGACCAACCCCAGGTGCAGGATTTACTGGAAGCGGTCGAGTCGATCTCAGCCGAGGAGTAAGGCCAATGAGAGGCTGCCTAATCTGCTATTAAGAATAGCGGCCCTCTCCCCATCCCTTTTCAGACTTCACCGAAGGGTTTTGGGGTCGTTGGCCGGCGGCGGTCAGTGGGGGAGTGGGGCAGGGCAGCTGAAGGCCGGGCGGGCGGCGCAGCCGGGTGGGGCAGGGCAGGCCGCAAGCGGGCATTCACTGACCGCCAGAGGACGGCGACCCCAAAACCCGCCCTGTGCAGCCCAACCGCCTCCAACCAAGAAGCTTGCTCAGGCCTTCCACACCTTATCGGCGTATTGCGGCCAATCAGCCAGGGCATTGCGAGTATCAATAATCAACGGAGCATGCTCCCCAATGAAGCCGTAATCGTATTGGCTGTGGTCGGTGGCCAGCAGGACACAGTCGACCCCTGCCAGCAATTCCCGGGTCAATTCTTGGCTTTCCAGATCGAGATCGTGGCCGCGCATTTGGGGAAAGGTGGTTATAAATGGATCGTTATAGCTGACCAGGGCACCGCGGGCCAGCAATAGCTCCATAAGCACCACCGAGGGCGATTCGCGGGTATCGTCAACATCGGGTTTATAGGTAATCCCCATCACCAGCACGCGGCTGCCCTTGATGGGCTTGCCGACCTCGTTGAGCGCCTCGCTCAAACGCCCAATGACGTATTCGGGCATATGCGTATTGATCTGCCCGGCCAATTCAATAAAGCGGGTATTGAGACCGAATTGGCGCGCCCGCCAGGTCAGGTAGAACGGATCAATGGGAATGCAGTGCCCCCCCAGGCCGGGTCCCGGATAGAAGGGCGCAAAGCCAAAGGGCTTGGTCGCCGCCGCCTCGACCACCTGCCAAATATCGATATCCATCCTGGTCAGCAATACCTTGAGTTCGTTGACCAGGGCGATATTTACTGAGCGGTAGATATTCTCCAGCAATTTGGCCGCCTCGGCCACTTCCAGCGACTCGACCGCCACCACCTGTTCAAAAACCGCCGCGTACAGCGCCTGGGCCGCCTCACTACAACGGCTGGAATACCCGCTGACCACTTTGGGCACGGCCTGGGTGTTAAAATCTTTATTGCCCGGATCTTCGCGCTCGGGCGAGTAGCCGACGAAAAAATCGCGGCCCGCTTCCAGACCGCTGGCCGCCAGCAACGGCACCACCACTTCCCGGGTGGTACCCGGCCAGGTCGTGCTTTCCAGGACAAAGAGCTGATCCGCCCGCAGATGGGGGGCGATTTGCCGGGTGGTATTCTCGACAAAGGATAAATCCGGCTCGCGCGAGGGGTTCAGCGGCGTCGGGACGCAGACAATAAGGGCGTCGCACTCGGAGCTCCGGGCAAAGTCGGTGGTCGCCTGCAACCGGCCCGAAGCCACCGCCTGGGCCACCCGCTGGGGGCCGATATGCTTGATATACGATTCGCCCTTTTCAATCTGGGCCACTTTGTCCGGATCGATATCAAAGCCGATCACCTGGAAATCTCGGGCGGCGAAACTGAGACACAAGGGCAGCCCCACATAGCCCAGGCCGCAGACGCCGACGGTAGCCTGGCGGGCGCTAATTTTGTCTTTGAGACTTGCTGACATAGCCTCCCTTTGCGGTAGAATTGGATCGCCAGAGGCGAAAATAGAAAACCTAACCGACAGCCCCGTTTACTTCAAATCCACCGGAGTAAACAGCGACGCCTCCAATATTCGGCCATCAGTGCTTTCTATTAGCGCTTCCTATTAAAACTCGATCTTCACCCCGCCGGTGGGCAAAATTCCAAAGCCGCGCTGGTCCTGGCCCCCGTCGATCTCCTGAAAGCGCTCTTCGTTGACATTGAGGTGGTCGTACAGATTGACGATATCGAGAAAACTCACCAGCGCCAAACGCCCCAGTTGGCGACGATAGTCTAGGCGAATATTGAAGGTGTGAAAGGCGGGCAGGCGGGTGCCGTTGTCGAGAGTGATCTCCTTGGAAAAGCGCACCCGGTTGAGGTCGGCAAAAATATCGCCGTGAATGACAAAGCGGTCGGCCGGCCGCCCCGTGGCATAGCGCCACTTGGCCGAAACAGACCATTCCTTGTTGAATTGGTAGCCGCCCAACAGCGAAAAGATATGCGGCTGGTTAAAATCCGAATTATAGCTACCGGCCCCGGCCTGGTCGTTTCTCTGGCTGCGCGAAAAGGAATAATTGACCTGGCCGAAATAGTCGTCGACAAAGCGGCGCACCAGGCTGATATCGACCCCGGCGGCATCGCCGTCACCGGCATTGAGGCGCCGTTGGGTGGTGCGGTCCTGGCGCACCACCAAGTCGTCGAAGCGTTTATAATAGGCTTCGACCGATAGCTTGAGATCCTGGCGCAGATAGCGCGTCAGGCCGGCTATATAATGCTGCGCCTGTTCATTGCGCAATCGGCCATTGGCCGGGTCCGCCGTCAAGACGCTAAATTCGGGCGTCTGGTAGTACAGCCCGGCGGCCAGACTCAAACGCGTCTTGGCGTCGGGACGAAAACTGAAGCTGCCCCGAGGGGCCCAATAGTGCTGGCGGTTGAATTGGCTGTATTCGTAGCGCAGCCCCAGATTGACCGTAGTCCGATCGCCGTAGGTATAGGAATTCTGGCTGAAGGCGGCCAGCAAGGTCTTGGCCTGGTCATAGTCGGCATCGACAAATTCGGGGCTGGTGACAATGAACTTTTGCTCCAGGTCGGGCCGGTAATCGTTTTGATCAAAAACATAGGTCGTATCCAGGCCGCTCTGCACTCGCGCTAAATCGAAACGGGTGCGACTCACCTGCAGACCAGCCGTCAAGCTGGCCCGTTCGGCGGGCAGATAGGTGAATACCTGCCGCCAGCCCAACTCGGTTTCACGGCGGTCTTCGCCGAGGATATCCTTGACCCCGATAGCCGCCGCCGAAGTGGGGGCCTGGCCGTCGTTAAAGAGCGGCCAGCCCCGACCAACCGCCACCTGGCGATCGGTATTGCGCCAGTACAGGGTACTCTGCAAAAAGCTGGTCCGCCCTGTCAGGATGCGCCAGTTGAGGCCCAGCAGACTCTTGCTCTCGTCCAGGTCGGTCAAGTCCGTTTGGGCAAAGCCGTCGCTTTCAAAGACGTCGCGGGCGTTGCGATCAAAATTCTCCGGTGTGTACAGAGCCAACAGGGTCAATTTGTGGGCCGCGCCCCATTGGCTGCTGGTCTTGACGATTAGGTCGGTAAAACGGGGCGAGCCAAATTCGCGGCGACCAGTCAATTCGAGGACGCGGGTGAAATCCTGGCGTCGCGCCGAGATCAGCAGGCTAGTGTGGTCGTGTATATAGGACGGCCCGTCGTAGTTGATTTCCCAGCCGAGCAGATCATAGCGGCCATCGAGGGTGGGGGTGTGGCGATTGCCCTCTTTGACTTTGAGATCGAGCAGCGAAGAGAATTTGCCGCCGTATGCCGGCGAGAATCCGCCCGCCTGAAAATGGGCTTCTTCAATAAGGCCGGGGGCGAAAATACTGAAGCGCCCGCCCTGTTTCTCCTGCTCTTCGCTGCCGCCGTTGAAGTGAGTCAGTTTGTCAAAGGGTATATTGTCGATCATAACCACATTTTCGCGCGGGCTGCCACCACGCACCGAAAAAGCGGCGAATTCGCCCCCCGATGTGCTGACGCCCGGCATTGCTTCTAACGCCCGGAAGATATCGCCCGACGCCCCGGGCATGCGCTTTATCTCCTCGCGCGTATAATTGACCGCCGAAACCGGCGCCTGGACGTCTTCCTCGTACGGGCCCCCACCCGCCACCACATCGGTCCCGGCCACGGCCACTAAAGCCTGGGCCAATTCGATATCCTCGATAAAGGTCGATTTATTGCGCACGACGCGGACGTCGGTCTCAATATGGGCCTGATAGCCAATATGGCTCAGGCGCAATTTATAGACGTTTTCCTCCAGGCCGGCAAAGTCAAAGCGCCCCTGGGCGTCGGTGATGGTCCCCAGATCGGTCAGCAGAATGTGGATATTGACGTTGGCCAAAGGCTGTTTGCTGGCCTTGTCTACCACCCGGCCGAGGATAGAGCCTTGCGGCAGAGGTTGTTGGGCGGCCACTGGTAGGGTGGCCAGACCCCATACCAGGGCCAGGATGGACAGCATAGGGCGCTTGCCCAAGGGGCGATTTTGCATCGTTTAATCCTCGGCGACAATGGGTGTAGATTTACTCACTACATTTTAGCAAATTACTATTTTAAATATAGCAACTTGCTAAAAATGTCAACTGCCGACTATATTATCGCCTATGAATAGAAAGTACGATTTGAGCTGCCCCCTGGCCCGCACCCTGGCGGTTATCGGCGAGCGCTGGACCGCGCTTATCTTACGCGACCTGCTGCTTTTGGGCCCGCAGCGCTTCCAGGACTTGCAGGCCTCCCTTGGTGGCATTGCCCCCAATACCCTGTCGGCCCGCCTTAAAGGCCTCGAGGAACACCAGGTAATTGAACGCCAATTCTACGAGAATCATCCGCCCCGGGCCAAATACGCCCTCACCGAAAAGGGCCGAGCCCTGGGTCCGGTTTTAAAGGCCATGCGCGACTGGGGCGAAACCCATACAGCCGGCCCCCGCGCCAAAATAAGGGTCCCTAAATAGGGTCTGGACGGGCACCTGGAAGCACCCCTTGTCGGTAATTCAGGACGGCCAAAAATCAACAATCCTGAAAGCCGCGCCAAATAGCCAAAAAGTATCCGCCCCTTGTGAAGGAGGATCCCCAATGGCCGACTATGCGACCATCCGCGTCAATAACCGCGACATAAGCATTTGGCAGACCGGCACCGGCCAACAACCACTATTGCTCCTGCATACCCTGCGCACCCAGATTGAGTACGCCCAACGCATAGTACCTTTTCTGGCCGATGGTTTCCGGATTATCGTGCCGGATTTACCGGGCCACGGTCGCTCGTCCAAGGAACTTTCGTCGCCCTATGACGCCGCCTTATTCGTCGATACCACGGCAGCATTGGTGGATGAGCTCGACTTGAACCAACTCATCGTATTGGGCGAGTCGATAGGCGGTGCCATCGCCCTCTGCCTGGGGGCCCGCAGGCCCGATCGTCTCGCCCGGGTATTCGCCGTCAACCCGCACGACAGCACCGGTTCCTTCATTGGCGGTACCGTGGGCAAAATGGTCTCCTTTGGCGGGCGCTTTTCCGCTCTTCCGTTCAAGCTCGAATCCGCCGCGCTATTGCGGTATATCTTTGCCGCTGGTTTTGCCGACAGGGATAACCTGTCCAAAGACTTCGTCGAAAAATTGATGGTCGTGCCCAACCGGGACCGACAATTCCCCGCGGCAATGCAGTCGATAATGAAGCACGCCCCCAGTTGGTCCAGCCTGGCCGATCAGGTCTACCCACAGCTGCCGGATTCACTGCCAGCCCACGTGCTCTACGGCGACCGGGACTGGTCGCCCGCCTGGGCCCCAGAACAGAACAGACGCCGGCTGCCGAGCCATGTGCAGTTTCACACCTTGGCCAATACCGGGCATTTCTCCTTTTTGGACAACCCTACGGCTGCGGCCGATATCGTCAAGGCGGCAGTCGATACGTAAAAGGCCCACCGCAGTCTGCTTTTTAATTTTCTGTGTCCCTTTTCACCGCCGCCCCGCGTCGTTGCTGTACAGGGCCGAAAAGGCCCCAAGCCTCAAACCCATTTCCAAGCCGAGGAGGTCAGCATGGCCGATTTCTTATTTCTCTATCGCGGCGGTTCCAGCGAAGACGCCCAACTCTCGCCCGAGCAGATGCAGGACTATATGCAACAGTGGGGTCGCTGGATCCAGGAATTGAGCGCCAGCGGCGTCATGACCCAAGTGGGCGATGCCCTCGAAGACGAAGGCGCCGTGGTCAACGCCGACAAGGTGGTATCCGACGGGCCCTACGCCGAGTCCAAAGAGATGGTCGGCGGCTTTTCCATTGTCCAGGCCCAATCCCTGGCCGCCGCCAGCCAAATCGCCCAGGGCTGCCCCATTTTTACCACCAACGGCCTGGTAGAAGTGCGCCCTCTGGCCGGGATGGCCCCCCAGGACTAGTGAGCCAGGAGCGGGGGACCGATCGGGTCCACCAACTGGTCGACCACTTCTTCCGCCGCGAGTCGGGAAGGCTGGTGGCCCTGCTCAGCCGCGTCTTCGGCCTGAACAATTTCGATCTGGCCGAAGACGTGGTCCAGCACGCCCTGGTGCGCTCGTTGGAAACCTGGAAAATCCGCGGCGTACCCGCCGACCCGGCCGGCTGGCTCTACCAGGTGGCCCGCAACCGCGCCCTGGACCTTTTGCGCCAGCGCGATACCGCCGCCCGCCTGGGGCCCGAAGTGACCGCCTACTGGAACGATCCGGCCGCCTTGGGCGAATGCTTCCTCGAAGAGGAGATCGAGGACAGCCAACTGCGCATGATCTTTGCCTGCTGTCACCCACAATTGCCACCCGCCTCGCGCATTGCTCTCACCCTGAAGACCCTGTGCGGCTTTGGCAGCGGCGAAATTGCCCGCGCCCTACTGACCAGCGAGGCCGCCGTCAAAAAACGGATCGCCCGGGCCAAAGCGCTCTTCCGCAGCCAGCCTATATCCCTTGAGGTGCCCACCGGGGCTGGCCTGGAACATCGCCTGGAATCGGTGCACCTGGTGGTCTACCTGCTGTTCAACGAGGGCTATAATTCCGCCGCGGCCAGCGCCGTGATCCGCCGCGATCTGTGTGAGGAGGCCCTGCGCCTGGGCCAGCTGCTGGCTCAGCACCGGTCGGCGGCCTCCCCCGCGACCCACGCCCTGATGGCCCTGATGCTTTTCCACGCCGCCCGGCTGGATACCCGCCTCGACGACAACGGCGATATCCTCCTGCTCGAAGACCAGGACCGCTCGCGCTGGGACCGGGGTCTTATCAGTCGGGCCTTTGAGTTCCACCGCCGCTCTACAGGCGGTCCGGCTGTTTCCCGCTACCACCTAGAAGCCGGCATCGCCGCCTACCACTGCCTGGCCCCCAGCTTTGCCCAAACCGACTGGAAAGCTATTCTGCGGCTCTACGATATGCTGCTGGAGTTGCAGGATTCGCCGCTGTTCCGGCTCAACCGGGCCATTGTCCTGGCGCAGCTGGAGGGACCGCAGGCGGGCCTGGCCAGTCTCAAAGCCCTAGTAGGCCGTCCGCCCTTGAAAGAGTATTATCTACTCGATGCGACGCTGGGACAGCTCTATCTACAGGCGGGTGACAAAACCCGGGCCCGGACCTGCTTTCTGGCGGCCCGGGGCAAAACCTCAGCCCCCCGCGAACATCGCCTGCTCGAACGCAAACTGGCGGCCTGCCGCCCGGAGGCGCTGCAGGGCGGATAAATTCCAAAGGAGACCTACCGATGCACGTCTTAATCCAATACCGCGTAAAGAAAGACCGTATCGACGAACAAAAAGCGGCCATCCGCGCCTTTGTCGCGGCTATCGATGCTATGGACGACTCTGGGATTGAGTATTCGTCCTTCCAATTGCCCGATGAAGTCTCTTTCAAACACGTCGTGCGCCTGGCCGACGAGGCGGCCAAAACCCGCCTCCAAAGTCAGCCCTTTTTTCAGCAATTCGCCACCGAGCTCGATGACCGTTGCGACGAGGAGGCCGAGGCCACGCCGTTGACCCTGGTGGCTTCTACCCGAAGCTGAAATCAGAGCATGGAAAAACCACTCGTCCTCATCACCGGGGCCGCCGGTCTGTTCGGCGGCATCCTGCGGAACCACTGGGGCGACCGCTATCGCCTGCGCCTGACCGATATCCGGCCGCTGAACAATCTGGCCCCGCACGAAGAATTTATCGGCGCCGATATCACCCAATTAGACGCGCTGATCCCTCTGTGCCAGGGCGTCGATACGGTCGTCCACCTGGCCGCCGACCCCGATCCGCACGACCGCTTTTACCAATCGCTGTTGCAGCGCAATATAGTCGGGGCCTACAATATCTTTACCGCCGCGCAGCAAGCGGGCTGTCGGCGCCTGGTCTTTGCCAGCAGCATCGACGCGGTGCGGGGCTGGTGGGAAAGGGGCGAAATCGCCTGGGACGCGCCGGTCTATCCCACCAATATCTATGGCGCCAGTAAGTGCTGGGGCGAGGCCTTGGGGCGGGTTTACGCCGAGGCCGGCCTGTCCTGTATCTGCGTGCGCCTGTGCAACCCCCATTTCGACCAGAGCGGCGATTGGGATCCCGAGCAGTTGACTTCGGGTATCAGCCCCCGGGACGCAGCGCACTTATTCGCCCGCTGCATCGACGTCGAAGAGATCAACTTCGCCCTTGTCAACGGCATTTCGCGCCACCGGCGGGGTCGGTTGGACTGGAAAATCGCGCACCAAGTGTTGGGATACGAGCCGCAGGACGGCACCGCCTTTCCCCGCACGGATTGATACTAGACTGGCTTCAAGTTACATCCGGAGATTTCACGGCTCTCGGAAAACGACGCGCCCAATAGCAGGCCATCAAAGCACTGCCTTGTACCATAGACATATCACTGCTTTCGTATCATAAAGGACCCAGCCCATGCGCGCCGAAATAATCCGTCACGCCCTCGACCGGGTGCCGCTGTCGATCATTTTCGACGACTCGACCGTGCTGGTCAATCTCAACTACTTCTTCCTGCGCGACCGCACTATTGCCAAGGGCACCAACCAGCGCTGGGAGGACGTGCCGGTGGTGCACCCCGAATCGTTCACCCGCGAATTCGCCGAATTCTGCCTGCAGTACGGGGTCCGAGGCAAATTCTCGGTGGTGCCCTGTCCGGGAGCGCTGGGCCGCATCGACGAGTACCTGCCCCTTTTCAGCCGCGCCCAGCAGGACAGCTGGTTGGACATGTGCCGAGAACTAATCGTCCCTGCCTTTGATATCACCCCCGAAATGCTGACCCACACCTTTGTTGTCGACCCCCATACGCTGCAACCTCTCGAAAGCAAAATCTGGGAGCAGTACGAATGGGCCTCCCTGCCCGAGGACCAGGAGGAATTGGTCACCGAGTATATCGCCCAAGCCTGCCGCATCCTGGTCAATGTCGGCCTGCCGCCCCAAGGAGTAACTTCGCCCGGGGGCTTCGGCGGCCGCACCTTGCCCTTTTACGCCCGCTGCGCCGGAGAAGCGGTGCGCCAGGTAACGGGCAATCCGCTGCCTTATTTCTTTAAGCGGGTCTCTGCCGAGGGTGCGGTGGAAACGCCGGTGTGGTACGCTGACCCTGAAGAAGGCACGGCGGTGGGAGAAATCATTGCCTCTACGGGGGACTGGACCGGCAGTTGGACCGGCTACGGCCAGGTCGACGCCGACAAATATATCACCGCCGACCTGCAAGGGGGCCGCTTACCGGAGCTAATCGACAGCGGCCAGCCGGCCGTACTGATCAGCCACTGGCAGGGCTTTTACGGCATGCACGACCAGGACCGGCGCGGCTTTGAGGCCTTTAAAACCGTGGTTCAGCGGCTGCAGCAACGCGACCCGCGCAACGAGTGCAGCCAGTGGCGCACCTGCAGCCAAATCACCAACTACGCCTGCTGCCGCGAGATGGCCCAGGTGGAAGTAGGGGAAGGGAGCATTCGTCTCGACCTACCCGTGCAGGTACCCGAGCTCACCCTGCGCCTCAGCGGCGCCCCGGTGCACGGGGTGAGCGTAGACGGCCAGCCCCTGGAGCAGGCCGGCAATCGGGCCACCTTTAGGAGTGGCACGTTTTTGCCGGAGAAGGACGGGACCCTGGTCGCCCTCGATCCAACAAGCGAGCAAGTGGCCATCGAATTGACCTAAGACCGCGATCCTGGCGCCCACTGTCAATATATAGAATCCGGCCGATCGAGCCCCTGGGGTGGGTCGGCTGGAAGGGAGCAGTGGGGGCAGGGCGGCCGGGCAGAGCGGGGCCGGGACTCGCATCCGTAGGATGCGGGGGAGCGGGGCGGGGCAGGCCCCGCTCGGGACTCACTGCTCCCTGGAAGCCGGCCCATCCCAGGGGCGTCCAAGCACTTCGTCCCTCTTAGAGCCTTTTATCAAATATCAAATAAACTGGGCGGATCGGCCTCGGGATAGACCGCCAGATAGCGCTGCACGTACTGCCGCGTCACTGGCGGCAACTGGCCCAGATGCTCCTCGTGCTCCAGGGCCTCTCGCTGACCCCATTCGTGCTGCATAACGCCATACCCAGCCTGCCAAAAGGCCGAGTGCATAGTCCAGCGCAAACAGCCTTCCGGATTCCAGCCGCGATGCCACAAATTGGCGTTGTAGACGGCGATATCGCCCGGCTCCATCTCCACCACCAGCGCTCCGGGCATATCGACGGACCCGGGCGGGTCGGTCTGGGCAGCGGCCAGTTCCGCTGTTGTCGAGGCGCGGGTATGACTGCCCGGGACAATATGCAAAAAACGGTCGCCCGGCTGCAGGGGCGCGTTGAATTGCACCGAGTGGCCGTCGTGGCGCTGCAAATAATCAGCCTCGTCCGCGGCGCCGGGGCGGGCGATATCGCGGTGCCAGTGCTGGGCATAGGCCTGGCCACCGCCCCCGGCCAGCATGCCGAACAGGCTGTGGCGCAGGGGCGGCTCGACAAGGGCCTCCAGCAGAGGGGCCAGATCCTCGTCGAGCCACTGGGCAAAGGCCGGGTGGTATTTGTCGGGGTGCAGCAAATGGCCGGTGCGGGCCGGCAGGCGCTGGTCCCGGTCGATCCAGTTAATTTCGCATTTGCCAGCCAGGACCCGGTCGATTAGGGCTTCGATCCCATCCCGCAGGACGCCAATACGCGCCGGACTGAAAACCCCACGCACGACCAGATAGCCGGCGCTTTGATAGTGGTCGAGTTGTTCCGGGGTCAATGCCACAGACCTATCCTCCCTCTAGAAATAACCGCTGCTCACCTGCTCCTGGTGCTCCGCCGTCAGGGCTGAGACTCCGACAACGGGCGACTCGCAGTCCAGGCTGCTCCGCCGGCGCCCGCATACGTTATGTCTCCAGTACTATCAGTATTGACAACGTCGCGCCACCAGCAGCCCGTCTTCGCGCTTGACTTCCAGGGCGAAGTCCGCCGTATCAATCTCCAGGGCCAGGTCGCGGTCGCCGGGATGA
>WLWD01000163.1_pt1 | contig 98259 bp, 62 predicted proteins | sample 6712731 | NCBI WGS metagenome assembly WLWD01 (sample SAMN12718690, study PRJNA576275) | sponge metagenome | isolation source: marine sponge | host: Mycale hentscheli | place: New Zealand: South Island, Marlborough, Capsize Point | collected 2014-11-01
TAACTATAACATGTTTGTATAAAACTAATATTGGTATACACGTATAATGCATATAATTATCTACGGCACAATCATTGTATGTATTGTTTGGAGTATACTGACAACTTCGTTTAGACATTGAAAAAATATAATAATTCTTACTGTGTGTTGTTTCATTAGTTACAAAATTAGTAGTTCATTAGAGTGCATTTTAATTTTATAAAGAGCGAACTATGTGGCTATCCTGGGGACAATCAGCGGCGTCGAGTGACCTTCATTTTTATAATAGCTAATATTTACCAATTTACATTCTCCTTTTTTGCTGTGATCATAAAATCAATGTTATTAATCATTATAATAATAATAATATTACCGGTAATAATAATAAACAATAATTATAAAAAAAAGAAGTTATTCATTACAATAGAATACATATTATATAACACACAAAGTGACAATAAAGATGTTGGATTTTATGTACTGGTCATCAGAGTTCACAGCTTCAGTGTCACAAGACTTCAGTCCATCAAGCTACATAAAAACCAAAAAAAAAAAAAAATATATATATATATAAATATTATATATATATAATATAATATTCAGGCCTAAAATCAACTTCCAATCTGAACTTATACACTTTGTGATACGTAACCTAATCCCACCACCTTCATCACGCCACAATCATGCATAATTCAATATCCATATCATGTGTTCAGTCTCACAGTAGACATTGATAGCATAACAACAACAAAAACAACAACATCTCTATTATTATTTCAATGACACAATACTACAATAATACAGGAGAGCTCAATATCTGGACGCTGACAACTCTGTAAGTGCAAAAAAATTTTTTTCAAAGGGTGCCGCGTTGTGCCCGGTTTTCCTGTAGACGGTCACAAATACAGATTGAAAATTTTGAGGCCAGCTAATATTCAACCAGAGTATTGAAATACATTGCAAATACATACATAATACTTGTAGCACGAGTCAGAGTGCAATATGGGAAAATATTTTAGAAGCATGCAAAATATTTTCATGAGCCGAAGAGAAAGTGAAATATTGTGTGAGAGTAAAATATCATTTCCATATTGTACAACGAGTGTGATAAGTGATTCATTGCTGCCTTGATATTTTTCTTAATCGGTTACAATACAATTCTAATTGATTTTACTTGCCACGTGCGTGCTTATTCGAGTATTCAATAACAAGCATACAACAGAACGCTCGCGTGATGCAGAAATATTCAAGCAAAAAATATCATGGCTGCAATAGATATATATACAGTAGAACCTTTCTTATCCGGCGCCTTGGGACCAGTGTGTGCCGGTAACTCTGAAAGTGCCCATCTCTCTGAGACAATGTATTTTCAATCTAGTTATGTCTGGAAAGGTCACTGGAATGTCAATCCACCCACTCATTTAATTGATTTTGTCCAGATTTAGGCACCTGGATAATAGAGGTGAGGAGTCCGGATACGAGAGGTTCTACCAGTACTCTATGTAGCTAAAATAATATGCAATTACCGGAATTTTTTTTTAATATTCCAAATTAAATACAATTGTATACATTTTTCTGTAATTGCGGCTGCGTTAATACTTCAAACAGAACTGCCAGGTAAGTGATGACAACAAAAATATATATGTCCAACAAAATTCCTTTTAATTGTCTCATTGTGATCTGATGTTCCCTCAGTTTGGTGAATCATTGTTCAGACAACAGTCATTACTATCACAAACTCACTGATTAACAAACCGTAATAATATTAACTTAGGTTCTATCCACACGTTGGACGTGCATTAAATGGAATAAGCATTAGCGATACAAAATAATAAGCACAAAGCTGGCAACACTCACACACTGGATATTCTATTGTTTCAGCGAGATCACCATACGCGTGAACACTCAGTGGTAATTGTGCAACACCTATCTAAAGTACCACAAACCTAATCAACAAACACAGTTAGGTAACTGGGCTATCATCGTGATGAGGTATTAGCCAAGACAAGCAGGATTCACTAATCATATGGTACTGTCCACACATATTGTGCCAATTTTTTTTCCTACCGGATGACCAGCTCAGTTAGAGAAATAAAATCCAGCAATACTCTTAAAAGCCCTCACAACTGCTTACATCTTCAGGGTTCTATGTAGTTGGGCGGAGCCCGACCTCTGCTGAAGGGAGAGGTCGGGTAATAAGCCTATAGCCGGGTTTGTTCCCTGCTGCAATGTACGTTGCAGTCCAATCAGATTGCAGTGTGGTTAAATGCTAAGGGAATGGGTGGGCGGACAGGAATACTCCTACGCAGAAATAAAAGAGAGATTTACTGGCGCTTTTTTTTTTTTTTTAAATGCGCGTGGGTGAAAAGAATGACCACAAATCCTAAATCCCACGCAATCGGTTCATGACGTCATGATTAGCTGACTCAGCAAGAACAAACCCGGGTATAGGCTTGTTACCCGACCTCTCCCTTCAGCAGAGGTCGGGCTCCGCCCAACTAGGTTCTATGTATGTAGTGGGAGGGGAAGCCACATATCCAAGACAAGGTGTAAAATAGAGCCAGGATATTAGTTATAAAAGAGTCAGTCTTTTATTCATTAAAAGTGCTGCTTCAACAAAACAGAAATGTAACCGTAATGCCCCCCACAACTATATCTTTAAATTAATCTAGCAAGTGTTAGCAAGTGTTAGCTTACACGATTCAAGTATAGCTGATAGCTAATTCTATTTTTTATGGTAAAAAATAAGTCTAGATAGCCACCTATCCCTGTGTACAAAATAAGGTTAACAAGTCGCGGTGTAGGTACTAAAGTAAACCCTGGCCAAGTTCCAATTGTTTTGTTATAAATGTTTAACTACTGAGTTGCAAACCTAGCTAGGAAACGCTTCTGTCGCAACTGCTACTAAACCTCAAACATTCGTAACAAAACCAAAACATTTTGTATATTATAGCTCGCTAGCTATGCTCCTTACTTACAGCTAATTAGCTAAGTGCAATAAGAGTAAAGTTGTAGCTAATTGTTACACAAAGAATACATAACAAACTTGCTATTATTTCCACCACTTCTGTTTCCCCCCTATTTTTCAATGGTTGCTATGAACTATATCAGAAACCAGCTCATCAACAGGAAGCCACACCCATCATCTGCACCCACCACACAATGGCCGACAGGAAATGGACCCACAGGTGACGTCACAGAACCACACCCCCAACCACCACCCCCGCAGCCGAACACTACCATATCCCCCACCACCATGTTTCTAAAGAGTCACCTCCACAAGGCACACAACAAGAAACAACACTAACTGATTAAGCGACAACCGGACAGAAGCACTGAACCAGGAGAAGCCACTCCCACACAACCACCCCCATCCCCCGAGATAGCTTTACAGTAGCAGGGAGCATGGACCACGATGAAGAGAGAGGCAGACACAACACCTGTAACGCAGCTACAGAGACCATCTACAACAACACGATAAAAACGATTTTGAAGGGTTGCGATCAATCAAACACATTGGGACAGATGATTAAATCTAAACTTCAGTACTACAGACTGATGCACTGAAGGAAATGACACCCGCCCAACCCACCCAACTAACCTTACCCAATTACCCCACCTATCCAACCCCTACCAATCCTACCTACCACACCCACCACTACCTTACCCCCTACCCCCCACCCAATTCACCCCATGCCCCTTACATGTGCCTTCCGAGGAATCCACAGACCTTGTCTTACAGTCAGGTGACTGCAAACAACAGACCTACAAACACACAAACAAGAAATAATAACAATAGATACAATATAGGAATAACAATTTTTCACTAAAGGGGAAATCTCATCCCCTACTAATATAGATAGCTAACATACGTAGTCAACTCAATTAGCATACACGTACATATAACAGATATTCAACTTTATCATTTGATCGACCATAAAGAAACCAGTGAAGGCATCATTAAATCTAAATTAATTTTCAGAAGTGTGCATGATTCGTGTGAAAGATCATCTACACAACAACATACACCTAAAGCTCTCCTGTGCCCCCTCCATTCACATGCAAGCAGATTATTTTTTTCATACCCATAGCCAGGGGGGTTCGGTTTAACCCTTTTCAGTGACCAGAAGTTAATAATTAGCCACAATATGTACCTCGTAGTCCAAAGGCCAGCCACCACAAATGTATAAGACTAGCACCAATTATCCCAGGTACCACAAGGCATGCAATTGCAGCTAGCGTGCACAGTGTTAATACTATGTGCGTGCACAGTGCTAGCACTAAGCACACAGGTAAGTCAAGCTATGTTACATTTAATATTTTAATTTAAATTCTTAGTTACATGGCATATAAACCTGTAGGAGTTTGAGTATCAGTTCATCCTTCGTTGTTATTAGAAGCCCACTATGCGAGAAGTCTATTGCACTATCACAGTGGCAGAGAATCCAGGGGGCAGATGAGGGCTTGAGCCCCCTTACTTTTTAGGAGGGGGACCCCCCCTCCCATATTGTGGGATAAAGGAATTTCAGAATACTTCATAGAGGTTAAAGTCAATTACAGCAATCAAATTTCATATACTCTTAATACTAGCTATTCATGTACAACATGATGCACTCTCAGTGTATGATAGCCAACCTGACAGGTGGCCTTCTTAGCACCTCCCCCCTCCCACTTTTCATATGCTGTCTCTGCCACTATCAGTTAAGTATTGAATCATTCAGTATTCAATGAATTTAGCTATAGAGACTAAATTAGTGTCATCAATATAGATAGCTATCTACATCAAAATTTTTAATTATGTGTAAAAATGATTGAAGAAAACAAAACAGTGGATGTGGCTTTCGGTGCAAAATTAGAACCCCTAATTGAAAGTGCTGGCTATGGGTTATATGTGCCAAAAACATTAAAACTCACCTTTTATAACTTTCCTTGCTAAAACATGCATGGCAGCTGAGCCCCCTCCCGTCATCGCGTCATAGAGTATACGTCCACAAGTCAAGTAGAGAAGACGTCGTCGCGTATTTTTTCCCGGCCCACAATATCCAAAGCTAAAAACTGAGGAATTGAAGAGCATGCGTGCAGAGTGGGCGGAGTAAGTTTGTTTAAATTACTGCGCGCCGCTCCAGACTATTCGTAGCTAGCGAGCGTGGGGAGAAGTAGTGGGGGTTGTGATGGGGACATCCAACAAGTAAGTTGTGTTAGTGTGACTTCATAAAACATATTTTCCTATTGTATTGACTATCTGTAGGTTTGTTTAAATTACTGCGCGCCTCCAGACTATTCGTAGCTAGCGAGCTAGCGAGCGTGGGGAGAAGTAGTAGTGGGGATTGTGTACCTTTACCTAATACATAGTTAGTGGGTAAAGGGGTAAACCATGTACCTTTACTTATTACATGTCCCTTTACCTATTACTTTTTTTACCTAATACTTTTGGTAGAACCAATACATAGTTAGTGGGTAAAGGGTAGAACCATGTCCATTTACCTAATACTTTTTTACCTAATACTTTTGGTAGAACCATGTCCCTTTACCTTTGGTGAACTTAGTCTGGTCAAATGCAATAGTATGACCTGTTCTGCTGACTCATCATACATTGGTGCGTGAAATGTTACCACAAAATGCGCACAATTCTGCAGCACACGTTTCATTTTTTTAGCTTGTTAATTAAAGTGTGGATGCAGAAAGTGCAATGAGGGAGAGCATGCAGTTATTTGGTGTCACTGAGAGAAAACATGAAAGAAGCTATATGTGGAAGTCACTCTGATCTAACAGCTTGAGTTGTTGCTCCAGCTCAGATATTTTGTGAAGCTTAATAACGTCACAGCTTCTTTTCTAGCTAATACCATATAATTTCTTCCTCCGCTTCTTCGCCTGAACAGTAGATAGATCACTCCTGCATATGCAGCAAGTCACCATTGCTAGCCCGTCTGGATGCTGCAGCAGAGATCCGATTTTTACACGCATTTTATTAGGATAGCGCAGTTAGCTAATGGCCATTGCGGCTTTCCCCACTCAACGTGGGGAACCAGAACAGGTCATACTATTGCATTTGACCAGACCCTTTACCCGCTATGCGGTAGGTAAAGGGTCTGGCTATGCCAGACAGGTAGAACTATGTACATTTCTATTTAATACTTTGGTAGAACCATGTCCCTTTACCTAATTCTTTTTTATTTAATACTTTGGTAGAACCATGTCCCTTTACCTTAGTGGGAGTCAGTTGGTGAAAGAGTAAATTTGAAGAAACTAAAGCGTTTTTATCATAGTTATATGTATACTAACATCTCCCCAACTACTTGTTTTGTAAATCATATGTAAGCCCAATATTTCGTGTGGGTGGTTCTGTTTTGTTTTATTTTTCACTAGTGCACAAAATTTCTATTGGGTAAAGGATATCAGTTAGTAGTTGGTAGTTGGTAGTAATCGGGTAAAGGGTTTGGCTGGCTAGATTTTTTGGCCCATTTCTTTGCTAATGGAGTTTGCCTTGTAATGAATAATAGTTGTGTACTTATACATCATGGTGATTGTAACTACAATAATTACTTAACACAGTATCAGTACAATTATTTCGAAAGGCCTGATCAGACAATCACATCACAATCAGTTAGCCTTGACACTTGGTACAAATTGATACTATAAAATGTTAGGTAAATTTAGCTAGAAATGGAGGTATTGATTCTTATGTGATAATTTATAATCTGAATATTTCTGTTTTCATGCAGGTGTACTTGATAACCTAAAACAAGTCCCTGTAGAACTGTGGCAATCTGGAGTATTCACAGATGTGAGATGTTTGAGTAAGTGATTACCTAGGGGGTGGTCAGTTAAGTACTAAGTTAAATGAGCTATGCACATCTGAAGTTTCGTGTGTTTGTAGATTAACTTTGCCCTGCGTTTAGCTCCTCTTAAATTCACTTTATTCTAGTCTGAATACCTTGTCGTGTCATGCCCTTGGTCTTTCATTGTGTTCCTCCTTATGTACATGGCTTGAGTCATGCAAAGCCATTTCTAGCATTTCTTTTTACGCATAAGGTAGATGTTGAGTCTTTAACATGATGCTGTCCCACCCATATTTTTCCGACTGTGAAAACATTTGGGAAAATATGTGACCCGCTCTGAGAAAACAGACCACTTTTAATTTTTTCCGCAACCGCACAATAGGCAAAACCCCAGTAGGGTGAAAAACAATGAAAAAAATTTTCATTCAATATTCTTAAACTTCAGGCTTTCCTTCACCTGTGCGCCAAAATTTAAACCCTAACTCTAACGCTTTCTGTGTCAAACAGCCCTCTAAAACACTAACTTAAGAAATGGCCGTCCGTGTACGGACTTAGTAACTTACGTCATTATAGATGTTGCTATAGCAATTCCCGCGAAGTCTAAGCAGCCAAAATGGCGGATAAAGACGTAGCTAGAGCTCTGAATATACTGGGCGCTGATAGAGACCTGATAAATTCTGACAGCAGCGAGCTCTTGGATCTCATCAACGACTACTGGGCCGACGATGAACCCGACGACCTCAATGCCGGTATGGTAACCGCACCTACTAGGCCACTAAAATTCCTTTTTTTTTGCCTTATCTAAGATCAGTGCTAATTAAGTTTGTGTGTAACTTGTAATAGATGAATGCAATCAACTAGAAACATTTGATGTGCAATCTGATAGTGATGAAGAGCTTGATTCACAAGTCAGTGAGGTTACAGCAAGTGAAATAGTGAATGCTAGTTATGTTAGTGTCTCTCAGCTGAATTCAATGGAATTTGCTGATGAAAGAGCTATTGATATGGCTGAGAATGCATCAATAGTCAAGTTTAATGAGAATGGATGCAATAATTGTCATTATGGAGATGATAACGGTCCCTGCTGTGCCAGCATGTCAGTTGACCACTATCACACAGTTCGCTGCCAGATGCAGGATTTAACCCATGACGAACTGGACTTGGTAGTGATGGGACAGATAATGGCAGGTTGTACTGATCCATCCTTGAGTGGCAAGAGAGTGTCGCACACCACCTTTTTCCACTGTGGAAAACGAATCTGTTTGAAGACGTTCCTCTTCCTCCATTCCATTGGCTACACTCGCTACAAAAATATTAAAGCAAGTTATTTAGTTCGAGGAGTGGAGACTAGAGTTCACAAAAATAAAGGCAGACATCCTGTATTAGGATTAAGCTTTGATGACGTTAAAGGTGTAATACAATTCGTCATGAATTACTCAGGTACAATTAAATAAAATAGATTTATAATTAGGAAATAAGTATTAATTAGAATACAACTGTTTAAAAGTATGCTTACAATTAGATGCCAATGCTCTCCTCCTACCTGGCCGAGTTCCTGGGTACAAAAGTTCTGATATAAAGCTCTTGCCATCTAGTACAACCAAACATGCAATATGGGAACTCTACATACAGGCGACAGTAAGTGATGACTCACTTAGAGCTGTTGGCTACTCCACATTCACACGTCTATGGCGTGAGCTACTCCCCAACATTGTGGTCATGAAGCCCATGAGTGACCTGTGCTGGGTTTGTCAGCAGAATAGCAGATTTATTACTAGATCTTCCAATAAACCTGAAGAGGAGAAATCAGCAGTAAGTTAATAACATAACTAATTATTTTAACATACTTGAATAATTTTAATTTTAATTAGACCATAAAAGCAGCAGAACAACACCTAACTGAGGTAACAAGGGAACGATCAGTCTACCGTCATGCTTTGGAAGAGGCTAAAGTTTCCATTAAAACTCACTTCACCACCTCAGCTGGTGCTTTTGAGCCTCCGTCTCCAGGTAGCAACAGGATTGCCAACTCCACACCAATATTTGCCCATTACAGCTTCGATATGGCCCAGCAAGTCTTCTACCCAAATGATCCCCTCCAACCAGGTCCTGTGTACTTTCTCACACCAAGAAAATGCGCAATATTTGGTGTATGTAGTGAGGCAATACCTAGGCAGGTGAACTACCTTATAGATGAGAATTTTGACGTGGGGAAGGGAGCTAATGCTATCATCAGTATGCTTGACCACTTTTTTGACCACCATGGACTAGGTGAAAGGAAAGTACACCTGCATGCAGACAATTGTAGTGGTCAAAATAAGAATTCCACAATGGTTCACTACCTGTTGCACAGAGTCATGACTGGAAAACATGACACTATCACTTTGTCATTCATGATTGCTGGGCACACTAAGTTCAGCCCAGACTGGTGTTTTGGCCTTCTGAAAAAGAAGTATAGGCGTACATGTATAGGAGGACTACCTGACCTAGTGGAAGTGGTTAACAACTCTTCAGTCGTTAACGTGGCTCAAGTAGTGGGCTCAGTAGATGGACAAGTCTTGGTACCTACCTTTGACTGGCAAGCTTACTTTGCTCCTGTCTTTGTGAAACTGAAAGGCATAAAGAAGCTCCACCATATTCGTTTCCAATCTGATTCACCTGGATTTGTTTTCGTTAAAGAATTCAGCAACTCAGATGAAAATAAAGTGTGTTTAATTAAGAAGGGATCACAATCACTACTTCCTGGTACCCAGCCTCCACAGCTAACTGCAACTGGTCTTTCCTTACAGCGCCAGTGGTATCTACACAACAAAATTCGGGAGTTTTGTCCTGAGGATATGCAAGATACTACTTGTCCTTTACCTACTCAGCGTCTTGATGACCAGTGCACTCCTTCCCGCTCACCATCGCCAGTCCCAGCTTCAATTACAGATTCCCCAAATTTTGATGAACCTCAGCAAAAACGAAGGCGACATTGTGGATTATGCCATAAAACTGGACACAACTCCCGCACATGCCCTGAAAAATAGTAAAACAAACTTTGTTTCATTAATTTTTTCTTTGATTATGAATTATCCTAATTTCAGTCAACACTATCATTGCATTATGGAACTTTGAATCAAACAATAATTAGCTAGGGATACAACCACTTAACTTTAGCTAGTATACCTAACAACTTGTTGCACAGTTTTGCTACTACAAGAAGTAGGATTGATAGTGTAAAAACAACAGTTCTTACGTTTTAGCATGGAGGTGGTGTGATTAGCAATGTCAAACTCTTGACCTGGGAGGTGCCTAGCTAATAAACATGCACGGCAAGAACTAATTTTCACTACCTATCAAAAAGTACTACTAGAACACTCAATATCCGCTACGCTTACCTTCTAATAACCATAGAAACTCTTCAAAAATAGCGAGAAAGACTGTTGTTCAAGTTCAAACTGCTGCGAGTCACAAATCTCCCTTCCCGGGAAAAAGATTACGTCATCGTAACACGGAAGCGTTTACGGAGAAATACCTTTGAACTTAACAACGCTTTTTCTCGTAAACTTTAATTGTTCAATACCAGAGTTGAGGGTAGCATTTTTGAGTGTATCTTCGCAACGGTGGTGCGTCCGAGGTTCATTTTTTGGCTACAAATTCTAGAGAGCATCTATTATTGAATAAAAACATAAAAAGAATTTTGAAAAAAAATAATTGTGGTCCGTTTTCTCAGAGCCGGTCACATATGTGAATTTTAAAATAGGAAACCTATCTGATTGAGAACACTGACATTTAAATGATGTTGAAAATTTTTACCTGACAATACCTGTATGACAGAGATAGTGATGGGAAGGGGGCAGGAGGGAGTAGCCCTCTTATCAATTTAAGTGCATACTAAGGTGATATTTATGAATCATCACTTTATTGCCAATGTTTGTCAAGGCAACATAACGATTAACTAGGACCTGTATATAGTTTGGTTTGGTAAATGGTCGTCATGCTAAAAAGTAATGCCTCTTTAGAATACTTTGGCAAACAGTGCAGGCTCTTTCATTGAAGTGAAGCCAGTGGGGAAAAACTAAACATCATAGTTCAGAAAGCTAAAATGTGGTATTTTATGAATTTCAAGGATCCACTATACAGCATAGTCTGGCTTTGCCGACCCTTACCTCCTTTTAATATGGTGCGGGGGAGGAGGAAAGGGTCTGGGGACTTTAATGATCAGTCCAGAGCGCCAGATTCTGGCGCTAACCACCCATTAAAAATATTCACCGCAACGCTTGTATACTTCGCCTCAAAGAGATTGATACCTTCAAACCAGAGCGAGGTCGTTTGATAAAAAGTAAGGCAATCTTTTTCATTACCATGCAATACAAGCGCCTTCTGAGACTGACATAGCATATAAATTGCAAAGTGAGGGACCTCTCTTGGATAATAGACTGCAGGACTACCCAAGTGTCCATAATTAGGCTTAATTAGCGCATGCACAAAAATTCATTTTGAACTGGTCATTGGCACTAGAGTCACCAGACCCTTTCCTCCAACCCCGCACAATATTAAAAGGAGATAAGGGTTAGCAATGTCAGGCTATATGCAACGGTCATTGAATGTCTTTAGGTAAAGGGTTTTCATATTAAAATATCTTTTTTATAACTAAAAAGTACTTATATATATGTAGGCCACATAGGAGTTGTATTAATATACAGAGGTCTCCACTAGTTTCACGATGGTACACAATGTTTCATAGAGCAGTCAGGTGTGTGGAGTGCAACCTAGTCTACAAGTTATCGAGGAAATGTGTATACCATGGCATATATGCCTTTACTTGGTAAAGGGTCTAAGTAGAATATTAGAATTAGTTGTGTGTGTGTGAGAAGTCGTAACCAACTAAAGTGAAAATAAACATAGAATGAGGATTTATTCAGTGATTGTGTAAATGCTTGGCTGTTCAACTTTGAGTATTTTTTTAAAATTATAACTAGAGTGAGTGTTTGAGAATGGAGTCAATTCAAACAAATACATTAGGTGATTTTTCAGCATATTATATGATCAGTCTGAAATTGAATATTTATAAATATTTAATGTTATTGTTATTTCCATTTAGGCGAGAGTGTGGAGACCTTCAGTGCACCAATTTTCTCAAAATGTCCAGAAATTTGAAGAAATGACTGAAGGTTATTTCTGTGAACAATACAAGCAAACTATAGTGAAGTCATGAACATGATTATCATTTATTTTACTCATATTCATTGTTTTTATTGAATGTACTGTTATAAAAGAAAGTATAACAAAGAAAAAATATGAGAACTGTAGGGGCGTACTAATAACACTGAAAAAGGTGCCCACTAAACATTACTAAGGGTGTACTAAAGCACCACTAAAGGTGTTCTGGATCACATGCTAGAGGTGCATGCATAACACTGTCTAGAGTGCCACACAAACGCCTACAGAGGTGTTTAAGGGTGTTTCATTACACCCTATTAGGGGGGTTAAGGGAGCACCATGTGAGGAGTTGTAGAGGAGGCGCCGTTCTAACACCCCATAAGGTGCCCATTAAGCACCCCATTTTTTACTGTGTACTGGATTTCAGTATTTCCTTAAGAAGTATAGAACGTAAGATAATTGAATTTGTGTTCTAGACAAGTTAAAGACATCCTCACAATTATTTTAACATTTGTGAAAACATTTGTTTGAAAATACGCCCAGTTTAACTCTTAAAGTGTAGGCTTAACCCACCAAAACTTGATTTTTAATAAAAACGAACACACAGCTCTTTATTATACAAGCATTTAACCCAAAGTATACCTACCCATACCACTTGTCAAACATTTATCTTATGTTACACAATGTTGTATCCTCAGACATGAAAAAGCACACTAAGCACACCCCGCCCTGCTATAGTAGTAGTAGTCTGGTGTAGGCAGACCCTTTACCAATTGCTATGCGGGAAAAGGGTCTGGTAGATTGACATAGAACAGTTAGTTCTGGCTTAGTCAGCAAGTTGTTAACTGTGGTTCAATTAGTGTGGATGTAAATCGTTGAGGTGATCAGTAGGCACAGCTCATTCCATACTGCCACGAAGAATTGTTGCTTATGCAAAAGTATGCTGGGAATGCTGTGTGTTAAATTAATGGATGACACTGATATTGATTCTTGGCGAGCATTATTCAACTTTAAGCACGACAAAAATTTAAGATACCATGGCATATACAATGGCATATACATAGTTACATTCAGTTCATAAAACCTGTACAATTACAAAACTTATGACTGTGGAATGTTTGTATGTATGGTAAGAAAACTGTTTCCTAACCTCATCATTGAATCACAGTACATATTAACTTATAGGACGCAAGATGTGTTGAACACACCACTTCAATTTTATCGAGTAGGTAGTTTCATCAAAAATGTATTTATTTTCTATAGTAGTCGTGCGGGTGACGTCAACTAATGACGTAATTCGCTTGTATAAAATCTTTGTGCCTGGCTGCTGTGTTGTCTGCTATCACCTAGAGGAGGACACGAACAGGTTTCCCTCTACCTTAAAATTGCACCAGTTTATCCTGATAATGCTCACCTGCTAGTTTAGTATATAAAATGTCTGGTTATGATCAGTGCAGAAGCTAGCTACTGATAATTGTAACCCTGATTGGGTAACCACCTTATTGATGTGGATTATTTCCAGGGGTTAGATCCCAAAGTAGCTTCACAATGAACTGTTTTGTTTGTTGTGGAGGGGGGATTCTTGGATAAATAAAATGGTGGAACAAGTCTATTTTAATTAATCATTTATATTTATTACCTTAATTGTTCAATTTAATAAAATGTTTGAATAAGTGTTTAATAAAGTGTTTGTTACAGTTATATTACTTTTGGTGAGAATAATTTTATAGCTAAGTGATTTTATTGGATATACATATAGAATTAATAAGCAAGAATGGCAGAAGTGAAAACCTCTCTCTGTTGCTGTAATGCAACTTGCATAAAGAAAATTCCATGTTTTACTTTGAGGTTGCATTGATTGTTGTCTCTATGTTATGAATGACTACCTGCACAACAGTATTTCATCAACATTGAGCTTATTTTAGCAATCAAGTTATACATACTATAATATACTTACTTTTGTTTCTCTGTTAGTCATAAGGACTGGTAGTAGAAACAACAATAAGCTCCACGACATTGGGAATCAATTCTAATAGTTCATTTGACCAGAGACTATCTCCTATAAGGCATAAGGATCAGTCCAAACAAATTATTTGCAAGAACTTTAGCCTTGTACCAGCTCCCAGTAGAAGTGATCCAGCAAAGAATAAACCTTGCAACTGCTGCAGATAGTGCTATTCCAAATCTACTGGAGTTTCACCGTGGTACTTTTCCCTCCAAAGCAACCGTTGCTAAGAACGCCCACGCATTAATTGGTCAAACGCACGACCTCTATTAGTCTTACTGATTTTTTAGAAAGATACGCTTACAATTAGAGCCCATATCTGCCAGAAAAAGGCAGGGATGTCGATTCCTGACGTTGAAAGCGTTGGGACATTTAGTTATGTAATGTTTGCGCGAAAAAGTGGCTTTCCACCTGCTAACAACAGGACAGTTTTCCTCTCCTTCAATTTTCTTCAAACAGTTAATTAAGATTTTAATTACAAATAAAAGGCATACTTACATGACGGAGCCAAAAAGGGATCTTCAGTTACATTTGTCCCTTTATTCCCCTGGTCTATAGAACTGAGTATATTTATCGGAAATGATAGTGTCTGGTCAAGGGAATTACTGCAACTGATTTTGCCATGTAAATAAAGATGCCATGGCTCTAATATTGTTGCAACCAAAACGGAGGTAATTCCATTTGGTGTTTTCTCAAGAACAATTGCTTCGTACAATGCTGTCGTAGAATCTTCAGGATAAAGCTCGAATTGCTTAGAACCAGGTTCTGCTCTTCCATTAAAAACCACCACAGAGGATCTATTAAATGTCCATGTAATATGATTATCAAAGCTGCGACAGACAAGGAAATGAGTGATAAACGTATCAGTTCTAGCAGGTACTATATTTGGTTGCATTATGGAGTATGTTAGAGCAACATAACTATTATGATCTTCATATATTGGATCAATCAATGAACTATCATACTCCACAATATGTTGCTGATGACGACTGCGACAAATAACGCGTGGTCGCCACTCAGGATTGGTCTGCGTCGCTATAATCACAGCATCAATGCATGCTTCACTACCTTTTACACGGTGAGACAGTATCATGGAACTAAAACGGCTGCTAGAATTGACGGCTTGAACTTCGACATCTCCAACATTACTCTGGGATAACCTATGTAAAAGTATGTGAAAGTCATCAAACACCCACAGCAAATCTCCTCCACAGATGTTGCAACAGTAGTATGAATCATAATAGCTGGAATCTCTGAAACGTCGCTGAATTCCCAAGAATTGAGCTCCACCAGCTCCACTCATGTTGAACAGAGCCAGAAATGTAACAAAACAGAACAGCACCTTAAGGGGGAGGGGAGAAGGGAATGAAAATTGAATTATAATAAAATATACTGTGTGTGTGTGTGCATCCAGCATAAAAAGTAGCATTTTTTAATTATAAAAAAAATAGAAAAAAAACAATAATCTAACTGATCAATTGGGTAAATGTCCACTCTAATTTAACTTTGATTGGCCATTATTATACTTGTAGCTACAAAGGAAAAAATCTTATAACCCAAGTTTATGTGGTTACAGATCCAGCAAGTTTACACATTAGTACACAAGATAAGTTATATTGGCGGTGATTTAAAAGTTTTACTGTGGCCAATCATTTTGTACAAAATTTAGATTTGTTGCAAATTTTAGATCAATTTTAGAATTTGTGAGCTTATGCTATAGCCATCGAGCAGAGGATATGATAAGAATAGAAAAATACCTGGTTAGTTTATCTTAACTAGCCATGACATTCCTGATGTTTGGTGCATAAACCTATGCACATGTTGGGTTCCTTCCCTAAAGTCTCAGTGTGATAAAAGTGTAAACCTTTTTATCTAACTTGACTAGTTAACTAGCACACTTCTTATCAAAACATAGTTCCTGGTGAGAACTGTGAAAGTTTTGTTGTGCCATGTCACAGACTATGTAAAAGTGTCAGTTACTCATAGATAGATAGCCACCTACCCCAGACCAAAACTTACCTCACTAAGTCCCATAGTCTTACCGAAGAGTTCTACGCCAACCTAAACCGAACACTTACTTGGCTCTGAGTTAGCGCGAGCTAATCCTTCAGATCAGGATTTCTTATAAACTTTAGTTACTGTTTAGTTCTCCAGCACTTTCACGTCCTTCTTCGCACACTAAAAGCCTTCCACATAACACCTAAGACTCCCCCATCCATTCAGGATAAAAACGTTGTGATAAACAATATAAAATAAAATAAAAATACAAAAAAAAAACCGACACGTCACACGCGGGAAGTGAGCCCTCCTATACACTAAGTATTGAAACCTTATGACAACATCATACTTAGAAATGTAGAGTGTGGCGAGCCGGCCGGAGTAGTGATGATCTCGTCGTGTTGTTCCGCGCTAGAACTTTCCATTTATCAACTTCAACAGTTCTGAAAGTTGTTAAACACATAGGACTTAGATTGACTTTTGCCTTTCTTGATCCCCACTGTTTCATGAAATCCTAAATTGCTTTTTTTTAATTTTAATTATTTATTATTCTCAATTTTTTTTTTCTTCACGAAATTTTATTTGCTTCTAGTTTCGTACTTTTTTACAATCTTTTCCATGACTTTTCATTTGTATGTCACTCCAGTTGCATTAGCTATGCTTCCTACAACATCTTAGTCTCAACTGCTCAATTTTCAACATTCATATTACCTTTATTTACAAGTTTCGAAAACAATTGCGGACAACAATACATTTTCCATAATATATACACACATAATAATATATAATATAATATGTATTATATTTTCAGATGCTCCACTGACTATCAATGATAAATTTGAAACAGTTAATTGTACAATTCAGTCTGATGTCCAGGAATGTCTGAGTATGTATGAACAATGCAAAAATGAAGTACTAAATACATGTTCTAGCCCATCACTCTTAACAATACTTAGTGTAGCTGTGACATGTCTTCTGACCATCATTATTCATGTCATAATAATAGTAGTGTTTACAATCACAATGAAGAGGAAAAGTAAGCAGAAGTTCATGTAAATATTATAATATAACAATTATGATTTTTTAATTCAGGCAAAGTTAAGAAGAATCAACAATCGCAGTAAGATTTCCAGATAATCAATATAGTAATATTACACACTATTAATCAGTAATTTTTTCTTTCAGGTTTGCTGAACACAGTGGCAATAAAAAGGTTGTTAGCATAGGACAAATAATTTTATTATTTATAATTGTTTTCGTTAGCAAAAACATAATTATATTCAATATTTTAGGAATTCTCCCAATTGAAACATTCACAGATATTAACAAGCAAGGTATGATATCATATCGCCTTGATAGGAAGTAATGTACTTCTAGTGCTAACAATAGTACAATAGTTATATAATGTGTTGCTAAAAATTTCATATAGAAATAGACATTTGACAGATATATGTTGAATGGCTGATAGTAATTTTTATTACAATTTATTATTATTTCAGGTAAAAAATCTATAATAATGAGCATTATAGGTTCTTACAAGACATATAGCTATCAGGTTATACCGTTATTGAATGAAGATATTGTAATTGCAAATTTTCTATATTCATAGAATGCTGCATATGCCACCGTTGAGGTTAACAGGCAAAAGGTATAAAATTGACACTGAAATAAATTAATTTGGTAGTAGTTAAGGTGGTATAGTTTAAAAAATTGTTGCAGCTGATAATCATTTGATTGCAAATGACTTAAAAAATGATGGTAAGACATTGACTCAGATTGTAATACTTTCTCAATATTAAGCTACTGAATTCACTTCTTTTTCAGATATGTATGAGACTATTAATAACTGAAGATTAAAAGTCATCATCATGGACAGTGTTTTTACTTATTAAATCTTATATAACTGTCATACATCATAATAACTATAGTAATAGCTATGTTGAATATCAATGTCTAGTTCACGTCATTCATTTAAATTATTATTGTTTAATTTTGGCCATTTGGTACATTTTTATACAAACTATAGTTTCATCAAAGATAATTTTTAAAGGATTAAACTATAAATTAAGTATGATATAAGTTACTATTATTAGTTGATGTATTAAAAAATGGCTACAATAAATAATTCTAAAGAATTATTATAAATTGTGATTAACACAAAGAATTGTTTATTGTGTTGTTGTGAACATTCTTGAACATATACACAACTATTCAATCAAGTTGACTTCCACTTAAACAAGTTTGGTAATCATTATAGATGTGGTTACAGTAAATTAACGAAGTGGTTGGAAAACATGGCCTTATACACTGACACTGATGCTTAATTTATTCCTATGAGCAATGTGGAGGTAGTGTAATGTAATTTATACATCACATAATCAACATTTTGATTCCAAAATATTTCATTCAAAGAAAATCTAAATTACAAGATCTTAATTATTCCAAAAATAAATTTGTTTGCAAACGTCAATTAGATAATAAAATAGGTAAACCAGAATAGTTATAGAAGTAGCAATATGCAGAAATTATTCCAAGTATAATTGTTTGCAATCGTCAATTAGACAATAAAAATATGTAATCAGGAATAGCTATAGAAGTAGCAGTGTGCAGAAATTATTGCAATTGTAAATTAGACAATAAAATAGGTAATCAGAAATAGCCTTAGAAGTATTAATATGCAAATTTACGTCTACCTACTAGTGAAAAGTTCTGCAACAGGGGTCATTCCAGTGAGTATTCCAAATGGGTCGTTTTTTATTCTCATTTAAACTGAGTTTCATTGAATGAGATCTGTACGTAGCCTAAGAGAACAATATGCAAAGAGAATTATTTTTTTCCTTTTATATGGATAATTGCAAGAAACTAGATTGAAGATAGAACCTAAATACAATTTTGAAATTATCTATTAGAAAATGAGTAAGGATTTGAGTTTAAAATCTATCATGTGTGCGTGTAACAATTTTTTTTTGCAATGTTTTATAATACTATTTATCAAAATTGTAAAGTGCATTATGAAGTTGATTAGTGTAAATTAAACATTAACTTTAGCACTACCAAAACTGGAGCTTTGTCACAACGAAGTTCTTGGATTAATTATCTGCATGATGTCTGCGTGTCAGTTATAAAATTAAATGTAATTCATTTAGTATGTGAGTATAATGTATGACGGATACAAAAGAAATTTTTAGTTTACTTTTATGATCTGTAGGAATCTGTTATACAAATTTCAGCATGATGAAATTAGAAACGAAGTATTTTATTAAGGTATGTATAATCTTTAAATCTGCGGAGTTCTGTACAATTATACCATTTGAGGAGATTATGATACCAAGTACAATTGATTTTTCCACCATTGCACACAATAGTATACCACACGGGGTCTATTCTAATTTATACTGAGTAACAGTAATTACTATAGTTTTTGTGTTATGTAATGTTAATAAGTGTAATTTTACCTAGATATTGTAATTGTCATTTTCAAAACACATTATCTTTTTTCCTATTTACTATAACTAATAATATTGACAATAAGTGCGAGCATATAATAATTCATTATTGATATGCACTATGCATCTGTTCTAAAAATTATCTTAATAAGTTATATTATATTGCACGTAAAATACTTAGGTTCTCATTTCGATTTTATATAATATCATTTATTCCACCCTAGATATCTTCACAATGATATATTTAGGTACATGACCTATGAAATAACTCACAATTTTTCATGTTGTTATATCACATTCTATTGTGCAAGCTCATTACCCTAGTAGCTATAGCAACCAGCCAAACTTGTCACTATTCTTGGTTTTTACAGCTACCTTCCTCCTGTGTGGCATACTTGACAAAGATAGAGCAGCTACTAAAAAATCAGCTGTGGGGGAGCCCCTATAACCAATATAGCTGTGAGTTACTACTTCTTTAGTACTAAGTTCTTCAGTGAAGATATCTAGTGTGGAATAAACCACTTATTACACTCAGTCAGAGTGATATGACTAGATATTTCACTCTCAGGCTATATTTTCACTCTCCTCTGGCTTATGAAAATAAATTAGCATGCTCATGCAATATTTCACCATATCACACTCTGACTAATGTAATAAGTACTATATATAATAAAATAAATTGCTAAGTTATATTATAAGAAGTTGTTGTTTTGTTAAACTGAGAAAGGTCTAATTTTATCTACCTTATCATTGTCAAATTGTTTATAAAAACTTTTATATCAAGGTCCTGCAGTCATTCCATCACCGGCCTATTGTGAGCCAAGATTCTTAAAATGTTATACAGACGTCAGGAATTGTATTTCTATCTGATAATAGTCACTTACTGCTGTGGAGCATGTGCAGCTGATCTCTATCAAGTGAACACAACCAGAACCTTGTGCTTCTCTGATATAGCTGAGTTTATGTGCTCTCAACATGATTCAGTAGTCATTTGGAGAGTTACTAGTATTAGTACTGGGGAGAGGTCAAGTGGTTTAAGTTTTGATTATTCTGTGCTAGCTACTGTACAGAGAATGAAGATGACTGCGATAGATTCTACTGAAGTTATTGCTCAGATACTTTATGGTAATTCATCATTCTCTCTGACTGTCCTGACTATTGAAGCTACACTTTCTGCAAGTGTGAGGTGTAACTCTGACAAACTTGCTTACTACCCACAAAATAGTGAGTTAGTGGTTCACTAATAGGGAGGACTCTATAACTGTAATTGTATTTTTACAATATGTAGAAAATTCTGTAGTACCATCGAACATTACTTTAACACCAACTACAGTGGATCATTCAAACTACCGAGTTACATGGACATCATCCTACTACAATACTTCAAGATACGTTATAACAGTTTATCCTCACACAGGAAGATCTCATCATCCACAACACTGATAACAGTACAATACACAACATCACTATAGCGCTCAATGACTGCCCACACAAGATATATTCTACTTTTATAATTGGTGAGTTTCAAAATCCATACAAAGGTAATTGTTTATATATAAATTGTTTTAATAAGTAACTAGAATTGAATGTTCAGATAATTCAAATGTAAGTCTGCTGGAATTCGAGACTAAATGTATTTTATCATATAAATAATACTTGTTATACTAAAGACTTATAATGGTGAAATCTCCGTATATATATATTTTTTAGAATGTAAGCTGATAAAAACTTCCACAATACTATTTTATAGCATTACCAACAGTAACCGAATGAAAGTACATTTATTATATAATAATATTATGATTATACAATGCATAAATGAAACTTGGAGAAGAGACTTCTGGGATGACACACCTCCTATAACATCAACTACCAGTGAGTAATTATTGTAGCAATATGTTGTTGTTTTTTATCTTTAGTGAGTTAATTTATTTATGTAAGTTGATTCTTTTGCGTTTATTACGCACACATTAAATATGGAGTATTCCTAACTTTTTCATAATTAATAGGAAAAGGCTTATTAATACTAATGTTATTATGAACCATTTAATATATTTTATATTATGTATAAAATTTTCAGATGCTCCATTAGCTATCAATTGTACATTCGAATCGGTCAATTGTACATTTCAGTCTGATGACCAGGATTCTCTGAGTATGTGTGAACAATGCAAAAATGAAGTATTAATTGCATGTTCTAGCAACTTACTTCCAATAATACTGAGTGTTGCTGTGACATGTCTTCTGACCATCATTATTCATGTCATAATAATAGTAGTATTGACCATCACAATGAAGAGGAAAAGTATGTTGGAAGTTATTATATTTTTAATGTTGCAGTTGTTATCATTTTTAATTCAGGTAAAGTACAGAATCAATCATCTAGGTAAGATTCTCATAATATTCAATGTATGTTATATTATATTTTATTGATGAGTAAAGGAAAGTTCATTTTTCTTTCAGTTTTATTGAACACAGTGGCCATACAAAAGTAATAAGAGAAGCTTTAATAATTGTTTATGAAATGATTTCTATTAGCACAATATACTGTTGATTTTTTTAGAAATCTTCACAAATAATGTGCTCGCAGATATTAACAAGAGAAGTATGATAAAATAATATAGTGTGAATAGGAAATATTGCTTTTCTACAGTTTTTTATGATTGTTGAATAGTGATATAATAAAGTAGCTAAAGATCTATAATAGTGTAGATAGACATTGTAATGATATAAAAATAATATTCTGTTTATAAGTTATGTAATATAATTAGTGGAGAGAGATTATGCATTGTAAGGCTTTTGACTGATGTATTTTATTACATATTATTTAAAGATTAATGACTTAATTTTTGTTGCAATTTATTTATTTCAGGTAAAAACTATTTTTAATTTTTTAACTACAAGACGCACTACAATCAGATTTTATTGTTTTTGAATATTCTTTTCCTATATTTGCATAGAATGCTGCATATAACACTGTTCAGGTCAACATGCACAAGGTACATTGAAAGCATTTGGTCTTATTTGTTAATGTTCCAAGTAAAAAAAATTGTTTGTATTTTCTATTTAAACTCAATTTATAAAATGCTGATTTATGCTAATTATCTAACATTATTGTTAATATAGATGGAAATTGCTGCCGATAATCAGTTGATTGCAAATGACTTGAATAATGATGGTAAGCCGTTGACTCAGATTGTAATGCTTTCACTATTTTCAGCAAATGAATTCACTTCTTTCTTAGATATGTATGAGACTATTAATATTTGAGAGTAAGAAGTCATCATCAATGGACAAATATCATACTTTATAAAAGTGTTTGTATTAGCTGTATTGAATCTAAATGTCTAGTTTATTTCATCCATTGATTTATTACTATAAAGTGGCAATTTGGTACTATGTAAAAGTACATATTAGTGACTATATAACATGAAATAGAATGCAGCTTATCAATAAAGCATAGGGTGTATAAATAGCCATAATATGATATTGATGTTGCTTATATCAGTAACCACTGATGTATTGTTTATGATTGCAATAAACAATTTACATTTTTTTTAACAACTTAAATTTATTACAGAGAATTTTCATGTGATTAACTATGGTGAGCGCTAAAATTGAGTATTATAAATAACTTTTATATGTGATTGTTTACACAATTAAATAATATTATGAGTTGCTCTTTCAGTATAGCTTTACTTTCATAAAGTGTTTATAATTTCAGATTCCAACTAGCTGTTGCCATTACATCTCAACTAGCTGTTGCCATTACATTCCAACTAGCCGTTGTAGTATCATCCTAACTAGTTGTTGTCATTAATCCAACTAGCTGTTGCAGGTGCTTTCCAACTAGAAATTGTCATTACAAGTATAGAGTTGTTTTATCAACTAATAAAAAGTCCATTGATTGAACTTGAGATTAGATACAATTCTTGTCAATACATGTAAGTAATTGTAACTTTACATTCTGCATCATAACTGCCCATCGCACAGTTTATAAACAATGCACATATATAGTGTATTTTAGAATAGATTATTTTATAGCTTCAGTTTCAGCATTTGATTATCAAAATGAAATAAGTAAAATATAAATGAAATAAATAAGCTATGTTAGCTTTCAAAAAGTACTATCTTAATAGTGACATTTAATGTCAAGAACTTTTGACTAAGTAGAGTTCTACATTAGACTTTTAATCAGCACACAAAATGTACTATTTTTATCCAGTATATTCCCACGTAAACTATCATTATGAAACTACTCAGTATATTCCAGTGTAAATGCTACATATACATACTTGTACATGTATACTCAAAATTACTATTTATAAATAAGGTTGATTTTTATTTATTCAAAATCAGACACACATGAACAAAATAGGTTCAATGATCAATATAGTCTAATGTGACAATTGTTTACTTCAGCAGATTTCTGAGACCTCAAGACATTGAAACCATATTAAATTAATAGAAATATCAAGAGATCACAATTACAGCAGATCACAGATATTTTGCATATCTGAAAGATCACACATACTGTACCAAACTATTGACAGTACATACTTTACTAACAATATAGTATGAATACATAACCAAACAAAAAAAATTATCAAACAAAAAAATACTTAAAAACCGTATACTTACAAAAAAATTCACTGGCTTAGTAAAAAATAAAACAAACAAACAAACAGCAACCACAACAACACCTTATCCCACAAAGAGATCCAAAATACTTTACCTAACCAGTTACTAACAAATACTTTACCAAATCATGATATCACACAAACTTTACCGAACCAATAGTTCAGAAACTTTACCAAACCCAATGATTAGTGATACTTTACCAACCAAAAGACATTCGGTACTTACAAACCAAAAGACCTTCGGTACTTTACTAACCAAGAGATCATAATAATTTACCTACTAAGAGATTACACATATTTTACCCACAAAGAGATCACACATACATTACCAATCTAAAGATAACACGTACTTTACCAACCAAAATATCACACATGCTTTATCAAACTATATAAAAGATCACATGTTCTTTTTGAAAAGGTCTTTGGACTAAAATAATTATTTTAGATCATAAATGTTATAATGTGGTTCAATGAATGCGTCAATCGCAACAACGCTCCAACTTCAAGTATAATTATTTCTTATTTCAATACTCATTAATCAAATACAGACAATCCAAATCATTCTGCACAACATGAAAACTGATGCGGTATAAATACCCAGGCTATAATTAATGTGACCACAAGTCAGGAAATACATAATGATCATAATAATGATACAACAACACATTCACGTTATTACACTTCCTCATCTGCCTCTTTCCCATGAGTAATTCTGAAGGTGAGATTCCTGTAGTAGAATGAGGAGTGATTCTGTATATGTGAAGAAATTGTGACAGTTTTTCTTCTAGTGAAACTCCTTCCATTGGTTTGATTCCTTGTTTCACTGTATGTACTGCCCTCTCTGCCAATCCATTAGTTGAGGGATGGTAAGGAGCTGATGCCATCTGTCGAATTCCTTTCATTGGAGAAATTTCTTGAACTCTGAACTCATGAATGATGGTCCGTAATCCGATATTATTGTTTTAGGTAGACCATGTGTTGCAAATGTAGATCAAAGCTTCTCAATGGTTTGAGAAGAAGTGATGGATGACATTGTGTGCACTTCAAGACAGCTATGACAGGACTTCACAACTTCTTCAATTTCTTTGTCCATATTTGGCCACCAAATGTAACTCCTTGCTAATGACTTCATTTTGCTAACTCCTGGGGATGAGTCTCATGAAGTTCCAAAGCAGTGATTGTCGACCTTGAGAAGGAACTACAACTCTTGTTCTTCATAATATGCATCCATTACGGAGGCTAAGCTCATTATGTCGAATCTGATATAGCTTCATTTTGCCAACAAGTTGTTGGATTTCTGGCCACCCTTGTAATAGAAACTTCTTGACTTGATATAAAATTGGATCTCTCTATCTCTCAAGAGCTTGACTTGCTTGGCATTGACAGTAGTGGCTTCAAGATGGTGAACAAGTTGAACAAGATCACCCGGTAGTTTGTCAGATGATGTCTTTACTGGTCTGGGCAATCGGTTCAAGGCGTCTGCATTACATAATGTTTTCCCTGCCTTGTATCTAATCGAGTAGCAATAATCACTTAATGTTAATGCCCAACGTTGTATCCTGGCTGATGCTAATGGTGGAATTTCTTTTGATTCACCAAAAAGACTAGACAACAGCTTATGATGAGGAATTCTCGATCCCACAGATAAGCATGATACCTCTTGACTCCGAATATGACAACTAAACCTTCTTTTTCCAGCTGTGAGTAGTTTTTTCAGCTCTTGTGAGTGTTCTTGAGGCATATGCAATAGGTTTCTCATCATCATCAGGCATGATGTGTGACAATACTGCACCAATGCCTTGAGGTGAGGCATCACATGCAAGAACCAATGTAAGGTCTTCATTATAGTGCACTAGCAGTGAGTCAGCTGGAAGAGCTTGTTTTGCTAATTTGAAAGCTTGTTCCCGAATGTCTGACCACTTCCATCTAGTGAGGTTTTGCCAAAGCTTGTAAAGTGGTGCTAGCTTTGATGAGAGGTTAGACAAGAACTTGCCATAGTAATTAAGAATACCAATAAACGATCTCAGTTCGGAAATATTTTCGGTCTTGGAGCTTCTTGAATTGCCTCGACCTTGTCTTCAGTAGGATGTAATCCATGTTCATCAATAACATGCCCTAGAATGAGTGCTAAGGTGTAAAATATAGAGTATTTAAACTTTTCTTGTTAATATGTACAAATTTTATTTCAACTCAAAATTTGATGTCAATAATATTGTTTTAAAGTTTTTTCTTGCTGGTTATAGTTCATCTTATACCAATTGATTTTTTATACCAAAAAATTCATTTTTTATGCTGACATGTTTCAGCAGACTGCTTCTGCCATCATCATGGCTGATTTATAAAAATCAAAAAACAAAAATGCTATAATTAGCCTAAGGGTGATGCTTGACAAAATGCAATATATTGCCTAAGGTTTATTCTTGTTTATTTATGTGAGTGGCATCTAGCTGCTCTCAATACTAAAGGGGAAAGCTTCATTCCCGAGACCCTATTCATTGTTAAGTTGTTGGGTGACATATTTATGTAGATGGCTCCTTTTACTTTTCTCTCAACCATGCCTTGTAAAAAATCCAAAAGTTTTACTTGATTCCAATTAATCACGACTCCCTTCTTGCCATACATGTTCTGCCAGTGGTGATTTGGTGAAATATCCATGTTCACAGGCTGATTTATGTTCTTTAATTCTAATGCCTAGCGCTCTTCCTGATTCACCTATATAGAAATCTCCACATTCACACATGATTTTGTACACAGCTCCTACTTTGTTCTCATTTGAAGTAGGATCTATTACTTTTGTGAGAAGATTTGACAAAGTGGCTTTTGTTTTGAAAGAAGTCCTTATTCCATAATCCCAGAGTATCTTTCTTATTCTCTCACTCATTGTTGAAACATATGGAATAATTGCTGTCGCTACTGGATCTTCATTGAGGGTAGTTGTGTCAACCTGCTTCTTTTTCTTCTTTAGCTCATATTTCACTTTATCCACATTACTTCTAGGATAACCATTCATTAATAAAGCACTTCTAACATGGTCTATCTCATTCTTTAAGGAGGATTCACTCGATAGATTGTAAGCTCTTCTAACTAAACATTTCACAATACCTTTCTTAAAGAAACGGTAGCGTTAATGCAACAATACCTAGTATTCCAGTTTGTGTAGTTCTCTTAAGATGCTACAATTTAAATTACGTCATTTGTGCTTTCTCATATCGTTTCAGTATTATAATTCGGTATGTGTGGCTGATCTCTATCAAGTGAACGAAACCAGGACTCTGTGTTATTCTGACATGGCTGAATTTTTATGCTCACAACATATACCTTATGTACTTTAGACAGTCACTAATACTGCAACTGGAAATAGAATAATTCTTAAGTTTTCCCATAAATTTTGACTACTACTGTTGACTCCACGATAGTAAAAGCTCAAGTAATGTCTAGCAATTCATCAATTGTTTTGAGTTTTTTAGAAATAGATGCTTCTATAACAGCCTCTATAACTTGCAACATTGAGATGATTATGTATCACCCAAGTAAGTGTAGTCACCTTGTGTTATTGAGGAATCTTTTGTGTGTAGCTATAAGGTAATAGGTTTTTCTTTTGGGAGGGAAAACTTTGCTTATGGGATGGAAACTCTGTTTAGTGGGGTGAACTCAGCTTAGGAAGGGTGGTGAAGGGGGGGGGGGGGGAGAAGACCCAGTGTTTCTCCTTTCTGTATAGAACACACTGTATTACAATGCATATAATATAAATATATTGTATATGTAACTTTTCTAATTGTGATAGCCATTTGTACTAATTTTTCTACATATTGATTTTTTTTTTATTATAAAATCCATAACTTTGAAGCTAAATTTCCTAATACAGTGGAAAAAAACTTAATGCAGAGAAAAATTTACTCACAAGTACAAGCCACATAGTAGAAATTTTATTATAAAAAAATATTAAAAGTATTTAAGAATGAGTGAGGATAAAGTACCACATGTAATTATGCTCGTTAAAAATGATCAACAGTTTAAATCATTTTACTTTAAGAAGTGACGACTATGTATGTATAACTATAATAATATGTGTAACAACTGTCTAATGCTATAATAATATATTGATTCTTTGGTTTTGTACATGCAAGTTGTGCACATGTTTCTCTTAATTCAACTAGATAATGGTTTGGTGCAGCACAAAAGTGGCTTAGCTAAGCACATCCTGAAACTACAAGATTTAAAGCAGGTGAGAAGATTGACTGATGTATTTGTTACAATTGAATGCAATTTACAGGCCATTACTTACCAACCTCTCAATAGTAAGTACGCATATCATGTTTCTCTATTCTTGTTAATATAATATTATTGATTGCTTCTTAGGCTGCTCTCATAAATGTAGGTGCCAATGTAAGACTAATGTTTGATTATGACTACAATGTTTGTGGAAAGGCATATTCTAATTTCACTGTTAATTAGAGAAAAGTTGCTTATTATTTTGGAGTGCATTTTGCTAAGCAATTATTTATAAATAATTAATATATGAGTACTCTCTGATACCATCAGAAGATATTTTAACTCCCACTATAAGTGGTAATTCAAGTTATACTGTTACATGGGCGCCATCCTACTACCACCATTCAAGATACATGATAACTTTTTATCCTCCAGAATCCTAAACACAAGAAGATCTCATTAATCACAACACTAATAACAGTACAGTACACAACATCACTATACAATAGCACTTAATGACTGCCCACATAGGATATATTCTAGTTTGAAGTACTGGATTGAGTTTTATTCTGAGTAAGATTTATTAATCTGTAATAATAAACTACGATATATATTTTAGATCAAATAAACTATCATTAAACATATAAATTATAAGATTGTGTGTAGTGGTAATAATGACAGTGATAAGAGAGCAGCTAATGATATATTGTGCCCTTACTTCATTTAATTGTTGGTTGATGCTCATATTAAAATATGTTTATCAAGCCGTCAACAAATATGGGAAATGTCTCCTCTCGATTGCAAAAAATACTTACACCTGATAATAATTTATTGTGATTCACCGTCAGAATAGAGTAAATATTAGTTGTAGAATTAATGTCAGTCGGTTCTGTGTAAATTGTGACATTATTAATATTTGCTGTATAATTAGTTCCAATCAGATTATTCCAGTGATAGCTTACTGAATACAATAATCTCATTCATGATGGACATCCCAAGTAAGAAAGTAACTGTTACTACACTCATATGTGTCAGTAACTGTACATACTTCCACTGAAGCTAAACAAGAATGCTTAATAATATCAACATTTACTGGAAAAAATATTTACCTGCCTCAAATATACCAGTCACATGAAATCCCATTATAAGTTGTAGCCAAATATTTTGTGTTTTTCCCTGACGCTAAAGGTAAAGTAAAGAATAGAGAAGCTACCAATGGAACCTCTGATAACATTTATAGAGTGACAAAAATTAAATAACTCAAAACTAACTTGCTTTAAATAGCTAAGCTGAAAGGGTCATTATTTAACATCTCAGTTTTATTTATCAGACAGATATAAAAACTAACTTCAATGGTTTTGATCTCTCCTGTAGAAATTAAGGCCAACTAACTGTCTACACACAACCAATTTAGTGAGATGAGCTTAAAATCCTATAGGATATCGGGATCTCTATGGAGTATAGCAATAAGAACACAGGCACTTATTGGTTATAAACCTTACATATATACCTGATATATAATCATTATATAATCACCGATAGCTACACTGGCTATGCCTTGATGTTGCAGGTAAAGATCGTTTGTACAACGAAGTTTGGGGACAAGGTCAACCATGAATGCAAAAATACAAGATGAAACGTGAAGGTTTATGATTACAGAACATGTTATTGTAAGTTGGATTGTTATCAGTATTTGTTGATGGATTAATTCAGATGTGTACTTAAAGGAATACAACAACAATATTCAAAATGTCATCATAACAGCTTTACCACTGAGTTTCTTAATAGGCATTTACATGGGTTTTGTTATTGGAGCATTGTTTGTTCATAAGATTATGAAGAGCAAGACAGTTCAGAGACCAGCAGGTACACAGGAACAATCAGATAGTCCTGTTTATGAGACTGTAGATTTGAGAGAGCAAACATGAACTGTTTGTATGTCTTATAATGTTGCTTATGGTAATGTAAACTAATTATGTAAACATGTTATCTAAAGTGCATTATGTACCTAACAGCTGTATAAAAGATATGTTGTTATTACAGCAATGAGAACAACTTTTTGCTAAACTGATTATCGAAGAAAAAAAAATTATTAGTGGCATAGGCAGAGAAACTTCTGACCACCACTCCTAAGCCCCTCAAGACCAATTAAGTATATACCAACTGAAATTATAAATTGATTTTACACAGGTAGTTCAGTACAAATTGTTTCACCATATAATTGTCTGCATCAAGTGTCACTGTTTGGCTCGATACTTGCTAGTATAGTATTATCTCTTTGATAGCAACAAGGTAGCATGATCATGTATAGCCAGTAATATTATATTAACATGACATTCAATCTTCAATGAATCAGTTGCTTTATTTAACTTGGATAATTCCTGTTACATATGCCAGTGCTGGAATTTCCAGCACTGAAGAGAGATGAAGCAATTACCTGTGATTAAATTATGTCTGAAATACATTTAAATACTTGTATAGTCTTACATGTGCACAAAGAGCTTACAAAACAGTGTACCTTAATCCTTACAGCTACCAGAAAAATATGCAATACAAATTTCTTATTTTGTCAGATAAGTGCTTGAGATAGATAAGCATGCGATTAATCACACTCTCTTTTGTACAATAATACTCTTGGAGAAAGACTACTTAGCAGTAGAACAGCATTGAGTGGACTTATTGCTGATTATCATATTAGTATAATTATTATTATTATAATTGCGTTGTTGTTGTTGTTGTAGTAGTTGTTGTTCTTTTTTCCTTTGTTCTTAATTCTCATCTTTTAGACTGCCAATCAACACCTGCTTTAACACCCCTAGACAAGCCATACATCCATTTACCCATTTATTAGAGTCATTTAGCCTGTCACCCAACATTTATTATTTTCTGTACCTGAAAAAGACCAGCCAACTGTCGAAATGTTGTAGTGAATTAAAGTTTATTGACGTGTGTAGTCCAATATAATGGCTAGCAAATAAAATCGTCTCAACCTTATCGCTATGCCTGTTTATAAAAACTACATAAATTAATAAATGGAGTTTTCACTTCAGACTATTTACTAGTATGTTGTTGATGTTTTTATTTTGTAGCTATGTGCATAATTATATGCAAGTCAGCACATATCAGGCTTAAAATTCAAATAAATATTTCATGTCATCTGCATGTTAGAGTAATATCAAGTCAATTATATTAATACATAATACTATTGACAAAAACAAAACTTTTACAAACCACATCACTATTATGCACTAAGGGTTTACATTCCCATAAGCAACATTAGATGACATGTCAACAATTTCTGTTTGTTCTTTCAATTCTACAGTTTCATAAACAGGAAAGTCAAGGTTGTTCTGAACACTTTTGGATTTTTTATTCTTCATAAACATTTGAGTACACAAAACTCCACAAAAAAAGCTCATCAAACTGCCTATTACAAAACTGCAAAGAGCCACCACTGCCAGGATAATATCTTGCATATTGCTATTTTTCTATCAGTACAAAAATATTTAAAATTAAAAACGGCAAAAAATAGTAACTTACATTATTATCCGAGAATGTTGAAGAGACAAAATTGTTATTGTGTTGTGTAGTATCTGAAGTGGAAATGCAAGACACAATAGCTAATTCTAATAAGTTAAAATATGATGGATAAATGTAAAAAAATATTTTCAACACTCTAAGTTGTTGCAACAATTGTTAAAATTAATCAGAAGTATATTCTTTGCTCAATGTCACTATTGTATAATGTACAATACTTACGTTTGGTACATGGGATCTGTCTCCAAAGGTTGTTTCGTCCACACTCTATTGTGTCGTCATAGTATTCCATTGAGTGACTTAAGTTACACTTTACAACAGCTAAAGTATTTCCAGTTTGATTTATGACGTACTTTAGTGTATGTATGAGATTAGAATTCATGATCATACTGCATCTACCTGTTAATAATTATAATTACATGAATGAATAAAGTTACACAAAATTTTACCTATTTTGAAGGATCTACCAATGTAAAATGTACTATTTCCCAATGATATGGTTACATTGTATTCCACATTGTCATACAAACTCAAATAAGTAGCTGCTACTTTAGTACTTCTTTCACTGAGGCCATCAGCTGGAGTAGGAGTGATTCTTACAATATAATTGTCACTTTTGGCATCTACTAATTTCCATGTCATTAAATAGTACTTAATATTATTCTGTTCTGTACCAGGAAGCAGTATAATATAAGAGGATGTAGAATCTATAATAATGTACACCATTATATACAAATAATGAAAATTATCATTTACTACTAACTAAGAGCAGAGCATTTTATATCTGTGGACCATCCATTGATAGTGCAGCTGGTTTGATATTCCAACAAAGATGTTGAACAATCCTGGTATATTGTCCATGTATCATCCTTGTTTATACTGTAACTTCTATTTTGCATGGAATTATCTACATTTTTATCTAACAAGCATGAGCCTACACACATTAAACAACAACATTGTTTCAAAATTAATGTATTTATGTAGTGATCAATGTTAATAAAAATTTAATCTAAAGAATGTTCAGCTATTAATATTTTGTTCATATTATATTATGGCATGTGAACTCCTCAAACAATTTTAAATTATCTAGCTACCAATGATTATAGAATTAAAAATAATATTATATCAAACTAGCCGTAAATGACAGTGTTATGGCTTGGTTAGTTACAATATCAGATGAGAATGCCAACCATATAATAGCACGTTTGTAACCACTAAAGGTATGACAAAACTGCTTGGCCCTTGGATCAGTATAATTACAAACAAATTAAACCCAAAATGTAATACAGATATTAAATGAAAAAAAATTCAAATTTATTTGGATAAGTACAAAGTAAAGATATTAATTTTTTGAAGTGTAATAGAAGTAAAATTTATATATCATTTAATTATAGATTTTCTTGGTGCATTTATAAACATTTAGGTATATAGCTTTCTTTAGCTTTTGCCAAGTCCATGTGTAAACTGCAGTTATGGTTTAATGGCTTGAGTATACCAGTTGTCCTCAATCAAGCAATCCTACTAGTAAAGTTAATTAGGGTCTTTAGGCTGTTTCATTTTTTCCATGTAATTAACAAATGGCGGTACAAAGATGTGACTCTCTCACTGTATGCCCTTGCGCTCACGTATCTATAGTAATTCCTGAATCATAATCTTGATTATTATAGAGTATATTCTTGTCTGAAGTTATGCTTATGTCTATGTTAGATCTGTTCATAAAATTTCAGGAAATTTTGAGAATATTTTTAGTCAATTCTAGGTATTTATGACTTCAACACTGTGGATCTCATTATCTATAATATACATTATAGATATGGAATCAATATTATACTGATTTCAGATGTTATTTGATAAATAATAAATACATTTTGATCCAAATTATTTTCTCTAATGTATGATAAGCATTGATTGTAAACTTTTACAAATGTATAATAATCTCATTTTTATGATTTGTTGATAAAAAATTCTAATGAAGTTCATAACTAATGAAAGTGTCACCATTCTACCGTTGAACTAATTTAAACAGTAAAAAATATTGAAGAAAAAGGGCAATGGTTACTAATGGTGTGCTGCTAAGTATGTTCAGCAATGGCTCAAACCTTCTCATCACCTCTCTTACAAGCGTCGATAACAAACAAATATCCCCAATTTTCAATTATGTTACACCTGAGAGTGTCTTTCTGGCTTCGCTTGCTCGCCAATTAAAGAATGTTTTATTTTATATAACGTTCATCTTATCTAGATAACAGTCATCTTAATGGAAATAATTTCAGAGATTTATCTTACTTGGAGAGAAGATTTCCTTACAATATTATGGGATTCAAATCTAATACAGACTAGTTTCAATATTGTGATTGCATCCAATCATTCCATTATCTTGAATGAAACTGTGTTTCAACCAGCCATTACTGTCAATAATACCGATGTGGCATTCTTATCAGTTAATATTACTCCAGTCTGTGCAGAAAGAGCATAAGAATTTTTTATTGGTATGAATGAAATAATCTACTTATTAATGCACCAAAGTATTTAACTAGTAAAAATTAACACCGTTTAATGAAAAATCTAATACACACCCTCATTAGTATTGCTATTGTCTAATCACAAGTGATGAATTATAATATATATTATATATAATATATACTTCCCTTCCAGTTTTGGTATGGACTAGATGCAAATAAAAAATGTAAGTATTCAATACAAACTGAATGTTTTAGAATACACATGTTGTAGTATTGTCATCCAGAAAAACTCATGCAGTTAATATGGTGGCCAGTTTTTGCTCATATTATTAGCTTATTAAATTCAACATTACCTATTTTGAATGTAATTGAAGTACTGTCGCATACACTGAAAGTAATATTGTAATCTGAGTTTGTTAAATCTAATCTCAAGAAAGAATCATTGGTTAATATGTTCCTTGAACCCATTTCTGATGAAACTTTGATATTGTATATTGATGAGTCTGAAGACCAAGTGGCATATATTATGTAGTCTGATGATGTATTCATTATGGTAATTAATCTTGGCAGGTATTGTTGGTGTAGATCATCTATTCATAAATATAAAAACAAGGATTTACATAAAATATATGCTTGTATTTTTACTTAATTATACATGCAATTGTAGCTATTTCTATTCATCTCTAGTGAAAATTTATAAAGTTTCCACTACTATCTGGTTTATATGTGCATAGAAATCAAACATTATTTGCTGAAATCGTTTGTATGACCCAAACATGATACGTAGTCCAAATAATGTTGTTGTAGCTTTTGTTGATATACGTTATACTATTGATGTCACATAAATAATATAATACACCTAATTTGCTGACTTTACCATCATTAGAAATCAATGGTCAATTAAAAATAATTTGTTTACTAGTTACCATATAAAAAAATAATGGTCAGCACGCATATTTTTGAATGGGAAGTACTGGTTAGTAGTTCTAATTGGAACTTATCATTATTTCTATATTGCTGTGAATAATCAAACATCTAATTTTTTAATTGGTATGGATTACAAAAGAATAGACTATTTTTTGGATTATTTAATAACTGGCTGCAATTTGCATACCACAAATACTATACACTAATAATTTTGGCAATATTGCCTCATTTTTACTAGCATAATTTTCATAGCTGACCCGAATGCATGTTGAGTAAACAATGAAGCGTTTAAGTAATTTATGCTTACAATAGCTAACATGAAGGCCAAACTATGTATGAGTGCACAACTTCACTAGTTATAGCTAAACAAAATATTATAATATGCTTGTATGTTGGAATTTCTGTAACTGGATGACTTACAATGTTCAATTCTAGTTTGAACTGCATATACTATTGGATGCCTAATCATAATGTTTAAAGGTACTGTAGTATTATTTAAATGAAAGGTTAGTGTGAAAATCCTTGTTAAGTTACAATAGTAAACCATTTAAAAAATTGATTTTAATAAAGGGAGCTCATAGTGATTGTAACAGATTCTGAAATAGTTGAAACAAAAGTTTACTAAGTGATTCATCTGATGTCGTACCTCTTTTGATCTATATGATTCTAACTATAGAAATTATTATTAGAAATGGTACATGGAAACGCTGTCTTAATAAGAGAAGAAGCTAAACTACCCAGAAACACTCACCCATATACATTTTCAACACGAAACTTCACTTCTTTCAACTCGGTTAACTTCCCCGGAGTAACGCTTAGGAGCCTGAGCACAAAGCTAAGACACCGCTGGCTGAAGAAATTATTTGCTCACGTGATTATGACTTGACGCTAGGGGGCGTTGCCCATAAAAGCTGGTACCTACGCTGAGTTGAAAGCTTCGCCTTTTCTCAAGGGGAATAGCCCGAAGTTAGCACAATAAAATGTCTTAAATCTTCGTCCTGATGAAGTTCATACCTAAATCAACTGTTAATTGTCAGTAATCGCCAAAATCAGAGTGACAGACAGACAAACAGACAAACAAACTATAACCCTCTCGCGTGTGCGCGCTGAGGGATAATGAAGCACCAAAGGTACGACCCCAAAGCACTACTAAACATTACCTAGCTATTACAATGTATCTGAGACTAAAAGAACAAGCAATCTGTTAACAATTTTAATCAGGCATCAATATAGCTCAAGCATTGAAAATGGTACATGGAAACCCTGTCTTCATAATAGAAGAAGCAAACACTCACCGGTATACATTTTCAACCCAACTTCATTCCTTTCAACTCCGTTAACTCCCCCTAGCATAAAACAAACTACACTGGGGGGCTACAAGAAATTATTTGCTCACATGATTGTGATGTGAGCGTAGGGGACGGTGCCCCAAAAAGGTAATACCTACGTGGAGCTCAAAGCTTTGCGTTTTCTCAACAATTAACCTCAATACAAAATTCTATGGGAATAAAAAAAAAAAATCACAACGGCACGGTTCAATTGATCACGCCGAAGGTCTTCATTAAGGATTTTGTAAACAATGAGCAGCTTCTTCTCTTGTGGCTGAGTTTTAGCTCAGTATCGTGATAAGCATAGTTGTGAGTGTCGAAACAGTATAGGTCTTGTATTGAAGACTAGTTTATTAACCTCTAAAGTCTAGCAAATTTTTTGTTAACTTATCAGCACAATTTACCGATTATGTCAGTGTTGTGAATAGACTCCTTTAAGGCATTGTATGTTAGCTATATTAAAACTAGAAAAAAAATAGCAAAAATATGTGCTTCATAAAAATATCATTACTATCATATACTTATTTCTGACCAGCACTAAAAAAAAATTAATCTTCTGTAATGTAAAACACACCATTATTATCTGTGTACAGCATGCCGTTCTGTAAACTCTCCATTTCTTCATTACATTGTATTATTATACCACCTCTTAAACTTGTAACATTTGTAATAGTCAGTATTGAAGAAATAAATGTGGAGTTCTTAAAAATTAGTTGTGCTGAAATAGTGAATGGTCCTATTTTCTCAGTATGATAAGGTTCACCACTGCGTATAGTAAAACCATAAGTGAATACGTTTGTAGTTGATGAGCTCTGTCTGACAATCCACAAGAGATATCCACCAGTATTACACTCATAAAGCACTTCATTCTGGAGGCAAATGGTATTGAAATTCAAAACTTGAGAAAGTCTATCTAAACCATAAAATTATAATATTAATAAGCAAAACATAGATAGCTACCATAATTCAATAGCATACCTGCAGAAGACAAATGAAAGATCATAAATAGCAATACAGTAGTTGGGCCACTAAACCCCATTACAAGACAAAATCTTTTTTGAATAATACTATTGAGAAATTGAATTTAAAACTAAATTTATAGTCATTTGATGCGCTCAATTGGTATTAACAAATCAGTGCAGCCGACTTCCTGTTGCTTGCTGTGGATATACAAATAATGGCGAATATTGAATAGTTACAATTGTATAGATAGCTATTAGCTAAACGTAGTCTCTTTTAAGAGATGAATTTGTGAATATATCTTTGCACGATAAAAAACTGGCAGCGGCCATCTATTTTTTAGTTTCCGGGTTACTTAGTCTGTTAGCGACTTCGTTGGTGAAGCGCGCTGGTTGGGACATAATTATCACGAGATACCCATTCTAAAGGAAACAAATTAATTTAAGTGAAAAAAAAGAACATTGGCCACGTTTATGCTACATTGCTATAATAACCTCAAATTGTACTACTACCTAATGCATTCAGTTTCACCAAATTCATAACATCATTTTATCAATAAATGTTTTATCTGCTACTTCATTGATGTTGATTGGAGTCAATGCATTTGTTTGTTTTTTTTCTTCATATTATTCTTATAATACAAATATTGCTACAAATATTTCACCATAGGTTTCAACATAAGATTGAACTACGATAACTAAAAATTGAGAGGGACTAGACATGTCACTATGAGAGTCAATAATTTATTTTAGCTAATTAACTGTTTGCTTTCCTAAGGCTAAGGTACATTTATCTTGTAGGAAGTACATAAAGTACATTGTTTGTAGCATTATAATTCCCAAATGTAATATGACTACATCAAATTTCACCTTATGTAATATTGAGGACGCTTTTGTATGTAGCTAAATCAGAGAAGTTTTTCTTGTGGGGGGACAACTTTGTTTAGGGATGGAAACGCTATTTAGTGGGGTGAACTCAGCTTAGGAAGAGTGGGGGGAGAGAACACCCAGTGTTCTCCCATTCTGTATAATAATATAATCATAATAAATGTTTGCCTATGCTATACACAACAGACATTTTATAATACCTTCATCAATACATTCACAGTCATCCCCTTCACATTTCAAATCATCAATTTCACCATCACACCTCAACCGCCACCCATCACTCACCCCCCCTACACTTACTACATCCCAACCAACATTCACTCACGTCAACTCAATCCTCAATCACCCATACATTCATCAAATCATTCACTGCATATTCAACAAACATTCATCAAACATTCAAACAAAACATCACACAAACTACCACACAACCACCCCCCCCATTATAACATTATTCACACCTGTTCCCCCCCATTCACTTCTCAACCCGCATTCAAAAAATTCGACATTGCACCCACCTTTCACCCACCCCCCCATTCCCATCCCACCTTTCCCCCCCCGCGGGTCCCGTGCGCGTGGGGGGGGTGGGGGGGGGGTGGGTGTGCATCATTCACCCCCCATCCCCCACCACGCTCCCCCCCCCCCCCCCCCCCCCCCCAAGAAATTGTTTTCTGGATATGGCTCTGTCATATTGATTTCAACTCAACATTAGATGACAATAATTGTCAATAAGAGAACAATTCCTTGCATTCTGTTATAATAACTGTCCATTGTATAGTTGATATATTATTATACGGTGTATTTTGGGATAGATTGTTCTATAGCTTCAGTTTCAGTATAAATGATATTTACATATACTAAAATAAGACAGTATTTCATAAAACAATGCCATAATTTAATAAATATTATTAGTAATAATCATCACTCTAAAATGTCTGGTTCGATCATGACTCACATTGAAAAAAATTCCTGTAATTTTACACATTTAATAAGTACAACATTCTTTCTTACAGTATGATGTAGAATACACAAATGTGGGCTATTTGTATTGATTCAAATTGAGATTAGATGACAGTAATTGTCAACAAGTGCAAATTATTTCAATTTTACATTCTGTATCATAACTGTCCACAACACATTTGATAAACTTTTTTAGACTAGATTGTTCTATAGCTTCAGGTTCAGCATTAGGACATCAAGATAAAATATAGTAGTCATTATTACCAATACATAAGCCAATATATATTTTTTATGAACATTGCATAAACAGATTGAAAGAGCTAGTTGCTGTGCTAGAAAACAATTTTACATTATTACAGTGATCAATAATATAAAGAGGAAATTTATAATATGTTTTTGAAGAAAACATGACACCAATTACATCATCTTAAAAAAATGTGCATAACTATAACATTGTTTCTTATTTTCAATCTCATCAACATCTTTATATAATTGGGTTGTAACATTAGTTTAAGCATACTTGACTGTAACAGTTTCTCAAGAAAAGGCAATCTATTAATATATTTACAATTTAAGACCACAATTGTTTATGTCTCCCACTCACAAAACTTTGTAAAAAAATAAACATGTTATTTATAGTTTTTATAGCAATCATGCAAGGTGCTGTCAATCATCAAACACAATATCAGCTACAAATACATGATTATTTAATTAATATTTTCATACTAGTCTGATGGCATGTGTGTTATTTTGTATTCACTGAATCGTTACAGTGCATGAGAAAATAATTCACATAATTTACTTGTGTTACTGTATTTATTATTTTTGAGTTTAAATTGTAAATTTGAGTCTTTTTATTACTTTGGAATGTGGAAACAGAATGTATAGTGCTATAGAGAAGTGATAGCTATAACTAATAAAGTTTTAATAATTAGTTCACTTTTATGCCTAACATTCTTTATTTAATTGGTTGACGGGAAATCAAATTATTCACCTAAAATCACTGTGAAAGAAAAATCATCCACAAACGAGTCAGACAGTCTACTTGCACTCATTCAAACACATGAAGCTAGTAAAACCAATTATCTACCTATAAAATATTGCTCAAGTATATCCCACATATGAAGAAGCAATGGCTAATAAAGATTATGAGAGAGTGCAATGTTTACTTGAAGATGTCATATATTTGATTACTACAGACCATGGAGGACAGACGGAGTTTTTAGATCTTATGTCGTCTCGATTTCTCATGGGGCCTTCACTAAATCTCATATTTAGTCGACTTACTGATTCATTTGATCAAGTTTACAAAATATACTCTACTGATGAAGAAGGAGTCGGTACAGACAAGGAAGACTCTATTGTAACTTTAGAGGAAATAACATTCCAAACACTAGCTAGCATAGCTTGTTTAGATGTTCCTGCTGAACAAGATCATTCTTCGACAATAACAGAACTAAATGAGGCATAAAACTGTATACCTTGTTCTTCTAAGGCTATGTTTGTGGGTACATTAGAAATTTGATATCTACAGAAGAATTTAAAGAAAGAGATGAAGTGTTGAAAAAAACAATGGAATGTACTGACTTTTATGATAAAGGAATCATTGAGTATGCCACTGAAGAACAAATTACATTACCAATGAACAATATGAGCGATACTAAAGAAGAGATTGATAGACAAACTTTCTAAAATTGTATAAAGAAGAACCTTGGTAAAGTGCATATTCCTTGTACATGGCTAATGTTTAATATCATAATGCGATCCAAAGACAAACAAATCATGACCCTAGATGAGTGTAGAGACATTGCTAAAGATCTTGGAATTAGCCATGAATATTTGCCTAAAGTTTTGTGGTTTCTCCACTATCGAGTAGGTTCACTGTTATATTATTCTGAAGTACAAGGATTTGAAGACATCATTATTTGCGATACTAAGGTTAGTCAGTTGTTGTGTTTAATTGTCTTATTAAGTCTGTAATGTGTATGTGTTGTTTGTGGCTGCAACTCAGCTAGTAAAGAAAACATTTTTATTTAGCAATGTAGGAAAAGCAGCTGCTGAAAAGTTTAAGTCAAAAGCTCAGTTTACACAACTAGATTTGGAAAAAGCCTGCTCATCACAATACAGGAGATTTAATACCCATAAAAAAGCTTATTATACTATTTCAACATCACAATATTATAGCTTCACTTCCTGCGACAGAAGATAGAACTGAGGTCACTTATTTCATGCCTAGCATTCTGAGAAGTGCTACCAAAGACAAACTGTTAACAATTTCATCTTCAGTGGAGGTATTATGTACAGATACAAGAGCAGCTATTTACCCCTCGGAGTATTTTCATCTCTCATAATAGCAATTATTTGCAAGCAGAATCCTAAATGGACACTCAAAGAAGATAACCCTTGTCGAAACAAGATTGAATTTCTTGTGAAGGATGACTATGACACAGTAACTATCATAAACTGTGTTTACTTTATTAAGGTCATTCTATTTAGGGAGTGTGATCCAACCACGCCCACTTGTGATCAATGTACTCATATAGAAGTACTATTGATATGCTTATGGAAGTTAATAAAAACCTCAAATATACCAATGCCAGAGTTCAGTATGGTTTTAAGTGTGTACATGACTTGCCCAATGAGAGTTCATTTCATCTATGCAAACTAGAAAATGAGAAATCTACAAAAATGATGTGCTGGAGAATCAAAGAAATACAAAAATTGTGTCGCTAAAAAATGCCAAACAAATAATTTGGTTCCAAATGGTAAGAATATCATATATATGTATATATATTTTTTTTTTAATATTCTTTTATGATTATCTATAGATAGACAATATGGTATCTGATAAGATTCAAACCAAGGGGTCAAAAGGTAGGCTATTGTACAGCTACTACTACTAAACGGTGTACAATTACATTTAAAGTAATATATTTTAAGAAGTTTGTATTTTAACTGATCAACTCAATTGGAGTCATTTTCTGTTAGTGATAAATGAGTGCATTGTCGTAACATTTTTATGGATTTTAAGCAAGACGCAGACATAGTTTGAGATTGATCTACATGAGCAGAGATATTTTTCTCGATCCTTTTGCAGTGCAAATGTATTATAGTAATAATTAATTGGCAAGTTTAAAGTTGTCACAAATAGAAATACACTCAAACTCACATTATCTAGACTCCCCTTTTTCGAGCACTCCTATCTACCAGCTACTAATATGTGGCACGAGGGTAAAGGGTAGCACAATGAATGACCAGCTGGTCAAGTACTATAAGTAGTGCACACATTGTAATGAGTAAAAGGGTTCAGTTTATTTACAATAGCTGGGACCCTAAAAGGTGTTCAAGTATGAATATGTATACAATGTAAGATAGTATAATTGCTGTTACAATTATGGTACTTGTTCTCCCTGAAGTTTTAAGTAAATAATTAACTATTACAAAGTTTCCTAAAGTCACACAATTGTTGTAACTTTATAATATTATGTTTAACAAACACAAAATAGCCAAGAACTAAGCTATAAAGGGAAGCTGTCCGGAGCTGCAGAACATCTATTTGTATTATATAAAATAAATGAATTGTTCCCAGGCCTAAACTGAGGCTTGTACAATAATGTCACTATTTTTACTTCCAATGTAATTTAGATTATCCCTTTACTATGAGCAATCTTGTTCTTCTAAAGTGGACTGACTCTAATAACAAGAAGCAAATAATTCAAACAATCCCAGAACTTAATCCCAAATGGAGTGACATCAGTGACCTACTTGGATTAAGTACTGCTCGAATTCAACAGAAAAGACGAGACAATAGCGGAGTACAAGATCGTTGCAAAGAAGTCATGCGTTTATGGCTAGACAATGAAGAAGGAGCATATCGTTGTCCCACCACATGAGAAGGTCTTATTGAATTATTAGAGGATATTGAATTATCAAGTTTAGCTTCAGACATTCGAGAGGTAGTGTGTCAAAGAACAGTACAAATAAACCTTTAGAATTACTCATTATGTGATTAAGTTGTGCTGAATGTGCACTAGTTCCTAACTATGCATTCTATTGATACTTAAAATTGTTTTGTACTGTGTTCATTAACTTATTTGGCAGTTTTCTTACACTAGTTGTATATTCCTCACACATTTGATTGGATTATGAATAATATTTAGTAGATATAATCATGCAATATTAATTGTATTGTGAAAAGAGATACAGTATTCTTGGAGTGTCCTTTCTTAGGGAACACTGTAGGTCAGACATGACAGGGAATTCATCTGTGTCAACACAAAATTTTTCATCTTAGTGAAGAACACCAACTGCTCCCAATCCTGCACCTGAGGCATCATTATGTATACGGAAAACTTGTCTGGATTGTTTTGACTTTTTAGTTGTTTACCATTTTTGTTTGCAGAAAAAAAAACAATCAGTATAAAACTAACACTCCAACATCACTTTATTTCAAGATGCAATGCTTTTAACTTATTTTGAAAGCTGAGATACATATTATATATCCACCATAATAAAAAATTAGTCTGAAAAATTCATTAATAATACTGACTAGACATTCACACTATATCTCAAAAGGAGAGCCTACATGATTATTTATTCAGATAATCAGTCTTGAACTTGAGCCTCACAATCAATATAATCAGAATATGCTTAAAATTATGGCACTCCTTATCTTAAATAAATGTTTTCAGTCCTTTCTTAACTTGCAAGAGGTTAAATCTACATAGTGGTTCCATAACACAAGTTTAAGTGGAGCAGAATTAATAGATATTTCTTCAAAGAATCCTGTGTACAAGTTTACCACAATTGAAATTGACCCCAGAAGAGGATTTCATCTAGAAGTTGAAACATGGTGTTAGTTTTGATTACACAATATATATTAGCTGTTAGAACTGGGATAGTCTGAGCAATGTTTGTGCACTAAAATTAATACAACTAGTGATGTGCTTGAGCACAAATGGCGAGCGAGCCTAGAGACTATACTATTGATTTTGACTTCTAACACTGAAGCTACTTAAAATAAGGTCCAGTTTTTAAATTTAGCATACAGGGTAAAGGGATTTCAGTGCCATAGTAACAACTCTCTGCAACTGCTCGGAAGGAAAAAACAACAACAAAACAATACACGTTATTTAAAAGTTTTCTTTGTGATATTCTTTACTAAGTAGTGGTTGTAACACACAATGCTTTGACACAACTGGACATGCACCTACACAGACTTACCTTCGCAGTAGTTGGCGAGCGAGCGTAGCGAGCGAGACACTTACAGGGGTAACACAATCGAAAATCGGGGATGTTTGTTTATTTATTTAGATATATGTTTGGACGTATGTATGTCATTTTGTACTTTGACCCTCCGTATTTTTGTGTTCGCTCGGCGTTCGACCCCGTCCCAAACTTCACTAAACAGAATCCTCTGGTTTAGCGACCATTACCGTATCACCTTAGAAATTGAATTGTTTACCGCTTTGAATTGTTTTGCGGGTGCTGGGAGCTCCATTTCTATTCGAGTTAGTGGCGGTGGTAAGTTAATACACTAATTGTCACAGTTATAGCACTACTCAACAGCATTTACTTGACAATTCATTGTCCACTAGACGAACCAGTTGTGTGAAAGTATTGTGCGTTACAACTACTATTAAGAATATCACAAAGAAAATTTTAAATAACGTGACTTGATTTTGTGGCTTCTTTTTCAATTCAAACAGTTGAGGGGAGTGGTTACTATGGCATTGAATCCCCTTTACCGTATATGCGTAATTTAGCAACTCAACTTTATTTTAGTAGTTTGAGTAACAACAGTGTAGTTTAAAGCTCGCTCGCCATTTGTGCTCGAGCACACCAACTAGTATAGTGAACAATGTATTTTCAAGTAAACACTGTTGCGCACGGCTTACAACCATGACAAAGAACGCATTGACTTACCACCGCCACTAACTCGAATAGAAATGGAAGTCCCTTAAGTTTTCAAGTTTTAACTGCACCCGCAAAAGAATTCAAAACGGTAAACAATTCAATTTCTAGGGTGATACGGGTACTTGCTCGATAACCAAGGATTCTGTTTAGTGCAATTTGGGACGGGGTCGACAACCAAACGTGGGGTAATCACGTAGGTAACGCGGTGGTCAAAGTACAAAAGATCATATACGTACGTCCAAACATATATACAAATAAACTAGTGGTGTGCTTGAGCACAAATGGCGAGCGAGCCTAAAGACTGTACTATTTTTATATGAATGATTTTGACTTCTAACACTGAAGCTACTGAATATAAGGTCCAGTTTTTTAATTTACCATACAGGGTAAAGGGATTTCAGTGCCATAGTAACAACTCTCTGCAACTGCTTGGAAGGAAAACAACAACAAAACAATACACGTTATTTAAAAGTTTTTTTTGTGATATTCTTTAGCTAAGTAGTGGTTGTAACACACAATGCTTTGACACAACAACTGGACATGCACCTACACAGACTTACCTTCGCAGTAATCTAGTGAACAATGTATTTTCAAGTAAATACTGTTGTGCACGGCTTATAACCATAACAAAGAGCGCATTGACTTATCACCGCCACTAACTCGAATAGAAAAACTGCACCCGCAAAACAAGAAGCAACGGTAAACAATTCAATTTCTAGGGTGATACGGGTACTGATCGGTGATACGGGTACTGATCGCTAAACCAGAGGATTCTGTTTAGTGCAATTTGGGACGGGGTCGAACGCCGAGCAAACACAAAAATACGGAGGGTCAAAGTACAAAATGACATACGTACGTCCATATATATAAATAAACATCCCCGATTTTCGATTGTGTTACCCCTGTAAGTGTCTCGCTCGCTACGCTCGCTCGCCAATAAACAAACATCCCCGATTTTCGATTGTGTTACCCCTGTAAGTGTCTCGCTCGCTACGCTCGCTCGCCAATTACTGATTCGTGCATGCATTTAGTAATTATCATTCTATACTAAGACCATGTCACTAATACATAATCATATTTTTGTTGTACTCCATTTTGAATGAATAAAGAGACTATTGTGTTGCAAATATTGACATTCTTTTGGAAAGCTAGATAACTAAGAAATCTGAGAAATTTATAAAATTATAAAGTTTACTACAGTATTGATTGATTAGCTAAATTTCATGCTCTGATAATTGTCACTAAATCTAAATCTCAGCGACTAAAGTTATCTCAACTCTGTGCCCATTACTTTAGCTACCTATTTTGCTAAAAATTCTGCCAGTAAAATAAAAACCCACAGATTAGGCGAATAAACGTTTGTAGCTAGTAGTTATTGCAATGTTTGAATAGAAGGACTACTAGCGTCATGTGCTATACGTTTATTTAGTCTTGTCCAATAATATGGACTGGAGCTGAGTTCGTGAGCTGCTGCGACTGTCCTCCCTAGTGTCTTCTTCGCTCGTACTCCGAATTTGTCGTCTCGAGTGAGTTTGTCAAGTTAACTGAGTGATGCTATAGCACTACTTTATAATAGTTCACATTAGATTTACTTGAGAGAGCTAATGCGTAGTTTAAACTTCAAAACTCAGATGATGATACATAGCATAATTTTTTAATAGTTCTTGAGCTTACATCTTATACAGGATTGTGGTTGGTTGTTGCTGTATGCAAAGTTAAAAAAGAAGAATTGTGCCATGTTTAATTTATTATGGCTTCTAGTATTAACTGCTGGTTTGGTTGGCACATTAATGTATAGTAGTCTGAGGAGCCATAACCTGTGTCATAGCATTGCCTAGGAATAATATATGGGGAGTTCTACACTGCATTGTCTGTAGCTAGAGTCAATCAAAGTATGCCAATCATATATCTTACCTCAAAGTATTACATCAATATCACTGATTATAAAAAATTTAGCACTATATCTCCACATCAGTCAGTCAGAAAAAAGGAGGGTACCAAAACAAGCCTTGCAAACTGTTCCATAGTGGATATGAAGCCTCATGAAAAAAGTAAAAGAGCACCAGAAGTTTTTCCCATTTTTTTTTCCAAATAGAGAAAGGGCACCTATCAGACCTACTCTGATGAAATAAGAGCAAGTATTGGAAGATATGCAGCAGAAAATGGGAACAAAAAGGCTGTTACAAAATTTTCTGGGGAGTTGGGCAGTGATATTCCTGAAAGCTCTGTAAGGAATATGAAGAAAGCTTACCTGAAACAGTTGGATAAGTAAAATTTCGAGAACAGATAAAGAAATTGCCGTTTTGCTGTTACCAATGTAAAAAAAATAAATTTGTTTTGGAAAATGTATTAAAGACGAAATATTTACCCGCCATTGCAACTCAGAATATTCCAGATAGATACTTGCTTTTGACTAAGTCTATACACAACAAAAATAAAATACAATTAGGTGTTAGCTATTAACTGATTTTGATAAAAATATATACTGTATAACATGTTATATTGGCGAGTAAAATATTTGGCTATTCCATTCTGGAGTACATAAGTTTGGCTGACATTGTTCATTGTCGTTATCACTTGTAGTGTGGGTGTGACTGATATCGGAGCTAATAGGTAATTACATAACAAAATATGATGGCAAGTAGAGAAGGGGGTGTAACAAAGGGAGGGTGACGCAATAGGGTGTAAGAATTGTTTAAATCGTGATATCATTTTTTTACTAAAATGTGTCTGTTGTGAATTGTGACTACATTTTAAAATATAGCACTGAAAGGGCAAACTCTCAGCACTATTATACATAAGCTAGCTAGCTATTGCAATATCATTCACAGACCAACATAATAATTATTGGCATCTCGCTTTGTCGATATGTAACTCCTGCGCAATGAAAACATTAGACATAAATGTTGTCTTCATAGAAGAAGCTAAACTGTCACTGCTAACTCTTAGCATACAAAAGCTGGGAAACAATGTCACATTTTTAAGTCGTGAGCATTTTAACAGAAGACAAAACAGTAAACAAACAAACAAAAAAAACACAATGTACAAGGTGAGTATTTAACAAGCATGAAAATGGAAGCAGCTATAGTCATGAGTTTGATGGTGCAGACGCATAATACTGCAAAAATGACCCAGGATCCTACATTAAATAATGCAGAAGTATCAGATTTCAACACTAAAGGCGATTATCATAGAAATGTCACAGTAAGAGTGCTAGCAACAGTAATAGTATTGATTAATGTGGTCACTGTTATTCATAGTTATTTGTTCTATATTAATGCCAATTATAAAGTAGAAAGATTAATTACAATTTAGAGAATAATTTATAAGCTTATTATAATACATTTTACTTATAATTCTGCTCATAACAGTGTGGTCATCACTATGGCACCATAAATGGAAAAAAAATATTTTAGTACTCTAATGCACCATAGCGCCATAAGTGGAAAATAGTATTGTAGTACTCTGTACTCTACAATGTAATCACAGGCCACTACGTACATTTGTTCTTAGTTTACTTGTCACAGCACTTTATGTGATACGAGGTTAGCCACTTTGACTGAGTACTTGCTAACAGGGTTAAAAACAGTGACGCTAAACAATTACAAATTTACCTGGTGATTATTGCTTCTCAGTTCTACATGGACAAAGTTGAAGGCTGTCTTTTTTGAAAGGGATATTATGAAACCAGTGAGAGGGAAAAGGTAATGACCACAGTAACATACTGCAAACATAGCCCCAGATAATGCTCTACCTACTCGAGGAAGAATGTTCAGTGACTATTAAAGCTCAATAAGTCAAAACTATAATTTGTGCTTAGAGCTCAATAGATACAAGTATCTATGAAGCTCAAGAAACAGAGATATATCAAGAGAATTACGACAATCCAGTTTTAGTAGTCAAGGTCATAGGAAGTAATTTGAAAGGATACAGCAAAATAATGCCACATGCACTTATAAATATTTTCTTTATAGTATGGCAATTTTCCGTACAGAAATATATCCTGTATTTCTGCTGACAAGAAAATGTCACATATAAAATAATATTAGAGGAGAATAGAAATCTCACAGAAAAGCATTAAGGAGAATCAAATGGTTCCGCTAATTACCCAGTGGCTTCAATATATTGATAAAAGTTATTGCATTACAATACTTCTTAAATAATCAATAATTAATGAATAAATTTCTTATTATGTATATAATAATCCACTCTCCCACTGTATACAGTGTCTCCAATTTTATCACGCTTAGTTACAGTTTGCTAAAACTGGCACTAAAGAAAGCTGCTGTTTTGGGGCTGATTAAGGCGGCTGTGAACGAATATTTTGTAACACTTGTAATATTCATGAAATAACCATTCTTATAATGCAATCTTCTAAAATGTGCTTTCAGCTACTTAAACTAATGAGTGTGGTTCTATGTGCAATAATAGCAAGGTCATGGACTGCTGGCCGACTTTCAATTTTTTATCAATGAAACTGACCAATTGTTGCTCAATTAACTCTAGGCTTTAGTTGTAGCAGCTCATAAGTAGTAGTATTTTTAATTCCTATACACATTATACAGTCAGGTATAATATTTGAGACAAGAAAAATCATATCAGTTAACAAGATGATAAGAAAAGGATATTGTACAGATTGTAATATGAGCATAACACCACAATAAAAATGAAGTAAGGGCACATACATATCATTAGTAGCTCTCCTATAGCAGTTGTTATTCTGAATACATAATCCAATAGCTATAATATTTTCATTTTAGGCCATGGGTTGAATAACATGGCCCAATGCAACTGTTAGGATCAATAAGGAACAAATTGGTAATATTATCAATACATTGATTTAACCCAAACTTCCAGGTTTTCAAACAATGATAGCATTTAACATTTCATTCACTATGGCTAAGTAATCAAATTTGTCAATTTGTAAGAGCTAGCTGATGTTCATGAAGGAAGATGCAATGGACCATTTTCAGCACCCATAAACTTTGCCGTTAAAAGCTATACAACTTAAGTAATAATATCCTATGATTTGCCAGTAAGCTGCAGAAGAAAAATCACATGAGATTCCCACCTCGTTATCTAGTTTAGTCACTCTTGGAAGTGATTATAATGGCATGAGGTATACTTTTTGCATATTAATTAAAATATTTTCTTTATGAAATACCTTTGACATTGATTCTTGTAAAAACTTGTTCAATTTGTAAAAAACATCAACCTTTACCGAAAATTTGAAGTTATAAAATTTCCTTCAGAGTATTAAATTTGTGGAAGTATCAAGTCGTACATAAAATATTTATTCTTACAGTTACTAGCACAGGGTGAACGGAGTCCATTTACAACCATAACAAAATATGTAAACTGTCTTGATAATTAGAGTTAACAAAACAATTAAAAGGCTGTAGAGGTTAACAAACTAGTTAACAACACATTATACACTAATTTACGATTTTGTTATGGTTGTCAATGGACGCTTTTAAGACAGCGTAGTATTTATTATAATATGCTTTTTTATCCTGATCTAGGACAACTTTTGCTGTTGTAACTATTTTTGTCAAATTAGACTAACAAATAGATAATAATATTATTTTGAAATTAGTATGCATATTATAGCTAATGTAGTTCATGACTAGCCAGAAGCAAGAGAAATTCCTGAACAGGAATGAGGTCATATAGTAATTATTACTTAAACAAGATAATACTTTTTTGGTTATAGTATTCTCAATTGAATCATGCTGAGTATGTTGTGGTTTCTTGTTTTCCACTTAATTTCGTACCATTTAAGGATATGTTTAACTGATCTTTATCAAGTAAATCAAGCTAGGACTCTGTGTTACTCTGATGAAGCAGGTTTGTTTGCTCTCAATATGACACACAAATCTCCTGGAGAATTACCAGTAGCAGCAGTGAAATGTCTGATCAAATATCATTCCACACATTATTTGATTCAGTGAGAATGAAGAATGGAACAATAGATTCTACAATAGTAACAGCTCAACTGATAATTGGTAATATTTCTTTCATAAGGAGCAAGTTGACAATAGCAGCTAATCTGGTAGCTACAATAGAATGTGATACAGAAAGGATCAGTTAACAACCACTAAATCGTAAGTTGCAATCTATAATAGAGACCAGCTATATTGTATCCAGTTCCTTCATGAATGGTTAAGTTTATTCATAATAATTGTAATTTTTTTTTACTTTCATGCAAGAATAGAAGTGTCATTTTACTATTTTTTTTATAATGCTTTTAACTTAGTTTTTATGGTTAGTAAACATTGATACATCAATTAATTTTCTATCTGTTAGTTAGCACCTGTAGGGTATGAAAAATGTGTATTTGGAATGTAGCTGTAAAAGCCAAGAAAGGCTTGTCGCCATATCTACTGGGGCAACAAGCATGCACAATAATTGTCAAATATCTAGTTTTGTAAATTGTATTCAGGCTTAATATCGCATACATTACTTCTTTTTTGTTATTACAGAGTCCAAATTAGTACCATCAGCAATAATTTTAACCCCAATTACAAGTGGTTCCTCCAGTTATAGAGTAACATGGACATCATCCTACTACAATACTTCAAGATACATAATAACAGTTTATCCTCCTGAATCCTACACACAAGAAGATCTCATCATCCACAACACTGATAACAGTATGGTGCACAACATCACCATAACATTCAATGACTGCCCACACAGGATATATTCTACTTTTTTATTTGGTACTAATAACAAAGTTAAAAAACTATGTACTTTAAGCTGCTTAACATTTTATTAAAATTTTCTAAAAAGGACCCAAAGTAAATATCAGGGCATTTGAAAATGTGACTACTATGGTCTCCTCTGAAATATTCGGAGGGGGGCAATCATCTGTCGAAGATGAGTACAGATGATTGTCCATATCCATCATATGTCACATCCAAAATTACCAACTTTTAAAAGACGTGAAATCGTGTGCAGCAATAGTAAATAACACATATGCAATACATTCTTAGGAATAGTGTACAGTATCAACTGACAGATTGTTTATCTGGTTTATACAAAACTTTGAAATGGTTGGTAACTTTATATGTGTGTATGGTTATGGTATGCTGATGAGCTCAAAAAAGAGCGAAACAATCATTTCCCCCCCTAAAATTATCATACAGTGTACTCATTTTAAATTGCATTTTCCTAAGTGGCATTATTTCATTTTATTTTCAGCTAGGCCAGCTCGCTCGCCATTGGCGCTATTCGAGCGCACCACTAGTATTATCCTATGCTATGCCATAAACTTTGCCGCAAAAAGCTATACAACTTAAGTAATAATATCCTATGATTTGCCAGTTAGCTGCAGAAGAAAAATCACATGAGATTCTGACCTTGTTATCTAGATTAGTCACTCTTGGAAGTGATTATAATGGCATGAGGTATACTTTTTGCATATTAATTAAAATGTTTTCTTTATGAAATATCTTTGACATTTGATTCTAGTAAAAAATAGTTTAATTTGTAAAAAACAACAACAATCTTTACCGAAAATTTGAAGTTATAAAATTTTCTTCAGAGTATTAAACTTGTGGAAGTATCAAGTCATATGTAATATCTTTATTCTTACAGTTATTAGTATTTAGTATATTATTATTAATTATAAGACAGACCACTTGAGTTTAAAGGTCGTTTCGAAAAAAATTAGTATAAGCGCCAACTTCTTCGCCGGTGCTGTTCGTCTAAAGTCGTGATGTCGGTGTCTTTGAGGATTGGAGCTATTTAGCTAAGTTTTTATTCCGTATAGATAGATAAAATCTCAAACTTTTTCACCCGACTTTTAGTAAGATCTAACCTAACTAGAGCAGGACTGAATGCCTAGGAATGTGCGCCCAAGACGCGAGAAGTTGACGCTGATGGTAGGTCACCTTTTGGAGACGATGTTAGCTTATATATTAACTGCAAACCAATATTAGTTATTTTAATTTTATTGTTAAACATCACAATTTTATTTGCAGCAAGATTGAGATACAAAAATAAATTATAAAGACGATAGATGACAAAATAGTAACTCATGAATAATTAATGAGCATTGTGTATACCAGAACCTTAAACTCTCGTGAATACAATTATACTCACGTGAATTTATATTATTATAGATTGCTTGCGCATGCGTAGGCAACCTGCAAAACCGGTATAACTTATCCCCTAGTTTTCATCTGCGTCGTCGTGTTGAAGATGGCGGAGGGAAAATCGGTCTGGACCGGTAGTTAGTTGCTCAACTAAATACGTTCGGGAGACAATGCGGGGTGCACCAGCGGGATCACTGGTAAGGTTGAACTTGTTCCGAGAACTTCCAATAAAAAGTTAGCGTGGTAATTCGAGTTTAAGTTGTAGTACCTAAACATATTGATTTATATTGCTAAACTGTAATCCTTAGGTGTATCAGTATAACTCCAGTTATTATGCTTACTTCATATTGTCTTGTTGTAATATTTATTGTACAATAACAATTCTATATTTTGACAGTTGTGGAGATTATTGCCAATTTTTGGCTTCCTTCTCTCCTGCCGAGCAGACCAGACAGATTTTCTTGGTATTGAGCAGAGATTTAATGATTCGAACCGATATGATGTGTTTTTCTGCTGCAATATCTGCGGAGATTATTTGCAATGGTCAGTAAATTACGCTGATGTTCTGATTCATGTGACATCTTTAACTTCCCTTGGAGACGTCAGTTCTACGACATCTGGAGCCAGCTCTAATTCACTTCTGTACAGTTCATCAGTATTGTCTAAGCGTTCCAAAGATAATCAAGTGTGCCTAGATACTCTACTTATAGTTACTCAGACGAATCGAGACTTGCCAGTGGTCACTTGCCAAAGTAACTCAAACACCCTCACTGTGCAGTATAATGCAGGGTCTATCAATACATTTGAAGAAATTGATAATATCACTGTTGTTGTAAAGTACTCTGAAGTTGGTAGTCTTGATGTAGTTTCTCCTGGCAACAATTTCGTAACCCAAATTTTGCTCTGCCGTAGCTTTGACACCATTCTCACGTGGTCGAATCAATCCGGATCGTTTGATGTTCCATTTGACCGAAATACAGTTCGTGCAGGTGATAGGCAAATGCTGACGCTTTCACCATTACAGTCCAATATTACACTGTATAATTCAGTAGTTTTGGAAAACAATGAACAATATTTAACCACTGCCATTTTCTGGACCGATTACAGCACTGTTGGTAGCTATCATGTGTCATGCCATTCTCAGTCTAACATGATTTCTACTATGGTAAACATTGAACCAGGTGCATCGACTTCAGTTGCATCGACTCCAGTTATTCCTATTGCATCTACTTCTCTTAACTCTGAGCAGCCATTATTGAAATCGAATAGGACGTCTATGTCAACCAGTTTACATCATATTTCATGTAAGTTTGATGATTTCCTTTGCATTACTTAAAATGTCAAAGACTTAGTTTATCAGTTACATATTTTGTACCTTTTGCGATATCTTTTCATATATAATTTATCTATAGGACTATTATTACGGTATTGAATTCAAACATTTAAAAAAGTTGTATCTACATGCTTTGGCAAAAAGAATAATTCATACTCATAATGTATTTTTTTTCTACTAAAACACACAAGAAACACATGTTTCCAATGTTATTGTGAAATTTTTATCAATATTATATGTGACCATCTACAGGAAAACCGGGCACAACGCGGCGTGCGTAAATATCAACAAAAGATCGATCGATTTCTTAAAAATGTATTGTTTCAAGCCGACAGAAGGGAACGGTTAGGTCTATTATAGTGGGAACGACTTAAGCTACGACGATAAAACTTGGAGAGCTCAATATCTGGACGCCGACAACTCTGTAAGTGCCAAAAAAAATTTTTCGAAGGGTGCCGCGTTGTGCCCGGTTTTCCTGTAGACGGTCACATATACACACACAATATATAATATATAATGTATAATATTTTCAGATGGTCCACTGACTATCAACGATAATACTGAAGTACTAAATACATGTTCTAGCCGTTCTCTGTCAACAATACTGAGTGTAGTTGTGACATGTCTTCTGACCATCATTATTCATGTCATAATAATAGTAGTATTTACAATCACAATGAAGAGGAAAAGTAAGCAGAAGTTCATGTAATTATAATATAATAATTATTATTTTATTATTCAGGCAAAGTTAAGAATCGATCACTGCAGTAAGATTTCCTTATAATCAACATAGTAATATTACAATACTATTAATCAGTAATTTTTTTCTTTCAGGTTTGCTGAACGCAGTGGCAATAAAAAGGTTGTAAGCATTGGACAAATAGTATCATTATTATACAAATTTGTTTTTTATACCAAACAAAACAAAAATGCTATAATTAGCCTAAGGGTGATGCTTGACAAAATGCAATATATTGCCTAAGGTTGATTCTTGTTTATTTATGTGAGTGACCTCTAGCTGCTCTCAATACTAAAGGGGAAAGCTCCATTCCAGAGTCCCTATTCATGGTTAAGTTATTGGGTGACATATTTATGTAGATGGCTTCTTTTACTTTTCTCTCAACCACGCCTTGCGAAAAATCCAAAAGTTTTACTTGATTCCAATGAATCACATGACTCCCTTCTTGCCATACATGTTCTGCCAGTGGTGATTGGGTGAAATATCCATGTTCACAGGCTGATTTGTGTTCTTTAATTCTAATGCCTAGCGCTCTTCCTGATTCACCTATATAGAAAAGGTAAGCTACCATTTGTTTCTACTTCAGAAGTTAATTGGATAGAAGGAAATAGTGAATTAGAAAAAAAAGTGATTCATCCAAAAACTCACTTTTAATGATGCAAAAAATATCGTCGACATATCTTTTCCAAAATCTGAATCTTGTGTCCAATGCTGTCTCTTCAAAATGTTTCATAAATAGGTTTGCTACTATTGGTGACACTGGTGAACCCATAGCTGCTCCATTATGCTGTTCATAATACTCCTTGTTAAACACAAAATATGTTGTCCTTAGGCAGACTTCTAGTAAATTTGTTATTTGTTCAGCATTCAATTAACTTGTGAAGTAGAAACAAACGGTAGTTTACCTTTTCTGGATGTGTTGGTCAGTAGGTTTAATGATGGCACAATGCGAAGACTAATGTTCACAGAAAATCAACACACACAGATAGGTATATATCTTACCAATCCAACCATGCCCCACATGTGAAGAAAAGTATTGTAAAATGTTTACTAAGGAGAAGTTACAATCTATCGAGTGAATCCTCCTTAAAGAATGAGATAGACCATGTTAGAAGTGTTTTGTCAATGAATGGTTATTCCTAGAAGTATTGTGGATAAAGTGAAACATGAGCTAAAGAAAAAGAAGCAGGTTGACACAACTACCTTCAATGAAGATCCAGTAGCAATAGCAATTATTCCATATGTTTCAACAATGAGTGAGAGAATAAGAAAGATACTCTGGGATTACGGAATAAGGACTTCTTTCAAAACCAAAACCACTTTGTCAAATCTTCTCACAAAAGTAAAAGATCCTACTTCAAATGAGAACAAAGTAGGTGCTGTGTACAAAGTCATGTGTGAATGTGGAGATGTCTATATAGGTGAATCAGGAAGAGCGCTAGGCATTAGAATTAAAGAACACAAATCAGCCTGTGAACATGGATATTTCACCAAATCACCACTGGCAGAACATGTATGGCAAGAAGGGAGTCATGTGATTCATTGGAATCAAGTAAAACTTTTGGATTTTTCGCATGGCGTGGTTGAGAGAAAAGTAAAAGAAGCCATCTACATAAATATGTCCCCCAACAACTTAACCATGAATAGGGACTCTGGAATGGAGCTTTCCCCTTTAGTATTGAGAGCAGCTAGAGGCCACTCACATAAATAAACAAGAATCAACTTTAGGCAATATATTGCATTTTGTCAAGCATCACCCTTAGGCTAATTATAGCATTTTTGTTTTTTGATTTTTATAAATCAGCCCTGATGATGGCAGAAGCAGTGTGCTGAAGCATGTTGGCATTAAAAATGAAGTGTTTGGTATAAAAAATCAAATTGATATAACAAGAAAAAACTTTAAAACAGTATGATTATTGTTTATAATTGTTTTGATTAGCAAAAACATAATTATATTCACTATTTTAGGAATCCTCCCAATTGAAACAACATTCACAGATATTAACAAGCCAGGTATGATATCATATCACATTGATAAAAAGTAATGTACTTCTAGTGCTAATGATCGTCCAATAGTTATATAATGTAGCTAAAGGTTTCATGTTGTAGAAGGCATAGACATTTGACAGATGTATGTTGATGACTGATTTGAGGTAAAATATCTATATATTGAGCAATATATAAATCATTTTATTTGCTTACAAGGCAAATAGTTATCAGGTTATATCACTATTGAATGATGATATTATAATTGCAATTTTCTATATTCACAGAATGCTGCATATGCCACTGTTCAGGCCAACAGGCAAATGGTACAAATTAACTCAGTATTGAATTAATTTGGTTATAGTTAAGGTAGATTTATAAAAAATTATACTTTGTGAAAGTACAAAAAAATATTGAATGCTTATTTAAACAAATTATCCAACATTTCTAAATATAGTGGGAAATTGCTGCTGACAATCATTTGATTGCAAATGACTTGAATAATGATGGTAAGCCATTGACTGAGATTGTAATGCTATCTAAAATATTGAGCTACTGAATTCACTTTTTTCTCAGATATGTATGAGACTATTGATAACTGAAGAATAGATGTCATCATCAAGGACAGTGTTGTTATTTACAAAATATACTAATGTCTTACTTCATAATAGCGATAGTAAAAGCTATGTTGAATCTCAATGTCTAGTTCATGTCATTCATTAAAATTAGTATGGTTTAATTTAGGCTATATGGTACATTTTTCATTTCATCAAAGAGAATTTTCACGGTATTAAACTAATAAAAGAGTGTGAAAAAGTGAGTATTTTAAATAATTATAATTTCATTGTTAACATAGTTTCAAAACATTGTTATGAGTCAATTGTTGAACATAGCTTTACTTTCACAAAGTATTTTCTATTTCAAATTCACAATAGGTTTTGTTATTATAAGCAAAATGTGTTTATATAAATTTGCATTTATTGTTCTTATTTCCACTCAAGGTTAGATTACAGCAATTGTAAATAAGTGTAAGTTACTTTAATCTTTCATTCTGTGTCATAACTGTCCAAGACACAGTTTATAAACAATGCACATGCAGTGTATTTTAGAATAGATTGTTCTATAGCTTCAGTTTCAGCATTAGATTATCAAGATAAGATATAATTATAAATTAAAGGAGGGTAGTTTTCAACTGGTACAATAACATCTTATAAAGTTTATTGGATATCGTTTTGTACTGTCACAATTGTTATTTAAATGAGAGTGAACACTTAGTAGTAGAATAAGTAGCTTTATATTTAGATTTATCTGGAGTATCCCAGTGGATGCAGGTTAAAATTGTTTTAATATGAGCATAAAATAACAATAAAATGAAGTAAGCTGCTCTCCTATATAGTCATTATTCCCAAAACCTAATACGAAAGCTATAATATGTTTAATAATATTAATTTTTATGCAACATCATCATTCTATGGATTATATACAAGATTCAAGGTCATGTGAGTATAAGATATTCTTTATTTTTTATACATACCTTGATAGTGAAATATTTTCAAGCACTTTTGACTAAATAAAGTTATACATTATACGTATATATATATCAACATTAAAACGTACTGTTTGCATTAGTATGCATTACATGAAAAGTGTCCATTGACAACCATAACAAAATCATAAATTTATGTATAATAAGTTTGAAACTAGCTTGATATATAACCTCTACAGCCTTGTAAACATTACAGTGATATATTTTAATTCATGAATTGTTTATTAACTCTATGAGTTGTACGGTTTACATTTTAAGTTTAATGCAAGTTAAATGTTTTTAATACAGTCATCCAATCTAGACAGACTAAACTATCATAATTGTTCTTTAAACTTTAAACGAGTGTGAATGCTTTATAATAGAATAACTAGCCATATATTTGGCTAATATCCTGAACATCCCAGTGTAGCACGGCTTGATAAGCATATTTTAATATGAGCATCAACCAACAATTAAATGAAGTAAGGGCACAATATATCATTAGCTGCTCTCTTATCACAGTCATTATTACCACTACACACAATCTTATAATTATATGTTTAATGATAATTTATTTGATGTAAAATAATATATCCTGGTTTAATAATTTTTATTCGTAATGGTTTCTAACACTGATAGAGTGAAGAATCTGTAGTAATCATAGGTTAAAAATCTTCAATGCTTATAGGGTGAACTCTTTGTAGTGTATGTATAAGGCAAGAGATCACTCTAACGATCATTCCAATATTACTCCTTTTTTTTGGTTGTAAAGGACTAAATTGAACTGAGTTAAATTCATTGTTCTTGTGTTGATGTTATTGAGACTCTTACAGCAAATATTCTGAAGAGAATAATACTTAGTGTGAATACAGAAATTCTATAGCTCTGCATGAACATCAAGTTTGTTAATACAATTTTTCCTCACAGTTTCCTTGTTGAACAAGGAATAAGACTAATGCTATCATAGGGAACAAGGGAGCACACAACTGAAATTGGATAAGGAATCATCCTACTACAATACTTCAAGATACGTTATAACAGTTTATCCTCCTGAATCCTACACACAGGAAGATCTCAAGTACGATACACAACATCACTATAGCGCTCAATGACTTCCCACACAGGATATATTCTACTTTTATAATTGGTGAGTTTCAAAATCCCTACAAAGGTAATTGTTTATATATAAATTGTTTTTAATAAGTAACTAGAATTGAACATTCAGATAATTCAAATGTATGTCTGCTGGGATATATATTGAGACTAAATGTATTTATCATAACATTCAATAATACTTGTACTAAAGACTTATAATGGTGAAATCTCCGTATATATATTTTTTAGAATGAAAACTGATAAAAACTTCTACAATACTATTTTATAGCATTACCAACAGTGGCAGAGTGAAAGTACATTTATTATATAATAATATGACTATTCAATGTATAAATGAAACTTGGGGAAGAGACTTCTGGGATGACACACTACCTATAACATCAACTACCAGTAAGTAATTATTGTAGCAATATAGATTTTTGTGTTATATTTAGTGAGTGAATTTATTTATGTAAGTTGACTCTTTTGCGTCATTACGTACACATTGAATATGTAGTGTTCCTAACTTAATCTAAATGAAAAAAAATTTCAAATTTAAAAGGAAAAAGTTTATTAATACTAATGTTATTATGAACCATTTAGTATATTCATTATTATGTATAACATTTTCATTTGTTCCAATAGCTATCAATTGTACATTCAAATCGGTCAATTGTACATTTCAGTCTGATGACCAGGATTCTCTGAGTATGTGTGAACAATGCAAAAATGAAGTACTAATTACATGTTCTAGCCACTTGCTTCCAAAAATACTGAGTGTAGCTGTGACATGTCTTCTGACCATCATTATTCATGTCATAATAATAGTAGTATTTACAAACACAATGAAGAGGAAAAGTATGTTGGAAGTTAAAATATTTTTAATGTAACAGTTGTCATCATTTTTAATTCAGGTAAAGTTCAGAATCAATCATCTAGGTAAGATTCACAATATTCAATGTATATGTTACATTATATTTTATTGATGAGTAAAGGAAAGTTCATTTTTCTTTCAGTTTTATTGAACACAGTCGCCATACAAAGGTAGTAAGAGAAGCTTTAGTAATTGTTTATGAAATCATTTCTATTAGCAAAATATACTTCTGATTTTGTTTAGAAATCTTCACAAATAAAGTGCTCACAGATATTAATAAGAGAAGTATGATAAAATAATATATTATAGTGTGAATAGGAAATATTGCTTTTCTACTGTTTTTTTTTAATGATTGTTGAAAAGTGATAATAATATAATAAAGATCTATAATAGTGTAGATAGGCATTGTTAATGATAGAAAAATAATATTATGTTTATAAGGATTATGCATTGTAAGGCTTTTGACTGATGTATTTTATTACATATTACATAAGCATATATAAAGGTGAATGACTTAATTAGTATTGCAATTTATTTATTTCAGGTAAAAACTATTTTTAATTTTTTTACCTACAAGACGCATTACAATCAGATTTTATTGTTATTGAATATTCTTTTCCTATATTTGCATAGAATGCTGCATATAACACTGTTCAGGTCAACATGCGTACATTGAAAGCATTTGGTCTTATGTTAATGTTCCATGTTAAAACAAATTTTTTTTTTATATATTTCTATTTAAACTCAATTTATAAAATGCTGATTCATGCTAATTATCTAACATTATTGTTAATATAGAGGGAAATTGCTGCCGATAATCATTTGATTGCAAACGACTTGAATAATGATGGTAAGCCGTTGACTCGGATTGTAATTCTTTCACTATTTTCAGCAAATGAATTCGCTTCTTTCTTAGATATGTATGAGACTATTAATATTTGATATTTTTACATTAGACTTGTTAATCAGCACACAAAATTTACTATTTTCATCCAGAATATTCCCACGTAAACTATCATTATGAAACTACTCAGTATATTCCAGTGTAAATGCTACATATACATACTTGTTCATGTATACTCAAAATTACTATGTATAAATAAGGTTGATTTTTATTTATACATTCAAAATCAGAGACACATGAATAAAATAGGTTCAATGATCAATGTAGTCTAATGTGAGAATTGTTTACTTCTGCAGATTTCTGAGACCTCAAGACTTTGAAATCATATTAAATTAATAGACATATCAAGAGATCACAATTACAGCAGATCACAGATATTTTACATATCTGAAATATCACACATACTATACCAAACTATTGACTCTACATACTTCACTAACAATATAGTATGAATACATAACCAAACAAAACAATTTATCAAAAAAAAATACTTGTATATCTGCAGTAATAGTGTGCAATGGTGAAACGATTATACATATTACCCACAAAACGTGAAAAAAGCTGTCACCTGCCACTAACTTTAACATATAATACAAGATATTTCTTCACTCACAGTATTACATGCACAATACTCTTCTACATGACTTCAAAATACACAATCCTCCTAAATCCTGCACACAGGGAGATCTCATCGTCCCCAGCTAACACTGATAGCAGTGAAAAATACAACATCATTGTAGCACTCAATGTCTCCCTACTTATTATTTTAAGATACTAATTTACTTCCAATATTCATATCATTCATGTGATTTGTAACATATCCATTTATACTATGTAGATAATTATTATACTGAATTGTGGCTATTGTTCGTAAAAAAAAGTGTACTTGCACATTTATAAACTTCCTCAACTACTCCATACTGAAGTGGCTATCTCTCAGAAGCAGGAAGTGTATTTGATACTGCTATAAAGGAGTCTAAAGAAAAGTGAAGACATAATGATAAAAAGTTTTAGTTTTCGCAGTGAATTAAACCCGGGATATAGCCAGGAATCCTGGGTTCGATTCCCTGGCTACAACTGACATATTTCATATGTTACCTTTGCTTTTCTATATACAATTAAAGTGAGAAAGGTTCGATCTGGTTATATGAAGGGTCTGAACTGATAGTTATGACAGAACTGTTGTAATATTATATTATATTACACTGAATCATTGTGATCTTTTGTAAAATAATGTTAAGAAAAGTTTACTGACCCTTTAATAAACTTCATCAAGTATTCCTAACTAGTAAAGTGGCTATCTTTTAGAAGCAGGAAGTATATTAATAGATACTGTTATACATTTTTTCTATCTATGTGTGTCATGAATCTCGATGTTTTAGGTCTAACCATGATACTTGGGTTTGTAAATTTTGTTTGGTGCCTTTCTTACTGGATATTAATATGTGTTCTAATCATACATTATGATATAGCTTGTTTAGGGGATCTTTACCAAGTGAACAGAATCAGGACTCTGTGTAACTCTGATGTAGCTGAGTTTGTATGCTCTCAATATGGTAATGATGCTGTTATTTGGATATTTTCAGTCAATGGAGGCAGTCAGAGGAGAATTTCCTTCCTTATTCCAAATGACAATACTCCAGCAAGAAGGATTCAACATAACACACTGGAGTCTACTAGAGTGGATAGTCATCTCATTTTTGCCAACTCATCCTTCTTCAAGAATAGCCTTACTATTGATGCATCACTATCTGTTACTATTAGTTGTAACGCTATAGATGAAATTATGTACCATCCTTTAGATAGTGAGTGAATGGTAGATACATGAATGTAGATGACATTATTCAATGAGGATAATACATGGCATGCATGCAATAAATTGGTTGCTACTGATTTCTTGGTCATTGGTTGAAATCTCTCTATTCAAAGTGCTTAACTAGTATTATTGTACTGTGTTGAATTACACAGTAAACTATATTAAGTACTATTATTAACAATAGATACTGTTTGTAATGTTCATTTATTAGAATCCGGTTTAGTACCAACAGATATTTTTCTTACTTCTATCAATACTGATCCCTCAAACTACAACATTTCAAGGATGCCTTTCTTATCTGATGTAAGCTTCATTTAACCTTGTCATGTGGGATGACCCACCCCACCTCCTCCCCTCCCTACCCAGATAAACCTCCGTAACCATTAATGGAAGGAGGGGGATTGGTAATGCGCAGGAGCCTCCCTCCCAGCCAATACTTTGAACCAGGTCCTGCACCCCCCAGCTAGATCCTGCTAGCGCACCACTGCTAGATCCTGCTAGCACACCACCGCTAGACCCTGCTAGCTCACCCCTGCTAGATCCTGCTAGCTCACCATTAAACACCCCTACTAGCCCGTGATAGCACCCCCATGCTAGCACCAGTTAGCACCCCCGCGCTAGCCCCTGCTAGCCCTTATTGGCCTCCCCCGGCTTACTCTATGGCCCATTCCGCTAAGCCAGGTGCCCTGATAAGCCTTTCCCCTGCTGCGGTCTTGCCCCTTCCATTATTAGTTTCCTGAGATTCTTGGGGAGTGTATGTTGGTACAACATCCTCCAGTGGCTGAAAGTCACACTCCCCAAACCCACATACTAAGAAAACCCCCTTTAGTTCCCTCTTAACTATAGTATCCCCCACTAACAAATATTTAGGCATGAACAATACCGGTCTGTTATTAATATATAAACCTCTCTTATCCCAACTATTCATTCTTCATAATATCCTATCCCAGCAAAACCTTATCTCCCTGGAGTACTGGCGTGATCCCCATCACAATCAACTGACATCTCATTTATTGACATCCAACACAACAAGTATAGACAACACGCTAGTTTGATAACCTGGAAGCAGTACAGGTGAGGGTTGCGACATCAGTTCTGATATAATCTAAAAATGCTGATGACTTCCAACGTCCCAGAGTTTGAATGAATGAATCGCTGAGGCCCTTCTGCGCTGCCACTGTCGCCGCACCTATACGGAAGCTGTGACCACTATAACTCCTCGTGTCCATCCCAATAGACTCCAGAATCCGCTTAAGCTCCCTTCCCAGGCGATCTCGCGTCAAGAGAGTCCGATCCTCAAATTTGAAGAGGAACCCAGGCCCAGGAGGTCTACATGCCAAATAGCCAAGCATGGCAGCCACAGGACACAAAATATCACCGGTGGTACCCAAATGCAGAGTGAAACCTGCCCCGAACGGATCAGTCTTGGACGACTTCAATCTCACTTGCAGGTGGGATGGCTGATCATGAGAATCAACTGAGATGTCCTGGACAGTAAGCTGCATGTCACCCAAAGTCGACTGAGCAGCGTACGTAAATTCTCCAGCTCGCAAGAAACCGAAAAATCCAAGACAGAAGGCCGCCCATAACATCACCTTGTCACTACAAGGGGGTGACTGTGACCACAGACTATGAATTTGCCGTAAAATATGTGGCGTGATGGGGAGCCTCTTGGTTCTTGGCTTAACCGAACCAAGACAACGCATGCCAGTAAGTACATAACTAAGACGGGGAAATGGCATTGAAGAGGGGTCGGGCCATCCATTAGTGATGTGGAGGTATCGGATTGCAGCTAAATATGATCGTACTGCTCCATATGACAGGTTCTTCACTGCCAATGAGGCTACAAAACGACACAAGGTCACCTCCGATGCTGGCAAAGGAATTAAGGTTGACTGCTGGCAGAAGGCGAGGTAACGTCTTTGCCCTGACTCGTAGACTCTTCTAGTTGACTGCGCAATACCGTGCTCAAAGAGCTGGCAAACAACGTCGTCCAGGCCTCGGAGCCCCAGTTCGGCCTTTCTACTATGAGGAGATGATGCACCTGCGGTGGAATTAGAGTCTCTGGAATCTGTGATATAATAGGGGAAACCAGATCAGCTCTGTCTCTAGATAAAGCATCTGCTACCACATTGACCACTCCTGGCACATGCTCGGCGGATATTTGAAAGCCATAATATGCACAATATAGTGATATACACCTCAATAACTGGACAAGGGGGAGATTTCGCTGACCGCTTCTGCACACAGGCAACCACAGCTGCATTGTCAGAGTGGAAACGCACATGTTTACCCACCCAGCTAGGCCCCCATACAGCCGCTGCTACAGCAATTGGAACTAATTCCTTTGTAGAGATGTCAACTTTATCCCAGTGTGGAGGCCAACTAAACTGGAACCACCCTAGCCCCTCAGCCACAGCGCCACACCCCCATGACCCTGATGCGTCAGTATGGATGTGACAGGAAATAGGGACAGATGCAAAAACTGAGCTGCCCGACCAGTGACCCAACAAGCACCTCCACCACAAGATATCAGCACGTGCACCCGCTATCAAACGAATGAAATGATGTGGCTGCTTCGCCTGCTGAAGCAAGGCGAATAACGCCCTCAGAAAGGATCTGCCTGAGCGCACCACCGTTGCTGCATGGCAGAGATGACCCAAAAAAGATTCCAAATCTTTCCGGGTCGTCGACCTTCGACCAACCCAACTACGTATCATCTCCTGTAGCCTATGCAATTTGACTTCTGGAAGACGCAACCGACCAGCGTTCGTGTCAATCTCAATTCCCAGGAATGTGATGACTCTATCGGGACCCGCCGTCTTATGTGCTGAAACTGGCACCCCCAGGTGAGAAAATGTGCTCAATGCCAATGCTCGTAGCTCCACCCCATCACCTGATACCGGGGGAACAAGAATGAGGAAATCATCCAGATAATGTGAAACCAAAGTGATACCCGCACTGTAAAGTGCCCAGGTCATCATGTCTGCAACCGCTGAGAAAATTTTCGGAGCTGACCTTAGCCCGAACGGAAGTGCTCTGTCTATATATGTCTGTCCCTCCCACTCGATTCCAAGCCGATGATGATCGCTAGGGTGTACTGGGATCTGCCTGTACGCACTCTCCAGGTCAATCTTCACCATCAGTATGCTAGATCCCAGAGTCTGAATGCACTCAACCACGTCGTCCATATGCATGTACGAGATTGATGCGAGCTCCTCTGAAATTCCCGCATTCACACTGCTACCTCTCGGATAGGAGAGATCGACAATCAGTCTCCACTTGCCTTCCTGATGGGGCTTAGGTATGAGGCCAATGGGGCTGACGTGCACCTGTGAAACCACCTCCCTGGAGAGGGGGCCAATTAGCCTACCTAGCCTCCACTCGGACTGGATATACTCAGAGACTACCCCCCGCTGGGAAGCTGCTGACGGGTGATTATGACTGGTTGACTTCACCCGGCACACCTTGCGGCACCCCAACCGAAATCCGTGACACAAACCATTCCACACGTACTGCGAAAAACGCTTGTCCGGGTGAGAGTCGAACACCGGTGCCCAATTCTGCAAGCAGAAGGGTGAGAACAAAACTTGCCACTGAGGTGCATCCTTCCGGTACTCCCCACTCTCGAAGGCCAGTAGATCCTCTACATAGATGTGACGACCCTGGTAGAGTCCCAGACCTCTAGCTGTGAACGGCGGCAGCCCAGCCAGCTCTCCGACTACTGCACCTGCATAAACCATGTCCTGACAACTGACCGCCAGTTCAACACTCAGACACCTCTACCCCACAAATTATTCTACCCGCCCCCTTAATGACAAGTAAACAATACTCTAGCTATGTCAGGTGTACAATCCCCAAATGAGACTAAGATCCTGCCGTGTCTAGCCATTTAAATTAACCTATCAATGACTACGCCAAACTATATCAATATTAAATCTCCCCTTCTTTCACTGAAACGACTATTGGTCTATTAATTCATATATACATACCTTTTAATACCCAAACACCTTGATTCCAAACCTACCTAACCACCCTCTATCAACCACCCAACTTGGACAATGATTATATTTGTTTGAATATATGACTATAATGTGGCAACAAATCAGAGGCAAGAATAGATAGTTATAGCGTTCGTAGGCAAACTGACACCCACTAGCGACTCGGGACAAATGGGCGAGGCTGGCCTGGAGGTGGACCCTGCGGCAACCCCTGGGTACTCTTGCTGGGGCAGTGAATCTCTGGGTGAGGTTGACAGCATACACGACACACATGCCTGAATGTGCAACCCCCTGGAAATCTGCAGCTTCCACGATTCCACGATTGACAGATCCGGTTTGAAGTCCCCAAACCTCGGCCACCAAATGATCTTGTGTCAGAGTGGTGCAGATAACTTAATGCACACTGGTCTGCTCGATGATCCACACCCTGACAGAGAGAGCCATAATTACCAGCACGCCCCTGAGGCGCCTGCGCTGATGGCAGCGGGCTCACCATCATAGTTGAAGCCAGAATAGCCGGATGCAGCTCGTTCCATCTAAGCGAGCCATCTAGCGCTGCCTGTTGACGAAACACCTTGTCGTACGTCAACCAGCTCTTGCCCCCATGACGCAGTGACTCCCTAACAATCAGCTGGGCATATACCAAGCGCTCCCTCGTGTCATTGTCGGGGCATCGTAACGCCAAGTCATGACATTACGTTGTTTGGAAACATAAAACATAAAGCTACCCCAAACGTTTCTTACATGTGAAGAATGTTACACTATAACAAACAATAGGTAGCATGATCTGAGTAAGTTTAAAAATAACGTTACTGTGTTTGGACAACTTATAACATCACCCAAGGAAAGCAGCAAGCATTAAGTGATTTTAGTGACAACCAAAGGTGTAAGAAGATGTTTCATGTTTATATAGGGGAACTCCTAGTGCATGTTTTTAGTGGTTTAAAAGTGTTGGTGTGAGACAATACATGGCTAGATTGTGCCCCAAAATTATGAGGGTGCTCCAGTCCCTGGAGCCACTCCCCCCCTTCCTAGCCATTGACAAACAAGCAGCACATTAATCAATATTTGATTTGTGGGTCTTGTGGATATGTTTGAGTATTAGTACTAGAGTGAAAAGATATTATTGAAGAGCTAGTGACTATCAAAAACACAACATAAGTTTATCCCCAAGTTCCAAGTACATACACTCAAAAAATAATAGGTTATACCACTGGCATTAAAATTAAAAATTAAAATTATTACTACATTAAATTAAATAATAATCTATTTCTGAACCTATCGTATAATAGTATTGAAAATTAATAATAGCAAGACTTAGGACTTCGAAAGCCTTTTCATCAGTTGTTTGTGAAGATACAATTGTGAAAACTATGATAACAATTAATATTAAATTAATTACAATTGCACCATCACACAATTTCTGAAGGCTTCTAGAAGCTGAGCTGTCTTGTTATCTTTAAATTTCAATACTACGATAAGGTCAGAAAATAGATTATTATTATTAAAATTATGTGTTACCTATAACAAAATATTAAAACCTTATTATACCATTGTATGCATAAACAACAAAACAATAGATAGTACAACTACTATTGAAGTGTAGATCACTTGTTTTAAAGAATAATTTTTCTAAAGGTGCAGCTTTTTACCTAAAGAAAAAAGCTTACATTGGTATTTATTTCATGTGTGGTTGGTATTCAAAACTATGTATAAATAGCGATTATTTCAATGGTTGTAGTTGGATAGTATTTTATTCTTTTTCTGCCTTCTTGGCAGTTTTTTGCAGGGAACAAGCCCGCAAGAACGAATTAAGACCTTGAACCTTGGGCTTGGTTCACTTCGGTGTGATGTTTGTTATCAAAAAAACTCAATGAATTCTTCAGAAGTTAGATCATTTTCCAAACAAACAACCTATTGGAATCAGCACTACTTCATCAACTCCCAATATTGGAATGGAAGTGTAACCATAATCCTTATACTTGGTGAAGAAAATATTAAAATATTATCTTATTAAATTTTTAATAAGTTCTTGTGATCTTATGTAATGTATACAAGAATCTATGCTGACTATCTTTTGATCTCTTAATGGGGATAATCTTTTGCACCAGTTTTCTTAAAGTCACCATAATCTAATTTTAATTTCTCATTGTTGTAGTCTTAAAAATCTCATGTGGTGATAAAAGCTACTGAAATACAACACTTCCTCCTGAAAAATATAGAAAAATAAGGTGGCAAAGCGAATTTCAATGTGACTTAAATAACTTTTATTAGCATGTTCAGTGAACGTGAGTAAAGGGTTTAGCATTATGTAGCATATGAACTCATTCCCGATAAGTGCAAAATAATAATAGTCAAACACCAATGCACAGTTACAAAGCACAGCATGAACTATGACTAATTCTCAAAGTTCAAGCTAAGTAAATAAATAATAAATTAGTGTTTTGTTGTGTTCACATAATTGCTATACATGTAAATTGTTGTCTTAACCAATAAACAAAATTAACCAAAATAATTAACAAGGACAATTGTTATTCAGTCGAAAAATGTTGTATGCTTCATTATTTTTCAGATCCAAGTTTTCCTGTTTTGGGTCTTTCACCAAATCTTCATAAATGGGCTCAGTAGTAAGTTCTCGGCAAGTGCTTTCCAACATTGATGTGGCTCTCTGATGTTGTGGGTGCTGCCTTCCAAATAGCATTCCACATAAAAATGTTATAATTGGAATTACCAATATAATCAATACAGCTGTAACTGAAACACTGGTAACTACTGGTAGCAAGTCAAGTTGTTGATTGCTGGTTGTAAATTCAAGCTGTTAGACAATTATATAACAATTTAATATGCACAAAATCAATCATATATATATATAGCTATTATATATACTATAATGTATGTGTATATATACTGTATACATGTAATTTTATATATGGCATTAATTGTAAACAATTTAAAATGACATAGCTATCACTATAATGTATGTTTTATTTAGAATAAGGGCTCTGTTCATGCTGTTTGTCTTTATTTCTTCAAACGACATGTACCCACAATATATAATATTATAATGGTAAATTACAAATATTTGAATATACTAGATTACATAAAATTTATGTCCACAAAAAAAATGCTTATTTTTTAGGTATCACTATTATCACCGAAATGCAATTCCAGATAATGGAAATATTTAAAAGTTTGAAAGCAAACTGCTAACCTCATTTATGTTGGCATCAAATTCTGTGGAACATAACATGACATTGTTATTTATTATTACATTATTATTATTATTTGGGTTTACTAGCATCATTTACCATTATAGAAAATCATATTAGAATTCACTGTTCTCCATTGTCCATCTTTTCCACAAAAAATATTTCTTATTGTACCATCAGCAGATATCAGTGCAGCTGTCATATTGCCATTGCGATAAGTATTGTATTTAACACTCACATTATCATACTTCAGCAGTGGACAGATACCTAAGCAAATTAAAACATCTTCATGTATTACTTCCATTGTGATAAATTCATAGATAATACAAACATGCAGGTATTTACACAAAACAGAAGTTTACATTATTCAGTCACATTATGCAATACTGTTTAGGTGCAGCACATAATATCATTTAACTTTTTTTGTATTCAGATAAAAATATAATTGTCTTACCGAATATGTATACTCCACTCTCAGGATTTGGTCTGAAGCAGTGGTGTATAGTAAGTGATATATTATGAATGCTCCCGTTGTGCAGTTTTAGGTTGATGGACGGAAGAGTTGTAATGGCAGATATTGATGGCAGGGAAGCTGTTTCAATATGTACTTGGTAATAAGACACATTACTTGGAAGAACTTCAGTCCATACTAGCAGGTAATTCTTAGTAGTGATTGAAATGATTTCTATATCATTTGGCAAAAAACTGATACCTATACAACATGCACATTAATGTATTATAATAATATTACTCACTTTCCATTCAATAATTATATAGTAATTAGTCTCAATACATAAATATTTACTTTGATGCATCTACTGGAAAAAGTCTAGTTTATAATTAGTTATTCACTCAAAGCTTTTCCCAAACTCACCATAATCCTCTTCAAATATATTCCAAATATCGAATGTTAATATTTTATCCTCAGTTTGAAAAGACATGTAGAAGTCATAATGAGTGAGGGGCACAAAATCAGGTGGTATCAATTTAGTTGTATTGATTTGAGCATACACCACTGTGTAGTTATCTTGCAATCTACTTGCTCTGTAATTTATAGAGCAAGAGTTTACACTAGAGATAGAAGTCCAGCAAGAAAACTTGTATGGATAGCAATTGTTAGTGCTAATGGTGTAGTTCAGAATATTTCGAATATTTGTTTCTGCAGAATAATAACAATAAGTAAAGTGCTATAGTAACTCAATGCCAGTAAACTAAAAGAATATATGTTTCAGTTGATAGCTATTCAGTTATGTATTAGGAAAATTTGTGACACACACTAACTATCTGATGTGTGCTGAAGTAATGAATACCTACATTAAGACAACATTTCTAAATGCTTATGTTCTTCGGTTGTATAAGAAAAGGGGAAAAAAACACTATTGATTTTCTATTAAACTATGGATTATATTATGGAGTGATTATTCTCATTTTATTTAATATTCTTTTTAAAACTTATAGCTTTTTATTCTAGAATTAGCTACTCCAGAAAGAAATTTCATGTCTATTCTCAAAAAAATTCAACTCTGTACCTATTGAAGATGCAATGATTGAAGTTCTTTCATGTGAATACCAGATACTTGAAGCTTCCATAGATACTTGTATAGGAGAACCATTGTTTATTGATAAGAAGGAGACTCTACAATCATTGTTTGTACACTTCCTGGAAGGAACCACTTTAACATCCAGTAAAGATAAATTTATGCTTGATGTCAGTCTCACAGTATATATGTAATCACAACTCTGTTGTAGATTACTACTGGACTAAAAAAAATTGAATCGAGATATTAAGCTAATGTTACATAATGTTCACTATATAAAATGAATTTGCACACTTTCATATCCTGTTCAAAATTTCAATTATAATCTAGCATTAGACTTAAAGACTTAATTTCAGTCTCTTCTTCAGAAAGTGTATAATGTTTTACATGTACATCATAATGTAGTAACATGAAAGATAATTATTTAACTAAATGACTATATTTAGTTCCAAATTCATTCTTAATTAAGTAAAATAATATTAACATCTCCATTGAATAAAAATGCCTATTAGCTATACTGCACAGAGTGTTGCTTACTCTACTGGGACTCCAGGATATGGAAATGTTCTGAAGATTATTATTAAGATAAGAGGTCTTGATAGTTTTAATAACAGGGAGAGTAGGCACTATTAAATAATGAAATTATAATAGGAACAAATGTCATAATATATATTTGCAAAGTTTGAATGTTATATTGCACTTACCTGAAAAGGTATAACTTAAGCCAATCCATTCACTTCTTTCAGAGATTATAGTTCCACAGCTGAAGTAGCGTGTTGTGCTGCTATTATAAGTTGACGTGTTAATATATAATGTAGAATTGTACGAATAATAATTGTTCCAGATAACAAAATCATCAACATAAAGTTGTAACCCTTGCCAATCAACAAGTAATGGCAATCGTTGAGGAATGGACCCAATATCAACTGATGTTCCAGCTAGATTTTCTTCAAAGGTAGATGTATTAGTACTTACAAACCATCTCACAATGTCTTCAGTAACGTTGCTTGCCTTGCATGTCAGCATTATGGTTGAGTTAATGCAGACTTTGTTTCCATTGTTGAAGTTTGGCTCTGAATAAAGAGTAAAGCCTCCTAGAGCTTCAGGAATAATATCAACAAATACAATTGCGACAACTATAAATTAAGCTAAATATAACATTTAAAATTTATAGCAGTGATAACGAATGTGTAACTGACAGTCTTAATCTAACAAATTCCTTACAAGATGAGTATGTCATAGTTGCTAGTATAAAAGTTACTTGCCACATTTTAGCTATAGCAAAAAGTTAGCTAACTGAAAATCCTGAATTTTATTTCCATTTATAGTAATATTCTACATGATAAACTATAAACGCTACAGCTAGCAAACATGGACTTGATTTCTTTGGGAAATTTCATACTTCAAACTTGTGATCAAACTGAAACTGTAAACAGTGAATACAATAAAGTTGTTTTCCTAAAATTATAGCATGTATATTTATTTATTCACCTTAAGCTTAAAAATAATCTTAGAAATTTATATTTGAGCAAATAAAATCATATATTATATAGTTTTAATATTAGAGAACTCCACTGCCTGCCATGATGTAGTTTACTAACTAGAGTTAGCTAATATAATTTGTTGCTGTCAACAATTGTAATTTTCTATAGAGTGAATTTGGGTAAATATGACTGGTTCCTCAACAATTAGTCTATTTAAAAGTTTTTTTTAAGTAAAAATAACATAGTCTATCTACAAACAAACAAGAATCCTCATGAGAATTAAGAAGGATCTCCCAAACTAGTTATTCCTTACAGAAAGATTTCTTTTTATTTACATTATTTGGTCAGCTATACATGCAAGCCACATTATTCTAATCAGTGTTCAGTTCCAGTTAAGTTGAGAGGAAAGCTTTAAATCATTCATTAAACAGCTTATAATGCTAAATATTTTTTTGTTATTAGCTATGTAAGTGCTAGCCAAATAATCTGCTAGCTACCAGCCCACATGAAAACATATTTCACAAAATCCTCCTTAGTTGTTATTTCAACCACTTACAATTTGGCATAATTCCAATTTAGCATGTGTTTATTTCTGTCAATCATTGTACCTGTATATGAAACTTTAAGTGATATTGCAATTTAAAAAGGACCCAATACATTTTATGAATGGCTATGTAGCTAAAGGACATCATGGCTGCAATTGCTCTCTTACAGATTTTAATAACAGCTTGTGGTATTATTAATTTAAAACAAAAAGAAAGCAAAATATTAATCCCTGTATTATCTTCAATATTTTTCTGACATTACAATATATTTCAATCTGAAATATTAGCAAATAGTTGCCTCACCAAATAATGTGAGAGTTGTATGCTGACCACTTATCAATATAGTAAAAGACTAATAACTTTTTGAGAACACTTTGTGGTGAAATACCCTTCCCCACATGCTCACTACAGGAACACCTTCAGGAACATATTAGATTATTAACTACCTTGCCATTCACTATTCATGCATCTCACATTTCACCCTATTCACTCTCATTGCTACTTCCCATGTACTCTAATGCACCACCCTTGTATGCTCTCATCACACACAATTCCTGGTTGGTTATATATTATATTGGCCAACCCAACTTGTAAAGTTCAGTTCGGATTGTATAAGCATTTTGACATCTTGTGAGATACCAGGGGATAATATTTTACATTTGGTAAATGATGACAATTTGTGCATCAGTAACCAGGTTAATTCAAAGTGCATTATTGTCATTTGATAAATATTGGGTGTTTATTGACAAAGTGTGCCATTCTGATGAAACCTCAAGTTTTGGGTACAAACTGTTTTTGTTGATGCACTGGCTTATGTGGGCCTTTTCTTTGATCTACGTAGTGGAGATTGGCAACTACGATGACAATTATCAAACTAATGGCACTGCTATTAGCAGCTTTTGATCATTCCACATATCAGAAATTATTATCCAATCACCTACTTGACCAATGATACTAATGGAGCTCTTGTTAGCATATTTGTGAGAGAATGGCATTCAACTGCAATTGACGAGACTCATAAAATGCTAATCCACAAACAAATTAAAATGTCCATAGTGAAACCTTCAGAGGAATATATAAGCAGAACAGTATTCTTATTTAAAATGTCATACGAGAGCCCAAGAAAATTAGAAAATAGATTCTTTTTTTCATTCACACAGTAACCAATTATCACAAAGGAATTGTTAGTATATTCTAATGAGTAAAGAAGGCTGAGAAAGAAATTGTGAAGTGAATTGTTCTTTATATTCAGGTAAACCTAATCATGAAAAAAATATAAAATACCAGTTGCAAGCATTAGAAATGGCTAATATATTTGACAAAATTCATAATACCTTGTCAACCAGTACTGTAATATGGTGGTATTCCTAGGAATATTTTTCCTTCAAAATGTTAGTGAGTGTCTGACTCCACATCAATCAATGTATATAGCTGGTACATTAGAAAATGACATAGCTCATTTTGTGTGGTTTGTTACCCAAGCACACAATCCCCAACTTGAACCCAATTTTCTGTAATGCTGAAGAAACTGATACAAGACTATGGCTTCCTGTCAGAAAGACAAGTTGCACCAAAATACTTGTGATATCTCCAGTCATGGATATGTATGTTATAGGGTTAGCTTTGTACACTTACTAAAAGGAAATAATAACTATGCAGATGAGAGTGCTAGAGATGTACAATTCGGAATTTATCAAATTTTATTAGTGCTCTAAGAAATTATCCTGATCTATCTTGCAACGTACCAATGATAATACAAACTATTTATGTGTGTACTGGTTGTGATTGCATTTCTTTTTTCAGCACTTATTGGAAAATTAACTATTTCTACCGGTATGCCGGATTTATTTTGGGAGATACTGAGCATGCACCGGAATCTTATCTGATGTGAACTGCTTAATGATAAGTGGAAAAATGGATTCCTTGCGTTCTTCGTCTAATAGGAATAGTGTGTTTCAAGAAACATTCCTCAGGTCTTGACGTCCAATCCCCAATATCTCTTTTTTCAAACTTTCAAGATATGACGACAGCTAGGAACAGCATTATAAATGGATTGATCATACCCGGCAGACAATGTGGTATGGAACCAATTTTGAAAATGAAATGTTAGCCTCCAATGAGGCCTTGATGCTGCACTGGAAGCGGACATGTTGTATTCTACATTATGTGGAATCAGGCTGACAATAATGTGATGAGCTTACCACCAATCACTGATTACGGTTGGAAAAATTCAGAATGATTCTCTTACCATCCAATGGGACACAGAAAACAACGAAGCCTCCATATGAAAAAGAGTCCATTTTAACAAAGCCTCCATACGAGAACGAGTCCATTTTCTTACCAAGAGAATGCAGTTGTATATCAAGATGTGGCACAAATCATTGCAGTTGAAAAAAGAAGAAGCAGTGTGAGTGTAGAGAATACGATTAAAGAATACCAATATGCACAGATGATGAAGAAAATGAACAAGATGAAGAATTTGGAGAAGAATAACTAGGTGAAGAATGGAAAGATAGAGACTATGAAGATACTAAAATCCAGTTTCGAGAGGTTCATCATCCGTGGAACCAACATAATGGGGAAATAATACAGATAGTTTTATTAGGGGTAGTGCATGCAACCAAACACTTCTCAGTACTGTAGAGCTTATACTGTACTAACTCCCAAGTGAATGACTGCATAAAGCAGAAAGAGTTTCAAAAAATACTTCACTTACCACCCATAATATATTATAAGCGTGTGCTAGTGCTCTCTATTTAAAGTTTAATGCCCCTTTCCCATAGGTGTAATAGAAAATTCACTTTACTTTACATCTGGATTCAGTCAACAATAATTTAAAACCAACAAACAGTAATTAGTTGTATTTTGGAGTCTCTAAAGATTACAGTATTCAATTTCTAATACATAGAGTGCAAAAACAACAACAACAACAACAACAACAAAGTTATAAACTTTTTGTTGAGGTTATAGCGGGAGTTCTAGGAGCAATGACTATGACAAGAACTAAATTTAATTGAATATCACGTGTGCACAAAACAGAAGTAAAGAGAAATCGGTAAAGGATGAAGTGACAAATGAGTATGTAGTTCAATGTTTGCCACGTAACTCCCCCTCCAAGGACCAGTTGGGAACTTAGTGAGTGAGGCGATTAGGCCATCTGACATGACCACGGGAGTGAGGGGTACGTAATGTACGGAAGGAATGAGGAGCATTGCGTTCTGTATTAAAATACTGGACAAAAAATATACATACAACACAATTAATATGAGATTGGTATTCTTTAATTTAGAAACATTTTCAGTTGTACCTCTAGTTTATCTGAGTTCTTCTTATATGGCTACACATAGTATGATAGAATAACATCCTGTATAATAATTGAAGTCTTTACCAGTAGCTACAACTGAGTACATTTATGGTATAGTTAAAAAATCATTTTTACTGCTGTCTTGAAGTAGGATCTTCAAATAAATGAACATTTTAGTTATAATATACATATACATGTATACAAACTAAACATATTTAAATAAAAAGTAAAATAGATGTAAGAAAAGGAATTTTTTTTTTTTACACCATAACAATTATATTCCAAACAGTTTGTTATTTAATTTGTTAGTAGAGACATGTCATATATTTTTCATATATGATATGTGATATCTAATCAGGCTCAGGCTATTCTATAATTAGGTGGAGTTATCATTGAGTATAATTAATGTGTTTAGGTAATTTATTAGTACATTTTTCTTGGACAGTGGTGTTAAAACAGTGGGATGAATGTGTAAATGAGATATATATATTTTATTTCCCTTATATTTTATGTTGTTTTAACTATACATATTTTCCCTAAATGAAGCATTATAGCTTAATCTTATGTCTTATATTTAATTATAGAAACTTATTAATGTTCTGTCAATTTAGACTATGAGCATAGGAGACTTAAAATGCTTATTGGAAATATTTAATAGGAATACACAATTTAACATTATAGTAGCCAGCTAGAAATTTATCAGAAATTTTACAATATTTTTTTATAATTTAAGCTGAATGTTTAGGTACTGCACCATTTCTAAAGAGTTTTAAAATGATACGAGGACCATAAAAGCTGAGATAAAATTTTAAATGCTTAAATTTTTTCCTGAAATTTCATATTAGGCAGTTTGTCTTATACTGCTATATTCTGTTAAGAATATAATTAGAAAACGGTATTCTATTAGTTAATGCCTCTCTAAGCTGGTGAATGATAATAAATTATTAGTATGCTGACGAAAACATTCCAAACTAAAAGTTCCATTAAGTTGTTTGGAAACATAAAACATAAAGCTACCCCAAATGTTTCTTACATGTGAAGAATGTTAAATTATAACAAACAATAGGTACCATGATCTGAGTAAGTTTAAAAATAGCATTACCGTGTTTGGACAACTTATAACATCACCCAAGGAAAGCAGCAAGCATTAAGTGATTTAAGTGACAACCAATGGTGTAAGAAGATGTTTCATGTTTATATAGGGGAACTCCTTGGGCATGTTTTTAGTGGTTCAAAAGTGTTCATGTGAGACAATACATGGTTAGATTGTCCCCCAAAATTATGAGGGTACTCCAGTCCCTGAAGCCACTCCCCCCCCACCCCTTCCTAGCCATTGACAACAAGCAGCAGATTAATAATTATTTGATTTGTGGGTCTTGTGGATATGTTTGAGTATTAGTACTAGAGTGAAAAGATATTATTGAAGCTAGTGACTATCAAAAGCACAACATAAGTTTATCCCCAAGTTCCAAGTACATACACTCAAAAAATAATAGGTTATACCACTGGCATTAAAATTAAAAATTAAAATTATTACTACATTTCTGAACCTATCGTATAATAGTATTGAAAATTAATGATAGCAAGACTTAGGACTTCGAAAGCCTTTTCATCAGTTGTTTGTGAAGATACAATTGTGAAAACTATGATAACAATTAATATTAAATTAATTACAATTGCACCATCACACAATTTCTGAAGGCTTCTAGAAGCAGAGCTGTCTTGTTATCTTTAAATTTCAATACTACGATAAGGTCAGAAAATAGATTATTATTATTAAAATTATGTGTTACATATAACAAAATATTAAAACTGTATTATACCATTGTATGCATAAACAACAAAACAATAGATAGTACAACTACTATTGAAGTGTAGATCACTTGTTTTAAAGAATAATTTTTCTAAAGGTGCAGCTTTTTACCTGAAGAAAAAAGCTTACATTGGTATTTATTTCATGTGTGGTTGGTATTCAAAACTATGTATAAATAGCGATTATTTCAATGGTTGTAGTTGGATAGTATTTTATTCTGTTTCTGCCTTCTTGGCAGTTTTTTGCAGGGAACAAGCCCGCAAGAACGAATTAAGACCTTGAACCTTGGGCTTGGTCCACTTCGGTGTGATGTTTGTTATCAAAAAAACTCAATGAATTCTTCAGAAGTTAGATCATTTTCCAAACAAACAACCTATTGGAATCAGCACTACTTCATCAACTCCCAATATTGGAATGGAAGTGTAACCATAATCCTTATACTTGGTGAAGAAAACCCCGCTATACATATTAAAGTATTATCTTATTAAATTGTTAATAAGTTCTTGTGATCTTATGTAATGTATACAAGAATCTATGCTGACTATCTTTTGATCTCTTAATTGGGATAATCTTTTGCACCAGTTTTCTTAAAGTCACCATAATCTAATTTTAATTTCTCATTGTTGTAGTCTTAAAAATCTCATGTGGTAATAAAAGTGCTTTTTTTAAATCTATATAAATCTTTATAAAAAATTAGTGTGATAATACTGTAAAAGCTACTGAAATACAAAACTTCCTCCTGAAAAATATAGAAAAATAAGGTGGCAAAGTGAATTTCAATGTGACTTAAATAACTTTTATCAGCATGTTCAGTGAACGTGAGTAAAGGGTTTAGCATTATCTAGCATATGAACTCATTCCCGATAAGTGCAAAATAATAACGAACAAACACCAATGAACAGTTACAAAGCACAGCATGAACTATGACTAATTCTCAAAGTTCAAACTAAGTAAATAAATATAATAAATTAGTGTTTTGTTGTGTTCACATAATTGCTATACATGTAAATTGTTGTCTTAACCAATAAACAAAATTAACCAAAATAATTAACAAGGACAATTGTTATTCAGTCGAAAAATGTTGTATGTTTCATTATTTTTCAGATCCAAGTTTTCCTGTTTTGGGTTTTTCCCCATATCTTCATAAATGGGCTCAGTAGTAAGTTCTCGGCAAGTGCTTTCCAACATTGATGTGGCTCTCTGACGTTGTGGGTGCCGCCTTCCAAATAACATTCCACATAAAAATGTTATAATTGGAATAACTATTATAATCAATACAGCTGTAACTGAAACACTGGTAACTACTGGTAGCAAGTCAAGTTGTTGATTGCTGGTTGTAAATTCAAGCTGTTAGACAATTATATAACAATTTAATATGCACAAAATCAATCATATATATATATAGCTATATATATATAATTTATAGCCCGTTACCCGAGCGACCGCGCTTGTCGTTAAGAACTATAAATCGCATACAGTCTGGTATGCTCGTAAGAAAATGTATTAGCGGGGAAAAGTCTGATATAGTTCTTAGCAACTATAATTATGATGGAAGGTAGATCAAAGCAAAATGGAATAATGAAGAGTTTGGGTACTTTAATACAATTACTAAGATAGCTAATGCTATACTTTGCTCGTTGTTTATGTTTGGGCTATAAAATAGTTATAAACCAAAATCATTAGGTTTGTATTGCGATTTAAAAATCCTCGCCACTCGGGCTACGCCCTCGTGTCTCGGAGTTTATAAATTGCACACAAACCTCAATTTTGGTTTATAACTATAACATAATGTACGTGTATATAATATACTGTATACATGTAATTTTATATATGGCATTAATTGTAAACAATTTAAAATGACATAGCTATCACTATAATGTATGTTTTATTTAGAATAAGAGCTCTGTTCATGCTGTTTGTCTTTATTGCTTCAAACGACATGTACCCACAATATATAATATTATAATGGTAAATTACAAATATTTGAATATACTATATTACATAAAATATATGTCAACAAAAAAAATGCTTATTTTTTAGGTACCACTATAATCACCGAAATGCAATTCCAGATAATGGAAATATTTAAAAGTTTGAAAGCAAACTGCTAACCTCATTTATGTTGGCATCAAATTCTGTTGAACATAACATGACATTGTTATTTATTATTACATTATTATTATTATTTGGGTTACTAGCATCATTTACCATTATAGAAAATCATATTAGAATTCATTGTCCTCCATTGTCCATCTTTTCCACAAAAATTATTTCTTGTTGTACCATCAGCAGAAACCAGTGCAGCTGTTATATTGCCATTAAGACAAGCGTTGTATTTAACACTCACATTATCATACTTCAGCAGTGGACAGATACCTAAGCAAATTAAAACATCTTCATGTATTACATCTAATGTGATACATTTATAGAAATTCATAGATAATACAAACATGCAGGTATTTACACAAAACAGAAGTTTACATTATTCAGTCCCACTATGCAATACTGTTTAGGTGCAGCACATAATATCATTTAATTTTTTGTATTCAGATAAAAATATAATTGTCTTACCGAATATGTATACTCCACTCTCGGGATTTGGTCTGAAGCAGTGGTGTATAGTAAGTGATATATTATGAATGCTCCCGTTGTACAGTTTTAGGTTGATGGACGGAAGAGTTGTAATGGCAGATATTGATGGCAGGGAAGCTGTTTCAATATGTACTTGGTAATAAGACACATTACTTGGAAGAACTTCAGTCCATACTAGCAGGTAATTCTTAGTAGTAATTGAAATGATTTCTATATCATTTGGCAAAAAACTGATACCTATACATACATGCACATTAATGTATTATAATAATATTACTCACTTTCCATTTAATATTTATATAGTAATTAGTCTCAATACATAAATATTTACTTTGATGCACTACTGGAAAAAGTCTAGTTTATAATTAGTTATTCACTCAAAGCTTTTCCCAAACTCACCATAATCCTCTTCAAATATATTCCAAATATCGAATGTTAATATTTTATCCTCAGTTTGAAAAGACATGTAGAAGTCATAATGAGTGAGGGGCACAAAATCAGGTGGTATCAATTTAGTTGTATTGATTTGAGCATACAGCACTGTGTAGTTATCTTGCAATCTACTTGCTCTGTAATTTATAGAGCAAGAGTTTACACTAGAGATAGAGGTCCAGCAAGAAAACTTGTATGTTAGTGCTAATGGTGTAGTTCAGAATATTTCGAATATTTGTTTCTGCAGAATAATAACAATAAGTAAAGTGCTATAGTAACTCAATGCCAATAAACTAAAAGAATATATGTTTCAATTGATAGCTATTCAGTTATGTATTAGGAAAATTTGTGACACACACTAACTATCTGCACTCAGTCTTAATGAACAAATATTTAAATTGTGTGCTGAAGTAATGAATACCTACATTAAGACAACATTTCTAAATGCTTATGTTCTTTGGTTGTATAAGAAAAGGGGAAAAAACACTATTGATTTTCTATTTTAGACTATGGACTAGTGGTGTGCTTGAGCACAAATGGCGAGCGAGCCTGATAGTTAGGTAACATAAAATTAAGTATTGTTACTATCATTTTAGCTTAGTTGATGCAAACACTATAATAGCAGTTATGACCTTTAATTTCAGCAAACAAATACAAAATCACTCTCTTACCTGATTAATGGTAAATTTTGTAGTATCAAACATCTGCCATTCTGATAATCTCAATCACCAGTAACTCTTGAACAAGCTCTCAGCTACGATAAAAAAATAAACCAGTGTTATGATTTGTAATTTTAGCCAACAAATATGGAATTACTACTTACATCATTCTTGTGTATTGTAGTATCAAATTGAAGTTACTTTGACCATCTGAATTACCTTGAATTCTTGACAACAAGCTCTCACCTACAAAAACAAAAGACAATCAATTTTAGCACACAAATACAAAATTACTTTCTTACCTCATTTTCTTGAGCAGTGGTAACTTTTGTAGTACAAAATTTGAGCCAATCTGACTATTTGCATTTACCAGTAACTGTTGACAAGCTCTTATAGCTAACAAATATGGAATTACATACTTACCTCAGCTTCCCTCGAGAAGTAGTAGCTTCCTTAGCATTAATACTACGGCATTCTGACTACCAACAGCTCTTGACAACCAACAACCGGCACTCCGTATCCCCATAAAACGGCGAAGTTTTGAAATTAAGTCTGGAAAAGGGTCTTCAATGCCATAGTAACCGGTCGAATCAACTTTTTGTTTCTTGAAAAGCAAGCTTTTTCGCAGTAATTTTCTCACACTTTGGAGCTTAAGTATAAAGTAAGGCTTGCTTAATCCTGTAGTTTCAGAATAAACTGGGTGTCAAGCCTAAAAAGCCGTGTTTTTTGGAGAAAAAAGTTCCGCGCGAGCGCGTTTAAAGGGCATACGTACCATCCCACATTCATATATACATATGTGACCGGTTTTGGGAAAATCGACCTAAACGCGGCAAACAATTTTTTTCAGTATCCCCGGGTAAAGCCTAATGGGTCGATTTTTTTCAAAAAAAAAATTATGGCAAAAATAGATAGACACCAGTTAGCTCTAGCTTAAGACGCAGTTGTAAGCTCTGGCGTGCTCTAGAACTCACACTAGGAGGCTAGAAACACTAGCCGGTTGGACTCGTGTACGGAGAGTTGCTAAGAAATTATTGGCGGGCTTTTCACTAACGGCGGGAAAAAAACTGTAGCTAACTAATTCACTTACTATATTCTACATAATTCACGTACTCACGCAATTCTCGCCATCATAGTTTCTTAAGGAGCCCTGCATTAAGCCTTTTAGACTTCTTTCAATCCGCCAGTAACCGGTTTACTCCATAGTGTCCCGGAGACACGCAGTAATAGTATACGGACACAAGCCACGCCCCCTGACCTTAGGCAACGCCTTTACCCAGCGTTTTTTTCGAAATCAGCAATAATAAGTTTAGCAAAAACACTGAAGTGTTGTAGTGCGTAGGGCGAAGACGGCTTGTGCTACAGCTTCTAAATTAGGAGGACGGCATCCCAAGGTCCCGTGCAGCCTACTGGTAGAATAAATTAGAAAACTTTATAATCCACTAAAAATGCTTGCATAATCTGGCAGGACCTAATTATAATACATTTTTTGCAACAAAAAAATTCAATTCTGTACCTATTGAAGATGCAATGATTGAAGTTCTTTCATGTGAATACCAGATATTTGAAGCTTCCTTTGATTCTGGTGGCAGCCTACTGAGCACTCCTGTGGCTTCTAGTATTGCTTCTTACCACACTTGATGGCAGTTGTGACTTCTGGTCTCGCTTCCTACCACAATTTAGATAATATCCTGAACATTCCAGTTCAAACTTATTTTATTATGAGCATCAAGCAACAATTAAATGAAATAAGGTCACAATATTATATAGTCAACTGCGCTCCACTCACAGTCATTATTACACTACTATAATTCAAGTAATCATATGGCTTATTTGATGCAAAATCCTATATCGTTGTTTAACAGTTTTAATTCATTTTCAAGCACTTTAGACTAAGCAGAGTTTTTACATTCACATCTAATGGAGTTCTATCCTGAGCAAAGCATTTCACAATGGAGAAGAATCACAACAATTGGTAAAAGAATTTCTATAGATGTGGTTAAAGGCATTTACCGGATGTAATTCTTGTGGTGGGACAGCCGATACGGAGATGCTCAGTACTGCCACCAGAGTTCTACAGTGGCCACTCAACCGGATAGTAAGTTCTGCTACGCTCAGGGACTTAGGCTTTCAAACCTACGCTAACCCGCTAAGCTACCAAATATCAATTAATGCACAGTCACTTACAGAGAGTAGCACGAGTACAGAACTGATAATAAAATGGTGAGAGACGAAGGTAGTTCAGTAAAAAATGGCAGGCATATGGAATGGGTGTGGTTAATTCTAAAGGACGCACGACTGTGTGCATGCGCGAACAAAAATTAGAACTAAATGAGTCACTTAATACAGGAAGTAATGAAAATGACTAATAATAGAGTGTTTGTCTCCCCCTCTTTGAGACTAACGTCAGTGCCATCTTCAGCTGGAGACCATCCTTGTCGTGAGAGAGCATCAGATGTAGACAATTTGAAATGAGAAGTTGGACCGGTGGAGTCTCCATCTCCACAGCCGGTTATTATTCAGTGTTGTTGACTAGAAGAGGCTGAGTAGAGCCTGGTGATCTGTGTATACCGTAAAGTGAGTTCCAATGAGATAATGATCAAAATGTTCTATTGCAGATAGCATTACCAGAGCCTCCATTTCCGTAGAATAGTACCTGGTCTCTCTGGGCTGGAGCTGTCGGGAATAGTAGGCACAGGGCATCCACTTTTTGTCCCTGCATACACAAAGAACTCCACCCACCCCCGCACTGGAGGAATCAGTATACACACAAAACACATCATCAATAACTGGGATGATTAATATTGAATGTTGACAAATAGATGAAATAATTGCATTAAATGAATCAGTCATGTCGTTGGTCCACTGTATAATGTCAGGTGAAGTCTTAGTCAGATGAGATGATAACATAGAGGTATATTTAGCAAAGCTAGGAATGAAGCGTGAGTAGAAGTTGACAAGACCTAAGAAAGATCAAAGTTGAGATGTTGTGTTTGGCTGGACGTAAGCATGAGATGATTGAACACGAGCTTGTGGTATGGTCAGCTTTCCTTCCCCCACAACAAACCCGAGAAACTCAAAAGAGTGAAAACACCATGCACACTTTCTTTGTTTGACAGTAAACCCTTGCTGTTGCAGACTACTTAAGACAGCGGTAATATGACAAATGGTTAGGAAATGAAACAGAAAAAATGAAACCACATAAAACTCTGCATTAGAAGCTGAAAAGTGGCGGGTGCATTCCGCAACCCAAATGGCATATTGAAACTTTCTGAAGTGATCAATTTAAAATGAAATTTATAATAATGCTTTGAAAAAGCAAGTAGAAATGTATAATAACAGATAGAATTTTTACATTATTTCAGTGATCGATGTATAAATGAAATTTATAACACATTTTTAAATAAAACATCACAATTATCAAGTCTGACTCTTCATTAAAACTAGATTGAAACTTTCTCACCTAACAGGGTCTGGAAAAAAGCAAACGAAATGTGAAAAAATCTTAGTTGGTACATCATTTACATAATCTTAAAATTTATAAGCATAACTATAACATACTTTTTTACCGTTTCATCATCATCATTGGGAGTTTGCAGTGGATAAAAGCTGATTTAAAATATTGAAGAAATCAGTGATAGAAAATAAGGACATTTAATTAGCGCATTTTTTTAAGCTATGGTTTCTTTTAATGTCGTGAATATTTATGAACGCACACACGACAAAAAAACAAACTGCTCAAACTGGTTGGATAAACATTGGAAAGTTGGTTATTGTTATGAGAAAGTACATTAAATCAGTTATTTCCTTATTTTTTTAATCTAATTCTTAACTGTAGCTGTTACAGTAAATGAACAAAGTGGTTGGAAAAGCATGATATCTGTAGGAAGGTTAAATATGCAAAAAGAACATCTTTTTTCTCTTTCATGAGGAAAATCGCAGCAGAAAATATATTGGAGACATGGGTATACAGAGTAACAATAATTTTACCGAGCTTTTGTATTATGCAATGCTAGTAAGTGTAAATAACCTAGTTATTGTAATTGTCATGTTCAAAATATAATCTTTTAACCTATTTACTATAACTAATATTATTAACAATAAGTGCAAGCAAATAAATCCATTATTAATATGCACTATGCATCAGATGTTAAAAAAATTGTCTTAAAATTTATACATTGTACATAAAATACTTTGGTTCTTATTTTTATTATATATAACATAAAAATATATAATATATATTTATAATATATATAATAATAAGCTTAGAAGTTGTTGTTATGTTAAACAGATAAAGGTCTAAAATTCCCTACGTTTATCACAGTTAACTTGTTTATAAAAACTTTATATCAAGGAACAGCAGTCACCAGCCTATTGTGATCCAAGATTCTTAAAATGTTATACAGATTTCTGGAATTGTATTTCTCTCTGATAATAGTCATTTATAGATGTGGAGCATGTGGAGCTGATCTCTATCAAGTGAACACTACCAGAACCTTGTGCTTCTCTGATGTAGCTGAGTTTATGTGCTCTCAACATGATTCATTTGTTGTTTGGATAGTTACTAGTATAAGTACTGGGGAGAGGTCAAGTGTACTAAGTCTTGATTCTTCTGCACTACATACAGGACAGAATATGGTAAGGACCACGATAGATTCTACTGAAGTTATTGCTCAGTTACTTGATGGTAATTCATCATTCTCTCTGACTGTCCTAACTATTGAAGCTACACTTTCTGCAATTGTGAGTTGTAACTCTGACACACTCAATTACTACCCACAAAATAGTAAGTGGTTTATTAATAGGGAGGACTCTATAAATGTAAATGTCTTTATGTAGAAAATACTGTAGTACCATCGAACATTACTTTAACACCAACTACAGTGGATCATTCAAACTACCGAGTTACATGGACACCATCCTACTACAATACTTCAAGATACGTTATAATAGTTTATCCTCCTGAATCCTACACACAGGAAGATCTCATCATCCACAACACTGATAACAGTACAATACACAACATCACTATAGCGCTCAATGACTGCCCACAAAGGATATATTCTACTTTTATAATTGGTGAGTTTCAAAATCCATACAATGGTAATTGTTTAAATATAAATTGTTTTTAATAAGTAACTAGAATTGAATGTTCAATTAATTCAAGTGTAAGTCTGCTGGAATATTGAGACTAAATGTATTTTATCATAACATTCAATAATACTTATTATACTAAAGACTTGTAATGGTGAAATCTCCGTATATATATTTTTTAGAATGTAAGCTGATAAAAACTTCCACAATACTATTTTATAGCATTACCAACAGTAACCAAATGAAAGTACATTTATTATATGATAATATGATTATACAATGCATAAATGGAACTTGGAGAAGAGACTTCTGGGATGACACACTACCTATAACATCAACTACCAGTAAGTAATTATTGTAGCAATATGTTTTTTTTGTATATTCTTTAGTGAGTTAATTTATTCATGTAAGTTGATTCTTTTGCGTTCATTACGCGCACATTAAATATGGAGTGTTCCTAACTTAATCTAAATGCTAATATTTTTTCATATTTAAAAGGAAAAAGTTTATGTTATTATGAACCATTTTATATATTTTATATTATGTATAAAATTTTCAGATGCTCCATTAGCTATCAATTGTACATTCGAATTGGTCAATTGTACATTTCAGTCTGATGACCAGGATTCTCTGAGTATGTGTGAACAATGCAATAATGAAGTACTAAATACATGTTCTAGCCACTTGCTTCCAATAATACTGAGTGTTGCCATGACATGTCTTCTGACCATTGTTATTCAAGTCATAATAATAGTAGTATTTACAATCACAATGAAGAGAAAAAGTATGTTGGAAGTTAAAATATTTTTAATGTAACAGTTGTCATCATTTTTAATTCAGATAAAGTTCAGAATCAATCATCCAGGTAAGATTCATAATATACAATGTATGTTACATTATATTTTATTGATGAGTAAAGGTAAGTTCATTTTTCTTTCAGTTTTAATGAACACAGTGGCCATACAAATGTAGTAAGAGAAACTTTAATAATAGTTTATGAAATGATTTCTATTAGCACAATATACTGATGATTTTTTTAGAAATCTTCAACAAAGTGCTCACAGATATTAACAAGAGAAGTATGATAAAATAATAATATAGTGTGAATAGGAAATATTGCTTTTCTACTGTTATTTAATAATTGTTGAATAGTGATATAATGAAGTAACTAAAGATCTATAATAGTGTAGATAGGCATTGTAATGATAGAAAAATAATATTCTGTTTATAAGTTATGTAATAATTAGTGGAGAGAGATTGTGCATTGTAAGGCTTTTGACTGATGTATTTTATTACATATTACTTAAGCATATATAAAAGTGGATATGACTTAATTTTTATTGCAATTTATTTATTTCAGGCAAAAACTATTTTTAACGCACTACAATCAGATTTTATTGTTATTGAATATTCTTTTCCTATATTTGCATAGAATGCTGCATATAACACTGTTCAGGTCAACATGCACAAGGTACATTGAAAGCATTTGGTCTTATTTGTTAATGTTCCAAGTAAAAAATAATTATTTTATATTTTCTATTTAAACTCAATTTATAAAATGCTGATTCATGCTAGTTATCTAACATTATTATTAATATAGAGGGAAATTGCTGCCGATAATCATTTGATTGCAAATAACTTGAATAATGATGGTAAGCCGTTGACTCAGATTGTAATGCTTTCACTATTTTCAGCAAATTAATTCATTTCTTTCTTAGATATGTATGAGACTATTAATATTTGAGAGTAAGAAGTCATCATCAATGGACAAATATCATACTTTATAAAAGTGTTTGTATTAGCTGTATTGAATCTCAATGTCTAGTTAATTTCATTAATTGATTTATTACTATAAAGTGGCTATTTGGTACTATGTAAAAGTACATAATATTATTGACTATATAACATGAAATAGAATGCAGCTTATCAATAAAACATAGGGTGTATAAATAGACATTAACATGATATTGATGTTGCTTATATGAGTAGTTTTTAAACCACTTAATTTTATTACAGAGAATTTTCATGTGATTAACTATAGGTGAGCGCTAAAATTGAGAATTATAAATAACTTTTATATGTGACTGTTAACACAATTACATAATATTGCTATGATTTGCTCTTTCAGCATAGCTTTACTTTCACAAAGTATTTATAATTTCAGATTCCAACTAGCTGTTGCCATTACATCCCAACTATCTGTTGCCATTACATCCCAACTAGCTGTTGCCATTACATCCCAACTAGCCCATTGTAGTATCATCCTAACTTGCTGTTGTCATTGCATCCCAACTAGCCAGTTGTAGTATCATCCTAACTAGTTGTTGTCATTATTCCAACTAGCTGTTGCAGTTGCATTCCAACTAGAAGTTTCATTACAAGTATAAAGTTGTTTTATCAACTAATAAAAGTCCATTGATTGAACTTGAGATTAGATACAATTCTTGTCAATACATGTAAGTAATTGTAACTTTACATTCTGCATCATAACTGCCCATCGCACATTTTATAAACAATGCATGTATATAGTGTATTTTCAAAATGAAATAAGTAAAATATAAATTTAATAAATAAGTAATAGTTAGAGCATACCCCCTTAGGTACTGGTGGATTTAGTGCACTGAAGCCCAAGGGCCCTAGGCCAAGGGATTTGTGCACTAAATTCACCAGTACCTAAGCGCTGCATGCTCTAACTATTTTATCCAGTTTACCCATGCCCAGTTTCCACTAGCAACTTTGTTTATCAGTATTTTCACAGGAATGGTGGTGTCAAGCGAATTTCTGGCCCAAAATTAAAATTCAATTAAAATTCAATTGAAGCACACCGGCAAGTTTACTTTAGCATTGTAGCTGCCAGCTGTTATCTCCAGATCTAACTCTACCTTGGGCTGCTCTGGGTAAGCAGTTAAGCAGCTAGCTATGGTAAATTCCTGTGGTGTGAGGCAGCAGGAGAATTATCCAACTTCAGCAGGAGAATTATCCAACTAGGGCTGGTCCCATATAGGTCAGATATGAGAGGGTAGTAGACCCTCACATATCATATCCTGGCCTCACATAACCAGCTCTTTATCCTGCCTATTCTATTAAACTAAAACTCAAAAATAGCAATACCCCAAGGGTGGTTAGTATGCACAGTTCATATACCTAAAGGAAAAAAATAGTGCACACTTACGTAGTTAGTACACCTAGTAACAATATAGCAACGGGATCTAAGATATGTTAGTCTTTTCATTTAATTTATTTTCTACATACTATCACAAATGTTGTTTAAATAAGAGTGAACTCTCAATAGTGGAAGATGTATCCATATTATATAATTGGATAGTATCTTGAGCATCCTAGTGTAAGCAGGGCTTGATAAACATATTTTCATATTTGCACTAAGCATGGGAATATACTGGATGACAATAGTACATTTGTACATTATCGTTATGAAACTACTCACTATATTCCCTTGTAAATGCTACATATACATACTTATACCATGGTTGCTGCGGTAACACCCATGGATTAAAAGTGATATTTTCCCGGTGATTTTTCCTGGGGCTATGATATTTTCCCGGTGCGGTGTCAAGCGAATTCTTCCGTGTTTCCGGCCCAAAATTAAAATTCAATTAAAATTCAATTGAAGCACGCCAGAAAGTTTACTTTAGCAAGTTTACTTTAGCAAGTTTACTTTAGCATTGTAGCTGCCAGCTCTAACTCTACCTGGGCTGCTCAGCAGTAAGCATGCAGTAAAGCAGCTAGCTGTGGTAAATTCCTGTGGTATGAGAGCGGCAGGAGAGTTATATGTGGTAGGGCTGGTCCCATATAGGTGGATATGAGAGAGTAGTAGTAGCAGCAACTATGGTATAAAACAGTTGTGCCATGGCAACATCTGGGTTATGGAATATCACCGCCCTTATCTCTGGGGCTTCGCCCTCAGGATCAGAACGGTTATATTCCATAAACCCTCATTGGCCATGGCATAACTATTACTTGTATACTCACAATTACTATAAATAATGTTGATTTTTATTTATACATTCAAAATCAGAAACCCATGAACAAAACAGGTTCAATGATCAATATAGTCTGATGTGACATAATTGTTTATTTCAGCAGATTTCTGAGGAGGTACCTGAAGACATTGAAGTCATATTAAATTAATAGATATATTATCAAGAGATCATTATAAATACAGTAGATCACAGATATTTTACATATCTGAAAGATCAAACATACTGTACCAAAATATTGACTGTACATACTTCACTATCCAGATAGTACGAATACATAACCAAACCAAACAATTTATTAAACAATAAAATACTTAAATACCATACTTACAAAAAAATAATTACTGGCTTAGTAAAAAAGAAAACAAACAAACAAACAGCAACAACTACAACACCTTATCCCACAAAGAGATCCAAAATACTTTACCTAACAAGTTACTAACAAATACTTTAACAATTTCAAATCATGATAACACACAAACTTTACCAAACCAATGGGTCAGAGATACATTACGAAACCAAAAGATTAGTGATACTTTACCAACCAAAAAACCAAGACGATTTGTACTTCGTAACTTGGCAATAGTTGTGAAGTGGGTGAAAATTAATCTGGCGTAGCCAGACCCTTTACCGAAATGCTACGCAGGGAATGGGTCTTGGGACGTGGACATACCAAATTTGTTCTGCTTCACATGACATTACTCCAGTCAATTACCGTTAGCAAATTAGAAATAGCCCTCCTCAAATAGCAATTCGTGCGAGTCAGCTACCTATTCAATGCTAGCTTTCTGTGTCTTGAAACTTGGTTTGAAGCCCAAAAACTCGACCTTCTGTTCAAAGGAAATACAGTGTAATATGTGACAGGCTCTGACAAAAGGGGGCAATGCACGCAGACCAAAAAAAATTAGTTTTTTTATGCTAATAAAAAGCAACAATTTATCTCTACTTAGTGCTAAAATACTGGAGGGTAAAACCTTCGACGCGCAGAGAAACTGGCAGTTGAACTGGGTGGTATTCAGCAAAGCAATTGAAATAAAAATCGAGAAAACATAAATTGAATTTCCACTTTATCAGCGACTAACGAAGTTTTGCGGGGAGTCTCACAGCCCGTCTTGTCGGAATATTTGGCTACTCTACTCGATATAGTCGTAAACTTTCAGCCGGAGGTAAGCTGTAGATTGCATGTAATAGTCTCAAAGCTATACCGTTTTTTTTTAGCTGCCCGTTTGAAACTCCGCCCATTCCCCGTTTATTGTACTTCGAGAACGAGAGAGAATAAAAAGTAGCTTGTCTTTCCACGGCAGGCATGGGGTCTTATAAGTTATTTTGACATTTGAAATTTGGCATAGACTTAGAGTAAGGGTCACTAAAATTCTGAAATAGGAGAAAGAAAGAATTTTTCCGATGACTTACTTCTGGAGCCTATATTTCAATTTTTCCACGAAATGACCCCTTTTCTCAGAGCCTGTCACATATTAATTCATGAAATACATTAAACGATTACTGGCCAAATACGCATAGCTATAGCTGTACTTTTTGTTTTTTTGTTAAATTAGCACTAATGAGTGTTGTATTAACTTCACACTGCCATTTGTTAGTGATAAAAGTGTCAGCTACACTACCATTCTTACATATTATGTCCTTGTAATTCCATTCAAATTCTGTCATAGTAAATTAAATAGCTTGAGAGTATAACAGTAAAGTTGGGGAACTGAGCTACTCCTTCATGCGTAACAACATCTCAGATGAAAAAATATGTATGTAATATTGTAAAGATTGATAATAGTAATCAATACTATAATATAGTATGAACAGAGTAACAATTGCAAATCATATTTTTATATGACTTGCAATTGACCTTCATTGTTACTGGTGGTTGCAGGGTGAGCCATGGTAAGATGTTTGTGGCTGATAGATTATCACCTAGACATGAATATTGGCATTCAAGGTTCCAGTGATCCCAGATCATGGTTGGAGATAAGGGTTATTTGATAGCAGTTCTATTGCCAAGCCAGTTAACATGACTATCTGATAATTGTTTAAGGTGAGCCCTGAGTTGAGATGAATGATATCTCCCTTGCCATTAAATATTAATATTCATTGATCAATCTTTTGTAGTGAGCCCAAAACAAGGTTAAAGGAAATATTTTTTGTGATTGATAGTACTTACTGCCAGTGCCAACTCCAAATATATTTAATTTACATACATTTAAATTTGTTCAAGTCAATAAAAGTAAAGCAACATCAATGCTTTACATGATAATTAATAAAAATTAAAATAAAAAAATAAAAGAGAGGAACATGTATATATTGGAATACTCAGCAGGAACAGAGTAACAATACGAGCACACTCTACACTATGAATGGTTTGTATTCTGAATATTACTTACATCCGTGTAGTGTGCCTCATTTAGAATATAATCTTCCTAGTAATCTGGGTGAACTCAGGCTATTATATCAAGTGTAATAGGCTAGTAATTTTTCAGCTTTAAACCCCTGCTATTTTAAAGTGTAAAAATGATGCCCCTTTTCTACTTCTTAGCATTAAGGGTGCAGTAACACTTGAAACTGCAGCGCTAAACCGCAGATCGTGGATTTATGTTCTGTATTTATTTCCCGTTTTCTGTTCAATGTACCCTTACTTTGTTGTTGTTGCAGTTAAAACAGACACCAACAGATAGCTCTTATAAACCAAGTTTCAAGAAAAAAGACCGACCAAGAACGGAGAAACAGCGGTACAAACCCACCGCCATTCAGCGAAATTTAGGGCCAGCCTCAGCAGTTAAGTGTCGATTTTTTTTCTGCCGACAGCCTACTGGCTACCCGACAACATTATAACGCCATTTTTTTATATTAGTGTTTGTTTTCATTTTTAAAATTACTTTTATATTATTTTTTGTATCCTAAAAAAAAAAAAAAAAAAAAAAAAAAAAAACTCGTTGTAATGTTGTTGTTGTTTTTAACGTGGCACGTACCGAGTACAAAATATTGAGTCCATTCCGCCAACCAGTAATTCTGAATTTTGATATTTAGATGCGAAGCTCACTATTGCTTCGTATTTATTTGATTCTTCAACCCCGCCCCCAAACTCTGAGCGGCAATTTATTGTGGGCAAAATTCCGGGCGCTGGCGGCTCTAATTAGAACTGAGAGGCAATTTATTGTGTGCAAAATTCCTGGCGGTGGCGGCTCTAATTAGAACTGGTAAGCAATCGGTGAAGAAAAGTTACTGTGCGAGTGAGCCCTCGGGGAAGAGTAGAAGACTTCTAGAAAATGAGCCTGGTGGGGAAGAGTGGAAGACTTCTGGAATGTACTGGACTGTCTTAGACGATGAAGAAGCCTTGACGTAGTAATGGCGTCTGGAGTCACTCCTTTAGAATAGATATGTCACAGCTCACATCTGCAAACCTGAATGGAGAATCTTCTTTGGTGTCTTTGGAGAACTTGACAGAAAGTTGGTGACAGAAGCAGCTTCAGTGTGTTAACTTCTCAGGAGTTTTTAGTGCTATTTTTTTCCATCCCTACTGTTGTAAAGGATGAATATAATATGTGACCGTGCCTAGGAAAAGGGACCATTTCCGTAAAAAAATGAAAAAAGAGTTATTCATACCACTGTGTAGAGCACTTCTTATGGAGTATTTTGATACCAAGTTTATAGGCAGGCGCTGCTTGGTTCACTAAATATACGAGCGGCAATCTGACCAACTTGAGCACAGTTATTTCGAGAAAACTGCAATTAAGGGTGCTGGCACCTAGCAACGTTCGCGCGCGGCTTAATTGAGCAATAAACCACGAAACCACCGAGTTGTAGAGGTAGAGGGCGGACCTTAAATACCCTCGCATAGATAAGAGCTTCCTGGCAGACCGTGGTAAGTATAACTCGGCTTACGGGGCAGCGTGGACCTGCAAGGTATAGAATCGGAGTTACCTTCCATAGCAACAGTTAATTGATTTGTGTGGGCGTACCGCGTAACCGGATGTGTGAGCATCCCTAAAAATTCTTATTCAATTTCTCGCGGAGTTAGCGTTGAATTCCGTAATCTAACCGGAAGTCCGTGTTACCGGTTACGTATGATTGTTACTTACGCTTGGACTAGTAAACAGCTGAACACGGCAGTAAGTTATAGTTGGGGCCGCTTACTTCATGGGGGAGGCCTTACTCAGTTTAGACCCTACATTGTGTAAGAGTACTAGGCAGGTATCGCTTTAAATAGCACTAGATGCGTATAGACATAATTTTGCAGGCCGTTTTGTGCTTCTTTTTTTTTTTCTGTTTCCAACAGTTTGATAGTTACAGTAAGTCATGGTACTTTTAGAAATGATCAACTAGCTTGGTTTGTTAGTTCACTGGCTAGCTAAGTTTAGGATTATATTTGTCTTGCAGCCAGCTTGTTGCATATTTTGGAACAAATGAACAATAGGAATCTCTTTAAATCAATGAACAAAAATGATGGACTTTCAAAATGTGTTGCCTTCTCTTGTTGCAGTGTGACAGAAGTCCTCATCATCACTGAAACCTTTGTCCAGTCAGAGACTTGCTGATTCTTCTATAATGTCTTCACAAAAATAGTCCCAGGAGTCTCCAGGTCTGCAGACTCCAACTACAAGACTCCATAAATAGAAACATCAACCTATATAGCTTGATTATTCACATTTATTATTTCTATTCCGTTGCTGCAATGCTGTAACAAAAACTTATAAGAATTTACCCGCAATTATTCGAGGTAGGGGTAATTTGTTGCTAGGCAACAAATTGAATTCGCCCACGATTTTCAATTACTCGCGGGTTGGATCAGTGCACGCAAGGAAGGTCAAAATAGAGAGTAAAAGGTGACTGTGTTTAAACGGGGCGCTCGGACCTTTAACAACGGTTTCAGCCACTCAAATTTGGTGTCAGTGTAGCTAAAGGGTATACCTGTGGGTCAATAAAAAGAAAACCAAAAAAAAAAATGTTTTTGTCTGTGTTTGGGCTATACTGTACATTTTTTATTTTATCGAAATTGTCCCTTTTCCTAGGCACTGTCGCATATGATATTTGCACACCATGGCATGGCATTAAAAGAAAATGCAAATTATTACATTTAATGACTTAAATATTTATTCACTAATTTATTATTTTATTTTACAATAATATATATTTATCAAATTGGCTATTTGATATCAATTGATTTATTTGATATCAATTGATTTATTTAAAATATAACGTGTATCAAATTTTGGATCATAATAATTAGTCTAATCTACCTCACAGGAGAGAAAGGAGAAAGTGCAGCATATTCTTCATAGAAATAGATGAGCTCCCATTATGAGAAGACGCTACTCCTTGGTTCTAGGGTACAACCAGCAGGTTCACAACAAAAGTGCAGAGCAGAAGACATGGCTTCCTTGTTCTCCAGAGGAGAGAAAAATAGACCTTCGGCTCTCCTAAGAAGTCATGCCTCCTGAAGGGAAAAATACTACATCCTGGTTATTTAGAAGAGAGGACATGGCTCTCCAGTGGAGAGGTCAATGAAGAGACACTGCTCCTTGGATCCCCTTAGTAGTATAGCACATTTCAGAATCTTTGGTTTTGTCCATTCCATATTGTAGGAATATTTTTTAGAAAGTGAACTAAAATTATTAATTATTTACACTGCTGTTTCTGCCCTACAGTACTAGAAGTTTCTTATTTCTGAGATTGTCATTTCTTTTCAATTCTGAATTGTCACATTGCAGCTACAAATTAGCTATTTTTTCACCTCTTTAAACTCCTAGATCTCCCCTTCGCTTGAGTTATATTAAATTTGATAGGCTCTGGGAAAAGTTGAATTTTTTCCTCAGAGCTTGTCACCAATAGATTATTGAATAAATTAGTAAGTTAATTTAGAAAAAAAAAGAGTAACACAAATAGAATTGAACTCATGGTTTTTTTTTATCTGAAGTACGAGTTGCTAATGGCTAAATTATAATCATCTATATTATTTTAAAATATTCATCAATGATCCAAATCCTTCGTTTTATGAGCCATTTGACGTTGTCCCAGGCTGCGCTTCTGTTTCTTGA
>WLWD01002046.1_pt1 | contig 98220 bp, 91 predicted proteins | sample 6712731 | NCBI WGS metagenome assembly WLWD01 (sample SAMN12718690, study PRJNA576275) | sponge metagenome | isolation source: marine sponge | host: Mycale hentscheli | place: New Zealand: South Island, Marlborough, Capsize Point | collected 2014-11-01
AAATTTACTGAACTTAATCATAAATTTACTGAACAGAATTGAGTTTCACTAAAAATTTATACAAAGTCACAGCTAGTCATTAACCACCATTTATTGTGGCATAAGTATTATCATCAGGCATTGACTGATCATCTTGTTTCCTGTATGTAATTGTATTCATCTATGTGGGTTTATTACTTCCTGTTGTATGGGGTTTATTACTTCCTGTTGTATCGTTACTTGTATGTGGGCTTTTGATTGATAAATCATTCTTACAGTTGAAGAGACCTATGATAGTCCTGTCTTAGCTAGAGAGTATTGCTAAACCTAGTTGTAGTATACAAGAGTATAGTACATTTATAACATGATAAAGACTTGTAAGTCTCTTCCAGCAGACTCACTCATGGTAAGAACCCCATGATATTCCTTGAATCAGTCAAATGAACTATGTTCTCAAGCTTGATAATCAATCCTGAATGGCCAATAGACTATACCTAACCACTATTTTAATTACATTGTACCCAGTGATAAATACACTTCATTCATAAGCAAAAAGGTTTTCCAACATTAGCTATAGCTTGTATTGTCTGCAGTTAGTATTTATGTGTTCAGTATTTACCACATTCAGCTAGTAGACCTGAGGCTGAGTAGCCAAGATGAAGAAATCATGGTGAAGCTCACTTATTTACAAATTATGAGATAGACATCAATATAGACACCAACATCTGTGAACTTTTCTTAGAGAAATATCCCCAAGAATCGAGTGTTCTAGCTCATTGTTTCAATAATTTTTGACATCTACGATGCATTCCTTCAACAATTCAAGTGAGTATGACTTGAGGTGCAGTCTACGAATAACCTCCTTTCAATAATCCTGTGGACGCCCCTGAGATATTGGGGAAGCTATATGAAGTGACCAAACTTTACTCAGATTTTTCTGACGGGCAAGATTGTTGAACCAAAGGATATTTTCCAGGGTGGGTCTACATTGGTGAAAACAGCAACAACAAAAAACAAAAACGATAACAAAAACTAATTCGGTAGGAGTATAAGGAGGCTAGGATTTTATTAGAAAATTTGAAAGTATATAGTTTTATTTTATTTACGGCACGCTAACTTCTGAAATGCCCGCTATAGTAACCTAGCCACTCTATAGTAGTCCACCATTCCCGTGTTTTGGCAAACGATGCGCAACCCTCGCGACCACTTTTCAATTTTCTTTCTGCCATAACTATAATGTCAAGATATTGTCTCTACATATTTGCTGCTGTTACAGCTCAACAGTGGTCCTGCCCTTATCTTGATAATCCAGATTACGGATACGTGGAACAGACCTATGAACAAGCCCATTACACCTGTGACGACTACTATCGTATCCTAGGTAATCCTGACAGGCGGTGTGAGAACGGGAAATGGACTGGATCGGAACCAGTGTGCTGGGATGGAGTCAGTATCCTTTGCCGGGACCTCCTGGACCCTCGCAATGGATTCATTACTTACACGGATGATTTAAATAATGGCTCTGTGGTAACTCATTCCTGCTACGACGGTTTTACTTTGATAGGGGTCAGACACAGGACCTGTGTAAATGGGGCATGGACTGGTTCGGCACCTATGTGTTCCAAAACGTCTATTAAATGTCATAATATATTTCTCCAGCTCGGACAAATAACTTTTAGTGATAATCATCGAGGTCCTGGGACCACAGCATTACATAAGTGCCTAGAGGGATACAAATTACAAGGGACCAATGTACGAACATGTAATATCCATGGATTTTGGTCTGGAGACAGTCCTGTATGTATAAAAGTAAGGTCGAAAAAGAAGAAAAGCTCTGCCCCATTTCACTTACTACATAAACTTTTAGCTGTTAGTTTATTTTGCCACATCTTCTTAATATTATATTATTATGAAGCTTTTGGTACGAGGAGCGTTCAAACAATTGCCTAGCACTGAAATATAAACAGAAAAGTCGTTAATAGTTGGGAGGTGCACTTCTAGCTACTTCAAATAGTTCGAGCCACCTTACTTCAAGCTGGACGCGGTGTAAATGTATCGCAAAGATGGTCGAGCTTTAATCATAATATTGCATGACCACTTGGGTGTAAGAGCGGATGATGCCAATGAAAGCCCTGCTTTTAGGTCTATCTATTTGAAAGCTAATTAGCTACTTACCTTGCATTGTTATTATTTTTTGCTATTAGGAAAGCCGATCTTCAAGTATGGACGGCTCTATAATACTTTTAACTCCTATTATGAATCTAATTATTCTAAATTAGAAAGCGAAGAGTAAGTTAGTCTGTGCACAAGGCTTTCTTTAACTGCACACTAGCTAACCTGATGTTTGCACATGCAACCAGTGCTATAATGAATTTGGAATTGCAATGCATAATGAAATCATTATTAAATCTCTGATCCTAGTCTCACTTTCCATGATCCATGAATTTAGTCACTATAATAGGGCAGTTTTGGTAGCTAACACCAATTCATTAATATTATTAGAAGTTGTACAGTGACAAAGTTCCTTTAGCAGCTTTGTCCGCTGCAATTTGGTAAGAGTATTTGATAATACTGGAACTTATGTGTTTTACACAACACCATTGATCACAAACATAAGAAATATTTTGAAAAAAGATGTGCTTCTTATCTTTTGAAGTAAGCCTAATCCCAATGCTATAAGGCTTCACTGGATTACAACCAAAATTGGGTTTCATTGACTTGCCTTTGCAAGATATTTCAAGTTTAGATCAATAATAGAAGAGAGTGTTCCTTGTGGGAACATCCACCAACCAAAAATGGAACAGAACAAAATGTTTTTTACGCCTCATTCATGTGTAGAAGGACCATGAGAACAAAGCTGATGTACAGTATGTATGTATGTGTATATATATATATGTATGCATGTATGTATGTATGTATGTATGTTTGTTTGTTTGTATGTATGTGTGTGTGATTGTGTATGTATGTATGTGTATGTATGTATGTATGTGTGTGTGTATGTATGTGTGTGTATGTATGTATGTATGTGTGTGTATGTGTATGTATGTATATGTATGTATATGTATGTATGTATGTATACATGTATGTATACATGTATGTATGTATATATGTATGTACTGTGTATCTGCATGATTCCTACATGAGTAAAGAGCATTCATGAAATGCATGAGTCAGACGATTTCTACCAATTGAAGCGGATTAGTAAGCTAAGCAGAAATGAAAAGGTTTAAATGATACACGAGTAAATAAAATAATGTTTTTTTAAAGTCTCCTTGGTCTTTAAAGTTATTATGTTTTAGCACGTAGTTAGCTGCTAGTGATGACATTTGTTTTACCAGTGACAAAAATATATATCACAATAAGTGTTGAACCCATTTATTCCTTCACAAAGTAGATAAACCCTCAAGGCCATGCATGGCCGTAGCAAGCGGTCCGGTTGGTCCGGTTTTGGCCGGACCAATATTTTCACCTCGTAGCCACACCCACCGTAGTTGCTGCGTAGAGCATGCGCGTAGGTTTCAAGGATTTGCAGCTGTTACATTCTCCTACTAGTATTCACTTGTGGAGTATATTTTCACCTCGTAGCCACACCCACTTTAGTTGCTGTGTGTAGAGAGCATGCACGCTGATTTATTCCAGGTTTGCAACTGCTAGGTTCTCTTTCCGCCATTTTTCACCTGGAGCTTTATTGGTTTGCTCGCTATCATTGAGCGGCCCATAATAGCTAATCCGTCAATTTCGGAAGTTTTCTTCACATTCCTTTCTGCCAAGTAAGCCTCAGTCTAAATAATCTGATGCTTCTTCACGCCCATAAACAAAGAACAGATGCCATTTGTCTCAAAACAGTTGTAAATAATTTTTTTGGAGATTCCATTTACAGATCGAATATTTTTGGAAAGTGCTAGTCAACAATTACCATTTGTGCATAAATAATATATAATCAATCTACAAATAACAGAGATTAATAAAAGTATAACAAAATTAAAAAATATATATTGTCTTATCCCATCCTTTGCACTTGGCTGCTGAATGGGTCGATTTGTTGACCGAAGGTAATTTTCTTGAAATTGCATAATAAACTACATTGTACGTAGATGACACAAATAAATGATTAAATAAATATATATAATATATACAGGAAATTAATTGACCACAGACCACACCTACATCCTGGCCTGACCAACCAAAATTTGCTTGCTACGGGCTTGCGGTAAGATGTAGTGTTTACTATTCAGTATAATAGTAACTACAATAAGACCACAGGAAGTAATCCTCAAACATCCTCACAATCTTAGCCTATATAATTCATCCTTTGCATGACTGCTGTCAAAATTAGAAGTTCAAAATGTTTACTGTTTTCCTCTTTTTTTGTAGTGGTTTATATAATAGTGTGGGATAGTATTTCAACTCTTTCTTTGACATTTCCACTAGGAATTTCTTTGTATTCTTGTTCAACACCTCAGTCACTACTATCAATTATTGACGATTTACTTTGGAACTAAATTGACTCTAATCTTGCTGAAAAGTATGGACCAGTTCATACCTGTGGAGGTTCAGGTTGGATTCAAGTAATTAAGGTGAACATGAGTGAAGAGGGTAGCGAGTGTCTCCCAGGATTTCCACTATTCAACGACCCCATTCTTCTGGACTTTCGTAGTTTCAAAAGTCCTGAGGGCCAAAAATCTGGCTGCCCATACGCGTATGACAATTGGAATTATTCCCTACCCTAGTTCGTGGGTTCAAATTATTTTTGTGAATCTGGGGATTCTGTTACTGTAACTGATACTAATGATGTGTTCTTAGCTGACCCTTTGTGAAATGGGGAAGGTTGTTCCTCAAACAATACATGCTGCCAAAGAAACGATTCTCCTTGGTTTTATATGGATCTACCTGGGCCCAGTCAAGATAATATATCAATGTCAATGATTCTAAATCAAAAGTCTTCTAAAGAAAACATATCACTGAAATTAAGTTATATGTTTCTCCTTAAATTATCACTAATATAACACCTTGACTTTCTTTTTGTATATAAAAATAGAAGAAAGAAAAACAAAAACAAAACAACGCTTGCCAGGCTTGAACCTTATGTGAACGGTACCAAGACTACCGAGTCCAATAACGTGTAGTAGCTAGTATAGAGCACTCCCGCCGCGAATCGGGATTCCGCTATATCTCACGTAATAACTCGCGGACGTGGTGATCAGAGTCCGGTTGCTACACTACTTCACTTCCCCCGTGAATTGTTATTGCTATGGCTTCGCCTTATTCAGCTGTTGCTAGCATTTCCAGTTAAATAGCAAAAATTTTCCAACTATTCACACATAGCTAGGGTATCCCTCTGATTCATGGTTTACTTGAAAAAATAAATTACAGAAAAGCGAGCCTTTAGAAGGTATTGTTATACAAACAGGTTTTAACACAAAGTCAAGCAAGGCAGCATTGAAGAAGCATTCTATTTTTGTTTAAACAAAACAACAAAGACCCCGCCATTCCTCTATCAACTCTTCACTTTCTTCTATGGAGGTTCCTCTGTCAACTTCATCTGATAACTCAGATGTAAAGTTTAAGATTAAGCTAAGAAAGCTTTTTTCGTACGTGTAAAATGCCAGAATGGGGAAGTCGTGAAAAGGTGGCTTAGTGTCCAGGTTGTCGTCAACGGAATGTGAACCAATTCCATACCTGCAGCTTCCTCACAAAATTCACAATATTATGTAGAGCGCTGATTTCAAGAAAGTAGCCTTACCGCTAAGCACAATGCCTTCGATTTATCTCTGCATGGTAAAAACATCAACATTGTTGCAACCTCGCCGCTGAAGCCATCGCTGGAGGAATTTACGCGCAAGTTTATCGGCAGGTTATGACATTCCCACGATCCTTTAATGAATTCCAGCAAAACGAGATTGATAACACTACACCAGACCTTTTACCTAAGTTGCGGCAGGTAAAGAGTCAAGGTAGCCATTTTTCTCACTGTCTTATGGCGGCATAACTACAGGTACGGTTACGTTTAGGCCTTGATGAATTATTCTTTGTTTATATCTATTAGCTAGCCATTCTATTGTTGTATTCTTAAAATATTAACTTATTATTGGCCAGTTTGGGAAGTCTTCGCTCCTAGCCTGCTGGATCCGTCCGCTCGAGCTCATATGTGCAGAGCCTGGAGATCTGCTGCAGGAGGAGAGACGACAGCCTGGTGCACCTTGCCTTGTGAGGTCAGAAGAGGACTACTATGTGGAGTGTTGTTTAAACGGCTATGAGACAGCCAGAAACTAAAGATACCACAACTTCGCAAAGTATACTTCTGCTGCTACTGCGCTATTGTTCCTGCTCGCGTATTATCGAATGGAAAGATATTGGCGGAGAATAAATTAATGTCCGGATCTACCGCGGAGCACGTTGCTATGTGCTGTCACCTTTAATATGTTACCTAGAGGTGGACAGGGTTCCCAAAGTAGCTGCTACTACTACTGCTACATGTATAACAGTGCCGTATCAGAATCAAAATACTTCAATTTGAAATAATTCTTGAAGGCAGCATCACAAAAAATGCCGCTTGCCAGCCCCAAACATTTCGTATCCTGCGCCATTACAGGACCCCAGCGGTTTAGTCTCGGTTGAGAAAACCTTACGCAGCATTTCTAGCAATCTTCCGTCGGACCCGTGGCAGAAATAAAAGCTAATCGAGGCTAAAAGTTAAGCAGACAGATCCATCTTTATTGCAACCAACTTTAAAATTCCAATTTCTGATTAAATAAAACTGTGTCTTGCCAGATTTTACCGGTGAAGCCATACGGGATCCAGGTTCCTAAATCGCTAGCTGAAACAGGGACTGCCTGGTTCCTTGGAAAAATGGGGCCCGTTACACGCTGTATTGCTAGAGATGCCTACCGTTCTTCAGGTCTGTTTATCTCATTAATTTTTCAATTTCTAGACCATAATTATGGTAGATAGTATAAACAACTAGTCTCCCATAGCCAGACCCTCTAGCTACCAATCGCTACGTGGGGAAAGAGTCTGGTCAACTCAAATAGGGCAAGTTGTGTTCGTACCGTCAGCAACATAGGGATTTCGGTAAGGTTAAAATGCATGCGCTATATAATTATAACTGCAGTCACGTGATCACTTATAGTTCGCGTGTTTTCTCTTAACTGCATGTGTCCTTGGGAGCTAAAAGTTGAAGTAATCCTGAAGAAATCTTAGTTGAATTATGCCCGGGGTCACACCCTTCTGGAGTCCCTTTATCCCGATACAAAAACTACATCAGCTATGTTGGTTTGGTCTGCCATTGAAGGGAACTAGCTTTGAGAGAACTACCATATAACTGAGGGAAGTACCGTTTTTAGGATTCCGAACGTCCTATGTTGTAGCATTCTCGAGCGCAGCGAGGGCGCTACAGCCTAGGACCCCGGTTTTTCACGACGGCTGCGCAGCGCCTAACTGATTTATGACTTAGTGATGAACGCTCCTAGCAATCGTAGGGACACTAAGTGTCCCTCGCCCTCAAGGCCATAGAAACACTATGTTAATAGTGTCCCGCTCTGAAGGACTTAAGCAGTTTTAACTTCCTCTGTCACAATACAAAAAGTACATCAGCTATGTTCTAATCTTGAACACTCCAGGCTGTAGCGTCCCGAGCCCACTGAGGACGTTATTTAGGATCTTGAATGTTGCAGGTTGTAGCAACCTGGAGCCATCCCGCAGTTCTTATCAAATAATTCTTCTGATTGGTCCCCTAGCCCTAGCCCTAGCCCTTGCGCGGCTCTATAATTGGTCACGCGCGGCGCTATAATTGGTCACATGATTTGATTAACCAATGAAATGAGTTTTTTGATAAGAACTGCGGGACTGTAGGCAACCTGAGCGCAGCGAGGACGCTTCTTAGGGCTTGAGGGGTCCTTAATATGGCAGTTCAGATGGCTGCGCAGCGTCTAACTAATAAAAAGCGTTGCGAATTTTCGAAAGACGGTGAAGTATATCGCCCGATGAAATGTTTAACATTAGAAGAGGAACACTATATACCTGCCCTCAAGGCGGGGTCACTAAATTCCCCTCTCTGAAGAACCTTAGGGACTTAAAGTCCCTCTGCCACAATAGAAAACTACACTATCTTATGTTGACACCGCGCGTTCTTGGTGCCCTGAACCAGCGTCCACCTTTTCCCCCTCAGGATCTAACTTTCATTTAAAAGTTTATTATGGTGAACGTGGTTTTATTTTATCTGTGCACAGCAGCAGTATTAGCTACAGCTAGGTTTTGTCCACCCCTCCCTCAGATAAAATATGGACGTGTGGATCAAGATTCTTACCAGGCTCAATATTGGTGTGCTGAGCCGCACAAACTTCAGGGTGGGAAGTCAAGTAGGTGGTGCGAAGAGGGACAGTGGACAGGCTCAGAACCGAAATGCTCGGACGGCCACTGTAAACTACTTCCTTCGCCATTTAACGGAGCCATTGTGTACAATACAGATCTTGACAATATTCAAAATGGCGCTATAGCCTTATTTTCATGTAATAAAGGATACGATATGAACGGTAATAATAGTAGAACTTGTAAAGATGATGAGTGGACTGGTTCTTCACCGGTCTGTTCGAAGCTGGTGCGGTGCTTACCCGTAACCATTAAATTCGGCCAAATTCTGTACAGCACTAATGATACCCTGCGCTCGGGAACTACAGTTGCGTACAAGTGCAATGGAGGATACAGATTATTGGGCTCAAGTTTCAGACAGTGCGACCACCTGGGAGTATGGTCAGGGGGAAATCCACTGTGCATGAAAATTAAGAATTCATTTGTCCTTCATTATGTGAATGTAACAATTACCTTAATAATTGCTGCTTTATTGTTATCATTGTAGTATGTTGAGAGATGAGGATTTATTAAACATAACCTTGGTTTATAAAAGCCACCTTCTATTGCTAATAGAAAATAGTGTGAATCTATAGATATGTACATACACAATTCAAAATATTAATATGATCACACTGTCCATTTCATGATATGACTAAAATCTTGCACTGAAGCTTTAGATTTTCCCCCAATGACCCCACACTCCCCAGGTTGTGAATGATAATACTATGACATATTCACTGACTAAAATTGTTCCCCATTCTGTTATTCCTTTGTATAAAAAGTGGCATTGGCCCCACTAATCAACTTTCTAGCATGACATTACTTAATGAATGACTACATCTTACTTTGACCAGTGAATAACTGGCTAGACAAATGTCAAAAATTTAATTATAATATTATTATTATTATTATTAATTATCAAGTTCTGACCCTTTGACTTTGACCCTTCATAAAAAACTAGATTGAAAGTAACCTTAGTTGTAGCCAGGGAATCGAACATGGGACCCCTGGCTTTAGCCACCAGTGCTCTAACCACTGAGCTACGACCACCCATGACTTCCAAGACCTTCACATTTTACCTTCATGCGGTTGAGTAGTACTGCTTGCTGCAGTCTCACACTCAATAGACAGGCAATTATGTGCCGTCAGAACACCTTTTCAGTGTCGACGGAAACACGTCCCCCTATTATTATTCTTTTATTTTTTATTTTTTATTTTTATTCATTTATTTATTTATTTATTTATTTTTATTTTTTTATTTTTTTATTTTTTTTTTTTACAATGAAGGTAAGTCAAGAATACCGATTTCCATTAGATCACTACTTCTGTCCTATGGGTTGATATTTCACTGCCGTTAAATAAATAGAATAAATATAATATAAATAAATAAATAAATACATACATGCATACATAATACACATACATACACACATACATACATATATACACACATACATACACACATACATACATACATACATACATACACACATACATACATATACACATACACACACACATACACACACACATACACACACATACATACTGCAATTGAACTTTCACTGGACTCAGTTCATCGATAATATAACTCGTGAATTATATTGATGCTGTATATAGACTGTACACAAGTATAGGATGCTACTGTACCAACTGTGTGAATATGACAGTTCAGTATAGTGATAGCACGATGCTAGTAAATGATAAAGATAGTGACATATGTGATGGTCATCTCACCATGTCCTTCAGAATGTTCTGGCATTGTTAAATCTGTGCACCGTTGGGAAGTTGCAAGAAGGGTTGCGCTTTTGGATGGCTCCATAGGCTGGATTATAGTGGGCAGGGCCTGGGCTGGGTGCTATGGATACATATAAATTTAATATTATTACAAACATGATTCCACGTGCACTACCTGGAACTATGCCTTGCATGTATTTGGTGGAGATACTATAGGAGGGATAACTGGTTTTGATGAAGTCTGAACTACAAATGGAGTTGTACACATTTGGTCCTGGGACTACTCCTGTACAATAAACAACAAGTTATAATAAATAGCTTCACAACTTCTTTCTCAGCCTTTTTTTAATTTAATTTATTTTTTTAACTCATTAGATGTATTCTCTCTCTTTCATAGGATTTTTTTTTCCTAAACAACACAGAATTAAAAATATTTGGTCGCCACTGGGAATCGAACCCAGGACCACTTGCTTAACGCAGAAGCACTCTGCTTAACAGTATAAATACAGAATTGAAGTGTTTGTTTGCCAGCTGGTTGTCGTCTCAGTGGCAGAACACCTGTGTGTTAAGCAAGCAGTCCTGGGTTCGATTCCCGGCGACCAAATATTTTTAATTCTGTGTTGTTTAAAAAAAGGCCTGTGAAAGAGAGAGAATACATCTAACCTATATAGCTACTTTAATTATCACATTAACACCACATCTTGCAATACATATTCAAAATGGACATTGAAAAGTATAATGAAAATATTCTTCTCTAGAATATTAAACTAAAAGACCAGCAAAGCATTGGAAGGATGGTAATGGAGAAAATGCAGTAGTCACCATTCCAATGGTCTTGTCGATGCAATGTTTGGCAGGTCAATATCATTAGACAAGAAACATGACCAATGAAACTCCGCCCATTTCTTACCAGTGACAGGTGTGAGTGCCGTCCTGGGTGTCAGAGGGAATGAGAATGCCGGGGCAGTCTTGGATACTGGGTCCTGGCCTATCAGCTTATGGCACACATAGTTGGTGGGATCCGGAGTCTACAATAAGAAATAGTTCAAGATTCTCTATACTGTCCCCATAATTATCGTTTCACTCTAGAACTTGCCACAACAGAATACTTCAGACATTTATACTCACTCCTATGTTTCTGCATGATTTTACATCTCATAATAAATACCTAATAGCAAATTTTCTTGTTTTTTACAGCCAAAATTAAAACTTAATCCGACGTTTCGACTTCTTGCCGAAGTCTACCTACTGGCAAGTGTAAATCTTTTAGTTATTATGATGTGTAATTAATTAGAGTTTTGTTTTGCAATTGTTGTATTTATGATCTTACCATATTTGCTCTTGAGGTATTGTATGTCCATGGCTGTGTACTACCTGGCAATGCATCTAAGTAGCAACAACAACAACAACAACAACAAATAATAATAATAATAATAATAATAATAATAATAATAATAATAATAATAATAATAATAATAATAACAATAATATTCAATAATTATTATTATTAGATTGACACTTTCTCACCTAAAGTGATAGCACGGGTAACCTGTGCTATTAGGGGTCAATAGCAATCGTAAAGCAATTAAAATAACACTCGGCTTCGCCTCGTGCAATTTCAATTGCGTTACTTGTGCTATTAATCCTGAATAGCATGGTTACCCATGCTATTACTCATACTTATAATGAAACACCGAAGGCGTGAGTCCTCAGTGCTACTATACACTAGCTAGCTACAACAAAATCATTTCAGATCAAAAGAATAATGTATTGGCTATTCTAATCAGATATCAATGTAGCTCGAGCAATGAGAACGGTACATGTAAACGCTGTCTTCATATGAGAAGCTAAACAGGCCAGAGACACTCACTGGTAAATATTTTCAATGCTAAACTTCACTTCTAGCACTTCATTAACTTTCTAGTATAAAGCAAAACGACCACAGGCAGCAAGAAATTATTTGCTCACATGATTACAACATGATGATAGGGGCGCTACCCACAAAATCTGGTACCTAAGATGAGCTGATAACTTTGAAATTTCTCAAAACTCGGTCCGAAAAATTTAAAAAAAGCACAATAGAAGGTCTTAACTCATTGTGTTAAATGAGTTTCATACCTAAATCAACAGTTAATTGTCATTAATCTTTAAAATCAGAGCATGACAGACCGACAGACAAACAGACAGACAGGACAGATTACTATAACCTTCCTGTGCATCGCACTGAGAATAATACCACAAACCCTCATTGTTTGAATGCTTTAATGCACCCTATATAACAGACACTGAATGAATAGTCGGACATCTTAATTGTCTAATAGGCAAGTAGCTATATATTTAAAAACTACAGAGCCAGCTATGTATTGCTATGGTTTGCACCAAGGCATGCTGCCCCCTCATTTCTCCGTAAATAAGAGGACAAGAACTGACTATGCCCATGTGCTAGGGATAACAATATGAGCATGCTCAATACACCAATTAGTGCTGACAAATATTTACCACTCAATCTGTTAAGTTAACTGCACTTATCACCACCCACTCACTTAATTGGCTGATGATCAGTGCTCATAATTATTATTATACAGTAAGTACACAATGACTGGCAGCCTCGCTTCCTTAGGTTCAAAACACTAGGACATGCCATAATGCATTCTTACCTCGAGTATACTTTCCAAGAGGAGCTATTCTTATTCCTCGAGAAGAGAACACGCGGTTACGTGTGAAGTAGGAACATGGACTCGGTGTTTCCAGAGCATCCACAGGAAGTCGAGGACGTCTCTCATGAGAGAAGTCAGAGGAGAGAGCTGAAGAACATTATTATTATTATTATCATTATTATATTATTATTATTATTATCATTATTAGCTACTAAGTATCCATCATCATCATCAATACTGCTGCTGCTGTTGCTGTGAGCAGCTAGAGTAATGCAACTATTCTGTTTGCTTTCACTACTTATAGAAACAGGTCTGTAACTACAGAGCACTTCATGACAACAACAACTATAGCAACAGAAACACTAGCTAGGACTGTAGATTATTGTTAGCTCACCTAGGACTGTCTGGAGATATCCAGTTGGCCTTTCCAATAACAGGTAATCTCTTAGTTGACTTTTCTCAAGAGCAGATAAACTGTAAAAAATAATGATTATAGAATGGAATACAAGTTTTGCACCAGCCCCTCCCACTTATCTGGATGGTGCTCAGCTGAGTAAAAACACCCTTACCTGGCAAGCCTCATGGCTATCTTTTTAGGTGGCTTGCTGCTGCACATTGCTTGCGTGTGTCCAGCGCAACCACCGGAGAAGCCGACAAACAATTGGCTTGGTTTATCACAATAGTTAACTCCTCTCAGTTTAGGTGTGGTTTGTACGATTACGAGATTTACCAGCTCTAATAATAACGCGCATTAACTAAGGAGTTATTGCCGTTATCCCCCCCCAGGAGACTGTTGGGTGATGAGGCTCTTCGGAGGCCTAGTGAGGTTCGGAATTCTTCGCGTTTGAAAGTGGCTTGTTTCAGTGATGTCCAGGGAAGCCCAGAGAAAGCGGCTGCATTCTTCTGGAGTTGTGAAGTGAGCGGTTTCCTACCAATAATGTTGTTGGTGTGCTTTAAATAGAAATTAACTCCTTTCCACCAGGAATGAAGACAGCTCCAGTGCGCCTGGAGGCTACCATGGCCGGAAAGAAGACAGTGTAAGTGTATTATTTGAGTACATTAGTACTTTTTGTTAATTTAGAAACCTATTTTTTTGTTTCATTTCAACAATGAGTCCTAAATGAGTCAACTAAATAACTGGCAGTTTGTATGAGAACTTTGTTTAGTTTCATTGGATAATGACCCATGTTGGAGTGCTGTTTAAATAGTCTGCCTTCCAAATAACTACTACTTATGTTCTTGTTGTATGGAAATATCTCTAATGTTTGTTTTTGGTAAGAAAAAAGAAGATCATTTTGTTTTGTAGTGCTATAGTATGTCCATCTGATCCTCGTTTCAAATGTGATCCAACATTTATGTAGGCACTATTTTTCAAGGTTCAAGCACACACACAAGTATAAAATTAATCTTTCCTTTTCTGTTTGCCTACAGTTAGGTCCAAGACAGCTCACAAATGAGATGATGATTGATGTCTATTGACCTGCATGCATGTTGTGAGTAGCTAATGACTAGTGAGAGGCACTTGCGTGGCCATGCCATGCAGTGTGCTGAGTGTAGTTGTACTGAAGCTAAGACACAGTTCAGGAAAACTTGCTTCTGTCACCAATTGCAGTGAATCGTGCCAGTTGATTAATTCTGCAGTTGGCACTAACCTGTCTCCTCATACTGACTCTGACTAGTAGTAATAGTAGTAGTAGTAGTAGTACATACAGTACATGTACTGTAAATGATGTTGGGGGTTACAACAATGACTTGCACAGACCGTGCAGACTTCTAGAAGTATGAAGTCGATTGTACCTCGAGGGGGAGGGGCAGGGGCAGATCCAACACTATTGACAGGGAGGGGCCCTATCATATTTAGGACAAACTTATAAAAATCATTGAAATATTAATAATGGATGATGATTTGGATATGAATTTATGAATGAGCGTGCAGTTCAAGGTTTCATATATACTATGGGAGTCCTGGGATTCTCCCCTCCCTCCCCCTCCCCCTCCCCTAAATCTTTTTACCTTAACTGATTTTTTCAAAAATATTAATGATCAGTATAAAAATCAACACTTCTCTAGTTCTGGTCCTTCAATACCTATTCATATTAGAACATAGATGCTATGTATGTGACAGAGGTGTGACGGGAATGGGTGATTTTACGCCAACTAACAGTGGAGGCAACAGTGTTTGTTGCTGCCACCAGAATCTGCTTGTCACAGAAGATTAGACTCCCTGGACATGTGCAAAGCCATAATATAGAAAACTCTGCACGTGCCCAGTATCATGATGTGCATGACATAGAAATCACTAAAAGCCAAACGCTGTTACTGGTAACATTACATGAAAACAGCAAAAGAACACCAATCAAGGCCACTCCACCAATTAAGTTGATTAAGCTATGATTAAGCAGTTCTCGACTCCTTGTGAGAGGAGTTTGATGAGGGTGAGGGACTTCTCTCACAAGAGGGATTTTAAATTCCTTAGGTCCTCCAGAGAGGGACACTAAAGTGTCCCTCCTATTATGTCGTTAGGAGCAGTCGTTACATTCTCAATTAGTTAGGCGCTGCACGGCCATCATGAACTACCGTTTTTAAGGTCTCGAAGCCCCTAAATAGCCTACTGCAGTTTGTGACTCTACAAAATCCCCTCCCCCCATCCCCCGGCTGCAATGCTTTACTAAGTTTTGTCATTTCTTGTTATCATTACCAATGCCACTTGATTGGAGCGATGGCATTTGATGACCCTTTACTAACCATACATATCTTTTGAAACATGTATTGAATACATTACATACATTGACAGACAAGCATAATGTTATTTCTATTTTATTATTATTATTATTATTAATATTATTATATTTTATTATTATTATTATTATTATTGCTACTATGTATTTCCTTTCCTCCGCCCAGGCATTGCCACCTGTAACTTCGTCACTGGGGGAAGGCGATCGTCTCAAGTTAGCAGTACTAGAGAATCAGCTACAGCAACTGCAGCAGAGAGTGGGAGAGACGGCCCACTCGGATACCAGGCTGAACCATTTGCTTGCTCAGCAACAGAGAGAGAGGGAGGAGTGGGAGGAGACTCGCCGGTCGCTGGAGAGACAGCTGACACAAGAAAGAGAGAGGACGGCATCAAGCGGAGAGTGGGAGGGGTCACCTAGGTCTGTGGATAGGCGGGGCAGATTAGCAGCACAGATGAGTGGGCATGGCGACGAGGCTGAGCTGTCCCGAAAGTCTCTGGAGAGGAGGTTAGCGGAAGAGAAGGAGCTGAGGGAACAGTTGCGGAAGAGTTCTCTTGACAGAGGAAGACTGGACAGCTCTGGAGACAACACTGCTCTATACAGAGTGAGGCTATACTACAGGACTGGGTTTGCTAGGGATGTGTCTCATTAACACCTTTGGGAGGAAATGGAGGGGTGGGGGATAATTTAGTATTCTGCTCTAGTAAGAACGATGAAAAGTAAGTTATGGATTCTCCTATAGATCTCTGAGCATTGCTATATACAGCATTCATACTTCACATTGCAATGCTATTTGACCACACCCCTTACTCTTCTCCAAGCTGTGAGAAACTCCTCATATCTTTAGCAGAAGACTAGAATGAGCAAGGACAAGGGAGAATAAGTATAGCTATTTTATGATCCTTTCTTTAGAAAGGTAGTATGGTGATGAAAGTTGAGAGACATAGTGTTTAGAATGAGATTAGGTGTTTACTTTATGTCTATCACTATAGACGGTATCTATTTTTCTCCTATCACACTCTAAAATAGCTTCAACTCTTTCTTTTACATCACAACTTGAACTAAAAAAAATTTTTTTGCAGACATCATCTACCCAAAGTCTCCCGGCGAACAGCTTCAATGACCACTCCCACTCCCCATACGATCGTGCCCATTTATCGCCAGCATCATCCGTTCAAAATTATTCCATTTCCTCCCGCTCTAAAGCTGGTATTCATCAGCCTCCAGTATTAGGTAAAGGGTCTCTGATGAACAGCGCTGGCCTGAACCATAGCCTGTCCAGTTTAACTAGCAGCCACGATTCTACCCACTCATCTCGAGGCCACACCCACCAAGTTCCTTCAAGGTATCTCACGGAGCAGCACGTGCGATCCCATCGTCAATGGTCACGTGATCTTCTTAACCCTCACTCGGTAAAAGGTCATCATTCAGTAGGGAAACCTCGGAGTAGTGTGAACAATGGCACAGTCACTGCTTCTCTGAAGACTCTGCCGTACTACTCTGGCCGGTCACAGCAGCCGTCTGCCTCCTCCAGTCGAGCGTCTTCAGTGCAGGGAAGTCCTCCTCAGGAGCGATTGACCAATGGGAGATCTGGGTCATCTGATGTTGAACTAGAGAGAGCTAACCTGAAGATCAAGACTCTGCAGAGAGAGGTAAGGATGGCACTGAGAGACCACAAGGAAGGTCAAGTTTCAGGTTATTGTAGTAATGTTGTTGTTGTTGTTGTTTGTTTGTTTTAATTTATTATTTTTTTTGTTCCAAAATAATATAATATTTGTGACAAAGCATTTATTGTTATATAACTGGATTGTAGAGTGCAGTAATCAACTGTGTAGCTTTAATACTGTGAGCAAACTACAGAACAAAATGTGCCACAAAATCAATCATCTCGTGTCTACTTGGCAGGTATTTGATACTAGGTAATGTGTTTCATATAATCTACAGGTGACGTTGCTGGAGAATTTGCTAGGAGACAAGACACGATCTGCCCAGCGCTACGTGGAGGAGCTGATGTCTCTGAGGACGCAACTTGCACAAGAGAAGGCGTCGCTGGCTATCGTGCGACAGGAGGCACGCGACGAGGTGGACAGGAGGATGGGCGTGGCACAGTCCACTCATGTCAGGAGAACAGGGGAGATGGAGACGGAGTTGCAGAAGATGGAGGAAGCAAGGAGGAAGGCAGAGAAGCAGAAAGACAGTCTAAAACATGCGCTGTTAGGTGAGATGGTTTGAAACAGTGTGGAAGAATAAGAGAACCATTAGCAGCTGCATTTAAGGAAGGGGGCATTTGCTCCTCCTAGAAAAGCTTAGAAATCCTTTAGTATTACTTTTGACTTTGCAACATGAACCAGCATAGTTTACCCCCATAGTCTAGCACCGTATCTAGCACCGTAGGTTAGCATACAACACTGCAAGGCTTACTTATACTTAATACTTAAAACACACGGTCTTTGCTCCTCTTAAAATGTAAGAAAAAGTTGTTTTATCCTCTTACGTTTGCTTTCTGTATGCAGCCTTGCATTACTCTGGTTGGAGGCAGGAAGAGATTCTTGTGTGCTTATTTCCACTCGTATGTACTACTTCTTTTGTCTTTTTCTTTCCTAGTTTCTTCTCCTCCTCTTCCCCTCATTTCTTCTCCCATTTTCCTCACTTCTCTTCTCTTCCCCTTTCCCATCCCCATTCTCCCTCTAATGACTATCAGGGCGTGCTATTATATAGACTGAAGTTCAATGTTTGCATTTCAATGTAATGATGGGGGATGGATGATGTTGTAGGTAAGGAGAGAGAGTGCAGTCGACTGCAGACAGATGTTCTGACTCTAAAAAGAGAGATTAAAGACGAAAAAGAATCTCGGACTAAAGCTGTGGCTAGTTTACAAGCAGAACTTCGAGATAGCTCTTCACAGGTAGCCCATTTGGAAAACAGACTTCGAGCGAAGAAGGCGGAGTTAGAGGGTGTGGTCTCACGAAGTGAGGCGGATACTACTCATAATAAGGCAGACATGCTGCAAGCAAAGAAACAGGTGGGACTTGGCAGGAAGGTGTGGCATGTGTATGGGGAGGTGTGGCACGGGGAGGTGTGGCATGTGTATGGGGAGGTGTGGTATGTGTATGGGGAGGTGTGGCATGTGTATGGGGAATTTGCACTCCTTTTCGTACATATACAGAACATTGACTTTTTTGAAAACCGGTACAACTACACTCTTGCTTGTGGGTCCATTGTGATGGTCAGCATGAAAAAACTCACTGATAGTATGTTAGGAACTTTACCCACACACCTGTAATGGTGCAGTAGGTTAGTTGTGAGAGGCTGACTGGGTGTGGCTTGACAGGATGGGTGGAGCTATCATTGTTGTGGAGTTAGTAATTTTAGTGCTTGTTGAAAATGATTCCTACACTATTTATCTCTTCCATATAAAGATGGACTCCATATCGTCAGAGTTGAAGGACAAGATTGCAGAGCTGGTACAGAGCAAGGAAGCAACAGTTTCTCTCTCTCACGACCTGAACAGCGTGAAGGCGGAGTTTCAGAAGAGTCACTCCTCGTGGGAGTACTCTGAGAAAGCTCTGACGGAGAGGCTGCGGGAATGTGAGTCTGCTAGAGACAGTCTGCTGCACCAGCTAGCTCAGGCCAACCAGAAGATCAGCCATCACTCCACCAGGTCTCGCAGAGAAGAGGAAGAAATAGCAAAGCAGCTGACCTGTTTTCGCAGCGAAGTTCAGAAGTTGGTGGCTGCGGTCAAGAGTGAGAAGATGTCGCGTTCTGTTGCAGAGGAAGAAGTCGACCGGCTGAAGGAGGAGGTTTTGAAATTGAAGAGAGAAGCCGACAGGGCGGGGCTTCGTCTGAGTGAGGGTGAAAGGAAGTGGGAGGTGGATCGTGAGAGAGTGAAGGAGTGTGAGGTGGAGGCCCGCAGTCTGAGGGAGGAGGTTGGGAGACTGAGTGAAGACCTCCGGACCTGTCGGCGGAAACTACAAGAAGGAATGGAGCAGAAGGCCGAGAAGGAGAGAGAGGAAGAAGAGGCGCTGACTCGATTGCAGCTGGAACTCAACATGAGAGCACAGAAGGTGAGGCTGCCGGTTGAGGTACATTTAAAACTAGGAGAACTGAAAGGATAGATCATATACAATAGGTTGAAGTTTGGAGTGGCAGTGACTAGTTTATGAAATTAGAAATGAAGCAAATATTTTTTTCTATTTTAATTATCACTTGCAGGAATTTGGCCCCTTTGAAAATGATTTTGCCCCACCCACCCCCCTTGAAAATTGTTATGACCTTCATTGTGACATTTTGACACAAAATGTTAATCGATTTGATCAAAATAAGAAACCCCCTAAAATTTCGAATAGTAGATTTGACCCCTCTCAAGTGAGGTTCTTTAAATACCCTAACTAGTGTATGTTTCGTGCGCTCTCTTTTATTTCCCCCGAGTTGTCCAATGCCCTATTTTATTCCTTCAGGTGTTAGAGATGGATCGCCTCTTGCAGACGCACCAAACAGACACGACAGCTCGCAGACTGCAGCTGGAGAGGAGCCTCACCAGGATGGAGGGAGAGGTCAAGGGTCGGACCAGGGAGGTGGAAGCTCTGACTGCTCAGGCTGCAGAAGACCGTGCTACTATTAAGGAGCTGCGAGCCCAGTTGGATCAGTTTAAAAAGAACCAGAAGAACATGTTCAGTGGAAGCCAAGCTCAAATAATCAATAAGGTACACCTTCATGTGGTAGGACATGGGGACTTATCTTGTTAGATCAGGAATCTTGGAGAAACTAATTTTAGGTGACAGTGGACAAGTCAGTAGTATTTCTATGAAGATGAGGGGGTTAAACATCCATCCACCCCTTCTTTTAATTACATTTGTCCTCACTAGGCTGCCCTAGACCTGCCCATACCTAACCTTTGACTGTCCTAGACCTGCCCATACCTAACCTTTGACTGTCCTAGACCTGCCCATACCTAACCTTTGACTGTCCTAGACCTGCCCATACCTAACCTTTGACTGTCCTAGACCTGCCCATACCTAACCTTTGACTGTCCTAGACCATCCCATGCCTAACCTTTGACTGTCCTAGATCTTCCCATACCTAACCTTTGGCTGCCCTAGACCATCCCATACCTAACCTTTGACTGTCCTAGATCTTCCCATACCTAACCTTTGGCTGCCCTAGATCTGCCCATACCTAACCTTTGACTGCCCTAGACCTGCCCATACCTAACCTTTGACTGTCCTAGACCTGCCCATACCTAACCTTTGACTGTCCTAGACCTGCCCATACCTAACCTTTGACTGCCCTAGACCTGCCCATACCTAACCTTTGACTGTCCTAGACCTGCCCATACCTAACCTTTGACTGTCCTAGACCTGCCCATACCTAACCTTTGACTGTCCTAGACCTGCCCATACCTAACCTTTGACTGTCCTAGACCTGCCCATACCTAACCTTTGGCTGCCCTAGACCTGCCCATACCTAAAGATGTGTTGTACTATTAGAACTCGTGCACCTTGGCCCACGGGAATACTCTGATGGAGTGATTTAAAGTAGGAATGATGGTAATGCAGAAGAAGTGTGGGGAGAGTAATGCATTATAGTGGCCTAGTGTTGTTGTTTGTTGTGTTGTATAATGTAATCAGGATTCCAAGTTGGCTGAACTGGAAGTGCTGGTAAAGAATGCCGACTCAGCACTTCGCGAGCGTGAGGATGAGGTGTCGAGACTGAGCGCTAAGTTGGAGCAGACGGAGCACGCCAGGCAGGACGAGGAGGTGCGGAGGAAGGACTTGGAGACTCAGCTTCAGTCTCTCACTGACAACAACAGAACAATGAGGACTGCTCACCAGACAGAGGTATGTGAGACACGCCCACTGTGTGTTGTTGAAGGGGTGTGGTTGGGTGTGGTTTTTAATTAGGTGAGAGAGTGGAGTGGAGATGTGGTATGAATCTCGAGTATCATTTTATGTCCAGTACTGAAATGTTTGTTGTATTTCTGTTGTTTGTTTACTCACTCAAGTATCAGTAAGGTGGGGGTTTGGTTATGTGTGGGAGAGGTGGTGCCTATAGACTGACTTACAATAAATAGTAGTAGAAGTATCTAAGGATTTGGAAAAATTGTAGAGCACCAACTGTTGCTTACTGGTGTGCCGTATAGCTCTATAGCTGAAGTCAGACCAGAGCACCAACTGTTACTTACTGGTGTGCTGTATAGCTCTATAGCTGAAGTCAGACTAGAGGGGCTGTCATGTCATGTCTCCTCTCTTCTAATTCTATCTGGATTCTTCCCTCCACAGGTGGAGCGTCTGGTTCAGTTGCACATGTGTCAACTGAGCAGTCGGGAGGAGCAGGTGAGTACTGGCAGAGAGCAGCTCCAGCAACTCACAGCACAGGACCTGGTCAGACAGCAGGAACTCTCCAGATATAGGTAAGGTAGAGTGTGTGTGTGTGTGTGTGTGTGTACGCGCACACGTGGGTGGGGTGCACACTACATCTCTAATTACACGGTATTTGGAGAGTGAAATACTGATGTTTCATTCTAACTTATTTAGGCTTAGAAATGGAGTACGGTGTTTATGATTCTATTGAGTGGATGTATGGGAAGGAGTGGCTCTGGCAGTCCATTTAGTTTTGGTGGGTGTGGTCTTTACAGGGCTCAGGTGACGTCATTATCTGCTGAATTGAGTGTTGAGCGCAGGGTGATGGAAGAAGCGCAGAAAGACGCACTGCAAGCTAGGATGGAAGCTGAACAGGCGAGGATGGAGACTGAGCAATGGCGTGCTGAGGTAAGTACTGACTTTCTTCTTCAGTATGTATGTATGTACCTGTGCTATCTAGAATGGCCGTGTCTTGTGAACTCTGTTTGTAGATGGCTGATCTTAAGGCGTCAATGTCTCTGCATCATGAGGCACGTCTAGCTGTGCCTACCACACAGTCGACCCCGCCTACTTCTAATATGTTGGATCCAGCTGTTCAATTGAGAACCACGCCCACCTATGACACTGCGCCTACCATTCCCACTTTGTTATCCAACAATTCCAGTCCAGTGAACAATCTTAATGGTGCAGAGCGTTCTTCAGCCACACCCACTAATACAGAGACCATGCCCATTCCTAAAGGCAGTATATTCAGTGTATAGCATATGAACAATTTTGATCAACAAATATAAGTACATCACAACAAACAAAAAAAAGTCAATTAGAGTTCTGGCCAATACAAACAAACTGTTAGTAAACATTTTATTTATTTATGTCCATCAACAATTTTTATTCAACGTGAAATGTATGTTTTAAAATCGGCAACACAGTGAAGTAAGAGGTGTCATGACAACTTGTTAGCCAATGCAGGGGCACTGCCAGATGTTTTCAGGAGTAGGTTCCTCTTCATCTTTCTCTGCATCGTCGAGTGTCCAGATGAACCAAAGTCAACTCTAAGGAACAAGAATTAGACCATAAAATCATTTCTAATCAGGACTCGGCAAAACAATACATTCAGTATTCTAAACCTCTCTCTTTACATAACATCTCTAGTTTGATATTAATCCTGTATATATGTATGTATGTGTGTGTGTGTACATTGTGAACTCCTAGTTGTGATTACACCCCCAACTCACCCGTGTTTTATGTCTTCTTCCTTCATCTGCCTCCATTGCTCCCACTCCTTGTCCATGCCATCCTCCAAGTTCAGACCGTCGAGTGCCATCTCGGCCTCGTATCCGGCCAGCCCTAGACCAACCCTAGCCAACTCCAGCCCCGCCTCTTTCAGCTCCTGGTAATGCCTCTGGCTGATGTCTCCGCTGTTCCCCTGGCTGCCCTCCTCCACATGTCTGTCGGCCATTGGTATCAGATCTTGTGCATCAGTGTCATCTACTCCAAATCCGAGAGTGGAAGGGAAATAAGACAGAGCCGGAAGGTTCGCAAGATGATCCCCGAGGCTTCCATCCTCGCGGGAATCTTGTGAGATAGTCTCGTACAGCGTGCTACTATCTCCTCCGTTGGATGCTATTTCTTCCTCCTGCACTTGTACTGAAAGGACAGGAAGGTTGGCAGGATGTCTGGATGATTCAGATGCAGCGATGGAATCCATGTTCTCCATGGAGATGGATGTCACGGAGGTGAAGTTGTCCGCAGTGTTGTTGTAATCGACAGCTGTAGGAGTGGCTAAGTGGTTGTAATGACCTCCGATAGAAGTGTCGAGAGCAGAGCCCGTATCCAGAGATATGGAGCGATCGCGAGCTGACGCACAACTTGCCTGAGAAGGAACCGGGGGGATCATACGTGGTGGAACAGGAGGTGTGTCTTCATGGAGTTCGAGTGGGTTTCCTCTGCGATGGAGGTAGTCACATGACCGAGAGTTGTAGGAAGTTTGAGATTGTCTGCTTGAAGAGAAGGAGACGGGTGAATCTTTAGTGACCCTTACCGACTCGTATCCAACTTCATGGCGAGCTCTCTCTCGTGTGTAGTTGTGATCAACTGAAGTTTCCATGGCATTGGGGCCTGAGTGATTAGTTACATGCCTCAAAGTGTGTTCTTTACGCCCCATGGTGTTGTTTTCACGCCTTATGGGGTTGGAATCATGATCGGCTCCATCCCAAGAGTAACCCACCCTATCGTGGGCAGGGTGACACCTCCCATTTTCACCAGAATGTTTCCCACCAAGTTCCCGGTGAATGTTGGTTGCCCGGGATATGGTGTGAACTTTGCTAGCGCGTGTCTTTGACTTGCGGTGACGAGCGTGAGCAGGAGAGTATGAGTGTCTACCATCTGTCTTCTTGGCTCTCTTCTTCTCCATCTTGATGAGGTGAAGTAGAGACTTTGATTTGAGCTGAGCTTGTCCCATGGAAGAGAAGTCACCCAGCTTTTTAAATATGCCCACCAACTAGAAAACAAAACAGAAGTTAGTTAACCAGACATGGCTGCCCACATCCACAGCCTTAACCCCCCCTCCTTAAAATTTCTTTATTTTTGACTTCACAACTTGAATCAGCACAGTCTTGTATATTTTTCTAAACAGATTCTGTTTCTCATTGCCCCTCCTACACTCTAAGAAAGTTGTTTTTGCCCATCTTAGATTTGTTTTCTGTATGCAGCCCTGACAGAGATGACATTAGTTCCAATGGCTATTTAGTCCATTGGTAAATTACTTTTACTCAAGTTTCATTAGCTTTATATTTATGTAAAGTATTTTCCTTGCAGGTGGTATTAAACATTCCAATGCAACGTGACAATCACAAACAACAACACAAGCATTCCATTGCTACAAACATTCCTCAGATTCTCTGTCAATTGTCTTCCTTCTCCACGCTGATATTCATGCTCAAGGGAACGTGCACAGCTTGGCGCTATTCATGACCTACGGGTGCCCTTCATCCTTCTTGCTATTCCCAGCTCAGCCGCACACACAAACACGCACCAATAACGTCGGGCAAACAAGATTCCTGTGGTCTAGTAGCTTCATGACTATACTATAGTGAAACTTGATCTGTCAGAGTTGAGAGAGTGTCATATGCACTCATTGTATTCACAGTCTATGACAAGAGGCTGCAGGAACTTGTATCATTCAGCAAACATAATATTAATCGAATTAAAGCTTGAGGAACTTTAGTTAGATACTCTTAACTGCCCATATTGTCACCTATAAATGGTACATGAAAGTGCTATAAATATATCCCTGACTGTGTGCTAAAATAAGTGGAGAGGGAAACAGCAACAATTACAGCAAACAATTTAACTAATATTAAGTAGTGTCAGTTTTCTAGCAGTGGGAAATGTTTGACCAGGTCACTTACATTGTGGTAGTACTCCTGAGCCTTTGGCAGCTGCTCTGTCTCCACATAGAGTCGAGCCAGGACAGAGAACCCTCTCACTTGCTTCTCCAGCTGACCACTGTCTGCCACCAGACCCAAGTACTGAAGGAAAGAGAATATATATAATACAATATATATCACATCTTTGAGCGGACATCTTACCAGAGTGTAGTGTGTGATAGCTTGGTGTGGTTGCTTCATCTTCTCAAAAGTCAGCCCCATGTTGAAATGAAGTATCTCCTCCATCTTCAAGTCCTCCAAGCTCTGGCACATCTCAAGATTCTTCAGACAAGAGAGACAGAATACAAATTTAAAAGACTATTGGCCAATACTCATCAGTAGGGGGAAAATAAATAAATAAATATATATATATATATAGCTATATATATATATATATATATATATAGAGAGAGAGAGTATGAAAGACGACAGATAAATATACTTTTTCATTGTGAAGTACTGGAATGATGTTCGGGTAAATATTGGATCGGTGCATGTATTTGAAATATCCGTGATAAAACACGCACACAAACATACATACCATCTGGTAATACTCCAGTGCCTCTTCATAGCTGCCCTTGGCTCTCAGGCAGTTGCCTAGGTGACACAGAGTGCAAGACTCAGAGTGCAGATCACCAGTGGCTCGGGATAACTCCAGTCTCTGAAAATAACAAACACAACTCCAAGTGTAGATACATACGTTTATTCATACCGGCACAAATTAGCTCGCTAATTACCCCACATAGATATCAGTGGGAGAATCACACGAGTGACTTCTCATATCTCATGAAACAGCAAACTAATGAAGAAGACCAACAGTACTTCTTCTTGAGTCACTTACCTTCTTGTGGTGATGGATGGCTTCATTATAATCTCGGAGGAGCTCATAACAGCTGCCAATGTTGCCATGAGCACGGCTCTGCTTATCCCTGCATAGAGACACACATGCACATGTGTGTGTTGACAAGCCACAAACATATACACCAACCAGCAGTAACTTACACGTCTCCATAATCCGACACTATTTCAAGATGCTGCTTGAAAAATATGATGGCCTTCAGAATACCGGAATTAAGATTGGCTCTGGTAGACGTCTCGACCCCTCCCCTCTCTCTTCGGCCATCGGAGCTGCTGTTTTGTGCTGTCTCGTAAGCCTTCGTGGCGGCCAGCTTGGACAGCACTCCTAGGTTGCTGCACGCCGCCTGCACACCCCAGTCGTCCCTCAGAGTCTTGCAGTTCTGCAAGTACTGATGGAAACATCGATCTGCAAGCTTCAGGAGACCAAGCTTGAGGTAAGAGATGCCCAGGTTGCATTCGGCCCGGGTCACGCTCTTGAAGTCTCTCAGCGCTCGAGAGTAGCCCAAGTGATGCAGATGACAGATGGATGCTTTCTTCCAATTGCTGACAGCCATGTGGGTGTTCCCTAGTAGCTCCCATAGCAACAGCTGCAGCCGGTGGTAAGGCTGCATGCGAACAATCACTGCCTCCACGTAAGGAATGGCTTCCTTGTATTCAGACCTCTGCAGATGGCGATCTGCCTTTACAACCCATCGCTTCACATCCACGTCAACTTCTTCGAGCTTCTCCAAGACACAGGCCACCAGACTCTTGTCGCTAGCAGTGGCGGCACTCTTGGCCCGGGAAGACGGTGGGACTGTGAAGGGGGAGTGGCCTTCTGTGTGTGGCCTGGCCTCTTCAATGAAGTAGCTAGAAGAAGTTTGAATCGTGTTGTCCAATGAAGTCTGGTGGGCGTGGCTAGGCACTGGATATGAACCATTCTGGGAAGTAGTCCAGGGAAGTTGTTCCGGAGTTGAAAAATCAAAATTTTCCAATTGACTATTGCTTCCGTGAAATTGAGTATTGAACCGTTGGGAGTCGAGTGGTGGGTGAGGATTATAGTCGAATCCCTGGGAAGAATGGTGGGAGGCGTGGTTGGAGGTGTGGTTTCCCTGAAAGGGAGGTAGTGATGTAGAGTTGCGGTGTAACGGGTGATCGGTGAGAGCAGCTGCATGTGGGATATCGCCTTGAGGGGAGAAGCGTTGTGGTGTGGGAGTGGTTGATGAGTCTCGCGTGTTGGAATGTGTGGAGGTGCGAGACGACTGCCGACTGTGACTGGGCGTGGTAGATCCAGAATGATCAAGTCTAGAATAAGGGCCTTCCCCTCGTAAACGGTGCAGCGGCAGCAGAGTCAAAACTTGAGGCCGGTACTCGTCGGAGCGGGAGTACTCCCTCCTAGTGCTCCACCCACTCACAGCTCCATCCCTGCTCCATTCACTGGCCAAGCTGTCCCGCTGTCCTTCATCACACCTGTTGGTGACCCCGCCTCTATTGCCTGGTGTCCATCTGGTGGCATTTCCCTCCATGGTGAGGCTGCTTCTCTCCAGGGCTTGGTCGATGTCCAGTGTATGTGATCGACCAGCCTGAATAGTAGGAGATTGCATGCTACTGGAACTGCTTGTGTAGCCTGAGGAGTAGCCAGTGGTCCAGTGAGCATGCCCACCTCTAGTAACATTCTGGTCTTCATTGGCTGTCACTTGTCTCCCATAATCTAAACCACTGATGAGAGGTGCCCGCTGATGCACTAACTCTGACTGAGCAGGTTCAATCTGCATCACTGAAACAGATGCCATCTTGAAAAAAAACAACAAAAGAAACAACTAAGTAGCTATTCTGTTAGCAAATAGATAGCTGTGAAGCTGCAAAAAAAATAATTTTTTTTTCTGATTTGAAAGGTTCAGGAACACCTTCCTATATACGTGAGGGGAATGTGAATTCAATTTTTGTTTTGGCTTGTGTGAAAGCTGATGCCTAGACTACTCACACGCCATGAATGACATCTGAACAAGAGTTCATAGTCACAGATAGTAAAAGTTCTGCTGTACTATACTAGACCGTTATTCATGCAGTGCGCGCGCGGCGCACGGAAAAGAGAGCAAGCCAGGTGCGCGCGCCAGTCCTGCGCCGTTGAGTCTTCGACCTTTTACCACTTGATTGACCTTCACGTACACTTTTTTGTAAATTGGTGCTTTTCATTTGGCGTTTTAGCCTACTGACCTATTATAGCTGAAGAACTGAGAATTCGTCTTGCAGCAGACCCTGTGGCACTGCTGAATTCCGGAATGTTTGCGGACTCTGTGCTCATCTTGGGGATAGCCTTTTTCACGGCATTCCTTTCAGAAGGTGAGAATTGTGGTTCTCTGTTGAAGGCGAGTGTTGAGCTGACTGTGGACTGTGGCTGCAGGTATCCTGTATGTTCTAGTGTACAGAACGGACGACTACAAGAGATTGAAAGTCACTGTAGAAAAACAGAGCAAGAAATGTAAGCCATATACAATAATAGACTCTTACTCTGCACTGACTAAGAAGATTTCTTTATTGAGCACTGGTTTCACAGCATATAGAACTTAGTTATTGTAAGTTTACTTCTTGTAGGGTTAACCAATTATGAAATAGAAAGTCCAGTACGTGTCAGCCACTTCAGCAAGCATGGCTTGTTTGAGTAAGGAAAGGGAGACACACACAAAGCAGAGGTTTTTTACTGTATCTTGTTGGGTGTCTCTACCTGCCACTATAAGTCTGGTCACATCCTCCAGCAACTCTTTCAACAGTAGCCTGGCAGCGTTAGCTACAGAAACTTAAATAAAAAACATCGTCAGAGACTGGACATCTGCATCTCCATTGCGGTAGAATTTCAGGTATAATGGAGGTGGGGCACTGACCACTCCCACATTCCTGTAGAACAAATTTGATACGGCCATGACCCCAGACCCTCTGCACGCTTCGCGCTATGTGGGTGGCTCCACCAGGCTACTCTTTCATTGATTGTTAGTATGGTAAAGGGTCAGCAAAAGGTGGTTTTGTTTTCCTGTTGTAGTCAGCTATTGTTTAGCATAGTAAAATAAGTGAGAAGTGGATACAACCAGGATGAGTGGGAAAGGTGGCCATGTTGGGTGGTAATTGTAAGGTGAAGAGAAGAAGTTAAAGACAAGGATGTGTGTGCGTGTGTTTCAGTGGAGAAGTTAAAGGAAACCGTGGCAACATGTGGGAAGAAGAAGGTGGACAAGCACGAGGAGCAGCTACGGAACAACAGTAGAGACCTCAACATGGTCAAGATGAAGTCGATGCTGGTTATTGGATTCACCTTCACTGCTCTAATGGGCATGCTCAATACCATGTAGGTTTAATAGTATTGTATGTGAACAATGGAATTCTTGTCTGTCAGCAACCGTGTGTGTATTCATGAATTATTCGTTTTCTGAGCTGATTTGGTTCAGACTCGTCAGTAGCCATTTGTAAGTTTTGTCAGTATTGATGATGATGGTACGTGTTATATATGACCAATATCTACGTGGATCAAGAAATTTAAGTGAGAAAAGCAACAATGGCGGTGTGTAGTCATGAATAATTCATTAGCTGGGTTGGTAAAGCATCATCAAGCATCATGGTGGTGTGTGCATTCATGAATGCATGGGGCAAGTAAAGTAAGTGAGAAAGAGAGTGAGGTAATCCAGCCAAGTGGTAGAGGAATACTGTAGTCCTAATTTGCGAGAGTGAGTAGCACTGCTGCTGCTGTGTGTGTGTGTGTGTGTGTGTGTGTGTGTGGCTGTGTGGTGAGGTGCTCGTTGTCATTGTTATGTTTTTCACTGTCGTACCTAAGGAACAGAAGTGAGTGATATTGTGGCTGTATTGGGTTTTATCTAATGAATGTCTCTTTTCAGTATTTCCACAATATTACAAGTTCCTGATACAAGCTCTCTGTGTGTGTGTGTGTGTGTGTGTGTGTGTGTAGGTTTGATGGACATGTGGTGGCTAAGCTCCCATTCGCTCCTTTCTCTTTGCTGCAAGGTCTGTCTCACAGGAATCTGATGGGAGAGGACTTGACAGACTGCTCCTTCATCTTCCTCTATATCCTATGCACCATGTCTATTAGAGAGGTGAGAGAGGGAGGTCCTACCATTTCTTGTAGAATTATATTATTACTAGTGATGTGCTTCAGACTATAAACTGTGATAATTCCTTAGAAATTCGTTTTTATTTTATTTATATTTTTAGTCAAATAGTTGCGGAAGAGTGGTTACTATGGCCATATTATCATGTCATTTAAAAACCGTTTTCAAGTAGCTGAAGTGCTTTTTGTCAGTAACACAGGTCAAATTACGTAGATGAAGTAATCACTACTACAATCAATGGCTGCATAGCTACTTTTAGGACTAAATCGACTGAATGATGTCTTCTAAAACTAGGTTAACAGGATTTGAAGATTTTGTAATCAGATTCTACTTTGTGTGAATTACTTGTGCTCAATGGCTTGCTCGCCACTTGTGCTGAAGCACATCACTAGTTTTGTAATAGCTCACTAGAGTATAGTAGAGCTGAGGAGTGCTTCATTTAATTTTTAATTTGAGTTTTTATTTTTAAATATATCTGGACTACTTGCCATCTATTAATGTTAGATTCGGTCAGTCGATTAGAGACGAGAGCTCATTGTCTAGCAGAAAAGAACTTTATAATTGATCACTTTTTATTTTGTTTATGTCTTTATATTTTCATTGAGTAGTATTATCCCCACATCAACTTCTCAATTCTGCTCTGTAGGTGTTAGTAATGCTTTATAGTTTATCGTAATGTGATAGATTAGTTATACCACCTAGTAGATAATATGTTGTTAAAGTGTTAGCACTGAAGGATCATGTTTTCTCCTCTCTCATAGAGCGTACAGAAACTCCTGGGCTTTAACCCATCTAGAAGTGCCACCAAGCTAGGAGGTGGCTTCCTTGCTCAACCGCCCAGCAAGTAGCTGTGGCTGAACTTTCTACTGGTCCAATCATTTAGATAATATACTTTAACCGTTTTTTTTTTTTCCTCCTTTTTTTTTTATCAATTTCTCCTTTTTTATCAATTTCTCCGAGTTGCCTTCATTATTTATATAGATTGCTTGCAATGCCGATGTGTATGTTGATGATACTGCATGTGAAAGGGAAGGGAAGTGGAGAGATGGGTGATGATTTCTTACAGTTGCCTTTCATACAGTGCCAAAGCCTTCATTGTTCCAGGGTCTCTTTTGCAACCACTCAGGAACTGGTCTGCATTGATGCGCCCAACTTTGTCCTGCAAAAAAAAAAATGAGTGTTATAGTTCAAAATATTATGAGATTGGTAAGGTATCGTCTATTTTTGTTGTGGTGGGAGTATGAGATTGGTAAGGTATCATCTATTTTTGTTGTGGTGGGAGTATGTGAAGGTATGAGTTCTTGAAGTATTGTGTTAATGATGGATATCTCAGTCAAAAGCACAGCAGTGCAGATAACTAAATATGTCATTGGAGGGGTTTGTACTCGTTTAAATAAATAACTGCGCAACAGCCAAGCTGATAAACACTAAGCTTGTGTAATATCTTCCTTACGGTGTCCATAATCTCCCAAAGGCTACTGACTCGTTCTTGCAGAGTTTCCTGCTCTTCCATTTCCTCTTTTTCTTCCTCTTCCTCCTGTAATGAAGTCATGTGACCCAGCATCCGATGCATGGCACTGACCACACCCTCCACTTCGTCTCTACTTATGTAGCCATCACGGTCTGTATCGTACAGTTGGAACACCCCTGCAGGTGAGAAAGAAAGGTGGAGTATAGTAGAGAGAATCATAACCAACCCAAGACATTTTTTTTGGCAGTACAGTGGAACCTCTGAACTTAGAACAATTTTGGGACCAGGCTTTCTGTTCACGAATCAGAGGTTGTTTACTTTAAGAGGTAATTAGCATATTAAAGAGGGAAAGCTAGGTGCTTGCTATATGAGGTGAGTTCACTATCAGAGGTTCCACAGTACTCCACTGAACTGGTAATGGGTGACAATATTGCACTCTGCTGAGCTTGAAAGCTTTTTACATTTGCATGGTGACCACATGAAGACTGGGGCAATGGCAGCGACAATCATAATATATTACAATTCCTATCAAGAGTCTTGAACAAGCTGTAAAGCCTGTCAGTACTGCCTCTCTTACTCTTGACCAGTCCGTACTTTACCATTTGTTGCTTGCATGAAATAATAGTAACCACATGCTCACACAAAATCATTATAATTCACCATGGCAACTAGGTGTGTGGGCGTGAATTGCACCTTTGCACCTTTACACCTTCAAAAACAAAAACAAAACACTTCACATTACCTTGTATAATCATTTATAGGCAACTAAGTGTGTGGGCATGAATTGCACCTTTGCACCTTCAAAAACAAAAACAAAACACTTCACATTACCTTGTATAATCATTTATAAACTTACATTTCAGTCTTTCATCGGTGCTCCCAGCCGCTGTGACCGAGAGAGAAATGACGAACTCCTTGAAGCTTACTACTCCATTTTCATTTGAATCTAACACGTTGAAGACGAGTGTGGCAAAGTCACTAGTTTCTCCGAATGGGAAAAACTTGTGGAAGATCTTGCAGAATTCCTAATACAAATAATATAAAGAGAAAGTGTGTGAATCTCTATGGTTACATTTACCTTCCTTTACATCCTGGAGTCAACAATAACTAGGTTGTACACATATACTTGCCTCTTTACTGAGTGATCCTGAAGGGCAGTCATCTAAGAACCCTCTGTACCTAAGGAAGAGAAAAATAAACACTGGATAGAAACTGAAATAGCCCCAGGATGAACATGTCAGAACTCACCATTTGTTGAGATCTTTTGAAGAAACTAAAAGGCATAGTGACATAATTTTTTTCCAGCATTTCAGTACCTGTTTATAACTCACAGTGAGTGGTAGCTACAAGTTCCTGCAACTCCTCGTTGCTAAGCTTGGAGTGTTTCTTTCCCATTTTCTGGGGAGGGGTGGGGCTGATAACGCATGCGTAAAAAAAGCCACTTAAAAAAAAAAAAAAAAAAAATCAACACTTTGTGAAGACCGAAAAAGGGAGGAAGTGCAGGAAGCGCTAAAGGAATCCCGAATCCACTGTCATTGTTGTTGTTATTATTGACCTAGACTTCCCAGGTTTGAGAGAGAGAGAGAGAGAGTGCGGAGAGCGCGGGCTGAGGCATCTTCTTAGTCTTCGTGCGGGATATAGTTGCTGGCTTGTCGTAGAACAAAGGAACCCATTCAGTCTTTAATTCATTGACAAGACCCCTTTCTGCCTACAAAGCGAGATGGAAGAAGTGAAGTATTACCAGCCAGGGAACCTTTCTCCTACATCCTCAGACGATGGCACCCCGAATACTTCTCCTTCTATCAACTCCAAAGTGCAACCTGCTCAGCACCCTTTGACCTCTTGGGGTGACTCCAGAAACAATAATGGACAGTTGCCCAATAATCCAGAAGAAAAGCTTCTTCTCGATGTCACGGCCAACACAAACTCATATTCCAGCTGTCCTTCCCCACTTTCTTGCAACAAGATGCAGCATAGGCTAGTTACTCGTGAAAATGGCCGCACCAATGTTCACCGCAGTGGCGTAACCACTTCCAAGTGGACTGGGTTCGTCACTGACTCCTTCACAACAATAATCAACACCCCCTGGTCTGTTATTTTCATCTTCTTTGCCATAACATACATTCTGTCTTGGATTTTCTTTGGAGGCCTGTGGTTAATGGCATCCAAGGTGTCCGGTATGGTTGACAACGAGACGTGCCTTCACGACGTCACAGATTTCTCCTCTGCTGTCATATTCTCAGTTGAGACTCAAGTCACCATTGGATACGGGAACAACTATGTTTCCAACGACTGCGTACTGGGCATGTTCATATTAATCTTCCAGTGCCTGGCGGGCTTGATAATGGATGCCTTTCTTCTTGGCCTCATCTTCACTAAAATCACTCGTCCTAGGAACAGACGTAAGACCATTCTGTTCAGCCAGAAGGCTGTCCTCTGCCAGGACGAAGCAGGGACTCACTGCCTGGAGTTCAGGATTGGGAACCTGCGCAAGTCTCAAATAGCTGAATGCCATGTTCGGCTGATGTTGTATTGGAATCGGAAGTACGGAGAAAGGCAAATCTTCGAGCAACATGACCTCCAGTGCGGCTACGAGAACGGGACGGACAGGCTGGTCCTGCTTACTCCCGTCATCGTGCGACACAGGATAGACCAGTCCAGTCCCCTCTGGGAGATTTCTCCTGTGAACATCGGAGAAGAAGAGTTGGAGGTGGTGGTGGTGCTGGAGGGCGTGGTAGAAGCTACGGGTCTCACACTGCAGGCGCTGTGGTCTTTTACAGCAGATGAGATTGTGCCGGGAAAGAGACTGCCACCGATTGTGTCGAGAGAAAACGGCCAGTGGGTGGTGCATTTTGACAAGTTTAACGACGTGGAAATGTTAACTTAATTTCAAATCTCGATGTAGAACTTGATTATTCGATTCTTTTGTGTTGTGTGTTATTTACAAACATATACATACATGGATTATCAAAAGCTGGTTCTTTCCAAAATATTGGTACTGTTGAAACTGTACAAACATGAGTGAGTGATAGCTTTGCATGGTTAACGTAGTTATGTGTGCACAGTGAATTCTATGCAGTACTTGCTATATTGCTGTCTCTGTGGTAGGCGAGGTCTACCCAAACAGCAAGGGCAGTGAATATGAGTCTTGACTGTATTCATGGTGGAAGCAAACATGTCATGTAAATTTCGTGCACAATAAACCCAACACCTGTTCAAATAATTCATTCATGAGAACTTTCCAATAAATAAATAAATTCATAAGTGATTTATTGACCCGACATACATTACCCACATACTAAGTACAGAGTGACTGGTGTTATTAAAGCCATCACAAGACTAGTGGTGAAGTTGACAGAATCATTGTCCAACCAGTTGTGCCCGGAGATGTGCCTCACTTCACCCGTTCTGTCCCCACTTGGAGCATGCACGACACAGTGCAGTTTAGACGAGAAGCCGGAATACTGGACAGTAGCCCCTAGCAACGAGTCTATCACAGAGCCTAGTAACCCACTCGCACCTCCTATGGGAACCACAATTGCTGCCTGCTCCAAGACATCCCTCGCTGATGCAAACCCAACAAATACGAATAGGCCCACGAAGTAAGCCACGCCCACAATCATGCCTCCAAGGAAGCTACACAGGAGCCCGACAAAAGTCACTCCTCCATTGGTGCCTGGGGGCACTTTCTTCCACGTGGTGATGAGGCGAGGGGTTCCTCCCTTGACGGAACCCACTTCAGAGGCCCAAGTATCACCACAGCAGCAAGAGATAGAGGCCAAACAAGCTGCTGCTGCCAGAGTGTGTGAAGAGACTGGACTGGAGAGAGAGAAAGAAGTCTCTCCATAACCTCCAGCAAGCCATACATATGCAACAGCAGCAACACAGGCCACAGATCCGTTGCAGAATACTTGAATCCAGTTCCTTTGGCCACCTAACAAAGATAAAAATATTAAAAAAAATACTTTGACGGTCTAAATATATAATTACCCTCTTTATGATCGTATTCTAGCTTTTTCTTCTCCGCTGCTTTCCATTTGGTCAGCCTTGAAGAAGTAATAAAGAATGTAAGAAGGGTCAGGAAAAAACAGCCATTGCTGCCAGTCAACAGGACACCGACCAATATAGCGGACAGACTACCACTCAGATTCAGAGACTTCCTCTTGTAGCCGTACAAAGAGAAGAGCACGGACAAACCGACGCTCAGAAGCGCTCTCGTCCAACTTATAGAATCGGCGAGCATTTCAAGTACTCAGGTAAGGTGTCATCAAATGCATTGAATGGAGTTTTAAAAAAAAGTACAACATGGAAACGTCAATAGTGTTTTGCTGCTATTTTCTGCTGTATGGACCAGAGTTCCTTCTTCTGCTGCTGCTGTAGTGGTCACGACCAGCCTTGTCTCCATGGCGCCTCAGATGGACACTTCCTAGAGAGCTATACACAACCAAACAATAGCACGATATATAGACAAGTTCAGAAAACAGAAATAGTGACACATACATTGGCTTTCTGAATGGTCTGTCTCTCCCTCCAAATCTCAACTGACCAGACTCCTTCTTCCCACCCAGACCACCTCCTACACACACACACACACACACACACACACACACACACACACACACACACACACACACACACACAAACACCAGACAAGACAACCTTGTATAAGTGAAGAAGATCTGGACTTCACACATTCATAACTTGAGCTAAAGTGGGTTCATTTTATCAAGTTGGTAATTCCATACAGGTGAAAATGCTACAAATAGCCAATTAATTGAATTAATAGTGGCTAAAAGGGAATGGTTACATATTGCTGTGTCAAAGTGAATACAGCTGCTAGTCTGTGCTTGAAAGAATAGACGCACCAAACCTCCTGGGAGTCCATCCCGGGAGCAACCGTTCACACTCGTAGTCAACCACTATCTTAGAGTCATCCAGGAACATGCTGTGAGCTTCCTGCATCATCAAACCACACCCACAACATGGCGGACTGAGTCACGCAACACATTCATTTAAGATATGCACAACACACCGCAACTCTCATCTCCTCTCCATAATCTAACCAATACACCAAGAAATAGACTGGGACAGGAGTTCCAGTCTACTGGGATAAATATGAAAGGTGAACTAATTACTGACTAAATGCTTCCCTTCTCTTCCTTCATGATACACACACACAAGATAGCTGTCACTACGTAAACAGGACACACACACAGAGTAAATCACTCCAGTGACCAATGTGAATGTCTCAAAATAACTGAACACATAGTTTTAATGGCATACTTTAGCCCCGCCCATAGCTCCACCCTGTTGTTGATGTATGACACACATGAACTAAGCCTCAACTTGGACAACGTCAGCTTCCCTTGAGGAACTAATTACTTAATCTCCTTATCTACATACGTACCTGGTACGCTCTATCACAGTCGCGTCCATGACAATACTCAACAAATCCATAACCTTTAGACCTTCCTGTCACTAAATAACAACAATAATAGATAGCTTTAAAATCTTGCTGTTACTAACACCCGTGCACAAGTAATCGTACAGTATTAACCTTTGTACTTGCTCGATTTATTAATAAAGGCTTTGTTGGTCAAAATGTACTTTTAAAATGAGGGGGTGGAAGTTCAATGTACTATGTATATCTGGTAATGAACACTTCTATAGCACACTCACCAATATCTTTTATCAGTCTGCAGTTCTCAATGGCTCCATATTTTGAAAAAGCATTTCTTAACACTTCTACAAATGTAAATCATTATAAGGGTGAAATTTTTTCCTCATTTTGACAACCCACCTTCAGTTGTGTCATGACTTAGTCTGGCAACAAGAAGGGTTTTCTCAGAATTGCCCTGCACCTGTTTGTTGGCTGTATCTAATTTAGAAATAAAGCCAGTGACTTGAGCTAACATTTAGTTCCGAATGAATTACAGGAAGAGTTCATCGCTCTCACTACCGCGTGGTCGTGAGGAAGTTTATCTGTTCCGTCGATACTCCCAGACTTGAGAGCACTGTAGTAGCCATAATCTATTACGTGGGGGAACCATTCTTCTTTGCCTCTGCCGTCCTCAATTTCGTCTCTCCTTTCGCGGCCAGCACCCTCCATATAACTGCGGATATTCTTTACCAAGTCTGACTAACATTCTAGCGAGACCTTTTACCTAACAGCTAAGCTACCAATGGAGGGAAACCAATTTTTACCTGCTTATTTGCACAAGAACCTCAGTAATTCTCTTAGTCACACCTTTGACTGTTTCTTGGTGAAGTAGAAAAAACATAAAAGGAACCATTTAGAAGAAAAACCTGAAAGCTCTCTCTACTTTAATTATTTGCTATCATGAGATACATCACACAACAAAAATAGCTTATGTAAGTACAATCATATGTTAATCTGTTCAGTAGCACTAGTAGTATCTAAAACTATTGAAGTTCAGAAAAAAAAGTGCAAAATGTTTTCCACAAGAAAATGTGTATAAAAGTGTGTCTGTGTTTAAATGGGAACTTTAACAGTCAGGTCTAGTAGCCGATGGTGGGTGTGGCTGAAAGGCAATTTCTCGCGATTCAACTCTAGATGGCCTAGAAGGCTGACTCGCAAGTCTACCACGAGAGAGACCACGCCCAATCCCAACGGGTCTTCTGCGAACACTTCCTCCACGCATACCCGGACGAGGGGCACTAGCAGTGGGAGGTGTGGCCGATACAGAACGGCCGGGACTATCCAGGAATGGCAGGACAGGAGGTGGGACAGTAACGAAAGGGGTCGCACCCATTCTAAGTCCCTGCCCCTTTCTGCTTCCACGTATGGAACGCCGTAGCTCTGGACGAGATGATGTGGGTGTGGCTCCACCCCATGACAAATAGTTGCTCGATAAAGATCGCATTGACTGAACGACTGAAGTAGCTGAAGGACTGGAGGAACTTGGCTGATGATGAGAGGGTGTGGTTATTGGAGTTGCTATGGTGACAGAGGATGTGTGAGAAGAGACACTGTCTGGTGACTGAAAGAAAAATGAGGTAGCCCCGGATGAAGGGGGCATGGCATGGCTGCGAACTGCTGAAGAGGCAACCAGTGATGCGGGGGCGGTTGCCAAGGAGATGATGGGCTGATGAGAAAACGTGGCTGATGGAGTGGGAGCAGTAGTCAACTCCTCTGGAGCATTGCTGGGCGTGGTCTCACAATGGGGTGTGGCTACCATGAATTGATCGTCCTCTGCTGAGGAAGCTTCACCAGACACACTCGGTTCATCTGAGTTCCTCTCATCAGACACACTCATAACATTCTCTCCTTTACCGGGTTCAGTTTGATATGCTGACTCATCACTTTCCACTTGAAAACCTATTGCAGTAGAGGTCGCTGGAAATACACAAGAAATATTGTAACCACGTGAACGAAAAATAAACATGAGATGCAGCCAGCACAATAAAACACATTACACAATATTTCATTAAACAACAAAAAATAAAAATGTCACTCCCTCAAATTCTCATCCCAAACTGACGCCCACTGCTGACCCTTACCATGTTCCATTCGCATTGGCATCTCCATTCTTATTCGTCTGGATGGGTACCTCATAGCGCCACGCCCATCCACAGGAAATATACGCTTTCCTAATTTTTTCTTGAGCTCATTCATGGCCTCTATCACACCCAGCAACTCGTGCAGGAGCATGTCTGTCTTCTCATCTGAACTCTCCATGGCCATCAGCATCGCAATGCTCTTCCTGAAACACACACAGAGAGAGAGAGAAAGTTAATGTTTGGTGTGTGAAGTTTGTATAAAATATGAAAGTGAGGAGGAGGAGCCATAATTTGACCACGCCTTTCACACTTTGTAATAAACATCTCTGTAGCAGCACCACTGGTACAAACAATTGTTCATCAACACACAAACACAAACAAACAGTGAAGCTGCTTTAGCCACAACTATGACGGCTACAAGAACGAATTAGACTCTAGTGTTAGAGTAAGTTTGACTGATCTCACAGATATGCTTTCTATTGCGGTAAATAATTTAGTGTTTCATTGTTGGCTGTAATTTGAGTCAGGTGGATTATGGAGGGCCATGTAGAGAGGTCACACTGTATTATTGTACGAGTACTAATCACTAAACCCTTTACCTAAGATAACAGACTGCATTGACAGTCCATCAAGTGCCCCACACACACATCTACAACTTCAACTCACTTCTGTTTCTTTAGAGCGCTGAGTCGCTTGCATATCCTGTCTTTCCATTCTCGAGGGTCTTCCTCTGGATAAACCTGTGCCTCGCCACTACCCCCTTCCAAATTCCTGCTCCTTAAAGGCTGCTCCAATGCAGACATTGCATTGGTTGGTTTGGTGGAAGAACTCGACACCGCTGATATGGTATCCCAAGCCTCCTCCTCCGACTCCCTCTGCCTGTCAATGGCCGCCATGTGAGCAGACACTGATTCCTCAAAAGGCGCAGGTGCCACCACATCCCAAACCATGCTCTCCTCCTTCTTGTCAGACAGAGAAGTCCAGCCAGAAGCTTGCATCATTGAATCCACTTTCTCTTGTGACTCCGGAGCACTCTCATCTGAAAGAGAACTCACCCAGTTATCCCCGCTCATCGTGCATCGTGGTGATGTTGCCGGTAGCAACACATCTGCAGCGATGGGCCGAACTCTCTGAGCAATGCTTGATGATCGAAACTCAAAACTTGAATAATTGGAAGTAGTCTGGGAATGCAACGCAGCAATGGAGTAGTCGTCGTTACGCCCTGACTTGGAACTGTCGTCTGAATCCATGGAACGAGAGGAGAAACACGCGCCATTAGAAACTTCTTCTTCTTCTTGACCAACCTTGGACGACTCATCCGAATCGATCGAGATAGAAAGAGGAGATATTACGTTATTGGAATCAACGGAGCTAGAAGGGGATGATGTGATGTTAGAGGATTCATCACCCTGATAGTTGTCATACTGCTCGTCGCTGTGAACCGGCAAATCTCCGGCAGATCTCCCACAAGTGAAAGACTCGGAAGACTCCGGGGACACATCGTCAACTTTTATATCACCTCTAATCTTCTCATCTGCTATACGAGTGGCATGGACTGCCCGAGGCAACTCTGAGAAACCCATTACTAAACCACTGTCTAGAGACACTACAGACTTAGTTATGGGGGACGCTGCCTGAGGATTGGGAGCGTTTGTGGTACACTCTGATGCATCACTGACCTCACACTGACCCTGGTGTGGCACGGGCAATGGCAGATTTCCCCGACTGATTGCTACAGAATGGCCCCCGACTGTCGCTCCTCCTAAAATATCAATGCTCCCTTCTTCCAGCATCATCCAAGACAGAAGTGGTGCTTGCACCTTGACTTTCAATTCTCCATTATCGGTCTCAACCATCTTGGTTCCATCTTTGCTGCTACTGGGATCAACTGATAGTTCCTTCACATCCTGAACCTCACCACCTTCCTCCTGGGTCAGTTTATCCTCCTCCTGGGTCAGTTTATCCTCCTCCTGGGTCGGTTTATCCTCCTCCTGGGTCGGTTTATCCTCCTCCTGGGTCGGTTTATCCTCCTCCTGGGTCGGTTTATCCTCCTCCTGGGTCGGTTTATCCTCCTCCTGGGTCGGTTTATCCTCCTCCTGGGTCGGTTTATCCTCCTCCTGGGTCAGTTTATCCTCCTCCTGGGTCAGTTTATCCTCCTCCTGGGTCAGTTTATCCTCCTCCTGGGTCAGTTTATCCTCCTCCTGGGTCGGTTTATCCTCCTCCTGGGTCGGTTTATCCTCCTCCTGGGTCGGTTTATCCTCCTCCTGGGTCGGTTTATCCTCCTCCTGGGTCGGTTTATCCTCCTCCTGGGTCGGTTTATCCTCCTCCTGGGTCGGTTTATCCTCCTCCTGGGTCAGTTTATCCTCCTCCTGGGTCAGTTTATCCTCCTCCTGGGTCAGTTTATCCTCCTCCTGGGTCAGTTTATCCTCCTCCTGGGTCAGTTTATCCTCCTCCTGGGTCAGTTTATCCTCCTCCTGGGTCAGTTTATCCTCCTCCTGGGTCAGTTTTTCCTTTTCCTGGGTCAGTTTATCCTCCGCCTGGGTCAGTTTTTCCTTTTCCTGGGTCAGCTTTTCCTCCTTTTGGGTCAGTTTATCCTCCTCCTTAGAGATGCTGGTAGCAACCTTACCGCCAGCAACATCTTCATCTTGCTTGCTCGCAGATGACAGTTGCAAGTCACCCCCCGTGGAGACCACTTCCTGGCTGCTGTCCATTCCACTTCTGTCAAAACTTTCTTCTCCATTGACTTCACTGCTTGTTGGAGTAGAAATATCTTCCAGAACAGTGTCGATGCTACCTGTGTGAAGGTCCTTTAACAATCCTCCTTTATTGTCTTCTATAAGACAACCTTCGGCACCGACTTTGTGGTCTCTACTCTCCCTGCTGTCTTCTCCCTCCCGATAGCCCTCCATTTCTTTCTTGTCTTTGTGTTGAGTTGGAGCAGGTTGCTGAGGTCTGCCGGCCATCGCCTGGAGAGTTTGAGTGGGTATAGACTGGTAGGCATTCGTGGACGTTGTCATAAACTTAGAGGTGGAGCCAGTGACCTGTGGTAAAGAGCTGGTTCGGCCATTGCTCGCTGAAGACAAAGGAGGAGAAATCTTGATAGGAGCTTCAACAGAAGGTGAAGAATTGCTGGCAGGGTAGTTCTTCTCATGACTTTGTGAGGTAACAGGTATGAAGGCGTTACTCGCCTGAGGTTGTGACATCATGGAAGGATTGGGATACCACATTGCACCCTGAGGGTGCGGAAAATTAGCACCGTGTGGGTGTGGAAAAGCCTGGGGGTGGCCAAACATGTGGGGCTGTTGTAACCACATTCCCAACTCCTGGTTGAAGTATGGACGCGGAGGAAAGAAGACGGGAACTTGCCCTGGATAAGGCGCCTGGTGTCCTGGATATGTCTGCTGTTGCTGTCGCTTCTGGGGAGGAGAGGAGCTGCCTGAACCGGGGGCATATCCCGACATGGGAAAGAACCCCCCAGGGCGGACAAACGGGGAGTGGCCCGGGTGATAGCTGAAGCCTGGCGGAGGCAGGAGAGGCGAGGTATGTGTGTTGCCTGAATACCCTTGAGTCTTAATTGCAGGAGTATGGCCGGTGGTGGGTGTGGCTTGTCCAGACGGGATCTGAGTGCCCGCCTGACCAGGCAACTTCTTGGCTAGAGTGGAAGACTCGAGGTCAGCACACGGCTCGTGAGGGAGACGCAGCTTGGGAAGATCTCCGTCATTCTGTGGAGAGAAACAATGAAGTTCAGTGACAACAGAATAAATGATTACTAATTTAATGCAGAAATGACCACAAGTACAACATGTAAAGTCTTTATATCACATTATAATAAATAGCAAGTACCCCGCCACATAGTGGCGCTTGATGAACTAACTTGTGCAAATTAAAACATTCAGTACCAAAAGGTGTTGTATCCAATGGTATGTTTCTGTTGTTTGTCGATGACTACACTTTACCAACCAGTTACTGGCGACGCTTTACCAACCAGTTACTGACGACACTTTACCAACCAGTTACTGACGACACTTTACCAACCAGTTACTGGCGACGCTTTACCAACCAGTTACTGACGACACTTTACCAACCAGTTACTGGCGACACTTTACCAACCAGTTACTGGCGACGCTTTACCAACCAGTTACTGGCGACGCTTTACCAACCAGTTACTGACGACACTTTACCAACCAGTTACTGACGACACTTTACCAACCAGTTACTGGCGACGCTTTACCAACCAGTTACTGACGACACTTTACCAACCAGTTACTGGCGACACTTTACCAACCAGTTACTGGCGACGCTTTACCAACCCAGGCCAGCCAACGAATTATTCATGAATACACGCCACCGTTAGCTGACAGTAAGAAGTGTATTCAAACATGTTTACATTATGTCACAAACAACACAACCAAACAAACAACACAAACAACACAACCAAACAACCAAACAAACAACACAACCAAAACAAACAACACAACCAAAACAAACAACACAACCAAAACAAACAACACAACCAAAACAAACAACACAACCAAAACAAACAACACAACCAAACAACACAACCAAACAAACAACACAACCAAACAACACAACCAAACAAACAACACAACCAAACAACACAACCAAACAAACAACACAACCAAACAAACAACACAAGATAAACACTAACACACTAATACTTCCGAAACCATCTCCCAGATCTGTCATTTGTCCTCGTTAGTGCCCGTTACCTGAGGAGTGTGAAAGGAGAACTTCTCTCCTCCCTCTTCGTCTCTGCGGGTATCTGGCTGCTTGATGGCGAGGGTTTGCTGGATGAGAACATCGTTCACCATGATGTCTCTGTCCGTCGTAGTATCAATCACAAACAATGACATCACCCGCTTCTAATGAACATCACGATAAACAATCAAATAAAATTATAGGAAATAAACAACAACAACAACAACAACAAAACAAAAAACAACAACAAACAACAACAAAAATTATAGGAAATAAGCAACAACAACAACAACAAAACAAAAACTAACAAAAAAATTAATAAAATTATAGGAAATAAGCACCAAAAAATGAGAAAATAAATTAAAATAATAATAATAAACAACGGCATTTCCAGTAATTGAACAACTCGTGTCCAACATTAACCCTTTGCGGACGAACAATTATGTAATTAAATACGCGCACGCCGTAAAACCAATTAGTTGCCTGAGACTGCGTTTTACCAGTGGAGTTCGACACGTGGAAAAAGAAAACGGGCGAGTGTTTCTTTTGTGTTAGGCCTCAAATAATCTGCCTCTAGCGTTGTAGCTATGGTAATTCGTTAGTTTATAGAATTGTTTTGAATACAAACTTAGTTGGAATTATCGAGGAGGCCATAGTTTGTTAGCTATTTTTTTAGCTTATATTTATGAAAGGAGAAATCACACCCAAGTGTAAGTTCTAGTTTTAGTTTGCTTATTTCTAGCTACTTTATAATTCTTCAAACAGTATATCATTATTTTCTACAGGATATTCATCATCACTTTCACTTGTCACACTATCATCATAGCAGTCACTATTGCTATCCTCATCAGACATTACCTTCAAAACATCCTCAGCAATAGAACATAGCCATATTGCTACAGAAGTAAATAGCAGCTACTGAAAGTTTTAGCGCGCTACACGCTCTGTAACTGTAATAACAGAGCGGGAAAGAGCTTGTCACGAATTCGTGACAGCCGTATTCTCTTGACGCACCCGGTGGTCACACATTCGTGACCATAGTACGCGTGCGTTAAGTTACGGCGGTCACGAATTCGTGACGATCGTACGCAAAGGGTTAAAATGGGAATTGTCGACTGCATTAGTCAACATACCAGAGGAAGAGAACGGCATTTGATGAGTAAACAGCACCTACCGTGCTACCATAAAGAGACCATACACCACAAATACATAATAAAACACTTGTAATAGCGTCTCTCTCGGTTCGCTTGCAATCACTAAACACTGCTCAGATCTAGTGAGACCAGAGAGCGTCTAGCTCGCTCTGCGCACCAATTAATTCCACCATTAATTATGCTAAGCACAAGAGCATATTGAAAGAAGCTGTCACTAACTCACCTTCACTGAGGTGATGATGCAGATGAGAGGTTTGTCTTTAGTCATCTCCTTGAATAGATCTTTAGCACGAAAACTCCAAGTCTACAAGTGAAAAAATAAAATATAATGACTCAATGAGTGTCTCGTGGAAAAAGTAGAAATTATGCAGTTGTGCATCTCCCAGCTCACACCCACCACTCCCCCCTCACTCCCCATAGCAACCCACTCACACTGCCAGGTGGCTTGAGATGGCACAGGCGGCAGCGGATGCCCTGGGCTGCCAGCGTGAGGTAATTAGGTTTGGGTCGTCTGATAGAAGTGAGCGGGACTTCTGTCTCATTACCGTAATCCACGTAACGTATGCGGACAACATCATAACACACCAGATCCTCCACTTCAGCACGATAGTAACAACCATCACTGTACATAGCAACGCACGGCTACACACACACATACATATACATACTGTTAATATTGTGTTTCTATAACGAATGACCTGTACCTAAAAGTTCTAGAAAAAACAAACAAACAAAAAACAAAAAAACAAAAAAACAAAAAAAAAACAAAAAAAACAACAACAACAAAACAACCAAGCACCCGAAGCTCAGAATTTATTATAGTTCAATAGAAACATAAACGCACAAGTAGTAAGAAAAAAATAGACCATTACCAGAAATACTGAGTTAAGATTATTTATTGAAAACACTAAATAGCCCATCAGACGTACATAAAATAAAAAAATAAAATAAAATAAATAAATGAAGCACCGGGAGGTGCGAACCCTCAGTGTATGTCCACCAGAGATCAGCAGTAGAAGCAAACGTCTGTTAAAAATCATTTCAAACCTTTAGCATTTACACACAGACAGTTGCTACTTACACGATACAAAGAAAGAAGCAAACAACAGAGCGAAGGGAACGCCTCTAGGTTAAAATAGATCAGCTCCGTGATATATAACTCGACTCTAGCCTCCTTATACGCGTGAAACGTGACAACTGCAACAGCAGTACAAGCTGGCCGGCCACTCTCTAGCTGCAATTTTCAGCTCACGTGATTATAACGTGCGGTAAAGGGGAGTTACCGGTAGCGCAATAGCAAAACGATTGTACGTACGACTAGCTTTTTCTTGAAAACTAAGTCGAAATAAAAAATTCTAGCACATTAAAGAGACTTACTTTGCAAATTTCTCTATCTCTACATCGTTTCAGAGCCCGGAAGGTCGTTGTCTTCGAGAGCCGTTGTTGAATGACACACACACACACACAGACAAAGTGACTACTGTAATCCTCTCGCGCATGCACGCCGAGGGTTAATAAAAGAAAAAAGAAAGAAAGAAATTTACTGATTGTCATGGCTGACAACACACTGCCAATAGAGAACTGAACTATGAGCACTAATGATGCCATACACTACACACACCAACCCTCACCTTGTGGTACAATCGTTACTCTCACAAGCACCTCCCACAAAGACCACACCCACCCACACTCACCATTCCCTCGTAGACTTGTTCTATGGTGTAAGACTTGCCCAGCTCTGAGCAGTAGAAGTTAGTCATGTCTTGCTGCAAACCCTCGAGAGGCTGAGTGGTATCCTTGCCAATCAGCTGAGAGTAGAACTCACCCGGACTCACAACCTCAGTGATGTAGATGCTGTGGTACTTGGTGAGGCAGGGCAGAGGCAGGAGCAACGACTTGTACGCTGATGGCTGAGCATTCAGCATCCTCTTCTTCCAATCCTGGGCCTTAGAAACAAACACACATACGTACATATAGATCCTATTATACACTGTATTCATAGTCGTAATAAAAATAAATTTCCTCAATAAAAATGAAGTTTTAAATCCTAACACACTAACAATGAAGTATTCTGGGATCAAATATAGCAGTAGTTTCATTAGCTATCCATAGTGACCAGGCTTCATGTGATCAATTGCATCCTCATCATCGTAGCAGCGCGGCCCCAGTGTACAAGGCATATGACACACCCATTCAATAAACCACAGAGAAGCATGACTAGAAGTGAATGCTCATTATAATAGCTGAGGTGCTATGGAATTCCAATATTCCTTATCAAATATCCCCCCCCCCCTCCCCCTAAATACTTACTTCACTGATCTTCTCTTCATCCATCTTCTTTCCCTTGTCCAGCTCCGCCTCCTCCTCCTCCTGCTCGTCGTCAGGTGGGTTGGTAGAGAAGACCATCACAGAAGATCCCTTGGGAGGACGCACGACTTCTATGCCTGGCACCTTCTGAAGTAACTCAGCTGTCGTGTTGTAGCCCATCTCTAGCACGGGCAAGTCATCACCCATTGCCTCCTAAAACCACACCCACCAAACATATCAATTACCACACCCTTTTTTTCCGCTACCCCGTTCGTTCTAAAATAAGAGATGACATGTACGCATGCACGTGTGTGTGTGTGTGTGCGTGTGTGTGTGTGGATAGAAGTGCTCCAGTGAACTTACAACACCCATTTTATGATATCACATACTTTGTATTTTCGTGGGAACTTCTCTATTGCAATGCCATTAGGATATGGCTTGAGGGTATCGTGGATGGCACGTGCTAACTTCTCTGACACGTACGCACGTGGAATAATGCCTCTATAGCTCAGCATCACTACACACGCACACACACACAAATTAAAAACACGTACTATTTCAAAATAAACACACATACATACAAAATGCATACACATACGAACCAAGGCATGAGAAAACAGACTCAAAACTCTTAAGTAGGAAACTGCTAAGTCCAGTGAAGGAATAAAGCAAGTCAGACTCATGAAATTCAGGACTATTAGGCACTGGACCTTCTTCTGTACCATACTTAAGTAACCCTTTTAAATCTGTAGTACAGTTCAGACTCACTTCAATAGGCTACTAGCAATTCAACACACCAGAAGAGAACTTCAACACGAGGGAGAGATACCGACAAGCTTGGATTACCCACGAACAATTCCTGAAATCTTGTACATGCGCATGCTCTGAGATTGCGCACGTAATAGCACTGGTTGGTATTGACCAGCAAACAGGTATGCATCACCAGCGAAACTGTGCGATCCACCACTCAAAAGAGAGCTACGCGCCTGCATTCTCAAGAGTGTGAGGTAGTCATGTTTAGGAAATATCTATAGGTCAGTAACGACAACAACCGTGACCGACGACAATGTGAGTGTTCATTAATGAGCTGGTCAGAGTTGGTAAAGCATCGTCACTATCTGAATGGGGGGAAATCATTTGACAAGTTGACAAGGAGAATAAAATGGTAGCAAAAATATCAGCTCAACCCTGTGACCATCGATTGCAGAGTGCGCACAGAAACCGTGGTAACCTGTGATGTAACTACTTCAATGAAGAAGTGAGAGAAAATACACAGAAAGGACTGAGATACTGAGGAGCAGGAGAGGTAGATAGAGGAGGAGAAGAGAATCTGAGTTGAAAAGAGGAATAAGAAGATCTAGGATGGCTTAGGAAGAAAGAGAGCAGGAGAGGGAAACCATGGATAAAACTACCTTATGCTACTGCACTCCTAATTATCATAAGTTAGTATGTCGAGTGCCACTGTGTGGTGGGGTACTTGCTGGCTATATATATTTCCATTTAAAAAAGGAAATTGTGCAGGAATTGGCTCATAGGATGACCTTATTGCTGCACTAAAAGTTTCCTTTTAAAAATATATAGTTTTTTAAGTTACCAAACTCTAAAAATAAATAAAAAAAGACAAAATTCTGCACCTACACTAATCCCCTCCTACGGCACTAATTAATTTACACATGCGCATTTCATCACGTCTTGTTTCTATATTTTTTCACCTGCAGTTATACAACAACACCTCTGGTATCCACCAAGCAGTGCAATATAACTCAGTTAATTCACACCACAAAATAGTCTACATACATAACAAAATACACACTTGGATGATGGAATAATAATGGATAATTTTTTAAAATTATACATACAATAGACATGGACAAATATAAATTATTATTACACAGCAGGAATAGATGCACAATTAGCAACAAATGACTAGCAAAAAGAAAGTCAAGTATTAAATGATGCTAACTCTGATCAGTCAGAGGCTGGCAAACTGCAAGTTTACTGGCAAAAAATCAGAACAAATTTCAGAATAATAATTCAGGTTACATGCCCAAGCCCATAAAGCTATTTAATAAGCAATACTAATATTTCACAATACACACAGTACCAACATTACAACTTTAACTACAACACTGTACAAGCGCCAGCCCCAGGGAAGCCCCCAGCACCCAACCACAACCTAAACAGCTAGCAAAAACCTTACCACCAGAACTTGAAGGCTTGTAGTCTATTGCAGCAGCTTTCCACTTACCTGGGGCTCTCAGCTTACCACCAGCAGCAGCAGCACAGCAGCAAGAGGACCGAGCAAGCAGTCTGGGCCTAGGATTTTACACCAGTACTACGCAAGCCCAGTTATACAAGCCCTTTATGCTCAGGGACGGACTCTTTACGCAGGACTCTTTGCAGACGCTTTACCAGATTTATAATTTTGAGCTTTACCAGGGATTTATAATATTTTGCTCAGCTGAAAAGCAAACAACCAGTAGTATACTATAAGGCTCCTCAGAGCTTTAACCAGTATACTATAAGGCTCCTCAGAGCTTTAACCAGTATACTATAAGGCTCCTCAGAGCTTTAACCAGTATACTATAAGGCTCCTCAGAGCTTTAACCAGTATACTATAAGGCTCCTCAGAGCTTTAACCAGTATACTATAAGGCTCCTCAAGTGTTGCCCAAGCCTAGTGTAAGACCAGTTCGAACAAGCTAAACCAGGAGCCCTATCATTAATTTTTTTTTCTCCAGAGCAAAAAAATGACAACTTCTATATGAACAAAAATGTGTATGCATATGAGATTGAACTCAGAGAGGACTTGATTCTCCAGGTCAATACCAGTCAAAGTTCTCTTCATGGATGAATGCTCTTGCTGGAACCAAGTGAGTTGACAAGAAGTACCAGATGAAGACCTCCATAAAGACGTCACCTGAAGAAGGACACAAACTCCTCATTTCTTCATGAGTTCAGTCCATTACAAAATGGACAGACTAAACAATTGTTAGGTTCGCGTGAATCTGCTGGCATTCAGGAATACGAGGTAGAGAGGGCGCTACTCGAGGCTGAGGATTCCTAAAGGTTGCCAAATTTGAGATGCATGAAACTAACAGTTTTAGAACATAGAAACAGCTAAATAGATAATGTTTGCACTTCGTTTAACGAATAAAAAAATTCATAAAAGGCAGTACTGTAGCCAACAAGATGGAGAGTCCTAGTGGAGTATATTGTACTACAAGGGTCACTTAGTTGTACTCTATACCATTCTAATGAAGTATCTTACAGATGAAGCTGATTATAACTCGACTAAAAGATTGTTTAAGAGAACATGGACTTCCTCATTCGATGAAAATAGCCATCTAATTACCCCCACATTTATCTGGTGATGAAATAGAACAAATCTCAGTCGTATGGACTAGAAAGCCTAAGAAGATTAGTGTAAACTATAACTTGTTGAGTTCTGACTTCGTCCATGTTAAGTTTCATTGGATTCTTATAATACACTAGCAAGTACCCCGCCACACAGTGGCACTAGCAAGTACCCCGCCACACAGTGGCACTAGCAAGTACCCCACCACACAGTGGCACTAGCAAGTACCCCGCCACACAGTGGCACTTGATGCATTAACTTTGTGACTTAGGAATGCAGTAGCATAAGACCAATCTACTATCCTCTACCACCTGGTTTAGTTCCGCCAGTTTCTATCTCCTGCTATCTTTCATCCTGAGCCCTTTCCTCTACTTCTTCTGAGTCTGGTTCCCTCGTCTATGTCTTCCTGCTTCCCAGTCTCTCTGTCCTTCCATCCATGATGGTGGACTTGGGCTATGAGGTCATTGCCTTCCCTTTCAATGAATTTTGCTGTCCTTTCTTCGCCAATTTCACCTGCTTGAAAACAGTAGGTGGGTTCGTGCTGAATTTGACGACGCTTTACCAGCCCTGACAGCTAATGAATTATTCATGACTACACACACGGTCATTGTCGTCGTTACTGACACACAAGCGTATTATTATACTCGTAGATTATAACTTCTCATACTATGAATGTTCTAAATAGACGTCATAAATTCTATAGGAGTGGGAATTTGGCCGAGGGGGCAAGTGACTGTCAAGGGGGAGCCAATGCTTCCCCACCCTCTGAAACTAACAACTATCTGAGACACACATTTTAATAGAATTCTTACCTTTAGGAGGCGTGGTTCCCCGTAGGTAAACGAGCCAATCCCCTAGTCCGGTGGGCCTGTCCAGACAACAGCAGGAGAGTGAATGCAGCAGCTGGATGACTGTGGAGTAACCACACTCCGAAACACTCAGCTCTTCATTGAAATACAACTACAAACAGAAAACAAAACAAAACAACAACAACAACAACAACAACCAGATATAAACTGCGTGAACTGTTCATTGGAAGCTGGGGATATATTACCATGTGGGGATATATTACCATGTGGGGATATATTACCATGTGGGGATATATTACCAAGTGGGTTGGCTCTGGGAAAAATGCAACTGATGAAAAAAAAAATTTTTTTTTAAAACTTATTGTTGAAGTGGTGGAAATTCAAATTTCATCTCAAAATGAAATAACTTTCCTTGTGGAGTAACATTGGAGACATGTACTGAATGAGAGCTGTGGGACATGTCTGTCAGTCCCTTGGGACAGCTGAAGGTATAATTAGAAGGGGCCTTATCATCCAGGGGTAAAAAATGGAATGTTTTATGCAATAAATACACTATATAATAATTATGGTACAATAGAATATTGAGAGCGAAATTCGTACTATGCAATTTATATAGAGATTACAAATATTAACAAGTACATATGTACTTCATCATGATTTCTGGTGTCAACATTTCAATCAAGAGGTTTCTGCTCTGTGGAGCCTTCTTTAGTTGACACACACACACACAAAAAAAAAAGTGTGGTTTAATTTTTTATTTTTTTTATTGCTTTGCTGATAAACAGACAGGTTAAGATAATGTGTTGTGTGTGTGCTTTGTATCAACTGAATAAGCTTCACAGAGCTGAAAAATCTTAATTGAAATTTAGGCAAGAGAAATCTTTAAAAAACAAAACAAAAAAACAACACTTGTAATTCACAAGTTGAATACAATTGAAAAGCTGAATGACTGCCAAGAAAGCAGAAGCTGCCAAAGATCGATTTGAAAGGGTGAAGGTGAGAGAAGATAAGAAATATTTTGTCAGCCAGAGAAATGAGGAGTGCTCTGCCAGTACAGAGATAGATTGTAGTATGGTCAATACAAGTTATGGTAATACCAGCATTGTATCAACTGTTGATTGTAATGAAGATTTGGTGTGTGATGCTGCTGTTCAGACAGAAATTACTTCAACTATGATGGATGATGAGAAAATAAAACATATGGAGGATGATCTTGAAATTGAAACTTTACAATTAGAACTACAATCTTTAACTAGTGCACTACCATTTTCAGAAGAGGTACTTGAATGTGATGATGAGCGTGTCAAGTTTTACACTGGTCTGCCTAATTATAAAATATTAAAAGCCGTTTTTGATATGGTAGTTGCAACTTCAGCTGTTCATACTAAATTGACTCCGTTTCAGGAATTTATGCTCACCATTATAAGACTGAGATTGAACAGTCTTTACAAAGACCTAGCGTATCGATTTGGTATATCTGTAACAACGGTATCCCGAATTTTTCCAAATGGCTCACTATGATGGACACAGTACTTCAATTCAACACTTGATTATATGGCCTTCACGTGAGAGTTTATGGAAAACCATGCCACAGATTCTTTTGGAAAAGATGTTACAGTTATAATGGATTGCTTTGAAGTTTTTATAGAGCGTCCATCGAATCTTTTAGCTCGAGCAATTACTTGGTCTTCCTACAAGCATCATAATACCGTTAAGATTCTGCTCGGTATAACACCTCAAGGTACTGTGTCATTTGTGTCAGAAGCCTGGGGTGGACATATCAGTGACAAACTCCTCACAGAGTCGTGTGGAATTCTCAAGCATTTACTTCCTGGTGATGTAGTTCTTGCTGATCGAGGGTTTAACATATCAGACGATGTCGCAATGATGCAAGCTAAGCTTCACCTACCAGCGTTTACGAGAGGGAAGAAACAGCTTAATGCTATGAAGGTTGAAAACACTCGGAGTATTGCTAATGTACGTATACATGTAGAGCGAGTCATTGGTGTTGTGCGCCAGAAATATCGCATTTTGACTGGAACACTTCCTTTGGAGTATGTGGTTAGAAAGAGAGACGAACAGGCCCCTTATATTGACAAGATAGTTCGTGTGTGCTGTGCTCTGTGCAATATTTGTGACTCAGTGGTTCCATTAGATTAATTGTCTCATTGAAATCAAGTATAACAAACAATTTCATTTAAATTAACGCAGTAGTTTGTTTTATTGTTGTTATAGTTAAACATTATTTTGTATCATTCTCCAGATTAATTTTATCCTTTCTCATTTCACACAATTAGTGTATAAAGAAAATAGTAAAAAATTAAAGTGAACATGATTTGACAGTATTTGGATATGTAAATAAATAGTTAAGTATTAGTATGATTAACCCACAAACTGATCGTATGCTTCTAATAACTTATATGATTTGAATTGTTTTGCTGTTAAAAAACAAGTCTGAAGCACCAGATAGGAGACAATGTCACTGGCTTCAACAAGAGGTAAGCTTGCTGCTGGGGTAGCACGAGTCCTTAGACTTGAAGAAGGCAGTAGAAAGGGATCCATTCCATCCATTAACATTAATTTATCCAGGTACCTCCGCTTGGCATCTTCAGGAAGGTCCCTGGCATAGCCTGAAATCTCCGATAAGGCTTTCTCCATCCCACCGTAACCTAGCCAAGCAGTCAGCTGTGCACCACTACTCCCGATCAGGTAAGGTATCGCCGCGTATGGTCACATGACGAAAACACTCTATACAGTAGTTTCAAAAAAATCCACTCTTTAAGTTGGAAGCACTGTACGTCATAAGACATTTAAAAAGATGTTGATGGTTTTGCCTAGAGCTTATAATTCTTCAGCTTCACCCAATGCTTCTCCCACAAATTTGCAGGTCACTAGTCCAATGTAGTGTGAACACCATGGTGAACTTGTCAATAAAACTATTTATCACCATTCCATACATGGCAGTGGTCTGACTTTTCACCAAATAAGTCCCTGAACAATTAATGAAAAACTACATCTATACATCATAAGAAGGTAGTCTTTGAATCTGGAAGTGATGGTTAGGATCATGACCTTTTCGATGCCGTAACTGCATATATGCTGGAGGACAGGCTTACATTCTCCGATTTATAAAACTCTATTCAATGTTATTACATTATTTATTTTCTATACATAGAGGAGGAGTTGTAGAAGATATAATCAGGCACTTGAAGAAAGGCAAGTCATGAGGACTGTTTCTGAACAGTATGTATTCTGAAGACTACAGTAGTTCCAGGAATAACTCCGTAAAGATGGAAGCTATTTAGCCAGCAAGGTTCACACCACGATGAAGGAGACAATTATTGAGAGGGAAGCAAATTTTAATAAGTATGGATTAAACTTGTCACCAAAGGTTACCACAGCAACGCTAAAAAGCTTTAGTTTAGAGAACCTCCAAGCACACAAAACTTACATCATATTGAACATTAGAGCAATACATTACATACACTATGTATATAATATATATGCATGACTGACCGTCTACAGGGTACCTTCACTGTTGCTGATGAATGCAACCTAACCATCTCAGTCTACAGGCTTCTCTAATAGATTTAGGAGAAATAAAAAGATCTATATATTTATTCCACCCTAAATATCTTCACAATGATATCTTTAGGTACATGACTGGAAACTCATTACCCTTGTAGTTATAGGACCAGGCATTTTCTTGGGGGGGGGGGGAAGGAGGGGAAGTTCAAGCTAGGATCCCAATTAGGATTGTTAATATCATACAACTTAAAGGAGCTCCATCCAAGAAATGGTCTGAACAAACACGTGTATTACCATATTGCTCTTGTGTTAAGTCCTCTCTCTTGATTTTGGCTAGCCAAGCTTGTTGCCTCTGTTGGCTCAGTTCCTTAGTTCAGCTCCTTGGTTTTCAATGATGCAAGGTAGCCGGGTTTGTTTTACAGCTGGTGTACCCCCCTCAACAGGGTTAGAGCAGGTGCTAAAATGTAGGCTGGGGGTAGCCCCTACAGCCAACTTTACCTGTGAGTTACCCTTCCCCTAGTACAAACTACAGTAGTGAAGTGTATCTAGTGGAATAAACCACTTATTACACTTGCTAGAGTGATATGGCAAGATATTTCACTCTCAGGCTTTATGAAAATAAATTAGCCTGAAATAAATTAAAATAAATTAGCCTGCTCATGAAATATTTCTCCATATCACACTCTGACTCATGTAATAAGTACTATATATATATATATATATCTAATCACTTAGTACATCCAAGTCAAGGACAGTTAAAATACCCCCCATGTTCCAGCCCCACCCACCTGCTCATTGTACCCTACATGCCAGCCCCACCCACCTTCTCATTGCACCCACATGCTCATTGTATCCTACATGCCAGCCCCACCCACCTTCTCATCGCAACCCACCTGCTGATTGCACCCCACTCACCGCATACTCCACCAAGAACCTGGACACCCATATCCCACTCGCGTTGTTCTCCAGCAGTTTCTTCACATTATTAGCTACATTGCGAGGTATGTGAGCTTTCTTCTCTGGTTTGTCAGCCATAATCTCCTTCAACAATTCCTTCTTTATAACAGGACCAGTTTCCAGAGAATGAAGAGAGTCCGTCACAGCTTCTTTCCTCACTGGGGTAGACGAGCGCAGTATCTTTTGTTGATTCAAGTCCTCTGCTCTCCATGTTTGTGCAGAATTCACTTCTTTGCTGTTTTCTGGAGACATCAGACAACAAAGGGGGAAACCCCCCACAGCAACAGTCAATTGCTTTGTTTTCTATATTATTTCTGGTGGTACCTTATTTGACAATACAAATTGAACTCTTAAAAAACTGGCATGCGCATTTCACGTTTTAACTGATCATTTTCAGACTTCATCATCTTCAACATTACCACCCTTTACCAGAAACTGACCCGTGAAACTTTTACTACAATACTATATTCTGTTAAGAAACAAACAGTGCCTTCAAATAGATCACCTGATAGCAGTTCTTCCCTCCAAGTAATAGTAATTTATTATTGGTGAGCGAGAACTCAATTGAAAATCGGGGATATTTGTTTATATATATGTGGGGACGTGCATGTCATTTGTACTTTGACCTTCGCATATTTTTGTGTTAGTTTGGTGGTCGACCCCGTCCCAAACTTCACTAAACAGAATCCTCTGGTTTATCGATTATTACCCGTATCACCCTAGAAATTGAATTGTTAATCATTTTAAATTCTTTTGCGGGTGCAGTTAAAACTTGAAAACCTACCGGAGTTCCATTTCTATTTGAGTTTGTGGCGGTGGTAATTCAATGCACTATTTGTCATAGTTACAAGCCCTACGCAGCAGTATTTACTGCGAATGTATTGAGGGTTACAGCTACTACTTAGCTAAAGAATATCACAAAGAAAACGTTCCAATAATGTGTATTGTTTTGCTGTTGTTGTTTTTTCAATTCAAACAGTTACGGCGAGTGGTTACTATGGCATTGAAATATCTTTACCATATAAACGTAATTTAAAAGCTCGACGTTATTTTTAGTAGCTTTGAGTGAGAAGTTAAAATCAATTATATAACTAGGCTCGCCCGCCATTTGTGCTTAAGCATATCACTAGTTTTAATTATACTAATATTGTTGTTTATTGTAACTTTTAACCTTTTCCTTCCGTACTTAATTTTACCGCGCGCAACGATCTCGGGCAATGACGGTTAATCAAATTAATTACCGTTTTATTTTTTAAAGCTCGTTTAAACCCTTAAAAACAAATTTTACCGTATAGAGCTTGCTTTGAGGTTTCCAACGATATAAATAATGAGACTGTCAGCAGGTGATTCTACCACCATAACAATTCCATACATATTAGCTACCAAAAAAGTGTTGACAATATTTGTATATACTTAAAAAATAAATAAATAAATAAATAAATATATATATATATATTAAACACTTGACAAAAAAGTTATTATTGCAAATTTATATCATTACAATGATATAGATCATAAATCTTCTGTTCTTTCATCATAGGTGAGATTAAACTTGGGCACAGGGGTGACTGTCATCTCAAGAACAAAAAGAGCATCACTGCATTAGACGTCAAGTTGGAAAAGATCAGCAAGAATTTCCTAGAAGAATATATACATTTTTATGACAGTTACAGAAGCACAACACTGTGTGTATAATAATTATAAGGACACTCAAAAAAAAATTGTAAAGAAAACACCAAACTTTAGTGCATACACAAAATTATCTACGATCACAATAACAGCGTTGTTTATGCATAAATTTGGTAACATACACATACTATTACATACACAAATGCATGTCAAATGTGAATTTCAATGTGGAATTCTACTCAAAAGGCTACACAGAGACCTAGTACCAACCCACCCAAGGTCGGCAAAGATCACCACGAAGGTTGTATGAATACATTCCTCTAAAATATTACAAACACAACACAATATTTTTGTTTGCTAGTGTATTTTACCACCGTCATGCACACATGGCTTTCCAAGGCATACACATATACAAATGATACTCAACTTACCCTGGCTGTAACATTATGAAGTACGTCCAACCCCTGTATGTCTACGCCAAGTCTGAACACATCATCAGGGCTACTCCCGTCAGTACACACCTCCAACACACAAAATATTTGTTATTCAGCTGTTGTGAATTGTAAACCATCATAGTGAAGCTAATACCTTTCTTTTGCTAGCTACGCTAACAAGAAGGCTGTTTTTGTGATAAAAATACCTAAAATATGAGCTCACCAGGGTCAAAAATGTTTCCGTCTAACTTCGGAGTCAGAGCTGCTGTATTCTGATTCATCGGCGCTGAAACTAGGTCCACTGTAAGGGTAGACCTCATCTCCTTCCTTTCCACTCAAAACTGAATCAGGAAACTGAGAACTGTCCTCCTCAAGCAACTGTAAAATGTCCCCAGCATTGTAACTCGTTCAAGCCATTTTGAATATGATGGTGCAAAAAAAGAAAAAAAGAAAAAAAAATTCTTTTTCTGAAGTTGCCGAGGTCCCAAAGCGCTCACACTTTTTTCCTGTAAAGTCACATGCTTCCAATGTCGTATTATGAAATAACAGGCCTAAATATAGCAATGGCTAATTTATAAAAATCGGAGAAGACAGTTCGTTCAACCGCGGAGTGTTTGACCGTAAACAAACAGTTAGTCTGATACACTACCGGGTTCTCACGGGCTCAAAGACATTTTTTACTGCTTCTACAATGCTTATAGAGAAAGCTAAACCATCTAAAAAGCTTCTGTGACCGAGGTAACTTTTTGCGGTAAAAAACGCAAAAGTTGTAAAATACTCTCGAAAGCTACCTGGTCTGTAAACATTTTTCCTAGCTTTAGTAAAGCTCTGGGAACATGTATTTTAAGCATTTAACTAATAGTTAAGTGTCCCTAAAAAATCGAAGAAGCCGACCGGGTCTTGGAACGCTTTAAAGCGGCTCCTGGAAGGAAAGGTTAATACACTTATTGTGCCTTATTTTAATTGATAATATGTACTCAAGCATTTCAGCTCTGACGAAACTTCCTCAGTGACTCTTAGATCACACCCCCTAATAGGTTATGACAGGTAACCATAGTGTCCTGTGTAGTAAACTATTATCACTTCAATATTCTGAAATGCAGTAGTAACAGCAAACAAATACATGAATATAGCAGCTAGCTTTAGACACTGAGGAGTCTTCACCAGAGTCCCTTTTGAAATACACGAATTTGAAGTAAATGCTATTCTCCAGCCAATAAAAACAACATGATAACATAGGTGAATATTGTATATATTACATCTTATATCAGGAGAATAGTGACTCAACTGCTCACAGTTACCCTGCTGAACCCACAGCAGAACAATCCCACACTAATAACCCAATATTCTCAGGTTACTAAGCAACAAATAGTTTATTAGAAACCTGACAAAAGTAGTAACAGTAGTAGTAGTAGTACAAGTATAAGAACCAGAGAGGATGCTCCACTCTACCCTTTTATAGGCAGAGCAGAGCAGGGCCCCTATGAGACAAACACAAGCAATGTCAACACAGAGCAGGCTAGGGATGGAGAGTAACAGTGTAACGGTTAATGAGAGCCAACACAAGAGGTACTAATTAGTAAACAGTCACACATGCAATGAGCAATTCCAGCTTCTGTTTAGGCATGGCCAGAACTTATTTACATCTTACATCACCATCACTACTTAGCTAGCAAAGTTATCATCATGACTAGCAAAAAAAATGTTGAACTTGTTATTTCCAAAATATCTTTAGACATTGTCATTTATGATAAAGATTACAGGATATGCTCACACAAGAATCAGACAGGCCACTGGTAGTTTCTAAAATCACAGTACGATACAATTAATGAAATACAATCCACGTATGTATAAGCCCTAGCCTAGCCCTATAAAATGATCATGTGCATGTGACCGTTCTACAAATTAGATTACTATAATTCTTGAAGGTTGCAATGAGTTGGAAAAATAGTCCACCTTCTTGCCATCTTCCCATAAAAGTTTCTTAAACAAGAATGTATACAGAGTGGGGGGAAACTAAGATCCCCCCCCCCCCCCCCTTCCATGAATTTTAAAGGTGATAGTTAAAATGGTAGGTGAAAATTATTCCAATTGGTCTACTGCTTGTAATAACAAGACAGTTTATAGAGTAACATTCCTATTCAATGATTCAGTCATTCTTGGCTGAAATAATTATAATAATAGCAAATTTTCTCGTTTTTACAGCCAATAATATTGTTAATTAAAACTTAACCTGACGTTTTGACTTCTTGCCAATTGGCTGTAAAAACGAGAAAATGTGCTATTAACATCCCTATTATCTCCCTAAATATGCCAGGAACTTCATGTCCCCCCCCCAAGCGAAAAATCCTGTATAAATCCTTGTTAGACAAATGCCAGATATCATTCAACATTATAAGAACTTTTCACCCTTATAAAACAAACTTCATCATTATCCATCTTAGCTGTCAAATGTCCATGGGTATTCTGAAGCCACTTATATGGGTGTGTCCTATAGTCACATATATGGGTGTGTCCTATAGTCACATATATGGGTGTGTCCTATAGTCACATATATGGGTGTGTCCTATAGTCACATATATGGGTGTGTCCTATAATCACATATATGGGTGTGTCCTATAGTCACATATATCAGTGTTTCCTATAGTCACATATATCGGTATGTCCTATAGTCACATATATGGGTGTTTCCTATAGTCACATATATCTCTCTTACAGCCCTCAACTCACTCGTATGTGTGACCTGAATGCTACATTTCTCCCTCACTGCCTCATCCTCCTCCACTTCCATCTCTTCCTTCTCCTTCAACTGCTCCTTCCTCTGCTGTGCCAAGAAATACCAATCAATGGATCCGTTCTTGTCATTCTCTTTATTCTCCTCCTTCCCACTGACATTTCTTTCTTTCTTTGCAGGCTGGCTGTACACACGTTTTACTACCTTCACTTGGCGGACTTTGTCAGTGTGGATGTAAAATATGTCCGGAACAGAATCAATCATGCCTTCCAAGCTCTTGAAACCCCAGTTATGATACGAGATATAATGATGGTACCTCTTCGCGAACGCCTCGTCAAAGTCCTTCAGGGAAATTCCATTAGGATAAGAAAACATGAGCTCCTTGAGCTTTGTTTTGAATCCAGCAGGGACAGTAGGACCCTGGAATGGAGGCGGGGATTTTACCTCTGTCACCATGGCTAGCCTGGGTCCGACAGTCGTCCATTCTGATGTCACTTTAGCTTTCTTTGAGTTTCTCTGCTTGGAGACAAGGTCATGAATTTTTTTTGTTTTGGTGTTCGACACACCGTAAAGGGTAATATTCTTTCTGGAATAGCACACACTCACAACGTCTGGAATAGACTGAATGAAATCCATGAAATCGGAATACCCGAATCTCTGGAATGGAAGATTCTCGCCCAGAACTTGGAGATAGTCATCTAGAAGTTTTTTTGGTGTACAGCCATGCTTGCTTGATATAAGGAGAGCCCTCACTTCTTTCTTGACCCTTTCCAGAACAACGGTGACTTTCTCGTCGTCGTAATCCATTTCTTCGTAGACATTCAAGCACCTGGCTTCTTACCCGCACGTGTTATATAGCGCGCGCTAAAGCTTGAAGCCAGCATCATAGCACACAGAGGTTAGCTTTAGTGGTTTATTTAGCGTGCCAGAACTTGCCGCAGTGTCATTTGTGGTTGCGGTGAGGTTGACTAAACACTGCTCAATTATGATTTGAACAATGTGTGTGTGTTTATGTGTCTGTGCGAAAAGGAGATACATTTTTCAAGCATAGAGTCTGTTAAAGAAAAATATTTTATTCATTCATGAAAAATGTGTGAATGAAGGAGTGTTGTTTATGGACCAGGCAGCCTACTGGCAGTTAGTGATGGCGTGTTTGCTGTGTATAAGTTCAAATGAATTTTACCACAATAGCTGATTGGAATGTTTCTGGTAAACTACTGGTAAATAATTTGACAGAGGCTAACAAATAGCTAGTGCAAGCAATGTTTATAAAATACCAGCTATTTTCAAAATTAGTAATAGAAGTAGCAGTAATACTCATAATCATAATGATAATAATAAATACGTAACTAAAAATAATACTTTAACTCACCCGAATAGGGGTGGTGAAAGCCCCCCCACTGGCTTGGGGGCACACAACATGCTCATTTTATTACACCTTGATTGGCTCAAGAATTCAATTCTACTTGCAAAACCAGTAAAACGAGTTGCTCATCACAATAGCAGTACTCACTACAGAACACAATACTGCTGCCATTATGGCAAATCAGTTGTTGGGTAAAGAGGTCCTGATAACACTTTTATGATGCCATTATATGCATATTCCTAAACAGCAGACAACACTGAACTGACAGACACTGCTAAGGAATTTTCGTAGGCAGAATTGAAAGAATTTTTTTTGTGGATTGACTAAATCATAACTTTAAACTTCCACACCATATCTAATTTCTACTATGACTTTATAAACAGTTTTACTGTATTCATTTATTTAAAGTTGCATGTTCTGTAAAATATAAAAATGTCCCCCCCCAAGGTCTACAATAATTTGGCCACTGATCACTGAAATGTGGGGAGGTTACACTTTATATTCTGGAATCAACAGATACTACGGTTCTAATGGTGTCCTACAGCACCCTGGGATAATTTTGGAGAGAATGGGATGGTGCAAAGCAGGTTTAAAATAAAGTAAGGTTTTGCCCAAATAATTACACAACAAGGGAACAAATAATTGCTTAGTTACTTTACAGTTATTATTATTATTATTATTACATTATGCCAGTGTCAATAAAAAACAAACAAACAAACAAACAACCAACAACCAAATTAGCCTCATTTGTTTTCATCCATGTCTAAGCAGTCACTTCACAGTAAAGAAACTCCAACTACCTGGGTATCTGGTGGCATAGAAATATTAATTATGGAATATCTGGAATTGTATTTATGAAATATCTGGAAATGTATTATGAAAAGTTGGGAATTGTAATTCCAAATGTGAGAAACAAATTGGAAAAAGTGACATGAAGAAATCTTGATGAAGGCTGATTTGGTGGAGGGATTTGAGCATGTCTGGAGGACGTGGGTGTAGCATTTGGAGGACATGGGTGTGGCATTTGGAGGTGTGGCCTACAGAGTAGGTGGCGGTTGAATGTGATCCAGAAGTACTTGATATTGGTCTTGTAGCAAGTTGCTGTACTGTAATGACAAAGGATGGGGAAATGGGAATATAAGATTAGTATTTTAACTGAAAAACAATCATATTTTTATACATAAAAATTAGTTGGGAGAATGGTAATTTGGAAAACAGATACAAATGTTTAGAATATTTTCTACATTCATAGCTAACAGCCAACAGTGTAATTGCTTATGAGTGATATAATTGACAACATTTTTATATGTTACCAGCTTAGGATGTTGTCACTAAACAGATCTTTGCCAAATTTCTGTAACAATAACATTAGCCTTCGTTTTTTCCTCCCAAGTAATATTGAATGAAGAAGAAGAATAAAAAAAAAAAAAAAAAAAGAAAAGAAAAAAAGAAGAGAAGAAGATGGCACCAGGATTGAATGCACTCTACCACTGAGCGTCAGCCACCTACAGAGGCCACCAATTCTTCCTTGGAAGTTTCAGGTAATCTTCAGTTGTTCTTATTATTGAACTCATTGGCTACATTATGACAAGCTAGGCTCTCCCTCAGAGTATGATGGCTACCTCTCAGTAGGTCTGGAAGACATGACAGGAGGATTAGAGACCTCCGCAACACCCACACCGCTAGTGACTTGGACTAGCGCAACAATCCCAGAGTAATCAATAGCTTCATCTTAAAAAAGAAAACAACAACAACAACAAAAAAAAAAAAAGAAGACACTCTTATCATGGCTAACAGGAACTCTGTGTGAGTAGCAACTCAACATATACATTAGCAACAGATCTCAGCTATTCACACACACACAAACATACACACTCTCTCACACACACACATACACCCAAACACAAAACATACACACACACACACACACAAACATTCACACAAACATTCACACACACACACAAACATACACACTCTTACACACACACACACATACACCCAAACACAAAACATACACACTCACACATACACCCAAACACAAAACATACACCCAAACACAAAACATACACCCAAACACAAAACATACACCCAAACACAAAACATACACCCACACCCACACCCACCTACCTCCTTTCCAGGTTCCACAGTCTCCAGTACTTCCCTGAGTAGGCCCGGGTTGACTTTGGCATGAAGGTACCATAAAAACCTGAACAGATGCAGAATAATCTGCTCACTGTTCTGACAACTAGGGATCCAGAAGTCCCTCAGAATGATCAGCAGAGCCCCCTCCTTCAGCACGTCGCCGTGGGATACCATTCCAACCACCAGCAAATGAAGAAAATAATCAGGGAAAAAGATAGAGTCCGAAGAGACGAAGGAATTAGCAATGGTGGGGAGAAGAAGCGTCAGAGATTTGATGTCCTTCTTGTCCAGCAGGTGAAGGGCGTAGGAACAGGTCAAGTGCATGGCACACGCGTTATTGGACAGGAACTCGGTAAAGGATGGAGAAGTGTTGCGTGGAGTGTAGTCCTCCTTCAGCTGCCTGTAGATGCCTCTGAGGAGATTGTCCACCATCACTGCCACCAGATCAGGACAGAACTTCACCACCAGACCTACATCCTACCAACAACACACGTAACTGGAGTATAGAAATGACCACGGCAGTGTATCCCCTTTACCGACTGTAAGATCACTGTATAGAGCTTACTATATACGCAGTGTGAGTGCGTGTGAGTATGCATGTGTGTGTACGTGTGTGTGTGTACGTGGGGACACTAAGAGACATTTCAGGCTAGCTTCTGTTTGTAATAAAGCTTGAACACGAGTTGCCATAGCACCACCTACAGTGTTGATACTTCCATTTATCAGTGGGATAGATTTCAAGTTTCAGAATGAACCAAACATAATGGGAGAACGGATCCTCTTCCTTTATATACAACAGGACAATTTGTACACCACACATTATCTGCTCGACCTTAAATATATGATATCCGTACCTTAAGTAGCCCCAAAGTTTATGAACTCAAGTGATAATAATTGTCACCTCAGAGACATCCCCACAGCTACACTCCACAGCAGATACAATCATACACAGGCTTTGTAGTGTAAAGTTAGTCTCGCGTAGCCAGACCCTTTACCAACCGTAACGGGGAAGGAAAGGGTCCGGGAACATACAATACAACGACTTGTTCAGCAGCACCCCAAAAAGGGTGCTCCAATTATCACATTCCAACGCTTGTGGTAGCCAATGACATCACGGCCATGTCCGGGTGGCTGGTCTCCTATTTATGCTCGTACGTTTAGTGCTGGCCAGGAGTGCTTGCGAATGTGGCAGCGGATGGATTTTTGTGTTGGTTGCGGGTCTGATCTTCCTAACTCTAAAAAGTATGTACGTAACTTAAGCTTTCCTTCTTGGGCTTCTTCTTGTACAGTAAATCTGGGAGTAGCCTCTACTTGGCTGGATTTAATGAAGGAAGCTGTGGAAAGCTAAGGTCTATGTTACAGTAGAGTTTTTACTGATGAAAATGCTTGCTTGAGAATGTGTAATAATTGTTTTAAAGTGTTTGAAAGTCTTTCTAAGAAAATTGTCAGTGTCAAAGAAAAAGTGTCCAAAGCAGCTTCTAGGGCATGCAGATCAGTGACACAAGGACATTCTTCTAACCCTCTAGCGACTCCATCCAGGAGAACCAGCTCTACACAGAATGTGCAAGACCAATCAGATCTAGCATTAATTTACATTACTTTTCACCTTTCATCTTTTATAGGTAGACATTCAGTATAAGTCTGGAGTTAAGCATCACACCTTGCTAACACCTCGCAGTAGGCACATGGGCCAATCCATTGCTAGAGGTAGCAAGAAAGCTATGATAAGTGAGTGTTCCAAAGACCATATTGCTCGCTCACATATTTTGAATAAACTTGGACAAGTGATTTGACATGAGATCAAGGCAATGTGTTCTGGATCTACTAATTCTGTATTGAAGAGCCTTGACACCAACGATTTGAAGATGTTTACATGGGACAGAGTTCTGAGTGAATTGCACCAGTTCTAACTGATATCCTCTTTTCATGTACCAAGACTAGAGTCCAGCACAGAAATCAAACTGGCACAGTTTGCTTTATAGCATCCATTATAATCAAACAGCACTACAGAAGAATGAATTTGGTGAAGAAGATAATTTCACTGATTCTTTATGCAGGGCATTGTGTAAAGCAGGTATATTATAAGTCTTATAGCTAATGCTAATAACTCCATGACATTATTTCTATCATTCAAGGTGTATGCAAGACTGCAGAAGTTGAATGTGTCAATATCTCACATGACACTACTCAGACTACTTTCCAGTATAGGAAATAAATTTGATGAATCTGTCATTGAGTGGCAGAAATCATTTCTTCCCATTCTCAAAGCATCCATGGTTAGAAAAATTGTTGTTGTTTTTGTAAATAATGTAATAATATGATGGATCTATTAGGAGGATCAAATCAATTTATGATTGAGATAAATTCTCAAGTTCAGCGTGAAATGGATAGTAGTGATGAAAGTGATTCTGATGAAAGTTCTGCTGGAAGTTACAATGACTTACAAGATGTAGTTGACAATGCACTTGATTTTTCACAAGAGACTACTCAATTATGTTCGTCAGGTGATGAGTTTTCAATTTAGGACTCAGAAGATGAAGATAGTGACACTGATGATGATGATGATGATGATGATGATGATGATGATGATGACAATGCATTAGAGTCACAAGCTTTACCTTCTCACCCATTAGTTGTATAACCACCACAAGTGCTTGAGCCAAGTCACTATATTGTCAAGGAGGCCGGATCAATGAGAGAATGCTTGGGATACAGATTTTGTGGTGGCAATATAGACAAAACTATCAAAACTCGTTATATGAGATCTGACAAACAAAATGTTTCACTACATTACTACTTTCATTCCTATGCTGTTCTAAACCGCATTGACACTTCTCAGTTTTCAGAGACTGTACCAGACACAAGCAAACTTAATATCGAAACTGTAGCAAATTCCCTCTTGCCATGTGTAGCAGATGATTAAGCAATTAAAGATAATATTGCCACAATCATATCTCGAGTTCTAGTGAATCACATGGAGTACTTCAAATCTGCTTTTGAAGATGTGGTGGAATGGCATATTAATCATGCATTTTATGGAGAAATGTCTACAAATCTACTGCAGTAAGCAACATTTAGATGTATCATTATCATTGTTTAATTTGTCTCATATTAGTCTTCTGGTTGTTGTTGCTATTGTTTTTGTTATTATTATTATGTAGGTACCTCTTGTTGTTGTTAAAGAATGAGAATAAACTGGAAGAAATGGTTGACATATTGCGACATCACCACGAGTATGTTACTTCAGTTGTTCATCAGGAAAGGCAGTATTGCAGCACTGGCGAGAGTGTCGCAGCACTGGCGAGAGTGTTGCAGCACTGGCGAGAGTGTCGCAGCACTGGCGAGAGTGTTGGCGAGAGTGTTGCAGCACTGGCGAGAGTGTCGCAGCACTGGCGAGAGCGTTGGCGAGAGTGTTGCAGCACTGGTGAGAGTGTCGCAGCACTGGCGAGAGTGTCGCAGCACTGGCGAGAGTGTTGCAGCACTGGCGAGAGTGTCGCAGCACTGGCGAGAGTGTCGCAGCACTGGCGTGTGTGTTGCAGCACTGGCGAGAGTATTGCAGCACTGGCGAGAGTGTTGCAGCACTGGTGAGAGTGTTGCAGCACTGGTGAGAGTGTTGCAGCACTGGCGAGAGTGTTGCAGCACTGGCGAGAGTGTCGCAGCACTGGCGAGAGTATTGCAGCACTGGCGAGAGTGTTGCAGCACTGGCGAGAGTGTTGCAGCACTGGTGAGAGTGTTGCAGCACTGGCGAGAGTATTGCAGCACTGGCGAGAGTGCGCAACACTGGCGAGAGTATTGCAGCACTGGCGAGAGTGTCGCAGCACTGGCGAGAGTATTGCAGCACTGGCGAGAGTGTCGCAGCACTGGCGAGAGTGTCGCAGCACTGGCGAGAGTGTTGCAGCACTGGTGAGAGTGTTGCAAAGGAAAGAGCAACTTTACATCCAATCTTATTTGGTGGGGATCAACCGACGGCTGTAAGAATAAGAGGAGTCATGAAAGTCAGAGTGAATACTTTCTCGGAGTAAGTGCACAATATAATATATTTTAATGCTTTGTCCCCAGTATTTATGTGTAAAGCATGAATTGGATGAATAATGCAGCCACGAGTGCAACTTTAATAAAATACATTTCAGAAGTTTACAGATGACATAATTGGGTTGAATGTAAATTAAATATCATTTCTAATGAAACTATTATTTGAATGACCACGTTGCTACTGATTACCAAAAATCTTTCTTCAGCCGCGAAATGTACTCGGAAGAACAAATGTAGTCCGGTGACCATTGGACAATTTTAATGTCTGTGATGACTTCTTTGTGTTAGTTGTCCATCACATGTATTGGCAGCAGCAATGAAAATGCTAGGCATATCCGCAGTCAATGAAATTTCTTCAAGTTCTCCATATCCTGGTCTAGAAGAGGAATGGATGGAGTCAGCTGAAAGCAGAAAGAAAATGCTACATGCCGTTTCTTCAAAAATTGTGGAATTTTTTTTATAAATTTGGACTTTAATGTTTAAAGCGAGGAAACTTGTGATGTAGATTCTAGTGATAAGGTATTTGCTTATGCTAAAAGAATATTATCACTGGGCTGTTTCTACCTGGAGTATAGTGACGGCATATGAGAGGGTGATGGTGAGCGAGTATTGCGGTGTTGGAGGTATCTCTTACCCATGTTCCATAGTTCCAGAAGAAACAACTACGCTTTAGAAAGCCTTCATGTTTTGTTTCAGCATGACTTCTCTTTGTCACCTCGTCTGGCAATGGAACTTATGTGGGGTCAATTTGTCAACGTCCATGGTTTACGAGGAAAAAACATTCCCAATGACCTTCACATGGAGCACCTCAACAGACTACTACAGCCTGCACTGCAAGGATTGGGAGCAAACAAGACTGGGGCAACGATAATGAAGTCTGCCAAAGTACTCGGTATCATTGATCCTATATTGGTAAATTTTGATTCAGAAAATCAAGTTACAGACATTTCAGGGGGCCATCGAGCTACAAAAACCACGAGAGACATGGAACTTATTTTGAAACATTTAGAAAATGTATTTGAAGAAACTCCTGGGCGCATGCATAGGAGCTTCAAAAATCCGAGAGATCCTTTACATCATAAGACCATTGAAGAAATAAAAGATTTTATCAAGGCACATTTAAAGTTATAATAGTTCAATTTTTAAAAAAATATTTATTTGGTGTACACCTTTAACTAATGAGATCATTGAGATCAAACTCCCATAGCCAGTAGGTAGGACTCCAAATACATCATTGCCTTAAAAAAAGAAAAAAAAGAAAAAAGAAAGGAAACCATACAAGTTGGCGCGGGCTAGCAATAGCAATTTGGTAGCTAATATCTAAGCTCTAAGTGAGTCACCTTTGACAGATTCCTTCACAAGTTTCATCTGCTCGTCCTTTCAAACACTTGTAACCCAGCCTCCTCACAGCTAAAGAAGATGCATTCCATTCCCACCAATAAATTGCCGACAAAAAACAACAACAATTTCACCAGCTAGTTTTAATGAAGTCTCGCAATGTTTTCCCCCTCCCGGATGCGATGTTGACGCCACACAGTGTACCGCAAACTTGCTGGAATGTGATAATTGAGCACCCTTTTTGGGGTGCTGCTGAACAAGTCGTTGTATTGTATGTTCCCAGACCCTTTCCTTCCCCATGTAGCGGTTACGGTTGGTAAAGGGTCTGGCTACGCGAGACTAGTGTAAAGTATTGAGTTAGTGATGTGAGTAGGGAGGAGTTGAAGTGCACCTGCATTAGCTCACTGCAGTAGACTCACTAATCCAAACATGATAGGACCAGGAGGTGTTCAGATTATATTATATAGTGAAATGGAAAAACTACGAATATTATTGAATACCATTGGCTTTTTCTTTCTTTCCTTCTAATTTTCATTTAAATTCTGCTAAGAAGAGTGACAGCTGGTAAGACTAGACAGGTAAGACTTAAGAATAGCATCTACAATGCTATGTGCATGAGGTTTCGGATTTTCGAGGTTAGGATTAGCGAGGGTCTACTTATGCCTTGAGGTTGTCATGGATACCAAGTATAAAAAGGTGTCTCTTCAATCAATCCTCCTATAAATGCCTCTCTGGTTGCCATAGCAAAGCTAGAAATGCAAGAACATCATGTAACATGAGAAATGTCAGTCAGGACAATACAGGTATCCATCAGCAGATAGACAGCAACACTTCACTAAGAACTGCTGTAAACAGTGGAATGATATGTGGTCCAATAAGAACTCGTAGAACATGGATGCAGTCTATTAATCACAATTCCTTTACTTCACACACACACACACACACACACACACACACACTGATACACCTTCCAATGCATTATATGTATGTGTCTGAGAGTAGACAGAGCTAACATTTCAACTCACAAACATCTCAACATTCTACCTGGTTTTGAATCAAAATACTTTGAAACTTTTCTGAACTTGTACATACAGAATTCTGTTAGACTAAGACCTTGTTCAAGATGATAACACACATACTGCACACATGCACACACACATGCACACACATGCACACACACACACTCAGTGTACATGCGCTCACCAACTTGTCCTCGTAATAATCTTTAGTTTCAATGATGGATTGTGCCTTCTGTCCAAGTTGCAACAATCTCAACAGACACTCTAACTCACTGCTCTCCTAGCAACACACACACACACACACACACACACACAAACAAAAAAACAGATTCATAAAGAAGTTATAACTTTCTTTCCCCCAAAAGTCTCAACACAGCAATCGAGCGTGTGTGGATTACACAAACATGACCTAACAAGGCCTTCAACCTTCTTCAAGTTTGTTGTAGTCTTTTTAAACAGATAACAGAGAGAGAATGTTGGATTTCACACACAAGGAAACTTTCCTTTGGATGCTTTTTTTTTTATTTTTTATTTTTTTTTAACAAAATGATTTTCAGAGGGCAAATTTATAACCAAGACCATCAGTACAAAATTTACAGCACACAACAAAATTTGGTAATTCTATGAGGAGACATTGCAACATGATAATGAATTCTAATCAGTCAGCTGCTCCTCATTGACATCACATGCCCAAGGAGGATTAGTCATGTGGACAGCAGCATCTGAAATACCACTACTGAACCAGTGCTGAAAATATTTATTTCTGAGGAGGGACATTCAAATATTTTGCCACTAAGGCAAAATATTTCATTTTTTAACAAGCATTTCACACACACACACACACACACACACACACACACCTACATATAAACAATTCCCTTTATTGAAATTGTAAATTCCTTTTCCTTACTCGAGGTAGTTTAGATGAGTCAGAGAGTTTAACCAATATGGAGATGATACTCTTGCAGAGAGAGTGCAGGGCGAAGGGTTCTCTGAGAAGCATAGCCACATCTCTATAGCAACACAAACACATGTGTACAATTTAATGCAATGTAGTCCACAAGAATAATTGTGTACGTGTGACGTATCGTTAATTCCGGCACATTCTGCTCTGTGTGTGATCCCGCAGGAAAGCTAGTGTTCTGTGGTGGGTGCCCATCATGCATTGCAGCAATGTCCTGTCCTGCTGTAGTACTATGTGAACAGTATTAAAAGACATTGTGACTTTCTTGAGAGGGGGGGGGAGAACTTTTTGGGGTTATTGGGTTATCTATTGGCTTCTATGTTTCATTCTTTCTTTCTTTTCTTTATTATTATTACTATTATTTTTGGCATTGCCTAGGGCACTAATGTCATTTGTGTTAATGTACTTGACTTTGTACGTATATTTAGTAACCACGTGAAAATAGATAGAGGAATGCAGAAGTATGGATGTCAATTCATTCTAATGGATGGATTGAATCTTAGCCACAGATACCACTGCACAGAAATACTGGTTGCTAGAAACATATCAAACACTACTGAGTAGTGCACACGTGTCAGTACAGCCTGAAGATGTTTATACACGTACTGACTTTTCTAAACACTGCAGGTGGATGAACACACATGGTGTCAATTGTGTGCATGCGTGTGTGTGTGTGTGCATGCGTGTGTGTGTGCGTGTGTCAATGAATCCTATCAACAGAGAAATTGACGAACATTCTCATCACGTTGGAACTTACTGAGAGATCAAAGATTTAGCCAGTCCACAAGGCAAAGAAACAATTAGCTACCACTTGTCACAAGACATTTACAAATAAAGATAGCTAGAATATCACGAGGAGAATGATATGCAAGCATTAATAAGACACATGCCAATTAGTCGCATAAGAGCATTAATATTCTTAATAATAGCAAATTTTTTCTTGTTCTAACAGCCAATATTGTTAATTAAAACTTAATAATATCGGGTTAAGTTTTAAAGAACAATATTGGCTGTTAGAACGAGAAAAATTTGCTATTATTATAATTATTTCGGCCGAGAATGACTGAATCATTAATATTCTTAGAAAAGACATACAAAACTCTTTGCAAATTTATATAAAAAGAAATTCTGTAGAAGCTATGTATGTTATCATGACTTGCCAGTCTGACTTGTAGCACAGCTTCAAAACCCCACCTACGCCTATTCATCCATATCTATCCATCCCTCTCCCCTCAAACACCCGGCGCACAAATAAATGACCTCACAACCTACCCAAGTATCTCATCTCCAGTAACCAAGTTCTCCAAAAACGAATACAGCTCCCTTCCTCGCTTGTCGTCCATAGAACCAACCCTGACGCACGCATCCAGGCACCACGCAAACTTGTAGCAGCGGTCAGACAGACAGATAGAGCTCTCCATATCGTGCAAACACATGACGATGTCCGCGCGCAATGTGCAGTAGTGGCTTGTGTTGGTGCGAAGGTACAAGGTACGTAGAAATTGCAGGAGAGTGGCGTAAAGGTTTTGGGAATCTCCTATCATTTCTACCAGTTTGCGCACGACAGAGTTCTGACGGCGCAGTTTGGGTATGTGTGACAAGAAGGAGGTTGGCTTGCTGGTCTCACTTCCCTTACCAAGAACTGAACAGAGAGCACTTTCCTTTTCCGACACGTACTGATCCAGCAGTGGGCTCACAGCCTCTCCAAACAGAGCTTGGTTGGACTTCCAGATTTGGCGCTTCACATCTAGTGGGCATGCGTTGTAGAGGTCGTGATGCTCTGCAATGTGAGAGAGATACTTGGTGTCCACACTTGGTAGCTTCTCCATGATGCTCAGACAGACTGACTGAAGCTGCTCTTCTGCTCCTATATACTTAAAGCATTTATCCAGCAGCCTGGTGAGTCCTTTGCTCTCCAGTTTGTCCACCTGACCCAGCAGTTTCTCCTGCATCGTTCTGAAAAGGCTGGAGTGAATTTCTGCTCTGCTCACCCCGTGAAGGTCCAGCATTGGAAGAGCACGCTGCATAGAGGATATTCTCACTATATTGTCTTGCTGCACTGTCGAGATTCCTTCCACTGCATCTTCAGCGTCCTCCAAAGTCTCTCGAATATAGTTTGCTCCAGACATTTTACCCCTCCAGGGAATAGAAATTCTAATTAATGAGCAGAGTGGTGTGCCATTTTTTTTTTAGAGGCGGAGTGTGTGGGTTTACAGGGTTACAAAAAAAAAAAGTTTTACCTCGTGTGAGAAGCATTTGCTTCTTTCAAATTTCTGACTTTCTGAATTTCTGGTGACTACTCAGGAATGAAGGTCACCGTGAAGACTCTAGACTCGGGTAGCAAAGAGCTGGAAATCTCTGACGAGGTAACAGTAAATGTATTAGAAATGCAGCTGGTAGTTCAGTTGATGGAAACGTTTCCTTTTAGCTCACAGTGGAGCAGCTCAAGGATGTGATATTAAAGGAGATGGTAAGTTCATTTCCAGTTAACAGTATCTATTTTGCCATTATTTGTACTGTTCTTGATGGTTTAGGACATTCCTTTGCATCAGCAACGCCTGATATTCCAAGGAAAGCCACTGAAGGATGACATGAAGCTAAAAGACTGTGGTAGGTTTATTTGTGTAGTTCTGGGCACTATAATGTGTTAAAGTGAAGTGAGTGATGATGAAAGGATGTGTGTGTGGCACGGTGAAGTAAGGAAGTGAGAGTAATAGAGAGGTGAGAGGGTCAGCTAGTATTTAAAAACTAAATGATAGCAGTGGTTAGCTACCTTAATTTGAAGTTCTAGTTAGCCCACCATATATAGTTGATCTATGAGTTAGTGGTGGTGGTAAGTTAATAAGCTATTTGTCACAGTTATAAGCCCTATTAAACAGCATTTGCTTGAAAATTCTTTGTCTACTAGAGTAACTACGAAGGTAAGTCTCGAGTAGGTATGTTCAGTTATGTGACAACTACTACACAAAGAAAAAAGTTTAAATAACGTGACTTGATTTTGTTGCTTCTTTGTAGCTAATATTAATTGGACAATAAAAATGTTTTTGACTTTTTATAGGAAAAGGAAAGATGTTAGAAAATTCAGTGTATTGTCCTCTTTTATGTGTGGGTCGGCAGAGTAATCATTGTTGAGAGCATTTGTAAGGAAGTGGCTTTTGACTGTTACAATGTTCCTTGCTGCTAATTTTTGAACCAGTTATTGGAAGAGTACTCAGAACTTAGTGCTGCACTCATCAGGTTATGATGATGATGATGATGATTGTGATGATGATGATAATGATAATATAACTTACTGTTTGACAAGAAAGTGAAATGATTAGTGTGTGTATATGTATGTGTGTGTGTGTGTTAGTGATTTGGTATGTGCTTCTTAAACTTGAGTCACTTTATTAGCAGCATAAGTTAGGATTTACACAAGACTACTTACTAGCTGCTTTAAATTCACTTCTGCATCTCTTACTCCACTGTTTGTGTATGCTTACAAATGAAATGAATTTTATTCCTGTATGCCAGAATAAGGTTAGTTATGATATGGAACAACTTAATAGATTCATAAAATCTTTTGATTAGCTTAGAACACCAAAACTCAGTCAATATGCTAACAACTAGTAGAGTATTGTTAACTCAGTCAATATGCTAACAACTAGTAGAGTATTGTTAACGTACCCTCAACAGCGTGCACTGGTTGTAAGCAAGCTAGCCAAGCGATGGAGGATTGAATTTAGGCAGAACATTATTGTCAATTCTTGTTTTGTAATATAGTCATCACAATGCCCATGCCAGTTCTTAGTTTTGTATTACAGATGTAGCAGCGTGTGTGTGTGTGTGTGTACATGTGTGTGTGTATGTATGTGTGCATACATGTGTATGTGTGCGTACATGTGTATGTGTGTGTGTGTGTGCGTACATGTGTGTGTGTGATCTACTCCATGCAGTGATTAGGCTACCTACAGTCAACTGGTCTGGTTTCAGAAGACGACAATTGCAGTTTATCTTTTCGTTACTGCGGTGTGTGTAATAACAGTATAAATTTTTTCTAATTAGTGCTTCAATGCTCAGCTGCTCCGTGAAATACAAGACTATGAATCAACAGAGGTGCGAAGCCTCGGCACTACTGCAGCTACTACACAAGCGATTCAAGAAGAATTTAACAGTTAATTGTCAGTAATGTGTAACATAACAGTGTGAGAGACAAACAGACGAAACTGTAGGATGAGTGAGGGCCAGCTATGGGTAGTACTCTTGCCCTCAGATAGCTAGGCTGCCACCAGGTCTATTCCTGCTTAGATATATCCAGGAATGTCTCTCAATCCCGGCACTTGAGTTCTCCCCCCTTAATAGTTGAAGTTTAGAATAGCACAAGTGTATGAGTAGTTATTGAGATGAGGTTCACTGGGCATGTCAGGATTATATGTCCCGCCACCCACTGGTGAAACTTAAAAATATTGATCAATGAGAACAGTCAACACACGAAGGTCACATGATCAAAGAGAAAGTTCTGGAATACATGTTTGTGTGTGTGTAACGAAATAGTTATATATATTATGTAATGTTGTTGATTTGTCTGTTGAACATGAAGAAGTACATGCATCTCATGTGGTGAGGTCCCACAGAAATGACTGCTATAACCCGACCCAGTCGTCATGCATGTGTGCTGGTGGCTAGAGCTGCTGGACTATAGGAGTTTCTAAAGTTGATAATTATCATCACGCTTGAGACACTGCCGGCTGTGAGGTCTATCCTGATTGGACAGACTGGGAGACAATGTACTAGACTATCGCACAGTCATGCTGAGGGTTAACTGAATGGCCTTAGTCTAGAACTTTGTTGTTGTTGTTGTTTGTATCTCATTAACTAATATGTGCACATATGCTGTATATCCATAGATTATTTATTTTTAGCATTTCTTGAAGCTGCATATGTACTCAGCCACAATTGTATAATGGGAGGTCTATATTCATGTTAAACGGATTAGGTAGTTCAGTAGTACATCCTGCTGATTAGTAGCAAATTGCTTTTGAGTCTGAGATAGTTTGAGGTCTCCATTAGGCAACCTGCTTGTGTAATCAATGCTTGCTTGGGAGACTGAAAGGAAAACTTTGCATAAGAGTTGGTTAGACTAAACAAGGTGAAGACCAACTGGTTAGGTAAGAGATGGGGGACAGTTATCAATGGTTTCCTAAATAATCTTTCCCAGTAGAAATTGATGTTGATTTTTTATATAACTTGTTAGGCGTTGACGGTAAAGTCATCCATTTGGTGAAGAGGCCGCCACCTTCTGTTGCCAAGGAAACCACGGAGGGAGCAGCAGCGGCCGAGCCGACTGCCACGTCATCAGGCGATACAGTGACGACGGAGTCTATGCAGACGATCCTCATGCCTGGGGGGATGCCTAGCCACAATACCCTCACTCAAGTCACTCAGGTCAGCCTCTCCACTATTGGCACACTCACACAACTCTGAGATTTCCACCCATCTGTGTTTGGTATCAACTTTCTGTTTTTATTTTAGAACATTGTCGATCGCATCGTCAGCACACTGACGTCACATGGTGCCGACGCTGAAGTTTCCGCGGAAACAATCACCACGGTAACTTCCAATAATAATTGGACGATTGTGCCATACACAACAGTGAATGTGTGTATTTATGTGTGCGTGTGTAGGATTCATCAGGTGCCACCCACAGAGCTACTGTGTCTGCACGCTCTGAGAACTTTGGTAGCTCAACGCGATCTACACCACAAGTTAGTGCCAATGAAACTTCTGCTACTACAGCAGCAACAACCACAGCAGGCAGCACTCCGGCTCCCGGTGGGACCACCCCAGAGGCATCTCCTGCGAAAATGGACGTAGACAAGAAGCCCACCGACAGCTCCTCAGCCTCTGGTTCTGCTTCATTCGTGACTGCAGAAGAAGAAGTGAAAGATAAAGTTAGTAAAGCACCGTCTGCTAGGGAGAGCAGTAGTGACAGAGAAGCTCGTAGAAGGAGAAATCGTGGCAAGAACCACACCCTCTACAATCATGCGAAGACTGTGAAGAGGTGTCTGGACTTTGCTAATAAAGTTCTGAACAGATATGACGTAAGAATAATATCGTAGGGGGGAGTGGTAGCAGGAGGCTATGAGTAGGGTTGGTAAGGTGTGGTATGTTTTAGGCTGCAACCAAATGTCAACTGTGTGTGTGTGTGACACACCAGATGTTATCGAATATATTTGAACTGGAGACTTTGATGTAGTGTGGTCCTAGTTGCTAGTGCATAGAGACACATTAATGTCTGCCATCCTTAGATCTATGAACTCGTACAAAATATGAAAAGCACAGCTCAATGGGTAGTTGTGCGTAAGCTGTCCTAGTTATGTTTGTTTCAATGGTGGAGTTGTGTGGCCATATTAATTATGCCATCCTTGTCACTTTCTGACGTTGTGGGGGGGGGGGGGGGCTTTGAGCGTTTTGCTATAGAAATCTATACAAGAGCAGTGGTTTGGCTGTGACACTATGCTGATGCTGAATTCAATTGCAATATGTGTGTGCAATAAAGGTTCATTTTACTGTTCACTTGGAACTGGTCACCATAACTAAATTACACATTGGTCTGTTATTTTACACAGCATTTTTTTCCCTTCCTTGCGGCTATTGGCTATCTTGTTTATATAATTATGTATTACTGGTTCTTTTACTCATTAGGTGTATTCTCTCTCTCTCTCTCTTTGAAAACAATACACAGTTTTAAAATGTTTTGCTCTCACTTAGTAAATTTATGTATTAGCATGATCTGATTTGAGTACGTGTTGCCGAAAAATTGCTGGTGCTGAGACATCAAAATTACCTAGCCCCCCCCCCCCCCAAAAAAAACCCACACACATGAACACACTTGACTTGCTGTCTCCTCTCCTTGGTGGGAAGGAAGGACTCCTCCCATAATCCCATAAATTAGTGACCTGGACCTGTAGGTTTAGGTTTCTCTTATCTGAGATTATCTCTGATTTGGGGTCAGTCTTAAAATACCCTTTTTACCCTCTATGATCTGGACTGATTAAACATTCTGTGCCACTTCTCTTGATTGGAAGATTGTTTTTTTTTTATGAGTTTTGCTTATGAGGTTTAGTAGGTTTGTAGAGTAGTCAAAACAGTGATGTAGTTGATGTGTATGTATGTGTGTATATATATGTGTATGTATGTGTTGTGTGTATAAGATGGGAGAACATATTTACCAATGACATGCTGCAGGTCAAATACTTTGAATAGTATTTAAATACAAATACTTTCTCAGATGTAGTATTTCAATTACAAATACAAATACTTTGAATTGCATCAAATTACGGTCAATGAAGTGTTACATGGAACAAAACAATAGAATATATCTGTCCAATAGAATATATCTGTCCAATAGAATATATCTGTCCAATAGAATATATCTGTCCAATAGAATATATCTGTCCAATAGAATATCTGTCCAATAGAATATCTGTCCAATAGAATATATCTGTCCAATAGAATATATCTGTCCAATAGAATATATCTGTCATATAGAATATATCTGTCATATAGAATATATCTGTTCAATAGAATATCTGTCCAATAGAATATATCTGTCCAATAGAATATATCTGTTCAATAGAATATCTGTCCAATAGAATATATCTGTCCAATAGAATATATCTGTTCAATAGAATATCTGTCCAATAGAATATATCTGTCCAATAGAATATATCTGTCCAATAGAATATATCTGTCCAATAGAATATATCTGTCCAATAGAATATATCTGTCCAATAGAATATATCTGTCATATAGAATATATCTGTCCAATAGAATATATCTGTCCAATAGAATATATCTGACTGTCCAATAGAATATATCTGTCCAATAGAATATATCTGTCCAATAGAATATATCTGTCCAATAGAATATATCTGTCATATAGAATATATCTGTCCAATAGAATATATCTGTCATATAGAATATATCTGTTCAATAGAATATCTGTCCAATAGAATATATCTGTCCAATAGAATATATCTGTTCAATAGAATATCTGTCCAATAGAATATATCTGTCCAATAGAATATATCTGTTCAATAGAATATCTGTCCAATAGAATATATCTGTCCAATAGAATATATCTGTCCAATAGAATATATCTGTCCAATAGAATATATCTGTCCAATAGAATATATCTGTCCAATAGAATATATCTGTCAATAGAATATATCTGTCCAATAGAATATATCTGTCATATAGAATATATCTGTCCAATAGAATATATCTGTCCAATAGAATATATCTGTCCAATAGAATATATCTGTCCAATAGAATATATCTGTCATATAGAATATATCTGTTCAATAGAATATATCTGTCATATAGAATATATCTGTCATATAGAATATATCTGTCATATAGAATATATCTGTCATATAGAATATATCTGTCCAATAGAAATTGTTCAGGAAATCTTTATTTTACTATTACAAAGCTCGCAATGCTGCCTCATGATTTTTAAAAAAGGATTTGAAATAAAATACTAATACTTCACTTTTTAGATCTTAAAATAAAAATACAAATACTCCTAAAATGTATTTAAATGCAGCATAAATACCAATACTCATGTATTTAACTGAACCCTGAACCCTGGTGTGCTGTAGCTTTCCTTGGTATGGTCTCTAGTTGTTTAGATAATACTGTCTTGGTGTATACAATTCTGGTATAATTTTGTTTAAATATACTTGTGTGCACGAGTGTACAAACATGATACTTTAGTAGCTTTCTCTCCTATTGAATGTGTTTTTATATTGATAATGGTGTCCATAATGTTCTGTTATAGCGTGGATCAGCGCGAGTCAAGGCTAAGATAGCAGCAGAGAAGCGTGGTGAGACAGGTGAGGACGTCCCTATGGAATCGTGGCCTGAGGTAGAGCCGATGGACGTGCTTGAAGGAACCACCGGTGGAGCAGCTGCGGCTGGACCACCAGAATCAGATTCTGACAGTGAGCCAGAAATCAGGGGGAAGCTCCTGGTCATTAAGAAGAAGTCTCGCAGGCCAAGGGAAGTAGTTGATGAGAGATATGCCATTCTGGATGACCCGGATATGCCAGACTTACCGTAAGTACTCGGTCATCGTAAGTAGCTGTATTGAAGTACTACTGCTAGTTAGGCTTGATTAGCCAATTACATTACAAATTATAATGGGGGTTTAACAATTACTTGGAACTTCTGATACTTTTCATGAGGCATTGATTCTTCCTTCTTCATGTCTTTCTCTTTCAGTGCCAACTTTTACAGTGTTCTTCTGGAAGACTTGCAGGCTGTGCATCGCAGGCTGTCTCCATTGATTGAAGAGTACCAGAGGAATGCCAGTGAAGACAGGGAGCTCACTGTGAGTGGCCATATCTGACTGACTGACTGACTGGGTGGGGTTGGTTGGGGCGAGAGTGGAAGGGAACAAAAGCAATCTGTAGAGTATACAAGTTGTGCAGGTTTAGAGGGAAACTTGATTTTGTCTAATTTAAGGAAAAATCCAGCCTCTCCCACTTTATTGATTGCTTGTTGATTTATAGATTCCCTCGTGGTAGGCTTTATATAGGATTTTTCACTGGGGCTGAGTATTTGGTCATACCCTACCCAGGTTTTCACGCAATGCTACTTTGGTGACATACCTATATATAAAAGTGTATATTTCAAACTGATTAGTGTTTGGTTGCATGCCGGATTTATAATCTTATTAACGTCCAAAAATTATTAGTAGAGGGGGCTTGTATGAAATCCTTGTAACTAGCAAGTTTATTCTGATTTAAGTACATACTCTATTCATCTGAATGAAGACTGATGGTCTGTTGTACAATTTTAAGGTTTGCTATATTTATGTATGCATGCATGTCCAGGAGGCGGAGTCAGTGTTGGCCGCTCAAGTGGCTTTAACCGTCAGAGACTCCATCTATTACATTGGACACGGGAACGTCTCCCTCTCTCGCTTGCACCTCAATTTCCTGACCTCTCCTCCTCGCACCTTGCGGCTAGCGGCACCTCACAAGACGGAGGTGCGACGGGTGATGATGTCGATGCGTCGTTGCTTCCCCAGCATGCACCAGCGCGTGCATGAGCCCTCGGGGTATATAGTGGATATATCCAGGGACAACCAGGGAGAAGAGAGTGGACAGTCGGGGGAGAGGAGGACCACTAGAGCTGTGGTCAACCGTAGCCGCTTGAACGTGGGCGGGGGAATGCCGGGATATGGCGGCATGTTTGGACCCATGTTGGTGAGTAGAGTTCAAACTGTAAGGATAAAGAGAGAGTTTGTACAAAGTAAAAATAATAAGTTATTAATAATATTGTTATTTTTACTGTATTTATTTTAGTATTTTTTATATACATGTATGTACTTTTTTTTTTTTATGAATTACCCTCATTGAACTGTTTCAGGAGGGCGTGGTTGGGTTTGGATGAGTTTTCTAGGAATTTTTTTTGCTTTTGGTATACAATTGTTTTGTTAATGTGATCTGACCTCATTGACCCCTGAAGAGGACTTCGGCAAGAAGTCAAAACATCCGGTTAAGGTTTAATTAAATAAAACATATATAGGCTGTTAGAACTGAGAAAAATTTGTTGTTATTATTATTATAATTATTTCAGTCTAGAATGACTGAGTCATCATCATCCATTTTTACTTTATCAACAGTTTACTTACGTTTTGCGTTAGTCACTTGTAGTTTACAGATATCACCTGGAAAGGCAATGTTCAATGATAGTTATCTGTCTGTCTAGGGCGGGATTCTCGGAGGGCGTCGCAGACTACAGCCAGAAACTTCAGCACAATTGCAGTCATCATCTGATTCCCAACCAGCTGCAAACCCCGCCCCTTCAGAGCCGACAGCATCGTCATCATCACAAGCACCTAGTTCCAGCAAGAGTGACTTGACACACAGGAGGGCAAAGTCCGTCCTCAAACCTAGAGGTGCTGATGAAATGAGGTACGTCGTGAAGCTGGATTCAGAGGAAGACGTCAAGCTGAAAGGGCCAAACGAGGCTACAGAGAAGGCCGATCAGCAGTACAAAGAAGGATGGGAAAAACTGTCTGAAGAAGAAGTGGAGAAGAGACAGCGCTGGGTGAAGCGTATGGAGGAACAGAGAGCTCTGTGCGAGAAAGTGGCGGTTGACCACTACAAGGATCATGTCAAGGATATCAAGACGGAAGATGATAGGTGGAAACAACGTTTGGAGGAAAAGGAAAGAGAGATGAAGGAAGAGGAAGAAGAGCTGCAGAGGAAGTTGAAAGAGGTGGAGGAGAGAAGGAAGGAGGAAGAGAGGAAGATTGAAAAGGATAAGATGGCAGAGGATGGCGGGAGTGCTCAGGGTGGAAGTGAGGCCGTGGCATCTGCACAAGCTGCAGCGCAGGGGGAGGAAGGTAAGAAGAAGGACGATGAGACCCCACGTTATCTAGCGAGACTACTTTCTGAGCTTATTACGGGAGTAGCTGATCCTAACGGTCCTCACAACCCTGGCCAGGCATCAGATAGTGGCACTGCGGAAGCCGATACGTCTGCTGCTACATCTTCTGAGCCAGCTGCACCGACGGAAGAGGAGCAGAAGAAAGAAGTGGAAGACGGGGAGGAACCTACTCCTCGCAAGAGTTTTGCCGAGCGGTACGCAGGGCCTGAGGGGACCACAGTGACCATACAAGCCGCTCCCACCGCTCCTTTTGGGTTGCCCATGGAAGGGCCGAGTCTTAGCATCCGGAATCCTGGCGCTGGAGCTGAGCCAGAGGTGAGGTCTAGTCCAGTATTATTATTATTACTATTACTATTACTATTATTACTACTACTACTATTATTATTATTATTACTGTTATTACTAGCTAGTACCCAGCCACACAGTGGCACTTATAATGTACGTACCTTATTCATGAACACACACACCTGTTGTTGTTGTCGTCGTCGGTATTGATGACGCTTTACCAACTTGTCTCAGCTAATTAGCTAATGGGTTATTCATGAATACATTCACCACCATTGTTATTACTGGCACACAAGTGTATTATTATTATTATCGATAATTTTAGGAGTTTTAAATTAGTGACAGGTGTATTTGATTATTTTTAAAGCAATAGACACTATGATTAATACACCCACTTTTCTTTTAGCTATACTATTCAAACTTTTTTCTTGCAAAGTTACTCAAGGTCACATTTAATTTCTATTCTGTTAAGTTAAGTGTACGCAATCGCTTTTATATTTAGTTAAATTACTCAAATATTTCTCTAACTTGACGACTTTTAACTATTGTCTGTTTGTGTAGATGACTATCAACTTCCCAGTGCCCCCGGCTATCCACCTGCTGCAGACTCTGTTGGAGAGAGCTGAGGAGCGACACAGAGAGAGGCGTGCCAATGGAGAGAGCAGCAGCAGCAGCAGTAGTGATGATGATGACGATGATGATGAGGGCCAGGGGGGAGGAGGACTCTTCGGACCTGGGGGGTTGTTTGGGGGAAGAGGAAGAAGGGGAGAAGGGAGCAGAGCAGAGGGGGATAATGCAGCGGAGAGTGGAGAAAAGAAGAAGAAACGAAGTGAGTTTGTTGGGCTAAAGTCTCTGTGTGATTTAAACAATACTGGAGGCCACGGCAGTATTAGGAGAGGGAGTGTATAGGAGATACTGTTGGGAGAGGATGTTGTGGGTAGTATGTATTATTCATTAGATGTGTTCTCTCTCTTTCACAGGCTTTTTTAAAAAACAATACAGAATTAAAAATATTTGGTCGCCACCGGGAATCGAACCCAGGACAGCTTGATTCCCGGTGGCGACCAAATATTTTAATTCTATATTGTTTGAGAATACATCTAATGAGTAAAAGAAGGCTGAGAAAGAAATTGTAAATATGTATTATTGTTTCATGATGCAGCTCGTACTCGTGCGCCACGCCCCTTTATTGATGAAGACGGGGAGGTTGGGTCGACATCTGAGGCTGGAGATTTGGATAGTATGGATACAGACAAAGAGGAACCAGCTGACTTCAATGATAGGTCTACTGCCACTGGTGAGTGGTGAGAAATACGGGGTGTGGTTATTGGGATGAGTGGGTGTGGTTTGATGCTGTGTTGCCGTGTTGACTGTATTTCCAGGGGAGCACATGACCATGTTGGAAGCAATGAGAGAGGTGCGAGGAAAGATTGGCATGAACCCGGAGGAAGACAGTGAAGATGAAGAAGAAAGTATGTTCACTTTTTTTTGCAATATTGATGTCCAGGCTATGTGATGGCCTCAAGGCCTAATATCTAGAATGGGAGACAGTAAGATACAGGGAGAAGTCTTATCTATAGGAGATACAAGTAAGGGGGTCTTTTTCCCTGACATTCATACTTCTAATTTTGCTGGAAGATTGGTACTTAGTGTCAGATTTTAGTTATTTTTATCCTCTGTTAGCCGGGACATTTAGCACAGGGTAAGAAGCATTGTTTCTAATGTGCACATTCACTGTTTTTACTAAAAACAACAACAAATTTTCTTCTCGTAGGACACGTAAATTGGCTTGAAAAGTTCCTGAAAATGATTTCTCGTGAGCTGAAAGTCCGTGAAGTGGTGAAGATCCTGCAGGGAGACATCAGATGTCTGGAGCGCTTGCAGCCTAACTTCCAGGAGTTTGTCAAAGACGAGCTGCTAGATGGAGCAGAGCTGACTGCAGAGAGGAAAGATAGAGCCATCTGTCGCTTCTTAGAGCACTTACAACCCAGCTTGGAGGCCATTGAGGTAGGACTGCTGTAGTAAACATTGTATCTTCAAGTTTGAAGATACAATTCACTATTCCTATAATTAAGACTTCTGCAAGAAGTTGAAACATCGGGTTAAGTTTTAATTAACAATATTAGTGGCTGTTTAAATGAGGAAAAATTTGCTATTATTATTGTTGTTGTTGTTGTTAGTATTATTGTTGTTGTTAATATTATTGTTGTTGTTGTTAATATTGTTGTTGTTGTTAACATTATTATTATTATTATCTGTTGTTTATGCACGTTTCTATAGAATTCACTGCCAGTACGAGACACCAATGTAGACTTAGTGGAGACAGTGTGTAGACTCATCTACGAGATAGTGGGGGAGCTATATGACCACGTCAGAAACTCCTGCACGCTCAGTGAGTGCAACTAGAACTACATACAGAAAACCAACTTAGAAGGGACCCAATATCTTTCTTAGATTTATGAGGGGCAAATAATAAACTGCAGGTGTACTTTATAAACATTTCTGTTTGTCTGCTGAGTAATGACTTCCACACATGTGATAGGAGTAGTAGATGTCATTGGTAACAGAGTTGGAGTAGTAGGTGTCATTGGTAACTGAGTTGGGTTAATGTGACAGCATAATGAGATGAGGGGAAGGTGAAGAAAGAATGAGTAATTACTGGTGATCATAAATTAATGCACATCTGTTTGAGTAAATATGTACACATTTACCCAGTAGCCGATATCGAGGCTACTTGGTTCTGGTTGTCTTTTAGTGTCTCGTTGAACTGCACGTCAAAGGGAAGTGCAATGTTTCAATAAGTTTTCTGGTCTTCCTCGGATATACTTGTTCTAGTTTGTGACATCATCTCCGTGGCTGTATAAAGAGTAGGATATTGACATTAAAAAATAAAACTTCTAATAGAAATAGTTGAGATTAGTAAGTGGCGTCTGTTAATAAAGTGTTACTATTTTGTTTTTCCTACAGGGGAACAGGTAAATAAAGTGTTTGCCAAGAGACTTCAGAAGTGGGCTAAGGAGAACACTCAGCTGTTCGCGTGTGTGATGAGGCACTGTGTGGGGGCGGACCATCTCTTTGATATTCTCATCAGCAAGATGGTGGTAAGTACAAGAAACCTTTCAATAGAGCTGGCTTTACAGAGGGATTGGACAAGAGGACTAGTCCATGGAGTTGGGGGTTCGGTTGTGACCTGTGTGTTGCTGTTGTGACCTGTGTGTTGCTGTTGTGACCTGTGTGTTGTTGCTGTGGGTTAGTCTCTTGAATTATATAAGGAATGTCCTTTGCTCTGCTTTGTAATGATTGTTGGATTATAATTCACTTTCACTTAATCTAACTGACTGAACAGTGGGGAGGTAGTCACACTAAATAAAGAGAGGTGGTGGATTGAGTGTCATGAATCAAATAATTTAATACTGGAATTGGTCCAGCTAGATTAGATTAGGAATTAAAAAAAGAAAAAAGAAAATATCATTGCATGTCTGTTATTAGTTATGTTGAAGAAGATGACCGCCAATGCTTGCAGAGGTAGACGCTTATATACATACTTACAGTGTTCCTTAATGGACGGCAATTATAGTTTATCTCCAGATTATTGAAGATTTAACTTGCTTCCTACATGTGCAGGCTCAATTGTTCCCGCCCTCCACGCCCACTCACATTACGCATGTGTGCGTTGACTCCGTCTTGAAGTGGCTGTACAGAGCTCGTGGTGAGGCCAAGTATCCGCCGCTGGAGTTAGATCGTTACGTTTGTTGGTACGAACGTGTCAAGAGCTCATCCAACTACAGCTATAACTTGAAGGCTTTCTCTAAGGAAGGATTACCCAGGGAAGATAGGCTTGAGATCCCTTACCCACCACCAGAGAGCTGTCCTGGTGGAGATGAGGAGGAGGAAGAAGCAATGGCCTCTGGTGGGGGGGATGTGCCGAGTGGTGTGCCGGAGGTGAGCGCTGGGAACGTTTTTGTTAATTTTTTGCTTGATACAAATATTTGTATTTGTCAGTAATTGAAAGATGTTTTTATTTATTTGTTGTTGTTGTTTATGCTATCAGGAATGGGTTCCCACTATTGACCGTGACAGTGAAACTCATTCCAAGAGGGAGGGGCCTCAGCAGCCGTACTCTCGCGCGTATCTGTCTGGTATGCCTGCGAAGAAGAGAAAGGTGAGGTAGCGAAGAGCAGACAGAGTAGCAACAATTAGAAGAATTCCACTGGAAATGCTCGTTATTTAGTCTAATATTTATTCAAATTCAACTTGTGTGTACAAATAGACTATTTCCCTGAAGTATCAGTTCTTGGGGTTAGAGGATATATCACATTAGTGTTGTGTCTGTTACTGCAAGGATGTCTGACTAGAGACATAGACTGTTCATTGCATACTGGTGTGAATTGTGGACTCCTAAAGTAGTTGTTGTTTTTATGTATTATTTTACTGTCGTATTTGTTGTGATTGTGGATTGTGTGTATGTTTGGTATCCTAGCAGCTGGACACCAGTGAGCCGTGCACCGTCACCTCACAAGACTTAGTCTACAAGGCACTGGAGTACGCTCTCAGCAAGTCAGATGTCACTACCACTACAGGAGCTAGCGACCCTCGTAAGTACCAGTTTAAGATGAGGTGTTGCTTCAGGCTAACGGCAGATAGTAGAGAAGAGCTCAATTATGTTTAGAAGTGGTTAGAAAGAGTTTTTACTTCCTTGACGTAATTTTATCGACCCTGGATGCACATGTGCATGTTCTGGGTGATCACAGGATGTCTTGCATCACAGGGATGTCTTACTAATATGCTGACCCAGTATAAAGCAGGTGTGTGTTTGCATCCCTACTGGTGTTCCTAGTATTCCTGAGCTGATTGTGCTGTTTCAGTGAGTTGTGGTCTCCAATTGATACTGTTCAAATATAAAGGAATCTGGATTTAATCTGAATTTGCCCAGCTTGAAGATTAAACCAAAAACAAACAAACAACTTTCTTGTGATGATTGTAGGAATCCAAGTGACGTGATTGTTTATAAAGTTGTGCACAGCCTTCTTAAGTATAATTTTAGTTTCCTAGGATAAATTTGAGTAAAATCTGTCATGTTTAAATCATTTAAATTGTCTGGTGCTCTTTATACAGTTTAATAAATCTTTAAACTTATTAAATGCTGCTGTTTCCAATATTGTTGTTGACTGACAGACAGACAGTGGTTGTGTTCTCCTTCTCGCGTATGTGCCGAGTGTGAATAGTAATATGCCATTCTTGAAAGCATCCACACAGAGTTGAGTTTGGTAAATGGTGCAATGAGTGTTTTCTGTAATCATCTTGTGTTATTGTTAAAGCTAATTCCATTGTCAAGGTAAATGCACAATGTCATAGCCTTGTTGGAATTTTTGCAACTAAAAGGAAGCCATGTGTTAATGTGAAATTGTATCTGAAGCCTTGTCTAGAAGAATGTGATCAAGATTCTCTTATTTAATTTCAGTCAATCTCAGCTCTCAGTTAATGGCTTGAGGAGATGCCAGGCTAGTAGTTAGTCTGTGAGAGAAAGAAATTCTCACGACAAATATTTCCATTGAATTCAGGTTATGTCTGGTGTGGTAATCCAACGCAGCTAGGTGGGTGTGATCTGCTGGAGTCACGTAATAACATGTGCAGTGGAGGCTGATCATGTACTCAGTGAACGAATGGCATTCTTGTAATTTCAAATTTTGTAATATTTATAAGTACATTACTAGTTAGCCCCACCACGCTGTACTAACTTTTGCTAATTAGTTGCATCAGTCTTTTTTTGTTGTTGTTGTTGGTAGTTTTTTTTTTTTGTTGGTTTTTTTTTACTCAATTCTTGACCCGTGTCTTCTTCATGAATGCACATCCACCATCGGGTGTCGTCACTGGTGATGGTTTACCAATCCCACACAGCTAATGAATAATACACACGTTGTCGTTATTGACACAAGCACATTATTATATTTTTAACAGTGTTGTATTGTAGGGTGTATTGGGAATCCATTATTGTTCCAAGAAATGCTTTATTTGTTTGCATGTAGGCAACACTTCCTGATATTTCTCTAAATGCTCACACACATATAAAGATAGCTGTCATTCCTTCCATCTTTTCAATTTATTCATTTGTTTCTCATTGTGTGTAGAAATGTTGTCCCTGGCCCACCAGGACCAGCCCGTTGCAGGCGGTCTGGCTGCTAATGTTCATGCCCACCATCAGGAGCGTCTGCAGGCGGCCGGTGCCACGAGGGAACAGTATCCTCACGCCTTGGAGTACTACCACTTGGACCAAGACACGTACAACAAGCGCATGGACCAATAGCTGATACTCCAGTCACAGACAACTTGAACAATTTAATATAATTACTAGATTTAGCTGAGAGTTGTAGAGTTATCCGTTACTGTATTAACTGCATGCACACACGTGTGACAAGGCGTGTCTGATGTGTGTGTCTTGGATGTTGTTGGTCTGCACTACTTCAATCCTTTGCACTGATCATCATTACAAGATTTATGTTTTAAAAGGATCATGATTGGCAGGATGAGCTTTGCAAGATCAATGATGTGATATGCTATTGCAAGCTCAATGAAATATTTTATTCATAAATTTGAAATTGGTGAATGGAAAAGGGAGTTGTGTGGTGCTACTAGGAGTTTTCAGTCTCCTTGAAGTGGCACACTGGGCACGTGTAGAATACAGTTTGTCCTTCATCAGCGGATCTAGTTTGTTGCGTGGTGTATGTCATTTGATTGTGTCCACATTCGGTGCAGCGACGCTCAACCTGACAATTAACATGGTTGGTAATGATCGTTCAAACGATAATTGTATTTTACTCACCAGCGGTCCTTCCCCATCTTTATTTAATTTCAGTTTCTCTCTTCTTTCTGCAAATACCTTGCAAGAATACTCCACTTCATTCTCAAATTCTACGCAAAAAAAAAAAAGCAGCTGGAGTGGTTTGACTCCCACTGTGGTGCGTACCTTACCTTCTACGTCTTGTTCCTGCCTACACACTTTGCACACTACTTTATCCGAGTTGCCCGGCAAAGGAAGGATTGAGCCACAACGACTGCAAAACCCTGGCTCACTAGAAAAATACGCCGCCATTTAACTGCGGGGAAGCCTGCGAATACGGTATTAAGCAATATCTCTCCTTTCTCGGGCAATCCAATGGCAATGGCTCTGCATCAGATATTGTAATTCGATTTAGTTGGGAAAACCATTGATACATACGAAAATATTAATGAATATAATTACGTAATTCGTCGCGTGTAAAACGTATAAAAAAAGGAATGTGGAAACTTCGCCTGACAGTTCCTATTGAGTGGAGAAGGGAGATTTATTTGTCTTGCTGAAGTAAGCACAGTCTGTTGAAGTCTACTGCTGCAACTGTCTAATTTGATGTTCAAGAGGAGCAATTTTAGAAAAAAGGAGGTGAATTTACAGAGAAGCCAGCAGTGAGAGAGAGAGTGCCAGAAGTTTGATTCTTGTTTTCTGTTTGTCCAATAGAGAACCAGTAGTGTATCTACTGCATCTCCACCTGCTTCTCCTGCAGTGTCTTCTCCTCCTGCAGTATCTTCCTCTCTATCTGAGGGAACATGTGAGGATGTGAAGCCACGGCGCACTTCTAGGAGACGATCAAGATCCACATCCAGCTCTGCATCTACCTCAGGGTCAGAGTCCACAGGATCAGGGCAAGCTGAAAGACGAATGACAGACATAACTGAAGAGAAAACTTCGAAGAAAGAGAAAAGTTGCAGTCTCCGGTCTTTGGAACATTCTGCGGCAAAACGTGCTGTAAAATGTTCATCTTTCACGTCAGTTTTCAAGAAGGAGGAAGGAGGAGTTCCATTAGTTTACAAAGCAGATCTGAATGTGATTTGGTGGGTGGTGGTGGCGCTGGGATTTGCAGTGAGACTGTGGAGGCTGGACCATCCTCGATATGTCGTGTAAGTTTGTAAGAGACGGGAAGGCGGAGGGAAACTGGGAGCCTAGTCTTGTGATTTATCAGTCATTCACAACAACAGCAAGTGACAGCTCACCTTGCACATGCACTCTCTGACTGGTAGTCATACAGTGATCAACATCAGCTCTGACTTGTTATTGGCACACACTAAGTTTGCGGTAGATGACCTGCTAGTTGTGTAAGCAAAACAACCCACAGACTATGCATTCTCTTAACACTATTAGTAAGTACCCAGGCCATTTCTTTCCCTCTGCCTTTAGGGTTGCAGTAATAATAGTAGTTGTAGTAATAGTAGTAGTAGATACAATCCAGTGCATTTAAGTGTGACTCGTGCTTGTTGGAAGAGTGAAATTCTAATAGACGTTGAAGTGAAAAGAATTTTGTTATGTACAGTGTGGTGCACACACACACCACACACACACACACACACACACACACACACACACACACACACACACTGATGCACCTGGTGGTAGGCTGAGTTTAGGTTGAGTGCTAGTTGATTCTCTGTCATGGGACAAGTAAGCCAGCTGCTGTTGAACTTAATGGTACGTTAAAAGGTGTTAATTTGATAAGTTGTATGATTATTTTAAGTGGGATACAAGTTATTTATTGAGTTAGTGAGTAGTCTGGTAGAGTTACCTGAAGTAATGGATTGGATTTCATGTCCACTTAATAGAGTTTTGTCTACCAGTTTGATCGTGATAAGGTGTTATTTTGAATTGAGGTGGAAGTGTAATTTAAGAACTGATGTCTTGGTGGGAGTGGCATAGGTAGATCAGATGGGTGTGACAGATCCTCACATTTAGTGGGAGTGGCATATATTGATGAGGTGGATGTGACAGATCCTCGCGTTTAGTGGGAGTGGCATATATTGATCAGATGGGTATTACAGATCCTCGCATTTAGTGGGAGTGGCATATATAGATCTAACAGGTATGGCAGATCTTCATACAGTATTTAGTGGGAGTGGCAGGTCATAGGTTTAGTGAGAGATATTAATTTGGTGAGATCCTTTCCTGGTTAAGCTACTTCAGTTCCTGTATGGCTTCCCTATTACCACACGTTCTTCTAAAACATGCTTCACAGGTTTCATACAGGATTTTCAGTTTGGGAGGGAAGATGTTGTGTGTGGGTTAACTGGGATGTTTTATGGCATGCAACATTCAATCTTCCAATTTTAAACCTGGATTTATTCAGGGCCTATGGAATCCACAAGATAACTATCCAAAACTACTCTGATCAGTAAAAACGAACCTTCAATAACTGCCACTCCCTTATCATACGCTAATTTTTAGATAAAACTTTTCACAGAAAGCTCCTTCTTTTCAAGAGGTATTTGAGGCAATGCTATTGTCAGATGCCTACAGTGAAATTTTCCCAGAAGTTTATAATCTGGCCAAAATTTTACTAGCACTTCCAGTTGGAACAGCAACCGTCGAAAGATCGTTTAGTCACATGAAGATGATAAAGACCAGGCTAAGGAATCGCTTGTCTGATGAAAACTTGACTCACCTTATGAGAATTGCCATTGAAGGCCTAGACTTAGGTGAAGTTAATTTTAATGAAATTCTGGACATTTTTAAAGAAAAAAATTGGCGCATTAGACTGTAATCGGTATATTATTCTATTATAAAAGTTTGTGTAAAGAAATGAGTTTGGGGGGGGGGAGATCCCAGGGTCCCCCCCCCCCCCCCCCCCCCCCTTCCTGTATGAAACACTGCTTCAATTTTCATTCGTGGTAAGGATTTATCTTGCTGGATACTGATCAAATTGTGTCAAGTTAAAACATTGGTGTGATATGGACGCTAATAATTAACCTTTGTCCCCTGAGCCTATCATCCTACATGTGGTGAGGCTGGTTGTTCTAGTCTTACCTTATCTCCGCTATTATTGTCATCCGATTCCCAATCTACAGGTGGAGAGTTGCACAAACACTTTATGGATGGGGTGGGAGGGGCAGGTGGGAGGGATATGGTGGCTGTGAGCCGGAACCAGTAAAAAAATTTGCTCCAAGGGTGGCAAAAATTATACTATTGTAATCCAGGACTGATCTCTCTCACTTGCTTGGTGTTTTTTTTTTGTTTTTTTTTGCCTCGTGAATAATCCGTCTCTCTGCTTTCCCGCCACTCTCCCGGGCTCCAAATATGTCCTTTAGACTTGTTAGCTGTCCTGTAATTGAATTAGCAGTCAGTGTCTCTGAGTGGCTGTATCAGCTCTTAGCTTAGCTGTATACTTAGGCTCATAGCTCCGAGTTAGTTGACAAAGTAATGATTACATAATACAATTAGGAGTTGGTAATTAGATTAAAGTGACAGTGAATTGGGCGTCGGTGGAACTTACAGCTGTTTTAATTTTTTTACGTGTATCTCTCCTCCTTCTCTTCCGCTCCTCTGATGTGTTTGTTTGTGAATGTGTTGCAGGTTTGATGAGGTTCATTTTGGTAAATTTGCTAGCTACTACATTCAGGGAACTTTCTTCTTTGACGTGCATCCTCCATTGGGCAAGATGCTCTTTGCCCTGGTTGGTAAGTGGTTAAACCACTCCCACATGTCTTACAGTAATACTGTAGTATAATGAATGTGGATACACATACGATATGTTAGGTTAAAGCTTAACTTAGAGAATCCCATTATTGCATTCCGATGATACTTTACTCTGTGACGGCAGATCAAAGAGTGATTGAGTCAGACGTTGCCATAGGTCCGAGTTACGTAGTTGACAAAGGATCTATTATTGGGCGAGCGAAGTGAGACTCTCACTAACGAGTCTCAATTGAGATTTTGGTAGATAAATATGTGTGTGGCAAAGTTCAAGGAGGTCAATGCATGTCCACCCCCCCCCCCCCCCCCCCCCCCCCCCCGGAGGCTAATTAAGAAACTTAAACATTAGTGCAGGCGCAAGAAATTTAGGAGAAAAGAAAAGACTTCGAAATAATTCCAGGAAAACCACGAAGGCGGCCAGAGATAGAATCCTTTGGTTTAGTGATCCTTACCCGTATCATTAAATTTGATGATATTTAGTTGCGTACCCTTTGAAAATCTATAGTCCAATAGTGAAGTCATGAATAATACAATGCAAGTCTTGTGCTTGGGTCAGTGAACACGTGTGCATGTAAGTGTAACAATATTGTGTGTTGCTAAAGAATAGCACAAATAAATCTTAAAAATAACTATCCAATAAATATTATTAGCGATTAGCATTCAAATTTAAATTTCAGTCAGACCAGCTCGCTCACCATTAGTGCTGAAGAACATCACTAGTTAATGAAAGTTAGAGTTGTTAATTGTTGACCTTATAAGGCAATGATGTCACTCTACCTGAAGTTTGGTGGTGGCCTTTGGTTGGTATGTTTGTTAACTTCATTTATTGGTATCTGTCCCATTTCTTTAGGTTATCTTCACGGTTTTGATGGGTCTTTTCTTTTCTCCAAGATTGGTGTAGGTGAGTTCAATACTGCATCTTCCTTCAGTCTGTAGCACGCCATGTATCATTTAGTCAGTAGCACGCCATGTATCATTCAGTCAGTAGCACGCCATGAATCATTCAGTCAGTAGCACGCCATGTATCATTTAGTCAGTAGCACGCCATATATCATGTGTGTAGAGTACCCGCAGTCAGTGCCATATATGGCAATGAGGGGCGTGTCTGCTATCAGTGGCTCCTTACTAGTGGCTTGTGTCTACGAGGTAAGAAACTAAACTCCTTTAAAATAGATTCTCGATTCTTAATGATACTATTTATAGATTATGACTGAGCTGCGGTTTTCCCACCGTGCAGCTGCATTAGCCGGTCTTTTTGTAGTATTTGGTAAGCTGTTGTTTCAGTCACGGTAACTTTGACTTACCCAATGTCTGGTCACACCCACTTGACCACGCCCACAGACAACTCGCTGGTGCTGCAGAGTCGTGTAGTGATGTTGGACTCACTGGTCATTCTCTTCACTCTGGTCTCCATCTTGGCTTACCTCAAGTTCTACCATCAGAGACACCGCCCCTTCTCACACGAGTGGCATAGAGCACTGGCCCTCACTGGCGTCTCGCTGGGACTGCTGCTTGGGTAAGGAGTGGTCACTTGCACAGGGCAATGTGCCAAGCGAGCTAGATCACTACATGTCTTAGATTGATGATTTACTCAACAGCAACTTTGAAAGGACTGGGTCACTCTTAGTTAAGTGTACAGCAATAGTTCTTGGTTGGTTATGAACGTGACGAGGCATATATATGAGCAGGACCCCTCCTTACAGTTTTAATTCTAGGATTTGCTGATAATCAGGAGTTTGATTAATCAAGTGCTCTTTCTAGTCAGAATTGAAGGTGTAAAGCATTGGATCTTACAAGAAGTGACCAAGTGTTGCAAGGGATGAAATGTGTGTGTGTGTGTGTGTGTGTGTGTGTGTGTGTGTGTGTGTGTGTGTAGAGTGAAGTACAGTGGTTTGCTGGCTGTAGCGTGTGTGGGATTACTGGCTGCATGGGATCTGTGGGAGCTGCTGGGAGACAGGGCCATGTCCTGGGTGAGTTCACAGCGAAGAAAGGAAAAGCAGCTGCTTCCATTTGCGGAGTATTTAGTAGTAACTTCACACGACCACTAAACCAAATGTACTTCAATTAATTCATGTTAGTAATAGTCCAGCACGTCGCAAGCTTTCTTAATGAATTTGCTTATCTCACTTAACTCCTCCTCTAACTCTAATTTGTAACTCTTTGTATTTTTAAGGGCAAGTGAGGGGTTATTGAAATTCAGTCACATGATATTAAATGCTCACGTGTGTGTAGCTCACGCTATTCTTCCACGCCCTTTTGAGGGGTGTGTACTTACTGGGTCTGCCCTGCCTCCTCAACCTCTTTCTCTTCTACGTCCACTTCTTCCTTCTCTCCCACGCTGGTCCAGGCAACGCCTTCGTCTCTCCTAACTTCAGAAATTCATTGCAGGTGAACTTTGACCCTCAGAGTAATTTCAGTTTGTTATTGATCAAATTATAAGTGCATCAGTGAGAATGTCATCAGGAGGTGTGGTCAGCATAGCGGAATAATCAGTGATTTGAGACTGTTATTTTGTGAATGTTTTACATTAGGCATGTGTATGTAAATTTCCCTGTGCTGTGTTGTCTGGGGTGTGTCTAGTGGATCTGAATGTATTAGCTGATTGCAGAATACTGGAGACTTCTGATGTAGTTTTAATTTCAAGTTTGTTTTGCCTGGAATTAATTTAATTTTTTATTTAATTTAATTTATTTTGATGTGTGTTGTTGTGAATATATTAATTGTTGTGTTTGTGGTTTAGGGTGAAATGGACTTGACTCCTCCCATTTCTATATCGCGGAACTCAACACGTAAGTGGGAGTACTGGCCTTGCACGGCTAGTGACAGACGTGTGTGTGTGTGTGTATTGATGCACAAGGAAGGGAGAGAGAGGGAGGAGAGAAAGGGAGGGAGAGAGAGAGGGCTTCATTTAGAGGGAGAGTGAAGGGGTCTCACTTTATTTGTGTATTTGTTGTCAGTTTGAGGAAATCTGTTTTTCTATTCCAGTTCTGCGGTATGGAAGTGTCATGACTCTCCGTTCTCCAGACCTGGCCTGCTGGCTCCACTCCCATAACCACACCTACCCTCTGAAGTACTCAGATGGGCGGGGTTCCAGCTACCAGCAGCAGGTGACGTGTTACGAGTTCAGGGACTTGAACAACGTGTGGGTCCTGCGCAAGGCTAGAGGGTGAGTGAGTGGGCGGTGCCAGTGAGTCATGTGATGGTTGCCATGACGTTAGTAATAGTCACACGGCAACAGTTGAAGGTGTTGTTTGTGGCTAGAATAGGGAGACATCTTTTGAGAAGATTACAAAGTGAAAGTGAAGCAAAAAAATGTTTAAAAATGATTAAAGGAGCATGAATTCTTCGTTTCATAATGTGAACTGCTCTGGAAGTTTAGAAATTTTAATTTTTCTCTTGCCCACAATGACTTTAATAATCCTGTAAACCAACCAGAGTTAATACTGCAACCACAAAGTGGTTTCGAAACTCTTTCCTTTTGTTGCATTTTAAAACTAACTTGATGATTTCATATTGAAATGTCCTCTTTTTTTACAATTGTGAAAGTGTCTATTGGATCTTGTGTTGGTCTAGCTGATAGTGTGTGAAATATTGCAGGAAGTCGTCACAAGTTTGTGTGCATGTGCGTTAGGAGAGGTGTCGTAATGGTGACTGTGTTGTGGTTGTTATAGCAACGGAAGTGAGGAAGCCAATGACAGTCCTGTGTACTGTGGAGATGAGGTGGAAATGATTCACATGCAGACCAAGAAGATACTCAACAGTCACGATGTGGCCGCGCCCCTCACACCTGCCTTACAGGAAGTGGCCGGCTATATAAACTACTCAGCACAATTTGTTCCTCATTTTGGATGGAAACTGGTAAGGATCATTTTGTTTGTTTGTTTGTTTGTTTGTTGCTGTTATGCACATTGGCTTCGTTAGATTTTGTTGTCGTATCTGGAATAGGTGTTGTTTCTTAAATTCCTAATGTTTCCCCCATGTTTGTAGGAGGTGTTAGGACTGCATGATGGTGATCCAGTGTTCTGGGAGCATACCAAGACCAAGTTTAAGTTAGTCCACACCCACTCCGGCCAGTTCCTCACGGTGAGCGGAGGTCACTGGGCATAGATAGTGGCGATAGGACTACTGTATCTGAGTAGTTTAATTTAGTATAAGGTGTAATGTCAAAGGTGAGGTTTGTGATTTCTTGAATTGAATATAAATCAAGGATCTTGAGGCCTTTTTCGGGAGCATTTTGTCCCCTTTGAAAATGGTTTTGCCTCCTCCTCCCCCCCCTCATGAAAATTGTTATGACCTTCATGGTGACATTAGCCTCGAAACTTTC